>FWPV01000038.1_pt1 | contig 508559 bp, 460 predicted proteins | sample 2228371 | NCBI WGS metagenome assembly FWPV01 (sample SAMEA103939776, study PRJEB20133) | metagenome | reverse complement strand
TCGGCCAGCTGCTGGCCGGCAGCCACGATGCGCGGCTGTACCAGCCGCAGCCGTACTGACTCTGCAATCGCGTCCGGCCCCCCCCCCCCCGGCACGACCGCGACCGCCCCGTTACTCGATCTCTGCCGCCTGAGCAGCCCGCTCCAGTCCTGGGCTGCGTGTTGTTTCGTCGACCGGCTTAAGTCGCCCCCCCTTTTTCGTCGCCTTTGTTCTGAGAGGTTTCGCCGTCCGGACGAGGCGGAAGCGGCATTTCCCCGTTTCCTGTCGCGGCCGTCGAGCGGAAGTGCTTCTTCTGCGCCACTCGCGCAAAAGTGCTTTTAAATCAACGATTTGTGTATTGGCACTCAACTTGCTCTAGAGAGCACAGGAAGGGGATCGGCAATGGCGATAGATTCAGATTACGTAAAGCAGATGGCGACGCAGCTGGCGACCTACGAAGTTCAGTCTTCGCTGGACCGGCTCAATCGCAATGAAAGCAACTACAAGACCCAGCGTGACGCGCTGAGCAAGTTGCGCACATCCCTGACCACGTTCAAGTCAGCCATGTCCGGCCTGAAGACCGGCAACGCCACGATGCTGGTCAACAGTGCCTCGTTCAGCCAGGACGGCTATGCCAGTGCGACGGTTGGCACCCAGGCTCAGCCCGGCAGCTACCAGTTCTATGTCGAACAGCTGGCCAGCAAGCAGCAGGTCGCCGTGCAGGGGCTGGTCGACGGCAGCCTGAGCGGAACCCTGACCCTCGAAGGGCAGGATTTTGCGCTGGCCGATTACGCCACGCTCGACGATGCAGCCAAGGCGATCAATGCCGCGGATCTCGGCGTACAGGCAACGCTCGTGCGCAGCAATGGCGAAGTCAGCCTGGTGATGACCAGTGCCGAAAGTGGCGCCGCCAATGCCTTCGCGGTGTCGCTCGCGGGCACCACGGCCACGACCACCACGCTGTCCACGGCGGCCGATGCGCAGATCCGGATGGGCGGCTCGTTCGGCAGCGGTGGCATTCTGCTGACCAGTTCGAGCAACAGCTTCGACAACGTCATCGATGGCGTCAGCCTGTCCGTGAACAAGGTGCACACCGCCAGCGACTCGGCGCTTACGCTGACTGTTGGCCAGGACCAGAGCGCCACCAAGGGCAAGGCACAGAGTTTCATCGATGCGTTCAACGCGCTGATGACCAGCTTCGATTCGCTGACTGCCAGCGGCAGCGACAGCAGCGCCCGTGGTGCATTGGCTGGTGATTCCAGCATCCGTTCCATCGAGAGTCGCCTCAACGGCTTGCTGCGCACCGACTTCGCGGGCAGCAGCCTGATCGATTTCGGCATCAGCGCCGACCGCAACGGCAAGCTGACCATCGACGCCAGCCGCTTCGAGGCGGCGGTGGCGAAGGATCCGGCTGCCTTCGAGGCGCTGTTCACCGGCAAGGACAACCTGCTCGACAGCATCGACAAGACGGTCGCCAGCTACACCAGCAGCACCAACGGCATGCTGAAGAACCGCATGGACACGCTGGACCTGAACCTGCGGCGCATCGACGAGCAGTTCGAGAACCTACAGCAGCGCTACGACACCTACTACTCCCGCTATCTGAAGCAGTTCACCTCCATGATGCAGACCATGCAGAGCATGGAGCAGACCTCCGGAATGTTCTGATGACCTACCTCCCCAACGACAGTTACGACAGCTATCGCGCGGTGGACCTGGAAGCGCGCGCCGCTTCCGCTTCGCCCTACGAACTGGTGCTGGTGCTGATGGACGGCCTGCTCGACGAGCTGGCGCGCGCCCGTGGGCATATCGAGCACAAGCGTTATCAGCAGAAAGGCGCCTCGCTGGAAAAATGCATGAACATCCTCAACGGCCTCAACGGTGCGCTGGACGAGGAGGGCGGCGGTGAGGTCGTGCAAAGCCTGGCCAGGCTGTACGAGTACTGCATCTACCGCCTTTCGGACGTCAGCGTGACGTTGTCGCTCGATGGGCTGGACGAGGTGGTGAAGCTGGTGGGCGTCCTGCGCGAAGGCTGGGAGGGCATCAGTGCCGCACGCAAGTGATGCGCAGCGCCTGCAGGCGCTGCATGCCCAGCTCACCGCTGCCCTGGCTAGCGGTGACTGGCGTGCCGTCGGCGAGGTGGATGGGGCGATTCGGCAGTGCCTCGAGCAGTTGCCGCCCGACCCCGCGGCCGACCCGGCCGTGCAGGCGGCCAGGGCGCAGCTCCGAACGCTGCACGGAGAGGCACTGGAAGCCTGTGCCGAGGAATGTGAGCGCTTGCGCCTGCTGCTGGTGAATCACCTGGAGTACGCCGAAGGGCGTGCGGCCTACCAACGTATCGACATGTTCGCCGCAGGAGATGGCCGGTGATTCAGTTGCCTGCACAGCGCATTGCCGGAGAAGCCGCAGGCGGCTCCGAGCTGACCGGCGCGCTACCCCGCCCGGCCTCAATGAGCGCTCGGGGCGCGGTGCCTCCCGGGTCGGCTGCGCCGATCGCGTCCGGCTTCCGCGAGCGCCTGCTGCGTGCGGCCAGCGCCGATCCGGAGCAGACGCTGCAACAGAGCGCGCCGCCACCTGAGCCGCTGCCATCGCCAGTGGCGCCGCCGGCAGGCTCCGAGGCCGAGCGCACCGACAGCGAGCCGCTCGAGGAAACCGCTGCCGAGCAGTGGTTGCAGGGCATGCTCGGTCAGCAGCAGGTGGTGGTGCAGGCGCGCGAGGCGGGCACTGCCCAGCCGCTGGCCTGGCCCCTGCCGGCCGAGCCGGTCGCTGCTGCGGCAACCGAGCAGGCCGTTGCGCAGGACGAGGGCTTCGTCGAACGGCAGCAGCATGGCCAGCCGCTGCCATGGCCGGTTGTGACGGCCGGCGAACGCCAGGGCGCGGCTCCCGCTGAACGCCAGCCGGCGCCGGTGCTGCAGCCAGGCTTAGTGACCGCCGCGGCGTGGACTGCGCCGACAGCGAGCGCGTCGTTGCTCGACGCGCAGCTGCCGACCGAACAGCTGGCATCGCTCGAGCCCGCTGCGCCGGGCGAAGTAGGCGAGGCGCCGCTGCTCACCGGCGAGCGACCCGCCAGCCCGGCGCTGCAAGGCGCCGAGCGCCTACTCAGGTTGCAGGCACCGGAGGCCAAGTGGGGCGAGCAGATGCTGCATGCGCTGCGCGAGCACGTCGAGGTGCAGCTGCAGCAGCGTCAGCAGAGCGCCAGCATCCGCCTCGATCCGCCGGAGCTGGGCAGTCTGGAAATCCACCTCAGCCATGAATCCGGACGCCTCACGGTCCAGCTCAGCGCCGCCCATGCCGATGTCGCGCGCCTGCTGCAGCAGACCAGCGACCGGCTGCGGCAGGAACTGGTCGCGCAGCATTTCGTGCAGGTCAACGTGCAGGTTGGTGCCGATAGCGGCCGGGACCGCCAGGGTCAGCCTCGGCAAAGCCGTGACGAGGAGCAGGTGTTTGCCGCGGCTGCCACCGCGCTGCCGGAGCGCAGCGGGCGCTCGGCCGGGCTTGCCAACGATGTGCTGGTCACGGTCTGACCGGCTCACTTTCAACTACAGGATCCGAATTGGTTATGTCGACGCCCCGTCTCGTTCTTCTGATGCTGCTGCTCAATGTCGTCACCGTGGCCGGCGGCGTCGGTGCCGCCTATTGGCTGCTCAAGCCGGGCATGGCCGGCGGTGAAGTGGTGGCCGAAACCATCGAGCCGGTGCAGTACGAGTTCTATGCCGTGCCCAAGGTCATCGTCAGCCTGCGGGGAGACGGCCGCGAGCGGTATTTCGTGCTCGACCTGGCGCTGCAGGCCGAAGCTTCGGATGAGCCGAAGAACTTCGAGCAGATCGAACCGCTGGTGCGCAACTCGGTGGTCAGCTACCTGTCCGGGCTGGAATTCGCCGAGCTGCGCGCGATGCCCATCGGCGAGCTGCAGGCGCGCCTGGAAGAGGCGTTGTTCGCCGACTTCGCCAGCAAAAAGGCGGTGGTGCCGTTCCACCATGTGCTGGTCAACAAGCTGATCGTTCAATAAAGGCCCGCGCCATGAACGCCACCTGCCCCGTCGACTGCTACACCGCCAGCCCGGCCGGCCACGCGCTGTTCGCGCCGGCCGACGAGCAGCGCTGGATGATGCAGTACCTGCCGCTGGTCAAGCGCATCGTGCGCCAGCTGTCGCTGCAGGCGAACCAGGTGCTCGACCGCGAGGACATGGAGCAGATCGGCATGATCGGGCTGCTCGAAGGCCTGCGTCGCTACGGCGAACCGGACGAACAGTTCGGTCGCTTCGCCGCGCTGCGCATCCGCGGTGCCATCCTCGACGAGCTGCGCCGTCAGGACTGGCGGCCGCGCCAGGTCCGGCAGCAGGCACACAAGGTGCGCGACGCGATCCGCGAACTCACCCGCCAGCTCGGCCACACGCCGAGCGACGAGGAGATCAAGGCGTTCACCGGGCTGGATGAAAAGGACTACCAGGCCTTCCTCTGGGCCGATTCGTCGGAGGCCATCGAGAGCCTCGACGAACTGTTGCAGAGCGGTCACGAGCATTTCCCCGATGCCGCCGAACTGTTCGAGGAACGGCTGCTCAAGGAGCGCCTGCTGCAGCAGGCGCTGGCGCGGCTGGACGAGCGCGAGCGGCTGGTGCTGACGCTGTACTACCAGCACGAATTGAGCCTCAAGGAAATCGCCCTGGTGCTGGAGGTTAGCGACGCCAGGGTCTGTCAGTTGAGCAAGCAGGCGATCGGCAAGGCCTGTCGCTTTCTGGGGTCGGTGGACCCTTAACCGAGAGAAGTCAGTAACGTCATGCAGAAAGTATTAGGTGCGTTCATCATCATCGGTTGCGTCCTCGGTGGCTACGCCATGGCCAACGGCGACATGCGGGTGCTCTGGCAGCCGGCGGAAGTGGTGATCATCCTTGGCGCCGCGATCGGCAGCCTGGTGGTCGGCAATCCGAAGGAGGTGCTGATCGAGATGCTGCACCAGATCAAGGGCGTGTTCGCCTACCAGCGTCGTGGCGAGGAGTTCCAGCGCCAGTTGCTGATGCTGCTCTACGAACTGCTGGAGATGGTCGACGTGGGCGGTCTCAAGGTGCTCGATTCGCACATCGAGGAGCCGGAGCAGAGCGACCTGTTCGTGCGCTACCCACTGATCCTGCAGGAAAAGAACCTGATGGCGTTCATCGCCGACAACTTCCGCCTGATGGCCATGGGCAAGATCAGCGCCCACGAACTCGAGGGCTTCCTCGAGCAGGAGCTGGAGGCGATGGAACATGCGTTGATGCAGCCGTCGCGCTCGCTGTTCAAGATCGGCGAGGCGATGCCGGGCTTCGGCATCCTCGCCGCGATCATGGGCATCATCATCACCATGGGCAGCATCGGCGGCAGCGTCGCCGAGATCGGCGCCCACGTCGCTGCGGCGCTGGTCGGTACCTTTCTCGGCATCTTCTTCTGCTACTGCCTGATGGAGCCGCTGTCCAATGCCATGGGGCAGCGGATCAAGACCGAGCTGTCGGCGCTTGAATGCGTGCGCACCACCCTGGTCGCGCATCTGGCCGGCAAGCCGACGCTGCTGGCGGTCGATGCCGGACGCAAGCTGATCGAACAGGACGTCAAGCCGGCCTTCCGTCAACTCGAGGTCTGGGTCAACCAGTACGAGGAAGAAAGGGACGCGGCATGAAGAGCCGAGACAAGGGCAAGGCCGGCGAACGCGAGATCATCATCAAGCGCCGAAGCAAGAAGGGCCACGGCGACGAGCACGGCGGCGCCTGGAAAGTGGCTTTCGCCGACTTCACCCTGGCCATGATGGCGCTGTTCATGGTGCTGTGGATCATCCAGCCGCAGATGAACCTGACTAACCCGGCCTCGGGCGATCAGGAAAGCAATCCGCTGGTCGATGGCGGTGCCGGCATCTTCGACGGCACCAGCACCTCGCCGCTGGAACTCGATGGTGTGCCGCTGCGCCCGGCGCCGGACGAACCGTCGCCTCGGCATGACGAGACGGCAAGCCGGGACGGCGAGACGCCCACCGACGGCACCCGCCGCTATGCCTCGACCGCCGAGTTGCAGGCGCTGGCGGCACTGATGCAGGAGGTCGCCGGGCAGGTCGACGCGCTGGCCAATCTGGAAGTGGACGTGGTGCCCCAGGGCCTGCGCATCCTGATCAAGGACGACCAGCAGCGCTTCATGTTCCAGCGCGGCAGCGCGGTGCTCAACCCGCACTTCGCCAAGTTGCTTGGCGTTCTGGCTGGGGTGCTCGGCAAGGTCGAGAACAAGCTGATCATCAGCGGTCACACCGACGCCACGCCCTACCGCCTGCAATCGGGCTACGACAACTGGAACCTTTCTGGCGATCGCGCCTTGCGTGCACGCAACGTGCTGGTGTCGGCTGGCCTGCCGACGCGCTCGGTGCTGCAGGTAACGGCCCAGGCGGATGTCATGCCGCTGCGCCCCGAGGCGCCGGAAGACGGTGCCAACCGGCGGGTGGAGATTCTCTTGCTGACCGATTCGGCGGAGACGCTGTACAAGGAGCTGTTCGGCGACAGCTACGGCAAGGTGCGTTTCTCCGAGAGCGGTGCGCAATACAGTGGGGAGCTCAGCGAGGAAAGCTGAGCGCTGCCGGGCCGCACGCTGGCCATCAGCGCTGTGCCACAGCCTGTTCGGCGCAGTAGACCTGCTGGGTTTCGACGCCGTAGAGGCAGGCGCCGACCTGTTCGAGGGTGATGCGAGCACCCTTGTGCTTGCCATAGAAGAGGTTGAACAGCAGTTCGTCGTCGAGCCCGCTGGTCGCCGGCAGGCCGTTGATATCGCCTTCCTCCACCACCAGCTGGGCGCGCCCGAGGAAATCGGTTTCCACTCGGCCCGACGCCTCGACGATGGTCGGGCTGTTGCGTGTCATCGAATAGAAGCGGCCATCCTTGAACACCATGCTCTGGCTGACCTGCACCAACTGGCCGTTGCTGAGCAGGACCTGCCCGCTGGAGGCGTAGCGCCCGTCCAGGCTGGTGCTGTAGTTGGTGGTGGTGCCCATCGCGACGAACGCCCAGAGTGCCAGGGCGGTGGGCACCATCACGCGTAGCATGCGCTTGCTCGCTATGCCGGTCTCGGAGTGAATACTCATCGCAGACATCCTTGCAGTGTTTCGTTGGAGACGACATTGACCTGGCTGCGGTGGATCTTCAGCCAATTCACATGACCATCGTTGCGCAGACAGCGCAGCTCGTAGAATCCGGGCGACATGTTGACGATGAGGCGGCTCGGATGCGTGTTGAGGCCGGCCAGGCTGGTCACTAGTCGGCGGGTCTCCTGCACCATGTGTTCGAGCATCTGCTGGCTCTTTTCCACGTAAAGCACATCCAGCTGGCCGATGGAGTGGCTGTGGGTCAGGGCACTCTTGGGTGCCTGAATGAAGCGATAGCCCAATGCGAGGACGCCCAGCAGTATCACTGCGGTGGTGCTCAATACGGTGGGGGCGAGCCATGGCGAACGCCTGCCGTGCAGCTTGACCGCAGTGATCTGCGCAGCCACGTCCGGCATCGCCGTCGGCTCGCTCGCTGCGACCGGCGTCTCGGCGGGTTGCGCAGCTGGCCTGTCCTCGGCATCGATCAGGTAGTTCGGGTTGAACAGATAGCCCCGCCTCGGCAATGTCTGAATGATCTGACTGGCGCTGTCGTGCAGCACCTGGCGCAGGGTGTAGATCTGCTGGTTGAGGCTGCCCTGGCCGACGACCCGGTCTTGCCAGGCATAGCGCAGCAGCTCTTCGCGTGAAACCACTTCCCCAGGGGTGTGCAGCAGACGTTCCAGAACGCGGCTGCCGGAGAAGCCGAGATCGACCCGTTCCACCTCGTCGCCGAGGGTCAGGCTGAGCTGGTAGAGCGTGCGATCGAAGCGAGCCAGGCATCCTTCGCGTCCGCTTCGCAGAAGCGGGCAGGCGATGCCGTCGGTGGCCTGTCTGGGCGGAGATGAGGTCATAGGGCTCGGAAAAAGGTGCGGTGACTGTGATCTAGGACAAAGGAGTACCGTGAACTGGTCGGCAGTATATTGGCGCCGTTTTTTTGAACTTACAAGGGAACTAATCAGGCTTATAGCTGTCATGCATGATAGCTATATGACATCATGATGATGTTTACGCGACTCAGTGGTCAGGCCTGAGAACGTGCAGGGCGCGCCATTACTGGCGCTCGGGGCGGGACGAGAAGTGTATCGGCATGGCTGATGCGGTGCCTGGCCATTGGTCGGATGGACGGCCGAAGTGTTCGACACGCAAAAAAAAAACGCCCCGAACCAGTCGGGGCGTTTTTCATTTGTAGCGGAGCAGGTCGGCCCGCGCGGGCCGACCCGGCGGTCATCAGCCCAGCAGGCCCATGACCATGCCCGGCATCTGGCCGGCTTGCTTGAGCATGGAAATGCCGGACTGCAGCAGCATGCTGTTCTTGGTCATGGTGGCCGATTCGGCGGCGAAGTCGGCATCCATGATACGGCCCTTGGCCATCTCGGTGTTGTCCTTCATGTTGGCCAGGTTGTTGTTGGTGTGGTTCAGGCGGTTGATGTTGGCACCGAATAGAGCGCGCAGTTCGCCAACCGAGTTCAGAGCGGTTTCCAGAACGGTGATATTGGCGTTGGCATTGGTGTTGACGGCAGTCGTCGGGTCCTGGGTAGTCGCCAGCTCAACGCCCGGGGTTCCCGGAGTGGTATAGGTGTCCGAAGCGTTGCCCAGAGCGGTCGCCAGTGCGGTCAGCTTGGCGTTGACGTCCAGAGTCAGGGTCTCGCCAGCGCTGGAACCGATCTGGAAAGTCATGGCGGCAGAGAACTTGCCACCGCTACCGTCGGTAGTGGTGCCGTTACTGAACAGGCTGTTACCAGCGAACTTGGTGTTCTTGACGATGTTGGACATTTCTTTGCCCAGTTCGTCGTATTCGGCCTGCAGTGCGATCAGGTCGGCGCCGCTGTTGGTGGCGTTCGCGGCCTGGGTCGACAGGTCCTTCATGCGCTGCAGGATGTCGGTCATTTCGCTGAACGCGCCTTCGGCGGTCTGCAGCAGGGAGACGGCGTCGTTGGTGTTGCGCATGGCCACGCCCATGCCGCGGCTCTGGGCGTTCAGGCGAGTGGCGATCTGCAGGCCAGCGGCGTCATCGGCGGCGCTGTTGATGCGCAGGCCGGTGCCCAGGCGCTGCTGGTTGGTGCCCAGGGCATTGTTGGTCTTGCCGAGGTTGGTCTGAGTAACCAGCGAGGAGTAGTTGGTATGGATGGACAGGGCCATGATGAATTCCTTCGTGCTAAGTGGGCTGTAGGAGCTGGCTTGACTGCCTGCTGAAGGGGTAAGGCGACAGCCCTGCACGAAGGATTAAATCCTGGCGCCAAAAATTTCTACTTACCCTCCAGGCAATTTCCCACGCCTTCACACGGCGCATTTCACCGAGCGCGCGCCGGTTAGAACGTACTGCTTACTACGCCTTCCCCCACCACCTGAGCGTCGATCACCTTGCCGCTGCGTACGTTGCGCACGCGGATCACCTCGCCCGGCTGTCCGTCCGCCAGCGCCTCGCCACTGGTGGAGGCTTCTATGCCGTCGTTGCTGGCGATGATCTTCACCGGCTGGCCGCGTTTGACTGCCAGCGGTTGTGCCAGAAGTGATGGGGTGAGTGTCTGCCCGGCGCGGATGCGCCGCTTGGCGGCCATGCCCTGCACCTCTTCCAGACGATGGAAGTAGCCGCGCTGGGCCCGCGCGATGTCGATCGATTCGAGCCTGAGGTCGGAGCCGGCAATGGTCTGGCCGCGTTCGATGATGCCCTGGGCATGCACCGTCGGCAGCCACACGCCGGCCTGGCTGGTGAGCTCCAGGGTCCAACCGTTCTCACCTGGGCAGCGCACGGCCAGCCGTTGACGCTCGAGCAGCGAAGGATTGTTGCCCGCGGCGCGAACCTGCAGCGGCTGGTCACAGCGGGGCAGCCGCGCGGCGCTGGCCGGCAGGCTGGTGTCGTGCGTCAGGCGTGCGCCCTGCCAGCCCTGGCGCTTGGCCTCACGCTGCAGTCGTTCGTTCAGGTGTCGATCGACCGCCTCGATGATCTGCCGATCGCTGCCGTTCTGCCCGAAGGCAAGCAACGGCATGAGCAGCAGGAGCAGCGCCGTCGAGGCGGAAGCAACTTTTCCGCCTGGTCTGCGCGAGCGTCTCCCAAGCGGAAGATGACGGCCCGTCGAGTGCTTTGTGCTTGGGATTTTATCTACAAAAAACAAAGAGTTACCTGCTTTTCCGCGGCGCGGCACGAATGCTGCAGACGCTCATTCGATCGAACACACCGCTCATGCTTCAAGGGTATCGGCGAATGAGTATACGGATTGAAGACGCACTCGGCGTTCACGAACGCGCGCTGGGCTTGCGCATGCAGCGCAGCGAGATTCTCGCCGCGAACCTGGCCAACGAGGACACCCCGGGCTTTCAGGCCCGCGACATCGACTTCGGCGCCGAGATGCAGCGCCTAGACGATGGCGCCTCGTCGCGCCTGAGCATCGCCGGCAGCGATCCGCGCATGCTCTATCGCGTGCCGACCCAGGCCTCGCAGGATGGCAACACCGTCGAGCTGTCGGTCGAGCAGGCGCAGTTCTCGCGCAATTCCATGGATTTCCAGACCAGCCTGACCTTTATCACCATGAAATTCCGTGGTCTGAAGCAGGCCATCGAGGGCCGCTGATGTCATTCGATTCCATCTACCGCATCGCCGGTTCGTCGATGAACGCGCAGACCGTGCGGCTCAACACCGTGGCCAGCAACCTGGCCAACACCGATTCGGCGGCGGCCAACCCGGCGGACGTCTACCAGGCGCGCAAACCGATGTTCGCTGCGGTGTACGAGAACAACTCGCTGACCCGCGGCGTCGGCCTGGGCGGCGCCCATGTGCAGGTGCTCGACGTGGTCACCTCCGGCGCCGAGCCCAAGCGCCGCTATGAGCCGGGCAATCCGCTGGCCGACGGCGAGGGCTACGTCTACTACCCCGACATCAACGAGATCGAGGAGATGACCGACATGATGTCGGCCACCCGCAGCTTCGAGACCGGTGTCGAGGTGCTCAACCGCGTCAAGAGCATGCAGCAGAGCCTGCTGCGCCTGGGAGAAGTCTGATGAGTAGCGTCAATTCCGCACTGGACGCCAGCCTGGCCGGCAACAGCATCAATCAGGTCAAGCGCGCGGTGAACGTCAGCGACGCCACCACGATGGAGAACAACTTCATCAGCCTGATGGTCGCGCAGATCAAGTATCAGGACCCGACCAAGCCGGTCGACAGCACCGAGTTTCTCAACCAGTTCTCGGCGATGTCCCAGGTCAAGAGCATGGAGAACATGACCAGCCTGGCGCAGAACAACCTGGTACTGATGGACAACCTGCAGACCCTGACCGCCGCCGGCCTGGTCGGCCAGCAGGTGCGGGTGGCGACCGAAACCCTGCAGCTCGACGGCCAGCCGCTGCAGGGGCAGTTCACCTTGGCGCACGCCTCCAACCGCACGGCGTTGGTGCTGACCGATTCCAACGGCCAGAAGACCACCGTCGAACTCGGTGCCCGCGCGCCCGGCCAGGTGCCGTTCGACATCGACCCGCAGCGCCTCGGCCTGCCGGCCGGGCAGTACAGCGTGGTGATCGAGTCGGATAACGGCGAGTACCCGCAGGTGGAAGTCGCCGGTCTGGTCGGCAACGTGCGCGTCAGCGCCGAAGGCCCGGTGCTGCAGATCGACAGCGTCGGCTCGGTGCCGTTCTACAACATTCTCGAGTTCGGCGCCGGCAACGCCTGACGCCCGAACCTCCATCCAGCAGAGTCGAGACGCAATCATGAGCTTCAACATCGCCCTGACCGGCCTGTCCGCCGTCAACGAACAACTGAACACCATCGGCAACAACATCGCCAACTCCGGCACCGTCGGCTTCAAGTCCTCGCGCACCGATTTCGGCAGCCTCTATGCCGAGACCCAGGCCATGGGCGTGGAAGTGATCGGCACCACCCAGAGCATCAGCCAGGGCGGCGCGCTGACCACCACCAATCGCACCCTGGACCTGGCGATCTCCGGCGGCGGCTTCTTCGTCACTCGCGCCAGCAACGGCGACGTCGGCTACACCCGCGCCGGCATCTTCGGCACCGACAAGGACAGCTACATCACCAACAGCCTCGGTCAGCGCCTGCAGGGCTATCCGGCCGATGCCACCGGCAATCTACAGACCGGCATCGTCGGTGACCTGCAGCTGCGCTCCGGTGGCATCCCTGCCCGCGCCAGCGACGCGCTGAGCTTCGTTGCCAACCTGGATGCCGACCAGCAGGTCCCGGCCGTGGCCTTCGATCCGCTGGCGGCGGACAGCTACAACTCCACCTACACCACCAAGCTGTTCGACTCCCAGGGCAAGGAACACACCCTGACCCAGTACTTCGTCAAGACGGCGGACAACAGCTGGGATGCCCATTACTACGTCGACGGTACTGCGCTGGCCGGTGGCCCGCAGGCGCTGACCTTCGACAGTGCCGGCGTGCTCGCAGCGCCGATCGGCACGGTCCCCCTGGCGGCGCCGCTGACCGGCGGTGTGGCCCCGTTGGCCATCGATCTGGACTACAGCGGCACCAGCCAGTACGGCTCGGAATTCAGCGTCACCACCAATCGCGCCACCGGTTATGCGGCTGGCGAGCAGACCGGCATGAGCGTGGAGAAGGACGGCAAGGTCTACGCCAGCTACTCCAACGGCGAGCGCATGCTGCAGGGCCAGGTGGTACTGGCCAGCTTCGTCAACGCCGAAGGCCTGAAGAACATCAGCGGCACTGCGTGGACCGAGACCGCCGCCTCCGGCGCGGCGATGCTCGGCGCCCCGGGCGTCGGCCAGTACGGCACCCTGGCTTCCGGCGCGCTGGAGAGCTCCAACGTCGACCTCACCCAGCAGCTGGTAGGCCTGATGGAAGGCCAGCGTAACTACCAGGCCAACACCCAGGTCATCTCCACCAACAAGGACCTGACCCAGGCCCTGTTCAACGCTATCTGAGGCTGACCCATGGATCGCTTGGGATACACCGCGATGACGGCCGCCAGCCGCACGATGATGTCGCTGCAGGTGCGCTCGAACAACCTGGCCAACGTCAACACCCCCGGCTTTCGCGCCGACCTCGAACGCGCCCAGGCCGTGGCGGTGGAAGGCTACGGTTACGACAGCCGGCACATGGCGCTGATCGAGAACAACGGCGTCAGCCTGGCGGCCGGGCCGATGGTGGCCACCGGTCGCGAGCTGGATTTCGCGGTCAAGGGTAACGGCCTGATCGTGCTGCAGGATGGCGAGGGCGAGGCCTACACCCGCCAGGGCAGCATGCAGGTGGACGCCGAAGGACGCCTGACGCTCAACGGTCGGGCGGTGCTCGGCGAGGGCGGCCCCATCGTCCTGCCCGAGCACGATCGCCTGGAGATCGGCAATGACGGCACTGTGTCGATCATGGCCCCCGGCGACTGGATGATGGCCGAGGTCGACCGCATCCGCCTGGTCGACGTGCCGGCGGCGAATCTGATGAAGAACCAGGCCGGCCTGCTGGTGACCCGCGACGGCGAGCCGGCGCAGCCCAGCGAGGACGTGCGGCTGGCCAGCGGCTTTCTCGAGTCGAGTAACGTCTCGGCGATCGACGAGCTGGCCTCGACCATGAGCCTGAACCGCCTGTTCGAAACCCAGGTGAAGATGATGAAAGCCGCCGAGGACCTTTCCGACGCCGGCAACCGAATGATCCGCGGCAGCTGATCGGGAGATAACGCATGAATTCCGCACTTTGGGTCAGCAAGACCGGCCTGGCCGCCCAGGACAAGGCCATGTCCACCGTTGCCAACAACCTGGCCAACGTCAACACCAACGGCTTCAAGAGCGACCGCGCAGTGTTCGAGGACCTGTTCTACGTCATCGAGAAACAGCCAGGCGCCCAGGCCGACGAGATCAACACCGTGCCGTCCGGCATCCAGCTGGGCAGCGGCGTGCGCGTCGCCGGCACGCAGAAGGTGTTCACCGAGGGCAGCATCCAGACCACCGGCCAGCCGATGGACCTGGCCATCGTCGGCCGCGGCTTTTTTCAGGTCGAGGCGCCCAACGGCGACATCTTCTACACCGAAAACGGCCAGTTCCAGCTCAACGCCGAAGGCATGATGGTCAACGCCCAGGGCCTGCCGCTGAACCCGGCGATCGAAGTGCCTGAAGGCAGCACCGGCTTCACTGTCGGCAGTGACGGCATCGTCACCGCCGTGCTGGCCGGCGACACCCTGCCATCGGAGCTCGGGCAGATCACCCTGGTCAACTTCACCAACCCCGGCGGGCTGGAAGCGCTGGGTGGCAACCTCTATCGCGAAACCGTCGCCAGCGGCGAGCCGGTGGAAGGCGTGCCGGGCGAGGAAGGCCTCGGCCAGCTCAAGCAGGGCGTGCTGGAAGGCTCCAACGTGCAGGTCGTAGAGGCCATGGTGGCGATGATCGCCATCCAGCGCGCCTACGAGGCCAACGCCAAGGTTCTCGATGCCGCCAGCGGCATGCAGCAGTTCCTCAACCAGACCGTGTGATGCCGATGAAGCCGATCGCCCTTCTGCTCGCCGCGCTACTGCTCGGCGGCTGCGCCAGTTTCGACGAGATGCTGCCGGACGAGGATTCCAGCGAGTACGAGCCGCTGGAACTCGACTACAGCCTGCCACCGACCACTGGCGGCGGTCTGTTCCGCTCCGGCTACGGTGGCTCGCTGGTGAGCGACAAGCGCGCGGTGCGGATCGGCGACATCCTCACCATCGTGCTGGACGAATCGACCCAGTCGAGCAAGAGCGCCGGCACCAGCTTTGGCAAGCAGTCCAGCGTCGGCGTCGGCGTGCCCACCGTACTCGGCAAGACCTACCCGGACGTCGAGACCTCGGCCTCGGCCGAGCGCGACTTCAGCGGCTCGGCCAAGAGTTCGCAGCAGAACACCCTGCGCGGCTCGATCGCCGTCACCGTGCACCGCGTGCTGCCCAACGGCACGCTGCTGGTCAAGGGCGAGAAGGCGCTGCGGCTGAATCAGGGCGACGAGTACATCCGTCTCGCCGGCCTGGTGCGCATGGACGACATCAACCGCTTCAACCAGGTGTCCTCGCAGAACGTCGCCAACGCGCGCATCTCCTACGCCGGCCGCGGTGTGCTCAACGACAGCAACTCCGCCGGCTGGCTGACGCGCTTCTTCGCCCACCCGCTGTTCCCCCTCTAAGTGGAAGTTTTCCCGATGCGTGTGAAGCTGTTTCTCGCCGCCGTCGCGCTGTGCTGGCAGTTGCCGGTGCAGGCCGTGCCGCTGATGGATCTGGTGGATATCGAAGGCATCCGTGGCAACCAGCTGATCGGCTACGGCCTGGTGGTCGGCCTTGATGGCACCGGTGACAAGAACCAGGTGAAGTTCACCAGCCAGTCGGTGGCCAACATGATCAAGCAGTTCGGCGTGAACCTGCCGCCGAACGTCGACCCGAAGCTGAAGAACGTCGCTGCGGTGACCGTTACCGCCACGCTGCCGCCGTCCTACAGCCCGGGGCAGAGCATCGACGTCACCGTGTCCTCGCTGGGTGATGCCAAGAGCCTGCGCGGCGGCCAGCTACTGATGACCCCGCTGCAGGGCGTCGACGGTGAAATATACGCCGTGGCGCAGGGCGCGCTGGTGGTCGGCGGGGTGAATGCCGAGGGTGCCAGCGGCTCGAAGGTGGCGATCAACACCTCCAACAGCGGCCTGATCCCCAACGGCGCGACGGTGGAACGGATGATTCCCACCGACTTCACCGAGCGCCCGGACGTGATGCTCAACGTGCGCCAGCCGAGCTTCCAGACCGTCACTCGGGTGGTCGATGCGGTCGATGCCTACTTCGGCAAGGGCACCGCCACCGCGCTCAATGCCACCAAGATTTCGATTCGTGCGCCGGTCACCAGCACCCAGCGCATGAGCTTCATGGCCATGCTCGAACGCCTGGACGTCGAAGAAGGTCGTGTGCGGCCGAAGGTCGTGTTCAACAGCCGCACCGGCACCGTGGTGGTCGGCGAAGGCGTGCGGGTGAAGGCCGCGGCGGTGGCCCATGGCTCGCTCACGGTGACCATCAGCGAGCGGCCGCAAGTCAGCCAGCCGAACGCGTTCGCCGGTGGCGACACCGTGGTTACACCGCAGTCCGACGTGGCCGTCGAGCAGGACCGCAAGGCCATGTTCAAGTGGCCGGAAGGCGCCAGCCTGGAGAGCATCATCAGCACCATCAACAGCCTGGGCGCGACCCCGGATGACGTGATGAGCATCCTCCAGTCGCTGGAACGCGCCGGCGCACTGAACGCCGAATTGATCGTGATGTAAGGCTGGCCATGAGCATCGTTTCCCTACCGCACCACCTCAATGCCATGCGTGCGCGCAGCGACGGCCCCAGCGCCGCGCGCCGCCAGCAGCTGGAAATGGTTTCCGAGCAGTTCGAGGCCATGTTCCTGCAGCAGATCCTCAAGCAGATGCGCAAGGCCGGCGACGTGCTGTCGGCCGGCAACCCGATGCGCAGCCGCGAGCTGGATACCATGCGCGACTTCTACGACGAAGTGCTGGCCGAAACCCTGGCCGGCAAGCGCCAGACCGGAATCGCCGACATGCTGGTGCAGCAGCTCTCCGGCGGCCGCGCCGGCACCGCGCCGGCACCGGCGGCACTCGGCCTGGCCAGTGTCGGGCAGGGCGGCCAGCATGCCCTGCGCGGCACCTGGCAGCGCGGCGTCGAAGCGCTGGACAGCGCCTGGTCGGCGGGCAAGGCCGGCTTTCGTGCGCTGGTCGACAGCGTCATCAAGCACGAGTCCAGCGGCAACGTCGCCGCCGTCTCGCCCAAGGGCGCTCGCGGGCTGATGCAGCTGATGCCCGGCACCGCCCGCGACATGGCCGCCGAACTCGGCCTGCCATTCGACGAGGCGCGCCTGACCCGCGATGCCGAGTACAACAAGCGCCTCGGCAGCGCCTACCTGAACAAGATGCTCGAGCGCTACGACGGCCATGAGGCGCTGGCGCTGGCCGCCTACAACGCCGGCCCCGGCAAGGTCGACGAGTGGTTGAAGCAGCATGGCGATCCGCGCCGCGGCGAGATCGATGCGGCGAACTGGATCCAGAAGATCCCCTTCCAGGAAACCCGCGACTACACGCGCAACATCCTCAAGGACCTGCAGGCCGCCAACAGCCAGCCGCGCGAGCCGCAGGCCGCGCTACAGTCGGTCGGTCGGTCGCCGGCGGCGCAGGCCAGCCTGGGCACCGCCGAGCGACTGTCCCGCGGGCAAATGCTGGCCACCCTGGAGGGCAAGCGCGTCGGCACGCAACAGCCGGCATCCGTTGCGCTTAATGAGCCGCCCGCGACAGTCGCCTTGGATAGACAACCACCGGTCGTCGCGCGCCATCTCTCCGTGGCGTTCGCCCAACCGATCCGCATCGATTCGAAGGAAGTGCTGTCGTGAGTGTCTTGAGTCAGATTGGCTACAGCGGCGTCCGCGCCTCGCAGATCGCCCTAACCGCGACCGGGCAGAATATTGCCAACGTCAACACGCCCGGCTTCAGCCGCCTCGGCCCGGAACTGCATTCGGTCGGCGGGCAGACCGCCACCAGCATCGGCGGTGGCGTGCAGGTCAGCAGCATTCGCCGGCTGTCCAACGATTTCCAGAACCAGCAGCTCTGGCGCGCCAGCACCGACAAGAACTACTACGGCACCAGCCAGCAGTACCTTTCGGCGCTGGAAGGCCTGATCCACAGCGAAGGCTCCAGCGTCAGCGTCGGCCTGGACAATTTCTTCGCCGCGCTCAGCGAGGCCAGCTCCACGCCGGAATCCATCCCCCTGCGTCAGCAGATCATCGGCGAGGCCAAGCAGCTGGCGCAGCGTTTCAACGGCCTGAACAGCAACATCGGCACCCAGCTCAACGCCCTGCAGGGCCAGCGCGTGGCAATGGTCGCGGAGATCAACGGGCTGTCCGACAACATCGCCGAGCTGAACGTGGAAATCCTCAAGATGGAGTCGGCCGGGCGCGATACCGCCACGCTGCGCGACTACCGCGAGAACCTGATCAAGGACCTCAGCCAGTACGCCGGCATTCGTGTGCAGGAGGTCGCCGACGGCACGCTGACCGTGTCCCTGGCCAACGGTCAGCCGCTGGTAGCCGGTGGCAGCGCGGGGCAACTAACGGTCGAGCAGAACCTGGCCGGCGAACAGGAGCTGGCCCTGGTGTTCGCCAAGACCACCTTCCCGCTGGTGCAGGATGGCCTCGGCGGCTCGCTCGGCGCGCTCTACGACATGGAGTACGGCGCGCTGCGGCCGGCCCAGGACGACCTGCACGACATGGCTGCGGCCCTGGCGCAGAGCGTCAACGACACCCTGGCCGGCGGCTTCGACCTGAATGGCGATCCCGGCCAGCCGCTGTTCGTCTACACCCCCGGCAGCACCAGCGGCATGCTTGCGGTGACGGCGCTGGCTCCGGAACAGCTGGCCTTCTCCTCCGCCGGGCAGAGCGGCACGGGCGAGGTCGGCAACAACGAGAACCTGCTGGCGCTGCTGGAGCTCAAGTCGGCCAAGGTCAACGTGGCCGGCAGCGATGTCCCCCTCAACGATGCCTACGCCGGCCTGGTCGGCCGCGTCGGCAGTGCCAGCCGGCAGAACCAGGCCGACCTCGCTGCTGCCACCGTCGTCGCCGAGCAGGCCCAGGCCCAGCGCGACAGCGTCAGCGCCGTGAACCTGGACGAGGAAGCGGTCAACCTGATGGCCTACGAGCAGGCCTATCAGGCCAACATGAAGGTCATCAGCACCTCCAACGACCTGTTCAACGCCGTACTGGCAATGTTCTGAGCCGACTGACGAGAAGACACCATGCGCATTTCCAACGCCCAGATCACCGCCACCATGCACGGTTCGCTGAACAACAGCTCCGAGAAACTCGGCAAGCTGATGCAACAGATGGCCAGTGGCGAGCGCATGCTGGTGCCATCCGACGACCCGATCTCGGCGGTCCGCGTGCTGCGCATCCAGCGCGAGGAAGCCAGCCTGACGCAGTACCGCACCAACATCGCCAACGTCGCCGGCAACCTGTCCAAGCAGGAAGCCAATCTCAAGGCGGCTTCCGACAGCATGCTGAGCATCCGTGACCTGCTGCTGTGGGCGGCCAACGGCAGCAACACCGACGAGGACCTGTCGGCCATCGCCAACGAGCTGGAGACCCTCGAAGGCACCGTGCTCAGCTTCGCCAACGTGCGCGACGAGGAGGGCCGCTACCTGTTCTCCGGCACCCGCTCCAACCAGCAGGCGATCGCCCTGGTTGGCGGTGTCTACGTCATGCAGGGTAACGACCAGCATCGCCAGGCCGCGGTGGCCAACGGCGTGCTGGTGGAAGAGAACGTCACCGCTGCGCAGATATTCGGCGCCGGGGTCGGCATGCTCAACGAGCTGCGCAGCCTGGTGCAGACGCTCAAGGACCCGGCGCTGGATTCGAGCGACCCGGCCGTCCGCGCGCAGATCGCCGCGAGCATGGACAGCCTCGACGCCACCCACGGCAGGCTGCTCGGCGCGGTCACCGATCTCGGCGGGCGGCAGAACACGCTGACCCTGCTCGGCAGCAGCAACGAGGACGTCTCGCTGGTGAACCAGAAGATCGATGGCGAACTGTCGCGACTGGATTACGCCGGCGCCAGCATCGACCTGAACAACTACCAGCTGTCCTTGCAGGCCACCCAGAAAACCTACATGAAGATCAACGGCCTGACCCTGTTCGGCATGCTCTGAGGCGAGGAAGCCTGATGAAGATTGGCAAGCCGCTACCGGCTGTTTCCGCGATCAACCCCCAGGAGCGTCGCCAGACGCTGCTGCCGGAAACCCCGGCGGCGACGCAGCGGACGTCGGTGCTGGTCGATGCCGCGCATGCCGAGGTAGCGAGCAAGAAGAGCACCAGCTTCAGCCTGCAGCTCAACCAGCAGCTGTCCTCGATGCAGTCGGCGGAAAGCTACCTGAACGACCTTCATGGCCGCCTTTCCCAGCTCAAGCTCAGCCTCAGCCGCGAGATCAGCTCGCCGACCTCCGGTTCGGGGGCGGATAGCATCCGCCATGCCCTGCAGGACGTGGAGCAGCTGCTGCGTGAACGCAGCAAGCGCTCGGCCAACTCGCTGGATGCCACACTCAAGCTGCGCCTGAGCGAGCCGGTGCGCAGCCGCTTCAGCCTGCAGGGGCTCGATTCCCTCGAAGCGATCCGCCAGTCCGGCCACGAAACGCTGTTGTTCAGCGGCGGCCGCCAGCTGGCCGAACCGGTGGCGGTGGTGCTCGACGATGACATGAGCGACGAGCAGATCCTGCGCCGCTTCAACGGCAGCCTGGGCCAGTCCGGCATTCGTGCCGAGCTCGACGACAGCGGCCGGTTGCGCTTTTCCGCCCGCGAGAGCGACTGGCAGCAGCTCAAGGATCAGCTGGCGGTGCAGGGCGAGGACAAGCTGTTCGCCAAAGGTCGTTACCAGCGCGTGCAGAGCGAGGAAGACCAGCTGCTGAAGTTTCCCGAGGAGCCATCGCTGGACTCGCTGCGCGAACTGCGGCGCATGCTCGATACCGTGGTGGCGGGGCTGGAAAAGGTCACTGCGCTGCGCGAGCAACTGGGTCAGCGCCAGCGTGAGATCCGCGAGTTTCTCGCGCGCCAGGCCGATGCCGACGAGCAGCAGTGGGCCAGTGATTTTTCCCACTCGGTGTTCAACCTGATGCAGCGCAGCCCGTCCAGCTATGCCGCCGTCACCCAGACAGTGGTGGCGCAGGCCAACATCAGCCGCTTCGCGGTGGTCAGCCTGCTGTCCTGAGCGGCGCGCTTCAGTTCGGCGCGAGCAGCTTGATATCCGACGGCCGTCCGAGCGTCAGGGTCTGCAGCGTTTCGCCCAGCAGACCACTGTCCGGGTCGCGGCGCAGCAGCACCAGGCTGTCGCTCAGCTGATTGGCGATCAGCATGAAACGCCCGTCCGGCGTGATGGCGAATTCCCGTGGTTCGCGACCTTCGCTCGGGCGGCGCTGGATTTCGCGCAGCGTGCCGTCGGCTTCGATGGCGAAGGCGATGATGTGGTTGTAGTCGCCGCGGTCGCTGACATAGAGAAAGCGGCCATCGGCCGATGTGTGGATCGCGCCGGGTGAATGACGTACTTCGCTAGCGGCCTCTTTGAGGTCCAGCAGTTGCCGGCGGGTCAGGGTGCCGTCGGTGTAGTCGAAGCCCGCCACCTGGGCGCTCAGCTCCAGGGCGAGATAGGCGTGTTTGCCATTGGGGTGGAACACCAGATGGCGCGGGCCACTGCCTGCAGGCAGCTCGATGCTGGCGGGTTCATCCGGCCGCAGCGGGCGTTCGGCATGGCTCGGGTCGTAGCGGTAGACGAACACCCGGTCGGCGCCCAGGTCACTGACCAACAGACGCGTGCCGTCCGGACTGGGCACCGCCGAATGCACATGGGCCGAGCGCTGGCGTTCGGGATGCACACCGCTGGCCTGGTGCGCGGCGATCTGCGTGACCGGCAAGGGCCGGCCATCCTCGGCCAGCGGCAGGACCGCCAGGCTGCCGCCGGGGTTGGGGCGCGAACCGTAGTTGCTGACGAACAGGTAGCGACCGTCGTGGCTGAGGCTGGCATGGGTGGGCTCGTCGCCGAGGGTGATGGCCTGGCCGATGGGCTGGTAGTCGCCCTTGGCGTCGCGCTGCCAGGCGCCGACGCGGCCGACCGGGTCGGCATGGGCCGGGCCGTTCTCGTGGGTGGCGTAGAGCCGTCCTCGACGCTCGTCCAGCACCAGCCAGGACGAGTTGTCGCCGGCCAGTGTCTGCCGGGGTTCGGGTTCGAGCCGCCCCTGCGCGGGATCGAAGCGCAGGCGCAGCACGCCGGGGCTGTCGCTGTCGTGCGTGTAACTGCCGATCAGAATATGCATGTCGTCGTTCCCGGCCTGGGCGCCCTGGGTCAGTAGTGCGCCGGCCAGCAGAGCCAGTGCGAGTCGGAGGCGCATGGGCCGTTTGCCTTTTGTCGATGAAGTCATGCGACTATGACCGCCGTCGTGGCGTGATGCTCCCGCCGTGCGGTGGCGCGAACAATACCTGACCACCAGGGTCTGATATGCACCCGGGTGGATGCCGGCCTTTCCAGAATCCAGGACGTCTCATGGACCATTTGCTCCCCGTTCAGCTAGTCGAATTGCAGAGCATCGCCACCGATCTGGCCGAGAATCGCATCGCCCCGCTGGCGGCCGAGGTCGATGCCGAATGCCGCTGGCCCGCCGACTCCATGCAGGCGCTCGCCGAAGCCGGCCTGCTCGGCCTGCAGGTGCCGGTCGAGCTGGGCGGCCGCGGGCAGGGGCTGCTGGGGCTTTGCGTGCTCACCGAAAGCATCGCGCGGGCCTGCCCATCGTCGGCGCTGTGCTACGGCATGCATTGCGTGGCGACTGCGGTGATCGCCGCCAAGGCCACCGAGCATCAGCGCGAGCACTATCTGCGGGAGATCGCCGCGGGGCGGCACATCACCACCCTGGCACTGTCCGAGCAGGGCACCGGCGCGCATTTCTACCTGCCGGAAACCCGCCTGGATGCCGACGGCGACGAGTTCGTCATCGACGGCACCAAGCAGTTCGTCACCAACGGCGGGCATGCCGATTCCTACGTGGTTTCCACCGTGGCGGCGGACGCCGAAGCCGGCGATTTCAGCTGCCTGATCGTCGACAAGGACGGCGCCGGCATGCACTGGCTCGACGCCTGGGACGGCTTCGGCATGCGCGGCAACTCGTCCCGGCCGCTGCGCCTGGAACAAGTGCGGGTGCCGGCGCGCAACCTGCTCGGCGAGCCGGGCGATCAGGTCTGGTACGTGTTCGAAGTGGTGGCGCCGTTCTTCCTCATGGCCATGGCCGGCACCTACCTGGGCATCGCCCAGGCTGCGCTGGACGAGGCGGGCCTGCACCTGCACTCGCGTCGCTACAGTCATTCCGGCGAGTCCCTGCGCGACGTGGAGACGCTGCAGGTGCGCTATGGCGAACTCTGGACCGATCTGGTGAGAACCCGCGCGCTGGTGCGAGAGGCCGCACGCCGTGGCGATGCCGCGCACCCCGAGGCGCTGCCGTACATTCTGGCGTGCAAGACCGAAGCGGCGGAGACGGCGGTACGCCTGGCCAACGAGGCGATGAGCATTTGCGGCGGGGCGGCCTACCGCGACAGCAGCCGCGTCTCCCGGCTGCTGCGCGACGCCCGCGCCGGCCACGTGATGACACCCACCACCGGTCTGCTGAAGCTGTGGACCGGGCGCAGCCTGCTGGGGCTGCCGTTGCTATGAACGAGCTGCTGCTCGATCAGGTCATGCTGCTCGATGCCGGCGACGGCCGCTTGCGCGAGCGGATCGGCAGCTGGGCAGCGGAGCAGGATCTGCAGCTGCACTGTCTCGACGGCAGCGCCCCGCCGCTCGGGGAGGATCAGCCGGCGCTGGTGCTGCTGGCGCCCGGCTTGCCGCGCGTGATCGCCCTTGCCCGGCAGCTGCGCAGCCGTTGGCGGGCCGCGCAGCTGCTGTTTCTCAGCGAGGACGCGCACGTCGAGCGGCTGCACCGCGAACTCGGTCCGGCGCCTCTGTTGGGGCCGTACTGGTCGATCGTCGCGCTCGACAGCGACACGTTGTGTCAGCGGCTCGATCAGGCGCTGGCGAGTGTGCGCCGCCGGGCGCGCCTGCGGACCACCCTGGCGCGGGCCAATGCCACGGTTAGCAGCAGCCAGTCGAGCAGGCGTCCGCAGCCGACTGCAGAACTCTATCTGCATCACTTCATCGATGCCGCGCGCGATGCCATCGTCGGGCTCGATCGGGCCGGCGCGGTGCTCTACTGGAGCGCCGGCGCGGCCGAGCTGTTCGACCTGAAGCAGACCGAGGTGCTCGGACAGGCGGTGAGCGGGCTGCCGTTCTGGAACGCCGACCTGGCGCAGGCACTGGCGCAGGCGCTGGATTGCGACTCGACCCAGACGTTGCAGTTCGAGGAATCGACCCAGGGGCGCGTGCTGGAGGTCGTTGTGGCCGCGGTCTGTGCGACCGATGGCGCGGTGGTGGGGGCGGCCCTGACGTTGCGTGACGTCTCGGCGCTGGTCGCCGAGCGGCGCGCCAGCGAGCTGTACGGGCGCCGACTCGTCGAGGAGCGTGCACACCTGCAGCGGCTGTTCGACCAGGCGCCGGGCTTCATTGCCATCACTGAAGGGCCGCAGCACGAACTGAAGATCGCCAATCGCGCCTTCCATGAGCTGGTCGGCGCCCGTGAGCTGCTTGGCCTGCCTGCCTACAAGGCCTTTCCGCAGCTGGAGAGCCGTGCGCTGTCCGACCTGCTGCAGCAGGTCTATGTCACCGGGCGGCCCTACCTCGGCCGGCACCTCGCCGTGCGCGTGCGCCCGCAGCCCGGCGGCAAGGCCGAGCGGCGCTACGTGAATTTCATCTTCCAGCCGGTATTCAGCGAGGACGAGCAGGTCAGCGGCATCTTCTGCCAGGGCCATGACGTCACCGCCCAGGTACTGGCGCAGCAGGAGCTGCAGCGCACCAGCGAGCGCCTGCAGGAGCTGGTCGAGGAACGTACCCGCGAGCTGGAGCTGAGCCGGCAGGCGCTGTACCAGTCGCAGAAGCTCGAGGCCATCGGCAAGCTCACCGGCGGCGTGGCCCACGATTTCAACAATGTGCTGCAGGTCATCGCCGGCAATCTGCAGTTGCTGCAACCGCTGGCCGAGGACAACCGTGCCGCGGCCAAGCGCGTCGATGCCGCCAGTTCGGCCGTCGAGCGCGGCGCCAAGCTGGCCCGGCAGCTGCTGGCCTTTGCCCGCCGCCAGCCGTTGCGACCGCAGCCGACCAATCTCGGCCGGCTGCTGCGCGACCTCGACGAATTGCTGCGCCAGGCCATCGGCGAACACATCGAGATCGAAACCGTGGTCGCTGGCGGCCTGTGGACCACCATGGTCGATCCGCACCAGCTCGAGCAGGTAGTGCTCAACCTCGCGATCAACGCCCGCGACGCCATGCCCGAGGGTGGGAAGCTGACCCTGGAGCTGGGCAACGCCATGCTCGATGAGCATTACGCCGCGACACAGGCCGATGTGGCACCGGGTCAGTACGTGCTGCTGGCGGTGTCCGACACCGGTGTCGGTATGCCGGCCGAGATCATCGAGCAGGCCTTCGAGCCCTTCTTCACCACCAAGCCCGAAGGCCACGGCACCGGGCTTGGATTGAGCATGGCCTACGGCTTCGCCAAGCAGAGCAGCGGGCATATCCGCCTCTACAGCGAGCAGGGTAGCGGCACCACGGTCAAGCTCTACCTGCCGCGCACCGAGCAGCCCGAGGTGCAGGCGTTGCCGGACATTGTCGGCCCGGTGGTGGGCGGCAGCGAAACCATCCTGGTGGTGGAGGACGACCTGCCGGTGCAGGCCACCGTGATCGAACTGCTCAGCGGGCTCGGCTATTCGGTGCTGCGTGCCAATGATGCGCAGAGCGCGCTGAGCATCCTGCAGAGCGGCATCGGCATCGATCTGCTGTTCACCGACGTGGTCATGCCCGGCCCGCTGCGCAGCACCGAGCTGGCGCGGCAGGCGCGTGTCCTGCAGCCGGACATCGCGGTGTTGTTCACCTCCGGCTACACGCGCAATGCCGTCGTGCATGGCGGGCGCCTGGACCCCGGCGTGGAGCTGCTGAGCAAGCCGTATCGGCAGGAAGACCTGGCGCGCAAGTTGCGTCAGCTGCTGAGTGCACAGCGCGGCGACGGCCAGGCCCCCGCACAACGCTGGGTGATGGTGGTCGAGGACCAGCCACAGCTGCTGGCGCTGGCCTGCGAGATGGTCGAGGAGCTGGGTTACCGCGCCCGGGGTTACCCGAATGCCGAGCAGGCGGCGCAGGCATTGCACGAGCAGCGCTTCGACCAGCTGCTGCTGGACGTCAACCTGCCCGGGCGCTCAGGCCTCGACTTCGCGGCCGAGGCCCTGGAAACCCAGCCGTGGCTGAAGCTGGTGTTCGTCTCCGGCGAGGGCCGCATCGACAGCGCTCTGCCGTCCCGCTCTTTGCCCAAACCGTTCAGCTTCGACCAGCTTGCCGAGGTTCTGCAGATGTGAGCAGGCGCGACCGGGGTCGGCCACGGTAGCGACACAGACCGTGCATGCCGATCACCACCGGTGCGGTGAGGGCCAGCCAGCTCAGCCAGTCGCCAGCGCCTTCGGAGACCAGGCCGGCGACCAGTCCGATGATGGACGCCACGGCGACCACCAGCGGCCAAAGCCAGATGCGCATCATGCCCGCACCTCCGCCGTCGCACCGCGCTTGAGCCACAGGTACAGCCCGCTGCCCAGTACGACGATGGTGAGGATATCCAGCAGCGCCCAGAGCACCTTCAGCGGCAGACCGCCGTAATCGCCGAAATGCAGCGGTTCGGACAGTTGCAGCGCGGTGACGTACCAGGGACGCGCGCCGGCTTCCAGTACCTCGCCATTGGCCGGATCGACCAGCAGCGCCTGAGTCAGGCGCGAGGTCAGTGGCGTGTCGCCGCGCAGGATCACCGCGACATGCTCCGGCGTGGCGCGCAGCGTGCCGGGGTAGGCAATCATCGACACCGCCATGCCGGGTGCGGCGGCCAGCACGCGGTCGACGGCGGTCTGCAGCGAGCCGTCCGCGGCCGGGGCATCGCTGGCATCGTCCGCGAGCAGCACGCGGGTCTCACCGGCTTGCAGTGCGGCGACCTGTTCGGCCTGCCAGGCCTGGAAGATCAGGTCCGCCCAGGTATTGATCACCCCGGTGAAGCCCACCGCCAGGGCCCACACCAGGGTGACGATGCCGAGCAGATTGTGCAGGTCCAGCCAGCGGGTGCGCGCGGTGCGCTCCTGGCGCACCTCGCCGAAGCGCAGCTTGCGCATGAAGGGCGCGTAGAGCACCACCCCGGAGACGATCGCCACCATCAACAGCAGGCCCATGAAGCCGAGAAACAGCTTGCCGGCGAGCCCCGCGTAGAGGTCCACGTGCAGTCGGTACATGACGCTCATGAAGCCTTCGTCGAAGTTCGGCGCGCCGAGTACCTCGGCCGTGCGGGCGTCGGAAAGGATCAGGGTCGACTCGCTCTCGTCGGTGTCGACGCGGGTATCGAGCTTGACGTACCAGACGTCCGGCGCGTCTTCCTCGGCGAAGAAGTACAGCGGTACCAGACCGGGGTAGGCCTTCACAGCTTCGGCCGCGACCCGGTCGACCGCAGCGCGCGGCGTGCCCTCGGGCATCGCCGGCGCCTCGATCTCGTTGCCGGTGAGGTGATCGATCTCGTGCGAGAAGATCAGCGGCAGGCCGGTCAGACACAGCAGCAGGATGAACAGCGTAGAGACGAGGCTGGACCACTTGTGGACCCAGCCCCACCGTCGCAGGGTGACTGCCTGCATCAGAAGTCGACCGTGGCGCTGACCGAGAGCGTGCGCGGGGCGCCGAGGACGAGGTAGTTGGCATTCGGATAGCCGCCCACCGAGGCCCAGTAGTCGCGGCCGGTCACGTTGTCCAGGCGGGCACGCAGGGTCACGTCACGCTCGTCGATCACCATACGGTAGCGGGCGCCAAGGTCCAGGCGGGTCCAGGAAGGGATCTCGAGATCATTTGCCGTATCGGCGTACTGGCTGCTGGTGTAGACGACACGGCTGGTCAGGGTCAGGCCATTGCTGCCGGGTACGTCCCACTCACCGCCGATATTGGCCTGGGTGCGTGGCACGCCGATGGCGCGGTTGTCTTCGTTGACGCCGTCCTGGGTGCTGGTCAGCTCTGCATCGAGCAGCGTCAGACCGCCAAGCAACCGCACACCGTAGGTCGGTTCACCGAACACCGACAGCTCGATACCGCGGTTGCGCTGCTCGCCGCCGTCGGTATAGACGCCCCTCGTGACGCCGCCAATGGTTTCGATACCTTCAACGGTGCTGAATGGCCGGTCAGTGCTGAACACGGCCAGGCTGCCGCCGAGGTTACCGCCGTCATACTTGATACCGACTTCGGTCTGCTTCGAAACGTAAGGCTCCAAGGCGTCGCCAGCATTGTTGATCGTGACGCCTCCGCTGGTAACCGGTGCGATATCACCTTTGACCAAGCCTTCGATGTAGTTGGCATAGACCGAAAGCTCGTCGGTAAGCTGATACACCACGCCGGCGACCGGGCTGTTCTTGTAGCGGTTGTAGGAAGACAAACGGTCACCGCTGTTGTAGTTGTAGCTCTTGGCTTCGATGCCCTGGCGGCGGGCGCCAAGGGTGACCAGCAGACGGTCATCCATGAAGCCCAGGGTATCGGCGATGGCCAGACTTTGGGTGTGGGTTCGCTCTGTGACGTTGGGGTTGGACATCGAGCCGCCCAGCCAGACAGCATCCGGCATCGCGGCGGCGAACGGCCGATAGATATCTGCTGCATAGCTGCCCGACATGGCGTAGGCGTTGCGGGCTTCCAGATCGAACATGGCTGCCGACATCACCCATTCGTGGGACACGTCGCCAGTTCTGCCGCGGGCGCGCAGGCCCACTTCGCTGGTGAATACCTCCTCCTCACGTACGTTGTCGAAACGGTAGAAGGTGCCGGCGCCCGAACTGCCTGCAGTCATGCTTGCCAACCGATTCTTTTCCTCGCCCTCACGCACGCCGGCTGCGAGCCAGCCGGTTACGGCATCGGAGAAGTCATATTCGGCGCGGAAGGTGCCGAAAGTCTGCTTCTCCTTCGAATAGGTCCAAGGCTGGGCAAAGTTGTCGTCAGCATCCGGCGCGCTGGGAATGCCACCGCTCGGCGTAACGCTCGGTCGTGGTTGGTCGATGAAGTGGTACTGGTGACCGATGTCACCGGACAGGCGGAAGTTGTCACCCTGGTAATCGAGGCCAAGGGCGAACATGTCGAGGGTGCGATCCTCGTCTTCGACCGTGGTCTCGCCGGCGCGCTTGGCCGCGTTCAGACGCACACCGAAGCGCTCCTCTTCGCCGAAGCGACGGGCGATATCGGCGTGGGTCATGGCCTGGCCACCGTTTTCGGCGCCGACGGTCAGTCGCGTCAGCGGCTCGTTCGGCGCGCGCTTGGGCAGGATGTTGATCGCGCCGCCAATGCCGCTGCCGCCCGGGGCTGCGCCGTTGAGGAAGGTGTTAGCGCCGCGGAACACTTCCACACGCTCGATGAACTCGGCGGCTACATACTGGCGCGGCAGCAGGCCATAGAGGCCGTTGTAGGAAATGTCGTCGGAGTACACCGGGAAACCGCGGACCACGTACAGTTCCTGGAAATTGCCGAAGCCGCGGGCAACGCGCACCGAGGGGTCGTTCTGCAGCACGTCCGACACGCTGCGCGCCTGCTGATCCTGGATCAGCTGCGAGGTGTAGGACGTCGAGGTGAACGGCGTTTCCATGTAGTCGCGGTTGCCGAGAATACCCACGCGCCCGCCGCGGGCGACCTGTTCGCCAGCGTAGGGTTGGGTCAGGCCAACGGCCGAGGCGTCGGCGCTGGCGGTGATCTCCACCGATTGCAGTTCGACCGGCTCGGTGGCAGTGCCCTGAGCCTGCTCTTCGAGTGGTTCCTGGGCCATGAGCGGTGAGCCAGCGAAGCTGGCGGCAAGGCAAACGGGCAGCAGTGCGGTTTTACGCGGGAAGCGAAGCGTGGGCATGGCGGACCTGACCGGACGTTGAACTGTGAGAGGGGTGAAGGGGACGGCTCGGCGGACAATGAGAGCCTGTGCCATCTGAGAGCCACTATCGTAAATAAAAGATAACAATTCGCAACTGTATTCCGCCTAGCGGTGTTGCGGCGCGGTGGCGTGTTGGCGGTACCAAGCGCTCTGGCCCGCGGTCCGTCGCGCTCCCTTCTTCTGCAAAAAAAGTTTCGCCCGGCCTGTCGATTCATGAACACGCCGGACGACTACTGGCTGAACCCCCGTTCAACCAGAAGACAGGAGACGGACATGAACAACTCAACCCGCCAGGACGAAACCGCCATTCGCCAGCTGCACGACGCCTTCGAGCAGGCCATCGGTGCCAAGGATCTCGACCGGATCATGGCGCAGTACGCGCCGGACGTGGTCGCCTTCGATGCAGTGGGCGCGCTGCAGTTCAAGGGCGTGGCCGAGTACCGCGCGCACTGGCAGCGCTGCTTCGAGTTCTGCCAGGGCGAAGGCTTCTTCGAGACTCACGAGCTGCATGTGGACGTCGGCGGCGAGCTGGCCTGTAGCCGCATGCTCACCCATTGCGGCGGGCCGAACGCCGAAGGCGAGATGCAGACGGCGTGGATGCGCGGCACGCGGGTCTGGGCGCGGCGCGACGGCGAATGGAAAGTGATTCACGAGCACTTCTCGATGCCCTTCGACATGGAAACCGGCCAGGTGTGCATGTCGTCGACCCCTTCGGCGACGCAGCAGGTCGGTTGAGCGCTGCGCAGCTTCGTCGTTCGTTCAGGCAGGCTTCGCTCCCGGCTGCTAGCTTTTCTGCGTCCCTGGCAGCCGGAGCTTGTGCATGAAATACCTGTGCCTGATCTATTACGACGAGCAGCGTGTGGATGCGCTGACCGATGAACAGTGGCAGGCGCTGGTCGCGCGCTGCCTGAGCTGCGGCGAGGAGCTGCGCGCCAGCGGTCATATGCTCGCCAGCGAACCGCTGCAGTCGGTGCGTACCGCACGCACCGTGCGCGTGCGTGATGGCATCACCTCGGTGGTCGATGGGCCCTTCGCCGAAACCCGCGAGCAGCTCGCCGGCTTCTACCTGATCGAGGCGGCGGACCAGCAGGAGGCCGAGGCCATCGCGGCGAAGATCCCGCCGGCCAGCCTCGGTTGTGTCGAGGTTCGGCCCTTGCGCCAGCTGCCGCAGCGCTGAGCATGCCGCTCACCGGAGCCTTTGCGGCGGCGCAGGTCGAGACGTTCTATCGCCGCGAATCGCGTCGGGTCCTGGCCACGCTGATTCGTCTGCTGGGCGATTTCGATCGTGCCGAGGAAGCTCTGCAAGACGCCTTCGCCGCCGCCCTGCAGCAGTGGCCGCGCGACGGCGTTCCGGACAACCCGCGTGCCTGGCTGGTATCCACCGGTCGTTTCAAGGCCATCGATGCCCTGCGCCGGCGGGCGCGCTTCGATGCCTCGCTGCGGCTGTTGGCCGAGCAGCTGGAAGATGCGGCCGAGGCAGCGGAGGTGGACGAGATGGAAGACGATCGTCTGCGGCTGATCTTCACCTGCTGCCATCCGGCCCTGCCCGCGGATGGTCGCGTGGCGCTGACCCTGCGCGAGGTCTGTGATCTGACCACCGAGGAGATCGCCCGGGCCTTTCTGGCGCCGCCGGCCACCATCGCCCAGCGCATCGTGCGGGCCAAGGCGAAGATCCGCGATGCCCAGCTGCCCTATCGGGTGCCCGAGCGCGCCGAACTGCCGATGCGCCTGGAGAGCGTGCTGCGGGTGATCTACCTGGTGTTCAACGAAGGGTATTCGGCATCCGCCGGGGCGGCGCTGACCCGCGCCGATCTTTGTGTCGAGGCCATCCGCCTGGGCCGCCTGCTCTACGAACTGCTGCCCGATGTGGAGGTGGCCGGGCTGCTGGCGCTGATGCTGCTGCACGATGCCCGGCGCGCCGCGCGCAGCGATGCTTCCGGTGAACTGGTGCGGCTGGATGAGCAGGATCGCAGCCTGTGGGATCGGCAGCAGATCGCCGAAGGTGCGCTGCTGGTGCAGCGTGCCCTGAGCACGCGCGCCTTTGGCCCCTACGCATTGCAGGCGGCCATCGTTGCCGTGCATGCCGAGGCGCCGAGTGCCGCGCAGACCGACTGGGCGCAGATCGTTCGGCTCTACGACGTGTTGCTGCAGCTCAGCCCGTCACCTGTGGTGAGGCTGAACCGCGCGGTGGCCGTGGCCATGCGCGACGGTGCCGAGGCGGGCTTATTGCTGGTGGACGAGCTGCTGGCGCAGGGGGAACTGCAGGACTATCACCTCAGCCATGCCGCCCGCGCCGATCTGCTGCGCCAACTGGCGCGCCCCGACGAGGCTCGCGAAGCGTACCGCAGAGCCTTGCGACTGGTGCAGCTGGAGCCGGAGCGACGTTTTCTGCAGAGGCAGCTGGATGGGCTGGACAGTTGACTCGACGGGTTCGACGCTTGCGGATGCAAGCGCTCAACGCCCAGCGAGGCTGCCATCCGCAGCTGACATTCTGGCGTAGGGTGGGCTTCAGCCCACCGCTTGCGCCAGCGCGATGCTTACCGTGTCGCGCCATGCTACGTCGTAGCGCGATGGTGGGCTAAAGCCCACCCTACGGAGCGGCGTCGCGCTGCGGCGACGAGAGGGGCGCCATGATCAGTTGTCGCAACTACCAGCCGGCAGATAGTCGCTGCGGCTCAGCCCGTGGCGCTGCATCTTCTCGTTGAGGGTGCGTCGTGGCAGCTGCAGCTGAGTCATGACCTCGGCGATATTGCCTTTGCACTGCTGCAGGGCGTTGTGCAGGCACTGCGCCTCGAAGGCTTCCATCTGTTCGGCCAGTGACTGCCCGCCACTGCTCGCCGGGGCCGGTGCGCTGAGGCCGAGGGCGTGGCGTTCGGCGGCGTTGATCAGCTCGCGCACGTTGCCCGGCCAGTCGTGGGCGAGCAGCTGCGTCAGCTCGCCGGGCGTCATCGGTGGTGCGGCGCGACCGTGGCGCTGGGCGGCCTGGCTGGCGAAGTGTTCGAACAGCAGCGGAATGTCCTCACGGCGCTCGCGCAGTGGCGGGATGTGTAGCTCGGCGACGTTCAGCCGGTACAGCAGGTCCTCGCGGAAGCGTCCGCCGCGCACCTCTTCCAGCAGGTCCGGCTTGGCCGCGCTGATCACCCGCAGGTCGACCTCTATGCTGCGGTTCGAGCCGAGCCGTTCCAGGGTCTTTTCCTGCAGCACGCGCAGCAGCTTGACCTGCTGCGCCAGCGGCATGCTTTCGATCTCGTCGAGGAACAGCGTGCCGCCGGCGGCATGCTCGATGCGGCCGATGCGCTTGCCCTGGGCACCGGTGAAGGCGCCGCTCTCGTGGCCGAACAGCTCGCTTTCGAAGATGGTTTCCGGGATCGCCGCGCAGTTCAGCGCCACGAACGGCCCGCCGGCGCGCGGGCTGAAGTCATGCAGGCAGCGTGCGACCTGTTCCTTGCCGCTGCCGGTCTCGCCACGGATCAGCACGTTGACGTCGGTACCGGCCAACTCCAGCACCTGCCGGCGCAGATTGACCATCGCCCGTGATACGCCAAGCAGCTGCGATTCGATACGTCCCTTACGGGCGAACTGCTCGCGCAGCTGGCGGTTCTCGCAGACCAGCCGGCGCTTGTCCATGGCGCGGCGTACGCTGTCCAGCAGGCGTTCCGGGGTGAAGGGTTTTTCGATGAAGTCGTAGGCGCCCTGGCGCAGCGCCTGCACGGCCATGGGCACATCGCCGTGCCCGGTGACCATGATCACCGGCAGGTCGGCGTCCAGCGCCACCAGCTGTTCGAGCAGGCCGAGGCCGTCGAGATCGGGCATGCGCACGTCGCTGATCAGCACGCCGGGAAAGTCGCGATCCAGCGCCGTCAGCGCCTCGCGGGCGCGGGAGAAGGTACGCACCTGAAAGCCGGAAAGCTCCAGCCACTGCTGCACGGCCTGACGGATCGCCGCCTCGTCGTCGATGAAGATTACCTGCCCGCTCATTGCCTGCTCCTCGCGGTCGCGTCGCGGCAGTTTACTCGGCGGCGCGCGCTTCGGCAGCCGGCAGCGTCAGGGTGAACACTGCGCCCTGCTCGTCATTGCTGACTTCGAGGGTGCCGCCCATGTCGCGCACGATGCCGTAGGAGACCGCCAGGCCCAGACCGAGCCCCTGGCCCACCGGTTTGGTGGTGAAGAAGGGCTCGAACACCTGATCCAGCTGCTCGCCAGGGATGCCGCCGCCGTTGTCGGCAACGCTGAGCTGCCAGGCGTCACCGGCGCGCTCGCAGAGGATGCGCAGGCGCCGCTGCGGTCGCTCGGCCATGGCATCCAGCGCGTTGTGCAGCAGGTTGATCAGCACCTGCTCGAGGCGGATCGCATCGCCATTCACCCTGGCCTCGGCCGGCACCTGGCGGAACACCTCGACCTGCTCGCTGCGGATGCGCGGCGAGAGCAGTTGCAGCGCCTGCTCCAGCACATCGGCCAGCGCCAGGTGCTGCTGCAACCCGGCCGGGCTTTTGCGGGCGAAGGTCTTCAGGTGGCTGGTCAGCGCGGCCATGCGCTCTAGCAGGCCTTCGACATGCCCGAGCCCCTCGCGCACCTCTCCCTCGCGGCCACTGTCGAGCAGCAGGCGCAGGCTGGCCAGTTGCATGCGCAGCGCGGTCAGCGGCTGGTTGATCTCGTGGGCCAGCGCTGCGGACATCTGCCCCAGCGCGGCCATGCGCGCGGCATGCACCAGCTCGTCCTGGGCAGTGTGCAGCTCGCGGGTGCGCTCCTGTACCAGGCGCTCCAGTTCGCTGCGGCTGCGCAGCTCGACACGATGGGTCTTGCGCCGCTGTGCCAGGTAGAGCAGCAGAAACGCCAGGGTCATCCACACGCCGGCCGCGGCCAGGCGGTAGCTGCGCACGCTGGCGCTGACTGACTGCGGGTCGTGCAGCAGATGCAGGGTCCAGTCTTCCTCGGGCAATGCAAGACGCTGCCAGAGGTACTCGCGGCGGCCATCCGGGCCGTCCACCAGGCGTCGCTCGCTGCCTTCGCCGAGTTGCTGCACCTGGCTGCTCGGCAAGGGTTGCAGGGTCTGCTCGGCATAGCGGCGCACATCCACCAGCCGGCTGCGCTCCTCGTCGCTCAGCGGGCTGAGGTAGCGAAAGCGCCAGGCCGGGCGGTTGGTGAGGATGACGATGTCCAGCGAGTCGGCGATCAGCAGGATGCCCGGCTGGCCGACCCAGTCGCGCTGCATGTCCTCCAGTTCGAGCTTGACCACCAGCACACCGAGCAGCTCGCCGGCGGCGTTTTTCACCGAACTGGAGAGGAAGTAGCCGGGAATGCCGGTGGTGACGCCGACCGCGAAGTAGCGCCCGCTGCCATTGGCCACGGCATCGCGGAAGTAAGGGCGAAATGCATAGTTGTTGCCAACGAAGCTGCTCCAGTCGCGCCAATTGCTGGCGGCGATGGTCTCGCCGTTGCGGTCCAGCAGGTAGAGCACCGAAGAACCGGCGGCATGATTCTGCTGCTCCAGGCGCTGGTTGAGCTGTCTACGCAACTGGCGATTGCCCGGGTCGGCGAGCAGCGCCTGGATGTCGCTGTCCAGCGCCAGCAGCGCCGGCACTGAGCGGAAGCGCTCGACCTGGGTATGGATCGCCTGGGCATACAATTCCAGCTGCCCCTGCGATTCCTGCCCGCGCTCGGCCCAGGCGCGCTGCTCGGCCAGCCGCCCGGCCCAATACATGCTGAGCAGCAGGCCGACGAGAATCAGCGCCACGATCAGGCTGACACGGAAGCGGTTGGGAAGGGCAGGCATGGCTTGGCTCGCGAAGGGACGCGTCGATGGTAAGCGATAGTCGGCAGCGGTGGCGCATTGGCGAGCCTCGGGATAGCACCAAAGTCTTGGTCTACCCGATAGAGGCATAGTGCCATCATCGTTATACTGCGGGGCGTTACCGTCAGCTCAGCAGGGATCGCTAGTACGGAACGGCCAGCCGCTCCAGTCGAGGTCCGCCTTGCTCAGAAAAATCCTTGTCAGCCAACTCCGCTTCGGTATGTACGTCCATGGGCTGGACGGCAGCTGGTTCGATCATTCCTTCTGGCGCAGCAAGTTCCTGCTCACCGACCCCGCCGACCTGCAGGCGCTGCGCAGCAGCGGCGTCAAGGCGCTGTGGATCGATACGGGCAAGGGCGTCGATGTCGAAACGGCAACGCCCCCGGCCGCCGAGGCTCCCCAGCTGGTCTCCGACGCCATGCCGATTACGCCTCGGCCTGCCGCCGCATCGGCGCAGCAATGCAGCGTTCAGGAGGAGATGCAGCGCGCCGCGCAGGTGCTCAAACGCTCCAAGCAGCAGGTGGCCTCGCTGTTCAACGAGGCGCGGCTGGGCAAGGCCGTCGACCCGCAGCAGTGCCTGCCACTGGTCGAGCAGATTTCCGCATCGCTGGCGCGCAATGGCTCGGCATTGCTCAGCCTGGCGCGGCTGAAGACCAAGGATGAGTACACCTACATGCATTCGGTGGCGGTCTGCGCGCTGATGGTTGCGCTGGGCCGGCAGCTGGGCCTGAGCGAACAGGAAGTCCAGGAAGCCGGCTTTGCCGGGTTGTTGCATGACATCGGCAAGATGGCCATGCCGCTGGATGTGCTGAACAAGCCGGGCAAGCTCAGCGACGATGAATACGCCGTCATGCGCAGCCACCCGGAGCGTGGTCACGCGATTCTGCTCGGTGCGGGAGCGGCCGTGTCCGAGGCGGTTCTGGATGTCTGCCTGCATCATCACGAGAAGATGGACGGCACCGGCTATCCGCATCGGCTGGCCGGCGAACAGATCAGCCGGCTGGCGCGCATGGGCGCCATCTGCGACGTGTATGACGCCATCACCTCGAATCGCCCATACAAAACCGCCTGGGACGCTTCCGGCTCGCTGGCGCGAATGGCGCAGTGGCAAGGGCACTTCGATACCCAGATCCTGCATGCCTTCGTGCGCACGGTGGGCATCTACCCGCTGGGCTCGCTGGTGCGGCTGCAGTCGGGGCGGCTCGGCGTGGTCATCGAGCACAATGCGCAACAGCTGACAGCGCCGCGCCTGAAACTGTTCTATTCAACCCGCACCCGCGCACCGATCGTGCCGGTGGAGCTGGACCTCTCCAGCCCGCAATGCAGCGACCGCATCGTCGGCCGCGAGGACCCCGCCGCCTGGGGCTTCAGCAACCTCGATGCGCTCTGGAGCTAGATTGGCGGTCGTAAAACGCGGGCAATGCGACTAAAATGCCGCCCCCGAACGCGACTCGCCCGGCGAATCGCTCAGCAACAGAGCCCGTATTGCCCATGACCTGGCTGCCTGGTCCGCCATAGCGCTGTGCCCCCTCGCGTCATCCTGCGACTGCCTGTCATGGGGTAGTCGCACGCTGCTGTCCGCGCGTATTGCCCAGCGACAGCTGAACCATTCAAACCAAAAAACTCGCCTTGTATCGCTGCCGACCGCCCATGGTCTGCATGGTGGTGCTTTTGCTCTGGATAGTCCGATGCTGCAAACGATCAAACAAAACTGGTTTTCCAATCTCCGTGGCGATCTGCTGTCCGGTCTTGTCGTCGCCCTGGCGCTGATTCCCGAAGCCATCGCCTTCTCCATCATCGCCGGGGTCGATCCGCGGGTTGGCCTGTATGCCTCGTTCTGCATCGCAGTGGTGATCGCCTTCGTCGGTGGGCGCCCTGGGATGATCTCCGCCGCCACCGGCGCCATGGCGCTGCTGATGGTGACCCTGGTGCGCGAGCACGGCCTGCAGTACCTGCTGGCAGCGACGCTGCTCTGCGGCCTGTTGCAGATCGGCGCCGGCTACCTGCGTCTCGGCTCGCTGATGCGCTTCGTCTCGCGCTCCGTGGTCACCGGCTTCGTCAATGCGCTGGCCATCCTGATCTTCATGGCCCAGCTGCCGGAGCTGACAGGCGTCACCTGGCACGTCTACGCCATGACAGCCGCGGGTCTGGGCATCATCTACCTGTTCCCCTATGTGCCGAAGCTCGGCAAGGTCATCCCGTCGCCGCTGGTATGCATCCTCAGCATGACCGCCGTGGCGATGTACTTTGGCCTGGATATCCGCACCGTCGGTGACATGGGCGAGCTGCCCGATACCCTGCCGGTCTTCCTCTGGCCGGAAGTGCCGCTCAACCTCGAAACCCTGGCGATCATCTTCCCGTACTCGGCAGCGCTGGCCGTGGTCGGCCTGCTGGAGTCGCTGATGACCGCGACCATCGTCGACGAGCTGACCGATACCAGCAGCGACAAGAACCGCGAGTGCAAAGGGCAGGGCGTGGCCAACATCGTTTCCGGTCTGTTCGGCGGCATGGCCGGCTGCGCGATGATCGGCCAGTCGGTGATCAACGTGAAATCAGGCGGCCGCACCCGACTGTCGACGCTCGTCGCCGGCGTGGTGCTGTTGCTGATGGTGGTGTTCCTGAGCGACTGGGTCGGCCAGATTCCCATGGCCGCGCTGGTGGCGGTGATGATCATGGTCTCGATCGGCACCTTCAGCTGGGACTCCGTGCGCAACCTCAAGCACTACCCGCTCTCGACCAACATCGTCATGGTGGTCACCGTGGTGGTGGTGGTCTTCACCCACAACCTGGCCTACGGTGTACTGGCCGGCGTACTGCTCGCGGCGATGTTCTTCGCCAACAAGGTGGGACACTACCTGAGCATCGACTCGGAGCTGGATGCCGACGCCAGCGGCCGTCGTTATCAGGTGGTCGGCCAGGTGTTCTTCAGCTCGGCCGACAAGTTCACGGCTGCCTTCGACTTCAAGGAAGCGCTGAGCCGGGTGACCATCGACCTGTCGCGGGCGCATTTCTGGGACATCACCGCGGTCTCGGCGCTGGACAAGGTGGTGCTCAAGTTCCGCCGCGAGGGCACCGAGGTCGAGGTGCTGGGTCTCAATGAAGCCAGCGCCACCATCGTCGACCGCTTCGGCGTGCACGACAAACCCGACGCCATCGACAAGCTGATGAGCCACTGACCAGGAGAACGACAATGACCCACGTAATGGCCTGTATCGACGGCTCCCCGCAAGCGGCCGCGGTCTGCGATTGTGCCGCCTGGGCCAGTCAACGGCTGGGCGCGCCGCTGACATTGCTGCACGTGCTGGACCGGCGGCAGTTTCCGGTGTCGGGCGACCTGAGCGGCATCATCGGCCTCGGCAGCCGTGAGTTCCTTCTGCAAGAACTGGCCACCCTGGACGAGAAACGCGCCAAGCTGGCGCTGGAGGAGGGCCGCATGATGCTCGATGCGGCGCGCCAGCGGGCGCTTTCCGCGGGTGTCGCCGAGCCCGAGTGCCGTCAGCGTCACGGCGATCTGGTCGAGACCCTGCGTGACCTGCAGAACGACACTCGGCTACTGGTGATCGGCCGCCAGGGTGAAGACAGCGGCGACGACATCCAGCACATCGGCAGCCAGCTGGAGAGCGTGATCCGCACCATGCATCGGCCGATTCTGGTCACCGTCGGCCAGTTCACGCCGCCGCGCAGCCTGATGCTCGCCTTCGACGGCAGCGCCACGACACTCAAGGGGGTCGAAATGCTGGCTGCCAGCCCGCTGTTCAAGGGCCTGCCGATCCATCTGGTGATGGTCGGCAGCGAAGACGACGCGGTGCTGGCGCAGCTGAACGCTGCGCGCGATGCGCTGGCCGCTGGCGGCCTCGAGGTACACACCGCCATCCGCGCCGGCGAAGTCGAGCCGACCTTGCATGCCTATCAGGCCGAGCACGGCATCGACCTGCTGGTGATGGGCGCCTACGGCCACTCGCGCATTCGCCAGTTCTTCGTTGGCAGCACCACCACCAGCATGATCCGCACGACCCGCACGCCGCTGCTGTTGCTGCGCTGACCAAGCGCCTCGCGCCGCCGAACAGCGGCGCTCAGCGGTAAAGGTCGGCACGGGTCCAGGGCAGTTCGTGGCCGCCATCGGGCAACGGTTTGGTGGCGAGAATCTGATGCAGGTCGATCCAGTCGCGGCGAAAGCCATAGGAACAACCTGCCAGGTACAGTCGCCAGATCCGCAGCGCCCGCTCCGGCACCAGCGCCTGGGCCTCCGCCAGCCGCGCTTCCAGCCGTTCGCTCCACAGCTGCAGCGTGCGCGCGTAATGCAGGCGCAGGCTTTCCACATCGACGATTTCCAGCCCCGCCTCGCTGATGCAGCTGCTGATGCCCACCAGATGCGGCAGTTCGCCGTGGGGAAACACGTAGCGATCGATGAACTCGCCGGCGCCATGGGCCACCGGGCGGCCGTCCAGGTGGCGCGAGGTGATGCCATGGTTGAGCACGAGACCGCCAGGCCGGACCGCGCCGAACAGCCGCTGGCAGTACAGCGGCAGGTTGGCATGGCCGACGTGCTCGAACATGCCGACGCTCACCACCTTGTCGAAACGGCCGTCCTGCGGCAGGTCACGGTAGTCCATCAGCTCCAGCTGCACGCGGTCCTGCAGCCCCTCGGCTGCCACCCGCTCGCGGGCCAGCGCCAGTTGCTCGCGGCTGAGGGTGATGCCGAAAACCTCGGCGCTGAACTCGCGCGCGGCGAAGCGTGCCAGCCCGCCCCAGCCGCAGCCCACGTCGAGCAGGCGATCGCCGGGCTTGAGCCGCAGCTTGCGGCAGATCAGGCGTAGCTTGGCCTGCTGCGCCTGATCGATATCCTCTTCGCCGCTCTCGAAGTACGCGCAGGAGTAGACCATGTCGCGGTCCAGCCAGAGTCGGTAGAAGTCGTTCGACAGGTCGTAGTGATAGGAAATGGCTTCGGCATCGGTGGCCTTGTCATGCGCCTCGCGGGTGGGCGTTGCGAAGTCATCCACGGACAGTGCGCGACTGATTACGTCGCCGATGTAGATGACCTCTTCCACCGGTCCTAGCAGGTCGATATGCCCCTCGACATAGGCTGCGCCGAGCACATCCAGGCTGGGGCGCGCCAGTTGTGTGACGAGGTTGGGGTCTTTTATGACCAGCGTGACAGAGGGGGCGGGGCCGATATCCATCTCTTTGCCGTCCCACAACTGCAGCTTCAGCGGCAGGCCGAGGTCTTTCAGGGCCGGTAGCAATGTCGCCAGCATGCGTAGATCTCCTATCTGTGCATTGTTCAAAAATGCTAGACCATGAGTTCCAAACTGTAGGCTATGGTCATGATAGTTTCCTGCTATAGCCGGATATGAGCGCAAATGCGCCGCTTCGAGCGCAGTTGCCAGCGCGTCCGCAAGGAGATGCTTGATGAGCGAACCGAGTCCCCGGCGCGTACTGATACTGGTCGCCAGCGGCCCCAGCACTCCGGCGCGCTGCGCCGCACCGTTTCATATCGCCACGCTGCTCGCCTGCATGGATGCCGAGGTGACGCTCTACCTAACGGGCGAGGGCGTGCAGCTGGCGCGGCGTGAAGTGGCCGAAACGCTGCGCGCGGTGGATGGCGGCGAGCCGCTGCTGCATTTCATCCGTAACGCCAAGCAGGCCGGCGCGCGCTTGCTGATGTGTCGCCAGCCCGGCGTCCAGCTCGACTCCACAGCACTGATTGCCGAGCTGGATGAAATCTCCAGCGGCGGCGCGCTGGCGCAGATGATCCTGGAATACGAACGGGTGCTGACCCTATGAATCTGCACGGCCTGGAGTTTCCCGACTCGCTGCGCTACGCGCCGGAGCACAGCCTGTGGTTGCGCGAAGAGGCCGACGGCAGCGTCACCCTTGGCCTGACCGCTTACGGTTGCGCGCTCTATGGCGAGATATTCGCCTTCACCCCCAAGCGCGTCGGCGCCCGCATCGAGCGTGAGCGCAGCTTCGGCGTGGTCGAGTTCGCCAAGGCTGCGTCCTCGGCGCGTAGCCCGGTCAGCGGCGAGCTGCTGGCAGTGAACGAAGCGCTACTCGAGCGACCGGCGCTGATCAATCAGGACTGCTACGGCGATGGCTGGATGGTCCGCCTGAAGCCGGAGGGCTGGGCCACCGTGCGCGAGGAGTTCCCGCTGGGCAAGGCAGCCGAAGCCGCCATCGACGAACGCATGCGCCTGGACAACTTCGACCCGGCCAACGCCCATGTGCAGGCGCTGCAGTGGAAGTAACGGTCCGGCAGGCGCGGTAGCCTGGGCTTCGGCCCACATCCCAACAAGATGTCGAGGTGCGATCCCGATTGCGCCGCGATAGGCGCTCAGGATTTGTCCGGCGTCGAACTGTCCAGCACCTTGTCACAGCTTTGCTTGATCGCGTGGTCCAGCTGCCGAATGCAGATATCGATCGCCAGATCGCGGGTGCGCTTGTTCGCCCACTCCAGCTCGGCCAGCGTCTCGATCAGATCCTGATGGCCGTTCTCGTTGAGCAGCATGCCGTGCTGAACGATCAGCGTCCTGCCCTGAAAATTCAGCTGCACCGGATCGCGCCCCACAAGGGATGCGCCAGCAGCCAGCAGACAATCGATATGGTCCCGTAGCGCATGCAATGCACGACGCTCATCGATCCGGTCACTCAAAACGTCTCTCCTGTCCCTGGAAAGAAAAGCCGCGATTGTGACGCGCTTCGCACGATATTGCGATAGCGTTTTGATATCGCCTGATAGGTCAGACTGTCGCATTTCGAACCGGGGCTGGCGGGGCAGGAGTACGGCAGGAGAGGTGGGGCAGTTGGCGGAAGGCTTTGAGAGCCAGGCGTCGGACATTGATTCAGCTGAACGACGCGCGCGCTATGCTTCGGCGCAGCAGGGGGTTCGGGACAAAGGACACGTAGTTGTTTAGGAAGCCCTGCAGGTGAGCGCCCATACTCCCTCTCCACCCCAGGAGACTGCCATGTATCGCCCCGAAGATTTTCGTCTTGATGGTCAGGTCGCGGTCGTTACCGGTGCCGGTGCGGGGATCGGCCAGGCGATCGCGCAAACGTTTGCCGCCGCAGGTGCGGCAGTGTTGGTCAGCGATTTGTCGTTAGCAGCTGCCGAAGGGGTGCGTGACGAGATCGTCGCTGCCGGTGGTCAGGCCTCCGCCTGCGCCTGCGATGTCACCGACGAGACCCAGCTTGAGCAACTGGTCGAACACTGCGTGGCCGACTTCGGCAATCTCACCTTGCTCGTCAGCAACGCCGGTGGCGGCGGCCCGAAGGCCTTCGACATGCCGATGGCAGATTTCCGTCGAGCCTACGAGCTGAACGTGTTTTCTCTGTTTCGCCTGGCGCAGTTGGCGGCTCCGCATATGGAGCAGGCCGGTGGCGGAGCGATGCTGGCGATCACCTCGATGGCCGGCGAGAACCGCAATCAGCACATGGCCTCTTACGGCTCTTCCAAGGCCGCGGCCAATCACCTGATCCGTAACATCGCCTTCGACCTGGGGCCGCGCGGAATCCGCGTTAACGGCATCGCCCCAGGCGCAACGCTCACCCATGCGCTTAAAGGCGTGCTCACCGAGGACATCGAACGCCAAATGTTGGCGCATACGCCCCTTCAGCGTTTGGGTGACCCGCAGGATATGGCCAACGCGGCGCTGTTCCTCTGTTCACCTGCGGCGGCCTGGATCAGCGGCCAGATCCTCACGGTCTCCGGCGGTGGGGTGCAGGAGCTGGGCTGAATACTCCCGGAGGCGGGCCGGCCATCATCAAGCCCAACCGGGCTCTCCGGCCGAGCATCTTCATCTCAGCCGACAACGTCAGCGCCCGCCGAGCTCGCTTTGAGAAAAAGGGGGCAGATTTGTCTGGTTAGGTCTTCTGGAGTGAATTGGCGGAAGGCAGTGAGAGTCGAGCTCGTTTTTTTTGCTTGCAGTAAACGGCAGTGTTCGGCTTTTCTAGGTCTGCCTTTCCCGAGGTGCTGCATCACCTCGCTATGGACGGCAGTGATTTCGACACTCTGTACACTTGCAAAGAGAGAGCATGGATGACGATATTTGATCTTTTTTCAAAAAGGCAGAAGGTTTTAAGAGGGGATGTCCCGGATGTTTTTACTTACGGTAATTTACCAAACGCGTTACGGGTTCAGATAATTCATATATGGGATGATGCGCTCGGAAATCAAGAGAAATATTACGATGGATATGGGTATGGTCCTAATGTAAAGCAGGCCTATAAAACTGTTGTAGATGTACTGTGCAGGGAGTACGGCCTTTTTCATCTCCCCTCTGCAGATCAATACAATAGGATGTACCTAGTAGAGCTGAGTAATTATTTTTTGCAACTTAATGATGTCGAAAAGCAGCTGGATGTCGTCGAGTTAACCTTTAAATATATCGACCGAATGACCCGGGAATATGGTTATCTGGGGAAGCGAGACGCGTCAGATTACGCCGATAAAGCTATTGCTGAGTTAAACGCGAGGTTCAAAGAGCACGGGATAGGCTTTCAATATGCCCAAGGTGAAATTGTTCGCGTAGATTCGGAGCTTCTTCATGCAGAGGTTGTTAAACCTGCGCTGCGATTGCTGAACGAGAAGAATTACCAAGGTGCTCAGCAGGAATTTTTGAGTGCTTATGACATTATCGCCGAAGAAAAAATAAGGAAGCTTTAAATGATTGCTTGAAATCTTTTGAAAGTACGATGAAGGCTATATGTGATAAGCGGGGATGGGCATATAAGTCTGGTGCTACAGCCAAAATTTTAATACAAGTATGTTTTGAAAATAACCTAATTCCGCCATTTTGGCAGCAACAGCTAACTTCTTTGCGTAGCCTCTTGGAAAGCAGTATTCCAACCGGCCGAAATAAACTAAGTGGTCATGGACAGGGAACAAGCCCAACAACTGTGCCCGACTACTTGGTCGCGTATATGCTTCATATGACAGCATCTACTTTAGTTTTCTTGACTACAGCTGAGAAAGAACTTGCATAACAAGCAGGCATAGGAAGCACAGCGCTTCGCTGAAGCTGTTTGCGCTAGGTCGCCTGATTTATTGCGGCTTCTGCTTGACCACCAGCGCTCTGGCATACCATCGCCTCTACTTTCCGCCGGGCTGGTCTGGCCGATCTCCGGAGTAATCTGCCCGCTAGCCAGCCATAGGGCGTACTGGAGGTAGATCTTCACCAGTACGTCTATCTCGTCTGCGCTTACGCGCACCGCGCCTTTGCTGACGTTCCGCCAGCGCTCGCGGTCTCCACCTTGTCTTTCTCGACGGTCGCTATCCCAGAACGACAAACCCCTGAAATTCGTGATGAAAATCAGGGATTTAGGTGTTGCGAATTAGTGGGTGCGGGGGATTTGAACCCAATTTTTCTCCGCGTTGATCTGCAAAACCCGGCATTACTGGGTTCGCTGTCTCGATTTCCCCGCATTTGCCAGCGTTGCTCTGCAATGATTTCGACAGTTTTCGACATGAAATATAAGATCATATTTCCTTGTAGCTTTCTTTGATAAAGCTCGCTACGTGTTCAATTTCGGGGAAAATTGATGACCTGCTGATTCCTAAATATTCTAGCTGCTTAAGTATTTTTTTCTTATATTGAGATGCGATTAGTAATTTGTTTTCGTCTCTTGAAATAAGGTATTCGCTAGGGATTTCTGCGGGACGTGTTTTATCTTTTCCCATTCCGAAAAGAAAGAACGCGCCACCTTGTTTTATTATTCTAGGATTATCTAAGATTGGTTTGACACACAAAACAGCGCCCATGTCTTCTGGCTTGACTCTTGCCTCGAAGTACGGTTTTTCTCTTTGTATCTCCCGTACAAGGCTCTGAACCTCGTATTGGTCATTAAAATCTCTCAGATTTTTCTTTGTATTAATTGAGAATTCTGGTGGCATTCTGCTTATGTTTGATACCACGCTAACAGCGTCGCTATCGCAATATTTTATATCAGTTTTTTTGACGGAAAAAACAATAACTTCGCCGTCTTTGCTAGTGGAGTCGGCACATGCAAAGTAAAGGGCTACCAAAGGGTTCGAAGTTATATCTAGCAATCTTGTAGGGAGCGAGTAGTGCTGCATTTTGACTAGCGAGTTAAACATTGAGCGCGATGAGTTGAATTCCTCCGGGCATCGCAGCACTACCTCATGAAACATTACGTGCTCATTCGATATCCAGCCGGGCTCCCTAAAGACGCTTGGGGCAAGGTTATAATTGGAATCATCATGGCCTCTATAAAAAAGCACGAAATTTGGATCAATAACGATTTCGCCAATTAGCTTAAGAAATGTTGTTACGCTTCCAATCTTTTCAACATTTGTCGATTTTGAGAGATCTTGTGTTCCGCTTTCAGAAGCATGCCGTATGACCTCAGCCACTCCTCGGTACGCGGATTCCCGACTTCTGTACATCTGGCTTTGACCGATGACTTGGCCGTTAGCTGCCTTCAGAGTGAAATAAAATCCGCCGTTGCTCGCTTCCTTTATATGGAATGCGCGTTCTTGTGTAACATAGTTCTTGACAGTAGAGATTGTATTAAGCGCTGATTCTTTTTGCTTATATGATTCACTGACGAGAAGTACTTGCCCCTTAGTTCCAAGAAGACTGAAATGGTACGTGCCATTCTTGGATTGTGTTATTTGGAATTTTCCGAGCATCTATTAGCGTCCTTGAGTCGCAAGGCGAAAAGGGGACAGATTTATTTTCCGAGGCGGGGGCTGTCCGTAGCCAAAATGGCGGAAGGCAGTGAGAGTCGAACTCACCCGGGAACGGCTGCCGTCCCCAACCGGGTTTGAAGCCCGGCCGCACCACCGGGTGCGATTGCCTTCCTTATGTGGTTTTGATGTGAGAAAGGAAGCGGCGACCAGCCTACCCCAGGCCTGACTGGATCGCCAAGGTGCTGTCCTGGCGGACTTTGCGTTCGTTGCCGAAGCGGCGGGTGAGGCCGATGCGGTCGAAGTGTTCGAGCAGCTGGATGCTGCGTTTGCGACCGAGCTGGATGCGGTCGCGGAAGGCGGCGGCGCGGATTACGCCGCTTTGCGCTTCCAGTTGCAGTACATGCCCCGCGAGTTGGCGAATGGTGAACTCGGGGTAGAACAAATCTTTCACCACCTGTTGCAGCAGGCCGAGACGGGCGAGCTTGCGTAGCAGGTTGCGCATCTGCGTTTCGTCGACGCCGAGGTCGCGGGCCAGATCGCGGACCCAGGGCGGGTCGAAATGGCCGGCTTCGAGCAGTGGCCACAGGCGCGCTTTCAAGTCTTCTTCCGCATCGCTCAGGCGCACCCGGTGATCGGGGCGGTGCAGCCACGGGCCGCTGGTCTCGATGCGGCCGGCGGCCAGAGCCTGTTCCAGCAGCGCGATGAACACCGGCCGCTCCAGCTGCGGCAGGGCGTAGCGACGCAGGCGGTCGCGGTCGGGGCCAAGTTCGTCGGGTTGTTCTTCGTGAAAACGCTGGAGAGAGTCGAGCAGCGCGGTTTCGAGTTCGCGCCAGCGGGCCTGGTCGAATAGCCGTGGGCCCAGCCGTGTGCTGATCTCCAATACGCCGTGCGGCAGCTGCCAGCCATCGTGCGGGCGGTTGAACTGGCGTTCCAGGCCTTGCGGGTCGATGCCATTGGTGGCGCTGGCGAGCAGTGGCGGCAATGCCTGCTCCAGGCTCGGCTGATCGAGGGCGCGAAGCTGTTCCAGCCGCGCGGCACGACGGCGATTGCGTGGCGGTGCAAAGGGGTCGAGCACACGGCCACCGCCAAGGGTGCGCTGGGCGGACTGGTCGCGCAGGACGATGCGGTCGCCATGTACCGCGTGGCTCGGTGCGTTGAGCAGTAGCTGGGCGAAGGCGCGCTCGCCCGGCGCCAGGCTCGTGCCTTCGAGCAGGGCGACGCGGGCGGTGACGTCCTGGGCGCCGAGGTGCACGTGCACGGGCGTCCAGTGCTTGAGTTCGTGGGCTTCGCCGGGCAGCAGTTGGAAGTCGACGTCGATGCGTTGGGTCGGTGCGTGCAGCAGTGGGTGCAGCAGCCAGTCGCCGCGATGGATCTGCTCCACTGCCAGCCGCTCGCCGGCAAGATTCAGGGCTACGCGCTGGCCCGCATGGGCTTCGTCCGCTTCACGGTTCTGCGCGTGCAGGCCGCGGACGCGCACGCGTTCGCCGGCGGGGCCGAGCAGCAGTTCGTCGCCGATTCGCACGCGCCCGGCAAAGGCGGTGCCGGTGACCACCACGCCTGCGCCGGTGACGCTGAAGGCGCGGTCGATGGCCAGGCGGAAGTGGCCGCTGTCGCTGCGGGCGGCGGTGCGCGCGGCTTCGTCGATCAGCGCCGCGCGCAGGGCGTCGATGCCATCGCCGCGGATGCTGGAAACTGGAAAGATCGGCGCGCCGGCCAGTGCTCCGGCGACCAGCAGGTTTTCGATCTGTTGCTCGACTTCGGCGATGCGCGCCGGCTCGACGCGATCGATCTTGGTCAGTGCCACCAGTGCCCGACGGATGCCTAGCAACTCGACGATGGCCAGGTGTTCACGGGTCTGCGGCATCACGCCGTCGTCAGCGGCCACCACCAGCAGCACGCAGTCGATGCCGCTGGCGCCGGCCAGCATGTTGTGCACGAAGCGCTCGTGGCCCGGCACGTCGATAAAACCAGTGAGGCTGCCTTCGCCGAGGTCGGCGTAGAGGTAGCCGAGGTCGATGGTGATGCCACGCTCGCGCTCCTCGCGACGGCGGTCGCCTTGTTGCCCGGTGAGGGCGTGGAGCAGTGCGGTCTTGCCATGGTCGATATGGCCGGCGGTCCCGACGATCAACGGGCCAGCTCCTCTTGCAGATTTGGCAGCAGTTCGAGGAAGGCCGGCTCGTCGTCGAGCTGGCGCAGGTCGAGCCAGAGGGCGTCGTCGTCGATGCGCCCGAGCACTGGAATCGGCAGGCAGCGCAGCGCTTCTTCAAGCTGGCGCAGGCTGCGGCCGCGCAGGCGCTTGGGTTGCTGCGGGCGGAGGCACAGGGCGGTGCTGGGCAGACGGGCCACCGGCTGCGCGCCGCTGCCGATCATGCCCAGGGCATCGGTTACTGCGACTTGCCAGCTCTCGCCGAGCACGGCGGCCAGCGCCGGAGCGATGCGTTCAGCCTGGGCGCGGATCTCCGCCTGCGGGCGGCTGAGCAGGCGCAGGCTGGTGAGGCGTTCGGCCAGGCGGTCGGGGTCGCGATAGAGGTTGAGCACCGCTTCCAGCGCCGCAAGGGTCAGTTTGTCGACGCGCAGGGCGCGCTTGAGCGGGTTCTTCTTGATCTTCTGGATCAGCGCCTTGCTGCCGACGATCAGCCCGGCCTGCGGGCCGCCGAGCAGCTTGTCGCCGCTGAAGGTGACGATGTCGGCGCCGTCGCGCAGCGCTTCCTGCACCGTCGGCTCCTTGGGCAGGCCCCAGCGCGAGAGGTCGAGCAGGCTGCCGCTGCCCAGATCTTCCAGCAACGGCAGATCGTGGGCATGGGCGATGCGCGCCAGCTCGGCGGTGGCGACGCTGGCAGTGAAACCCTGCACGCTGTAGTTGCTGGTATGCACGCGCATCAACAGCCCTGAGCGCGGGTTGATGGCCGCTTCGTAATCCTTGGCGTGGGTGCGGTTGGTGGTACCGACTTCATGCAGCTTCACGCCGGCGCGGGCCATGATGTCCGGGATGCGGAAGGCACCACCGATCTCGATCAGCTCGCCACGGGAAATGATGCCTTCCTTGCGTGCGCCGAGGCTGTTCAAGGCCAGTAGCACGGCGGCGGCGTTGTTGTTGACCACGGTGACCGCCTCGGCGCCGGTCAGCTCGCGGATCAGTCCTTCGATGAGGTCGTCGCGATCGCCGCGCTTGCCGGTGGCGAGATCGAATTCCAGGTTGAGTGGATAGCGCGCCGCAAGGGTAATCGCCTCGATGGCTTCATCCGGCAACAGGGCGCGGCCGAGGTTGGTGTGCAGCACCGTGCCGGTGAGGTTGAACACTCGACGCACGCGGCTCTTGTGCTGGCTGGCCAGGCGTTCGCCGGCGCGCCCGGCGAGCACCGCTTCGGACAGCTCCAGCGCGGCCAGCTGGCCGCGGCGAGCCGGTTCGCGCAGTTCGTCGAGCAGGTCGCGCAGTGTCGCCAGCAGCGCCTGACGACCATAGCGCTGCTGCAGCGGCTGACAGGCCGGATCGCGCAGCAGCTTGTCCACCGAGGGCAGATGGCTGCTGCTCATGCCTCGTTCCCCGGTGCCAGCAGCAGGTTGGGTGCCTGGCGGTTGTAGCCCTGATCGGCCAGCAGCAGGTCGAGGTCCAGCGTCGCCAGGTCGGCGGACAGGCTTTCGCCGTCCGGTGCCAGCTCCAGATAGAGCTGCTTGAGGTAGCCGTTGCATTCGGGGCAGGCCTCGGCCTTGATGCCGTTGGGCGAGCCTTCGAAGTGCAGGTAGTCGAGCTTCTTGGTGCTGCGGCAGTGGCTGCATTTCAGGCGCACATAGTGCCATTCGCAGGCGCACAGGGAGCAGACCAGGTAGCGCAGGCCATTGAGCTGCCCGCGGTGGCGAATCACCCCGGCCATGGGCGGTGCGCCGCAGCAGGGGCAGAGGGTCTGGTCTTCGCGTTCGCGCAGGTCGGAGAGGTCGAGCTGGAGCAGCCAGTGGGTCCAGGCCAGTTGCAGCGCGGCGCCGAGAAAGGGCACCAGCGCCGGCGGCAGGCTGTCGTACTGGCCACTGACCAGCGCCACGGCCCAGGCCTTTCGCTGGCCGCTGTCGGCGCGGCGCAGCTGATCGATGGCCGCGATCACCGACAGGTTGTCCGGCACCGCGAAGGCATCCAGCCAGGCATCGAGCAGCGGCAGCCACGCGCCTTCGCGCACCAGGGTGTCGGCGGCCAGTGGCGGCATGGCGTGCTTGAAGCATTCGCGGGTGCGTGCAGGGTCGAGCGGTGCGCTGGCAGGCGGGTTGTCCAGCACCTGCTGCTGGGCCTGGCATACGCCGGCGAGCAGGCGCAGGTAGTCGGCCAGCGGATGATCTTCGGCGAGCTTGGTCAGACGCTCGCTGCGCAGGGCGAACAGATCGCGTGGTGGCAGGTTGGTGAAGGGTGGTTTGCTGGCAGCGGCTTCGATCTGCCCGGGTTCGAGAATGGTGCCTGACACGCAGGACTCCTTTTCTTGTGATATGCCGAACAGCATAGTCCGTCAGCGGTTATCGCTCGGCTTTCGATGGCATGCACGAACGAAGATTCCCGCAGTTGCCGGAACCTTCGTCGCGCTGTGGCGAGGTTTACTTGCGCTGGCTGATCTCCCGGTACCAGGCCGGATGGTGCTTGCGCGCCCAGGCCCGGCTGACGGTGCCGTAGAGCATCGAGCCCATCGAACCCTTGATCCAGATGGCGGCGTAGATGTGCACGATGATGCTGACGATCAGCACGAAGGCGGCGATGGCGTGCAGCAGGCTGGCCCAGCGCAGCGAGACGATGCCGAAGAAGCTGCTGAAGTACTCGCGCCAGATGACGATGCCGCTGAGCAGCAGCACCAGCATGCTGAGGATCAGCACCCAGAACAGCACCTTCTGCCCGGCGTTGTAGCGGCCGACTTCCGGCAGCTTTTCCTCGCGGTTGTGCACCACGTCGTTGATCTGTCGGAGCCACTGGCGGTCGCGCGCCTCGATGCGGTTGTGCCCGGCGAAACGGATCGCCAGCCAGAGGAAGAAGACGAACATCGCAACCCCGATGAAGGGGTGCAGGATGCGCGTCCAGGTGCCGCCGCCGAACAGCCCGGAGAGGCCGAACAGCGCCGGATGGAACAGTGCCAGGCCGGACAGCGCGGCGAGCACGAAGAGAATCGCGACGATCCAGTGGTTGGTCCGTTGCGAGGGGTTGTAGCGTTCGATCTCGTTGTTGTTCATCGTTGACTCCTTGAGCGAGCGGACTCCGAAGACGGCCCCGCGAACGGGGCCGCGCGGTCAGGGTCGCGGCTCCTTGGGATCGACCACATGCACCGAAGGATCGACCTGGTGCACCACGGGCTCGCTGAGCTCGGCCTTGTCGTCCTCTTCCTCGACGCGAATCGGGCCGACCCGCGTGTAGTGGAAGAAGCCGGCCAGCACCGCCGCGCCCATGCCCAGCAGCGCAAGGGGCTTGGTCACGCCCTTCCACAGTCCGACCAGCGGGCTGATGGTGGGCTCGTCCGGCAGGTCGTTGTACAGCGAGGGCTGATCGGCATGGTGCAGCACGTACATCACGTGCGTACCGCCGACACCATCGGGGTCGTACAGGCCGGCCTGGTCGAAACCGCGCTCCTTGAGGTCGGCGATGCGCCCGGCTGCGTGATCCTTCATGTCCTCCTTGCTGCCGAAGACGATGGCGCCGGTGGGGCAGGTCTTCACGCAGGCGGGCTCCAGCCCGACCGACACGCGGTCGGAACAGAGCGTGCACTTGTAGGCCTTCTTGTCCTTTTCGGAGATGCGCGGGATGTCGAACGGGCAACCGGTGATGCAGTAGCCGCAGCCGATACAGTGGTCCTGGTTGAAGTCGACGATACCGTTGGCGTACTTCACGATCGCCCCTGGTGCCGGGCAGGCCTTGAGGCAGCCCGGGTCGGCGCAGTGCATGCAGCCGTCCTTGCGAATCAGCCATTCGAGGTTGCCGCTGCCGGGGTTCTCGTACTCGGCGAACTTCATCACCGTCCAGGATTCGGCGGTGAGGTCGATCGGGTTGTCGTAGGTCCCGTGGCTGGTGCCGACTTCGTCGCGCAGCTCGTTCCATTCCGAACAGGCGACCTGGCAGGCCTTGCAGCCGATGCACTTGGAGGTGTCGATCAGTTTCGCCACTTCGCCGACCTCGCGGATCGACGGCCGCTCGGTGGTCGTGGCGGAGCGGGCAAACACGTCTTGAGTAGCCATCATGCCTTCTCCACGTTGACCAGGAACGACTTGAACTCCGGCGTCTGGGTGTTGGCGTCACCGACGAAGGGCGTCAGCGTGTTGGTCAGGTAACCGTTGCGCGCCACGCCGGAGAAACCCCAGTGCAGCGGAATGCCGACCTGATGCACGGTCTTGCCGTCCACCGTCAGCGGCTTGATGCGCTTGGTCACCACGGCCACCGCCTTGATGTAGCCGCGGTTGGACGACACCTTGACCCGCTCGCCGGCCTTGATGCCGAGCTCGTTGGCCAGCACCTCGCCGATCTCGACGAACTGCTCGGGCTGGGTGATCGCGTTGAGCCGGCAGTGCTTGGTCCAGAAGTGGAAGTGCTCGGTGAGCCGGTAGGTGGTCGCCGCATAGGGGAATTCCTCCGCCGTGCCGAACAACTCCATGTCGTTCTTGAACACCCGCGCGGCGGGGTTGCTGGTCGCCTGGCGGTTGTCCGGATGCAGCGGGTTGCGCCCGATCGGCGTCTCGAACGGCTCGTAGTGCTCGGGGAATGGCCCCTCGTTCATCTTGTCCAGGGCGAACAGCCGCGCCACCCCTTCGGGGTTCATGATGAACGGGTTCATGCCGGCTTCGGGCGGCGAGTCGACCTTGAAGTCCGGCACGTCGGTGCCGCCCCATTTGCTGCCATCCCACCAGACCAGGCGCTTCTTCTGCGGGTCCCACGGGTTGCCAGCAGGATCGGCCGAGGCACGGTTGTAGAGAATTCGCCGGTTGGCCGGCCAGGACCAGGCCCAACCAAGGGTCTGGCCCATGCCGTAAGGGTCGGCGTTGTCACGCCGGGCCATCTGGTTGCCGGCCTGGGTCCAGGCGCCGCTGAAGATCCAGCAGCCACACGACGTGCTGCCATCGGCGCGCAGCAGGCCGAAGCCGGGCAACTGTTCGCCGGCCTTGGCCAGCAGCGCGCCGCTCTGCGGATCGAGCACATCGCCCAGCGCCTTGCCGTTGTATTCCTTTGCGATCTCCTCGGCGGAGGGCTCCTCGGGCTGGCGGTAGGACCAGTCGATGTTCAGCAGTGGCTCTGCGTAGGCGCCGCCTTCCTTGCGATACAGCGCACGCAGCCGGTGGAACAGTCCGCCCATGATCACCACGTCGGTCTTCGCCTGGCCTGGCGGCTCGGCTGCCTTCCAGTGCCACTGCAGCCAGCGCCCGCTGTTCACCAGCGAGCCATCCTCCTCGGCGAAGCAGGTGGTCGGCAGGCGGAACACGGTGGTCTGGATGCTGGCGGTGTCGACGTCGTTGTATTCGCCGGCGTTGCGCCAGAACTCCGAGGTCTCGGTGGCCAGCGGGTCCATGACCACCAGGTACTTGAGCTTGGCCAGCGCCGCGCTGACCTTGGCCTTGTTGGGGAACGAGGCGATGGGGTTGAAGCCCTGGCAGAAATAGCCGTTGACCTGCCCCTGGTACATCATGTCGAACACCTTGAGCACGTCGTAGCCAGGAATATCCAGCTTCGGCAGCCAGTCGTAGCCCCAGTTGTTCTCCGCCGTGGCGCTCTTGCCATACCAGGCTTTCATCAGGCTGACGTGGAACTTCTCGTAGTGCTGCCAGTAGGACAGCTGCCCCGGGCGCAGCGGCTTGGCGGTGCGCTTGGCGATATAGGCGTTGTAGTCCTGCTCGGCCTCCAGCGGCAGGGTCAGGTAGCCAGGCAACAGGTTGGACAGCAGGCCCAGGTCGGTCAGGCCCTGGATGTTGGAATGCCCGCGCAGGGCGTTCATGCCGCCACCAGGCATGCCGATGTTGCCGAGCAGCAGTTGCACCATGGCGCCGGTACGGATCATCTGCGAGCCGACCGAGTGCTGGGTCCAGCCCAGGGCGTACATGATGGTCATGGCCTTGCCCGGCGCGGAGGTCTCGGCGATGGTTTCCCAGACCTGGAGCATCCTGTCCTGCGGTGTACCACAGATGTTGCTGACCACCTCCGGGGTGTAGCGGCTGTAGTGCTGCTTGAGCAGGTTGTAGACACAGCGCGGGTGAGTGAGGCTCTTGTCGACGCGGGCAAAGCCGTCCTCGTCCAGCTCGTAGCTCCAGGTGGATTTGTCCGGGTAGCTGCGCTTCTCGGCGTCATAGCCGTTGAAGAGGCCGTCCTCGAAGCCGAATCCTTCCTTCACGATGAACGCGACATCGGTGTAGTTGACCACGTACTCGTGCTGGATCTTGTCGTTTTCCAACAGGTAGTTGATCAGCCCGCCGAGGAATGCGATGTCGGTACCGGTGCGGATCGGCGCATACATGTCTGCGACCGAGGCCGAGCGGGTGAAGCGTGGATCGACCACCACCAGCCGCGCCTTGTTGCGCGCCTTGGCCTCGGTGACCCATTTGAAGCCGCACGGGTGCGCTTCGGCGGCGTTACCGCCCATGATCAGGACCAGATCGGCGTTCTGGATATCGCTCCAGTGATTGGTCATGGCGCCGCGGCCAAACGTCGGGGCAAGACTTGCCACCGTCGGGCCGTGTCAGACACGTGCCTGGTTATCGAATCCCAGAATGCCGAGTGAACGCACCACCTTATGGGTGATGTAGCCAGCCTCGTTGGACGATGCCGAGGCGGCGAGGAAACCGGTGCTCAGCCAGCGGTTGACCGTCTGGCCCTTGTCGTTGCGCTCGATGAAGTTGGCGTCGCGGTCGTCCTTCATCAGCCGGGCGATACGGTCGAGGGCATCGCTCCACTCGATGCGCTTCCACTCGTTGCTGCCCGCTTCGCGGACTTCCGGATGGGTCAGGCGGTTGGGGCTGTGGACGAAATCGAGCAGGCCGGCACCTTTCGGGCAGAGCGTGCCACGGTTGACCGGGTGATCGGAGTCGCCTTCGATGTGGATGATGTTCTGTGCGACGTTCTTGCCGCCGCTGCCCTGGCTGTAGAGGATCAGCCCGCAGCCGACGGAGCAGTAGGGGCAGGTGTTGCGGGTTTCACGGGTGTTGGTCAGTTTGAAATGCCGGATCGACTCGGCATATGCCGTCGGTGGGGCCATGCCCAATGCCGCCATGCTCGACGCCCCAAGGCCCACACCGCAGACCTTGAAGAACTGTCGACGGTTCATGTCCATCGGTGTTCTCCTTCTCATCAGGCTGGAACGCCGATACTTTGCCGGCGTCTGCTTTAGCAGCTTAGACAAGCTTTCAAGAAGTGAAGGACTAATGCTGCGCTTCGTTTGTGCCCGCAATCGCAAGGGTGTCGAGGATGGGCCGGCTGGGCACTCAGGCGCCGGCCGGCATGGCGAGCTGGTTCTTCCATTCCCGTGGCGACTGCCCGGCTTGCGCCTTGAATGCACGTGACAGCGCCGCTTCGCTGCCGTAGCCGACCTCGGTGGCAATCACCTTCAGCGGTCGCCCTCGCTGCAGCGCCTTCTGTGCCAGACGCACGCGCCAGCCCTGCAGGTACTGGCCGGGCGTCTGCCCGAGCGTTTCGCGGAAGGTGGTGGCGAACACGCTGCGCGACATCCCGGCGACGCGGGCGAGCTCTTCGAGCGTCCAGTCCTGCGCCGGCGCTTCGTGCATCGCCACCAGCGCGTTGCGCAAACGCGGATGGGCGAGGCCGGAGAGCAGCCCGCCGCTGACCTCGTCGCTTTCCATCAGCTGACGCAGGATCTGGATCATCACCACTTCCACCAGACGCTCGATCAGCGCCATGCGCCCGCAGCGCTGTTCGAAGGCCTCCTCGAACAGCAGCGAGAGCACCGGCTCGGCACCCATGACGCCATCCAGCGGCAGGCAGACCAGGTCGGCCAGCGCCGAGGCTATCGGGTTGGCACTGCCGCCCTCGAACGCCAGGTTTGCGCAGACCATGTCCACCTCGCAGCCCGGCGCGGTGATGAAGCGGTGCGTCAGCGGCCGCGGAAACAGCAGCAGGCTCGGTTGCGAGACCTGCAGCACCTCGCGCCCATAGCGGACTTCCACCTCGCCGCGGCGTATCAGGTGCAACTGCCCGTGCACGCCATCGCTCTGCAGCGTGTTGATGCCACACAGCGGCCCGGCATTGAACACCTGGGCGTGCATCGGGAAGTGCGTCATCAACGCAGCGAGGCGATCGGACATGTAAGTACTCCTGATCAAGTTTTCCGGACTTTACGTCACCAACAGTTTTTTCTGGTGAGCAGAATAGCGCTTACCGGACAACACCGCTCCGGCAACTTCAGAAAACAGGAGTCACCGCCATGTCCATCGAGAAGATCCTCTACACCGCTACTGCCACCGCCACTGGCGGCCGCGAAGGTCGCGCCACATCGTCCGACCAGGCGCTCGACGTGCAGCTGTCCACGCCGCGTGAGCTGGGCGGCGCCGGTGGTGCCGGGACCAACCCCGAGCAGCTGTTCGCCGCCGGATATTCGGCCTGCTTTCTCGGTGCCCTGAAGTTCGTCGCCGGCAAGCAGAAGGTCGCCCTGCCGGCCGATACCCGCATCTCCGGCAAGGTCGGCATCGGCCAGATTCCCACCGGCTTCGGCATCGAGGCCGAGCTGACCATCAGCGCCCCCGGCATCGCCCGCGACGTGCTGCAAGCGCTGGTCGAGCAGGCCCACGTGGTCTGCCCCTACTCCAACGCCACCCGCGGAAACATCGACGTCACGCTGATCCTCGCTGACTGAATCCAGACCACTTTATCTACGAACAGGAGACTCACACCATGAACTCGATCACTCGCACCTTCGCCTTCTCGCTGCTGGCCATCGCGCTGCAACCCGCCTTCGCCGCCGAGGCCGCGCAACCGGTGAAGCCCGGCAGCAACGTAGTCGCCGCGCAGACCGCCAGCACCATCACCACCGCCGATGACGTGCAGCTCTACTACAAGGACTGGGGCCCGAAGGATGGCCCGGTGGTTACCTTCAGCCACGGCTGGCCGCTGAGTTCCGACAGCTGGGAATCGCAGATGATGTTCCTCGCTTCGCAGGGCTATCGAGTGGTGGCTCATGACCGTCGCGGCCATGGCCGTTCAAGTCAGCCCTGGGAAGGCAACGACATGGACCACTACGCCGACGATCTGGCCACGGTGATCGAGGCGCTGGACCTGCAGGACGTGACCTTGGTCGGCTTCTCCACCGGTGGTGGCGAGGTGGCGCGCTACATCGGTCGCCACGGCACCGGGCGGGTGAAAAAGGCTGTGCTGGTCAGCGCCGTGCCGCCGATGATGCTGAAGACCGCGGATAACCCGGGTGGTCTGCCGCTGGAAGTGTTCGACGGCATCCGCAAGGCTTCGCTGGAAGACCGCGCGCAGCTGTATCTGGACCTGGCTTCCGGCCCGTTCTACGGCTTCAACCGCCCGGGCGCCAAGGTATCCCAGGGATTGATCGACAACTGGCGGGCCCAGGGCATGCAGGCCGGGCACAAGAACACCTACGACTCCATCGCCGCCTTCTCGGCCACCGATTTCCGCGAGGACCTGAAGAAGTTCGATGTGCCGACGCTGGTGATCCACGGTGACGATGATCAGATCGTGCCGCTGGACAGCGCGGGCAAGGCATCCGCCGCGCTGATCGAGGGTGCGCAGCTGATCGTCTACCCTGGTGCGCCGCATGGCCTGACCGACACCCACAAGGAGCGCTTCAACAACGATCTGCTGGCGTTCCTCAAGAAGTGATGTACAGCAACCTCGTCGAGCGGCTCGGAGCATCGCGCCGCTTGCCGCTCAGAAACGACAAACCCCGCCGGATGGCGGGGTTTGCTTTGCAGACTGCGTTAAGGCAGACCGGATTCTCTACACGACGCCGATCAAGCGTTCTGACGGATACCGGCGACCAGCCAGGGCTGGTTCTCGCCCTGCACACGCTCCATGCGCCAGCTTTCGCTGAAGGGCTCGCCCTGGTCGAAGCGCGAAGTCTTGGCCACGCCGCTGAAGGTCAGGGTCGCGGTGGTCTTCTCGGCGTTGTCGTCGACGCCGTCGAGCTGGATCTGCAGATCGTCGATGTAGGTCGACTGATAGGCATCACCGATCTCGGCGCGCTCCTGCTTGAGGAAACCCAGCAGCTGCGGGGTGACGAACTCGGCGATCTTGTCCATCTCGTTGGCGTCCCAGTGCTGCTGCAGCGCCAGGAAGTGCTCACGCGCCGCGGCGACGAAGCTCTGCTCGTTGAACCAGGCCGGGGCGTTGATCACCGGAGCGGCGGCGGCCGGGGCGGCGCTGCCACCGAAGATGGAGGTCGCGGGCTGCTGCGGCATCTCGCGCTGCATCGGCGCGTGGCCGGCCATGGCCGGTTGCTGCTGGCGACGACGGGCGGCGAGGAAGCGGAACAGCAGGAACGCGATCAGGCCGAAGATCAGGATATCCATGAACTGGATGCCTTCGAAGCCATCGCCCATGAACATCGAGGCGAGCAGGCCGCCGGCGGCCAGACCGGCCAGCGGGCCGAGCCAGCGCGAGGCGCCGCTGGCGGCAGCGGGCGTCTGACGGCCAGCCTGATTCGGTGCGGCCTGGGTCTGCTGGGGCGCCTGGCGGGTCTGGTGGCTCGGTGCCGAGCCGAAGCTCTTGCCGCCGCCGAAGCGCTTGGCGTGGGCGTCCAGCGCGAAGGTCAGGCTGATACACAGCGCCATGAAAATGCTAAGCACACGTTGCATTGAGTGTTCCCGCTTGAATTAAGTGGAGGTACGCGCGCCATCCTGCCGAGCCGGGCAAGGGTTGGCGAGGGGCAGTATGTTACGAGCTTTTGCTTGCGACCGTTGGTCGCGTCCGGCCAGGCTGACCAAGAGTCGGCTGGCCCTGATCGGCGCGCGGAGCCCGGCGGCTCCGCGCGCACGGCAGGTCAACGCCAGTTGTACAGTTCCTTCTCGGAGATCTCGTGCATCGGCTTGACCTGCGCCTGGAAGGCTTTCATCGACGCCCAGATACGGCCGTTCAGCTCGCTCTGCGCGGCCAGCTCGCCGAGCACCAGCTCCGACTGCTCCTGCATGGCGCCGAGCACTTCGTCGGGGAAGCGCTTGAGCTCGACGCCCTGCTGCTTGAGCTGATCCAGCGCCAGGGCGTTGTTGTAGACGTAGTCGTCCATCATGTCGCGGCTGGCCGCGCGGGTCGCCTCGGTGAGGATCGCCTGCAGATCCTCGGGCAGGGTGTCGAGCGCCTTCTGGTTGACCAGCAGTTCGAGCACCGCCTGCGGCTCCTGCCACCCGGGGTAGTAGTAATACTTGGCGGCCTTGTGCAAGCCGAAGGCCAGGTCGTTGTACGGGCTGACCCAGTCGGTGGCGTCGATGGCGCCGGTCTGCAGCGCGGTGAACACCTCGCCGCCGGGCAGGTTGACGGTGGTCGCGCCGAGACGAGTCAGCACTTCGCCGCCGAGGCCCGGCATGCGGATCTTCAGCCCCTTGAGGTCGTCCAGCGAATTGATTTCCTTGTTGTACCAGCCGCCCATCTGCATGCCGGTGTTGCCGACCACCATCGGCTTCACGCCGAAGGGGGCATAGGCCTCGTCCCAGAACTTCTGGCCTTCGCCCTTGCTCAGCCAGGCGTTCATCTCGATGGCCGACAGGCCGAACGGCACGGAGGTGAAGAACTGCGCGGTGGGCACCTTGCCCTTCCAGTAATAGGCAGCGCCATGGCCCAGTTCGGCGGTGCCGCGGGAGACGGCATCGAACACTTCCAGCGCCGGCACCAGTTCGCCGGCGGCGTAGACCTTGATGGTCAGGCGACCGTCACTCATCACCTTGACGCGCTCGGCCAGGCGTTCGGCGGCGGTGCCCAGGCCCGGGTAGTTCTTCGGCCAGGCGGTAACCATCTTCCAGGTGTAGGTCTTGGCGGGTTCGCTGGCGGCCTGCTGGCCGGTGGGTTCGACTTTCTTGTCATCGTTGCAACCGGCGAGGCCGAGGGTGGCAAGCAAGGCAGCGGCAGCACCGAACAGATGGCGGCGTTTCATGGGTCGGTATCCTTGGAAGATTCTTCTTATAGGAATGGCTGGTTGGTATGACGGGTTGACGTTAGCGTCAACCTCACAGAGCTTCAAGTTTCGCGTAGCTGAGCATCAGCCATTTGCTGCCCTCGTCCTCGAAATTCACCTGCACCCGAGCCTGGGCGCCGGCGCCTTCGAAGTTGAGGATGGTGCCTTCGCCGAACAGCGAATGGCGCACGCGTTGGCCGAGGTTGAACGGTGTTTCCGGCACGCCAGCGCCGTCGAACAGCGACGAGCCGCTCATGCTCTTGCCGCTGAACGAGCGCGTCACCGTGTTGTTCAGCCGCACTTCCTGCACCAGCGCCGGCGGAATCTCGCGGACGAAGCGCGAGACCTTGTTGTAGGTCTCGCTGCCGTACAGCCGGCGGGTCTCGGCATAGGTGATCACCAGCTGCTGCATGGCGCGGGTGATGCCGACGTAGGCCAGGCGGCGTTCCTCTTCCAGACGGCCGGATTCCTCCAGGCTCATCTTGTGCGGGAACAGGCCTTCTTCCATGCCGACCAGGAACACCAGCGGGAACTCCAGACCCTTGGCGCTGTGCAGGGTCATCAGCTGCACGCTGTCCTCGTGATCGCCGGCCTGCTGCTCGCCGGCCTCCAGCGAGGCGTGGTCGAGGAAGGCGGCCAGCGGCGACTGGACGTCGTCGTCCTCTTCGCTGTAGTTGTCGAAGGCGCGCGCGGCGGAGACCAGTTCCTCGAGGTTTTCCACCCGCGCCTGGGCCTTTTCGCCCTTCTCGTCGCGGTGGTAGGCGAGTAGCCCGGATTCCTCGATGACCAGCTGCGCCATGCTATGCAGCGGCAGTTTCTCGACCTTCAGCGCCAGGGTGTCGACCAGCTCGACGAAGCCGTTCAGCGCGCTGGCGGCACGCCCGGACACCGCCTTGGTGCCGACCGCCTGGTGCAGCGCGGCCCACATCGACAGGCCCTGCTCACGCGCCAGCTGGCGCAGGCATTCAACGGTCTTCTCGCCGATGCCGCGGGCCGGCACGTTGATCACCCGTTCCAGCGCCGCGTCGTTGTCGCGGGTCTGGATCAGGCGCAGGTAGGCCATGGCGTTCTTGATCTCGGCACGCTCGAAGAAGCGCTGGCCGCCGTAGATGCGGTAGGGGATCTTCTCGCGCAGCAGCGCCTCTTCCAGCACCCGCGACTGGGCGTTGGAGCGGTAGAGGATGGCGATCTCGCTGCGGCTCATGCCGTCGCGGATGGCTTTCTCGATGCTTTCGACCACGTAACGCGCTTCGTCGTGCTCGTTGAACGCGGCGTACAGGCTGATCGGCTCGCCCTCGCAGCCGGAAGTCCAGAGTTCCTTGCCGAGGCGACCCTGGTTGTTGGCGATCAGCGCGTTGGCGGCCTTGAGGATGCAGGCGGTGGAGCGGTAGTTCTGTTCCAGGCGGATGGTTTCGGCGTCCGGGAAATCGGCGCTGAACTGGTGCAGGTTCTCGATGCGCGCGCCGCGCCAGCCATAGATCGACTGGTCGTCGTCGCCGACCACCATCAGGCTCTCGCCGCCCTTGGCCAGCAGTCGCAGCCAGGCGTACTGCACGGCGTTGGTGTCCTGGAACTCGTCCACCAGCACGTGGCGGAAGCGCCGCTGGTAGTGTTCGAGCAGGCCGGGGTGGTCGCGCCACAGATCCAGCGCACGCAGCAGCAGCTCGGAGAAGTCGATGACGCCGGCGCGGGCGCAGGCCTCTTCATAGGCCTCGTAGATCTTCAGCTGGGTGGCGAGGAACAGATCACCGCCGGCCTGGATGTTGCGTGGGCGCAGCCCTTCGTCCTTCTGCGCATTGATCCACCACTGTGCCTGGCGCGCCGGCCAGCGCTGCTCGTCGAGGCCGAGCTCGCGGATCACCCGCTTGACCAGGCGCTGCTGGTCGTCGGAATCGAGAATCTGAAAATTCTCCGCCAGCTTCGCCTCGCGCCAGTGCGCGCGCAGCAGGCGATGGGCCAGGCCGTGGAAGGTGCCGACCCACATGCCCTGCGGGTTCACATGCAGCAGTTGCTCGATGCGCTGGCGCATCTCGGCGGCAGCCTTGTTGGTAAAGGTCACCGAAAGGATCGAGTGCAATGATGCGCGCTCGACCTGGTGCAACCAGGCGATGCGATGCACCAGAACGCGGGTCTTGCCCGAGCCGGCGCCGGCCAATACCAGTTGCCGGCCCAGCGGTGCGGCCACGGCCTGGCGCTGGGCATCGTTGAGGGAATTCAGGAGAAGAGAGAGATCGTCATGCATCGCGGCATTCTATTGGAAATGCCTGCGCTGCGCTCGCCCTGTGGTCCGTTTGGCCGAGCGCCATGCCTCGCGGCGGGAGCATGCTTCGCCTTATGGCTTATGCCGGAACTCCGTTGGTCGGTGAGCACGGTCCACAGACCAATTTCCGACGCAGCATGTATGACGCGAGACTAGCAACGTGCCATTATCGGCCGTGTTTTGGTTCCGAGAGAGCCTGATTCGGGTGCAGTTATTACTAGAACAACAGACATGACCGATTCCATTCGAACCGCCTTCCCGGGGGCTGCGACCGCTGTTGCAGACGGGATGACGCCCTCCGACCACATTGCCGAACGCACGCGTTTGCTCTATCTGGGGTCGCGCGTCCCGGCGCTGTTGCTATTGCTCTCGACGCTGATCTGCGGCGTGGTGCTATGGGAGGACAACGGCGGCATCGAACTCGGTGGCTGGATCGGCTGGATGCTCGCGCTGGGCCTGCTGTGGCTGCAGCAGGTCATGGCGTTCGGCAAGGCGAGCCCCGAGGGGCAGGCCGATGCGCATTGGCGCTGGCGGTTCTTTCTCGGCAGCAGCATATGTGCGGTCAGCCTGAGCTATGCAATGGTCGCGCTGATACCCGCCGATGCTTTCGCCACGCAGGCGCTGCTGTACGGTCTGATCGGTTCGGTCGTCGTCGCCGCCAGCGTCGCTTATGGCGTCTGCCTTCCTGCTTTCTTCTGTTTCGCCGTGCCCAGCCTGCTGCCGACAGGTTTGCTGTTGATGACCAGCGGCCATCCGCTGCAGCAGGGTTGGGGGCTGCTGGCGATGATCGTGCTGGCGACCTTGAGCCTGACCGCCTGGCAGATCAGTCGATTGATCACTGACAGTATCGAACAACGCCTGCACCGGCAGCGCCTGATCGACCGGCTGGAGAGGGCCGGTCGCGAGGCCGAGCTGCTCAATCACCGGCTAGGGTCGGAGATCGAACAGCGTTGCCATGCCGAGCAGCAGCTGCGCAGCGCTTACGATGGCCTCGAGCTGCGTGTGGCCGAACGTACCGTGGAGCTTGCCCGGGCCGCCGAAGAACTCGGTGAAAGCGAAGCACGGCTCAATCTGGCGCTCGATGCCAGCGGCCTCGGTCTGTGGGATTGGGACCTGGCGAACAACCGGGTCCACCACTCCCGGCTGGAAGTGGTCTTCGGTGTCGGCCTGCCCGATCGTCGCGATGAGCATGGCTCGCCGCTGCCGGACATCCATCCCGACGATCTGGAAGCCGTCCGTGCGACATTGATCGCCCATCTGAAGGGTGAAACCGAATTCTTTACCGTGGAGTATCGGGCGCTGCGCGCTGATGGCAGCGAACTCTGGCTCGAAGACCGCGGCCGGGTGATCCAGCGCGATGCCGGTGGGCGAGCGTTGCGCATGATCGGTACCCGCCGTGACATCAGCGAGCTGCGCAGCCAGGCCGAGCAGCAGCGCCTGGCGGCCACGGTGTTCGAAGCCGCCAGCGAAGGCATGGTGATCATGAACGCCCGCTACCGCGTGTTGGCGGTGAATGATGCCTGCTGCGCGCTATGCGGCTACGACCGCGAGGAGCTGATCGGTCACAGCGTGGCGCGAATCGCCGGCTCGCAGGAGAGCCAGCGGCAGTACCAGACCATGCGCGAAGCGCTGGAACTGCACGGTCACTGGCAGGGCGAGCTGATCGAGACCCGCAAGAGCGGTGAGGTCTACCCGCAGTGGGTGCAGTTGCGCGAGGTACGCGATGCCAACGACAGCGTCACCCATGTGGTTGCCTTCATCTCCGACCTCAGCGTGCGGCGCAAGATCGAGGAGCGCCTGCGCTACCTGACTCATTACGACGACCTCACCGGGCTGGCCAACCGCGGCCTGCTCAAGGAGCGTCTGCACGAGGCCTGCCAACGGGTGCGCCGCAATGGCCGCAACATGGCGGTGCTCTACATCGATCTGGACCGCTTCAAGCTGCTCAACGAAAGCCTGGGCCATGAGGCCGCCGACGCGCTGCTGCGCGAGATGTCGCGACGGATCACCCAGACCCTGAGCGAGGCCGACACCATCGCGCGGCTGTCCGGCGACGAGTTCGTCGTGCTGATCGACGCCTACGGCAGTCTCAGCAGCCTCGCGCATCTGGGCAGCCGGTTGCTGCAGCGCATCCGCAAACCAGTGATCATCGACGAGCAGGAGCTGGTCATCAGCGCCTCGATCGGCGTCAGTCTGATGCCGGACAACAGCCGTGATGCGGAAGTGCTGCTGCGCCAGGCGAACATGGCCATGCAGCAGGCCAAGCATCTGGGGGGCAACACGCTGCAGTTCTTCACCGACCGTCCGCAGGCGTCGAGCATGCAGTACCTGCAGCTGGAGAATCAGCTGCGCAAGGCGCTGGATTCCGGCCAGCTGGAAGTGTTCTATCAGCCTCGTCTGACGCTGGCCAACGATGCCCTGGATGCTGCCGAAGCGCTGGTGCGCTGGCGTCATCGCGAGCGCGGACTGGTCGCCCCGGCGCACTTCATCCCGCTGGCGGAAGAGACCGGTTTGATCATTCCGCTCGGTGAGTTCGTCTTGCGCGAGGCCTGTCGCCAGGCGCGCCAATGGCAGCAGCAGGGGCTGGCCGAGATCCGCATCTCGGTGAACCTCTCGGTCAAGCAGTTGCGCCAGGGCAACTTCGTCAGCCTGGTGCGCCAGGTGCTGGAGGAAACCGGCCTGCCGGCGACCATGCTGGAGTTGGAACTGACCGAAAGCCAGTTGCTGGACGACATCGACAACGCCATCAGCATCAGCGAGCAGCTGCGCGCGCTGGGCGTGCGACTGGCGATCGACGATTTTGGCACCGGCTTCTCGTCGCTGAGTTATCTAAAGCGCTTCCCGGTGGACTACGTGAAGATCGACCGCTCGTTCATCAGTGAGCTGGAGCATTCCAGTCAGGATGCGGCGATTACCCGGGCGATCATCGCCATGGTCCACAGCCTGGAGCGCAAGGTGGTGGCCGAGGGCGTGGAAACCCAGGCGCAGATGGATTTCCTCAAGGCCAACCAGTGCGACGAAATCCAGGGTTACCTGCTCAGCCCGCCGGTGCCGGCCGAGCAGTTCGCCGAACTGCTGCGCTAGGCTGCGGCGTCGCGATGCGACGCTAGCTCCGCGCTTAACCGCGCGTGGTGCTGCCGTCCAGTTCGCGCATCAGCAGGGCGTAGCGCAGATCGACGTCTTCCGGCACCGGCAGGTACACCGTATGGCCGTCGCCCGGCGCCACCTCGATGGCTTCGCCGCGCTTGTTCTCCAGCCGCTCAAGACGCAGGTTGAGATTGCCCTGCGGCGTCATCAGCTCCAGCCGGTCGCCCACCGCGAAGCGGTTCTTCACCTTCACCTCGGCCAGCCCGTTGCGCCGCTCGCCGGTCAGTTCGCCGACGAACTGCTGGCGCTCGGAGAGCGAGAAGCCGCGTTCGTAGTTCTGGTATTCGTCATGCACGTGACGGCGCAGGAAACCTTCGGTGTAGCCGCGGTGCGCCAGCGATTCGAGGGTGTCCATCAACGACTTGTCGAACGGCCGGCTGGCGAGGGCGTCGTCGATGGCCTTGCGGTAGACCTGCGCGGTGCGCGCCACGTAGTAGTGGCTCTTGGTACGGCCTTCGATCTTCAGCGAATGCACGCCCATCTGCACCAGGCGCTCGACATGCTGCACGGCGCGCAGGTCCTTGGAATTCATGATGTAGGTGCCGTGCTCGTCCTCGGTGGCCTCCATGAACTCGCCAGGACGCGAGACGTCCTCGAGCAGGAATACCTTGTCGGTGGGAGCCCCGACGCCCAGGGTCGGGTCGTCCTGCGCCGCGACCTGCTTTACGGCAATGGGCTCGTAGAGGTGAACCGAGTTGCCCAGTTCGTCCTCCTTCGCCTCGTGGGTCTTGTATTCCCAGCGGCAGGCGTTGGTGCAGGTGCCCTGATTGGGGTCGCGCTTGTTGATGTAGCCGGACAGCAGGCAGCGGCCGGAATAGGCCATGCACAGAGCGCCGTGGACGAACACCTCCAGCTCCATGCCCGGCACCTGTTCGCGGATCTCGCCGATCTCCTCCAGCGATAGCTCGCGGGACAGGATCACGCGGCTGACGCCCTGGCTTTCCCAGAACTTCACCGTCGCCCAGTTCACCGCGTTGGCCTGCACCGAGAGGTGGATGGTCTGCTGCGGGAAGTGCTGGCGCACCAGCATGATCAGACCGGGATCGGACATGATCAGCGCATCCGGTCCCATCGCCACCACCGGCTCGAGGTCCTTGATGAAGGTCCTGAGCTTGGCGTTGTGCGGCGCGATGTTGACCACCACGTAGAACTGCTTGCCCAGCGCGTGCGCTTCGTCGATGCCGAGCTTGAGGTTGGCGTGGTCGAACTCGTTGTTGCGCACGCGCAGGCTGTAGCGCGGCTGCCCGGCATACACCGCATCGGCGCCGTAGGCGAAGGCGTAGCGCATGGATTTCAGCGTGCCGGCAGGCGACAGCAGCTCGGTGCGGTTGGGGGTGCTCATGGCGCGGAACTCGCAGGGGTATCGAAAGCGCGGCATTTTACTGCTCTTGCCCGGCGATTGCGCGTCGTCTTCGATGGTTGCAGAGCGTGACGGCGCCCCGCGGGGCAGAGCGCCGGGCCGTCAGGCCACGGATGCTTCCTTGAGCATCTCGTAGAGACGGTCCTTGAGCTGCAGCTTCTGCTTCTTCAGATTCTCCACCTCGCTGTCGGTACCCGGCACGATGTGCGCTTCGATGTTCTTTACGTGCTGGTCGAGGTCGTTGTGCTCGTCGAACAGACGGGCAAAGGTCTTGTTTTCCGCCTTGAGACGAGTGATCAGGTCGCGGTACTCGGGAAACATGGCAACTCCTGCGTTGTGGATGAGCGGGCGAGCAGGTCAGGCGTAAACCGTGGCCTGCTTCTTGTCTCCATAGTCATCCTGCGCGGTGCCGGCGGTATTGATCGGTGTCATGCGTCCAGACAGCAAAACGCCGGGACGAGCCCGGCGTTTCGGTCCTGCACCTGGATCAGGCCGCGGCAATCACGTCGCCGTGATTCTCCGGCTCGATCAGCGCGCGGTGCAGCGCGGCGATGGCGGCGTCGTAGTCTTCCTCGTTGACCACGCACTGCATCTCCACCTGGCGGATCGACTGGTGGATCGCCTGGATGCTGATACCTGCCTCGGCCAGCGCGGCCACGGTCTTGGCCAGGATGCCCTTGACCTTGAGGTCCGAACCGATAGCCGAGACGATCGCCAGGTTATGTACGGTGACCTCGGCGGCCGGATACTTTTCCTCGATCAGCCGCGCGGCGCGGGTGATCAGCTTGCGCGAGCCGGAGGTGTAGTAGGTGATGCTGTTGGCGTCGGAATCCTTGTTCACCACATAGAGCTTGAGCTGCTTGAGCAGCTTGCTGATTTCCATGTCGTGGCTGATGTCGCCGAGCATGTCTTGGTCGAACACCTCGATGCCGAAGACGTCCTTGCGTCCGGCGATGATCTCCACGCAGGGCTTCTCGGACTTGTAGTCCTGGCTGATCAGCGTACCGCCGTGCTCGGGCTCGAAGGCGTTCTTGATGCGCAGCTCGACGCCGGCGCGACGCAGGGTCTTGGCCGCGCGCGGGTGGATCGCCTCCATGCCGAGGTTCGACAGCTGGTCGGCGACGTCGTAGTTGGTGCGCCCGATGGTCACCACCTTGTCGGCACCGACCAGGTTCGGGTCGGCGGAGGAGAGGTGGAACTCCTTGTGGATGATCGCCTCGTGGGCCCCGGTGGCGGCGGCGATCTGGGCGAAGGTGATCTCGCTGTAGCCGCGGTCGTAGGTGTTCATCAGGCCTTCGGCGCAATGCGTATAGCCGGTGGCGACCACCAATTCACGGTTCAGGTCGAAACCGGCGAAGTGGCTGGTGATCATCTCCTCGAACGGCAGCGGCGCTTCCTGCTGCCAGCCGGTGAGGTCGGCCAGGCGCGCGTTGACGCCGCGCTGCTTGAGCGCCAGCACCGAGTTGAAGGCGCTGTGCGCTTCACCGAGGGAGGCGAGCATCTCGCGCACCTTCATCAGGTGTTCGGAGAGCTGGAAGTGCCCGTAGGCGCAGAGCTTCTGCAGGCTGTGCATGCACTCGCTGGCATCGTCGATGCGCGAGTTGATGAACTGGTTGGCGGCGTGCAGCTCGTACTCGGAGCTGAACAGCTCGGCGTTCTTGGCCAGCATGCGCTGGCGCACGTGCTCCAGCGCCTCGCGCCAGGCGCCCTCGCTCTGGGCGTCGGCGAAGCGCTGATAGACGCCGGGTTCGCCGGTTTTCTTGTGTTCCAGCAGCAGGTTGGTCATGCCGCTGTAGGCCGAGACGACGAAGATGCGCTGGTACAGCGCTGCGCCTTCCCGGCGGCCGATGAAGATATTGTCGAGGACTTCCTCGAAGCGGCTCATCGACGTGCCGCCGATCTTTTCTACGGTATGCATCTTTTTATTGCGTCCGAATCTGGCAGGCCGTTGACGGGCCCGGCGCGGCTGGCGCACCTGTCGATCAACGAGCTGGAAGTGAGTTCATCCCTGGGCCAATAAGCGATCGGCCGAGCCGGGGGATCGGGCCCGTCATCAGACGCGCCCGATCGCCTCAGAGATACTGTTGCGGCTGAATGTCCAGCGGCTCGAAGTTCTCACGCTCGGCGACGAAGGCCGGGCGGGGTTTCTGCTCGCAGAACGGCGGCTGCACGGCATTATCCACGTGGTTGTAGACGTAGAACAGATTGCTCCGCGCGCTGGGTGTGATGTTGCCGTTGGAGCCATGCATGGTGTTGCAGTCGAAGAACACCACACTGCCGGCCGGGCCGGTGGCGCAGTCGATGCCGAAGCGGCTGGCCAGCTCGCTCAGGCTGTTCTGATCGGGCACGCCGAACTCCTGCTTGCGCAGGGATTTCTCGTAGTGGTTCTCCGGTGTGGCGCCGACGCAGCGCACGTAGTGCTTGTGCGAGCCGGGCATGAGCATCAGCGGACCGTTGTGCGGCTCGTTGTCGGTCAACAGGATCGAGCAGGACAGGCAACGCATGCGCGGCATGCCGTCCTCTACGTGCCAGGTCTCGAAGTCCGAGTGCCAGTAGAACTCCTTGCCGGTGAAGCCGGGCTTGAAGTTCATCCGCGACTGATGCACGTACAGATCACCGCCGAGGATGAAGCGGGCGATGCCGGCGGTGCGCTCATCGGAGGCCACGCGGGCGAACAGTTCGTTGTCGCTGTGGATGTCGAACACCGAGCGGACCGCGCCGCTGTCGGGTTCCTTGATGGTCTTGCCGGAGCCGGCGACGGCCGGGTCCTGGCGCATGCGCTCGAGTTCGGCACGGAATACCGCGACTTCATCGGCGCTGAACAGATTGGGGATGACCAGGTAGCCGTCGCGTTCGAAACGTTCGATCAGCTCCGCCGCTATCGGCGCATTCTCCAGGTCGCTGCGGTAGACGACCGGATCCAGGCGTTCTTGCCAGCTGGGCTGGTCTTCCTGGCGCGAGGGATACAGGTCGGCTTGCATAGGGTTCACGCTTACCTCCTTTTCTGGTGATGGTGGGGCGGCGCGGTGGCCGCCCCGGTAAACCGGTATCAGACGGTTTCGGCCTCCAGCGGATAGACGCCGCTCTCGTCATGCACTTCCTTGCCGTTGAGCGGCGGGTTGAAGACGCAGGCCATCTTCATGTCCTCGCTGCCGCCACGCAGCAGGTGCTCGTCGTGCTTGTCGAGGATGTACAGCGTGCCGGGCTCGATCTTGTAGATCTTGCCGTCGGCGATGGTCTCGACCTCACCGTTGCCGCTCATGCAGTACACCGACTCCAGGTGGTTCTGGTAGTGGATGTGCGTCTCGGTGCCGGCGTAGATGGTGGTGATATGGAACGAGAAGCCCATGTTGTCGTCCTTGAGCAGCATGCGTGTGCTGTCCCAGGTACCGGTCTTGCTGTGGACCTTGCGGTCGGTCTGCTCGCAGTCGGCGAGTTTTCTCACGATCATCTGCGGGTCCTCCTCAGGAAGCCTGGTTGGCGGTCTGCTCACCCATCACGGCGGCGAACGCCTTGTCGAGAATGGAAAGCGCACGGTCGATCTGCTCTTCGCTGATGATCAGCGGGCAGAGACACTTGACCACTTCGCTGTGGGCGCCGCTGGTCTCGACCACCAGGCCGTTGTCGAAGGCGTGACGGCAGACGGCCGAAGCGATGTCGCCATCCGGGCAGCTGATGCCGAGCATCATTCCGCGGCCCTTGAGGAACAGCGAATCCGGGCCGTGACGGCGGATGATGCGCTGCATGCCGTCGGCGATGCGCTTGCCCTTGGCCTTCACGCTGTTGGCGAACTCGTCGTTCTGCCAGAAGTGCTCGACGGCCGCGGCGGCGGTGACGAAGGCGTGGTTGTTGCCGCGGAAGGTGCCGTTGTGTTCGCCCGGCTTCCACTGGTCCAGCTCCTGGCGCAGCAGCACCATGGCGAACGGCAGGCCGTAGCCGGACAGCGACTTGGACAGCGTGACGATATCCGGCTGGATGCCCATCTCCTCGAAGCTGAAGAAGGTGCCGGTGCGGCCGCAGCCGGCCTGGATGTCGTCGACGATGAGCAGCATCTCGTGCTTGCGGCAGAGCTTCTCGAGCTTGCGCATCCACTCGGTCGATGCGGTGTTCAGACCGCCTTCGCCCTGGACCACCTCGACGATCACCGCGGCCGGCTTGTCGATACCGCTGGACGGGTCGGAGAGCAGCTTGTCCATCATGCCGATGGTGTTGGTCTTGTCGCCAAAGTAATTGGCGTACGGCATGCGGCTGACATCGGTGAGGCTGATGCCGGAGCCGCCGCGGTGATGCTGGTTGCCGGTGGCGGCCAGCGCGCCGATGCTGCAGCCGTGGAAGCCGTTGGTGAAGCTGATGATGTTGTTGCGCCCGGTAACCTTGCGCGCCAGCTTCATCGCCGCCTCGACCGCGTTGGTGCCGGTCGGACCGGTGAACTGCATGCGGTAGTCACCCATGCCGCGCGGCTCGAGGATCAGGCGATTGAAGGTTTCGAGGAAACGCTCCTTGGCCGCGGTGTACATGTCCAGGCCGTGGGTGATGCCGTCGCTCTCGATGTAGTCGAGCAGCGCCTGCTTGAGCACCGGGTGGTTGTGCCCGTAGTTGAGCGTGCCGGCACCGGCGAGGAAGTCGATGTAGCGCTTGCCGTCCTGAGTGACCAGTTCGGCGCCCTGGGCCTGATTGAAGACCACGGGGAAGGAACGGCAGTAGCTGCGAACCTTGGATTCGTTCAGTTCGAAAGTTTTCATGCGTGCTCCTTGAGCTCTTCTTCTAGATGGGAAACGGTGAACGGGCCGGCGCGGTAGAGCACCTCGTCCTCGTGCTGTCCGGCGAAATGCTCGGCGCGCGAGAACAGCGTGCGCGTGGTGCAGTCGGCACCCAGCTTGTCGAAGGCCCGCTTGAACAGCGCCTGGGACGCCGCGTTGTCCGGGGAGATGGTGGTTTCCATGTAGCGCACGCCGTGCTCACGGGCGACCCGTTCGGTCAGCGCCAGCAGCATGCGCAGGGCCAGCCCCTGGCCGCGCATCGAACTGTCGACGGCGACCTGCCAGACGAACAATGTGTCCGGCCGCGAAGGAGGGCGATAACCCGAAATGAAACCGACCAGCTCGCCTTGGGCGTTCTCTGCGGCGATGGCGGTGTCAGCGAAGTCGGAACACTGCAGCAGGTTGCAGTAGACCGAATTGGTATCGAGGGGCTGGCAGCGCGCCACCAGCTGATGCAGGTTGTAACCGTCGCCGTCGGTTGGGCGACGGAGCATTACGGTGGGGAAACTCAAAACAATGCCTTTGGGGTTGTTGATTGAATTCCTTTTTAGGGTAGGCATATCTTGGAAAGTTTCTCAACCCATGTTTCCTGATATGCGAAGTGTGGCGACGCCTATATACCGCCAGAGCCCGCGTTGTTCCTGCGCCGACGCCGCGGATGTTTCAGTCTGTTTCGGTCTCGATAACTGTCGAGCGAAAGGCGAACTGCGTGGAAGTTTGCGGAGTGGCTCGGGAAGTTGGACGTGGGCCTGCCGCAGAAGTTCGCCTGAATCCTCATTCTGTCGGCTGCAGGCCTTGCAGTTGCTGGCTTTTGCTGTGATCTACGGTGTCCGGATTTGGCGCAGGCGGCGAAAGGCCGATTGATCTGCGCCGGTCGCGGAGTGTGTCCTGTGGATGCGCTGGTTGAACTAGCCGAGAAGGCCCTAGATATAAGGGGCGGCTCGCTGATTATATGTCGCTGATATGACCGGAATATGTAGGCGAATCATGGCCTGCTCTGGGTTAGTTGATTGCACTAGTTCAGCCGGCCATGTTCAGCGATTGTGAAAAGTCCGCCGATCCGCTCTATCACGCGTTATTCGGCGGCTGCGGCGAAGTTCGGATTAGTTCTTCTGGGTGCCTCATTGCCACCAGCGATGGCCCTGGCGCTCGATGAACTGGTGCGCCTGCTCCGGGCCATCCTCGCCGGCGGCGTAAGGCCGTGGTTTGCGGTAGTAGCTGCTCCAGCCGCGCAAGATCGGGTCGACCCAGTTCCAGGCCGCTTCCACCTCGTCACGGCGCATGAACAGCGTCGAATCGCCTTCGATGACATCCAGCAGCAGACGCTCGTAGGCCTCCCAGCGGCGGGTGCTGCTGAAGGCATGGGCCAGGTTGAGGTCCAGTTCCACCGGCTCGAGCTGCATGCCCTTGCCGGGTGCCTTGGCCATCAGCTGCAGGCTGATGCTCTCCTCCGGCTGCAAGCTGATGATCAGGCGGTTGACCTCGCCCTTGGCGAACAGCAGGTGCGGCACCTGCTTGAAGGTGATGATGATCTCCGAGCGCTTGCGCGCCATGCGCTTGCCGGTGCGCAGGTAGAAGGGCACGCCGGCCCAGCGCCAGTTGTCGATCTCGGCTTTCACCGCGACGAAGGTTTCGGTGTCGCTGTCGTTGTCGATGTTCGGCTCGAAGTAGTAGGCCGGCACGTCGTGGCCGCCGATGCGCCCGGCGCCGTACTGGCCGCGTACGGTCTTGTCCAGCACGTCGTTGCCGGTGATCGGCTTGAGTGCTTCGAGCACCTTCACCTTTTCGCCGCGGATGTGCTTGGCATCGAAACGCACCGGCGCTTCCATCGCCACCAGGCAGAGCAGCTGCAGCAGGTGGTTCTGTAGCATGTCGCGCATGGCGCCGGCATTGTCGTAGTAGCCGCCGCGGTTCTCCACGCCGAGGGTTTCGGCCACGGTGATCTGCACGTGATCGATATGCCCGGCGCGCCAGATCGGCTCGAACAGGGCGTTGGCGAAGCGCAGCGCCATGAGGTTCTGCACCGTTTCCTTGCCCAGATAGTGGTCGATCCGGTAGATGCGCGCTTCGGGGAATACCGAGCCGATCGCCTCGTTGATTTCCAGTGCCGAATCCAGTGAATGGCCGATGGGTTTTTCCAGCACGATGCGCGCATCGTCACCGGCCAGCCCGGCGCTTTCCAGGTTAGCGGCGATGGGCTCGAACAGGTCCGGCGCGGTGGCCAGGTAGTAGACCCGCACGCGGCCATCGGCCCGGCCGAGATACTGGGCCAGACGCGCGTATTCGCTGCGCTGGGAGGCGTCCATGGCGAAATAGTCGAGGCGCTGGGCGAAGGCTTGCCAGGTATCGGGGTTGAAGTCGCTGCGCGCGACCTGGGCGCGGCAATGGCGCTCGGCGAGGGTCAGATAGCCCTCGCGGTCGAGCTTCTTGCGCGCCAGGGCGAGAATGCGCACGTCGGCATGCAGGCGGCCGTCGCGATGCAGGTGATAGAGCGCCGGCAGCAGCTTGTGCAGCGTCAGGTCACCGGTCCCGCCGAACACGAGCATGTCACAGGAAATCGACATCGAATCTCTCCCAGGGGCAAAAAATGGGCGTCATGGCGAGGCTTGTAGTATAACTACCGCCCCACTACAACCCGCTGATGGCCGAGCGGTGCCTGTCGCGCCCGAACGAGTCCTCAGTCGTGAGCATAGCGAGCCCGCCACGTGAATCTGCTGCAACACATCGCCCAGTCGAGAAGTCTGCTACGGAAGTCGGAGTTGAAGGTGGCCGACCATGTCCTGCTCGATCCGGCCTCGGTGATGCACAGTTCCATGGCCGATCTGGCACACACCGTCGGCGTCAGCGAGCCGACCATCGTGCGTTTCTGCCGGGCCATCGGCTGCCTCGGCTTCCAGGACCTCAAGCTCAAGCTGGCGCAGAGCCTGGCCGCCGGCGCCAGCTTCGGCCAGTTCGCCATCAGCGAGAACGATTCGGTGGCTGACTTCGCGCTGAAGATCTTCGACACCACGCTGCACACCCTGATGGAGGTGCGTGAGCGGCTCGATCCGGATGCCTTGCAGCGCGCCATCACCGCCATGGCCAAGGCCGAGCGGGTCGAGTTCTACGGCTTCGGCGCCTCCGGCGCAGTGGCCACCGATGCCCAGCACAAGTTCTTCCGCCTGTTGCTTTCGGCCGCGGCCTATTCCGATCCGCACATGCAGGCGATGTCGGCGGTGACGCTCAAGCCGACCGACGTAGCGATCTGCATTTCCCAGTCCGGTCGCTCCAAGGATCTGCTGATCACCGCCAACGTCGTGCGTGAATCCGGCGCGACGCTGATCACCCTGTGCCCGAGCCAGACACCCCTGGCCGAGCTGGCCACCATCAACCTGGCGATCGACGTGCAGGAAGACACCGAGATCTACACTCCGCTGACCTCGCGTATCGCTCACCTCGTTGTGATCGATGTGTTGGCCATGGGAGTGGCCATGGCCCGTGGGCCAAGCCTGGTCAACCATCTCAAGAGTGTGAAACGCAGCCTGCGCAGCCTTCGACTGTCGCCGAAGACGGTCAAGGCCCACGAGGACTGAGCGTCTTCATCGCCGCGTCATCACGCTGACTTCATCCTGTCACTCACAGCGCCGATGCTGGTCTCCCGTTACCTGTTCTGGGAGACCGCTCATGCTCCGGCAAACCGACGTCAGCACCCCACTCGACAGCAAGGCCCGTCGCAAGCAGCAGGACGAGCGCCGCATGCGCTTTCGTCGTGCCATCGAAAGCTACACCGAGCAGCGTCAGCTGCATGCCGAACTGAACGACTATGCCGATGCGTTGGTGCTCAGCTCGCTGCTGGAGTCATCGGCGAGCCGGCGAAGCGCTCCGCCAGCGCACTGATCTGCGCACGCTCTTCACGGAGGAAGGCAAAGAACGCCTGGGCCACCGGGCTCAGGCGCTTACCGCGCGGGTGAACCACGCACCAGCTGCGTTGCAGCGGCAGTTCCTGCACTGGCAGCTCACGCAGCAGTCCGCAGGCCAGCTCCAGATGCACCGCATGGCGCGGCAGCAGCGCCAGTCCCAGGCCGGCCACCACGCATTCACGCAACGCATCCAGCGAGGCGACCTGGATGGTCTGGGTGAAGTGGGCGCGTTTCTGCCGCAGATAATCTTCTGCGGCCCTGCGTGTGCCGGAGCCGGGTTCGCGCGTCAGCAGCGGATAGCTGGTCAGATCCTGCAGCGACAGCGTGGCCGCATGGCACAGCGGATGCTCAGGCGGGGCCACGGCAATGATCGGGTTGTTGAGGAACGGCATGAATTCAAGGTCCATGTCGGTGGGCACCTGGGACATGATCAGCAGGTCGTCGCGGCTGACCGACAGGCGTTTCACCGCCTGGGCGTGATTGACCACCACCAGCTGCAGGCTGACCTCCGGATGCAGCCGCTTGAAGGCGGCGAACAGGTGCGGGGTGATGTACTTGGCGCTGGATTCCACGGCCAGGTTCAGCTGCCCCTGTAGCGAGCCCTGCAGATCGGACAACTGCATGTCGAGGCTGTCGAGCCGGCCGAAGATATCGGTGCTGGCGCGCTGCAGCGCTTCGGCGGCGTCGGTCAGGTAGAGCTTCTTGCCGACGTACTCGAACAGCGGTTGGCCGACCAGTTCTTCCAGCTGGCGGATCTGCAGGCTCACTGCTGGTTGGGTCAGCGCCATTTCCTCAGCGGCACGGGTGTAGGAAAGCGTCTCACAGACTGCGCGAAACACCTGAAGCTGGCGCAATGTCATGCGCATCAATGATTTTCGCATCGTTTTCCCGTTGTTTCGATCATCTTTATAGTCGGCGAGTCAGTGGGCGAATTTCCTGCCTGTTCGGTCAGAAAGCAGGCGCACAGCAGGTGTATATAAGTAAATACTTATCCTCAAGAAAACAATTATTCATTTTCAGTAATCGCCCTCACGGGCGTAGGGTGAAATGACTCGTTGCAAATGCGAGTGATCATGACCCGCTCGCGGGTCGCCTGCTCAACGATCCGAGGGAAGACAGCGTGATCAAGAAGCTGCTGATCGCCAACCGCGGGGAAATCGCGGTACGCATCGTCCGCGCCTGTGCCGAAATGGGCGTTCGCTCGGTGGCGGTGTTCTCCGAAGCCGACCGCCATGCGCTGCACGTCAAGCGCGCCGACGAAGCCTATTTCATCGGCGAGGACCCGCTGGCCGGCTACCTGAACCCGCGCAAGCTGGTGAATCTGGCGGTGGAAACCGGCTGCGATGCCCTGCATCCGGGCTATGGTTTCCTCTCCGAAAATGCGGAACTGGCGGATATCTGCGCCGAACGTGGAATCAAGTTCGTAGGCCCCAGCGCCGAAGTGATTCGTCGCATGGGCGACAAGACCGAAGCCCGGCGCAGCATGATCAAGGCCGGCGTGCCGGTCACGCCGGGCACCGAAGGTAACGTCAAGGATCTCGCCGAAGCGCTGCGTGAAGCCGAGCGTATCGGCTATCCGGTGATGCTCAAGGCCACCTCCGGTGGTGGCGGTCGTGGCATTCGTCGCTGCAACTCGCAGGCGGAGCTGGAATCGGCCTATCCGCGGGTGATCTCCGAAGCGACCAAGGCCTTCGGCAGCGCCGAGGTGTTCCTGGAAAAGTGCATCGTCGAACCCAAGCACATCGAGGCGCAGGTGCTGGCCGACAGCTTCGGCAACACCGTGCACCTGTTCGAGCGCGACTGCTCGATCCAGCGGCGCAACCAGAAGCTCATCGAGATCGCGCCGAGCCCGCAGCTCACCCCCGAGCAGCGCGCCTATATCGGCGACCTGGCCGTGCGCGCGGCCAAGGCGGTGGGCTACGAGAACGCCGGTACCGTGGAGTTTCTGCTCGCCGATGGCGAGGTGTACTTCATGGAGATGAACACCCGGGTGCAGGTGGAGCACACCATCACCGAGGAAATCACCGGTATCGACATCGTGCGCGAGCAGATCCGCATCGCCTCCGGCCAGCCGCTGTCGGTCCAGCAGGAGGACATCCAGCATCGCGGCTTCTCCCTGCAGTTCCGGATCAACGCCGAGGACCCGCGCAACAACTTCCTGCCCTGCTTCGGCAAGATCACCCGCTACTACGCGCCCGGTGGCCCTGGCGTGCGCACCGACACGGCGATCTACACCGGTTACACCATTCCACCGTATTACGACTCCATGTGCCTGAAGCTGGTGGTCTGGGCGCTGACCTGGGAAGAGGCGCTGGCCCGCGGCTCGCGTGCACTGGACGACATGCGCGTGCAGGGCGTGAAGACCACCGCCACCTACTACCAGCAGATTCTCGCCAACCCGGATTTCCGCAGCGGCCAGTTCAACACCAGCTTCGTCGACAACCATCCGGAACTGCTGAACTACTCGATCAAACGCAAGCCGGGCGAACTGGCCCTGGCCATCGCCGCCGCCATTGCCGCCCACGCAGGCCTGTGAGGAACGCACCATGACCGTCCAGAAGAAAATCTCCGTCACCGACACCATCCTGCGTGACGCCCATCAGTCGTTGCTGGCCACCCGCATGCGCACCGAAGACATGCTGCCGATCTGCGACAAGCTCGACCGCGTCGGCTACTGGTCGCTGGAAGTCTGGGGCGGCGCCACCTTCGATGCCTGCGTGCGCTTTCTCAAGGAAGATCCCTGGGAGCGCCTGCGTCAGCTCAAGGCGGCGCTGCCCAACACCCGCCTGCAGATGCTGCTGCGCGGGCAGAACCTGCTCGGCTACCGCCACTACAGCGACGATGTAGTCGAGGCATTCGTCGCCAAGGCGGCAGAGAACGGCATCGACGTGTTCCGCATCTTCGACGCGATGAACGACGTGCGGAACCTGGAAACCGCCATCCGTGCGGTGAAGAAGAGCGGCAAGCACGCCCAAGGCACCATCGCCTACACCACCAGCCCGGTGCACACCACCGAGGCGTTCGTCGAGCAGGCGCGGCAGATGGCGGCCATGGGCGTCGACTCCATTGCCATCAAGGACATGGCCGGCCTGCTGACCCCTTATGCCACGGGCGAACTGGTCAAGGCGCTGAAGGCCGCACTGCCCGAGCTGGATGTGGTGATCCACTCCCACGACACCGCTGGCGTCGCCAGCATGTGCCAGCTCAAGGCCGTGGAGAACGGCGCCGATCGCATCGACACCGCCATCTCCAGCATGGCCTGGGGCACCAGCCATCCGGGCACCGAGTCCATGGTCGCCGCGCTGCGCGGCACGCCATACGACACCGGCCTCGATCTGGAGCTGCTGCAGGAGATCGGTCTGTACTTCTACGCCGTGCGCAAGAAGTACCACCAGTTCGAAAGCGAATTCACCGGCGTCGACACCCGCGTGCAGGTGAACCAGGTACCCGGCGGGATGATTTCCAACCTCGCCAACCAGCTCAAGGAGCAGGGCGCGCTGCACCGCATGGATGAAGTGCTGGCGGAGATCCCCAAAGTGCGCAAGGACCTCGGCTACCCTCCGCTGGTTACCCCAACCTCGCAGATCGTCGGCACCCAGGCGTTCTTCAATGTGCTCGCCGGGGAGCGCTACAAGACCATCACCAACGAGGTGAAGCTCTACCTGCAGGGCCGCTACGGTCAGGCGCCGGCACCGGTGTGCGAGCGCCTGCGCTTCATGGCCATCGGTAGCGAGGAGGTCATCGAGTGCCGTCCGGCCGACCTGCTGGCACCGGAGCTGGACAAGCTGCGCAAGGACATCGGCGGACTGGCCAAGAGCGAAGAAGACGTGCTGACCTTCGCCATGTTCCCGGACATCGGCCGCAAGTTCCTCGAGGAGCGCGAAGCAGGCACGTTGCAGCCGGAAGTGCTGCTGCCGATTCCCGATGGCAATGTCGCAGCGGCCAGCGTCGAAGGTACGCCGACCGAGTTCGTCATCGATGTCCACGGCGAGAGCTACCGTGTCGACATCACCGGCGTCGGCGTCAAGGGCGAGGGCAAGCGGCACTTCTACCTGTCCATCGACGGCATGCCGGAGGAGGTGGTGTTCGAGCCGCTTAATGCCTTCGTCGGCGGTGGCGGCAGCGGGCGCAAGCAGGCCAGCGCGCCGGGCGACGTCAGCACCACCATGCCGGGCAACGTGGTCGACGTGCTGGTCGCCGTCGGCGACGTGGTGAAGGCCGGGCAGACGGTGCTGGTCAGCGAGGCGATGAAGATGGAGACCGAGATCCAGGCACCGATCGCCGGCACCGTGAAGGCCGTTCACGTCGCCAAAGGTGACCGGGTGAACCCGGGAGAAGTCTTGATAGAGATCGAGGGCTGAGTGAAGGGTGGCGTGGCGAGCCGATCGCGCCACGCCAGCGTCGTTTCGATCCGCCTGCCCGCGCGCTGCAGCGGGCGGCGGAACGTAGCGCGGCTGGCAATGTGTCCCCTTTGGGAGCCCCAGCGGCTCCTTTTTTTCGAGCCTGTGGATGCCAGGGAGCGGTTCAATTTCCGAGCTGTGGAGAATCTAGATGGGTATCGACCCGGTAGTGCTGTTCTTCGTCTTCGGCCTGTTCGCCGGGCTGGTGAAGAGCGAGTTGAAGTTGCCACCAGCGCTGTACGAGACGCTGTCGATCGTGCTCTTGCTGGCGATCGGTCTGCATGGCGGGGTGGAGCTGGCCGAGCAGGCCAGTGCCGCGTTGCTCGGCCAGTCGCTGCTGGTGCTGGCGCTGGGTGTGCTGCTGCCGATCCTGGCGTTCGGCCTGCTGCGCGGTCTGCGCTTCGACCGGGTCAACGCCGCGGCGGTGGCAGCGCACTACGGTTCGGTGAGTGCCGGTACCTTCGCCGTGGTGGTGGCGTACCTGGCGGCGCGCGAGGTGTTCTTCGAAAGCTACATGCCGCTGTTCGTGGCGATCCTAGAGATCCCGGCGATCCTGGTGGGCATCCTGCTGGCCAAGGGTGTGTCGAAGGACACCGACTGGAAGGAGCTGGGCCGCGAGATCTTCCTCGGCAAGAGCATCATGCTGCTGCTCGGCGGCCTGCTGATCGGCGCCATTGCCGGCAAGGAGGCGATCAAACCCCTCGAACCCTTGTACACCAGCATGTTCAAACCGGTACTGGCGTTCTTCCTGCTGGAGATGGGTCTGATCGCCTCCGGGCAGCTCGGCTCGCTCAAACGCTACGGTGCCAAGCTGGCTGCCTTCGCGCTGGTCATGCCGCTGATCGGTGCGCTGATCGGTGCACTGCTGGCGCGTTTCATGGGGCTTTCGCTGGGCGGCACGGCGATGCTCGCCACGCTGGCGGCGAGTGCGTCCTACATCGCGGTGCCGGCAGCGATGCGTCTGGCGGTGCCGGAGGCCAATCCGTCGCTGTCGCTGACCGCGTCGCTGGGCATCACCTTTCCGTTCAACATCCTGATCGGCATTCCGCTCTACCTGGCCCTGGCCGAGCGGCTGATCGCCTGGGGGTTCTGAGATGAACGCGCACAACCGAACACTGCTGACCGTGATCTGCGAGGCGGCACTGGAACACAAGCTGGAAGCCGACCTGAAAACCCTCGGCGCTCCGGGCTGGACCCTGTCGGACGCCCGCGGCAGCGGCAGTCGCGGCGTCCGCAGCGCCGGCTGGGAGACCGATGGCAACATCCGCCTGGAAGTGATCTGCAGTCGCGACGTCGCCGAGCGCATCGCCGAGCACCTGCAGGCGCGCTACTACGCGAATTTCGCCATGGTCTGCTACCTGACCGAGGTGGAAGTGCTGCGCCCGGAGAAGTTCTGATCCGCGCTGTGATGCCGCCTGGCCGGCGGACGTCCATCCTCGACCAGGAACCGACGGAGCTGCCGATGCACGCCCTGCTGCAGGAGATTCTCGACGAAGTACGCCCGCTGCTCGGGCGCGGCCGTGTGGCCGACTACATTCCGGCGCTGGCCGACGTGCCAGCCGACCAGCTGGGGATTGCCGTGTGCAGCGCCGAGGGCGAATTGTTCGAGGCCGGCGATGCGCGGACGCCGTTTTCGATCCAGAGCATCTCCAAGGTGTTCAGCCTGGTGCAGGCCATCGGCCATCGCGGCGAGTCGTTGTGGGAGCGTCTCGGTCACGAGCCGTCCGGGCAGCCGTTCAATTCGCTGGTGCAGCTGGAATTCGAGCGCGGCCGCCCGCGCAACCCGTTCATCAACGCCGGCGCGCTGGTGATCTGCGACGTCAACCAGTCACGCTTCGCCACTCCGGAGCTGTCGATGCGCGACTTCGTCCGGCACCTGTCCGGCAACCCGCTGGTCATCTCCGACACCCGGGTGGCCGAGTCCGAGTACCAGCACCGCGCACGCAATGCCGCCATGGCCTACCTGATGCAGTCGTTCGGCAACTTCCACAACGACGTCGAGGCGGTACTGCGCAGCTACTTCCACCACTGCGCGCTGCGTATGAGCTGCGTCGATCTGGCCCGTGCGTTCGGCTTCCTCGCCCGCGACGGCGTCTGCCCGCAGGGCGGCGAGGCCGTGCTCTCGCTGCGCCAGACCAAGCAGGTCAACGCCATCATGGCCACCAGTGGCCTCTACGACGAGGCCGGCAACTTCGCCTACCGGGTCGGTTTGCCCGGCAAGAGCGGCGTCGGCGGCGGCATCGTCGCGGTGGTGCCCGGACGCTTCAGCGTCTGCGTGTGGTCCCCGGAACTCAACGCCGCCGGCAATTCGCTGATCGGCATGGCCGCACTCGAGGCGCTCTCGCAGCGCATCGGCTGGTCCGTCTTCTGACGGCAGCGGCCCATCACCTACAACCATTGGAGAGAAGCGACATGAGTGACGACAGGAGAAGTGAAACCGCGGAGGAGGCCCTCGAACAGATCGTCACCGGCGTGCGGCGCTTTCGCGAAGAGGTGTATCCCGAGCAGCGCGAGCTGTTCAAGAAGCTGGCCCATGAGCAGACGCCAAGGGCCATGTTCATCACCTGCGCCGATTCCCGGATCATCCCCGAGCTGATCACCCAGAGCTCACCGGGCGATCTGTTCGTCACGCGGAACGTCGGCAACGTGGTACCGCCCTACGGGCAGATGAACGGTGGTGTCTCGACCGCCATCGAATTCGCCGTCATGGCCCTCGGCGTGCAGCACATCATCGTCTGCGGGCATTCCGACTGCGGGGCGATGAAGGCGGTGCTCAATCCAGCCGAGCTGAAACGCATGCCTACGGTAAAGGGCTGGCTGCGCCATGCCGAGGTGGCGAAGATCGTCGTCGAGCAAAACTGCGGCTGCGCCGACCACAACACCCTCGGCATCCTCACCCAGGAGAACGTCGTGGCGCAGCTCGACCACCTGCGCACGCACCCGTCGGTTGCTGCACGGCTGGCCAGTGGCGAGCTGTTCATCCATGGCTGGCTGTACGACATCGAAACCAGCGAGATCCGCGCATACGATGCCGAGCGCGGCGAGTGGCGGGTGATCGGCGACGGACCCCTGCCGATGGCCACGCCGCGGCCGCGCTACCGCGCGAGCTGAGGCTCAGCGGTTGCCGGCCAGTGCCTTGCCGCGGTGCTGGATCAGGTAGCACAGGTCCGGTGTCTTGCTGCAACCGGCATAGCCCTCGGCGATCACCTCGTCCAGGGCCTTCTGCAGGCGGCTTATGACCTCGTCCGGGGTGTCGGGGCTCAGCGCCAGGTACAGCGGTTCGCTGCGATAGCTCAGCACGACCTCCAGCTGGCTCTCGTCGATGCCCTGCTGTCGGGCGTGATAGCGCCACACCGGATCGGCCGCCGCCCACAGGTCGATCCGCCCGGTCATCAGTTTGCGCAGGTTCTCGGCATCGTTGAGGCTGTTGCTGACGTCCAGGTTCTGGCTCTCCAGATACAGGCTGACGCTACGGGCGCTATGTGCGCCGACCCGATAGCCTCGGGCCTGGGCAAGACTGTCGAGCCTCAGGCCATTGCCGGCGGGCGCCAGCAGCACGCTGTCGTGGTGCGCCAGGGGCCCGACCCATTTGAACTGACCAGCGTTCTGCGGCGTGCGCGCCACCGAGAACAGACCATGGGCGGGCTGCTGCTGGGTCTGCTCGTAGAGTCGGCTCCAGGGGCCGCGCAGGGTCAGGTTGTAGGCGATGCCGGCGCGGCGGAAGATGTCGCGCACCGTATCGGTGCCGATGCCTTCGATGTTGTCACCGCGGGCGAAGGTCTTGCTGTTGGGGCCCATGTTGAAGGGCGGGAAGCTGTCGGTTTGCAGGGTGATTTCGTAATTGGCGGGCAGTTCGGCCTGGGCGGCGAATGCTGCACCGATGAGCAGGGCGAACAGCGCCCCGGTGGTACCGGATCTGGCCATGGCATCGGCTCCTTGACGCTTTTCTTGTAGTTGTCGGCGTAAGCAAGGGTAGTGGTGCGGCGGGCACACTGCCAGCCAGCTGCGCCTGCCGTGCGCGGCAGCGCGCATTTTCTGGCTGTTCAGCCGGCCATTTCGCCGCACAGATCGCGGCCGAACCAGTGTTCCACCTGGGCCTGATCGAGGCCGGCGGCGAGCAGGGCGAACAGCTTGCCCAGCGCCGCTTCGCGGGTCATGCCGCCGCCGGAGATCAGCCCGGCATCACGCAGCGCGCTGCCGGCGGCATAGACGCCGAAATCCACATGGCCGCCCGGGCACTGGCTGATCGCCGCCAGCACCACGCCCTGGCGGTGCGCCTGGCGCAGCGCCGCGATGAAATCGACGTCGTCGGCCGGCCCGGTGCCGCTGCCGTAGCATTCCAGCAGCAGCGCCTGGGCACCGCTGGCCACCAGCGACTGGACCTGGGCCGCGCCGACGCCGGGATACAGCGGCAGCACCATGACCTGCGCCGAGCGCTGCGGCAGCAATGCCGGCGCTCGCTCGGCGGTGGCGTTCGCCAGGCGCTGGCGCGGCGCTTCGGCGAAGGCATCGAAGGCGTCGCTGCGCAGCTTGCTGACCCGCGCACCGTGCAGCAGCGCACCGTTGAAGTACAGCTGCACACCTTGCACCTGCCCGGCCTGCAGGGCGCGCATGGCGCCGAACAGGTTGGGCCAGGCGTCACTGCCCTCGCTGCCGGCCGGCAGCATGGCGCCGGTGAGCAGCACCGGTACCGGCAGGTCGAGCAGCAGGAAGGACATTGCGGCGGCGCTGTAGGCCAGGGTATCGGTGCCATGCAGCAGCAGGACGGCATCGCAGCCCTCCGCCGTCACCGCGCTGCGGATGCGCTCGGCCATCTGCAGCCAGTGGCGCGGCTGCATGTTGGCGCTGTCCAGCAGCGGCTGCAGTTCGTGGAAGGTCCAGTCCGGCAGCGGCCCGGCCTCGTGCGCCTGCTGTTCGCGCATGCGGGCTTCGAAGCCGGAGGCCGGCAGCAGCCCGGCGGCGCTCTGCTGCATGCCGATGGTGCCGCCGGTGTAGAGCACCAGCAGACGTTGAATAGATGGGTTCACGCGCGCTCCTCGCTCGTCGGCGCAGCCGTCGAAAAAATAAGGCGGGTAGGGCTGGCACCCGCCGCCGCATGTTAACGGAGCGGCGGGTGTCCGGCCTGTCGCGTCGCGCTGTCAGTGGCGCGAGGAGGCATCCGTCGTGGCTGGCGCGTTGGCCTGCCAAACGGCCGGGTCGAGGTCCAGGTCGGCGAAGTCCTTCGGATCGAGCACCGGTTGCTCGATGCCGGCGCGGACCTGTCGGTCATAGTCGCGCATCAGGCGCAGGCCGACCTTGAACAGCAGGGCCACGGCGATCAGGTTGGCGATGGCCAGCAGGCCCATGGTGACGTCGGCGAAGGCGAACACGGTGCCCAGGTCCTGCACAGAACCCCAGAGCACGAGGATGATCACCAGCACGCGGTAGATCACCACCGGGGTGCGCCTCTCGGTGAAGAAGCCCAGCGCGTTCTCGCCCAGGTAGTAGTTGTAGATCAGCGTGGTGAACACGAACAGCAGCAGCGCGACGCTGACGAACACCCGGCCCCACTCGCCGACGACGGCAGCGACGGCGGTCTGGGTCAGCACCACGCCGGCCTGCTCCATGCCCGGCTCGTAGACGCCGGAGAGCAGGATGATCAGCGCGGTGCAGCTGCACAGGATGATGGTGTCGATGAACACCGACAGCGACTGCACGATGCCCTGCGCCACCGGGTGCTTGACCTCGGCCACCGCAGCGACGTTCGGCGCACTGCCCAGGCCTGCCTCGTTGGAGAACAGGCCGCGCTTGACGCCCATCAGGATCGCCGCGCCGATGCCGCCGGCGAAGGCCTGCTCGAGGCCGAAGGCGCTGCGGAAGATCAGGCCGAAGGTCTCCGGCACCGCGCCGATGTTGCTGCCGATGACGAACAGCGCCATGGCCAGATAGGAGAAGGCCATGACCGGCACCAGCACGTCGGCCCATTTGGCGATACGGCGGATGCCGCCGAAGATGATGCCGCCGATCACCAGCGTCAGGGCGATGCCGCTGGCCACGGTGGGCACGCCGAAGGTGTCATGCAGCGAGCTGGCGACGGTGAAGGACTGCACGGCGTTGAAGCCGAAGCCGAAGGTCATCAGCAGCAGGATCGAGACGACGATACCCAGCCAGCGCTGGCCAAGACCGTGCTGGATGTAGAAGGCCGGGCCGCCGCGGTAGGTGCCGTCGGGCTCGCGGCGCTTGTACAGCTGAGCCAGCGAGCACTCGAAGTAGCTGGTCGCCATGCCCACCAGGGCTACCACCCACATCCAGAAGATCGCGCCCGGGCCGCCGAGCATGATCGCCACCGAGACGCCGGCGATGTTGCCTGCACCGACCCGGCCGGCCACCGAGAGCATCAGCGCCTGGAAGGAAGAGAGCTGCCCCGGCTGCCGCTCGAAGGCGTGGCCGAAGATGCTGAACATGTTGCCGAAATAGCGGAACTGGACGAAGCCGGAACGGATGGTGAAGAGCAAGCCCAAGCCGATCAGCATGACGATCAGCAGTTTGCTCCAGATAAGGTCGTTGAGAAGGTCGAGCATGGCGATGTTCACCTTGTTGTCGTTGTTAGGGTGTCCGGCGCGCGCCGCTGCGCCGTGCAAGCGGGGGATGTTTCAACAGCGTGGCTCGTGGAGCAATTTCGCGGCTGGCCGCGATGTGGCGCGAGTTGATGCTAGACTTGCGACACTCGCGTCAGACTGGGGCCAACTCCTGTGACCTCTCACCTCGCTGAAAATCTCAAGCTGCTGTGCAGCCATTACCGTTCCATCGCCGAGGTGTGTCGCAAGCTCGCTATCAACCGCGCCCAGTTCAATAAGTACCTGGGCGGGCAGAGCCGGCCGACGCCGTTCAATCTCAAGCGCATTGGCGACTTCTTCGGCGTCGAGGGCTACGAGCTGGAAATGCCGCCCGAACAGTTCGCCCGGCTGGTCGGCGCGCGTCATCCGGAAGCCCAGGCGCTGCCGCGGACCGATCCGTTGTTGGCCCTGCTGCAGCCGTTGCGCGACCAGACCACCAGCCTGTCGCGTTATTGCGGCTACTACTTCGAATACGCCAACTGCATGTCGGTGCCGGGCAGCGTGCTGATCTCTCTGGTACACCTGCGCGAAGAAAACGGCCTGTACCTGTTCGAGCGCCAGGAGCGCCAGGAACGCGCTAGCCCCACCCTCGGCCAGGCCGAGGACTGGGTGCGCTGTCGTTATCTGGGCGCCGCCTTCGGCCTGCAGGACCGGCTGTTCCTGATCGATTACGAATCGCTGACGCTCAACGAGATGAGCCAGACCATCCTCATCCCCAGTTTCAAGAGCCGCATCACCCGCCTCAACGGCCTGAAGACCGGCGTTTCCTCCGGCGACCGTCGCACGCCGGCGTGCACCTCGGTGGTCTGGGAATACCTGGGGCGCGAGATCAACCGGGTCAGCGCCTATCGCCAAGTGATGCTCTACAGCCCGGACGACCCGCGCATCGATCCGGAGATTCGCGAGCGCCTGGCGACGCCGCGCGTGGAGGCGGGGCTGTTCCAGATCGACTAGCCGGCGCGCCTTCACTCCTTGGTGCTGCTGTCGTACACCGCGCGGTCGAGTTCCTGCTCGCTGCGACCGACCAGGGTGGTGGTCATCAGGTCGCCGGCGACGTTCACTGTGGTGCGTGCCATGTCGAGAATACGGTCGATCCCGGCAATCAGCGCCACGCCTTCCAGCGGCAGGCCGGCGGCGGTTAGCACCAGGCCGAGCATGATCAGTCCGGCGCCGGGGATGCCGGCGGTGCCGATGGAGGCCAGCGTCGCGGTGAGGATGATCATCGCGTACTGCCCGGCGCTGAGGTCGATGCCGAAGGCCTGAGCGATGAACAGTGCAAGCACGCCCTGGTAGATCGCCGTGCCATCCATGTTGATGGTCGCGCCCACCGGTAGCACGAAGCCCGCTACACCCTCGGACACGCCGAGGTTCTTGCGCGCGCATTCGATGGACACCGGCAGGGTGCCGGAGCTGCTCGAAGTACTGAAGGCCACCGCCAGCGCCGGGGCGATGCCCTGGAAGAAACGCAGCGGATTGAGCCGCGCCAGCAGGCCGAGCAGGCCGCCGTAGACCAGCAGCACGTGGGCGATGCTAGCCAGGTAGATCACCCCGATCACGCCCGCCAGTGGCAGCAGTACTTCGGCACCATGGCTGCCGACCACGCCTGCGGTGAGGGCGAAGACGCCGATCGGCGCGACGCGCATCACCAGGTCAGTGAGCTTGTAGAAACTCTCGGCCAGCGCATCGAACAGGCGCACCGCCGGCGCGCCGCGTTCGCCGATCAGGTTGATGCTGACGCCCAGGGCTATGGCGAAAACGATGATCTGCAGGATGTTGCCTTCGGCGAAGGCGGTGACCGGGTTGGCTGGCACCAGCCCGACCAGGATCGACACCAGCGAGGGCGCCTGCTTGGCCTGCTCGCTGCCGCTGGCGACCATGTTCATGCCTTCGCCCGGGGTGAACAGCGCGCCGAACAGCAGGCCGATGCTGACCGCGAAGGCAGTGGTCACCAGATAGATGACGATGGTCTTCAGACTGATGCGGCCGAGCTTGGCGCTGTCCTGCATCGAGGTTATGCCGGCCACCAGCGAAACGAACACCAGCGGCACGATAAGCATCTTGATCGCATTGAGAAACAGCGTGCCGATCGGTGCCAGCAGCTGCGCGTCTGCGCCAAAGGCCATGCCGGCGGCGACGCCGAGGGCCAGGCCGATGAGGATCTGCTGCCAGAGCGGCAGGCGGACGAGCAGGCGCAGGGGAGCGGAGAGGGTCGTACTCTGAGTCATGGGTTTTCCTGTTGTTTTTATTGTGCGAACGAGCCGGGCTGGTGGCTCGTAAAGCGAACGCCCGGCATGGGTGCCGGGCGCTTGGGACGATCACACCACCAGCGGTGCCAGGCGTGGCGCGATCATGTTTTCCGGGCGCAGGATCTCGGCGAGCATGGCGTCGTCGAGCAAGCGCTCCTCGCGCACCAGCTCCAGCACACTGCGGCCGTCGAGCAGCGCCTCACGAGCCAGGCGGGTGCTGTTGTCGTAGCCGATGTAGGGATTCAGCGCGGTGATCAGACCAATGGAGCTTTCCATCAGCTCGCGGCAACGGTCTTCGTTGGCGGTGATGCCTTCGATGCAATGCTCGCGCAGCATGTCCATGGCGCGCTGCAGCAGACGGATCGAATCGAACAGCTTGTAGGCGATCAGCGGTTCCATGACGTTGAGCTGCAGCTGTCCGCCCTCGGCGGCCATGGTCAGCGCGAGGTCGTTGCCGATCACTTCGAAGGCGACCTGGTTGACCGCTTCCGGGATCACCGGATTGACCTTGCCCGGCATGATCGAACTGCCCGGCTGGCGCGGCGGCAGGTTGATCTCGTTGAAGCCGGTGCGCGGGCCGCTGGAGAGCAGGCGCAGGTCGTTGCAGATCTTCGACAGCTTCACCGCCAGGCGCTTGAGCATGCCGGAGAACAGCACGAACGAGCCCATGTCCGAGGTGGCTTCGATCAGGTCGGCGGCCTGGCGCAGCGGCTGGCCGCTGATCTGCGCCAGGCGCTGCACGGCAATGGCCTGGTAGCGCGGGTCGGCATTGATGCCGGTGCCGATCGCGGTGCCGCCGAGGTTCACTTCCAGCAGCAGCTCCGGGGCGAAGCCGCGCAAATGGTGCAGATCCTCGCCGAGGGTGGTGGCGAAGGCGTGGAATTCCTGGCCCAGGGTCATCGGCACGGCGTCCTGCAGCTGGGTACGACCCATTTTCAGCACGTGGGCAAAGGCGTGGCCCTTGCCGGTGAGTGCCTCGCAAAGGCTCTCCAGGCTGGCGAGCAGGGTGTCGTGACCGAGCAGCAGGCCCAGACGAATCGCCGTCGGATAGGCGTCGTTGGTGGACTGCGCCATGTTCACGTCGTTGTTCGGGTGCAGGTACTGATACTCGCCCTTGGCGTGGCCCATGGCCTCAAGGCCGAGGTTGGCGATTACTTCGTTGGCGTTCATGTTGGTCGAGGTGCCGGCGCCGCCCTGGATCATGTCCACCACGAACTGCTCATGGAATTCGCCGCGAATCAGACGTGCACAGCCCTGGCTGATTGCCACGTGCTTGGCTTCGGGCAGGTAGCCCAGCTCGCGGTTGGCGTCTGCGGCGGCCTGCTTGACCATCGCCAGGGCGACGATCAGTTTCGGGTAATGCGCCAACGGCACGCCGGAGAGGCGGAAGTTGTGCAATGCGCGCAGGGTCTGGATGCCGTAGTAGGCGTCGGAAGGAACGGGGAGGGTGCCAAGCAGGTCTTTTTCGATTCGCGATGATGCAACTTCGGACATGATGGTAACGTGGCTTCGGTAGGCGCAGGCAGTGCTGCAGTGCGCCTAAAGTAAGGCCTGCGGCCTTTTAGAGGCCAATGCCGTTGCTGGCTGGCTCATGCCGAAACGGCATAATGTTGGTGTGACTTCCCGCTCGTCGCCATCGTATGAGGGCTCTTTCACATGAATCTGGAAACCAAGTGGCTGGAGGATTTTGTCGCCCTCGCGGCGACTCGCAGCTTCTCCCAGGCGGCGCAGCGCCGCTTCGTCACGCAGCCGGCGTTCAGTCGGCGCATCCGTTCGCTGGAAGAGGCTCTGGGCCTGCAATTGATCAACCGTTCACGCACGCCCATCGAACTGACTGAGGCCGGTCAGCTGTTTCTGGTCAGCGCGCGCAACATGGTCGAACAGCTCGGCGAGGTGGTGCGTCATCTGCACCATGTCGAAGGCCAGCAGGGCGAGGTGCTGCAGATTTCCGCGGCGCACTCGCTGGCGCTGGGCTTCTTCCCGGCGTGGATCGCCGGTCTGCGCAACGATGGGCTGAATCTGGCCACCCGACTGATCGCCACCAACGTCGGCGAAGCCGTGCATGTGCTGCGCGAAGGCGGCTGCGACCTGATCCTCGCCTACTACGATCCGGATGCCGCGCTGCAGCTCGACCCGGAGCTGTTCCCTTCGCTGCACCTGGGCCGTACCGAGATGCTGCCGGTCTGTGCAGTCGGCGCCGACGGCGTGCCGCTGTACGACGTCGACAGCGGCCAGGCCGTGCCGTTGCTGGCCTATAGCGCCGGTGCCTTTCTCGGCCGTTCGGTGAACGTTTTGCTGCGCCAGCGCGCGCTGCGTTCGACCACCGTCTACGAGACAGCCATGGCCGATAGCCTGAAGAGCATGGCGCTGCAGGGGCTGGGGATCGCCTGGGTGCCGCGGTTGAGCGTGGAGCCGGAGCTCGAGCGCGGCGAGCTGGCGATCTGCGGCGGTGAGCAGTGGCGGGTGCCGCTGGAAATCCGCCTGTACCGCTGTTCGCTGATGCGCAAGGGTGCGGTGCGCCTGCTCTGGCGGCGCTTGGAAAACCGCACGGTTGACGCGCAGCGAGCGGCGGACGAAGCCGCCGGTTAGGGCACTCTGCGCAGGCAAATGAGCGCATCAAGCGGTTAACTGCACACATTTTGTTGCGTGGCGCTGGGCAACTTTTTCTTGCAGCACTGTCTTAGCTGAGCAATCCGAGCCATGGCCAGGCCCGGACTCTAGCCAAGGACAGACAGCCGTGAACCACGACTCCGACGCAACCGTCCCCGCTACGGAGGCGGACTTCGTTATGCCCGCCCCGGCGACCGCCAGCATCGCGCCGGTCACGCTGCATGCCGCGCTGACCCGCATCGCGCAAGCCTCGCCCGATCGAGCGGCGGTGCTTTCGACCCGCTTCGCACCGCTGGACCATCGCGGCCTGCAGCAGATGATCGAGCGGACCCATCGCCAGTTGCGCCTGGCCGGTTTCGGCCGCGACGCGCGGATCGGTGTATTGCTGCCGGAAGCGCCGCAAGCGGCGGTCGCGATCATTGCCATCGCCTGTTCCGCGGTTGCCGTACCGCTCGATCCGCGCCTCGGACAGGCCGAGCTGGACCAGTTTCTCCAGCAGCTGCCGCTCGATGCCCTGCTGATCGGCAGCGATGGCGACCAGCAGGGCCGCGCGGCCGCCGAGCGCCACGGACTCATGCTGATCAGTGCCGAAGCGGCGGAAGATGGCAGCCCCGCACTGCGCCTTGCGATGCCGGTTGCGGCGCAGCCGGCGCCGGACGAGCTGCCCGAGCCAGATGCCCCGGCGTTCATCCTGCGCAGCTCCGGCACCACGGCGCTGCCCAAGCTGATTCCCTTTACCCATCGCAACATGCTGACCGCTGCGCGCAAGTGGCAGCGCTGGTTCGGCCTGGATGCTGGCGATCGTTGCCTGTGCGTGTCGGCGCCCTATTACTCCCACGGGTTAAAGGTCACCATCCTCACGCCGCTGCTCACCGGCGGCAGCGTCGCCTTTCCGCTCAGTCCGGCGGTGGTGGACCTGCACGAGTGGTTCGCAAGCCTGCGCCCCAGCTGGTATTCCGCCGGTCCGGCACTGCACCTGGCGATTCTCGAGGCAGCCCGGGCGCACCCCGAAGGGCTGAGCGCACAACGGCTGCGCTTCGCCTCATCCGGCGGCGCGCCGCTGGGGCAGGAGATCATCGACAGCTTCGAGCGCACCCTGGGTTTCCCGCTGCTGGAACACTACGGCTCCAGCGAGGCCGCGCAGATCGCCGCCAACACCCCGGACGTGCGCAAGGCCGGCACGGTCGGGCGGCCCTGGCCGGAGACCCTGAGCATCGTCGACGAGGATGGCAACCCGCTGACGGCCGGCGAGCGCGGCGAGATCCGCGTGCGTGGCGCCACGGTGATGCCTGGCTACCTCGGCGACGAGGCGCTCAACCGCGAGGTGCTGCGCGACGGCTGGTTCCACACCGGCGACATCGGCAGCCTCGATGAAGAAGGCTTCCTGCACCTGCACGGGCGTCTGCGCGAGGTGATCAACCGCGGTGGCGAGAAGGTCAGCCTCTCGGAAGTCGATGCCGCGCTGCTGCGCCACCCGGCCGTGGCGGAAGCCGCGGCGTTCGGCGTACCACATCAGCGCCTCGGCCAGGACGTCGCCGCGGCCGTGGTACTGCGGCCCGGTATAGCGGCGACGGGCGCCGAGCTGCAGCGTTTCCTGCGTGACGAGCTGGTCTACTTCAAAGTGCCGCGACGTGTGCAGGTCATCGAGGCCTTGCCGCGCGGGCTGACCGGCAAGGTGCTGCGCCATCGCCTGGCTGACGCCTACGTCCAGCAGCGCAACGAGCGTGCCCGGCTGGCGACCGGCGCGGTCGCGGCTTCGCAGCTGGAGCAGGACGTGCTGGCCATCTGGCGGCGCCTGCTGAAGACCGAGGCGGTCGGCCCGGAGGACAACTTTCTCGACAGCGGCGGTGATTCGCTACTGGCTACCGAAATGCTCACCGAACTGGAGCAGATGCTCGGCCGGGTGATTCCCGAATCACTGCTGATCGAGGCCGAAACCGCCCGCGAGCTGGCGGCGCGGCTGGAAAACCTTGCCAACCACGTCATTCCGGTCATCGATTTCAACGCCCAGCCGGGGCGCACGGCGCTGTTCTGGTTCCACGGCGATTTCGCCCACGGCGGCTACTACATCCGGCGCCTGGCTCGGCTGCTCGGCCCGCAGCAGCCGCTGACCGCCATCGCCCCCCATGGCATGGCCAACGAGCCGATACCGGCGTCGGTACAACAGATGGCGCGTGAGCGCCTGCCGCTGATCCTCGAGCGTCAGACGCAGGGGCCGTATCGCATCGGCGGCTACTGCAATGGCGCACTGGTGGCCTTCGAGGCCGCACGCCTGCTGATCGAGGCGGGCCATGAGGTGGAGATCGTGGCGCTGATCGATCCGCCCACCGCCAATGTTCGGCCCTGGTCGCGCGCCATCCTGCGTAGCCTCGACCGCGTGCTGCCGGACATGCACCTGGCCCGCGCCTACGAGGCCCTCAGTCGCTTCGGGGAGACCAGCAAGTGGCCCTATCCCAAGCGCATCGCCAACCTGGTCTGGAAAATCTCGCGGCGCAGCGTGCGCATGGTGCGCCAGCGCCTGGCCGGCCATGTGCCGACGCCACCCACAGCGCGTGATCGCGAGGTGCGGGTGCGCTTTCTGCGCTACTCGCTGGTGATGGCGCGCTACCTGCCCGAACGCATCGACGCGCCGGTGGTGTACTTCTCCGCCGACTACACCAGCCGGGCTTGGCGCGACATGGGCACCAGCTTCGAGAGTTACGACGTACTCGGCGGCCATCACCGCTGCGTCAAGGACTACACCGCCTCCATCGCCACGCCACTGCGCGCGCTGCTGGAGGATTCGGCTGCGGCGATGCCTGGTCAGAGTGGCTTGATGTTGCCGCTGACCGAGCCGGGTGAGCGCGATGGCCTGGTGCCCTGATCATGCACGTGTCGAGCCCGCTGCTGCCGCACAGCTTCCCGCGTCCCTCGGTAACAGGAGTAACCGCATGAAACGCTCGATCGCCACCGTGTCCCTGAGCGGTACCTTGCCGGAGAAACTGGAAGCCGTGGCCGCCGCCGGCTTCGACGGCATCGAACTGTTCGAGAATGATCTGCTCTATCACTCCGGCAGCCCGCAGGACATTCGTCGACGCTGCGAGGACCTGGGGCTCGAGATCACCCTGTTCCAACCGTTTCGCGACTTCGAGGGCTGTCCGCGCGAGCGTCTGCAGCGCAACCTCGATCGCGCCGAGCGCAAGTTCGACCTGATGCAGGAACTCGGCGCCGAGCTGATGCTGCTGTGCAGCAATGTGCAGGCCGATGCGTTGGGCGACCGCGAGACCTTGCTCGGCGATCTCGCCCTCATCGCCGAGCGCGCCGGTGCGCGTGGCCTGCGGGTCGGTTACGAGGCCCTGGCCTGGGGCCGTCACGTGAAGACCTGGCGCGATGTCTGGACGCTGGTGCAGCAGGTCGACCATCCGGCGCTGGGCGTCATCCTCGACAGCTTCCACACCCTCGCCCTGCGCGACGATCCCAACGCAATCGTCGAGATTCCGGGTGAACGAATCTTTTTCGTGCAACTGGCCGATGCGCCGCTGCTGAGCATGGATGTGCTGGAGTGGAGCCGGCATTTCCGCTGTTTCCCCGGCCAGGGCGAATTCGATCTGGCGGGTTTCCTTGCGCCCGTACTGCAGGCCGGCTACGGCGGGCCGCTGTCGCTGGAAGTGTTCAACGATGGCTTTCGCGCCGCGCCGCCGCGTGGTGTGGCTGCCGATGGCCTGCGCGCCCTGTTGCACCTGGAGGAACTGACCGGCCAGCGCTTGAGCGCTACCGCCAGGCCCGCGCCGGCCGCCCAGGCACTGTTCACGCCGCCGCCGGCGCCGCGCTACGAGGGCATCGACTTTCTCGAATTCGCGGTCGACGAGCCGCACGCGGCGCGGCTGGGCGATTGGCTGCAGCGGCTGGGCTTCGCCCACGTCGGCCAGCATCGCTCCAAGGCGGTGCAGCTGTATCGTCAGGGTGAGATAAACATCGTGCTCAATGCCGAGCCGTACTCGTTCGCCCACAACTATTTCGAGGCGCACGGCCCATCGGTCTGTGCCATGGCATTGAAGATCGACGACGAGGCCTCGGCCCTGGCGCGCGCCTGCGCCTTCGGCGGGCAGCCCTACCGCGGGCTGATCGGGCCGAACGAGCGGCAGATTCCGGCCGTGCGTGCGCCGGACGGCAGCCTGATCTATCTGCTCGAGTCCGGCGCGCCGGGGCAGAGCAACTACGACATCGACTTCCGCCTGCACGCCGTCGCGTCAGCAGGCACTGGCCTGCAGCGCATCGATCACATGGCCACCGCACTGCCGGCCGAGAGTTTGGCCAGCTGGGTGCTGTTCTACCGCAGTCTGTTCGACTTCGAGGCGGACGACGAGCTGGTCCTGCCCGATCCCTACGGCCTGATGAAGTGCCGCGCCATGCGCAGTCCCTGCGGGCGGGTGCGGCTGCCGCTGAACACCTCGCAGGACCGCCACACCGTAATCGGTCAAACGCTGTCCAGCTACCGCGGCGCCGGCGTGCACCATGTGGCATTCGCCTGCGACGACATCTTCGCCGAGGTCGCACGGGCGCAGGCGGCCGGAGTGCCGCTGCTGAAGATTCCGCGCAACTACTACGATGATCTGGCCGCGCGCTTCGATTTCGACGACGCTTCGCTCGCCGAGCTCGCCCGCTACAACGTGCTGTACGACCGCGATGCCGACGGCGGCGAACTGTTCCACGTCTACACCGAGCCGTTCGAGGGGCGTTTCTTCTTCGAGATCCTGCAGCGCTGCAACGACTACGCCGGTTACGGAACGGCCAACGTGGCGGTACGCCTGGCCGCCATGGCCAAGCAATGCCGCCGCGCAGCCCCGGCCGCGCGTGTCATGGCCAGTGCCGGCTGATGGTTCATTAGCCAAAGGCCCTAGCTTGTGGCTGCGGCAGCGATGCTATGATCGCGAGCGGCCCGCCCCCTTGCGGATTGCCTGTTTCGTGCGGCCGCTGGAGCCCTGTCGTGCCCACCCCAAAACCAATCGGCCTGCGTCAATGGATCTGGCGGGCTTTCGTTCGCAGTGCGCTGATTCCACTGGTGTTGGTGGAGGCGGGGCTGATTGCTATCTACCTGCTGACCAACAGCGCGATCCGCGACGCCCAGATCGAGCACCTGCGCGAGACTGCGCTGAACGACCTGCAAGCGTCGGCCAGCCTCGAGTCGCGGCTGATCAGCGAGCAGCTGGAACAGGTCGCCTCGCTCACCGAGCTTTATCGCAACCTCACCGCACAGGCCCTGCTGGCCGATGCGCCGGTCGCGCCGCCGGAGCTGGCGCTGAGTGGCGACGGGGTGCGCTACAGCCCTGAGAACAACGGTGGCGCCGCGGTCTTCTACTCCAACGCCACGCCGGCCGAGCGCCACGATCTGGAGAAGATCGCGCGCTTGCGGCAGCTGGAACCGCTGATGAAGGAAATCGAGGCGCGCAACCCGCTGGTCGCCAGCCTCTACTTCAACAGCTGGGACAGCTTCAACCACATCTATCCGTGGTTCTTCACCCTCGACCAGTACCCGGCGGACATGGACATCCCCAAGTACAACTTCTATTACCTGGCCGACGCCGAGCACAACCCGGGGCGTGGCGTGGTCTGGACCGACGTCTACCTCGATCCGGCCGGGCATGGCTGGATGATGTCGGCGATCGCGCCGGTCTATCGCGATGATTTCCTCGAAGGCGTGGTCGGCATCGACATCACCGTCAGCGGCATCCTCGAACAGATCGGCCAGTTGCAGGTGCCCTGGGGCGGCTACGCCATGCTGGTCAGCGACGACCTGTCGATCATGGCGCTGCCGGAGCCCGGCGAAGAGGATTTCGGCCTGGCCGAGCTGACCGAGCACTCCTACCTGGATGCGATCCGCAGCGAGATGTTCAAGCCCGAGGACTTCCGCCTCGATCGCCGCCGCGAAACCGCCGAGCTGGCTGCGGCGATATCGGGCTCCGACCGTGGCGTACAGCAGGTGATGCTCGGCGGCAGGCCGCAGCTGGTGGCCTGGACTACCGTGGCGCAGAGCGGCTGGCACCTGCTGACGGTGGTGGACGAGGCCGCGGTGTTTCGCCAGACCAATGCGCTGGCCAGCCGCTACCAGCAGATCGGCTATCTGCTGATCGCCGGGCTGCTGCTGTTCTACATCGGCTTCTACGCGGTGATGTGGCTGCGCGCGCGCCAGCTCAGCCAGGCATTGCGCGATCCCATCGCCGGTATCTCGCAGATGATGAAGGAGATCGGCCGCGGCCGCTGGCGACCGGCTGCGGTGCACGCCGATATCCGCGAACTTGACGATATGTCGCGCCAGACGCTGGAGCTCGGCAACCGCCTGGCAACCAGCGAGGTTCAACGCGGCGACACCCAGCGACGGCTGGAGCTGGTGCTGGAAAGCGCCACCGAAAGCCTCTGGGAATACGACATGGTCAACCAATCGCTGCGCGTGCGCGGCAACCTGGTGGCGCGCTTCGGGCTGCCGTCCGCGCAGCTGTCGGACAGCCAGTTCCGCCAGCGTATCCATCCTGACGACCTGCAGCAGGCGCTGGCCCAGATCGAGCGCATCAAGCTGGGTCTGCAATCGCGCTACGAGGCCAAGTACCGCTTCGCCGACGCGCTTGGCGAATACCACTGGCTGCTCAGCCGCGGGCGGGTTCTCGAGCACGACCCGGATACTGGTGCGCCGCGGGTGCTGGCCGGTACCCACGTCGACATCGATGCGCTCAAGCGGGTCGAGGAGGAGCTGCGTGCCGCCACCGCGCAGGCCCAGGCCGCGAGCGAAGCCAAGGGCCGGCTGCTGTCGGGCATCAGCCACGAACTGCGCACGCCGCTCAACGCCATCCTCGGTTTCGCCCAGTTGATGCGGATGGACTGCGATGACGAAAGCCAGGCCGAGGCGGCCGAATACCTCGACGAGATCCTGCTGGCCAGCCGCCATCTCAATCAGCTGCTGGGCGAGATTCTCGAATGGTCGAGCCTGCAGCAGGAAGCGCCTCAACTGGAACTGCAGGCCGTCGATGTCTGCGGCCTGATGCGCGAATGCGCCGAACTGGTTTCGCTGGAAGTGCAGCAGCGGGGCCTGCAGCTCGAGCTGTCGCTGCCCGACGAGGACCTGCAGGTGCTGGCCGAGCCGCGGCGCCTGCGTCAGGTAGTGCTCAACCTGCTGTCCAACGCGATGAAATACAACATCCCCGAGGGCCGCATCGCCTTGCGCGCCGAAACCACCCCGACGCTGGTTCGTCTGCTGGTCGAGGACACCGGGCTGGGTATCGATCCGGCGCAGCAGGGGCAGGTGTTCGAGCCTTTCCAGCGGCTCGGGCGGGAGAACAGCATGATCCAGGGCACCGGCATCGGCCTGTCGCTGTGTCTGGAGTTCGCCCGCCTGATGAACGGCCAGATGGGCCTGCACAGCGAGCCGGGTGTGGGCAGCCGCTTCTGGATCGAGCTGCCGCGGCTCGTGCCGCACCCAGCGCGGTAACCGGTCGACCGTCCGGGGTACTGGCCAGTCATGCCTTGCGCTATACTGCGCGGCTTTCGCGCGCGGGCGGTTCTGCCGGATCGCGCCCATCCAGGCCACGCTCTTTTGCGTGGTTTGTTGTTATTGACGCGCCCGCGGGCGCCCGACGAGAGGCACGACGATGAGCGCACTGGTAGGCGTGATCATGGGCTCCAAGTCCGACTGGTCCACCCTGAGCCACACCGCCGAGATGCTGGAAAAGCTGGGCATTCCCCATGAAGTGACGGTGGTGTCCGCCCACCGCACCCCCGACCTGCTCTTCCAGTACGCCGAACAGGCCGAAGCGCGCGGCCTGCGCGTGATCATCGCCGGTGCCGGCGGTGCCGCCCACTTGCCGGGCATGTGCGCCGCCAAGACCCACCTGCCGGTGCTCGGCGTGCCGGTGCAGTCGTCGATGCTCTCCGGGGTCGATTCGCTGTTGTCCATCGTGCAGATGCCGGCCGGCGTGCCGGTCGCCACCCTGGCCATTGGCAAGGCCGGCGCGATCAACGCCGCGCTGCTCTCGGCGAGCATCCTCGGCCACGAGTTTCCGGAGTATCACCAGGCGCTGAAGAAATTCCGCGACGAGCAGACCCAGACGGTGCTCGATAATCCGGACCCGCGCGGTTGAGCCGGAACTAAACTTTGCTTCCCAGTGCTGCGCCCGCCGCGCGCTGGATCTGCCGCCTTAGTGAAGGGCCGTTGATATGAAAATTGGTGTGATCGGTGGCGGCCAGCTGGGCCGCATGCTGGCCCTGGCGGGCACTCCGCTGGGCATGAGCTTCGCCTTCCTCGACCCGGCGCCGGATGCCTGCGCCCAGGCCCTCGGCGAGCACATCCGCGCCGACTACGACGACAAGGATCACCTGCGCCGGTTGGCCGACGAGGTGGACCTGGTCACCTTCGAGTTCGAGAGCGTGCCGGCCGAGACGGTGGCCTTTCTCTCGCAGTTCGTGCCGGTCTACCCGAGCGCCGAATCGCTGCGCATCGCCCGCGACCGCTGGTTCGAGAAATCCATGTTCAAGGAGCTCGGCATTCCCACCCCGGAGTTCGCCGACATCCAGTCGCAGGCCGATCTCGACGCTGCGGTAGCCGGCATCGGCCTGCCTGCGGTGCTCAAGACCCGCACCCTGGGTTATGACGGCAAGGGCCAGAAGCTGCTGCGCAAGCCGGCCGATGTCGCCGGTGCGTTTGCCGAGCTGGGCAGCGTGCCGTGCATCCTCGAGGGCTTCGTACCGTTCACCGGCGAAGTCTCGCTGATCGCCGTGCGTGGCCGTGACGGCGAGACCTGCTTCTACCCGCTGGTGCACAACAGCCACGAGAGCGGCATCCTGCGGCTGTCGGTGGCCAGCAGCAACCATCCGCTGCAGGCGCTGGCCGAGGACTATGTCGGTCGTGTGCTCAAGCAGCTCGACTACGTCGGCGTGCTGGCGTTCGAGTTCTTCGAGGTGGACGGCGGGCTGAAGGCTAACGAGATCGCCCCGCGCGTGCACAATTCCGGTCACTGGACCATCGAAGGCGCCGAGTGCAGCCAGTTCGAGAACCACCTGCGTGCCGTCGCCGGCCTGCCGCTGGGCTCGACCGCCAAGCTGGGCGAGAGCGCCATGCTCAACTTCATCGGCGAAGTGCCGCCGGTGGACAAGGTGATCGCCATCGAGGATTGCCACCTGCACCACTACGGCAAGGCCTTCAAGGCCGGACGCAAGGTTGGCCACGCCACGCTGCGCTGCCCGGATCGCGCCACGCTGGACCGCCAGATCACCGCAGTAGAGACGCTGATCCCGCATTCCTGACGCCCGGCCGTCCGGCGGCGGCGAACGGCGGTAGCCCCCTCGGGTCCATTGGTTACCCACCTTTCGGACCTGAGGAGCACAACCATGGGCATCATCGGCACCATCATTATCGGCCTGATCGTCGGCCTCATCGCGCGCTTCCTGAAACCTGGCGACGACAGCATGGGTTGGATCATGACCATCCTGCTGGGTATCGGCGGCTCGCTGCTGGCGACCTACGGCGGCCAGGCGCTCGGCCTGTACCAGGCGGGCGAGGGCGCAGGCTTTATCGGCGCCGTGGTCGGTGCGATCATCCTGCTGGTGATCTACGGCATGGTCACCAGCCGCAAGCATTGACCCTCCGCGGGGCCGCGCCCTGCGGCCCCGTTCCCTTCTCACGTAGTGGCCTCATGCGTTCATCTCTCGCCTCGCTGTTCTGCTGCTTCGCCTTCGCATCCACCCTGCATGCCGCACCGCCGGAGCTCGACTGGCTCGAACTGATGCCGCCCGAGGATCGCCAGGCGCTGGAGGAGATGCCGGAGATCGACCACGCGACGCCCGAGGACCTGGGCTTCAGCGATCAGGGCGGGCTCAAGCAGGAGGCCGGGCTGCCGGCGGTGATGTATTCGGCCAAGACCGTCGCCGAGCTGAACGGCCGCGAGATCCGCCTCGGTGGCTACCCGGTGCCGCTGGAAAGCGACGCGCGCGGGCGCAGCACCGAGTTCTTCCTCGTGCCCTATCCCGGTGCCTGCATCCACGTGCCGCCGCCGCCGCCGAACCAGATCGTGCTGGTGCGTTACCCCAGGGGCATCACCCTGGAGGACATCTACGCGCCGCTGTGGGTCGACGGTCGCCTGCAGATCGAGCCGGTCAGCAACGACCTGGCCGATGCCGCCTATGTGCTGGAAGCGGCGGCGGTCGAGCTGGTCGACGAAAGCGACCTCTGAGCCGCAGGCCATGGCGCTGCCCACCGAACTCCGCCAGGCGCTACGTGAGCTGGCTGCGCACACCGAAGGCATCGATCTGCCGGTCTACCAGGCATTCGAACGTGATCCGCTGGAACCCATCATCGGACTTGGCGACGCTGACGCACCGCTCTGCTTCTTCGGCCGCGACCCGGGCCGCGAGGAGGTGCGTCATGGCGAACCCTTCATTGGGTCCGGCGGGCAGATCGTCCGGCGCGTGCTCTATCGCCACCTGCATGGCGCTGAGATGCCGGACTTCGAGGCGGGACGGGCGCTGGGCCGGCACTACTTCTGGATCAACACCGTGCCGTACAAGCCCATCGGCAACAAGGCCTGGTCCATGGCGGTGAAGCGCCGCTTCCAGCCGCTGATGCGCCAGTTGCTGATCGACAGCTGGCATGGCCGGCATATCGTCACCCTCGGTCGCGAGGCCTTTCTCTGGTTCGCCATCGGCCAGCCGCGCGAGGCGCGCCAGCGCCTGGAGGCGTTCTGGCAGCGTGAGGATCGCTTTACGGCCAACCTCGATATCGACCTGCAGGACGCGCAAGGCCATGCACGAACCTTCACCCTGCACCCGCTGCCGCACCCCTCACCGCTGAACCAGACCTGGTTCAAACGCTTCCCCGCGTTGCTGGAAGCGCGCCTGCGCCAGCTCGACGCTAGTCGCTGACCTGATTGGCGAGCTGCCCGGCCTGCCAGGCAGCGACGTTGCCCAGGGTGGTGCCGGCGATGGCTGCCAGCGCCTCCTCGGTGAGGAAGGCCTGGTGGGCGGTGACGATCACGTTGGGGAACGACAGCAGCCGCGCCAGCACATCGTCCTGCAGCGGCAGGCCGGAGTGATCCTCGAAGAACAGCCCGGCCTCTTCCTCGTAGACATCCAGCCCCAGATAGCCGAGCTGGCCGCTCTTCAGCGCGCCGATCAGCGCCGGCGTGTCGATCAGCGCGCCGCGGCCGGTGTTGATCAGCATGGCGTGCGGTTTCATGGTCGCCAGGCTCTGCTGGTTGATCAGGTGACGGGTCTCTTCGGTGAGTGGGCAGTGCAGGCTGACGATATCGCTGCCGGCCAGTAGCTCGTCGATCGCCACGTAATGCATGCCGAGGCGCTCCAGCTCCGGGTTGGGGTAGGGGTCATAGAGCTGCACCTCGCAGCCGAAGCCCTGCATGATCCGCGCGAACACCGCGCCGATCTGCCCACTGCCGACCACGCCGACGCGCTTGCCGACCAGATCGAAGCCGGTCAGCCCCTGTAGCGAGAAGTTGCCTTCGCGGGTGCGGTTGTAGGCACGCGGCAGGCGGCGGTTGAGCGCCAGGATCAGTGCCACGGTGTGCTCGGCCACAGCATGCGGCGAGTAGGCCGGCACTCGCACCACCGGCAGACCGAGACGCCTGGCGCAGGGCAGATCGACATGGTTGTAGCCGGCCGAGCGCAGTGCGATCAGCCGCGTGCCGCCGGCCGCGAGCTGCTCCAGCACGGGGGCGGAGAGCACGTCGTTGACGAACGGGCAGACCACTTCGGCGCCCGTCGCCAGGGCCGCGGTGTCAGGGTCCAGGCGGGTCTCGAGAAAGTGCAGCTCGAAGCCGTGGGAGCGGTTGGCGGCCTGGAAGCTGTCACGGTCATAGGGCTTGCTGCTGAACAGGGTGATGCGCATGGGAGCCTCGCGATAAGGGCGACTGCCGACAGGGTGCGACAGTTGCCCGCCGCGGCCAAGTCGCTTCTGTCGCCCGATATGACCGGCGGCACGCATCAGCCTGCGCGCAGTGCCTGCCCCTTGGGCTGGAAGTACAGCGTGCTGCCGCGTTGCACGCCCACCAGGCTGGCGTGGTCGTTGCCGACCTCCGCTTCGATCGGCTCGGCTTGCCCTGCGACTTTCAGCGTGACGCGGGTCAGCGCGCCGAGCGGGCGGATATCGTGCACCTCGCCGGCCAGGTGCTCGGCCACCGCTTCACGGCTCAGAGAAACCTCATGCGGGCGGAACAGCACGCTGCGCTGTTCGTCCAGCTGCAGCCGATTGGCGTCGCCGAGGAAGTGGTAGACGAACTCGCTGGCGGGATTGGCATACACCTCCGCCGGCGTGCCGATCTGCTCGATCACACCCTTGTTCATCACCACGATGCGATCGGCGACCTCCATCGCCTCTTCCTGGTCGTGGGTGACGAATACCGATGTGAGGTGCACGTCCTCGTGCAGCCGCGCCAGCCAGCGGCGCAGTTCCTTGCGCACCTTGGCGTCCAGCGCGCCGAACGGCTCATCGAGCAGCAACACCTTGGGCTCCACTGCCAGCGCGCGGGCCAGGGCAATGCGCTGGCGCTGGCCACCGGAGAGCTGTTCGGGGTAACGGTCCGCGAGCCAGTCCAGCTGCACCAGATTCAGTAACTCGTGCACCTTGGCGGCGATCACCGCTTCGCTCGGGCGCAGCTTCTTCGGCTTCATGCGCAGGCCGAAGGCCACGTTGTCGAACACCGTCATGTGGCGGAACAGTGCGTAGTGCTGGAAGACGAAGCCGACGTTGCGGTCGCGCACATCGCGGCTGGAGACGTCTTCGCCGTGGAACACGATGCTGCCGCTGTCCGGGGTTTCCAGCCCGGCGATGATGCGCAGCAGGCTGGTCTTGCCGCAGCCGGACGGGCCGAGCAGAGCGACCAGTTCGCCGCTCTGGATGTGCAGGTTGATGGCGTTCAATGCCTGGAACTGGCCGAAACGCTTGTTGATGTTGCTGATTTCGATCGACATGGTCAGTCCTCGGCGTTGGCGTGCAGGCGGGCGATACGCGATTCGCTCCACTGCTTGAGCAGCAGGATCACCAGCGCCAGGGCCAGCAGCAGGCTGGCCACGCTAAACGCGGCGACGTGGTTGTATTCGTTGTAGAGAATCTCGACGTGCAGCGGCAGGGTGTTGGTTAGCCCGCGGATATGCCCCGAGACCACCGACACCGCACCGAACTCGCCCATTGCCCGCGCGGTGCAGAGCACCACGCCGTAGATCAGGCCCCATTTGATGTTCGGCAGGGTGATGTGCCAGAACATCTGCCAGCCGCTGGCGCCGAGCAGCCGGGCGGCTTCCTCTTCGGTACTGCCCTGCTCCTGCATCAGCGGGATCAGCTCGCGGGCGACGAAGGGCACGGTGACGAACAGCGTCGCCAGGACGATGCCCGGCACGGCGAAGACGATCTGGATATCGCGATCACTCAGCCACTCGCCGAAATAGCCCTGGGCGCCGAACAAGAGCACGTAGATCAGGCCGGCGATGACCGGGGAGACCGAGAACGGCAGGTCGATCAGGGTCACCAGCAGGCTCTTGCCGCGGAACTCGTACTTGCTCACGCACCAGGCGGCGGCGACGCCGAACACCAGATTGAGCGGCACCGAGATGCCCACGGCAAGCAGGGTGAGCTTGAGCGCGGCCAGGGCGTCGGGCTCGAGGATCGCCGTGAAGAAGGTGCCGACCCCTTGCTTGAAGGCTTCGCCGAGGACGATCAAGAGCGGCAGCAAGAGGAACAGCACGAAGGTCAGCCAGGCCGCGCCGAGCAACAGGCGGCGGGCCGTTTGCTTGCCGCGACGGGTAGTGGCGGCGCGGGCATTCGCCGACACGGGCAGGGAAGCGGTCGTCATGCTGGCCTCCTCAGCCGTGGGCAATGCGGCGCTGCAGCAGGTTGATCGCCAGCAGCAGGATGAAAGACACCACCAGCATCAGCACGCCGATGGCCGTGGCGCCGGCGTAGTCGTACTGGTCCAGCTTGACCATGATCAGCAGCGGCAGGATCTCGGTCTTCATCGGCATGTTGCCGGCGATGAAGATGACCGAGCCGTACTCGCCGACGCCGCGGGCAAAGGCCAGTGCGAAGCCGGTCAGCCAGGCGGGCAGCAGCGCCGGCAGCAGCACGTGGCGAACCACCTGCAGCGGACGCGCGCCGAGGCAGGCCGCGGCTTCTTCCACTTCACGCGGGATATCGGCGAGCACCGGCTGAAGGGTGCGCACCACGAAGGGCAGGGTCACGAAGGTCAGTGCCAGGGTGATGCCCAGCGGGCTGTAGGCGATCTTGAAGCCCAGGTTGGTAGCGAACTGGCCGATCGGTCCGTTCGGCGCGTACAGCGCGGTGAGGGCAATGCCTGCCACCGCGGTCGGCAGGGCGAAGGGCAGGTCGATCATCGCCTCGATGATCTTCCGGCCGGGGAAGCGATAGCGCACCAGCACCCAGGCCAGCAGCGTGCCGATCGCGCCATTTAGCACGGCGGCCGCGAAGGCGGTGCCAAAGCTCAGCTTGAGCGCCGCCAGCACGCGCGGCGCGCTGACGATGGCGATGAACTGCGCCCAGGAGAGTTCGGTGGTCTTGAGAAACAGCGCACCCAGGGGAATCAGCACCAACAGGCTGAGGTACACCAGGGTGTAGCCCAGCGTCAGCCCGAAGCCGGGTATGACGGAGGTAGATCGGGACATGGACATTGCCTTTTATTCGAGCGTCTGGCGTCACGAGCGCAGCCTGTAGGGTGGAAGTCGCCTTTCACTTCCACCACCGCCATCCGAGCGGGAGCGATGGTGGATCGGTGAAGCGCGATCCACCCTACGAACTGTCGTGCAATGTGTCGGCTGAAGCGTCACGAGCGCAGCTCAGGCAAGGCGAAGACCGGCGAGGGCCGCGGAGTTTACGGGCTGTAAATGAGCAGGCCCGAGCCGGTCTTCAACGCAGCATGAGCAAGCGCAGTAGCTTCATTCGGTCAGATAGATCTGGTCGAAAACGCCGCCATCATTGAAGAACTTCGGCTGCGCGGCCTTCCAACCACCAAAATCCCCGTCGATGGTGACCAGCTTCAGCGCCGGGAACTGATCCTTGAATTCGGCCGCCACGGCCTCGTTGCGTGGCCGGTAGAAGTTCTTCGCCGCGATGCGCTGGCCTTCCTCGCTGTACAGGTAGTTCAGATAGGCCTCGGCTAGCGCCCGCGTGCCCTTGCGCTCGACGTTCTTGTCCACCACCGCCACCGGTGGCTCGGCAAGGATCGACAGCGAAGGCGCGATGATCTCGAAATCTTCACCGCCCTGTTCCTTCAGGGCCAGGAAGGCCTCGTTCTCCCAGGCCAGCAGCACGTCGCCGATGCCGTTGTTGACGAAGGTGACGGTCGAGCCGCGGGCGCCGGTATCGAGCACCGGCACATTCTTGTAGAGCTTCTCGACAAAGGCCTGGGCCTGCTGCTCGTCGGCGAATTTCTGCTGGGCATAGGCCCAGGCGGCGAGGAAATTCCAGCGTGCGCCGCCGGAGGTCTTCGGGTTCGGCGTGATCACCTCGACGCCCGGCTTGACCAGGTCGTCCCAGTCTTTGATGCCCTTCGGATTGCCCTTGCGAACGAGGAACACGATGGTCGAGGTATAGGGCGTGCTGGCCTCCGGCAGGCGGGTCTGCCAGTCCTCGGGGATCAGTTTGCCGAGGCGATGCAGCTCGTCGATATCGCCCGCCAGTGCCAGGGTCACCACATCGGCGCGCAGGCCGTCGATCACCGCGCGGGCCTGTTTGCCCGAGCCGCCATGGGACTGCTGGATCTTGATCGGCTCATGGCCCTGGGCCTGCCAGTGCTTGTTGAAGGCGTCGTTGAATTCCACATAGAGCTCGCGCGTCGGATCGTAGGACACGTTGAGCAGGGTATCGGCGGCCAGTGCAGGGCCGGCGATCAGCGCGCTCGCCAGGGCGGCGAGGGCGAAGCGACGAATGGACATGGTGCAGCTCCTGAACAAACTAATTTGGTAGGTGTTGGCGCTTCAGGGGCGGTCGCTGAAATCACGCTGGAAAACAGGCAGGGCGAGGCAGAAGCAGCCTGGCGGTTGCAACCTGGTCTAGCTCTGTCAGGTGGTTCTCAGTGACTCGATTAGCTCCGCATTCGCGGACGACAGCTGCAGTACCGGTGCGTGTTCATGCTGTGGCTCTTCTCATGGTCACGCCCTCCGGTGGTCCAGTCGGGCTGATGGATGGGGTAGTGGGGTCAGGCGTGCTTGCCGGTCGGCTGCAGGCGGAACTTCTCCTTGCGCTCGATCTGCACGACCTGGCCGTTGTGCACGGTGATTTCAACCGAGCCGAACTTGAGGCCGCTCAGGGCACTGTGGATCTCGCGCAGGATGCTGGCTTCGTCCTGCCCCTCGAGGTTGCGAATGGTCGCGGTCATTGCTGTTCTCCGTGAAAGCCTTTCGTGACGACCGGAACGGCCGTAGCCAGCAAGGCGTGGAGCGGATCATAGGTGCGGGCGAAATATTCTCAAAAATATTGTTTAAGAACATTTATAGATCGTTATGGAATAACAAGACCATTCCTAATCAGGCGGCTTTATAGACTAAAAATGAATAAATAAAGAATTCGTTATTCTTTTTAAGTGCTTCGATCTACTGTCTAGACTGGCCGCCATGAATCACAGGAGGCGCCGATATGCGCAGCATCCGATATCTGATCGTGCCGGGCTGGCACGGCTCGCCCGATGAGCACTGGCAGAGCCATTGGCAACGCACCCTGCCGGGCAGCGCCCGAGTAGAGCAGCAGGACTGGCTCCTGCCGCGTCGCGAAGACTGGGTCGCCGAGCTGCAGCGCAGCATTGCCGCTCATGACGAACCGGTCATTCTGGTGGCGCACAGCCTGGGCTGCATCACGGTTGCGCACTGGGCGGCTCAGGCGCCTGCGCAGCTGCTGCAACGGGTGCGCGGCGCCCTGCTGGTGGCCCCCGCGGATGTCGAACGTAGCGGCTGCCCGGAACCCTTGAGCAACTTCGCCCCGATCCCTCGCCAGCCTTTGCCATTCGCCAGCCTGCTGATCGGCTCGGACAACGACACTGCTGCCAGTGCCGCGCGTGCCGTCGAGATGGGCCACGCCTGGGGCAGCGAGACCACGATCCTGGCCGGCGCCGGGCATATCAACGTGGCCTCCGGACATCGGCGCTGGGAGCAGGGCTTCGCCAGCCTGTACCGCTTGCAGAGCCGGATCGAGCGACAGGCGCAACGGCGCGCCTGAACCGCTATCAACCAATGCCGCAACCAATGCAAGAAAGGAGAACGAAGATGAGCATCCGCCTCGGCGACATCGCCCCCGATTTCGAACAGGATTCCAGCGACGGCCGCATCCGCTTCCACGAGTGGCTGGGTGACAGCTGGGGTGTGCTGTTCTCGCACCCGGCCGACTTCACTCCGGTGTGCACCACCGAACTGGGCTTCACCGCCAAGCTGAAGGACGAGTTCGCCAAGCGCAACGTCAAGGCCATCGCCCTGTCCGTGGACCCGGTGGATTCGCACATCAAGTGGATCGACGACATCAACGAGACGCAGAACACCCGCGTCAACTTCCCGATCCTGGCTGATGCCGACCGCAAGGTTTCCGAGCTGTACGACCTGATTCATCCCAACGCCAACGACACCCTGACGGTGCGCTCATTGTTCGTCATCGACCCGAACAAGAAGGTGCGTCTGACCATCACCTACCCGGCGAGCACCGGGCGCAACTTCCACGAGATCCTGCGGGTAATCGATTCGTTGCAGCTGACCGACAACCACAAGGTCGCCACCCCGGCCAACTGGCAGGACGGCGACGAGGTGGTGATCGTGCCCTCGCTCAAGGACGAGGAGGAAATCAAGCAGCGCTTTCCCAAGGGCTATCGCGCGGTCAAGCCGTACCTGCGCCTGACGCCGCAGCCCAATCGCTGAGACAGGATCCCGGCTGGGCGGTTAAGTCTTGGTCAGCCCTCGCTGCGACGCGGGTCGGCACTGCGCGGATAGGTGCGCTCTTCCTGGATGGTGCCGTCCTTCTTGTGGATCTTCACTGAAGCCGTCCTGCCTTCGAGAAAGGCAGCGGTGACCTGCAGCATCTCGTCCTTGGTGGCCGCGGTCTTCGAGGCGCGAGTCGCCCCTTGCTTGCGCAGTTCCCAGCCCGAATCGGTGACATTGATGTGGTAGTTGTCCATGCATGAGTCCTCCGCTGTGGGTTGCGGTTTAGAGTGCTGGACAGAACAGGGGTTCGCTAAGACGGGGCACCGGCAGCGCCGTCGTGCGCCACCTGCTAGCCTGGCCGCTTCCAGCCGCCAGGACCGAACTCATGCCGACACACGCCCAGTTGCGCGACATCATCGCCGCCGATCCGCTGCGCATGCGCTGCCTTGCCCACGTCAGGGCGCTCGCCTTGCCGGATTGCTGGGTGGCCGCCGGATTCGTGCGCAGCGCGGTATGGGATCACCTGCATCGGCGTGGCCGCAGCGCACTGCCGGCTGACATCGACGTCATCTGGTACGACCGGGGGCGCTGCGACGCGGCGGCGGACGCCGAGATCGAAGCGACATTGCGGTGTGCCGACGCCTCGCTCGAGTGGTCGGTGAAGAACCAAGCGCGCATGCATCTGCACAACGGCGATCGGCCCTATAGGACCGCGGCAGACGCGATGTGCCATTGGCCGGAAACGGCCACGGCCATCGGGGTCAGGCTGAGCGAGGAAGGCGAGATCGAGGTCGCCGCCCCGCTGGGTCTGGACGACCTTTTCGCGCTGGTCGTCCGTCCCACCGCGGCCTTTCGTGGCCGTAAACGGCAGGTCTATCTCGATCGCCTGGCCGCGAAGCGCTGGTCCGAAACCTGGCCGGACCTGCGCATCGTGCAAGGCTGATCGCCGCGACCCTTGGCGTTCTAGATGAAGGCCTGTCGCGCGACGCCCCGTGGCTGGCGGTTGCGTCCCGGCAGCTGCTCGAGGCGCTTGTGCCATTCGGCACGCACGGACGGAACGGCAACCGGCTTCGCTGCCGCGTCGGGCGCAGTCGGAGCGGCCTTGATCGCCGCTGCGGGTGTTCGCGTGTTCGCCGGCTTCACCGCCGCAGTGGGAGCAGTGGTTGCAGTCGTCGCGACCGCCGCGGGCGCAACCGCCACCGTCTTCGCCGCCTTTGCGGCAGCCCGCAGTTCGGCGAGGCTCGGTGTCTTGCGTACAGGCTCGCTTACCGCCTTTTCCACGCTGCGCAGGCACAGCTTGCAGGAAACCTGAGTGGCGTCCGCCGAACTGTTCAGGCTCGATCCCGTGCGCCCACATGCGACATTGCCATTGGAGGCGGAGTAATGAATCACCAACGTTCTGTCTCCTGATTTTGGGGCGCGGGATTCTACACGCTCAGGCCACCCTGGCAATGCAGGTGACAGACACTCAGGGAACAGGCCGTCCGGCGATGGCGGCAGGTTGCGGCGCGTTGGTGCCTGTATGGGTCATGCCGACGAGGTTGGGCATGTCCGTACGGATGATCTCGGCGAACAGGCGCAGCTTGGCGGGATAGCTGCGCGCATGTGGGTAGATGAGGTAGACGGGCAGGGGAGCGGCTCGCCACTGTGGCACGAGCTGGACCAGCCGGCCTGCTTCGATGTCCTGCGCAACCACCCAGGCGGAGCTGACGCACGCGCCAAGCCCTGCCAGCGCCGCACTGCGCAGGGCGTAGAGGCTGTCGGTGCTCATGCGCGGCTGGATCGCGAAGCGATGCGAGCGCCCGTCCGCCTGGCAGGTCAGCACGACCTCGTCGGTGTAGTAGGTCCGCAGGGCCAGCCAGGGCAGGCGCTGGAGTTGCTCGGTGGTGCTTGGCAGCGGGCCCTCGCCAACCAGTGCCGGATGGGTCACCACAATGCGCGGGACTTCGCCGAGGCGGATAGCAACCACGGACGGGTCCTCGATGACGCCTACCTGGATGGCGCAATCGATTCCCTCGGCCGTGAAGTTCGGCGAGCGATCATGCAGCACCCATTCGACGCTCACGTTCGGGTAGCGCGACAGGTATTTGCCGAGTGGAGCGACCAACTGGTCCTGGCCAAAGGCGTGCGGGACCTGCACCCGAAGCGTGCCGCGCGGGTCGTCACGCGCGCCGAGCAGCTCGGCTTCCATCTCGCCCCAGCTTTCGAGGACTTGACGGGCGAAACCGTAGCAACGCTCACCATCACCGGTGAGCTGCATGCGATGGGTCGAGCGATTGAGCAGTTGCAGGCCGAGCGACCGCTCCAGCGCCTGCAGCCGGCGGCTGACCGTGGGTTGGGTGGTGCCAAGTTGCGCCGCCGCCGCCGAGAGGCTGCCGGCGTCGACGATTCTGATGAACGTGCGCAAGAGATCGATGCGATCGATACCAGCCGTCGAGTAGTCGTTCATACGTATCTCGTATAACGGATTTGCAGATGAGGCTACTACAGCGCTCGAGCATGCGTCTGGAGAATGACCCGAATTGTTCGGACCGGGACCTTCTCATGACTTCCTCATATTCATCCCCGACGCTCGTCAACAGCTCGGGTCTGCTCTCGCCTGGGCTTGTTCTGCTGCTGGCATCGGGCGCCGGCTTCAGCGTTGCAACGCTCTATTACAGCCAGCCGATCCTCGGTGTGCTCGGTGCGGAGATCCAGGCCAGCGAAGGCGCTGTCGGCATGGTTCCGATGCTGACGCAGCTTGGCTATGCGCTCGGCATTCTGCTTCTGGCGCCGCTGGGTGACCGTTATGACCGCCGCGGGATCATTCTGGCGAAGGCGCTGATGCTCATGCTGGCTCTGCTGCTCGGCAGCATCGCGCCTGGCGTCGGTACCTTGCTCGCCGCGAGCCTGGTGATCGGCCTTGCCGCGACGCTGGCGCAGGACATCGTTCCAGCAGCTGCCACCTTGGCGCCCGAGACGCAGCGCGGCAGGGTCGTGGGCACGGTCATGACCGGGCTGCTGCTGGGCATTCTGCTCTCGCGGGTGATGAGCGGCCTCATCGCCGAGCAATTCGGCTGGCGTGCCGTTTATGCGCTGGCGGCCGGCTCGATTGGCTTGATCGGGCTCGCCGCCTGGCGCGGGTTGCCGCGGTTCTCACCGACCACGTCGCTGGGCTACGGCGCCTTGCTCGGCTCCATGCTCAAACTCTGGTCGTTACATCCGCCCCTGCGCCGCGCGGCCGTTTCCCAGGGCCTGTTGTCCGTTGCCTTCAGTGCGTTCTGGTCGACGCTTGCCGTCATGTTGCATGCCGATTTCGGACTCGGTAGCGCTGCGGCCGGCGCATTTGGCCTGGCAGGTGCCGCTGGCGCACTCGCCGCACCCTTGGCCGGGCGCCTGGCCGATCGCCGCGGACCGGAGCGCGTAACACGCCTGGGCGCGGCCCTGACTGCCGCATCCTTCGCTGCCCTCGGCTTGGTCGGAGTGGCGCCGCTGGAGATCCAGTTGGGCGTGATCGTGGTGGCCGCCATCGGCTTCGATTTCGGCATTCAGGCGACCCTGGTCGCTCATCAGACCATCGTCTACGGCATCGACCCGCCAGCGCGCAGTCGCTTGAATGCCGTGCTGTTCACCGGTGTATTCGTGGGGATGGCGACGGGCGCGGGACTGGGCAGCCTGGCGCTTGGACAATGGGGCTGGAATGGCGTAGTCGTGCTGGCGACCCTGGCATCCATCGGCGCGCTGGCGGCGCGCCTTGTACGACGGGCATCACCTTGAAAGGCGCTCGGCTGTATTGGCAGCGAGCATTGCTCGCTCAGCCGAAAACGAAAAAGGCCCGCATTTCTGCGAGCCTTTAAATCGTGGTGCCGGCACCAGGAGTCGAACCCGGGACCTACTGATTACAAGTCAGTTGCTCTACCAGCTGAGCTATACCGGCAAGTGAGGGTCGCCATTATATCCATTGCGGGCGGCGAGTAAACCGTTAGCTGACGGTCACTTGCGCCGGCTTATTCAGGCCGCTTCACATTTGCGCGTTATCGGTAGCGCTCGGCCAGCAGGAGGATGTTGCGCGGCGTCAGTTCGCTGGGGCAGAAGGTGCCGAGGCGCACGCGGTAGCCGTGCTCGTCCAGCAGCAGCGCGCGGTCGAGCAGTAGCCAGAGTTCCAGCGGGCGGCGGAACAGGCCGCGTACCAGTTCGAGATTGCGTACCTCGGCGAGGCGTTGCCAGCCGGCCTGCTCCAGAGCGGCCCAGTCCTGTTCTCCCGGGGCGGGCAGTTGCTTGAGGGCGGCCAGGTCGCGGCAGTAGTCGGCGAAGTCCTTCTTCAGCCAGGCGCTCGGCAGCGAGGGCGTCGGCAGATAGTCGTCCTGCTGGCGCAGGCGCCGCTGCAGCAGATCGAAGCCCAGCCGCCAGGCCATCGACTGGTCGCGATTGCGCCGTTCGCGCGCGCCGGCGGTGACCGTCTCGCTCAGCGGCAAGCCGAGGTCGTCGCGGCTGAGTTGCAGCGCCGTGGCCCGGCCGGCTTCGGAGAGCGGCACGTAGATTTCGTCCCGGGTGCGGTTGTAGCAGCATGGGGCGATGGCGAGCTGGCGACAGCCCTTGGCAACGCTCAGGCGCAGCAGGCTTACATGCAGATCACCGCAGGCGTGCAGCGCGACGGGGGTGTGCGTGGCCTGTAGCTGTTCACCAGCATCGGCTGCGAGCACGTCCTGGCAACGGTGCCGGGCCGGGATGCCGAGCCGCTCGCTCATATGCGCACCTGCCTGCACCAGCGTTTCATCCCATTCCAGGCAGGTCAGCGCGGCGCCATTGCGGGCGAGATAGCGACCGAGATGGCCCTTGCCGGCACACCAGTCCAGCCAGTGCGTCGGCGCTTCGGCGAACCGTAGGCGGGCGCCGAAGGCCTGGATCTGCAGGGTCTTGCGGCCCGGCACGTCGACGGCGTGGCGATGGTCCATGGCTGGCGATTCGCCGGCGGGAAGCGCGTCGAGGTGGCTCAGCTGGTTGGCGAGGTCCGCCAGTTCAGCAAACGGTGCGGGTGCGCCGAGCGTCGTCGGCTGGTTGTGCGCGGCCTCGGCATCGGCCAGCGAACGGCCGCGCAGCCAGGCGGCCAGCTCGGGGTGTTCGGCTTCCCAGGGCAGCGTTTGGCAGACGAACGGCCGCGGCCGCCAGAGCGACTGGTGCGCAGTGAGGAAGCGGTCCAGCGCCTGGAAGCGCTCGAGCAGGTTGGGGGCGGCGGACATCGGCGGGGCGGGCGTATGAACAGGCGCCGATTGTAGCGGGAGCGCCCGCCATAAAGCACAACGCCCGTCGAGGACGGGCGTTGTGGTCGCAATTACTGGCCGTAGACCTGTTCCGGCAGCCAGGTAACGATTCCTGGCCACATGTAGGCCACTACCAGCATGCCGATCTGGATCGCGATGAACGGCAGCACGCCCTTGTACATCACGCTGGTCGGTACGCTGCGGGGTGTGACACCGCGCAGGTAGAACAGCGAGAAGCCAAACGGCGGGGTGAGGAACGACGTCTGCAAGTTGATGGCGAACATCACCCCGAGCCAGACCGGATCCAGGCCCATGGCGAGCAGGATCGGGCCAACGATGGGCACGACCACGAAGATGATCTCGATGAAGTCGAGGATGAAGCCGAGCAGGAAGATGACCAGCATCACCACCAGGAAGGCGCCGAGCACGCCGCCGGGCAGCGAGTGTAGGGCGTCCTCGATCAACGCTTCACCACCGAAGCCGCGGAACACCAGGGAGAACAGCGAGGCGCCGATGAGGATCAGGAACACCATCGAGGTGATCTCTGTGGTGCCGAAGGCGACCTGCTTGAGCTGGGCGAAATTCAGCTGGCCCTTGGCGATCGACAGGAAGGTCGCGCCCAGTGCACCGATCGCCGCAGCCTCGGTCGGGGTGGCGTAGCCCGCCAGAATCGAGCCGAGCACGGCAGTGATCAGCGCCAGCGGTGGCAGCAGCGCACCGATCAGCTTGCCCCATTCGATCGGCCCCAGTTCTTCCTGCGGCAGCGCCGGCAGCTTCTTCGGCTGGAAGATCGCCACGGCGATGAGGTAGAGGATGTACATGCCAACCAGCACCAGGCCGGGAATCAGCGCGCCGACGAAGAGGTCACCGACCGAAACGGTCTTCGGCGAGAAGATGCCCATCTTCAGCTGTGCCTGCTGGAAGGCGCTGGACATCACGTCGCCGAGCAGAACCAGGATGATCGAAGGCGGAATGATCTGGCCGAGGGTGCCGGTGGCGGCGAGGGTGCCGGTAGCGATGGCCGGGTCGTAGCCACGACGCAGCATGGTCGGCAGCGCCAGCAGGCCCATGGTGACCACGGTGGCACCGACGATGCCGGTGCTCGCGGCGAGCAGCGCGCCGACCACGCAGACCGAAATCGCCAGCCCGCCACGCAGGGTGCCGAACAGTCGCGACATCGATTCCAGCAGGTCTTCGGCAACGCGCGATTTTTCCAGCATCACGCCCATGAAGACGAACAGCGGCACGGCCAGCATCGTCTGGTTGTTCATGATGCCGAAGATGCGGTTCGGTAACGCGTGCAGGTAACCCACGTCGAACGAGCCGGTGACCACGCCGATGCCGGCGAACAGCAGTGCCATGCCGCCAAGGGTGAAGGCGACCGGGTAACCCGACATGAGGGCGAAGCAGATGCTGATGAACAGCAGGATGGCCATGATCTCACCCATGCTTCACCTCCTGCTCTGCTTCAGGCAGGCGACCGGCCAGGCGGTAGCCGGCCTTGATCAGATCGGAGATGCCCTGCAGGGCGAGGCTGGCGACCAGAAGCAGAATGATGCTCTTCTGCAGGTAGACGAACTTGAGCCCGCCGGACTCGTTGGAGCCCTCGTACGTCGCCCAGGAACTGCTGACGTAATCCCAGCTGTTCCAGCCGAGAAACAGGCACACCGGCAGCAGGAACAGCAGATGGCCGAGGCCATCGACGGCGGTCTGCCGGCGGCTGCTGAACTTCTGATAGAAGATGTCGACGCGGACGTGGCCGTTGCGTTGCAGGGTCCAGGCGGCGGCGCCCATGAACACCAGCGCATGGCCGTACATCACCGCTTCCTGCAGGGCGATTGCGCCGATGCCGAAGCCATAGCGCAGTACCACCACGATGGCGGTGCCAATGACGAGAAACAGGGTGATCCAGGCACATAGCTGGCCGAGGCGCATGTTGAGCGCATCGATGAGGCCAGCCACGCGCAGCAGGGGCGGGGGGCTCTGGGACATTGGTAGTCCTTCTTAGTAGACGCAAGGTTGGCGGGAGGGTCGATTCTTGCAGCACTGGCGCGTTGCAGCAATCGGCCTACGACTTTTAGCTTATGCGCTAGGCTTGAGGCGCCGGAGGCTCTAATGTTAGTCGAGCCCGAAGTGGCGTATGCATTTCCGGCGCAGGTTTCGCCGTGCGAGCCAGCGCTCAGCCTGACTCAGGCGCTCGAAACGGAACGAAAGGCGCAAGGCGATCCGGCAAAAAAGCGTAGCCTTGCCGTTGCGCAATAAGAACAAATAACAAGGAGTAACCTCATGAAACGTCGTGACATTCTCACCGCCGCTGGCGTAGGCCTGGCGGCCACCGCACTGGCCGGCTGCAACGACAAGAGTGAAAAGCCGGCCGCAGGCGAAAGCACGCAGGCCAGCGAACAGCAGACATTCAACTGGAAGATGGTCACCTCCTGGCCGAAGAACTTCCCGGGCGTAGGCGTCGGCGCGGAGAACTTCGCCAAGCTGGTCAACGAGATGAGCAACGGTCGACTGACCGTCAAGGTGTACGCCGCCGGTGAGCTGGTTCCCGCTCTGGAAGTTTTCGATGCGGTGTCGCGCGGCACGGCCGAGATGGGCCATGGCGCTCCCTATTACTGGAAAGGCAAGGTGCCGGCGGCGCAGTTCTTCTGTGCGCTGCCGTTTGGCCCGAACGCGCAGGAAATGAACGCCTGGCTGCATCGCGGCGGCGGCATGGAACTGTGGGAAGAAGTCTACAAGCCGTTCGGCGTGCTGCCGATGGCTTGCGGCGCCACCGGCGTACAGACTGCCGGCTGGTTCAACAAGGAAATCAACTCGGTCGACGACTTCAAGGGCCTGAAGATGCGCACCCCGGGCCTGGGTGGCGAAGTGCTGACCAAGATGGGCGGTACCGTGGTCAACATGCCGGCCGGCGAGATCTTCACCGCTCTGCAGACCGGTGCCATCGACGCCACCGAGTGGATCGGCCCGTACAACGACCTGGCGCTGGGCCTGCACAAGGCATCCAAGTACTACTACACCCCGGGTTGGCAGGAGCCGAACGTCACCTTCGAGCTGGACGTCAACCTGAAGGCCTGGGAAACCCTGCCGGATGACCTCAAGGCCATCGTCCGGGCCGCTGCCCGTGCGGTTAACGGCGACATGCTCGACGACTACAACGCCAAGAACATGGAAGCCATGGAGCAGCTGCGCGAGCAGGGCGTGGAAGTCCGCCGCCTGCCGGACGATGTGCTGGCCCGCCTGAAGGAAGTTGCCGCCGAGGTGGTCGATGCCTCCGCCAACGCCGACCCGGTGGCGGCCAAGGTGTGGGAACAGCAGAGTGCCTATCTCAAGCGGTTGTACGAGTACGCCGAGCTGAACGAGAAGGACATCTACAACATCCGCGGCTGATAGATACCCCGGATGCGAAAACGCCACACCGGCAACGGTGTGGCGTTTTTTTTCGCCCGAGCTTCGCGCGCGGAGGAGCGATCAGCCTTCCAGCGTCGCGTTCAGGCTGATGCGTGCGTTGAGCACCTTGGACACCGGGCAACCTTCCTTGGCCTGGTTGGCGATCTGCTGGAACTGAGCGTCGTTCGCACCCGGAATGCGTGCCTTGAGGGTCAGGTCGATGGCGGTGATGCTGAAGCCTTCACCGTCCTTGTCCAGCGTCACCTCGGCGTGGGTCTCGATGCGTTCGGCGGTGAGGCCGGCCTGGCCGAGCATCATCGACAAGGCCATTGAGAAGCAGCCGGCGTGGGCCGCGCCGATCAGCTCCTCCGGATTGGTCCCGGGCGTGTCCTCGAAGCGGGTATTGAAGCCGTAGGGGTTGTCCTTCAGCGCGCCACTCTGGGTGCTGATGGTGCCCTTGCCGTCTTTCAGGCCGCCTTGCCAGACGGCTGAAGCGCTCTTCTTCATGAACTGTCCTCCGGATATGGGTTGCGGGTTTGGCACGCCGCTCAGCGCGGCTGTTCGGCCGCCAGGATAGCAGTTGCCAGCTCCATGTCGCTGGCTTGCAGGTCGGGCTGCTCGCGACGCATCTGCTGCAGTGCGGCCTCCAGGTACGGGCCGCGGATCTCGCCATTGCTGGCGACGAAGCTGCCGGCATCCTCGCGCGCCGGAGCGACGAGCTTGTTGTCCTTGAAGGTCAGGTAGGTGGACGCGGTGGTCGCGCCGGAGGAAAGGATGTCGCGCACCAGGCCATCGGCCATGGCCGTGCCCAGGGGTGCCAGGGCGAGGGTAAGCGCCGCGAGTCGTATCTTGCGCATGAGCGGAAACCTCTGTGCTGTCGTCCTTCCTGAGAGTGCGCGACGCCGATCGGAGTTCCGGTTGCGCTCAGTCGCGACCGTCGATCAGGCGCCGGATGCGCGCCGCGAGGATGTCGATGCTGAACGGCTTGGTGAGGATGTCCATGCCGGGCCCGAGGAAGTCGTTGCGCATCTCATCGTCCGGCACGTAGCCGGTGATGAACAGGACCTTCAGATCGGGGCGGCCCTGGCGCGCGCGCTCCACCAGTTGTCGACCGTTGAGGCCCGGCAGGCCGAAGTCGCTGACCAGCAGGTCGAGACGCTGGTCGCCGTCCAGGTAAGGCAGTGCACTGGCCGAGTCGAACGCCTCCAGCACCTGATAGCCCAGCTCCTGCAGCACTTCGACCACCAGCATGCGCACCGCGGCCTCGTCCTCGACGACCAGTACCGTTTCGCCGTGCCGCGCACTGGGCGTCTCGGCAGGCTGTTCCGGCTGGTGCTGGGGGTTCCGTGCGGCCTGATTGCGCGGCAGGTAAAGCGTGACCCGGGTGCCCTGGCCCAGCGTACTGTCGATGCTGACATGGCCCCCGGTCTGCTTGGCGAAGCCGTAGACCATCGACAGCCCCAGCCCCGTGCCCTGGCCGATCGGCTTGGTGGTGAAGAACGGGTCGAACGCCTTGGCAATGGTCTTGGCAGACATGCCGGCGCCGTTGTCGGTGACGCTCAGCACGACGTAGTCGCCCGGTTCGGGGGCATCTGGCTGGCGTTGTTGGATATGCAGGTTCTGCGTGTGCACGCCGAGCCGACCGCCGTTGGGCATGGCGTCGCGCGCATTGATCACCAGGTTGAGCAGAGCGTTTTCCAGCTGATGGCCGTCGGTGTAGGCCTGCCAGGCGTCGGCCTGCAGCTCGACCTCCAGCTGGATGTGCTCGCCCATCGTACGGCGCAGCATATCCTCCATCGACACCACCAGCAGGTTCACGTCGACGGGCTTGGGATCCAGCGACTGGCGCCTGGCGAAGGCGAGCAGGCGATGGGTGAGCGCCGCGGCACGGTTGGCGGAGGTGGTGGCGGCATCGATATAGCGGTCCAGATCGCTGGTGCTGCCGTTGGCGACGCGGCGCTGAATCAGGTCCAGGGCGCCAAGCACGCCGGTGAGCATGTTGTTGAAGTCGTGGGCCAGGCCACCGGTGAGCTGGCCGATGGCTTCCATTTTCTGTGCATGCCGCAGTGCTTCCTCGGCGCGTTCGCGCTCGGCCATCTCGATATGCAGCCGGCTGTTGATCGCCGCCAGTTCACGGGTGCGCTCGGCCACGCGTCGTTCCAGGCTGTCGTTAAGCTCGCGTAGCGCCTCCTCGGCGGCGACTTGAGCGGTAACGTCGGTATTGGTGCCGAACCAGTGGGTAACCTGGCCGAAGTCGTCGCGAATGGGCAGGGCGCGCGAGAGAAACCAGCGATACTTGCCATCCTTGCCGCGCAGCGGAAAGGTTTCCTCCCAGATCGAGCCGATGGCGAAGGCACGCTTCATCGAGGCGCTGACCCGCTCGTGATGGTCCGGGTGATTCACCGCACGCCAGCCCAGGGCGCGCATGGCTTCCTGGGTGGTGCCCGTATAGTCGTACCAGCGCTTGTTGTACCAGTAGATGCGGCCGTTCGGGTCGGCCATCCAGGCGAACTGGCTCATGTTGTCAGCCAGGGTGCGGAACTGCTCCTCGCTCTCGCGCAGGGCACGCTCGGCGCGCATGCGTTCGTCGGCGGACCAGGCGCGGTCGGCGACTTCGCGAATGAACGAGATGTCGTCGTCCAGCCAGGCCCGCGGTTGGTCTTCGAGCAGCATCATCACTGCAGCCAGACGGCCCTGCTCGAACAGTGGCACGCAGACGATGCTGCGGATCAGGCTTTCGGCGAAATTCTCCGCGTGACTGGCGGTGCGGGCGTCGTGCAGCACATCCTCGATCACCACCAGCTCGTTTTCCTGCAGGTCGTAGAAGAAGTCGCCATAATCGGCGAAATAGACCGTCTCGCTGCTGCTGTCGGAGCTGCCGTCGCTCCAGTAGCGCTCGATGGTGGCGCTCTGGCTGGAGAGCTCGACGCTGGCGAACAGCACGCGGGATATGCCGATGGTCCTGCCGATCACGCTGACCGCCGCATGCGCGATGGTCTGGCTGTCATGCTGTTCGCGCAGCAAGTCGCCCAGTTCGATCAGCGCCGTCTGCCGCTGTTCGGCCTGTTGGCGGTCGCGGATCTGCTGCTCGAGCATCTCATTCATGCGCTGCATGCGCTCGGCGGCGCTGCGCTCGGCGGTGATGTTGCGAGCCGTGCCGAGAATGCGCACTTCGCCGTTGCCATCGACCAGCCGGCGTCCGCGGTTGGCCAGCCAGATGAAGCTGTTGATACGGGTGTCGAACATCCGGTAGTCGAGCTGGAACTCGCCGTCGCCCTCACCCTTCAGCGTATCGCTCAGTGCCTTGAACAGCTTGCCGCGATCATCCGGATGGACGCGGGCGAGAATCTCCTGCACGTCCAGTCCCGGTTCATCGGGGGACAGTCCGGCCATCGCCTTGAGCTGCGCATCCCAGTGCAGCGAGTGCTGGCTGTCGCGGTATTCCCAGACGCCGGTCGATGCGATCTCGTTGGCCAGGCTGATGCGCTGTTCGGCTTCGCGCAGCGCCTTGTTCGCACAGGCGCGCTCGGCGGCGCGACGAATGCGCTCGAGCACCTCACGAGTGAGCGCGATATCGTCCGCGCTCCAGTGGTTCGGCTGGCTGCGAATGAACAGCAGCACTGCCTGCTGGTTACCGGGCTCGGCTCCTGGCAATTCGGTCAGCAGCAGGGCGTCGGCGGCCAGGCTGCGTCGCAAGGGCTCGCTCGGCGCGTGGTCCGGGTCGAACACAGCGATGCTGTCGCGAGCCAGCCGCTCGCTCAGTTCGGTGGCAACTGCAGCCAGGTCATGCTGGCTGGTGCTGCTCGTTGTGCCAGGGGCCGGCCATTGCGCCTGCACGGAGAGCCGTGCGTTCTCCAGCCAGCCCCAGGCGATGCAGTCGCAACGCATGAGTTTCGCCAGGCGTTCGTCGAGCACGCAGCAGATGTCGACGCGCTCACTGCTGGCCTGCAGGCAGTCGCTCAGCTCCAGCAGGAACGCTTGCAAGGCCTGATGCTGGGTGCGTTCGCTGATGTCGCTGAAGGTGCAGATGGCCCCCTGCAGCTTGCCGTCGCGATAGATCGGTGCGACGCGGTATTCCACCGGCAGGCTGCTGCCATCGACACGGAAGAACAGCTCGTGTTCGACATGCCGCGGCTCGCCGGTCGTGGCGGTGTGCTGGATGGGGCAGTCCTGCACCGGATAAGGGGTACCGTCCGGGTGGCTGTGATGAATCAGCTGGTGCAGCTGCCTGCCGAGCACTTCTTCGCGGCTGGTGAAGCCGAGCATGTTGAGGAAGGCATCATTGCACAGCGTGACCGCGCCGCTGCGATCGATGGAGTAGAAGCCTTCGTTGGCCGAGTCCAGCAGCAGCCGGGTGAAGGCTTCGCTTTCCAGGCGCTGCATCTCCAGCCGCCGCCGGGCATCGACATCCTGGGCGACGCAAACCCAGTGCAGCAGTTTGCCGCCGGCGTCGTAGACCGGCGCTGCGCTCGCCTGGAACCAGCGCTGACTGCCGTCGCCATCGCGCAGCGGCAGCTCAAGCTTGAACGGCAGCTCCCGACGCAGCGCGGCCCGCCATTGCTCGGCGACACGCTGGCGATCGGGTTCGGTGACCGCCTGCAGCCAGCCGTCACCGTGCGATTGCTCGATTGCGAGGCCGGTAAAGTCGGTCCAGTAGCTGTTGCAGAAACTCAGGCTGCCATCTGCATCGCACTGCCAGATCACCTGCGGGCTGAGGTCGACGAGGGTGCGATAGCGTTCTTCGGTTTCGCGGGCCGCAGCCTGTCGCATCCGCGACTCGGTCAGGTCGCGCAGGATCTTGACGAAACCTAGTGGCTGTCCATCCTCCAGCAAAGGCGTGAGGATGCCGCTGGCCCAGAACTGTGCGCCATCCTTGCGCTGGTGCCAGCGCTCGTCGAGCGCACGGCCCTGCTCCAGAGCGGTGCGCATTTCCTGCTCGGGGACATCGGCGGCGCGATCCTGCTCGGTAAACATGAGTTCGACATGACGGCCGCAAACCTCGTCCTCCGACCAGCCGAGCAGCTGTTGCGCGCCGCTGTTCCAGCTGGTGACGAGGCCGCGCAGGTCGGTGGCGATGATGGCGTAATTCTGCGCGCTGTCGATGATCTGCCGGCTACGCGCCTGTTCGTTGCATATGCGCCGCAGTTCCAGCAACGCCATGGCCTGGCGTGCGAATGCCTGTAGCTGGGCCCGCTGGCGTGCGCTGAGCTCACGTGGTTGGCGGTCATAGATAGACAGGGTGCCCAGCGGCAGTCCGTCCGCGTCACGCAATACGGCGGCGGCGCAGAAGTCGGCGTGCTGGCCGTCGACGAGGCGGGGCATTCGGACAGGGGCGCGGAGCTCGTCCGCCCGCCGCACGAACAGCGGATCTGTCTGCTCGATAGCCTGCGCCGACACCGAACAAGCGCGCTCCTGCGGCTGTTGCTCGATGGAGAACGCGGCTATGCAATGCTGCTGGTGCTGATCGATCAGGTGGATCGCTGCCGCCGGGCAGGCGAACAGCTCTGCGGCCAGCGCTGCCAGCTCATCAAATTCCGTGTTGGGCGTGCCGTCGAGTACGCGATAGCGGGCCAAGGCGGTCAACCGCTCGGCTTCATTCCAGGTCGCGGCGGGGGCACTGTGGTCGGCGTTCAAAATGTCCTGCTCGGCTATCCATTGCACTGAGTAATTCAGGCGAATCCCATGGTGAAACACTCGGCATCGATTCGGTTGCCGAGCGGTCAGCAAAAGACTACGCCGAGCCTGCTTGGTTCAGGCTGCAACGGACAAAGTCCCCGACGAATGGAGTGCATTTCCCGACGTGATCGGGCTGCGGCCGATCAACGGTTGCTGGCGGCGTTCAGCGCGGCGAGCAGCGCGGCGTCGCGATGATAGATATCCGGTCGATAGCGGGGGCGACCGTCGGCATCGGTGTCGGCCGTCCAATAGGCCATCAGGATCGGTGTCGGGCGGGCCAAGCGGTATTCGTGAGTCTTGCCCGATTGCAGCAGAGTGGCGACTTCGGGGCGCTCATGGTCTTCCAGCAACAGATCGACCAGTTGCAAGGCCGACTCGACGCGCACGCAGCCGGAGCTGAAGGCGCGAGCGGCGCGGTCGAACAATGGCTGGCTTGGCGTGTCGTGCAAGTAGACCGAGTAGGGATTGTCGAAACGGATTGCCACCTGCCCGAGCGGGTTGGCCGGCCCGGCATCCTGGCGCAGCAGAATGCCGCGCGGGTTGTTCCAGTCGACGTGCTGCGGGTCCAGGCTGTTGCCCTTGGCGTCGAGCACACGCATCTGGTTGCGTGCCAGGTACCCCGGGTCCTGGCGGATCAGGGGCAATTTGTCCTGCTTGAGGATGGTCGGCGGAACCGTCCAGGTGGGGTTGAGCGTCAGGCGCGTGATCTGCGATTTCAGCGGCGGCGTCTGCCGCGCCTGCCGGCCGACCTGGGTACGCGTCTGCCAGAACGGGCAGCTGTCGCGAAAATAGATCAGCCGGGCCCCGGCGATATCCACCAGCAGCGACTGCGCTTCCAGATCGCGGCTGACCCAGCGAAGGCGCTCCAGGTTGATGCGCAGCTGATCCAGACGGCTGGCCGGACTGACGTTCAGTTCGGTCAGGGTCGCGGAACCGACCACGCCGTCGTCCTCCAGGCCGTGCTGGGTCTGGAAGCGCTTGACCGCCTGCACCAGCTCGCCGTCGTAGTGCCGGTCCAGGGCCGACTCCGTGGCTGAGCCGGCCAGCAGCAGCTCGCGCAGCAGGGGTACCCGCGGGTCGGTCATTCCCGGGCGTAGGGTCGGTCCTGTCGGCACGGCTCGCCATGCCGGCAGTGGGCGCTGGCGTAGATCGGCATAGGCCGCCCGCAGGTCACGATAGAGCGCCAGCTCAGGGCGGGCACGATCGAACGCCTCGGGCAGATCGGCCAGGCCCTGCACGGCGATCTGCAGCAACCGTTCGCCATCGTCGCGCTCGGGCAGCTGCGGGCTGCGCCAGAGGGGTTCGACCTCGGCCTGAAGCAGGCGACCATGCGATAGATGATGCAGCGCTTCGAGGTAGGCATGGCTGGCCAGGATGTCGGCGCATTCTCGAGCCCATGGATCGGTGCTGCTGCGCTGCAGTTCATGGCGGACCCGCTCGGGCTGGTACTGCGCCGGATCGAGGCCGTCATCGGCCAGCATCGCAAGCTGGCGCAGCAGTTCGTCGAGCATGGGGTAGGTCGTCCAGACCGGGCGCTCGCCGGTTGCCTGGTAGAACTGCCGGAGGCGTTGCAGGGCGCCGTCAGGCAGCTCCGCCGGCAGCGTCGGGCAACCGCGCGGCAGCGCTTGCAAGGCGGCGGACAAGGGTGTCTGCGCGGGAGCGGACGGAGCGGCAAAGGCCAGCCAGGGGGCCAGGCATAGCCACAGGGTCAGACGGGATGCACATTTTTTAACCAAGGTCTCGCTCCAAGCCGTTGCGGTGGCTGCTAGACTGCGCCCCGTGGGGCCACGGCGCCGGCTTCGCTGTTCAGCCGTCCGGTCCATAAGAACATATCGTGCCGGGAAGTTGGGGCTCGTTCGTCCCGCCCGGCTTAATTGCTCCGCTGCTACAATGTGCCGCGGGCATGAGGCACCGGTCAGACAGGAAGTCGTCAGGCCGTGGCCGATGAGGTTTGTCGTTCATGATGTCCATTCTTCGACGTGCCTGCCTGGCGGCGGGTCTTTTCGTTTTCGCTGTGCCTGTCTGGGCAGCCACCGCCACCTATCAGCCGATGGTCGACAGCCTGGCCCGGCTGGCCCCCAAGCTGGACCGGCAGGTCCTGACTCATGCGGTCGCGGCCATGCAGTGCGCCGTGAACAATGGTGCCGCTGCGGCCCAGCGGCTGGCGGTGATCGACTTCTCGCGACCGTCGAGCGAAAAGCGGCTGTGGATCTTCGACCTGGAACAGGAGCGGTTGCTGCTCGAGGATCTGGTCGCGCATGGGCAGAAATCCGGCGACAACCATGCCACCCGCTTCTCCAACAAGGTCGGCAGCCATCAGTCCAGCATCGGCCTTTTCCGCACTGCCGAGAGCTACAGTGGCAAGCATGGCTACTCACTGCGCATGGACGGCCTGGAACCAGGCATCAATGATCGCGCCCGTGAACGCGCTATCGTCATTCACCCGGCCGCCTACGTGAATCCGTCCTGGATCGCCACCCAGGGTCGCATCGGCCGCAGCCAGGGCTGCCCGGCGGTTCGGCCGGAGGTGGCACGGATGGTGGTCGATAGTCTCAAGGGCGGCCAGTTCATGTTTTCCTGGTACCCGGACCAGCAGTGGTTGCAGTCCTCGGCCTACCTCAACTGCAAGCCCAATCAGGTGGCGAGCATCCTCGCTGCAAGGGCGGATGGCTGAATCGTCGCTCAGCTTCGTACTTGAGGCAGGCACCATCGGCCGCTTCGGCCGTTGATGCTGGTTGGACGCGAGCTATTCGCGGCCAGGCCGCTGCCACAGCTGGTGCCGGGTGGACCATGCTTCACCGATCCACTGGCCGGAGTCGCGGTGGATGTAAAAAGCGACATCCACCCTACGAACGCCTCGAGCCGCCGGCTATTTCTGCTCGCTTTGCGGCGTTACCCGCAGCACTTCTTCCATGGTCGTCAGCCCGGCGGCGATCTTCTGTGCGCCAGACAGGCGCAGGCTGCGCATGCCGTCCTTGAAGGCCTGGCGGCGCAGGGCGACGATATCGGTGTCGGCGGTGATCAGCGGTTTGATCGCGTCGTTCAGCAGCATGATCTCGTAAACCCCAGCCCGGCCGCGGAAGCCTGTATCGCGACATTCCAGGCAACCGACCGCCCGTTGCGCGGTGGTCGGTAGCGGGGCATTCCAGGGCCGGGTCAGCGCGCTCCAGTCATCGGCATCCAGCTGCACCGGCGCCTTGCAATGCGGGCACAGCGTGCGCACCAGACGCTGGGCCATGACGCCAAGCAGCGTGGCCTTGAGCAGGTAGTGCGGCACGCCCAGCTCCAGCAGGCGGGTGATGGCACTGGGTGCATCGTTGGTGTGCAGGGTGGAGAGCACCAGGTGGCCGGTCAGCGCGGCCTGGATGGCCATCTCCGCGGTTTCCAGGTCGCGAATCTCGCCGACCATGATGATGTCCGGGTCCTGACGCATCAGCGCGCGTACGCCGCTGGCGAAGGTCAGGTCGATGTTGTGCTGCACCTGCATCTGGTTGAAGGCTCCCTCGATCATCTCGATCGGGTCTTCGATGGTGCAGACGTTCACTTCCGGCGTCGCCAGCTGCTTGAGCGTGGTGTAGAGCGTGGTGGTCTTGCCCGAACCGGTCGGTCCGGTGACCAGGATGATGCCGTTGGGCTGGCCCGTCATGCTCTGCCAGCGGCGCAGGTCGTCGGCGGAAAAACCCAATTGGTCGAAGCCCTTGAGCAGCACCTCGGGATCGAAGATGCGCATCACCATCTTCTCGCCGAAGGCGGTCGGCAGGGTCGACAGGCGCAGCTCCACTTCGCCGCCGTCCGGCGTCTTGGTCTTGACCCGGCCGTCCTGCGGTTTGCGCTTTTCCGCGACGTTCATCCGCCCCAGCGTCTTGAGCCGGCTGACCACCGCCATCGCCACCTGCGGCGGGAACTGATAGACGTTGTGCAGCACACCGTCGATCCGAAAACGCACCGTGCCCTGATCGCGGCGCGGCTCGATGTGGATGTCGCTGGCGCGCTGCTGGAAGGCGTACTGGAACAGCCAGTCGACGATGTTGACGATGTGCGAGTCGTTGGCGTCCGGTTCCTGGTCGCTGGCACCGAGGTTGAGCAGCTGCTCGAAGTTGCCGACGCCGCTGATCTTCTGCTCGCTGCCACTGGCGCCGCTGACCGACTTGGCCAGGCGGTAGAACTCCACGGTGAAGCGCTGGATGTCCGCCGGGTTGGCCACCACGCGCTTGATCGGGCGCTTGAGCACGTGGGTCAGGTTGGCTTCCCAACCGTGTACGAACGGCTGGCTGCTGGCGATGGTCACGGCGCTGGCGTCCACCGCTACGGCAAGAATGCTGTGGCGCTGGGCGAAGGCGTATGACATCAGCGGGGTGATGGCGGCGACGTCGATCTTCAGTGGGTCGATGCGCAGGTACGGCTGGCCGGCGTGCTCGGCGAGCCAGACGGTCAGCGTCTCCAGGTCGAGCTTCTTGCCCGGCCGGCGCAGATCGTCGAGCTGCTGCGCGGCGAGAAATTCCAGCGGATGCTGCTGGTTGGCCACCGCGCTGCGGCGCACCGTCAGGCATTGCTCGGCGCTGTCCTGGGCGACCCGCCCCTGGGCAACCAGCTCGCGCAACAGGTCGGCTAGATCGAGAGGGCGGTCCTGAGTGGGCGAGTTCAGCACGGACATGGAGTTCCTTCGACGTGGCGGCGCAAAAAACCAAGCTTGCCGTTAAACCCCCGACGCTGTCTGCTGCCGGGGTTCAACTTTGCGCAGCGTTGATGCCGTTATTTTTCCAGCAGCTTCCAGGCCTTGAGCGTCCAGACCCGATGGGCCTGCTCGACGCGTTGCTCGCGCGCTGCTTCGTCCAGCGCCTGACGGGCCATTTCGTGGAGCTTGGCCAGTTCGCCGTAGAGACGGTCGGTTTCCGGCAGCTCCAGCACGCCGCGGGCCAGGTGCAGCCAGACCAGCATTCGCTCCATGCGCGGGCTCTGCTCGGTCAGGTCTTCGGGTTGCTGCTGGTAGCGTAGCAATTGCAGAGCCTTGGCTTCTTCGGCCAGCAGGTGCGGCAGCCATTTGCCCAGCTCGGCAGCACCCTGGCGATCGCCACGGGCGTTGCGGCCTTCGGTCCAGCTGCGTTGCAGCACCCAGAGGGACGCCTTGAGCGACAGCAGGCCCCAGCGGGTCTGACCCAGTTCCTCGGTGAACTGCGTCGGTGCGGCCTTGCGCACCCCTTCATCGTCCTGGCCGGCTTCGACTCGTGGGCGCCAGTCCTGGATCAGCGAATCGAGCAGTTCGCGCAGTTCTCGGCTGCTGGCACGCGGGGCGGCCTGGCCGAGGCTGCCGAGCAGGGCGCGCAGTTCTATGAGCTGCTGCAGCCATTCGCCCAGCAGTTTCCAGCGGCCATTGAAGCGGTACTGCTCGGCCAGGCGCTGGCTGTTGCCGAGCAACTGCCAGCCGAGGGCAACGATGGCATCGTCCAGCGCCATGCCGGGCGTCAGCTCCGGGGCTGGCAGTTGCAAGCTGTAGCCATCGGCGTCGTACAGGCGGTAGCCGCGCTCGGCCTTGCTGATGTCGCAGGGCATCAGCGGCAGATCGGCGGCCAGTTCGGCGGCCAGTTCCAGCAGCGCTTCGGGCTCGCCCTGGCGCAGTTCCAGTTCCAGCTCGCAGATCTCCTCGGACTGCTTGCCGGCCTTGACCTGTCCCAGATCCAACGCGGCCTCGATGACGACCCTGGTCTTGCCACGGCCCCAGGCGATCTCGGCTTTCTCGCGAACGAAGTCTGTGGTGAAGATCGGCTTGAGAGTCTTCTTGTCGAGTTCGGCGAGGCTGGCCGGCCAGCAGTCGTCGCCGAGCTTCTTCACGTCAAGCTTGGCCTTGTCCAGGTACCAGTCCCACTCGTTGCGTTCGGACAGACCGGCGACGCTCTGGCCGCGGCTTTTCAGGGTCTGGATGAACTGCTCGCCGTCGCGGCGCAGGCGCAACGCGACCCGGGCCTGAGCGAGTGCGCGGTCCGGGGTGTCGTAATACTGGTTGAACAGTTCATGGCGCGACCAGCCACTCTTGTTGCGCTTTTTCAGCAGCGGATGTTCGCGCAGGGCGAGCAGGGTTCCGCGGCTGGCGCGTAGCTTGATTTCGGTTTCTTTCTGCATGGTGCCGACTGGGTGCCTATGATGTGTTGATGTTGCAGTCTGATGACGCACGGTAGCAGGCGTGATGGCCTGTCCGTATACTTGCCGCCTCTTTCAAGCCGGGGCCATACCCTATGCCAGTCAATCCTTTCGTCAGCTTGTTCGGACGTTCGCCAATCGGCCCGATGCAGCAGCATATGGCCAAGTCGCATGAATGTGCAGCGAACCTGGTGCCGCTGTTCCAGGCGGTGATGGCCGAAGACTGGGAGAAGGTCGAGCAGATCCAGCAGCAGATGTCGCAGCTGGAGAACGAGGCCGACAAACTGAAGAAGAGCGTACGCCAGCACCTGCCCAAGAGCCTGTTCCTGCCGGTGCCGCGCTCCGACCTGCTGGACCTGCTGAGTGTACAGGACAAGATCGCCAACCGCGCCAAGGACATCGCCGGTCTGATGCTGGGCCGCTGCATGACCATCCCGCAGGCGCTGCAGCCGCAGATGCTGGCCTACGTGCAACGCAGCGTCGACGCCAGCGCCCAGGCGCTGAAGGCGCTGAAGGAACTGGATTCGCTGCTGGAAACCGGCTTCAGCGGCCGCGAAGCCACACTCGTCGAAAAGATGGTCGAGGAGCTCGAGGAGATCGAGCGCGAAACCGACCGCATGCAGATCACGGTACGCCGTGCACTGTTTCATCTGGAAAAGGACCTGCCAGCAGTCGACGTGATCTTCCTCTACAAGATCATCGAATGGATCGGTGATGTAGCCGACCGCGCCGAGCGCGTCGGCAACCGTCTGGAACAATTGCTGGCGCGCTGAGGCGCCAGCGTCCTTTCTGGGTTCAACAGGTAGTTTTCCTTATGTCTCTTATTGCGGATTACGGCTTCGTACTCCTGATTCTCGCCTGCGCATTCGGTTTCTTCATGGCCTGGGGCGTCGGCGCCAACGATGTGGCCAACGCCATGGGCACTTCGGTCGGTTCCCGTGCGTTGACCATCAAGCAGGCGATCATCGTGGCGATGATCTTCGAGTTCTGCGGCGCCTACCTGGCCGGTGGCGAGGTTACCGAGACGATCAAGAACGGCATCGTCGATGCCGAGGTCATCCCGCCCGATCTGATGGTGCTGGGCATGATGTCGGCGCTGCTGGCGGCCGGTACCTGGCTGATGATCGCGACGATGAAGGGCTGGCCGGTCTCCACGACGCATTCGATCATCGGCGCGGTCATCGGCTTCGCGGCCGTCGGCGTGTCCACCGATGCGGTGCACTGGGAGGCTATCGGGCCGATCGTCGCCAGCTGGGTGGTCACGCCAATGCTTTCAGGGATCGTGGCCTTCGGCCTGTTCATGAGCGTGCAGAAACTGATCATCAACACCGATCATCCCTTCGAGAACGCCAAACGCTTCGTCCCGCTGTACATGTTCCTGACCGGCTTCATGGTCGCCTTGATGACGGTGACCAAAGGCCTCAAACATGTTGGCCTGCACCTGAGCAGCCAGCAGGGTGTGGTCATCGCCTTCGGCATCGGCCTGCTGGTAGCGCTGCTCGGCGTGGCACTGCTCAGCCGTATCAAGCTGGACGTGGAGGCGGACAAGACCTTCCACTTCGCCAGCGTGGAGAAGGTCTTCGCCGTGCTGATGATCTTTACCGCCTGTTCGATGGCCTTCGCCCACGGCGCCAACGACGTGGCCAACGCCGTCGGTCCGCTGGCCGCCATCGTCGGTGTGATCGAGTCCGGTGGTGCTGCCGACGTCGCCGCCAAGTCCGCAGTGCCGGGCTGGGTGCTGCTGCTAGGTGCGCTCGGTATCGTCATCGGTCTGGCCACCTACGGCTACAAGGTGATCGCCACCATTGGCAAGGAAATCACCGAGCTGACCCCAAGCCGTGGCTTCGCCGCCGAACTGGCCACCGCGACCACCGTGGTCGGCGCCTCGGCCATCGGCCTGCCGGTTTCCACCACCCATACGCTGGTGGGTGCCGTGCTTGGCATCGGTATCGCCCGCGGTATCGGTGCGCTGAACCTGGGCGTGGTCGGTTCGATCTTCATGTCCTGGTTGATCACTCTACCGGCCGGTGCCTTCCTCGCGATCGTCTTTTTCACCGTGCTCAAGTTCATCTTCACCTGAGTCGAGCCGACGCGATCGACGCCCCGCCTCGGCGGGGCGTTTTCGTTTGCGGGTCCCGCCGTCGCGCGTTTCGTGCTTCACTGCACCTTCGTTCCGATCGCATCACGGGAGGTCACCGGTGCCCATTCCTTCGCTCAAGGAGCAGTTCGCCGCGCTCATTGCCGCGCCCTCCGTCAGTTGCACGCAGCCTGGCTGGGATCAGAGCAACCGTCCGGTGATCGAGCTGCTGGCCGCCTGGCTCGGCGAGCTGGGCTTCGCCTGCGAGATGCCGGAGGTTGCGCCCGGCAAGTTCAACCTGCTGGCCAGCTACGGCAGCGGTCCCGGTGGCCTGGTGCTGGCCGGACACAGCGACACCGTGCCGTTCGATGGCGAACTGTGGACGGCCGATCCGCTGCGCCTTCGCGAGGCCGATGACCGCTGGTACGGGCTCGGCAGTTGCGACATGAAGGGCTTCTTCGCGCTGATCATCGAGGCGGTGCGGCCTTTGCTGGAGCAGCCATTTCGTCGTCCGCTGCTGATCCTCGCCACCTGCGACGAAGAAAGCTCGATGTCCGGTGCCCGCGCCCTGGCTGCAGCCGGCCAGCCGCTCGGCCGCGCGGCGCTGATCGGCGAGCCCACGGGGCTGCGGCCGGTGCGTCTGCACAAGGGCATCATGATGGAGCGCATCGACATCCTCGGGCAGAGCGGACATTCCTCCAACCCCGCCTACGGGCACAGCGCACTGGAAGCCATGCACGGCGTAATCGGCGAGATGATGACGCTGCGTCGGCAGTGGCAGGCCGAGTACGACAATCCGCTGTTTGACGTGCCCAAGCCGACCCTCAACTTCGGCTGTATCCACGGTGGTGACAACCCCAACCGCATCTGCGGGCAATGCGCGCTGGAATTCGACCTGCGCCCGCTGCCGGGCATGGACCCGCAGCAGCTGCGCGGGATCATTCGCCAGCGCCTGCAGCCGCTGGCCGAGCAGCACCAGGTGAAGATCGACCTGGCGCCGTTGTTTCCGGCGGTGCCGCCCTTCGAGCAGCCGGCCGAAAGCGAGCTGGTGCGCCTGGCCGAGCGCCTCACCGGGCACCGTGCCGAGGCGGTGGCGTTTGCCACCGAAGCGCCTTATCTTCAGCAGCTCGGCTGCGAGATCCTGGTGCTCGGCCCCGGTGACATCGCCTGCGCGCACCAGCCAGACGAGTACCTGCAGCTCGAGCGCATCGAACCGACCGTGCAGCTGCTGCGTCGGATGATCGAGCACTACTGCCTGCAGCCGCAGGCCTGATCCACCCCGCCCCAACCGAAAGGACCGCCACGAAGGCTCATTCATGCACGATTACGTCACCTGGCTCCGCGATTCCTCGCCCTACATCAACTCGCACCGTGACCGCACCTTCGTCGTTATGCTGCCGGGCGACGGCGTGGAGCATGCCAACTTCGCCAATATCGTCCACGACCTGGTGCTGCTGCACAGCCTTGGCGTGCGCCTGGTGCTGGTGTTCGGTTCGCGTCCGCAGATCGAGGCGCGGCTGGCGGCGCGCGGTATCACGCCGCGTTTCCATCGCGACCTGCGCGTCACCGACGGTCCGACCATGGAATGCGTGATCGATGCGGTCGGCCAGCTGCGCATCGCCCTGGAGGCGCGGCTGTCCATGGACAAGGCCGCTTCGCCGATGCAGGGCGCACGCCTGCGGGTGGCCAGCGGCAACTTTGTCACCGCAAGGCCGATCGGCGTGCTCGACGGCGTCGACCTGCACCACACCGGCGAGGTGCGGCGCATCGATCGCAAGGGCATCGGCCGGCTGCTGGACGAGCGCACCATCGTGCTGCTCTCGCCGCTGGGCTACTCCCCCACCGGAGAGATCTTCAACCTGGCCTGCGAGGACGTCGCCACCCGCGCTGCCATCGATCTGCAGGCCGACAAACTGGTGCTCTACGGCGCCGAGACCGGCCTGCTGGACGAAAGCGGCAAGCTGGTGCGTGAGCTGCGTCCGCAGCAGATTCCGGCCTATGTCGAGCGCCTCGGCAGCCAGTACCAGGCCGAGCTGCTGGATGCAGCGGCGCAGGCCTGTCGCGGCGGCGTGCGGCGCAGCCACGTGGTCAGCTATGTCGACGACGGTGCGCTGCTCAACGAACTGTTCACCCGCGACGGTGCGGGCACGCTGGTGACCCAGGAGCAGTTCGAGCAGCTGCGCGAGGCGACCATCGAGGATGTCGGCGGGCTGATCGACCTGATCACGCCGCTGGAGGAGCAGGGCATTCTGGTGCGGCGCTCACGCGAGGTGCTGGAACGCGAGGTCGAGCAGTTCAGCATCGTCGAGCGCGACGGGTTGATCATCGCCTGCGCGGCGCTCTATCCGATCGCCGACTCGGATGCCGGCGAGCTGGCCTGCCTGGCGGTCAATCCGGAGTACCGTCATGGCGGGCGCGGCGACGAGTTGCTCGAACGCATCGAAGAACGTGCCCGGGCGCTGGGGCTGAAGAAGCTGATCGTGCTCACCACGCGTACCGCGCACTGGTTCCAGGAGCGTGGCTTCGAGCCCATCAGCGTCGATCGTCTGCCGGCCGCGCGGGCCTCGCTGTACAACTTCCAGCGGAATTCGAAGATTTTCGAAAAGCCGCTCTGAAGCCTGCTGGCGGGCGCAGCACCCGCCAGATTGCTTAGAGGCTTAGGCTGCGCTGGTAATCGGCGACGAAGCTGTCGAAGTCCAGCGTGTCGGCGGCTTCCATCGCCGCCTGGCGCTCCAGCGACTGCCGCGCCGCTGTTTCGAACTGCTGCAGTTCATCGGCGCTTGGCGCCTGGCTGCGGAAGTAGTCGGCATGGGCAAGCGTCTGGCGCATGGCGAATTGGCTGAAACTCTCGCCGTTCGTGCGCAACTGCTCGAGCACGCGCGCCGAGGGCGTCAGGCTGCTGTCGGCGACCTTGGCGCGCTGTTCGGCCAGTGCCTCGGCATGCCGGCTGTCGCCATGGCTGCGGTCGAGCAGGGCGGCCACTTCGGAGATCTCGTCGAGCAGCTGCCCGGCCCACTCGCCAAGCGGCACGGCCTCGCCGCAGCGCTGCAGTTGCAACCCGGGGCGTCGACCCTCCTTGACCACCTTGAGGAAGTTGTCGGTGGCCGCGCCGCACTCGCCATCGGCCAGGCAAGGGCTGTCGGCCAGCGCGCAGAACAGCAGGAAGGCGTCGAGGAAGCGTGATTCGGCGAGGTCGATGCCCAGCGGCAGGAACGGGTTGATGTCCAGGCAGCGCACTTCGATGTACTGAATGCCGCGGGCGCGCAGGGCCTGCAGGGGGCGCTCGCCGGTGGCGGTGACGCGCTTGGGGCGGATGTTCGAGTAGTACTCGTTCTCGATCTGCAGCACGTTGGTGTTGAGCTGCTGCCAGTTGCCGGCGGCGTCCTTGATGCCCATCGCCTCGTAGGGGGCATACGGCGTGGAGACGGCGCGGAACAGGCTTTCGGTGTAGCTCGACAGGTCGTCGTAGCAGGGCGTGAGGCCGGCCTGGGCGTTGTTCTGATAGCCCAGATCGCTCATGCGCAGGCTGGTGGCGTAAGGCAGGTACAGGGTGTCGGCGTCGAGCGCTTCGAGCTGATGCGGGCGCCCGCGCAGGAAGCCGGCGTCCAGCGCCGGCGAGGCACCGAACAGATACATCAGCAGCCAGCTGTAGCGGCGGAAGTTGCGGATCAGCCCGATGTAGCGCGCGGAGCGGTAGTCCTGGACCGAGCGGGTATCGCCATCATCGGCCTGCAGTACCGGCCACAGCGCCTCGGGCAGCGAGAAGTTGTAGTGGATGCCGGCGATGCACTGCATGGTCTTGCCGTAACGCAGCGCCAGGCCCTGGCGATAGACATGCTTGAGCCGCCCGATGTTGGAGCTGCCGTATTCGGCGATGGGGATGTCCGCTTCGCTCGGCAGCGGACAGGGCATCGACGGGCTCCACAGGTATTCATCACCGAGCTTGGCGTAGGTGAAGCGATGGATCGCCTCGAGCTCGGCCAGGGTATTGCGAGGGTCCTGGTCGGTGCCGGTGATGAACTCCAGCAGCGCCTCGGAATAATCGGTGGTGATCTGCGGGTGGGTCAGCGCCGAGCCCAGCGCAATGGGGTGCGGCGTCATGGCCAGATGGCCGTGGGCATCGACGCGCAGGCATTCGCGCTCGATTCCGTGCAGGCATTGGTTGAGCAGCGGCAGGTGGGGAGCCTCGGCCAGCAATGCCAAGCGGTGGGTGAGAAGAGCGCTCAACTTGTGGATTCCTTCACGCGACAGTCGCCCCAATATGGGGATGGAAACGCCGCTTCACAAGAGGCAGCGTTGCTTCGACCACAGGCCAGGCGTGCCGACTCCGCGAGCGGCTGGCGGCACAGGCCGTTAGAGGCAGGCGAAGGTCGCCTGGGCCTTGGCGATCAGCTTGTCGCCCTGATGGACCTCGGCTTCGAGCACCTGGGTCCGCCGGCCACCGTGCACCACCCAGGCGCGACAACGCAGCTCGCCATCGGTCACCGGGCGGATGTAGTTGACCTTGCATTCGAGCGTGACGCTGTTCGGCGAGCCATCGCCCAGGCTGTGGCTGGCCTGGCCCATGGCGGTGTCGATCAGCGAAAACAGCGCGCCGCCATGCAGCTTGCCGTGCAGATTGCGCAGGCCGTCGTGCATGGACAGGCCGAGCACGGCCTCGCCATTGCCGACCTGGTGAATCTCCAGGCCGAGCAGGCGGCCGAAGGCGCTGGAGTTACCCACCGCCTCGACTTGAATGCTCATGCCTACTTCCTCAGCTGCTTGGCGTTGGCGAACAGCGCGGCCATGGCGGCATTGGCCGGTGCCGGCTTGTCTTCCCTGGCATGACGCTCGCTGCGCGGGGCGTTGCCGCGTGGCTTGCCGCCGCGCGGGCCGTCGGTCTTCTCGCCGGGCGTGTCGCTCATGCGCATGGACAGGCCGACGCGGTTGCGCGGGATGTCCACTTCCATGACCTTGACCTTGACGATGTCGCCGGCCTTGACCACCTCGTAGGGATCCTTGACGAACTTCTCCGACAGCGCGCTGATGTGCACCAGACCGTCCTGGTGCACGCCGATGTCGACGAAGGCACCGAAGTTGGTCACGTTGGTCACCACGCCTTCGAGCACCATGCCCGGCTCCAGATCGCTGAGCTTCTCCACGCCGTCCTGGAATTCGGCGGTCTTGAACTCGGGGCGCGGGTCGCGACCCGGCTTGTCCAGTTCACTGAGGATGTCGGTGACGGTCGGCAGGCCGAAGGTTTCGTCGGTGAACTGCTTGGGGTCCAGGCGCTTGAGAAACGCCGAGTCGCCGATCAGCGAGCGGATATCGCGACCGGTGTCGGCAGCGATGCGCTTGACCAGCGGATAGGTTTCCGGGTGCACCGCCGAGGCGTCCAGCGGGTTGTCGCCGTTCATCACGCGGAGAAATCCGGCGGCCTGTTCGAAGGTCTTCTCGCCCAGGCGCGGGACCTTTTTCAGCTCGCTGCGGGACTTGAACGCACCGTTGGCATCGCGGAACTGCACGATGTTCTGCGCCAGCGTCGCGTTGAGGCCGGAGATGCGGGCCAGCAGCGCGGCGGAAGCGGTATTCACGTCGACGCCGACGGCGTTCACGCAGTCCTCGACCACGGCATCCAGCGAACGCGCCAGCTTGAGCTGGGAGACGTCGTGCTGGTACTGGCCGACGCCGATGGATTTCGGGTCGATCTTCACCAGCTCGGCCAGCGGGTCCTGCAGGCGGCGGGCGATGGAGACGGCGCCGCGCAGGGAGACGTCCAGCTCTGGGAATTCCTTGGCCGCCAGTTCCGAGGCCGAATACACCGAGGCGCCGGCTTCGCTGACCATGATCTTGGTCAGCTTGAGGCCCGGTACTTTCTTGATCAGCTCGCCGGCCAGCTTGTCCGACTCGCGGCTGGCGGTGCCGTTGCCGATGGCGATCAGGTCGACCGCGTGCTTGGCGCACAGCTTGGCGAGGATCGCCAGGGTGCCGTCCCAGTCGTTGCGCGGCGCGTGCGGGTAGACGGTGGCGGTTTCCAGCAGCTTGCCGGTGGCGTCGACCACCGCGACCTTGCAGCCGGTGCGCAGGCCCGGGTCCAGCGCCAGGGTCGCGCGCGGACCGGCCGGGGCGGCCAGCAGCAGGTCGTGCAGGTTGCGGGCGAACACCGAGATGGCCTCGTCCTCGGCCTTGTCGCGCAGCTCACCGAGCAGGTCGGTTTCCAGGCTGGTGTAGAGCTTGACCTTCCAGGTCCAGCGCACCACTTCGCCCAGCCACTTGTCGGCGGCGCGGCCGCGGTTGGCGATGCCGAAGCGCTCGCCGATCATGCCTTCGCCCGGGTGCATGCTGCCGGGCGTTTCGTCACCGACCTTGAGGCTGACGCTGAGGATGCCTTCGTTGCGGCCGCGGAAGATCGCCAGCGCGCGGTGCGAAGGGGTGTTCTTCAGCACTTCGTCATGTTCGAAGTAATCGCTGAACTTGGCGCCTTCGGTTTCCTTGCCCGGCACGACGCGGGCGCTGAGGGTGGCGTTGTGCTTGAGGAACTCGCGCAGCTTGGCCAGCAGGTCGGCGTCTTCGGCGAAGCGCTCCATGAGGATGTACTTGGCGCCTTCGAGCACGGCTTTCACATCGGCGAAGCCCTTCTCTGCGTCGATGAAGCGCTCGGCTTCCTGCTCTGGCGTAAGGTCCGGGTTGCCGAACAGCGCATCGGCCAGCTCGCCGAGACCGGCTTCCAGGGCGATCTGGCCCTTGGTGCGGCGCTTCTGCTTGTAGGGCAGGTAGAGGTCTTCGAGGCGGGTCTTGGTGTCGGCGAGGTCGATCTCGCGCTTGAGCTCGGGGGTCAGCTTGCCCTGTTCCTCGATGCTGGCGAGGATCGAGACGCGGCGCTCGTCCAGCTCGCGCAGGTAGCGCAGGCGCTCTTCCAGGTTACGCAGCTGGGTATCGTCGAGGCTGCCGGTGACTTCCTTGCGATAGCGGGCGATGAAGGGCACGGTGGAGCCTTCGTCGAGCAGCGCCACGGCGGCGGCGACCTGTTGCGGGCGTACGCCCAGCTCGTTGGCGATACGGGAATTGATGCTGTCCATGTGGTGTCCTGCGGGCGGAATGACGGCCGGCCGGCCAGAAAAGCGGGCAAGTATAACTGCGCCCGCTTGAACTGGGTCGGTCAGGACGACCGCTTCGTCAGCGGAAATCCGCGTATGGCGTCAGAGGCTCGACTGGCAGAGGGAGGTTTCCACGCCAGGGCATCAGGTTGTAGCGCAGGTAGAGCAGCGCGCGGCTGGGTGCATAATCGTCGCTGTGCAGTAGGCTGACGCCGCCGCCCAGAACGAAATGATCGCTCAGGCGCCGTTCGAACAATCCCTGCAGACGATAGCTGATGCCGCGATTGGTGGAGCCTTCGCTTTCGCCATCTGCTGCGGCAGCTGCTCTTTGCTCGGTGCTCAACAGCGAACGCAGCGGATAGTCAGGGCCGCCATCGCTCTGCGATACCGACCAGCCGACGCTGCTTTCCAGCAGCACGGACCAGTCTTCGTTACGCCAGGCGTAGCTCACCGGCACGCTGATGGAGTTGTAGTTCTGCGGGCTCCAGTAGCCGCCCTGGCCCAGGGTGTAGCCGCTCAGGTCCTTGTCGTAGCCGAAATGGATGAACGTCAGGCCGGTACGCACGCGCTCGCTGGGGCTGTCGACCAGCTTGTAGTAGTAGCCGGTCATCGCCGTGGTGCGATTGTTGCGCGCGACGTTGTCGCCAAGCAGCCAGTGATAGCCCAGCGAGGCCCATACACCATGCGCGCCGCCCTGGTCCCAGCTCAAGCCAAGGCTGCTGCCGTTCGCGGTCACGGCGCCCCACTGCTCGCCTGTCACCGGATCGCGACTGCCGCCATAGGACAGCAGGGAATTGCTCATCGGTCGGCGCGACGCAGTGAGCGACAGGCCGAAGGGCCCGGCGTCGCCGCGGCCGGTGATACCGCCATAGACATTATTGATCTCGAACCCCTGGGTCAGGCCCAGATCGGCTTCCCAGCGCTCGTCGCGCCAACCGCCGGCCAGTACTGCGGCTTCGGCCTGCTGACGCTTGTCCACGCATTTGCCGTCGTCGAACGCGCAGGTGCCAAAGGGGGCGTCGCTTTCGAGCGTGCCGGCATCCAGCGCCAGCCGCTCGGCGCGGACAAAGCTGCGCCCATTGGCTGCCGGCCATTCCACGTGCAGCAGCGTCGTGTCGGTCAGCAGTTCGGAGATGCCCGGGGTGCCGTCGTCGTTGCGCCAGCCGTGGTCATGCAGCAGCGTCACGGTGACATCCTGCTGCTGGTGCAGGTTCGCCACATCGCTGCGCAGGCTGCGGATCAGCCAGTCGTCCGTCTCGTTCTCGCGGGTAGCCTGGGTCAGATCGGCGTCGCTCGTGCCTTCCGGCATCAGTTCGGCATCGACCATGGCCTTGCGGTAGTAAGCCATCGCACGGTCCGGCTCGGTCCTGGCCAGCAGGCGTGCCGTATCGCGGCGCAGCAGCGGGTCCGGCTCCTCGACCTGAGCCTCCAGCTGCTCGAGCATCTGCCGGGCCTTTGCCACTTCGCCGACCGCTGCCCAACTGTTGGCGAGGCGCCGAATGGCGTTCGGCTCATCGTTGCCGAACTGTGGCGGTGCGTCATGCAGGGCCTGGCTGGCTTCGTTCACCTGTCCCGCGGCGAGCAGCAGCTCGATCTGGGCGAGTCGTGCCGCGGCGTGTTCCGGATCGATGCGCAGCGCGCGTGCCAGATAGGACTGTGCCGCGCCTGGCTCGCCGCGCTCCACCGCCCAGTCGGCCAACAGCAGGAGGTCGTCCACCGAGTCTCCATGGCTGCGCAGGCGCTGCTGCATCAGTTCGGTCGCCGCAGGTTCTCGCCCCGCCGCGCGCAGCTTGGCTACACGCGACATGAATTCGCGCCGCTCGACACGCGTCGCAAGCGCGCGGATGTCATCGTTCCAGTCGCTCGCCTGGACCTGTTGCAGGCTGGTCAGGGCCTGGGCATCGCGTTCGGCCGCGGCGAGGTAGACCGCATGTGCATAGCGTGTGGTCGGATCAGCGGGCTTGCGCGCGAGCAAGTCATCGAAGGCGCTGTCCGCCTCGTAGAAGGCCCCTTGCGTACGTAGCGAATTGGCCAGGCGGTAGGTCAGCCAGGGGTCGTTCGGGTCGAGCCTGCGAGCCTGGCGCAGTGCCTCGCTCGCCGCAGCCTGGTCGCCGCGCTCAAGTGCCTGGTCGGCCTGGAGCTGATAGCGAGCCAGGAGCAAAGCATTGCGCAGTTCGTTGAATTCCTGGCGCTGGGGTGCAGCAAGGGTTTCGATGAATGCCAGCGCACGCTCCGCGGATTCTGCTCGATAGAGGCGCACCAGCCCGCGGATCGCGCCGCCGTTGGCCGGGTCACGCGCAAGCAGGCGGCGATAGGCGGCTTCGGCTTCGTCGGTGCGGCCTTCGGCTTCGGCGACCTGGGCCAGACCGAGCGCGGCGAAGAGGCTATCGGGTTGTTGCCTGAGCGCACGGGTATACAGCGCCGCCGCTTCGCGGGGCCGCTGCTGTTCCAGTGCCTGGTCGGCCTGCTCGAGGGTGAGCCAGTAGCGGGTCGAGTCGATCAGGTCGCTCCACTTGCTCAGGTTGTCGATGTCCGCCTCGTTGTCCTTGGCTCGCTGGAAGTACACCAGGGCTTCCGGGCGGTGACCGGGGCGCATGAGGGCAAGGCCCAGGCCGCCGAGCAGTTCGGGGTCCTTCGGGTAGCCGCGCAAGGCCTGGCGGAGTTTGGCTTCTGCGGCTTCGTCCTGGCCCTGATCGAGCAAGCGCAGGCCCTCTTGGCCAGCCCGCCAGAGCGGGTCGGCGAGCAGCCGCTGCTGCCGCTCCAGGTGTTGCCGGGCGTCACCAGCGAAGCGCCCGTTCGGATAACGCTCGAGAAAGGCCTTCCAGGCCTTGGGTCCGTTGTCGTCGATCCGCCTGGTAGCTAGGTACTCGAACTCTCGCTGTGCCGCGGCATCGGTCGCCACCGGGTTTCGGCCCAACTCGGCCAGCAATGCCAGCGCCGCCTTGTCCTGCCCATCGGCAAACAGCAGATTCGCCAGCAACTGGCGTAGCGGGGGGTTGCCTGGGTACTCGTCGTCCAGGTGGCGCAACGCACCGATCGCCGACGTGCGCTGCCCCGGCTGGGCGCTGCGCAGGCGCCAGTATTCGACGGCCAGCTCCAGTGTCGGTGGCTGATCGCCATAGAGGGCTTTGAAGCCCTGCAACGCGTCATCCGGCCGGCCGGCCAGGGCTGCCAGACGGGCCTGCTGCAGGCGCTGTTGGCCTGCTTCACTGCTCAGCTCCACGAGCATCCGCCCGGTACGCTCGGCCTCGCTGCCGGCGGCGGTACGCTGCAGGTTCTGCTGCAGCGCCTCGAGCTGCTGCAGGTCACGCTGACGCAAGGCAAGCCGCATCTGCGCCAGCGTTGCCTGAGCATGGCCGGGCGCGACACGTTGCAGCCGTGTCAGGGCGTCACGAACCAGCTCGTCACGGTTGACGGCTTCGGCGGCACGTACCTGTGCCAGCAACCACTGGGCCTGCTCGGCGCGATCGGCCGGGATCTCGGCATGGCTCCAGATCGGCAGCAATGCCGCGAGCAGAAGAAGCGGGGGCTTGCGCATGGCGGATTACCCGGCATCGCTCAGGCGGCGCCCGGCAGCCCAGCGCAAGGCCCGCCACAGCACGATGGCGAACAGCACGACACTGGCTGCGGCCAGAAACGCCAGCAGCACGGGGTGTGCGGAAAGGTGGAACCACAACAGCAGCCACCAGGGCAGCTTGCCCACGTAATAGGGTTCGCCCACGACATGGCTGCTGACGCCGCTGGTGCGAATCAGGGTAACGGCGCCGGCGAAGGCTTCCTGCTTGCCCGAATCGGTCAGCGCATCGCGCAACAGGCCGTAATCCGTCGGCGTCGAGGCAAGCAGGGCGACAAGACTGCGCTGGGCGTGGAAGGGCGACTGCTGACCGACGACCGCCGCCAGAGGACCGTTGCCGCTCATGCCCAGCTTGCCGCCGGCGGACCCTTCGTCCGTGCCGGCAGCGCCCTGCTGCAACCAGCTGCGTGGCGATTCGAGCAGGAACGGCAGGGAGGCATCGTTGACCAGCTCATTGGGCAGAGGGCCCAGCAGCAACAGGTCGGCGTCGGCCTGCGCCGCAGACTTCCAATTGTCGGTGATGCGCACGCCGAATGCCGGGTAGCCGGTATGAGAGCCGATCAGCGCAAGGGTATCGAGCAGGGTGCCGACCTGCGCCTCGTCGGGCTGGGCCGAGGTCAGCACCAGGGTCTCGGAAAGATCAGCCATCCGGCTGAAGGGGAAGCCGCTGCGCGAGAAGGCCTTCAGGTCGGGCATGGCCATGTAGTGGTGATAGCCCGACAGGTCGATCGTCGATTGCTCGTCGATGGCGGCCTGGATGTTGGTCGGCAGGTAGGTCTGGCAGCGATCGCGCTGGGCATTGCCCAGTTTGCTGGCGAAGTTGAATTCGAAGCGCACCTTGTTGCGCATACCCATCTTCAGCGCAGGCACCAGCAGCTTTTCGCTTTCGGCGGTGGAGTCCGAGGCGAGAACGGTCAGGCGCAGGTTTTCCACGCTGCTGCGGCTGTCGCTGCCCTGCAGGGGGATGCTGCTGATGTATTGGTCGTTGACGCTGATGTTCAGGCGGGACTCGTCCGTCGTCACCGGCGGCGTATAGCGATAGCGCGTCTGCAGCGGGATGCCCTGGTTGCGCCAGACGAACAGGTCCGGCGGCAGGTTGACATCCAGTGTGATGGGATAGGGCTGAAGGCCGCTTACCTGCAGTTGCTGCGGGTAGTCGATCAGCTCGGCGAGCTGTACGGCGCGGTCCGTGCGGATCCAGTTGGGGGCGTCGTAAGGCTTGCGTGCCGGCGGTTCGACCTGCTCCAGGCGAACCCTATTTCCGCGCAGCTGGCCGCGATCCAGTGCCAGCGCCGTCGCCGCGACCACCAGGTCGTCGTCGTTACGACCGCTAATCAGCAGCAGCTTGCTGTAGCGGTCCTGAGGATGGTCGATCAGTTCGACGGTCGGCCCTTCCGCCGCTGGATGCTCGGCGAGGAACGACGGACGACGGTCGTTGGTGGCGAACACCAGCGCAGGTTGCGGACGCTCCTGCGTCGACGGCAGGGCATCGAACAACACCGGGAAGGTCGCGCTTCGCCAGGCGGCCAGGCTGCCGAAATAGGACGAGAGAATGCCTGCGGCCCGCTGCTCGCCAAGGGTAGGCGTGCCGGTGAAGACGACCGGCAGATTGAGCTGCTGGGTGTCGCGCTCGTCGAAGAAGGGCAGCGGGAACCAGGCCAGGTCGCCGGTGACGTCCAGCGCCTGCTCATGCAGGCTGACCCGGCTCTGACGACCCAGGTTCAGCCACAGGCCGCTGTGCGCGGGGTCTTCGCAGACATCGCTGTAGTGGCCGACGAATTCGATTCGCACCCGGTTGAAATCGCCCAGCAGGCGCGGGTCCAGGGCCAGCTCTTGACGAACACGCTGGCCGATCTGCTCCTGGGTGATGGGCAGCGTGCCCATCAGCTCATCGTTCAGGTACACGCGCAGGTGCGACAGCACCGGGATCAGCGCCGGCGATGGCGTGTAGTCCAGGTGCAGGGTGGCGGCGGTGGCGATCCGGTCATGACGCAGGCGGAACTCGACCTGCTCCGCGTTGCGTATGCCAAGCAGCAACTGGTCGCGGGGACGGCCCAGGTCGCTGAAGCTGCGACTGGAGTTCCAGCTCGGCGGCGTGCTGTCGGCGTCGAGGCTCGGCTCAGCGAAGGCGGCAGCGCTGAATGCCCACAGCAAGGCGGTGAGCAGCGTCCGGGAATAGGTTCGGGTGATCATGACGGGGTTACCAGGGATTTAGAGGCTGGAGTACGAGGGCAATAGCTCAGTAGCCAGGCGGCTAACCGAAGAAGCGGGCGAAGGGGTCTGCTCAGGACGCTCGGCAGTTGTTCGTAGAGGCGGTGGTAGCCGCGTCCGCCGATACGCAGCACTTCGATGAAGCTGTGCAGCGGCCGGTCCGTCTCGAAATCCTGATGGCGGTTCAGCCAGACGTCGGCCCGGGCGAAGGTGCACTGGACCAGGTCGATCTGCTGCGCGAGGTCGAGGTTGTCGAGGCGGATACCCAGGCGCTCGCCGATCTGCCGGGAGGCTTGACCAGGAAACATGAACGAGCGATCCCCGCGCTGAAGGATCAGGGAGACCGGCTGATCCATGTCCACCTTCAGCCCCGGCGGGATCTGCAGGCCCGCACCGCCTTCGGCGAAGTCCAGCAGCGTGCAGGGGTAGGCGTGACCGTCGGCGAGCTTCAGCGAGGCCGGCAGCTGGGCCATGACACGGTGGGCGCGACGTATCTGCCGGACTTCGGATGCGACGGCCACCGCGGCGCCGATGATGAGCAGGTTGTAGATGACCCAGGCGGAGCTGACCAGAACCGTGCCGATTTCACTGACCGGACCGGTGAACAGGCGCCAGACGGCGAATCCGAGACCGGCCACGTTCAAGGCCGCCAGAACCAGGTAGGGTCGCGCGATGCGCCAGTCGAACTGATCGTGATCGATCAGCCCGCCTTTGGCCGTGACGTTGAACTTGCCCTTGCCCGGGTTGAACAGCGCCACCGTGGTGGGCCGCGCGATGTACCAGGCCAGTACCGTCTCGTACACCTCGCCCCAGAACGAATGCCGGTACTCGCCCTGCATCCTGGCGTTGGTCAGGCTGGCGTGAATCATGTGCGGCAGCACGTAGAGCACGATCATCAGCGCCGGCGCGTAGATGATGTAGGCGTGCAGCAGGAGAAACGCGAGCGGTGCCGTCAGGTAGATCAGGCGGGGCAGGCCCGCGAGAAAATGCAGCATCGCATTGGCGTAGCAGAGGCGCTGGAAGATCGTCAGGCCCGGACCGAGCAGCGGGTTGTCGGTGCGGAAGATCTGCGCCATGCCGCGTGCCCAGCGTATCCGCTGGCCGATATGCGCCGAAAGGCTCTCGGTGGCCAGACCCGCCGCCTGCGGCGTGCCCAGGTAGGCCGAATTCCAACCGGCACGATGCAGACGCAGCGCCGTGTGAGCATCTTCGGTGACGGTTTCCACGGCGAATCCACCGATGCTTTCCACTGCGTCGCGGCGTAGTACGGCGCAGGATCCGCAGAAGAACGAGGCGTTCCACATGTCGTTGCCGTTCTGCACCAGGCCGTAGAACAGCTCGCCTTCGTTGGGCTTGCGGCGGAAGGATCCCAGGTTGCGTTCGAACGGGTCGGGCGAGAAGAAGTGGTGCGGCGTCTGCACCAGCGCCAGTTTCGGGTCGCGCAGGAACCATCCCGTGGTGACCTGGAGAAAGGAACGCACGGGTATGTGGTCGCAGTCGAAGATGGCGATCAGCTCGCTGTGGGTCACGGTCAGCGCATGATTGAGGTTGCCTGCCTTGGCGTGCCTGTTGTCGGGGCGGACGATGTAGCCCACGCCGACTTGCTCGGCGAACTGCTTGAAACTGTCCCGGCGGCCGTCATCGCAGATGTACACGTTCAGCTTGTCGCGTGGCCAGTCCAGGCCCAGCGCCGCGAGCACCGTGGTGCGCACGACCGAGAGATCTTCGTTATAGGTCGGGATGAAAAGGTCGACCGACGGCCAGCTGCTGCTGTCTTCCGGCAGCGGGGCGGGTTTGCGATCCAGCGGCCAGCAGGTCTGTACGTAGCCGAGGATCAGGACGATCCAGGAGTAGGTCTCCGCCACCAGCAGGGTGATGCCGCACGCCAGGTCGAAATAGGAATCCCAATGCAGCGTGGCGGTGTAGCGCCACCACAGGTAGCGGCAGGAAATGATGGCCGACAGCACGATCAGCATCAGCACCGCGAAGCGCCCGGGAACGCGCCGGACCAGCAGGGCCAGGCCCCAGAGCAGGAGCACGAAGGTGACCTGCGCGGTATAGCCGAACGGTTCGGTGATACAGAGAATGCCAAGCAGTATGGCCAGCGCGCCGATGGCGATGTTGAACGCGTAGCGGACGGGTCTCGATAGGCTGGAAAGCCAGCGCTCGGCCTTTCCGACGCGCGCTTCGGCATTGCGCAAGCCAGGCAGGTCGAACGTCCGCCTGTGCCGCAGGCGCGGCGGCCTGGGCAGCTGCTGCGCGACGCTGCGCAGTCGCCGCCAGATCGAGCGGAGTCGATCGCCCAGCGAGCGCGCCGGCGCGGACCCGGGCGCGCGTGCGACGAGCAGCCAGATGCTCTGGATGACGATCCGCAGCGGGTCGCCGGCGGTGGGCCTTTTGCCCGCGACGTGCGGATACAGCCTGCGGCGCTCGGCCATGACCCACTGCCAGCCAGGAGCATCCAGGCGCAGCAGCAGCCAGGCTGTCATGTAGGCGATCAGCCAGCTCAGCGCAGCAATCGGGCTGGCACCGCGCCGATAGCGGATGTACTGGTAGTAGCTCAGTGGGTTGGGCATATCAGCACTTCGCTCGCTGGGCCAGGCACCAGAGCGCCAGGCTGCGCAGGTCGCTGGCGGCCTGGCTCTTCGGTGCGTAATGACCTATCGGCAGCTTGTGCGCCAGGGCTTCCGGCAGCGCTTCGTCCTCGTGGATCAGTTGCGGTTGCCGGTTGCTCCTCGGCTGGCTGCGCCAGAGCAGCAGCAGATCGCGCTGCAGCTGGCTGGCCGGATTGAAGCGGTTGATCAGCAGGAGATCCGCATCCGGGCGTGGGCGCTGCTGTAGCAGCACATGGCACCCGGGATCGGGTGTAGCTAGATCGATCAGCACGTCGGCCCGATTCGCTTCCGACACAACGGCGCGATGGCCCGGCAGCCGCTGCGGCAGGTCGAACAGCACCCAGTCGTAGTTGTGTGCGATTAAGTCAGAACGCTGCGCCCAGCAGCTCGAATCCGCGCAGAGCTGGCCTTCGATCTGGGAAATCTCCGCCCCGCCAAGCTCGCCGTACGGCAGCAGGTGCAGGCTCGGGAGCAGTTCCAGGGCACTCGCATGCCATGGCGCAGCATCCAGCTGCGCCCGCGCCCAGCCGGAGGCGTACGCAACGTCGACACTGAAATGCAGGCGCAGCATGTTGTCCGGGCTGAGATCGATCAGCAGTACCCGCTCACCCTGTTCATGCAGCGCGATGCCGAGGCCGGCCAGCAGCGAGGTGGCGCCGATTCCGCCGCGCAGGCCGCGCAGCACGAGCTGCTTCATGCCGGACGCCTGCTGGCCACGGCCACACTGGCGTTCTCGAGCGAGACGCTCTCGAGCGCGCTGTTCAGGTGGGCGACGACGGAAAGCTCGCTCAGCAGCGGCCAGCGCTGAACGGCCTTGTCCAGTGCCAGCGACGCGGAGATGTCCTGATAGCCGAGCTTCGGCATGCCCAGATGGCGTTTCAGGTTGTCGACATCGTCTTTTTTCGACGGCAGGACCAGCGATTCCATAGGCGTGCTACTCGAACCGGTTTGGATAAGGAAGCCAGATGGTCTGGCCGCTGAGACGTACGTACGGTTTTCCTGCGCGCTCGATCACCTGCGCGCCGGCCGTTTCGGAGACCAGCTCGGTCTGCGGCAGGTCAGCGACCAGCGCCTCCAGATTCGGGGTGCTGCCCTGCTGACGGGCGGCGTAGAGCCGGGAAGCCAGCTCGGAAAGCGCCAGGAAGCTCGTTGGCTGCTGGATGTGCACGGGCTGCGTGCCGTGGGGGGCGGCCATCCCGATCAGTTTCAGGCCGACGGGCACCTGGGTGATCGATGGCCGGGGGATCTCGCGCATGCCGGCGATCTGCATGCGGTCACCATGCAACGCCGCTCCGTGCTCGGGTACCAGCAGCAAGGCGACCGGTCGACCACTGCGCTCCAGCTCATCGATGAAACGGTTGAGGTCATCCAGCAGGCGCTGTGCGCGAGGCCTATATGCCGCCGATTCGGCATTGCCATCCGCTCCGACGATGCGGTTCCCGTCGTGCAGGCTGATGCTGTTGTAGAAAAGGCTGACCTGTGGCTCCGGCAATGCCTGACGATGCTGCCACCAGCCGTTGAGCACGTCGAAATCCCTGGCAATCGGCGAGCCGTCGAAGCCTGCCAGCGCACGCGCGAACTTCTGGCTCGCCAGCACCGGCTGGGGCATGCCCTGGGCTTCGATTTCACCGGCGAAGCCGTCGAACTTGCCGTTGTGGTTCATCAGGGTTTCGGCGTGGAAGCCCAGGTTGGCCAGGTTCTGGAACAGCAGGCATTGTTCCGGCGCGGGTTCGTACAGGGCCTGGTGACGGGGCTGACCGCAGCTGGCTCGCAGCAGTCGGATTGCCGCCGGCCCGCTGTAGGAAGTGGCGGAGTTGAAGCGGTCGAAGATGACGTCCATGCGTTTGAGCAGCGCGTTGTCGCGTAACTCGACCGCGTCCAGATCGTCCCAGGCCAACGAGCAGACATTGATGAACAGCACGTCGAACGCCGCGGTTTGCTCGCTGCGCAGGGGGAACTGCGTCTGGCGCGTGGCCTCGGTACGGAAGAAATTCTCCAGCCAGGTATCCAGCGCCACATTGTCCTGAAGGGCCGGCGCGTCATTGCCCTGTGCGGACGCCACGACGGGAGCGGCATCTGCACGCGGTGGTGATGCCAGCAGAGGGATGCTGCCCAGGTTCAGCCAGATCAGACCGCCCAGGCAGATCGTGGACAGGCGAATCCAGTTCGCCATGTAGCTGTAGCCAATCACCAGCAAGGCGCAGAGGCCGAGCACGGTCCAGTCGACGAAGCGTCCGGCTAGTTCCACGAGATAGGCTGGGGAAAAGTCCAGCACCCCCGGTTGTGCCAGCAACCGGTCGAACGGGGGCAGCCAGGTGTCGTGGTACAGCAGCGCGATACCCACGGGAATCGCGATCAGCTGCCGTACGATGCGCCACGGGGCGCCCGGAAGGGGCACCACGAGAAACGCCGCGAACACTAGGTTCGGCAGAGCCTGGAAGTTCAGCAGGCCAAGGCCCAGCAAGAGGAACTTCAGCAGAAAATACAGATTCCACACACCCAGGCCCGGCCAGCGGGTAACCGGGGGCGCGGGTACGATCAGCCGCTCCGGCGCATTCATGGCGCGTCTCCCGATCCAGTGGCACGACGGCGTATCGCTGTCCTTTTCAGGTAGCGGGGCGGGAGCATTCGATCGAATGCACGCAGCGCCGTGTGGCTGTACCGGGTCAGCAACCAGCCGATACCGATGCCGATCGCCAGGAACAGGCTGGCGACCTCGAGGAGTTGCTCGAGCGTCATGGTTGCGTCACCAGCGAAAGGGTCAGCAGGGGGCGGGGTTGAAGCTGTCGACCCGGTGCCGGCTCGTTGACGAGCGTTTCGTTGTCGGGCAGTGACAAGGTTTCGCCGTGGAAGCCGGGGCCGGACAGGGGCTCGAGATCCGCCAGCTGTTCGAGGCCGAGGAACAGCTCCTGCCAGGTGACGCCAAAGATGTTGTCCAGAGCCGCTTCGAGCGATTCCGCGCGGCAGGCGAAAAGAAAAAGATACAGCGCCTTGTCGACGATGCAGGCTATGTCGCCGTTACGCCGCAGATGAGCCTGACCAAGCAGCTGCTCCAGGCTCAGTCCGGGTACCGGTTGCAGCCGAACCAGCTGATGAACGATCTCACCCGTTGTGCTGCTGGCCCACATTTCCTGGGCGGCTTCGGCAAAGCGACGCGGGCTCAGCTGGCCACGCAGGGGAAGCGGTTTGAGCTTGTCGAGACTGGCATCGATGTCGCTCAGCTGGCGCTGCCAGATATGCCCCTGAGCGCTCTCGACCATCGTCAGGAAGCGTGGCAGCGAGGTGCCGAAAGGCACGACCAGCGACGCGCCACCGGCCAGTAACAGCTGTTCGTCCCGATAGCGCAGGCAGGGCGCCGTTTCCCGGATGATCAGCTTCAGCTGGTTGCCGCAGGTGCGGCGCAAGCCATTGAGCTGATGGGCCAGCTCGTCGACCTGCTCGTTATCGGTGATCGCGAAGAGGATGCTCGCAGCCCTGGCGGTTTCAGCATGCGCCAGTAGGGCCGCTCTGCTCTCGAACAGACGCCACTGCGTGGACAGGTTGTGCACCCCTTCCAGCACGCTGCGCTCCGCGTAGAAACGCCCCTGATCGGGGTGATCGAGCACCTCGCCGAGTTCTCCGCAAGCCGTCAGCTGGAACCCGTCGGCCTGGTGGCGCAGGGCGAATTGGCGGGCGCTGGTCATGCCGCGCTCGTTCTGCCAGTGATGCAGATACAGGCGGGTGCCGGACGGGGTTTGAGTGAGCGAGGCGAACCCGGCCAGGCAATGGCTGAGTCGGAGCAAACCCTCGCTCAGGGCGTCGCTGACACCGTCACTGATGATCAGCAGGGTTGCGCGGCGCTCGAGCAGCCAGGCGCCGATCCGCGTCAGCCAGCTTGAGAGGCGCGGCCCTGCAAGACGCTCCCAGGCCTGAGTGGGGAGGTTGAGCAGGATGTACCGGGTGCGCATGTTGCCCGAGCGATCCAGTTCGGAATCCAGGCGCTGCAGCATCGCTTCGAAATGGTCCGGCGTCAGAGTCAGGGCCAGCAGTTCACCAGGGCCCGCGTCAGCCGGCAGGTCGGCCAGTGCGTGCCGCTGTCGGGCTGCGTCCGCTATCATCGCCGCCCGCTGACCGGCCGCCATGTTCCCGATGACCTGCCGGGTCAGCAGCGCCGCATCGCTCGCTTTTTCCGCCATGATCCAATGCAGGCGTCCTTCATTGAGCGCAAAAATCGGCCATTCGATACCGTCCAGTCCGAGCGGGGCCGGAAGCTGCTGGTTTTGGCGAAAGAGAAGCAAGAAGTCACCTGCGGCGGTTTCGGGCGCGACCTGTAGCGTCCTGAACAGCATGTCGGCCAGGCGCTGAAGCGCTTTAAACCGTCACCAGACTGTTCGTCGGAAACTGATCGTCCTTGATTAATATCAATATGGTATCAAGTGGCTTTGGCGTACGACAGTGTGGGTCGATGGCCGGCCACGAGTCGAATGGCAGTCACGAACGAGCGGATAAGAGATGAAAGTCGAAACGACCAACGAGGCGTCTGCGTTCAAGAGCAAACCGGGGCTTGGGCGCATCGCCAAGGCGGCCGGCTATTCCTTTGCCGGCCTCGCCGCAGCCTGGCGGCATGAGGCGGCCTTTCGTCAGCTGGCCCTGCTTGCCTGCGTGCTCATTCCTGTCGCCTTCATGGTTGGCAGCACCCCCTTGGAGCGTGCCCTGCTGGTCCTTCCGGTGCTGATGTCGCTCGCCATCGAGCTGGTGAATTCAGCCATCGAGGCGGTGGTCGACCGGGTGTCGCTGGAAATCCATCCGTTGTCCAAGCGCGCGAAGGATCTGGGAAGTGCGGCTCAGCTGCTCGGACTCATCTCCATTGCCGTCGTCTGGCTTGCCGTCCTGCTCTGATGCCTTCGAGGCGCGGGGCAAGACGGTTGCGCGAAAAATCTGCTAACAATGGCTGTCAGTAGGGCCGATCCACACTGCGCAATAATGCGCCGTCGACCATCTGGGAGTTTCCATGAGCAGCACTGCGCCAGCCAGCGAAGGCGAAAAAATCCTCATCGTCGATGACGATGCCCGTCTGCGACGTCTGCTCGAGCGTTTTCTCGATGAGCAGGGCTACCGCGTCCGTACCGTGGAAAACACCGAGCAGATGGACCGTTTGCTCAGCCGCGAGCTGTTCCAGCTGGTGGTGCTCGATCTGATGATGCCGGGCGAGGACGGGCTTTCCGCGTGCCGCCGGCTGCGCGAGGGCAACAACCAGATTCCGATCATCATGCTCACCGCCAAGGGCGACGAGGCCAGCCGCATCCAGGGCCTGGAGCAGGGCGCCGACGACTACCTGGCCAAGCCGTTCAACCCTCGCGAGCTGCTCGCGCGCATCCGTGCGGTGCTGCGCCGGCAGGCACCGCAGGTGCCCGGCGCCCCGGCCAGCGAGGACGAGACCGTCACCTTCGGCGAGTACGAGCTGTCGCTGGCGACCCGTGAGCTGAAAAAGGGCAACGAAGTGCACATGCTCACTACCGGTGAGTTCGCCGTGCTCAAGGCGTTGGTGCAGCACGCCCGCGAGCCGCTGACCCGGGACAAGCTGATGAACCTCGCCCGCGGCCGCGAGTGGGATGCGCTGGAACGCTCCATCGACGTGCAGATTTCCCGCCTGCGCCGGCTGATCGAGCCGGACCCGTCCAAGCCGCGCTACATCCAGACCGTCTGGGGTGTGGGTTACGTGTTCGTGCCGGACGGCAACAAGTGAGTCGGCTGCGGCCTGTTTCAGGCTGCGAGCGCGTCACGCTCGCGGCCTGCCGTTCTGGGGCTGCCGCCGGGACTTCATGAAGACTCCGCTCTGGTTCCCGCAAAGCTTCTTCGCCCGCACCCTGTGGATGGTGCTGATCGTGGTGCTGTTCTCCAAGGTCCTGACGCTGGTCTATCTGATGACCAACGAGGACGTGCTGGTTGACCGCCAGTACAGCCACGGGGCGGCGCTGACCCTGCGCGCCTACTGGGCTGCCGACCTGGAGGACCGCGACCGCATCGGGCGTGCCGCCGGTCTGCAACTGGTGGCCGAGCAGAATGTGCCGCGCAGCGAGTATCACTGGCCCTACACCGAGATCTTCCAGCGGCAGATGCGCGACGAGCTGGGCGACGACACCGAGGTGCGCGTGCGCATCCAGCCGTCCACGGCGATCTGGGTGCGCGCGCCGAGCCTGGGGCCGGATTGGGTGCAGGTGCCGCTGTACGCCTATCCGCTGCGTGGCCAGCGCATCTGGAGCGTACTCGGCTGGTTCCTTGGCATCGGCCTGCTGTCCACCGGTGCGGCGTGGATCTTCGTCAGTCAGCTCAACCTGCCGCTCAAGCGGCTGGTCTTCGCCGCGCGGCAGATCGGCAAGGGCCGGCGCGTGCGCCTGCCAATCGGCGACACGCCGAGCGAGATGACCGAGGTGTATCGCGCCTTCAACCAGATGGCCGAGGACGTCGAGCAGGCTGGCCGTGAGCGCGAACTGATGCTGGCCGGGGTGTCCCACGATCTGCGCACGCCATTGACGCGCCTGCGCCTGTCGCTGGAGCTGATGAGCAGCGATGACGAGCTGACCGATGACATGATTCGTGATGTCGAGGACATGAATGCGATCCTCGATCAGTTCCTCGCCTTCGTCCGCGACGGCAGCGATGAACCGGTGGAAACCACCGACCTCGGCGAGCTGATCCGTGAAGTGGTGGCGCCCTACAACCAGCAGCAGGAAATCGTGCGTCTGTGCGTCGAGCCGATGCCGCCGTTCGCCCTGCGCCGGGTGTCGGTCAAGCGGCTCTTGGTCAACCTGATCGAGAATGCGCTGCGTTATGGCGGTGACGGGGTCGAGGTGGCGGCCTATGTCTCCGGCGACCAGCATGCGCCCTATGTGGTGCTCAGCGTGCTCGACCGCGGGCCGGGAATTGATCCGGCCGAGCTGGAAGGCCTGTTCAACCCCTTCATCCGCGGCGATCGCGCCCGTGGTGGGCAGGGCGCCGGGCTGGGCCTGGCCATCGTCAAGCGTATCGCCTCGCAGCACGGTGGCATCGTCGAGCTGCGCAATCGCGAGGGGGGTGGTCTGGAGGCACGCGTCAGCCTACCCTTGGGGCTGCTGCTGCCGCGCGACGCGGTGCAGGGCAAGCCGGCCGAATAAGCCGGCTCGCAGCGTGGACGGATCAGCCCTTGCCCTTGGTGCGGGTCAGGTGCGGGCCGCCGTTCTTTTCCAGGTACTGAATGATCAGCCCGGCGACGTCCTTGCCGGTGGTTTCCTCGATACCGGCCAGGCCCGGCGAGGAGTTGACCTCCATCACCAGCGGACCGTGGTTGGAGCGTAGGATGTCGACACCGGCGACGTTTAGGCCCATCACCTTGGCGGCGCGGATGGCGGTCATGCGCTCTTCCGGGGTGATCTTGATCAGGCTGGCGGAGCCGCCGCGGTGCAGGTTGGAGCGGAATTCTCCTGGCTTGGCCTGGCGCTTCATCGCGGCGATGACCTTGTCGCCGACCACGAAGCAGCGAATATCGGCGCCGCCGGCTTCCTTGATGTACTCCTGCACCATGATGTCCTGCTTGAGCCCCATGAAGGCCTCGATCACCGATTCGGCGGCCTTCTCGGTTTCGCAGAGCACCACGCCGATGCCCTGGGTGCCTTCCAGCACCTTGATCACCAGCGGGGCGCCATTGACCATCTGGATCAGATCGGGAATGTCGTCCGGCGAGTGGGCGAAGCCTGTTACCGGCAGACCGACGCCGCGACGTGAGAGCAGCTGCAGGGCGCGCAGCTTGTCGCGCGAGCGGGCGATGGCCACCGACTCGTTGAGCGGGAACACCCCCTGCATCTCGAACTGGCGCAGCACGGCGCAGCCATAAAAGGTCACCGAGGCGCCGATGCGCGGGATCACCGCGTCGAAGCCCTCCAGCGGCTTGCCGCGGTAGTGGATCTGCGGCTTGTGGCTGGCGATGTTCATGTACGCGCGCAGCGTATCGATCACCACCACTTCATGGCCACGCTGCTCGCCGGCTTCGACCAGACGACGGGTGGAATAAAGACGCGGATTGCGCGACAGCACGGCGATTTTCATTGAGCACCGGAAGAAGTGAGGATCTGGGGTTTGTCCTGGATATAGGTTCGCGACGGATCGATCAGCCATTGACCGTCGACCAGTGCCTTAGAGCCGAGCAGCAGGCGGTAGCGCATGGTCTTGCGGCAGGTCAGGGTGAACTCCACCGGCCACACGTGGCTGCCCAGCGCGAGCAGGGTGCGCACCACGTAACGCGTCTGCACCTGGCCGTTGGAGCTCTTGATCAGCTTGCGCGTGACCAGCGGCGCCTCGCAGCGATGGCGCCGCTGCACCAGCGTGCCCAGGTGCGCGGTGAAGCGAACCCAGCGCTGCCCATCGCGTTCGAATTCGCTGATGTCGGTGGCGTGCAGCGCCGAGGTGCTGGCCCCGGTATCGACCTTGGCACGCAGGCCCACCACGCCGAGATCCGGCAGGGCGATCCATTCACGCAGTCCGATCACGGTGTGGGGGTCGAGTCTCTTCAATGGGCGTGTCCGAAGAATTTGGCGGCATTCTAGTTGGGGTGCATGACAACTGCATCCGTCTGTAACACCCTAGAACGATGTGTAGGAGTTAGAGCTGGACGATGGCTGAAAAAGACGACGACAAGGTGCGCCTGGACAAGTGGCTGTGGGCCGCGCGCTTCTTCAAGACCCGCGCGCTGGCCAAGGCGGCCATCGAAGGTGGCAAGGTGCACTGTCGCGGCGAGCGTTGCAAGCCGAGCAAGGAACCGAAGATCGGCGATGAGCTGGTGATTCGCGTTGGCTTCGACGCGCGTACGGTGGTTATCCGCGCGCTGTCGGCGGTGCGCCGCGGCGCACCCGAGGCGCAGACGCTCTATGAAGAGACGCCGCAGAGTCTGGCCGCTCGCGAGGAAGCGGCAGCCCAGCGCAAGGCAGGCGCCCTCGGCATGCAGACCGACGGCCGGCCGAGCAAGAAGCAGCGTCGGCAGATCCAGCTGCTGCGTGACTTCAAGCCGGATTAGCTGCGCAACGCCGGCGGACCGCATCACGTGCGAGGCCGTCCGGCGGCCACCCTTGGTCCGGGCCGGATTTGCGCCTAAAATTGCCCGCCTCCTCCGCCGTACCTGCGAGCTTTCCGGCTATGCCCGATCAAACCCAGCGTTTTCTCTTCGATGATTCCGATGTTCGCGGCGAGATCGCCACGCTCGAGGAAAGCTACCAGCACGTGCTCGCCAAGCACGCCTATCCAGAACCTGTGGCCCAATTGCTCGGTGAGCTGCTGGCGGCGGCCGCGCTGCTGGTCGGCACGCTCAAGTTCGACGGGCTGCTGATCCTCCAGGCCCGCTCCAGCGGTGCCGTGCCGCTGTTGATGGTCGAGTGTTCCAGCGCGCGCGAAGTGCGTGGTATCGCCCGCTATCACGCCGAGCAGATTCAGCCAGGTGCAACGCTGGGCGAGCTGATGCCCGAAGGCATGCTGGCGATCACCATCGACCCGGCCAACGGCCAGCGCTATCAAGGCATCGTCGGGCTGGAGGGAGTCAACCTGGCAGCCTGCCTGACCGATTACTTCGCCGCTTCCGAGCAGCTGCCGACGCGTTTCTGGCTCAATGCCGACAGTCGTCGCGCCTGCGGTCTGCTGCTGCAACAGCTGCCGGCCGATCGGCTCAAGGATCCTGAGGAGCGTGACGCCAGCTGGGAGCACCTGCGCACTCTGGCCGACACGCTGACCGCCGAGGAGCTACTGGGGCTGGACAGCGAGACGCTGCTGCATCGGCTTTACCACCAAGAGCCGCTGCGCCTGTTCGATGCGCTGCCGATCCGCTTCCGCTGCAGCTGCTCGCGCGAGCGCTCCGCCCGTGCTCTGGTCAGCCTGGGCGAGAAAGACGCCCTGCAACTGGTGGCTGAGCAGGGCGGAACGGTCAGCATCGATTGCCAGTTCTGCAACGAGAAATACACCTATGACGCCGCGGACGTGGCTCAGCTGTTCGCTGGCGGCGGCAGCGAGGCGCCGTCTGATACCCGCCACTGAATTGGCCTGACGCGCAACGCATCTGCATCAGGTCCCGCGGGGCTACCCGGTGATGCCGGCGGCCTCGCGCCGACAGTGAACTATTTGGCCATCACGGCCTCATACCCAGCGCGGCGCATTATCTGGCATAATCGCGCGCACTTTTTTCGATGTAGTTCGCTGTTCGGCGGGCTACAACAGCATGGAGGAATCGGCCCAGGGCCGACGGGAACACTCATGACGCAAGCCACCAACGCCGTGTACACCGACATCAGCACCGCTCAACTGATTGAAGAAGCCGTCAAGCGCGGAGAGGGCGAACTGTCCGCCAATGGCTCTCTGGTGGTGAAGACCGGGCACCGCACGGGTCGTTCTCCGGCTGACCGCTTCATCGTCGAAGAGCCGAGCACCCAGCAGAAGATCGCCTGGGGCCCGATCAACCGTCCGTTCCCGGCCGGCAATTTCGAGGCGTTGTGGAACCGCGTCGAAGCCTACCTCGGCGAGCGTGACAGCTTCGTTTCCCATGTCCATGTCGGTGCCGATCCCGAGCACTACCTGCCGGTCAAGATGACCACCGAAACCGCCTGGCACAACCTGTTCGGCCGTTGCCTGTTCATCACTCCCGAGCAGTTCAACCAGGCCGGTCTGAGCGAATGGCGCATCCTCAACGCACCTTTCTTCCAGTGCGTACCCGAGCGTGACGGCACCAACTCCGACGGCTGCGTGATCATCAACTTCGCCGAGAAAAAGGTCCTGATCGCTGGCATGCAGTACGCCGGTGAGATGAAGAAGGCCATGTTCTCCGTGCAGAACTTCCTGCTGCCGGACGTCGACGTGCTGCCGATGCACTGCGCCGCCAACATTGGCGAAGACGGCGACACCACCCTGTTCTTCGGTCTGTCCGGCACCGGCAAGACCACCCTGTCGGCCGACGAGAGCCGTTACCTGATCGGTGACGACGAGCACGGTTGGGGCGTTGGTCGCGTGTTCAACATCGAGGGTGGCTGCTACGCCAAGTGCATCGACCTGTCCGAGAAGAACGAGCCGGTGATCTGGAAGGCCATCAAGTTCGGCGCCGTGCTGGAGAACGTGGTCCTCGACGAACGTACCCGTCTGCCTGACTACGCCGACGCCAGCCTGACCCAGAACAGCCGCGCCGCCTACCCGCTGCAGCATGTCGAGAAGCGTTCCGAGAAGAACCTCGGCGGTGAGCCGAATGCGGTGATCTTCCTGACCTGCGACCTGACCGGCGTACTGCCGCCCGTGTCGATCCTGAACAACGAACAGGCTGCCTACCACTTCCTCTCCGGCTACACCGCGCTGGTCGGCTCCACCGAAATGGGTTCGGGCAGCGGCATCAAGTCGACCTTCTCCACCTGCTTCGGTGCACCGTTCTTCCCGCGCCCGGCCGGTGAGTACGCCGAACTGCTGATCAAGCGCATCAACGGCTTCGGCTCCAAGGTCTATCTGGTCAACACCGGCTGGACCGGCGGTGGCTACGGCGTTGGCAAGCGCTTCAACATCCCGACCACCCGTGCGGTGATCGCTGCGATCCAGAGCGGTGCACTGGTAGGTGCCGAGACCGAGCACCTGCCGATCATCAACCTGGACGTGCCGAAGGCCGTTGCCGGTGTCGACACCCAGCTGCTCAACCCGCGCAATACCTGGGCCGACAAGAGCGCCTACGACCAGGCTGCGAAGGAGCTGGCTGGCAAGTTCATCGAAAACTTCAAGAAGTTCGACGTCTCCGATGCCATCCGCAACGCCGGCCCGCAGCTCTAAGCTGCCTGCCGCGTGATCGAAAGCCGCCTCCGGGCGGCTTTTTCGTTTGCGCCGGGTGGTGAGTTAGATCAAAGGTGTCGATGATTCTTATCGGTCAAGACGCATGGATTCGATTGGTCGGCGCCCTTAGCATGGCGCGACTGTTCATTACGAGGAACCGCGCGCCATGAATACCGAAGAAGCCATCCGCACCCGTCGCGCCGTCAAGGCGTACGACCCGAGCTTCCAGCTGAGCCGTGAAGAAAAGGACGAGCTGCTGCAACTGGCGCTGCTGGCGCCCTCTGCCTTCAATCTGCAGCATGTGCGCTTCGTCGAGGTCAGCGACCCGGCGCTGCGCGCGCAGATCCGCGAGGTGGGCTGGAATCAGGCGCAGATGACCGATGCCTCGATGCTGGTGGTGGTCTGCGCGCAAGTCGACAGCTGGGAAAAGAATGTTCGTCGCGTCTGGGACGGTGCACCGAGCGAGGTGCAGGACTACATGGCCGGTGCCATCGATGCCTACTACCGCGACAAGCCGCAGGTCCAGCGTGACGAGGCCATGCGCAGCTGCGGCCTGATGGCGCAGACGCTGATGCTCGCGGCACGGGCCAAGGGCCTGGATTCCTGCCCCATGGATGGCTTCGATTTCGACGCGGTCGGCAAGCTGATCAACCTGCCGGACAACCATGTCATCGCGCTGATGGTCGCGGTGGGCAAGCGCGCCGCCGAGCCCAAGCCGCGTGTCGGCAAGCTGCCGTTCGATGAGGTGGTCATCCGCGATCGCTTCTGAGTCTTCTGGCGAAGGGCGCGCAATGCGTCCTTCCGCTGGGCCCGCTTTGCCCTCCTCAAAGCCTCATCCGGCCCGCCCAGGGCCATCGCTGGGCTGATGGCCACGCGCTCCGACGACCGGACGCACATGTCAGCCGCTTTGCAGTACCGTCTCCCTCCTTTTGCTACCCTCCGGCCTCCAGTCAAGGGAGTGACTCAGCTTGATCGAACAGACGCTCGAACAGACATTCGGCTACAACGGCTTTCGTCCCGGCCAGGAACGGGCCGTTCGCGCCGTGGTGGCCGGCCGCTCGGCGGCCGCGATCTTTCCCACGGGGTCGGGCAAGTCGCTGTGCTATCAGCTACCGGCGTTGCTGCTGCCGCATCTCACCCTGGTGGTCTCGCCGTTGCTGGCGTTGATGCAGGATCAGCTGGCCTTTCTGCAGCGGCATGGCATCGACGCCGGCAGCATCGACTCGGCGCAGAGCCGCGAGCAGGCCAGCGAAACCATGGCGCGGGCCAAGTCCGGCGAACTGAAGATCCTGATGATCTCGGTGGAGCGACTGAAGAACGAGCGTTTCCGGAATTTCATCAGCCAGGTGCCGATCTCGCTGCTGGTGGTTGACGAGGCGCACTGCATCTCCGAATGGGGGCACAACTTCCGCCCGGATTACCTCAAGCTTCCCGACTACCAGCGCCAGTTCAACATTCCCCAGGTACTGCTGCTGACTGCCACGGCGACGCCGCCGGTGATCGCCGACATGCAGGCCAAGTTCTCGATCGCCACGGACGACGTGGTGACCACCGGCTTCTACCGGCCCAATCTCAATCTGCTGGTGGAGCCGGTCAGCGGCTTGCACAAGCAGCGCCGGCTGGTGGAATGGCTGTCGGACAGGGCCGGGCAGCCGACCATCGTGTACGTCACCCAGCAGAAGACCGCCGAGCAGGTTGCCGAGCACCTAGCGCAGCGCGGTTTTCCTGCCAGCGCTTATCACGCCGGCATGGCTCACGAGATGCGTGAGTCGATCCAGCGCCGCTTCATGGCCGGCGAGCTGAACTGCATCGTCGCCACCATCGCGTTCGGCATGGGCATCGACAAGGCGGACATCCGCAACGTGGTGCACTACGACCTGCCCAAGTCGGTGGAGAACTACAGCCAGGAGATCGGCCGGGCCGGGCGCGACGGGCGGCCGTCCGATTGCCTGGTGCTGGCCAATCGCGACAGCCTCAGCGTGCTACAGAACTTCGTCTACGGCGATACGCCGGAACGCGAGGGCATCCGCTGCGTGCTCGACGAGCTGCTGCAGGCTGGCGCCGGCGGGCAATGGGAGTTGATGCTCAACCAGCTGTCCGACCAGAGCAACATCCGCCAGCTGCCGCTGAAGACCTTGCTGGTGCAGCTGGAGCTGCGCGGCATCATCGCACCGCGTTTTGCCTATTTCGCCGAGTACCGCTTCAAGTACCTGCTCGAGCCCGAGGCGCTGGTGGCGAAGTTCGAAGGCGAGCGGCGACAGTTCGTCGAAGCCATCGTGCACACCTCTGCGCGGGCACGGACCTGGTGCACGCTGGATTTCGATGTGCTCTATCGGCAGCACGGCGCCGACCGCGCGCGGGTGGTCAAGGCGCTGGAGTATTTCCAGGAAAAGGGCTGGATCGAGCTGGAGAGCAAGCAGATGACCGAGGTCTATGCGCTGCTCGATCCGCACTTCGATGCCGAGGCGCTGAGCGCCGAGCTGCACGCCTATTTCAAGCAGCACGAAGCCAGCGAGATCACTCGCATCGACAACATGCTGGCGCTGTTCGAGTCCGCCGAATGCCTGAGCCAGCGGCTGGCCACCTACTTTGGTGATCGCCAGGCACCGCAACACTGCGGGCATTGCTCGGTCTGCCGCGGTCAGGTGGCGCGCCTGCCGGAACCGCCGGCACTGGCGCCGCTTGAGCAGATCGACCTGTCCGCGCGCTGCGCAGAGTTCAGTCAGCGCTACACGCAGCTCAAGGGCGGTGCGCCGAGCGCCGAGTGCCTGACGCGCTTTCTCTGCGGCATCAGCGTGCCGCTGTTCACCAAGCTCAAGGCGCGCCAGCTCCCCGGTTTCGCCTCGCTGGAGGCCTACCCCTACGCCGAGGTCCGCGCGCGCTTGGAAGGTTAGCGCGCGGTCAGGCCGATCAGCCGGTCGGCGACGCCCTTGGTCTGGCGTGACGTGCCGGCGGTGAGGTTGCTCGAGTTTTCCAGCGCATCGAGCAGCCCGGTGAGCGAGCCGACGCCAGCCGACTGGGTTTCGATGTGCTGTGCCACTGCGCGAATCTCGCTGGCCAGGCGGTCGATGTCGGTACCGATCTCTTCGGCGTTCTTGCCGGTGATCTCGGCCAGCTTGCGCACCTCGTCGGCCACCACCGCGAAACCTCGCCCCATATCGCCGGCACGCGCTGCCTCGATCGCTGCATTGAGCGCCAGCAGGTTGGTCTGCCCGGCGATCTGCTGGATGGTCTGCACCACCGACTGGATGCGCTGGCTCGACTGCGCCAGGTCGCGGGCGCTGCTGACCACCTCGTCGGCCTGGTGAACCATCTGCTTGACCGAGCTGCCGGCCTGTTCGATGACGGTACCCTGCTGGTTGATGTTCAGGGTCAGGTCGTCCATCGACCCGTGCAGTTCAGTGGCGCACTGACTCAGCTGTTCGGACATCGAGCGGCGTTCCTCGTCGGCCTGCGAGAGCACCTGCCCGAGGTCGGCGAGGCCGCGGAACACCGGCCGGATATGCTCGTCCAGACCGTTGATGTCCACCGCGCTGCTGTAGTCCTGGCGCTTGAACTGCTCGATCTGCTTGACCACCACCTGGCTCAGGCCGGTGAGTTTCTTGATCTGCCGCCGCAGGAAGAACGCCTTGAATTCACCGTGGTAGGCGATGAAGTTGTCGGTGTACTCGTCGTGGAACTCGTCCTTGCCGTTGGTGCGGAAGAAGAACACCGCCGTCAGTGTCTGGTTGAGATTGAGGCCGAGGATCTCGCCGAAGGTCGAATAACCGGCCACCGGCACGTCATCGAACACCGGATCCATGCTGCCGAGCGCTCGTTCGTTGTTCAGCCGGCGCAGGATGCAGTCGTTGAGGATGCCCACGATCGGCTTGCCGGGCTTGTTGCGCATGAACTGCTGATAATCGCGGCGCGTGGTTTCGGCCAGCGGGGTGCGCTTGACCATGATCAGCTCCTCGCCCGGCGCCACGTCGCAGAACAGATGCACGCGCTCGTTGGCGAAGTCGATCTGCGAGATCGAGCGGACAAACACCTCCTCGCCGACGCGGATGGCGAAGGAGTAGTCCGAGAGCCGCTGCTCCAACTCCTGCGGCGCGCATTTGAGCGCCTCACAGAGCGCCTGGACCATCGTGCGGATGTTGCCGCGAGCGTCGACCACCTGGCTGATGTAGCGATCCTCCAGGGAGGCGCTGAGCACGCTCAGGCTGAGCGGCGTGGGCTCGAAGTTCTGGCTCTTGAACACGCCGAAGCGTACGTCTCGCGCGCACTTGAGGAAGACGATCAGCGCATGGTTCTGGTAGCTGCGCTGTCCATCGTGGAGCTGTGTGCGCTGGAAATCCAGCTTGCCGCCCGCCGAGCCACCGACGAACAGGCAGGGGAAGCGCCCGGACTCGTACAGGGCCTCCATGAAGAACGACTCCGAGGCGGACAGACCGTCGAAGAAGATGTTGGCCAGGGTGTCGCGGTAGTCGATCTTCATCGTCACCTGCAAACGCTTGATCGAGGCAGTCAGGCGGGCGATACGTTCGGCCATCGGCAGGCGCTGGCCGCCGCTGCGGATGTCTTCGCTGGCCAGCGGCACATGCACCACCTCGGCCGCTGCAATGACGCTCGCATCGAACAGTTGCAGGACGACGCCATCCCACTGGCCGCTCGTGGCGCAATAGAGTTGGCGGTTCTGGCTGGAAAGCTCGCCAGCGGTGCTGCACAGGCTCATCGCCGCATGCGGGAATCGCTGGCGCAGTTGCCGGGCCACCGTGTCGATGTCCACATGAGGCGACACGAATCCCGCTACATAGGTCGGCTCGAAGCGAAGTCCGGCCAGCGCTTCGGCTAACTGCCGGGCACTGACGTGCAGGCTGCAGACACCAGAGGAAGAGCCGGCACCGGCCTTGAAGCGGGAGAACAGGGACATGGTCGTTACTCTCATGTTGGGGCTGCTGGCATCGGGCAGCTTGGAAATGCGCCGTGATGCTGAACTTCTCAGCTTGGATATCGACAGCCAGAGTCAGCGCTTGAGCACCGTTCGGCGTCTCGCCTGATGCCGTGAACGTAGCGACTGCCACCAGCGCTGACCATGCCTCGATAGTTGTTGTACGAAAGTACCGATATATCGCTCAGCTTCTTCGTCGAAAGGCCATCTCGTTATGTCTGAGAGTGCAGATGTTGTTGTCCGTTATTTCCAACAATCAAACGGTACGGGCTGCTGTAGCAGGTGATTCTGCTGGTCATTGCATACACGGATGCCTATTTGGTTATAAGCGGCTCAATAACTAAGAGAACTAAAGTTATTCGATTTGTGGCCGACTTCCTGAAATAACGAGGTTGGTTCTATCTAATAGGTTTCAGTGGATCTGGTTATAATTGCCCTTTTCTTTCTTGGGTGAGTTGGTGATAGCTGTTATTTATATTTAAAGTATTTATTTAAATATCTTTGGTAACTTATTGATTTTTATCTTCAGGTTTGCCGACTATGAACGACAAGCGCATCCTGCGGCGCCTTGCCTTGTGCGCCGCTCTCTTCCTGTTGCCCATCGCTTCCCAGGCCAGCAGCCGAACCGTGCAGTTGCAGGCGTCCGATCCGCATACCGCACGCTCGCTAATGCTCAATGCCGAACTGTATCGCCCCGAAGGCAGTGGTCCCTTCCCGGCCATCGTGTTGATGCACGGCTGCGGCGGCTGGCAACCAGCCGTGCGTGATGGGTTGCGCACGCATGCCGAGTTTCTGCGCGACAGTGGCTTCGTCGTGCTCAACCTGGACAGCTTCGGGCCGCGTCAGTACGGCGGAGGCAAACTCTGTTCGAACAACCCGGCCCTGTATCGGGCACTGTCCTATCGCACCAGCGATGCCTTCGATGCGATGCACTATCTGGCCGGTCAGGACTTCGTCGCGGCGGACAATATTTTTCTCATGGGGCAGAGCAACGGCGGCGCCGTGGCGATTCGTGCCGCCAAGGAATCCGCCCCGCAGCGTTATGGCAACGGCGAGGCCGCTTTCCGCGGCGTCGTGGCCTATTACCCCTGGTGCGGTGAGCTGGGGCGTTCACGAGTATCGCTCAGTGCGCCCCTGCTGATCCTCGCGGGCGGTCGCGACAACTGGGTGCCGGCTAGCGAATGCCAGGGCGTGCGTGGCGAGGGGGCACCGCTGGAGGTGAAGGTCTATCCCGATGCGGCGCATTCATTCGACCTGCGCCTGCCACCGCAGAGCTTCCAGGGCAAGCTGATCGGAGGCGACCCGGCCGCGACCCTGGATAGTCGGGACCGGATGCTGCGGTTTCTGCTTGGCAACCTGACGCAGGAGCAGCAGCTGGCACGTGCTGCGCGCAATGGGCGAAACGTGGCACTGGCCAACTGAGGCGCTGGCGGGAGCTCAGCGATCGAACGGCAGGCCCGGCTCGAACGAGATCAGCGTGTAGGTGATCCGGCCATGAGGAAAATCCGCCTGCAGGGATACCGGTCCGCAGAGACGGTCCAGGCGGCATGACAGTCGGGTTGGCAGCCAGGGCAGCGAACCGCTCGGCTCGCTGACAACGGCCAGACCATGCCCTTCATTGTCTGGTGCCGCGGTGCAATGGCAGCGGACCCGCACGAAGGGCTTGGAGCGATAGGGAGCAAGAAACCGTGGCAGCCCGCTGCGCATGCGCGACGCCAGCAGCGGTGCGAGGTCGTCCCACTTCATTCCTGGCGCCGCTGCATAGGGTATCGATGGTACCGCCAGCGCCGTCAGCCAGAGCAAGGCCGTGCAATCTTGCTGTACCTCGCTGATGCGCCAGGCGTCGGGAGCCAGTTGCACGGTCATCAGCCCCCCACGCTCGCCACGCAGCAGGTGCTGGCCGGCGGCGTCGAGAGTCACGTTGATCCGCTCGGTGTCGCCCTGACGCCCGAGGATTCCCTTTGGCAGCTGTCCTTCCGTTTCGATGCTCCAGACTGCGATGCCCGGGGCTGCGCTGGCCAGCAGAGCCTGCACGTTGGGGTTGGCCGGTGCCGGCGAGAGCAGCGTGCCTTGTGAGGGCATCGCCGTCGCATGCCAGTGCTGGAATGGCTGCGTGATGTCCGGCGCCGTGAGGAAGTTGGCCAGACGAAAGGCGATCGTCGGTGCGCTTGGATCGGCCTCTGCCTGGCATTGCAGGTGCACGTGAGGTGTCGGTGAGCGTCCGGAGTTGCCGATGCGCGCGATGAATGCGCCGACCTCCACCCGTGCGCCGGGGCTGACCAGGATCGAGCCCTGTTGCAGATGCGCCAGTAGCGCCCAGCCGCCTTGGTCGAGGCGGATCATTACGTAGTTTCCCCAGTTATCTGCGTAGTTGCAGATGCCTGCAGGGTTGTCGCTGACCCCGTCATGGATACGCTCGACATAGCCCGATCCCGGAGCCATGACCATACCGTCGAAGGGCCCAGGTTCGGTGGAAACGGCGGGCTGGAAATCCAAGGCATGGCGCCAGGGGCCGACATGGCTGAGCAGGCCGTCTTCACCCTGCGCGATGCGCGACTTGCCGCACAGCGGCACGATCAGGAACGGGCCGCTGCCGCTGCGCCGTGACCAGTAGTCCAACCGCTGCCATGCGGCTTCTGGCGACAGCGCCATGGTTCGGTTGCGGCGCACGAGAAAGTTTTCGGTCATGCCCAGCGCGCTCAGCGCGACCCAGATCGTCAGCGCCGAGGCGAGCGGCAGATAACCGATCGCGGTATAGGGCGAAAGGTGCTGAAAGCCCGCGGCCAGCAGCGCTGCCGAGGCGCCACCAAGCGCTGCCAGGGGCAGGCTGATGCGGCTGGGAACCAGAAAGATCGCGCCGAGGGCTGCACCTGCCAGAAACGAGTTGTAGGCCGTCGGCATCCAGTAGAAGACCACGCCCAGCTGGTTCAGCTGAACGGCAGTGACGATTCCGGCGATCCAGCCCAGCGTACCGGCGAAGAAGGCAAGCCGGGACCAGAGCAGAACGGCCAGCGCGATGATCATGCCGATCCCCAGAGTGGGGGAGAACAGCAGGGCGCCGAGGGTGCGGAAGTAGGTCACCAGCCACTGCTGGAGCGTCTCCGGCACCGGCCACCATTGCATCGACGCCATGGCCGAAAGCGTCCAGTGCGGAAAGATCGCGAACAGGAACACGGAGACCATGCAATAGCTGACCACCAGCGGCGGCAGCCCGGCTCGCAAAAGCGGGCGCAAGGTGGCTGTCGCCAGGATCGTGGTGGCGCTGACGGTGCAGGCCACCACCAGAATCTGGGCCTCGACGGCGAGGCCTGAATACTCCGTCAGCCATGCCGCGGCGATTGCCGCGAGCAGGGCGTTGGCTTTGAGATTGCCCTCGGCCGGGGAATGGTCGCGAATCTGGAACAGCCGCAGGATGCCCTCGGCCAGCACGGTGCCGAACAGGGCGAAGGCGGCGAAGCGCAGGTTCTCGAACAGGCCCAGCCAAAGCAGTGCGCCGATCCAGGGATGCGGAATCAGAAAGGCGCCGCCGAGTGCCGGTCCGAGGATCGAGACGAGCGGCGTCGAGAAGCGGTGGACAGCATGCGCAGAGCCATCGCTGGTGGCCGCTCCGAGGTTCGGCGCGTCCATCAGCGTTCAACCAGGCTGGCCGGTAGCCGTTCGAGCCGCTGTACCTCTTCCAGGGTTTCCGCGGCGCGGATCAGTTCGGGTACACCGCTTTCGGTGATCAGCACGACGGCCGGTCGATAGGCGATGAACTGCATCGACTGACTGAGGTTGTAAGCGCCCACCGGGTGCACGCTGAGCACATCACCCACCTCCAGTGGCGGCAGGTCGATATGGTCGCGAATCACATCGATGGCCATGCACAGCGAGCCATAGATGCGCGAGGGCATGGGCGGTTCGTTGACCAGGCGCGAGGGCCGCACCTCGAAGCGGTACCAGGCGCTTGTGTAGAGCAGGTTGATCCCGGCATCGACGATGTAGTTGACCTTGCTGTCCTCGCCAGCGATCAGTTGTTCCTTGTAGTCACGGGCGGACAGGCCTTCGTTTTCCGCACGTTGGCGATGGATGCCCTTCACCGCCACCACGCTGGTCAGCAGGTAGCCAGCCTCGTCGACCAGATGACGTCCGGTTTCCAGTCGCAGGAGCGGCCGCTTCTTTTCCGGCAGACGGTTGAGCACCTCGGTGATGGCGTCGGCGTAGGCTTCGATTGGTGGCACGACCTGCTCGGCCGGGCCGGTCATGCCATGCAGCAGGCTGTTGGACGGAAAGCCACCGCCCAGGTCGAGGCAGTCGAGCAGGTGGCCGTGCTTGCGCTGGATGGTGTCGCGCAACGCCAGCAGCTTCTGCGTCGCGGTGCGGTAGGCCGAGGGCTCCAGAATGTAGGTGCCGATGTGCGTGTGCAGCGTATGCAGACGCAACCTGGGGTTCTTCACGATGCGCTCGGCGGCGCGCTCCGCTTCTCCATTGGCCAGGGCGAAACCGAACTTGGACCAGACCGGCCGAATGCCCGCGTCGAGCCACACGCGTATGCCCACGTCGAGCGGCTTGCTGCGGTCGCGGGTCAGCTCCTCGATCAGGCTCAGCTCGTCCCAGTTGTCGATGTGCAGCAATGCCCCTTCGTCGATGGCGCGGCGGAGGATGGCGCGCGGTTTGTACGGCCCGTTGAAGACGATATCCGGCCCGGCAAAGCCCAGGTAGCGAGCCTTCTCGTACTCGAAATCCGAAACCACTTCGGCGATCCAGCCTTCCTGGTGCAGGATCTGGCAGACGGCCTGCAGGTGGTTGGTCTTCAGCGACCAGGCGAAGCTGGTTTTCGGGTAACGACGGCGAAATGCCTCACGGGCGTGGCGCGCCTTGTTGCGTAGCGCATGCTCGGAGAAGACGAACAGCGGCGAACCGAAGTCGGCCACCAGCGCCGGGATCGGATTGCCGTCGATCTCGAACAGTGTCGGCGCGTGAACGCCGCGGGCGAAGCTGTTGCGCTCGGCCGCCGCATATGGGCTGTTGCTGCCCAGCTCGTTGCTGATGAGCGGTTGGCTGTAGTCCTGAGTCACGTCGAATCACCTCGAGGTTATCGTGCACTCGTCTGCGATGCAGACGCGCTGGCCGCCGATGGTCATTTGCGCCACCTCGGCGATATCGGTTACCAGATCGATGCTGTGGCGGATGAACATCTGCCCCGCGGTGCAGTTTTGCAGTGGGGTGACGTCCAGCCCGATGAGCTGCTCGAGCAGGCGCGCGGGCATGTTGCAGCCCAGCTGGGAGGGAAAATCCACCCAGGCGGGGAAGCGCGGGTTCATTTCGAACAGGGCATGGCGCTTGCCCGGCACCTTGATGAACTCGAGTTCGAAGGGTCCCGGCCAGCGCAGCGCGCCGATCACGCGGGCGACCAGTTCGTCGAGCTCGGGGTCGGCTACCACCACGCCGGCGAAACCCTTGCCGGCCGAAGTGCGCAGCATCTTGCGGATCGAGCAGGCCGCCAGCAGGCCGCCTTCTCCGTCGCCCAAACCGAGGATGTCGTACTCCTCACCGACCACCAGTTCCTGCACCAGCACTGGTGTGCCCCAGACGCTGGCGATGCTGTTGAAGGCTTCGTACAGCTCCTTCGGCGTCGTCGCCAGATGGGCCTCGTAGAAGCGACCCTTGACGTAGACCGGATAGCCCAGCTGCAAGGCCAGTGCAGCCAGGGTGTCCGGGTCGTTGGCCATCAGGGTTCGCGGCGTGGGTACATCGAGCCGTGCGCAGAAAGTATCCAGGTTGGCCTTGGCGCGCTCGTCCAGCGTCTGCTGGCTCGGCAGCAGGCAGCCGATGCCGCGCGCCTTGAGTTCCGGTTGCAGCTGGATGTAGTTGTCCAGCTCCGAATCCAGACAGGGGATCAGGTAATCGATCGGTTCGGTTTGCAGTATCTCGTCCAGCCTGTCCAGGGTGGCCTTGGCGCCCGCTCCGGGAAAGGGCATCAGGTAGGCGACGTCCGGTCGGCCTCCGTCATGGCAGTACAGGCCGCTTTCCAGCGGGTCGTAGGACAGACCGACGATACGCAGCTTGGGGAAACGGCGGCGCAGGCTGGCGGCTACCGCTGCGCCGGGCTGTGGATTATTACCGCGATGCAGGCCAGTGATGGCGACGTTGATCATGGCGCGCCCCTCGCTGGGTCGAACAGGCGGCCAAGCGGCTCCAGCGCCGTCAGGCTGTTGAGGAAGAGCTGAACGTCCCGGCTGGCTGTTGCGCTGTCCAGCTCATAGCGTGCCTGAAGTCTCGCTGGCAGGTCCGCGACGGGCGTGCCGGCGGCGAGGGATTTCAGCATGAAACAGGCGCTGGGATTAATCCTGTAGAACATGCCGGAGACGGAATCGAAAACGAACTCGTCGCCGTAGAACTGCAGGCGTCGATCAAGCGAACCGGGGTCCTTGCTGCTTGGAAAAGACGGCTTCGGCATGGCACTTCAAACCCCCGTGTGTACTGCGAAACTGCGGGTTAGGCGCCTTCCACGGTAGTAGCCTTTTGCCTTCCCTTATTGATCATAGTCATGTCCAGATGCAGTCCGGATTTTTTTTCATCGGCGATTGATTGGGATCAAAAGGCCATCACTTGAGGCGATACGAGCTAATGCGCAAGGACTAATCTCAGCGTGAATGAGCTGGGTGAATCTGCCGTGTTCCGCTGCTGCGTCTTTTGCCGGCCGCAGGTGCAGGTACGCAGGCAGGGCATTCCCGTCGAGCCCGTGACGACAGCGTCGAGCCTCTGCACGAGCCCGGATCAGCGAAGACAGGTTTGTGTCGAGACCGGAGGAGGTCGGCGATGTACCAGAAGAAGATGCTTTTCACGCTATCGGCCATGGCTGCTGCACTGCTTCTTGCGGGCTGTGCGGACAAGCTGGTGATTGCCTCGCACGCGCGACTGACGACCCTGGACCCGGTCACCAGCACTGCCTACGTGACGCGCAGCCACGGCTACATGGTCTATGACACGCTTTTCGCGCTGGATGAAGAGCTGCGCCAGCGCCCGCAAATGGTCGAGAAGTGGACGTCCTCCAGCGACCTGAAGACCTGGCATTTTCAGCTGCGCGAAGGGTTGCAATGGCACGACGGCCAGCCGGTGACGGCCGAGGACTGCGTTGCGTCGCTGCAGCGCTGGGGCAAGCGCGACGGTGCCGGGCAGCAGCTGTTCCAGAACATCAGCAGCATCAGCGTCGATGACGCGCAGCGCTTCACCATCGTGCTGAAGGAGGCGGACGTGAGCATCATCCGCACCCTGGCGAAGGTTTCGGTGAACGTGCCGTTCATGATGCCCAAGCGTCTGGCGCAGGCCGATGCGTTCAGCCCGATTACCGAGGCGGTCGGCTCCGGTCCGTTCATCTACCGGCCCGAGCGCACCACCGCCGACAAGGTGGTCTACGTGCGCAACCCGAACTACAAGCCGCGCCACGATGTGCAGTCGCAGGCGGCCGGGGCGAAGATCCCGGGCGTGGAGGTGGTCGAATGGCGCTATTACCCGTCGCAGCAGGAGGCCGTGCAGAAGCTCATCGACGGCAAGGTCGATTATGTCGAATCGCCTTCCACGCAACTGGTTTCGCTGATGGAGGGCAACGCCGATATCACCGTCGCCTCCACCGATCCGCTGGGTAATGTCGCCATGGCGCGCTTCAACCATCAGCAGGCGCCATTCAACAATCCGGGTGTGCGCCGTGCCGTGCTGATGGCCATGCAGCAGGATGCCTACATGTCCGCTGCGCTGGGCGACGCCCGCTACTGGCGCAACTGTTACTCGGTCTTCCCCTGTGGCACGCCGCTGGCCAATGAGGCCGGTAGCGAGATCATGAAGCGGGGCGACCTGCAGGCCGCCAGGCAGGCACTCAAGGACGCCGGTTACGACGGCACGCCGGTGGTCGTGCTGAATCCGACCGATACCCCGGTCATGGCGGCCTTCACCCAGGTGACCGTGGAGTTGCTCAAGGAATTGGGCATGATCGTGCAGGTTCGCGACATGGACTGGGCGACCCTGCTCGAGCAGCGTGAGCGGCGCGATTCGGTGGCCGATGGCGGCTGGAGCATCTTCCACACCTGGTGGAACGCCGTCGACCTCAGCGATACCTCGTCCATTGCGTTCTCCGGCGACCCGCAGAGTGGTTGGTATGGCTGGGCGGAAGATGCCGAACTGGAGCAGTTGCGTGCCGCGGCGGCGAGGGCGGACGGGGCGCAGAAGGTGGCGCTTGCCGAGCGCATCCAACAGCGCCTGTGGGATATCGGGGCCTTCGGCGTGCTGGGGCAGTTCTTCGAACCGGTCGCGTTCCGCAGCGACCTGCAGGGGATCACCGCGCCGATGCAGTTCTACTGGGGCGTGTCACGCAGCGAGGAGTGACGTTCCGGCTCCTGCCCTTGAAGGCCCGCCCTCGGCGGGCCTTCTGCATTTTGCGGCGTCACTGATTCGGGTAGGGGCGCGCCCAGTCGGCCAGTTCGAAGAACAGATCGCCAAGGGTGCGATAGGTGCCGCTGGCAGGACTCCAGCGATCGACGAGATGGTAACGACCCTGGTCGTTGCCCTCGATGACCCATTGTCCGCCATGTATGCCGTAGAGATTGCCCGAGGTCGGCAGACGCCAGAAGTCGGCGGCCGCCAAGGCTGCCTGCAACCTGTTCCAGTCGGCTTCGGCCAGGCGCCTGTGCGAGTAGGCGGCAAGCTTGCCCGGGTCGGACCTGCCCCAACCGGACAGCTGAAAGGCATGCAGCATGACCGCGTCACCGCTGCGGGTGATGCGGATCGTCACCGGATGGGCCAGGCCGTTCAGCCAGAGCAGGCGATAGCTTTGTAGATCGGGCGAATGACCGCAGGACAGCGAGGGTTCTCCCAGGCGCGCCAGGGGCTCGGCATACCAGCGTCTGCGCTCTTCGTCGGACGCCGGGTAATGTCGTGGGAAGCTGCCGGGGGGAAAGTAAAAATCCGCCCCGGTGCAGGCTGGCGGCGCGGCAGCCGCCTGGCCGTGCGCGGCTGCGAGCAACAGGGCCAGTGTCAGCCGGTACCGCTTGGCCTGTTTCAGGGAGGCGCTGAGCTCAGCCATGTTCGTCGTCCGCTAGAGCCGTGGATACCAGACACTATGGCTCATTGACAGCAACGCTCACTGATCAGGCTCAAGCAGCGGTTGTCGCAGCTGCCCGATTGTCCGAAACAGCCGCGCTCGGCCGCAATCGGAAGCTGTCGTCCGTCGTGCCCGCCTGCGGTTGTCGCAGCCGGAGCCATACTTGCCCTCCTTGCCATGTCTAGAAGCCAATCGCCCTGCAGGAGGAAAGCCCATGTATCGCCGTCGTCAGCTGTTGCGAGCGTCCACGATCTGTATGGCGGCCGCTGCCCTCGGCGCGTGGCTGCCGCGGCTGGGCCTCGCGGCGCAGCAAGTGCAGCGCCGCGCGATCCCGTCAACCGGCGAGATGCTGCCCGTCATCGGCCTCGGCACCTCGATCACGCACAATGTCAGCCTTGACGATCCGCGCATGGACCGCCTGCTCGAGGTGCTGCGGGTGCTGGTCGAGGGTGGTGGCTCGGTGATCGACACCGCGCCGAGCTATGGCAATGCCGAGCGCGTCGTCGGTGAGCTGGTCGAGCGCCTGGGCGAGCGCGGCCAGGTGTTCCTCGCCAGCAAGGTGTCTTCGACCGGCCGCGAGCGCGGCCTGGCGCAGATCGAGGCGAGCTTCGAGGCCCTGCAGACCGAGGTCATCGACCTGATCCAGGTGCACAACCTGCAGGACACCCGCACCCAGCTCGGCCTGCTGCGTGAACTCAAGCAGGAGGGGCGGGTGCGCTACATCGGCGTAACGCACTATCTGGAATCGGCCCACGATCGCCTGCTGGACACCCTGAAGCAGGAGCAGGTCGACTTCGTGCAGTTCAACTATTCGGTGGGCGAGCGCAACGCCGAGAAGCAGCTGCTGCCGTACTGCGCCGACCACGGCATCGCCACGCTGATCAACCGGCCGTTTACCCGTGGCAACCTGCTGTCCAGGGTCAAGGGCAAGCCGTTGCCGGACTGGGCCGCGGAGATCGACGCCAGCTCCTGGGCGCAGCTGCTGCTCAAGTTCATCCTCGCCGAGCCGGCGGTAACGGTGGTCATACCGGCCACCTCCAACCCGCGCTACATGACCGACAACCTGCTTGCCGGCCAGGGCCGTCTGCCCCATGAGCGGCAGCGGCAGATGATCGTCGACGCCTTCCGCTGAGCCGAGCCGAATGCCCGTCGCTCCGGCTGCGCGCCTCGCCGCGCTGATCAATGCCCACCCCGGCGAACTCCGCGCGGCGCTGGCCGGCTTCGGCCTGTTCTTTTGCCTGTTCGCCGGCTATTTCATGCTGCGCCCGATCCGCGAGTCCATGGGCATTCAGGGTGGTGTCGAGAACCTGCAATGGCTATTCACCGCGACCTTCATCGCCATGCTGGTGGCGGTGCCGCTGTTCGCCTGGCTCAACTCGCGGGTGGCGCGCGTCCATTACATCGACTGGGTGTACGGCTTCTTCTGCGTCAACCTGCTCGTGTTCGCCGGGTTGTTCTTCCTGCTCGAAGACAGCATCTGGCTGGCGCGGGTGTTCTACGTGTGGATCTCGGTCTACAACCTGTTCGTGGTCTCGGTGGCCTGGAGCCTGATGGCCGATGTGTTCGATGCGGCCCAGGCGCGCCGGCTGTTCGCCTCCATCGCCGCGGGTGCCAGCGTCGGCGGGCTGGTCGGACCGGCGCTCAGTGCATTGCTAGTGGTCGTGTTAGGACAGTTTGGTTTGATGCTGTTGGCAGCGCTGCTGCTGGCCGCCGCGGTGGCCATCAAGCATTACCTGATGGCTTGGCGTGAACTGCTTGGTGCCGGCCGCCCCGGTGCCGAACACGCCGAAAGTCCACGGCGACCGGTAGCGGGCAATCCATTCAGTGGCCTGACGCGGGTGCTGGGCTCGGGCTATCTGCTCGGCATCGCGGTGTTCGTGCTGCTGCTGACCACAGCCAGCACCTTTCTCTACTTCGAACAGGCACGGCTGGTCGCCGAGCTGTTCCCTGATCGTGCCCAGCAGGTACGGGTGTTCGGTGCGATCGATTTCGTGGTGCAGGCGGGTGCCTTGCTGTCGCAGCTATTCATCACAGGGCGCATCGCGCAGCGGCTCGGCGTGCGGATTCTGCTGGCAGCGGTGCCGGCACTTGTCTGCCTCGGGTTCATTGGCCTGGCGCTGGCGCCGACCTTTGCCGTGCTGGCCGCTGTGATGATCGTCCGCCGCGTCGGCGAATATGCCTTCGTCCGCCCGGGCCGCGAGATGCTCTTCGCGCCGCTGGATGCCGAGAGCAAGTACAAGGCGAAGAACTTCATCGATACCGTCGTCTATCGCGGCGGCGATGCCCTGAGCGGCTGGGCCAAGAGCCTGATCGACAGCCTCGGTCAGGGCGCCTGGCTGGTGGGACTGGTGGGCGCCATGTGTGCAGCGATCTGGGGTGTGCTGGGTTGGCTGCTCGGTGTGCGTACCGATCGAGACGGCGGCGATCGGCAAACCGGTTCGCCGGCGCGATTGCGCCGGGCAACCGGACGAAGCACCTGAACCTTCGAAGAGGCCGGCCCCTCGAATCTTCGTAGACCCGTCAATTATCAGGAGCAGTCGTATGCATGTTCAGGTCAATAGCAACCACATTCCCGGCAGCGTAGAGCTGCACGAGTGGGTCGGCACGACCGTGGAGGATCGCCTGGAACGGTTTGACGATTTCCTCACCCGCATCGAGGTGCATATCAGCGACGAGAACGCGCAGAAGGCCGGCGCCGACGACAAGCGCTGCCAGATCGAAGCGCGGCCGAAAGGCCATCAGGCGGTTTCCGTCACGCACAAGGCCGAGTCGATGCAGCTGGCGGTCGATGGTGCCGCCGAGAAGATGCACCACGCCCTCGAGCATCTGATGGGCAAGCTGGACAGCCGGGTCCTGTCTGGCGGTGAACTGAATGACCCCCTGCGTGACGAGTCGCCACAGGCCGTCAAGGATGCAATGCTCGAAGAGGAGTTTCTGGAAAAGCAGGACGAGCTCGACAAGTGATCCTGTCGCCCCGGCCGCGCGCCGGGGCGTTTCCACAAGCTTCATTCTCTTCCTGTTTCTCTGCTGCCAGGCCTGCGCGTTGGCGGCCGGCCCCGTGTATCCGGTAGTCAGATGCAGATCATCCTCGTGCGGCACGGTCGACCCGATCACGGCGCAGCGCGCTGGAGCACGCCGGTCGGCATGAAGACCTGGGTCGAGCGCTACAACGCGGCGGAGGTCGTCGCCGCCGAACGCCCGGACAGTCTGGTCGCGCTGGCAGGCTCGGTTGGCATCGTGGTCTGCAGCTCCCTGCAGCGTTGCATCGAATCGCGTTCGCATCTGGGATGCGACTGCTGTGAACGGCCCGATCCGCTGTTCGCCGAGGCGCACCTGCCTTATCCGGACTGGGGCCTGCCGCTGTTGCCGTCGCGCTTCTGGCGGCTGGTGTTTCGCACCGCCTGGTTTCTCGGCTTTGCCAGCCATACCGAGCACATCCGCGAGTCCACCAGGCGTGCAAGCGCAGCGGCAGAGCGTTTGATCGAACTGGCCGAGGCCAATGAAAGCGTGCTGCTGATGGGACACAAGATCATGAATGCGCTGATCGCCCGGCAACTTCGTCAGCGCGGCTGGCGTGGCCCCGCACTGCCGCTGCTCACCGGCTACTGGCAGCCGAGTCGCTACAGCAAGGGCTGAAAGCCAAGCTAGAGCACTCCGTACAGCATACGTTCCGCCTCCCTTCGGTCATTCAGCAACCGCTTTAGCTTGCCAGATGAAACGTTTCAGCTACCTTGAGCAGGAGTCATAACAACAAAGGGAACCCCCATGACCCGTTTGCAGCTTCTCCTCGGCCTGGGCATCTGCCTGGCCACTCCTGTCATGGCCTGGGAACAGGTGCTGATCGACCACGACAAGCCGGCGAAGAACTGGCGCATCACCAGCGAAGAGCTAGGCATCGACGCGCCGAAGCCATTCTCGGTCAGCATGCGTACCTTGCATGGCGGCCGGCAGGAAGGCGTCAGCCTGATCGAGATCGACAACGGCAGCATGCGCATGACCGTTGTACCCACACGCGGCATGAACGTGCTGGAAGCGGTGGCCGGCAAGGTCCGCCTGGGCTGGGATTCGCCGGTGGATGAAGTGGTCAACCCGGCGTTTATCGAGCTCAACGGGCGCGGCGGTCTGGGCTGGCTCGAGGGTTTCAACGAACTGGTCACCCGTTGCGGCTTCGAGTGGGTCGGCCACCCCGGCGAGGACAACGGCGAACTGCTCACGCTGCATGGTCGTGCGGCGAACATTCCGGCTTCGCGGGTGTTGCTGCAGATCGACGAGAAGCCGCCCTATGCCATTCGCCTGCGTGGCGAGCTGCAGGAGAAGGCCTTCAAGAAACTCGACTTCGCGATCCTCACCGAGCTCAGCACAGAGCCCGGTCGCAGCGGATTCTCGTTGCACGACACGCTGACCAATCAGGGCGACTACGCCAAGGAATACCAGGTGCTGTACCACACCAATTTCGGCACGCCGCTGCTGGAGGAGGGCGCGCGCTTCGTGGCGCCGGTCAAGCAGGTCTCACCGTTCAACCCCCGGGCGGCGAAGGAGCTGGGCGACTGGCAGCGCTACCGTGGTCCGACCAGGGACTACGACGAGACGGTGTTCAACGTGGTGCCCTATGCGGACGAACAGGGCAGGACCCTGACCATGCTGCACAACCGCGCCGGCAACCTCGGCGTGAGTGTCGGCTTCAACACCGCCGAGCTGCCGGTGTTCTCGCTGTGGAAGAACACCGATACCGAGAAGCAGGGATACGTGACCGGCCTCGAGCCGGGTACCAGCTTTTCCTACAACCGCCGCTATCAACGGCCGTTGGGGCTGGTGCCGAAGATCGAGCCGGGCGAGCAGAAGCACTTTCGCGTGAGTTATGAGCTGCTGGCCGATAGCGCCGCGGTCGACGCCGCGCGCAAACGGATCGAAGCGGTACAGGCCGGTCGCGAAACTGAAATCCGTGACCAGCCGCTGGTTGACCTGACCAGGGACTAAGTACGGCTTGCTGGCGACGTGTTGCGAGTGCTGCAGATCGTCGCCACGATGCATCGTCGATCCGCTGCGTCACCTGCTATGAGGGCTCTATGCCGGGCCTTGCAGGGCGACTGCGAGTCGCGGCTGGGGTCTGAAAGTTTTCCGCTTTCTGCCGCTATAGCAAAAGGCTTACAAGAGGCGGCGGCGTTCGACCCTTTTGCCGATCGCGGCATGTAATTAATCTACACCCACTCTGAAGCGCAGGAAGCGCTCAGGATCAGGAAGATCGACCATCGCCAGGACGGCACTCGAAGGGAATTCGGAACGGTCAGAAAAAACCCGCCTCGGCGGGTTTTTGCTTTTCCGCGCTGCATCGACTGCAGCGCTCGCCATAGCGAAAGGCTTACACGCAGCTCAGCCATTGGCGCTTTGTCTGCGCCACGGCGCAGCTTAATCTTTGCCCGTCTCTGAAGTGCAGGATGCGCTCGGGATCAAGGAGGATCGACCATCGCCAGGACGGCAACCGGAAGGATTCGGAATGGTCAGAAAAAACCCGCTACGGCGGGTTTTTTGTTGCCTGCGCAAAATCCGTCCTCAGCCGCAGCGTGGTGCTTTTTCAGCGGCTCGGGATGGCGCTCGCCAACATCAGGCTTCGTCGAGCAGGCCGCGGATCTTGACCAGCAGGTCCGCGGCTTTGAACGGCTTGAGTACCAGCTCCATGCGTTCATCGACGAATCCCTCGCGACTGGATGCTTTTTCCGCATAACCGGTCATCAGCACCACCGGTAGCGTTGGCCGCGAGCGCCGCACCCACTCGGCCAGCTGCTGCCCGGACAGGCGCGGCAGGCCGACGTCGGTCAGCAGCAGGTCGATGGACGGATCGGCCTCCAGCAGTGCCTGGGCGGTTTCCACATCGCCGGCCTGGCTGCAGCGATAACCCGCCTCGATGAGCGTCTCGGCGATCAGCATGCGCACGCTGGGCATGTCTTCCACCACCAGCACGTGCTCATGGCCGGCCAGACGCGCCGAATCATCCGGCGCCGCGCTGGGTGCCAGACTCGTTTCGCCGTCGGCGGCCGGCAGCAGCAGCGTCACGTCCGTACCGACGCCCAGGGTGCTGCGAATGTGCGCGTCGCCGCCCGACTGCAGGGTGAAACCATAGATGCTCGACAGCCCCAGACCGGTACCGCGGCCTTGGGGTTTGGTGGTGAAAAAGGGGTCGAACACCTTGTCCAGCACGGCGGGGTCGATGCCCGTGCCATCGTCGCTGACGCACAGGCCGATGTAACGGCCGGCGGCCAGCTCAGGGTGCTGGCTAGCGTCGGTGGAAAAGGTCCGGATGCCGATGTGGCCGCCTTCGGGCAGGGCGTCGCGGGCATTGATCACCAGGTTGAGCAGCGCGCTCTCGAACTGGCTGACATCCACCCGCGCCACGGCCGGCCCGTCGGTGAAGTCGAAGCTCAGGGTGATGCGCTCGCCGATGGTGCGCCGCAACAAATCCTCCAGCGAGCGGATGCGCTCGTTGATGTCCAGCGCGCGGGCGTCCAGCGGCTGCTTGCGGGCAAACGCCAGCAGGCGATTGGTCAGCGACGCGGCACTGCGCGCCGAACTCAGTGCGGCGTCGGCGAAGCGCAGCACGCTGTCGCCGCGGCCTTCGATGATCCGCTGTTTCATCAGCTCGATGCCGGTGATGATGCCGGTGAGCAGGTTGTTGAAGTCATGGGCGATGCCACCGGTCAGCTTGCCCAGGGCATCCATCTTCTGTGCCTGCAGCAGCTGCTCTTCGGTACGCGCGCGCTCGGCCACCTCATGGGCCAGCTGACTGGTGGTGGTCGCGATCTCCTGCCGCTGGGCGCGTTCACGGTGACGCTGCTCGGTGACGTCCTCGACGAACACCAGGCCCAGCCCCTGTGCGCGGTACGGCGAGATCTGCCACTCGGTCTCGCGGGTCTCGCCGTTGACCTGCATTTGCAGTGGTGTATGCCAGCGTTCGCCGGCCTGCAGATGCGTGCGCAGCTCGGCGAGAATCGCCTCCTGCCCGGCGGTGACGCTTTGCAACAGAGGCGAAGCCGGGCTGGCGCCGCCGATCAGCAGTTCGAATGCGTGATTGCACTCGTGCAGCTGCAGCTGGGCGTCGAGTACCGCGATGGGCGCCGCGACGTGAATGAATATCTCGCGAAAGCGCGCCTCGCTGTCACGCAGCGCGCGCTCGGTATCGCGTACCCGCAGCAGGGTGCGCAGCGTCGCCAGCAGCACGTCGGGGTCGACCGGGTGGATCAGGTAGGCGTCGCCGCCGGCGTCGAGACCGGTGATGATGTCGCCGGTCTCGATGGATGCCGCGGACACGTGAATCAGCGGCAGCAGTGCGGTATTCGGATCGGCGCGCAGCTGGCGCGCGATGTCGAAACCGCTGATGTCCGGCAGGTTGACATCGAGCACCAAGGCATCCGGCATGGCGCTGGCGAGCAGCGCCAGCCCTTCGCTACCGGTGCCGGCCTCCAGCACCTGATAGCCGTGGCGCTCCAGGACCCGACGCATCGCGTAACGCGTAGTGGCGTTGTCATCGACGATCAACAGGCGGCTTTCACGCTCCATCGCTTCCCTCCGCCTCGATGCTGAACGGGATGATCACATAGAACTCCGAGCCCTTGCCCGGTTCGCTCTCCAGCCCGACCCGCCCGCCGAGCAAGGCGGCGAAGCGCTTGCACAGGGCAAGCCCCAGACCCGTGCCACGCAGGCGCTTCTGCAGCGGCGAATCGACCTGGGAGAAGTCCTCGAACAGGCGATCATGCAGCTCGGCGGCGATGCCGATGCCGGTATCGGTAACGGCGAACCGTACCTGCTGCGGATTTTCCATCCGTGCCGAGACCCGAACCTCGCCGTGCGGGGTGAACTTCAGCGCGTTGGAAATGAAGTTGCGCAGGATCTGCGCGAGCTTTTTGTCGTCGGTGTAGAAGCGCGGCAGCCCCTGCGGCTCTTCGAAGATGAGATCCACCTGAGAGCCTTCGACGATCGGCCGGAACATGCCGCGCAGCGCGGAGAACAGGTCGAGCATGTCGAACCAGGCCGGGGAAATGCTGACACGGCCTGCTTCGATCTTCGCCAGATCGAGCAGGTCATCGACCATCTCGCTCAGCTCATTGGCCGCCGAGCTGACGAAACGTACCTGCTTGTGCTGTTCCGGGCTTAACGGGCCGTCCAGTTCGTCGCTGAGCAGGCGTGTGATGCTGAGAATCGAGCCCAGCGGCGTGCGGAACTCGTGACTCATGTACGACAGAAAGCGGCTTTTCAGGTCCGAGGCCTGGCGTAGTTGCTCGGCCTGGGTGTCCAGCTCGGCATACAGCGCCAGGACACCTTGATTGGTTTCTTCGAGCTCGGCGCGCAGCGAGTCGTTATCGCGGCGCAGCTGCTCGATGAGGCCGGCGTCGCCGAACCCGGACCCGGGGGATGTCGGATCAGCCACGAGGAGCCTCCAGATTGAGTGCCAGCACGGTCACGTCGTCGCGACCGCGACAGAAGTCCCGATGCAGCAGTGCGGCGATGATGGCTGGGTGTCGATGAACCAGCCCTGGATAGTCGCGCAGATTCCAGCGGGTTTGCAGACCATCGCTGAAGAGCACCAGTAGTCGCGCCTCGCCCAACGGGTAGTCGAAGACGTGCGCCTTGCGAAAGCGCACACCGACGATGCCTGGGTGCGAGGCCAGGCCACGCGAGCCCCCGCTACCGATCAGGCTGGCGCCGATATTGCCAACCCCGGCGAAATTCAGCGTCTGCCGCTCGCCGTCAAAATGAGCGATGGCTGCGGCGCCGCCACGAGTGCCGTTCATTGCCTGGTGCATGTTGCTGAACAGGGCGAAGGGGGAGTCCATCGGGGCTTCTGCAAACGCCGCGGCGCCTGCTTGGGCGGCCTGACGGGCAAGCTCGCCATGGCCGATGCCGTCGATGACCAGGGCACTGCAACGCTGCCCATCGAAGGCCAGCTGCCAGGTGTCGCCGCAAACCTGTTCACCTGGGTAGGGATGCTGGCTGACGCCGTAGCGCCATAGCGGCGGCTGCACGCCGCGAGGAAACAGCTGCGCCAGCACCACCGAGCCGCGGGCATTGGAGTAGGCGTCGAACACCTGGGCCTGACGCGCCAGCGCGCCGAGTCCGATGCCCTGGGTGCCGCGGGTGGAAAAGCCGTCGGTCAGGCATTGATCGAGGTCGAAGCCCGGTCCGCGGTCGACCGCGATGATTTCGACGCCGCGCCCCTCTCGTCCAGGAATTACGCGCAGGTGCAGTTCGCCGCGTCCGGCGTGCTTGAGCAGGTTGCTAGCCAGTTCGGTCGCGAGCAAGGCGACGCGTCCTGCATCGGTGACATCGAAGCCCTGCTGTTCGGCCAGCCGCTGGGCGACCCGACGGGCATGGCCGATCTGGCTGTTGTCTTCGATCAGCAGGACCTGAGTGACGCTGCCCGGAACGTTCATGTCCACCGCGTGATGGTGATTCGGGTGCCCGCGCCGACCGTACTGTCGAGTTCGAACTCGTCGACCAGCCGTTTGGCGCCGGTCAGCCCCAGGCCGAGGCCGCTGCCGGAGGTCCAGCCGTCGGTCATGGCCAGCTTGATGTCGGCGATGCCTGGGCCTTCGTCGCGGAAGGTCAGGCGCACGCCGACCCGCGTGCCGTCCTCAATCAGCTGCCAATCCATGTCGCCACCGCCGCCGTAGACCACGGTGTTGCGCGCCAGCTCGCTGACCGCCGTGACCAGCTTGGTCTGGTCGATCAAGCGCATGGCGCATTCCTGGGTCAGCTTGCGCACGGTCTGCCGGGCCAGCACGACATCCTGTTCGAGCCGCACCGGCTGGCTGCCGCTGCTGCGCACGATCATTGCGCAGCCACGCGGGCGCGCAGCAACTGCATGCCACGCTCGACATTCAGGGCGGTGCTCACGCCGGGCAGTTCGAGACCAAGCTCGACCAGGGTGATGGCCACGGCGGGCTGCATGCCCACCACCACGGTTTCGGCATCCATGATTCGCGACAGGCCGGAGATGTTGGCGATCATCCGGCCAATGAAGGAATCGACCATGTCCAGTGCTGAGATGTCCATCAGCACGGCCTTCGCCGAGGTCGAGCTGATGCGCTCGGCCAGGTCGTCTTGCAGAGTCAGCGCCAGTTGGTCGTGCATGTCGACCTGGATGGTGACGAGCAGGAACTCGCCCATCCGCAAAATAGGGATTCGGTCCATCAGGCAGTCCTGGTGACGGTGAGACCGGAGCGGCGCAGGGCCAGGGCGAGGGCGTCGGCCAGGCTCGCCTTGGTGACGATGCCCTGCAGGTCCAGACCCAGGTGTACGATGGTCTGCGCGATCTGCGGACGCACGCCGCTGATGATGCAGTCGGCGCCCATCAGGCGGATGGCGGTGACGGTCTTGAGCAGGTGCTGGGCGACCAGCGTATCGACCGTCGGCACGCCGGTGATATCGATGATGGCGATTTCCGAACCGGTATCGACGATGCGCTGCAGCAGCGATTCCATCACCACCTGGGTGCGCTGTGAGTCGAGGGTACCGATCATCGGCAGGGCGAGCACACCGTCCCACAGCTTGACCACCGGAGTCGACAGCTCCAGCAGCTCTTCCTGCTGACGCTTGATCACCTCTTCGCGGGATTTCTGGAAGGTGCGCACGGTGTATAGACCCAGGCTGTCGATCAGCTCGGAGACCGCCCACAGCTGCTCGGCGAATACTGCCGGCTCATTGGCGTACTCGCTCTGCAGCAGGGCCATCAGCGGACGCTTGATGGCGAAGATGAAGCCGGCGGTCTGTTGCGAATCCATGCCGAGCAGTGCGCGGCTGCGCGAGAGTTTTTCCAGATACAGGCGCATGCCGTCCCAGGCCGGACCGTTGACGTCGGCAGAGCCGTCCGCCGTTCCGCTGATCAGCTGCCGGATCAAGTCGGCGGTCTGCTGGGCCAGCTCTTCCGGCTTGACGTTATGGTAGCCGCCGAGGCTCTGAAGATCAGACTTCCAGCTGCTGAGCAGTTCGGCCTGATTGCGGGTGATGGTATCGAGGGTGCGTTGCAGCAGCGCTGCCATAGATGTCGCTCCAGATTTGGCTTGATGGTCCATGTTCACCATGGCGCGTAACAGGAATAGATGTCCGCTGTGCGGCGATGTTCCGCTAGACTGGCCACAGTCGCCCGCTTTCGGCGAATTCCCGACGGAAAAGCTGCGCGATACTAGCAAATAGGCATTGGTCAGGCGTGGGATTCGTTGCGCTCGCTTCGCCGCTCAGCCAGGTGCCACGGCAGCGATCTGCTCGATCAGCCATTGCAGCGCCGCATCATTCTGCCGTTGCGCCACGCTGACGATATCCAGCTCGAAGGGGCCGAGCTCGAACGGCAGGTCGAACAGTCGCAGCGGCAGCAGGTCGGCGAAATGGCGCGCCAGCTGCGTCGGCAGCACCGCCGCGAGGTCACTGCTGGCGACGATATGGGCAGCTTGCAGGTAGTTCGGCGTGGTGTAGACGACCTCGCGGGCTAGGCCTTGGCCCTCCAGCCACTGATCGACCATGCCGCGGGTCTGACCGCCATGCACCCAGAGATGGCGCAGGCGCAGGAAGGCTTGCAGGTCGAGGCCGTCCGTCACCAGTGGATGATCCCGGCGCACCGCCACCTGCAGCGTTTCGCTGGCCCAGTGGCGCACATGGAAGCGCGATGGCACGTCGAGGAAGCGTCCCAGCACCAGGTCGACTTCGCCATTGTCCAGCGCCTCGGTGGGCAGGCTGGGTGTCAGGTGCTGGATCGCCAGCCGAATGCCCGGCGCCCGCTCGGCCAGGCGCCGCATCAGTGTCGGCATGCAGATCAGTTCGACGTAGTCGGTCACGGCGATGCGAAAACGCTGCTGGCTGCACGCCGGATCGAAGGCCTCGCCGGCGATCAGGCTGTGTTCGATCTGCTGCAGCGCATGACGGATTGGCGCCTCCAGCGCCAGGGCTCGCGGCGTCGGTTGCATGGCCCGGCCGACGCGCACCAGCAGCGGGTCGTCGAGCAGTTCGCGCAGGCGACCCAGTGCATTGCTCACCGCCGGCTGGCTGAGTGACAGGCGTTCGGCGGCACGCGAGACGTTGCGCTCGCGCAGCAGGGCGTCGAGCACGCGGAGCAGGTTGAGGTCGAAGTTGTAGATATTCACTTGATGAATCCGAAACATCACAAGACTAAATTTCAAAAATAGTAGCGTCATCGTCTATGGTTGGTCTCCACTTTTTCCGCCTGCGACGAGGACCGTTCACATGAGCCAACCCCGCTTCGATATCCAGACCGCCGCCGTGATTGGTGCCGGCACCATGGGCCGCGGCATCGTCATGAGCCTGGCCAATGCCGGTGTGCAGGTGCTGTGGCTGGACAACAATCCCGAGATGCTCGAGCAGGCGCTGGGCGTGGTGGCCGACACCTACGCACACAACGTGCGCCAGGGGCGGATCGACGAGGCCGAAGCGGCGGCGCGCCGGGCCCGCATCGCCAAGGCGGCGGATTACCCGGCGCTGGCCGATGTGGATCTGGTGATCGAAGCCGTCTACGAGAACCTCGAACTCAAGCAGAAGATCTTCCGTGAGCTGGACGGCATCGTGAAGCCGACCGGCATCCTCGCCAGCAACACCTCGGCGCTGGATATCGATGCCATCGCCGCGGTCACCAAGCGCCCGGAGCAGGTCGTGGGCCTGCACTTCTTCAGCCCGGCGCACATCATGAAGCTGCTGGAAATCGTCCGCGGGGCGAAGACGGCGCCAGCAGTGCTCGAGGCTGCCACGGCCCTCGGCAAGCGCATGGGCAAGGTCAGTGTGATCGCCGGCAACTGCCCGGGCTTCATCGGCAATCGCATGCTCGCCACCTACGTGCGCGAGGCGCGGATGATGCTGCTCGAAGGCGCCTATCCCCATCAGGTGGACGCCGCGCTGCAGGGCTTCGGCTTCGCCATGGGCCCATTCCGTATGTATGACGTGGTCGGTATCGACCTGGAATGGCGCGCTCGCGAGCTGGCCGGCAAGGGCCAGGACGAGCCCGAGGTGCAGTTGGATAACCGTCTCTGCGAGCTGGGCCGCTTCGGCCAGAAGTCGCGCATGGGCTACTACCGCTATGCCGAGGGCAGCCGCCAGGCCGAGCACGACCCGGAAGTGGATGCGCTGGTGCAGCGCGAGTCCGAGCGCCTCGGCTATGAGCGCCGCGAGATCGGCCCGGAGGAGATTCTCGAGCGCTGCCTGCTGGCGCTGGTCAATAAGGGCGCCAAGATTCTCGAGGAGGGCATGGCCGAGTCCAGCGCCGATATCGACACCGTCTACCTCTACGGTTACGGCTTTCCGGCCGAAGTCGGCGGGCCGATGACCTGGGCCGACCGTCAGGGTCTGCCGGCCATTCGTGATCGCCTCAACGCGCTGGCCGAGCGCCACGGCGGGCACTGGCAGCCGGCCGGACTGATCGACAGCCTGGCCACACGCGGCGGCCGCTTCGCCGACTACAGGAAGGAGGCATGAGCATGGAATACAAAGCCCCCCTGCGTGACATGCGCTTCGTACTGCACGAGCTGTTCGACGCCACCGGCCATTGCGAATTGCTCGGCAACGGCCTGGACCGCGAGCTGATCGACGGTGTGCTGGAAGAAGCTGCGCGCTACACCGGCGGCGAGATCGCGCCGCTCAATCGCAACAGCGACGAAGAAGGCGTGACCCTGGAAAACGGCGAAGTGCGCACGCCGCAGGGCTTCGTCGAGGCCTACAAGCAGTACGTCGACAACGGCTGGGCGAGCATGACCGGGCCGACCGAATACGGCGGCCAGGGCTTCCCGCAGCTGGTGGCCTGCAACTTCCACGAGATGCTGATGGGCGCGTCGTTGTCCTTTCGCATCTATTCCGGCCTGACCGAGGGCGCGGTGCTGGCGCTGTACAAGCACGGCAGCGATGAACTGAAGAATGCCTATCTGGAGAAGCTGGTCAGCGGCCGCTGGAGCGGCACCATGTGCCTGACAGAGCCGCAGGCGGGCACCGACCTCGCCCTGCTGCGCACCCGCGCCGAGCCGCAGGCGGACGGTAGCTACAAGGTCAGCGGCAGCAAGATCTTCATCTCCGGCGGCGAGCACGACATGAGCGAGAACATCGTGCATCTGGTGCTGGCGCGGCTGCCGGATGCCCCGGCCGGCGTGAAGGGCATCAGCCTACTGCTGGTGCCCAAGTTCATCGCCAATGCCGACGGCTCGCCGGGCGAGCGCAACGCGCTGAGCTGCGGTGCCATCGAGCACAAGATGGGCATCAAGGGTGCGGCGACCTGCGTGATGAACTTCGACGGCGCCACCGGCTGGATCGTCGGCGAGCCCAATCAGGGCCTGGCGTGCATGTTCACCATGATGAACGACGCGCGCTTCCAGGTCGGCCTGCAGGGCCTTGGCATTGCCGAACAGGCTTATCAGGGCTCGCTGGCTTATGCCCGCGAGCGGCTGCAATCACGCGGACTGGCCGGCGCGCAGCATCCTGACAAGCCAGCCGACCCGATCATCGTGCACCCCGACGTGCGCCGCATGCTGCTGACGCAAAAGACGCTGGTCGAAGGCAGCCGCATGCTGGCGGCCTACTGCGCCCGGCAGCTGGACCTCGAGCATGGCCATCCCGAGCCGAGCTACCGCAAGGCGGCGAGCAAGCGCGCTGCGCTGCTGATCCCCATCGTCAAGGCGTTCTTCACCGACATGGGTCAGGAGGTGGCGAGCCTCGGCGTGCAGGTCTACGGCGGCCACGGCTATATCCGCGAATGGGGCATGGAACAGCTGATGCGCGACAGCCGCATCACCCAGCTCTACGAGGGCACCAACGGCATTCAGGCGCTGGATTACATCCGTCGCAAGCTGCTCGGCGACGGCGGCGCGGAACTGTCGGCGTTGCAGGCGGAATTCAGCGAGATTTGCGACCAGCAGATCGATCGCCCGGCGCTGCATGAACTGGCCAGCAAGGTGCAGACGCGTCTCGGCGAATGGCGCGAGCTGACGGCCGAGATCATCGCCGCCACCGGTCGCGATCCCCAGGAGATCGGCGCGGTGTCGGTGGATTTCCTGCAGTACTCGGCCTATGTCTTGTTGGCCGGCCTCTGGCTGCAGGCCGCGGCGCGTGCACAGGATGCGCTGGAGCAGGGCGCCGGCGAGGAGGCTTTCTATCAGGCCAAGCTGGCCAGTGCGGATTTCTATCTGCGCCGTGTGTTACCGCGGGCGAGTGCGCATCGGGAAGCCATTCAGGGTGGCGCGGATTGTCTGATGGCGCTGCCGGAAAGCGACTTCGCGTTTTGAGCTAATCGATCACAGGAGGCACCGATGCATCCGTTCAGCTTTGCCACAACCGCTCAATTGATCTGCGAGCCTGGCTCGTCGCGCCGGCTGGCCAGCCTCTGCAAGGAGCGTGGGGCGCGCTCGGTGCTGGTGGTGACCGACCCGGGCATCACCCGTTTCGGCCTGCTCGACGAAGTCCTGCCGGGCTTCGAGACGGAAGGGCTGCAGGTCGCGGTTTACGATCAGGTCGTTGCCGACCCGCCCGAGCACATCGTCCTGGCGGCGGTGGCGCAGGCCAGGGCGTCCCGGGTCGATCTGATCATCGGCTTCGGCGGCGGCAGCTCCATGGACGTGGCCAAGCTGGTTGCGCTGTTGGCCCATCCTGATTGCGCGCAGTCGCTGCAGGATATCTATGGTGTCGGCAACGCCAAGGGCCAGCGCCTGCCGCTGATCCAGGTGCCGACCACCGCCGGCACCGGCTCGGACGTCACGCAGATCGCCATCATCACCACCGGTGAGACGACCAAGATGGGCGTGGTCTCGCCCCTGTTGCTGCCGGACCTGGCGTTGCTCGACGCCGATCTCACCCTCGGCCTGCCACCGGCGGTGACCGCGGCCACCGGCATCGACGCCATGGTGCATGCCATCGAGGCCTACACCAGCGCGCTGAAGAAGAACCCCATGTCCGACCTGCTGGCCCGCGAGGCGCTGCGCCTCTTGGCGGCCAATCTGGACGAGGCGGTGCACAACGGCAGCAACCGCGAGGCGCGCCAGGCCATGCTGCTGGGCGCCTGCCTGGCCGGGCAGGCCTTCGCCAATGCGCCGGTCGCTGCCGTGCACGCGCTGGCCTATCCGCTGGGAGGCAATTTTCATATCCCGCACGGGCTGTCGAACGCCCTGGTGTTGCCGCAGGTGCTGCGCTTCAACGTCAGCGCGGCGGCCACGCACTACGGTGAACTGGCACCGATCGTTCTCGGCGAGCGCCTGCGCACGGATGATCCGTCCACCTACGCCGAGCAGCTGATCGCGGAGTTCGAGCAGATGAGCGCCCGCGTCGGCCTGCCGACCCGCCTGCGCGACGCCGGCGTGCCGGAGGACATGCTGCCGCAGCTGGCGAAGGAGGCGATGCTGCAGCAGCGGCTGCTGGTCAACAATCCGCGCGAGGTCAGCGAGGCCGATGCGCTGGCGATCTATCAGGCTGCCTACTGAGCCCAACCATCCTCTCACTTGCGCACCGCGAGAACGACCATGCCCGAGCAACCCAAACACCTGCGTCGCGACTACAAGCACTTTCAGCCCATCACCACGCGCTGGCACGACAATGACATCTACGGTCATGTGAACAACGTCGTCTATTACGGGTTTTTCGACACGGCGGTGAACAACTATCTGATCCAGCAGGGCGGGCTGGATATCCAGGATGGCGACATCGTCGGCTTCGTGGTCAGTTCGGCTTGCGACTACTTCGCCTCGATCGCCTATCCGGACCTGATCGAGGTGGGCCTGCGGGTGGCCAAACTGGGCAACTCGTCGGTGCAGTACGAGCTGGCGATCTTCCGCGAGGGCGAGCAGGAGGCCTGCGCGGCGGGCCGCTTCGTGCATGTCTTCGTCGCGCGGGCGAGCAACCGGCCGACGGCGATCCCGCCGCGCCTGCGCGCGGCGCTGGAGGCTCTGGCGTAGCGGCTGGATTCATCGAGCCAGAGAAACGAGAACGCCCGGACTCGGCAGAGCGAATCCGGGCGTTCTCAAGGGATGCTGCAGCAGGCCAGCGGCCTGCTCAGGCATCAATGGTGCTTGTGACGATGCTTGTAATGCCCCTTGGCCTTGCCGGGCGGGCCATAGTAGTGGCGGTCGCGGTAACGGCGATCACCTCGGTAGCGGTCGTCATCATCGTCGCCATAGGCGTTGCCGATTGCGCCACCGGCACCGCCGCCGACGGCTGCTCCGATCAGACCGCCGGTGCTGCCGCCGACCTGCTGGCCGATGACGTTGCCGCCGGCCGCACCAAGGCCACCGCCGATGGCCGCTTCGGTGCGGCTGCGCTTGTCGGCACCGACCATGCCACCTGCCGCACCGCCGACGCCGGCGCCGATGGTCGCGCCAGTCGAGCCACCCAGATGCTCACCCACCACGGAACCGAGCGCGCCACCGAGGGCACCGCCAACGGCGGCTTCGGTGTTGCTGCCGGCAAAGGCGGCTGCGCTGAGCAGGCTGGTGGACAACAGGAAAATCGAGGCGTACTTCATGGTGTGATCCCGTATGTGGAATTGCGCCGCGATCCTCACGTGCCGCTTCGCTTCCGGCAAGGGCTTTCCGATGAAATGCGTGATGCAGTTCCTGTTTGCTAACTCTTTGATTTTCGGCCGGAACTTGCATTGCGGGCGGAGGTCTTAAGTCGCTTTTGCGGCGACAGCAGCTCACTCGCGGGTGGCGCTTGCCGCCGGGCTGTAGACGCGCGGCGGGCTGCGATGCGGCAGATGGATCAGGTTCAGGTTGTGTCGCTGCGCCCAGCGTGTCGCGAGACCGGTGGGGGAGGACAGGCTGACCAGGGTCGGGATGCCTGCGCGCTGAACCTTGTGCACCAGCTCCAGGCTGCAGCGACTGGTGACGATAGCCAGGCCGCCGGCAACCTCCAATCCGTCGCGCGCCATGGCACCGATCAGCTTGTCCAGCGCGTTGTGCCGACCGATATCTTCACGCCCCAGACGTATCGTCCCCTGGTTGTCCATGAACAGGGCAGCATGTACCGCGCCGCAGTCGCGTCCCAGCGGCTGATAAGCGGAGATGCGCTCGCGCAGGTCGTGCAGCCAGTGTGCAGGCGGCAGCGCCGCTGGAGGCATGATCGGCAGCTGCGGCAGGGCCTGTTCCAGCGCTTCGACGCCACACAGGCCGCAACTGCTGTTGCCGGGGAGCTGGCGGCGCTGCCGCTTGAGTTGCCAGAAGCTGCGGCTGGATATCTCGACTTCCGCCCGCCGGGCGCTGCCCTGGCCGTGCAGATGAATGTCGTAGATGTCGTTCGGCGACTTGACGAAGCCGTTCGCCAGGCTGAAGCCGACGACGAAATCCTCGAGGTCCGCCGGGGAAATCATCATCACGGCCTGATTGAGCCCGTTATAGGCGATCGCCAGCGCGCATTCCTCGGCGAGGTCGACGACGCACCGTTCGGCCTCGTCGATCGGCTGATAGTGATAGCGCTGGCTGGCACCGCTGGGCGTTGGCGTAGCCGTTGCGATACCGGCGGGCAGACGGGAAGGCGCGTTCATCGGCAGGCTCGTAAGGGTCGGTTTCAGGGCCGGGGTCGGGCAACTGCGCTGCGAGCGCCGATCAGGTTGCCAGCAGCCGGTAGGGTTATGACCCCGCCCGGCCGAAGACGATTCACCGTTGGTCGGCCTTCGCCAGCATGTCGCGCACGCGCTTGGCCAGCGCGTCCAGGTTGAAGGGCTTGCTGATCATGTCCATTCCCGGTTCGAGGAAGTCCGAGCTGGCCGCCTGCCTGGCATAACCGGTCATGAACAGGACCGGCAGGCCGGCGCGTTGCTGCCGTGCGATATCCGCCAGTTGACGCCCGTTCATTCCCGGCAGGCCGACATCGGTCACCAGCAGGTCGATGTCGGGCGTGTTTTCCAGGATGCGCACCGCGGCGTTGCCATCCGCCGCTTCCAGGGCCTGGTAGCCGAGCATCTGCAACACGTCGAGAACCAGCAGACGCACGGCGGGATCGTCTTCAACCACCAGCACTGTCTCGCCCTGCCGGGCGCGCAGCGGGCCATGCACCTCGCTGGTCAGCGGTATCGCCTCGGGCTGGCTGTCGAAGACCGGCAGGTAGAGGCTCACCTGGGTTCCCTTGCCCGGTTCGCTGGCGATCTGAACGTGTCCGCCTGCCTGGCGGGTGAAGCCGTAGACCATGGACAGGCCCAGCCCGGTGCCCTGGCCGATCGGCTTGGTGGTGAAGAAAGGCTCGAAGACGCTGGCCAGGACCTTGGCGCTCATGCCGCAGCCGCTGTCGGTCAGGCTCAGGATGACGTAGCGTCCCGGCGCCAGTTCACCTACCTCGCTCTGCTGTCGAAGCTCGACGTTGCGCGTCTCGAGCAGCAGGGAGCCGCCGTCGGGCATCGCGTCGCGGGCATTGATGACTAGGTTGAGCAGCGCGCTTTCCAGCTGGTTCTCGTCGCTCGAGACCGGCCACAGACCGGCTTGCAGCTGGTTGCTGATGCGGATATGGCTGCCCAGGGTGCGGCTCAGCAGATCGTGCATCGACTCGATCAGCTGGTTGAGCTCGACGCACTTGAGATTCAGCGGCTGCCGACGCGCGAAGGCCAGCAGACGATGGGTCAGTGCCGCGGCGCGGTTGGCCGAGGTCACCGCGGCGTCGATGAAACGCTGGGTTTCATCATGGCGGCCGGACTGGATATAGCGCTGGATCAGGTCGAGGCCGCCGATGATCCCGGTCAGCATGTTGTTGAAGTCGTGGGCGATGCCGCCGGTCAGCTGGCCGACCGCTTCCATCTTCTGCGCCTGACGCAGCGCTTCCTGAGCCTGTTCGCGGCTGGCCATTTCCTTGAGCAACCGTTCATAGACTTCGGCCAGCGCCTGGGTGCGCTCCTGGATGCGGCTTTCCAGAGTCTCGTTCAGTTCGCGCAGGGCCTGCTCGGCGCGCCATCGTTCGGTGACATCCAGCGCCATGACGAAAAAACCTAGCACCTTGCCCTGGCTGTCTCGACGCGGCAGATAGTGCACCAGCATTCGTCGCGGCTGCCCGTCGCGATGCGGACTGGAGGCCTCGAAGGTCACGTGCTGGCCGGCCAGCGCGGCATGAATGCAGTCACGTCGCTCGGCATAGGCTTTCTCACCGAGCACTTCACGCACAGCTCTGCCGCGCAGCCAGCTCAGTGGGTGGCCGAACCATTCGGTGTAATAGCGATTGTTGAAGCGGAAGCGCTCGTCCTCGTCGATATAGCCGATCAGCACCGGGAGGGCGTCGGTAATCATCTTCAGCTCGGCTTCGCTCTGGCGCAGTGCGTCCTCGCTGGCCTGTTGCCGGGTGATGTCCATTACCGCGCCGGGAAAGCGCTGCGGTTGGCCGTGCTCGTCGCAATGCCGACGACCGCGCGCGAGGGCCCAGCGCATGGTGCCATCGGGGCTGCGCAGGCGATAGCGCACCTCGAGTTCTTCGCGGCCGTCGATACATCGCGACAGCGCGGCCTGCAGGCGTGGTATGTCGTCCGGATGAACGTGCTCGAAGAATGCCTGATGGCGCAGCCCGGTCGGTCCCGAGCGCTCGACCGGCGCAATGCGCAGCAGCTCGGCATGGTCCGGAATGCCACCGCTACGGATGTCCCAATCCCAGATCCCGACCAGGTCACTGGCCTCCAGCGCCAGCTGCAGGCGGTGCTCGCTGATCCGGTGTACTTCGGCACTGAGCTTGTAGTGCAGGGCGGTCTGCGACAGCCGAGTTTCGGTGCGCACGCGTTCGCTGGTTTCGCTCAGGCACAGCAGCAATCCGCCAATGCCGTGCGGCTCGTTGCGTATCGGGCTCAGTGCCAGGTCGAACCAGGCCTCGACCTGCTGGCCGTCGCGCTCGACCGACAGCTGCTGGTTGCGCAGCGTTCGCGGCTCGCCGCGACGGGCTCTGTCGCATGCCGGGGCGAGCAGCTCCCAGGTCGCGCCCCAGCGCCGGCAGGCCGGCATGCCCAGTTCGGCCGGGTGGCGGTCGCCGATAAGCCGGGCATGGGCGTCGTTGTACAACTGCAGCGCCTGGTCGCCCCAGAGGATGCACATGGGCAGCGGCGCTTCGAGGATGGTGTCGAGCAGCAACCGCAGCGTCTGCGGCCAGCTATCGAGCGGGCCGAGCACGCTTTCTTTCCAGGCATGCCGGCGAATGCGCTCGCTCATCTCGCTTTGACTGTGGGGCCAGAACTCGGCGCCTACTGCTGCCATGTCACTTCCTATCGATCATCCGTGGCTTTTGAACCGCGAATGCCGGGTCTCGACGACCGGCGTTCGCTGTTTCGATGTTGCTCGGCCCTAACTCATCCTGAGTCGGTTCTGCCGGCGGCAATTGTTGCGTAGTGTAAGGCTTCTGGCCGACCCACGGCAGAGCCAGCCGTCACGCCAGCGGGCCGGTCAGGCTGCTCGCCAGGTCGCGATAATCCTCGACGGCGGCAAACTCCTCGGTATCCTTCGGCGCGCGGCGACTGTCCGGCTCGCGCACCGCGAGCAGATGGGCGATGCCGAAACGCCGGGCACTGCGCAAGATCGGCAGGCTATCGTCGATGAACAGGGCACGTGACGGGTCGAACTCCAGATCCTGGCGCAGCGCATACCAGAACTGCGCTTCCTCTTTCGGGTAGCCATAGTCGTGGGAGCTGATCAGGCGGTCGAACCAGGGCGCCAGTTCGATTTTCTCCAGCTTCAGCGACAACGAGTCGCGGTGGGCGTTGGTGATCAGCACCACGCGCTTGCCGGCCTGGCGCAGCGCGGCAAGAAACTCGTCGGCGCTGGGCCGGAGGGCGATCAGCTCGGCGATCTCGCGTTTCATCTCGCGGATCGGCAGGTTCAGCTCGCGCGACCAGTAGTCCAGGCAATACCAGGTGAGCTTGCCGAGGTGTTCGTTGAACAGCGGCGCCAGCTCCAGCTCGGCCATGGCGCGGCTGATGCCGTGCAGCTCGGCGTAGCGTTGCGGCAAGAGCTCGAGCCAGAAGTGATTGTCGAAGTGAAGATCCAGCAGGGTGCCGTCCATGTCGAGCAGGACGGTGTCGATGTCGGGCCAGGGCAGGGTGGCGGTCATGGGCGGGCTCGGGTCGGCGAAGGGGACGAACAGGGCGTTCAGCTGGTCGCAAAGCATTCGCGGCCAGCGCGGGAACACGGGTTATGATAGCCGCTCGCGTTTCCAGGAGTTTCCCATGCGCCAGAAACCCACCGTGCTAGCTCGTGAAATCGTTGCCAGCAGCCGCCTGTTCCGCGTCGAGGAATTGCAATTGCGTTTTTCCAACGGCGTGGAGCGTACCTACGAGCGCCTGGTCGGAAAGGGCAGCGGCTATGGCGCGGTGATGATCGTGGCGCTGGCCGACGCCGAGAACGCGCTGCTGGTCGAAGAGTATTGCGGCGGGACCGACAGCTACGAGCTGTCGCTGCCCAAGGGGCTGATCGAGCCGGGCGAGGACGTGCTGGAGGCGGCCAACCGCGAGCTGAAGGAGGAGGCCGGCTTCGGCGCCCGGCGCCTGGAGCTGCTCACCGAACTGTCGCTGTCACCCGGCTACATGAGTCAGAAGATCCAGGTCGTGCTGGCCCGCGATCTCTATCCAGAGCGGCTGCCAGGCGACGAACCGGAGCCGATGCGGCTCGACAAGGTCAGTCTGCACGAGCTGTCCAGCCTGGTACAGCATCCACAGTTCAGCGAAGGCCGCGCACTGGCGGCGCTCTATCTGGCGCGTGATCTGCTGACCCAGCGCGGGGAGTTCGGCCAATGAGTCATCCTTATCTTTCGACGGTGATCGATCTGGTGCGCCAGGCCGGTGAGGCGATCCTGCCGCACTGGCGCAGTGAGCTGGAGGTGCAGGCCAAGGCCGACCAGTCACCGGTGACGGCGGCGGACATGGCGGCACATCATGTGTTGCTCGATGGTCTCAAGGCGCTCGACGGCAGCATCCCGGTGCTTTCCGAGGAGGACTGCGAGGTGCCGCTGGCCGAGCGTGCCGGCTGGACGCGCTGGTGGCTGGTCGACCCGCTGGACGGCACCAAGGAGTTCATCGCCGGCAGCGCGGAATTCACCGTCAATGTGGCGCTGATCGAACAGGGCGAGGTGCGCTTCGGCGTGGTCGGCATTCCGGCATCCGGGCGCTGCTACTACGGCGGCAAGGATTTCGGCGCCTGGCGCAGTGAGCCCGATGGCGCGGCGCAGCCCTTGCGCGTGCGCCAGCACCCCACGGGAGCCTTCACCGTCGTCGCCAGTCGGCGGCACAGCAGCCCGGCGCAGGAGCAGCTGCTGAACAGCATGCGCGAGCGCTTCGGGGAGCTGGCGTTGGCCAATGTCGGCAGCTCGCTGAAGTTCTGCCTGCTCGCCGAAGGCTCGGCCGATTGCTATCCAAGGCTGGCGCCGACCTCACAGTGGGACACCGCAGCGGCACAGGGCGTGCTGGAAGGCGCCGGTGGCGAGGTGCTGGAGGTGGGAGGTGCGCCGTTGCGCTACGAGGCGCGGGAAAGCTATCTGAATCCGTCGTTCCTGGCACTGCCGGCCGGCGTCGATTGGCGCGAGATGTTGATCGAGCTGGGCGGCCGCGACTGATCGCGCGAGCCGGGCGCGCGATCGACATATGCTGCGCCGCCCTGGCGCAGCCGATCACTTGTGCAGTACGAACTGCCCGGTGAAGCGCACGGCATCGCGACCGTCCGCGGCGAGGATGCGGCTGTGCAGTTCCAGGCGCGAGCGCCCGCGCCGACGATAGATCGCCTCGAAACGCTCCCAGGCCTCGGGACTCGGGGCCGAGCAGATGGCCATGGCGTCGTCGACCACCGGCAGTGGGTATTCGATCTTGCCTTCGTGGATGACGATGTGCCCATCCTCGATACCGGCTTCGCGCAGGCGCAGATGCAGCCAGCCCCAGCCCGCCAGCACGGCAGCGCAGTAGAGGCTGCCGCCAAACATGCTGCTCTTGTGATTGATGTTCGGCTGCAGCGGCACCTGCAGGCGCAGCTCGTGGTTTTCCCAGCGCTCGACACGCAGCCCCAGCGAGCGGGTCAGCGGAATGTCGTGATGGAGGATGGCTTCCAGGTAGCGGCTATCGCGGCTCATGCCGGGTAGATTCCTAAACGTTGCGAAGATACAGACAGACGCCAAGCATGACTCCTGAGTCACGCTTTGGCCAGTCCGTTCAGGCATTAGGCCGGGGCCGCCAGATCCGCTGCGCGCCCGGCCCTGCGTGCCCCGGGCCGGTGCCGTGGCGGTTGGCGGTGACGTTCGCTGGTGCGCCGCTAGCCGTTGGTCTTGCTGCGATAGGCGCAGTAACCGGGGCGTGGTCCGATGCGCGGGTGGTTGCGGCAGGTATCCGGGCGCTTGGCATAGACCGTGCACAGACGCGTCTTGCGGTCCAGGTAGAGGCAGTCGCCATTGGTCAGGCGCGTCAGGGTGAAGATCTCGTGCTTGTGATTGAAGTGCTCGACGATGCCGGCCTTGCTCAGGCGCTTGGCGATGTTCTTCGCCGGCTCGTCGCGCTCGAAGGCATCCACCAGCTCCAGGCGGATCAGGTCATCGATGCGCACCTCCACCGGCAGGGTGCAGCAGGTCGCATGGCAGTCGCGGCACAGGCCGGCGCTGTAGCGCACCCAGGTTTCCAGGCGTTCCGGGTCGGCGGAGGCGATCAGTCTTGTCTTCACGGGAGGTCTTTCGGTGCGGTTGGGCGCGCGGATCATAACGGCTCGCGCGCCAATTACCAGTGCCTTCCGGCGCCGGCCACCGGACAGGCGGTAGCGCAGATGTAAAGGAAACCTGTAACCCTTTTCGGAAACGCCGAATCAGAGGTGAACGGGCGCGGCTGCCGTGAGTCCCTCTTGTGTGTCTTCGCTAACCGAGGTCTGTCCATGACGCAGGAATCAGCCACTGTCACCGCCGAAGAAGTCGCCGCTTTTCGCGAGCGGGTTTTGCGCAAGCTCACCTACTCGGTGGGCAAGGATCCGGAGAACGCTTCCGACTATGACTGGTTCCATGCGGTCGCCCTTGCCACCCGCGACAGCACCATCGACCGCTGGATGGACTGCACGCGCGAGGCCTATACCGGCGGGCAGAAGCGGGTCTACTACCTTTCGCTGGAGTTCCTGATCGGTCGTCTGCTGGTCGACAGCTTGAGCAACCTGGGTCTTTTCGAGGTGGCGCGCGAGGCGCTGGCCGGGCTGGATGTGGACATCGATCGCATCCGCTTGCTGGAGCCTGACGCGGCGCTCGGCAACGGCGGCCTGGGGCGGCTCGCAGCCTGTTTCATGGAGAGCATGGCGACCCTTGGGGTGGTCTCCCATGGCTATGGCATCCGTTATGACCACGGCCTGTTTCGCCAGGCGATCGTCGACGGCTGGCAGCACGAGCAAACCGAGACCTGGCTGGATTTCGGCAACCCCTGGGAGTTCGAGCGCTCAGAGGTCAAGTACCTGATCGGCTTCGGCGGCAGCGTCACGGCGACCACCAACGAACAGGGCGAGGTCCAGCATTTCTGGCACTGGGCCGAGGGTGTGCGGGCGATCGCCTACGACACGCCCATCGTCGGCTGGCGCGGTGCCGGGGTGAATACGCTGCGCCTGTGGCGCGCGCGGCCGGAAGCGGACTTCCACCTGGCGCGCTTCAATGCTGGTGACCACATCGGCGCCGCGGCGGAAGAGGCCCGTGCCGAGAGCATCTCGCGGGTGCTCTATCCGGCCGATAGCACCGAGGCCGGCCAGGAGCTGCGTCTGCGCCAGGAGTACTTCTTCGTTGCCGCCTCGCTGCAGGATCTGCTGCGCCGCCATCTCAAGCAGCGCGGCTCGCTGGACAGCCTGCCCGACTACACCTCGATCCAGCTCAACGACACCCATCCGGCGATTGCCGTGGCCGAGCTGATGCGGCTGCTGGTCGATGTGCACAGCTACGAATGGCGGCATGCCTGGCGGCTGACCACCGCCACCCTGTCCTACACCAACCACACCCTGCTGCCCGAGGCCCTCGAGACCTGGCCGGTGGGGCTGATGGAACGCCTGCTGCCACGGCATATGCAGATCATCTACCTGATCAATGCCTACCACCTGGACAACCTGCGCGAGCGCGGCATCCACGACGCCGAGCTGCTGCGCTCGGTGTCGCTGATCGAGGAGGAGCACGGCCGGCGGGTGCGCATGGGCAACCTGGCCTTCCTCGGTTCGCACAGCACCAACGGCGTGTCCGGTCTGCATACGCAGCTGATGCGCAAGACCGTGTTCACCGACCTGCATCGCCTCTATCCGCAGCGGATCAACAGCAAGACCAATGGCATCACCTTCCGCCGCTGGCTCTATCAGGCCAATCCGCAGCTGACCCAGTTGCTGGTGGAGCATCTCGGTGAGGAGGTCCTCGACGAGCCGGAAACCCGCCTGCGCCAGCTCGAGCCCTATGCCGAACAGGCGGCCTTCCGCCAGCGCTTCGCCGAACAGCGGCTGGCCAACAAGCGCCATCTGGCCAATGTGATCCAGGAGCGGCTGGGCATCAGTGTCGATCCGACCGCGCTGTTCGACGTGCATGTCAAACGCATCCACGAGTACAAGCGCCAGCTGCTCAACCTGCTGCACACCGTGGCGCTGTACCAGGCCATTCGCTCCGATCCGGGCGGCAACTGGGTGCCGCGGGTGAAGATATTCGCCGGCAAGGCGGCCGCCAGCTATCACCAGGCCAAGCTGATCATCAAGCTGACCAACGACATCGCCAACACCATCAACGCCGACCCGACCGTGCGCGGGCTGCTCAAGGTGGTGTTCCTGCCCAATTACAACGTCAGCCTGGCCGAGGACATCATTCCCGCGGCGGACCTGTCCGAGCAGATTTCCACCGCCGGGCTCGAGGCTTCCGGCACCAGCAACATGAAGTTTGCCCTCAATGGTGCGCTGACCATCGGCACCCTCGACGGCGCCAACGTGGAGATGAGCGAGCGGATCGGCCTGGAGCACATGTTCATCTTCGGCCTCACCGCGCAGGAAGTGAACGTGCGCAAGCAGGCCAACGAATACAACGCCGAGGCCATCATCGCCGCTTCGCCGCGGCTGGCCGAGGTGCTTTCGGCCATTCGCGGCGGTGCCTTCTCGCCGGGTGACGCCGGGCGCTATACCGGCCTTGTTGATGGCATCAGCTGGCACGATACCTTCATGGTCTGCGCCGATTTCGAGGCCTACTGGCAGGCCCAGCTGGAGGTCGAGGAGCGCTGGCGCGACCCGGCCCGCTGGTGGCGTTCCTCGGTGTTCAATACCGCGCGCACGGGCTGGTTCTCGTCCGATCGCACCATCCGCGAGTACGCCCGGGAGATCTGGAAAGTGATGTGACGGCAGGCCCGCCGGCGCTTTTTCGCTGGCGGGCAGCCGGAACCTGCGGGGCGCTGCGCTCGTGCTGGCAATCTGCTCGCCGCTGCGCTGAACTCTGCGGGGGGCGAACCGGTCTGAGGGGAGTTAGTTTTCCTACGGCCTGCTAAACTGCGCGGGTTTATCCTTCCTCCGGAGCCATTTCCATGTCACGCGTAACCCTCAGTCGCTTCCTCATCGAGCAGACTCGCAGCAACAATACCCCGGCGGATCTGCGCTTTCTCATCGAGGTCGTGGCGCGTGCGTGCAAGGCGATCAGCCACCAGGTCTCCAAGGGCGCGCTGGGCGGCGTGCTGGGCAGCGCCGGTAGCGAGAACGTGCAGGGCGAAGTGCAGAAGAAGCTCGACGTGCTCTCCAACGAAATCCTGCTGGAAGCCAACGAGTGGGGCGGCCATCTGGCCGGCATGGCGTCCGAGGAAATGGACAACGCTTACCAGATTCCCGGCAAATACCCGAAGGGCGCCTATCTGCTGGTCTTCGACCCGCTGGACGGCTCCAGCAATATCGACGTGAACGTCTCGGTCGGCACCATATTCTCCGTGCTGCGCTGCCCGGATGCCTGCTTCAGCCAGAACGACGCTCTCGGCGAGGAAGCCTTCCTGCAGCCGGGCACCAAACAGGTCGCCGCCGGTTATGCCATCTACGGCCCGCAGACCATGCTGGTACTGACCCTCGGCCATGGCGTCATGGGCTTTACCCTCGACCGCGAGCTGGGCAGCTTCGTGCTCACTCATGAGAACCTCAGCGTGCCGCAGAGCACCGCCGAGTTCGCCATCAACATGTCCAACCAGCGCCATTGGGAAGAACCGGTCAAGCGCTACGTCAGCGAGCTGCTGGCCGGCAAGGAAGGCCCGCTGGGCAAGAACTACAACATGCGCTGGATCGCCTCGATGGTCGCCGACGTGCACCGTATCCTCACCCGCGGCGGCATCTTCATGTACCCGCGCGACGCCCGCGAGCCGGACAAGGCTGGCAAGTTGCGCCTGATGTACGAGGCCAACCCGATGTCGATGATCATCGAACAGGCCGGCGGTGCCGCCACCACCGGTTCCCAGCGCATCCTCGAGATCCAGCCGGATTCCCTGCATCAGCGCGTGCCGGTGTTCCTCGGCTCGAAGGAAGAAGTCGAGCGCGTCACCGGCTATCACCAGGGCTGACCGGTGCAGGCGCCCTGGCAGGAGTTGCTCCACTGGTGGTTCGGCCAGGGCACCAGCGCAAGCGAGATCGCGGCTGAAAAGCAGCGCCTCTGGTTCGGTTACCGTCCAGAGCAGGATGCCGAGGCCCGCGAACGCTTCGGCGCACTGGTCGAACAGGCGTTGAACGGAGAGCTGCAGGACTGGGCCGAATTGCCCGAAGGCTGGCTGGCCTTGGTACTGCTGCTCGACCAGCTGCCACGCATGATCCACCGCGACACCCCGCGGGCCTTCGCCGGCGATGAGCGCGCACAGCAGCTGGTCCGCGATGGTCTGGCCCATGGCGGCGACATGCTGCTCTCGCCGATCCAGCGGGTATTCATCTATCTCGTGCTGGAACACGCGGAGAACCTGGCGGTGCAGGATCTGGCGGTGGCGCACTTCACGGCCCTGCGCGACATCGCTGCCGAACACGAGCAGGTGCTGTTCGCCGGCTTTCTCGACTATGCCGAACGCCATCGGGACGTCATTTCCCGCTTCGGCCGTTTCCCGCATCGCAACGCCATTCTCGGACGCGGCAGCAGCGACGCCGAACGATCATTCCTGCAGCAGCCGGGTTCGTCGTTCTAGCGTGCCGCCGTCGTAGCGCTGCAGAAACATCGCTCGGCAATGCTGAACTTAAAAAGAAGCAAGGAGCTCGATATGTCATTGCGTACCCCATTGCTGATTGTCTGCACGGCTCTGCTGGCCGCCTGCAGCCCGATCACCCAGGAGAACTTCGCCAAGCTCAAGCCCGGCATGGAGCGGGTGGAGGTGGAGAAGCTGCTCGGCAAGCCTTCGGAATGCGCCGGCGCGCTGGGCATGTCCAGCTGTACCTGGGGTGAGAAGAACCGCTTCATCAGCGTCCAGTTCGCCGGCGACAAGGTGATGATGTTTTCCGGCAAGGGGCTGCAATAACCGCTGATGCAACCCTGGAGAGATCCGATGCGTGCAAGTGTCGCCCTGCTGTGCTTGATGATGCTGTTGAGTGGCTGCGTGGGAGGCGGGCGTGAGCGGCCGCCGGAAACCGTGGGTGAGGTGAATCTCGAGCGCTACCAGGGCACCTGGTACGAGCTGGCACGCCTGCCGATGTTCTTTCAGCGTGACTGCCTGCGCTCCGAAGCGCACTACCAATTGAAGGACGACGGCCATGTCGCGGTGACCAATCGCTGCGAGACGGAAGATGGCCAATGGCAGAAAGCCAAGGGTGAGGCGGTACCGCAGGAGGCCGGGCGTACCGATCGACTATGGGTGCGCTTCGATAACTGGTTCAGCCGGCTGTTCCCCGATCTGACCAAGGGACACTACTGGGTGCTCTACCTCGATGAGGGCTACAACACCGCGCTGGTCGGCAGCCCCGACCGCAAGTACCTCTGGCTGCTGGCGCGCGACGCCGAGGTCGACCAGGCGACGCAGGAGCGCCTGCTCAGCGAGGCCGAACGCAGGGGCTACGACACCTCCGAGTTGATCTGGCGCCGATGAGCGTTCAGCGCTCGGCGCCGCTCACTGCCATTGCAGGCGCGCCAGCTGCCAGTTGCCGTTTTCTTGTCGCCATTCCAGCCTGACCTGATAGTGCCCGGCCTGCTGCGGCAACAGTGCCTCGGCGCCGGTCAGCGCAACCTGCGCTTCGGTATAGCCGCGGTCTGGGTAAGTCGCATCGATCCAGCTGCGCTGGCTCAGGGCGACCACCCGGACGTTGCGGTGGCGCAGGAACATCAGCGTCGCCGTGCGCCGCGCCCATTCCTGATCGTACTGCCGCTGGGCCTGGAAATCGGCGTGCAGCAGCGCCATCAGCTCCCCTGTCTGCTTGCTCTCCAGGCTCGTCTGCAGCTGTTCTGCCGCGCGCTGCAGCGCCGCCTGCGGATCGTCCCGTCCGCAGCCGACAAGTGCCAGCAGTACCGCCAGCGCCGCAATTTTCCATGCTGACATGCTCAACTCCCCGAACCTCGCTATGATGCCGCAAACGTCATGCGGGCCGGCCGGCCCGCCGCAGATCAGGAGTGTGCCATGCAGCCCTTGTATCCGGAGATCAAACCCTACGCCCGGCACGAGCTGGCGGTGGAAGAACCGCATGTGCTCTATGTCGACGAGAGTGGATCGCCGGACGGCCTGCCGGTGCTGTTCGTCCACGGCGGCCCCGGCGGTGGTTGCGATGCGATCAGCCGGCGCTTCTTCGATCCGACCCTGTACCGCATCATCACCTTCGACCAACGCGGTTGTGGCCGCTCGACACCGCATGCCAGCCTGGAGAACAACACCACCGCGCACCTGATCGCCGACATTCAGCGCATCCGCGAGCATCTGGGTATCGACAAGTGGGTGCTGTTCGGTGGCTCCTGGGGCTCGACGCTGTCGCTGGCCTATGCCCAGGCCTTCCCCGAACACGTGCACGCGCTGATCCTGCGCGGCATCTTCCTCTGCCGGCCCGAGGACCTGTCCTGGTTCTATCAGGAAGGCGCCAGCCGGTTGTTCCCCGATTACTGGCAGGACTTCCTCGCGCCGATTCCGCCCGAGGAGCGCGATGATCTGATGTCAGCCTTCTATCGTCGCCTTACCGGCAGCGATCAGATCGCCCAGATGCACGCGGCCAAGTCCTGGTCGTGCTGGGAGGGCCGCACAGCGACGCTGCGACCCAACTCCAACGTCGTCGAGCGCTTCGCCGATCCGCACCGGGCGCTGTCGATGGCGCGCATCGAGTGCCATTACTTCGTCAACCACGCCTTCCTTGAACCCGATCAGCTGCTACGCGACATGCCGAAGATCGCCCACCTGCCGGGCATCATCGTGCATGGCCGCTACGATGCGATCTGCCCGCTGGACAACGCCTGGGCACTGCACCAGGCCTGGCCCAACAGCGAGCTGCAGATCATCCGCGATGCCGGGCACTCGGCGGCGGAAGTCGGTATCACCGATGCGCTGGTCCGTGCCACCGGTGAGATCGCCCACCGCCTGCTCGACCTGCCTCCGGCGGATGCCGAATGAAGGGGCTGATCCAGCGGGTTCGCCAGGCGCGGGTCGAGGTGGCTGGCGAGGTGGTCGGCGCCATCGATCAGGGTTTGCTGGTGCTAGTGGGTGTCGAGCGCGAAGACGATCAGGCGCGCGCCGACAAGCTGCTGCACAAGCTGCTCAACTACCGGGTGTTCAGCGACGAGCAGGGCAAGATGAACCGGTCGCTGAAGGACATCGGCGGCGGCCTGCTGCTGGTTTCGCAGTTCACCTTGGCCGCCGACACCCGCAGCGGCCTGCGACCGAGTTTTTCCAGCGCGGCGCCACCTGCGCAAGGCGAGGCGCTGTACGACTATCTGCTGGCGCAGGCGCGCGACCAGCATCCCCTGGTTGCCTGTGGGCGCTTCGGCGCGGAGATGCAGGTACATCTGGTCAACGACGGCCCGGTGACCTTTCTCCTCGAAAGCTGAGTTTCAGTGGCGCATCGGTTCCAGATCGTTGTCGCGCAACCAGGTAATAGCGTATTCGCGTAGCTGTACGGTCTGGTAGCGCAGCCAGGCCTCCCTGACGTCGGGGAAGTCCTCCAGCTTAAAATCGAAGGTGCGTAGCGGCTTGCGCCCCTTGAGCGCATTGCTGAGCACCGCATGGGCGATGGGATCGTGCTGGGTGAACAGGAAGGCCTCACGCATGGTGATCGATTGCGCGAGGTCCAGCGGTTCGATGTGCAGGTAGCGGTCCTCCTTGACGTCATACTTCTCCATGGCCCCGGGAGGAGGATCACCGGGAAAGATCGCGCGGATTTCGCCGCTTTCCAGATCCAGGTAGTAGTCGGCGATGTCGCGTCCGTCCAGAGCATATTCCAGACGGTGCATGTCGATGGTCAGTGGTCGCATGGCAAGAACGGCTCTTTTAGGGATTCGTTGGAATGTCGAGGCCGCGGCGCAGGCGCGCCGAGGCGTGAGCAGTCCCAATCTCTGACTCCCTCGTACCGGGTGGGTGCGTTACGTTCATCGGCGTGCAGCTGGCACCGGTCGCTTTCGATCGAAACGATCCCAGGGTCAGAACAGCCGTGCCAGCAATGCGGTGACCGCCGTCTCCACACGCAGGATGCGATCACCCAGCTGCACCGGCTGCAGGCCGGCGGCGGCGAGCTTGTCCACCTCGTACGGAATCCAGCCGCCTTCCGGACCGATCGCCAGGGTGACTGGCTCGCTGAGCGCGCGAGGGCAGGGCGGGAAATCACCAGGGTGGCCGACCAGGCCGCAGGTGCCTGCCGCCAGCTGCGGCAGGCGGTCTTCGACGAAAGGCTTGAAACGCTTTTCGATGACGACCTCGGGCAGCACGGTATCGCGCGCCTGTTCGAGGCCGAGGATCAACTGCTCGCGAATGGCGGACGGTTCGAGGAAGGGCGTCTGCCAGAAGCTCTTTTCCACTCGGTAGCTGTTGAGCAGGACCAGTTTTGGCACGCCCATGGCGGCAACGGTCTGCAGCACCCGGCGCAGCATCTTCGGTCGTGGCAGCGCCAGCAGCAGGGTCACCGGCAGCTTGGCCGGCGGTGGTTGATCGAAGCTCACCTGCAGCTCGGCCTCGGTGGCGTCCAGGCGCAGCAACTGGCCGCTGCCGATATTGCCGCCAACCAGGCCAACCTTCAGGTGCTCGCCAGCCTCGGCACGATGTACCTCGCGCATGTGGGTCAGGCGGCGGTCGCGCAGCAGGACCCGGTCACCGGCGATGAAGTCGGCCGGTTCGAGCAGCAACAGGTTCACGGGCGCGGCGCGGGCGGCTGGTCGCTGGCTTCCGCTTCGTCGTCCTCGGCGTCGCCGCGGAAGGGCTCCTCACGCTTCTTGACCATGCTGCCGCAAATCACGCCGGCTTCGAACAGCAGCCACATGGGCACGGCCAGCAGGGTCTGCGAAAACACATCCGGTGGCGTCAGCACCATGCCAATGGCGAAGCAGCCGACGATCACATACGGGCGGCTCTTGCGCAGGGTTTCCACATCGACGATGCCGACCCAGATCAGCAGGAAGGTCGCCACCGGAATCTCGAAGGCCACGCCGAAGGCGAAGAACAGGGTGAGGACGAAGTCCAGGTACTGGCCGATGTCGGTCATCATCGACACGCCTTCGGGCGTCACGCTGGCGAAGAAGCCGAACATGATCGGGAACACGACGAAATAGGCGAAGGCCATGCCGGCATAGAACAGGAAGATGCTCGACACCAGCAGCGGCACAGCGATGCGCTTCTCGTGCTTGTACAGACCGGGGGCGATGAAACCCCATATCTGATGCAGGATGATCGGCATCGAGAGGAACAGCGCGACCATTAGGGTCAGCTTGAACGGCGTCAGGAACGGCGAGGCGACGCCGGTGGCAATCATCGTCGCGCCTTCGGGCAGATAAGCCCGCAGCGGCGCGGCGACCAGCGCGTAGATCTGTTGCGAGAAGTAGAACAGCCCGGCGAAGAGCAGGGCGATGGCGACCACGCAACGCAGCAGGCGCTTGCGCAGCTCGGTCAGGTGCGCGACCAGCGGCATTTCCTGGTCGTCGATGGAAGGCTTGCTCATGGTTCGGATGGTCTGTCGGAGCGAAGGGGCTGAGCGGTCTCGGTGCCAGGGGCGGGTGGGGTCGCAGCGGGCGTCTGCGTATCGCTGGAACTACTGCTTGCTGTGCTCGCGGCCTGGCCGGCGCCGTCTGCGGACGTCGGCGGGGTTGTGACGGTCGGACTGCTGGAGGGCGATGGCGGCATGATGCTCTGCTTCATCTCCCGCTCCAGGTCGAGGATGCGCTCGTTGTGCAGCTGCCGACGGATCTCGTCGGCACCGATCTCGCGCTCCACCTCGGCCTTGATGTTGCTGAAGCTGCGCTTCAGCCGACCGACCCACAGGCCGGTGGTGCGCACCGCGCCTGGCAGGCGTTCCGGGCCGAGCACCAGCAGCGCCACCAGGCCGACCAGCAGCAGTTCGGTGAAACCGATATCGAACATCAGGACGTGCTCACATCAATAGGGAGAGCGGCCGGGCAGCGAAGGTCGCCGCTCGGCCGCATGGAACGTATCACTGGTCTTTCTTGGTCGGTTCTTCGACCTTGCGCGCCTGCGCGTCGATGGTTTGGTTCTGCTTGTCTTCCACGCCGGGCTTTTCCTCGTCGGTGCCCATGGATTTGCGGAAGCCCTTGATCGCATCACCGAGATCGGAGCCCAGGCCCTTGAGGCGCTTGGTGCCGAACAGCATGATGACGATGAGCAGGATGATCAGTAGTTGCCAGACGCTGATGCCGCCAAAACCCATGGTGATATCTCCGATGTGAATCAGGTTTGCGGACGCGCGGCTTTTTCCGCGTGCCCGGAGAGACCGAAGCGCCGGTCCAGTTCATCCAGTACCGCCTGCGGGTGCTGGCCGAGGGCGGCGAGCATGACCATGCTGTGGAACCAGAGGTCGGCGGTTTCGTAGATCAGGTCGCTGCTGTCGCCACTGGCGGCGGCGTCCTTGGCGGCGAGGATGGTTTCCACCGACTCCTCACCAACCTTCTCGAGAATCTTGTTCAGGCCCTTGTGGTACAGGCTGGCCACGTACGAACTGTCCGGCGCCGCGCCCTTGCGAGCCTCCAACACTTCGGCCAGGCGGGTGAGGGTGTCACTCATGCTTGTGCTCCGCGTAGATGGCGTGCGGGTCCTTGAGAACCGGCTCGACGACCTTCCAGGCGCCGTTTTCGAACACGCGGTAGAAGCAGCTTTCGCGCCCGGTGTGACAGGCGATGCCGCCGATCTGTTCGACCACCAGGATGATCACGTCGGCGTCACAGTCCAGGCGCAGCTCGTGCAGCTGCTGCACGTGCCCGGACTCCTCGCCTTTGCGCCACAGCTTGCCACGCGAGCGTGACCAGTAGATGGCGCGGTTTTCCTGCGCGGTCAGCGCCAGGGCTTCGCGATTCATCCAGGCCATCATCAGCACGCGGCCGGTCTTGTGGTCCTGGGCGATCGCCGGCACCAGACCGTCGGCGTTCCAGTTGATTTCGTCCAGCCAGTTCATCGGATTCTCCGCTCAATGGGCCAAGTGTGCCAGCCTGCACCAGGGATGGCTATCGGCGCACCACGATGAAGACGCCGGCCACCAGCATCACCCATGCCGGCCAGGCGGTTAAGGCGGTCAGGCTGTCCGCGCTGGCTGCCAGAGTCGCGCCGCTGCCGAGCAATACCGCACCGATCAGGCGCAGCGGCCAGCCTCGATGACGCTCGCGCCAGGGCGGCGGTGGGTTGTTCGCATGCGGGTGCGCCATGCGCTCTAGCAGCTCGCGGGTCATGTTGGCCAGGTGCGGCAACTGTTCGATCTGCGCGTGCACGTTCTTGATCAGCTGCTTGGGGCTCATGCGCTCGCGCATCCAGCGCTCGAGATAGGGCTGGCCAGTGCTCCAGAGGTCGAGATCCGGGTACAGCTCGCGGCCGAGGCCTTCGATGTTGAGCAGGGTCTTCTGCAGCAATACCAGCTGTGGCTGCACCTCCATGTTGAAGCGCCGTGCCACCTGGAACAGGCGCACCAGCAGCTGGCCGAAGGAGATGTCCTTCAGCGGCTTCTCGAAGATCGGCTCGCAGACGGTGCGGATCGCCGCCTCGAACTCGTTGACCTTGGTCTCGGCCGGCACCCAGCCCGAGTCGATGTGCAGCTGCGCCACCTTGCGGTAGTCGCGCTTGAAGAAGGCCATGAGGTTGCGCGCCAGGTAGTCCTGATCCTCGGGCGTCAGACTGCCGACGATGCCGAAGTCCACCGCGATGTACTGCGGACTCCAGGGCTGGTGGGTGCTGACGAAGATGTTGCCGGGGTGCATGTCGGCGTGGAAGAAGCTGTCGCGGAACACCTGGGTGAAGAAGATCTCCACGCCGCGCTCGGCCAGCTGGCGCATGTCGGTGTTCTGCCGCGCCAGCCCGGCCATGTCGGTCACCGGCACGCCGTAGATGCGCTCCATCACCAGCACCTGCGGGCGGCAGTAGTCCCAGTACACCTGCGGCACGTACAGCAGCGCCGAGCCCTCGAAGTTGCGCTTGAGCTGGCTGGCGTTGGCCGCTTCGCGCAGCAGGTCGAGCTCGTCGTAGATGGTCTTGGCGTAGTCGTCGACCACTTCCACCAGGTGCAGGCGGCGGGCGTCGATGGAGATGCGCTCGGCAGTATTGGCCAGCATGAACAGCCAGGCCAGATCCTGGCTGATGATTGGCCGCAGATTCGGCCGCACCACCTTGACCACCACTTCCTCACCGGTGCGCAGCTTGGCCGCATGCACCTGCGCCACCGACGCGGAGGCCAGCGGCTTGCTGTCGAAACGGGCGAAGATCTCGCCTACCGGCGCACCCAGCTGGCGCTCGATGAGTGCCGTGGCGACGGCTGAATCGAAGGGCGGCACGCGGTCCTGCAGCATCGCCAGCTCTTCGGCGATATCCGGCGGCAGCAGGTCGCGACGGGTGGAGAGGATCTGCCCGAACTTGATGAAGATCGGCCCGAGTCCTTCCAACGCCAGGCGCAGGCGAGCGCCGCGCGACAGCTCGCTGTGGCGTCGCGGAATCCAGCGCCAGGGCAGCAGGTAGCTGGTGGCGCGCAGCCACCAGGGCATCGGCAGGTCGAGAATGATGTCATCGAGGCGGTAGCGGATCACCACCAGCAGGATACGAAACAGGCGGCGGGCGGCGGCGAACAGCTTCATTCGGGGCGATCTGGATTCAGGTTGAGGGCGAGGCGCTCGATGCGCGCTTCGAGTCGGTCGAGGGCAAGTTTCATGTCATCCAGCTCGTCGAAACGCGCCTGGGCTTCGGCCTGGCCGACCAGCATCCGCGATTCCTCGCTGAGGTAGTCGGCAAGGTCCTGACGCAGCGAGTCGGCGCTGTCGCGTACCCAGTCCACTGGGCTGCGCAGGCTTGAGCCGAGCAGCTGTGCGCCGACCGGACCGAGCCAGCGGGAAATTTCATACTCCCAGTCCAGCTCCAGATCCTGCAGCACTTCGGCGAGGTTCATCAGCAGGCCGCTGTCGCCGTCGATCTTGACCTCGGGCCCATGCAGCACAGCGGTCTTGTTGCGGCTGACGGCCAGGCGTAGCAGGCTGCTCGCAGGCGCGCGCAGGCGGCAATCGGCATCCGCGCCCCAGTTGCTGGCCAGGCGCAGGCCTTCGTCGTCGGCAAGGATGAACAGCCGCCAGGCCGGCGCCGTGCAGTCGATCTCGATGATCCGGCCGCTCAGGCGTGCCAGTCGTGGCAATGCCGTGGGATCCAGGCGCAGGACGCGATTGATGCCACGCTCGGCACCGGCCAGCAGGGCAGCGCGCAACATCAGGGTTTGATGCCGCGGTGCAGGGCGACGATGCCGCCGGTCATGTTGTGATAGCTGACGCGCTCGAAACCGGCGGTCTCCATCATGCCTTTGAGGGTTTCCTGATCCGGGTGCATGCGGATCGACTCGGCCAGGTAGCGATAGCTGTCGGCGTCGTTGGTGATCAGCTTGCCCATCATCGGCAGCAGGCTGAACGAATAGGCGTCGTAGGCCTTGGAGAACAGCTGGTTGGTCGGCTTGGAGAATTCCAGTACCAGCAGGCGGCCGCCCGGCTTCAGCACGCGCAGCATCGACGCGATGGCGTCTTCCTTGTGGGTGACGTTGCGCAGGCCGAAGGCGATGGTGACCACGTCGAAGTGATTGTCCGGGAAGGGCAGCTTCTCGGCATCGGCCTGGACGAACCTGACATTGCCGGCCACGCCCTTGTCCAGCAGCTTGTCGCGGCCGACCTTGAGCATCGAGGCATTGATATCGGCCAGCACCACTTCGCCGGCGGGGCCGACGATGCGCGAGAACTGGCGGGTCAGGTCACCGGTGCCGCCGGCGATGTCGAGGATGCGATTGCCGTGGCGGGCGCCGGACAGCTCGATGGTGAAGCGCTTCCACAGCCGGTGCACGCCGCCCGACATCAGGTCGTTCATCAGGTCGTACTTGGCGGCCACGGAGTGGAACACCTCGGCCACCTTCTGCGCCTTCTGGCTTTCCGGCACGTTCTTGTAGCCGAAATGGGTGGTCGGTTCTGCGTCATGCGCTTTGCGAGGGTCGGTCATGGCTCTGTCCGGCGGAAAAACGGTGCCGGGCATTCTAAACCCAAAAGGCCGCGCCGGCTGCATCGGGTCGCGCAACAGACCCTACCGCGCTTGCGGCGGGTTGCCCGCGGACGTCGTTGCCTCGTCGGCGTCCGCCTGCGGCTTCAGGGAGGCATAGAAATTGGCGACCTCGAGGATCTGCTCGGCGGTCAAGCGCCTGGCCGCGCTATGCATGATGTGGGCATAGGCGGTGCCGCCGCGGGTACCCGACTTGAACAGCTCGAGCTGCAGGGCCAGATAGTCGGAGTACTGCCCGGCTATCTCGGGGTAGAGCGGGTTGCGCTCGGTCCTGTCGGGGCCGTGGCAGTCGGCGCAGGAGGGAGTTCCCTGCTCGTAATGGCCCTGCATGGCCGTGGCCTGGCCGCGCCGCAGAACCTCTGGCTTCTCGACCGGGGCCCGGCTGCCGGATCCGGGCAGGGCCGCGTAATGGCTGGCCAGCCGGCGCATGCTGTCCTCGTCGAGGCCGGCGGCGATCGGCTGCATGATTCCGCTATGGCGCTCTCCTGCGGCATAGGCGCGCAGGCTGGCCAGCAGGTAGGCCTCGTTCTGTCCGGCCAGCCTGGGAAAGGCGCCCTCGCCACGGCCGTTGCCGTCTTTCCCGTGACAGCGGACGCAGTTGGCCAGTACCGGGCCCAGTGGTTCGGAGAGCGGGCGCAGATGGTCGGGCGGGCCGCCGTCGTTGGCCAGGGCGCCGGGGCCGTAGGCCAATTCGCGGTAGCCTTCGGCATCGAGTTTCGGCAGTTGCCTGAGGAAGGCCACCACCGCCCATACTTCGTCCTCGCGCCCCGGTGCCGGCCAGGCCGGCATGGCGGAGAACTTGATACCGTTCCTGACGATCCAGAACAGCTCCTCCGGTTCCCATCTGGACATTCTCGGCGCCAGTTCCGGGGGCTCGGGCACCATCTGCCGGGCAATCAACGCGCGCGGCTGTCCCGGTGCGCCATGGCAGGGCGAGCAGCCGTTCTCGAAATGGCCGGCGCCCTTGAGGATCAGCTTCGCATCGTCCAGCGGCGGTACCTTGATCCCCAGCGACTGGGTGCGCACGGCGCTGCGCATGGAGAAGTGCAGGAACCAGGCGGTCACCGGCCAATGCCCGGAACTGGCGGCGATCGACACCAGTCCCGACCAGGCGTAGAGGAAACCGCCACCGGCACCCAGCGCCGCGAGCAGTGCCAGGCCGGCCAGGCCGCGCCGCCGGGAACCGCAGGTGGCGTAGTGCAGCGCCCGGCACAGGGGCGCGAGGAGCAGGCCGAAGGCGTGTCTAGCGCGCTGAAGCAAGATCGGACTCCTTTCGCAGCAGGCCCGCCAGCAGGAGCAGGCCTCCGAGCAGATAGCTGATGCCGCCGAACACCAGCATGATCACCCCGCCCAGGTGCTGGTCCTGAAGCGGCGACAGGCCGAAGGCGGGTGGTCCGGCGTGCAGGTACAGCGGACGGCCGGCCAGGGCCAGCAGCACGCCGAGCAGGGTCATGTGCATCGAGGTCAGCAGAAGGCCGGCGATGCCCGCCGGGGCCCGTTCGCGCCGCTGCTGCCGGGTGCCGCCGAAGGCGGACAGCCAGAGCAGCAGACCGACGGCGAGATAGCTGCCCTGTTCCAGCACCAGCAGCGCCGTGCCGTGGCGCGCGGCATGGTGCAAGGCCGGCGCATGCCAGGCCCAGACCACCAGCATTTCGACCAGCGAGGCCAGTGCCGGGGCGAACAGGGCCGGCCGGCAGCGTGCCGGGTCCAGCGGGCCGCCGGCGACACCGAGCGCCAGCAGTGGGGCGGCGACCGCCACCACCAGCACATGCATGCCCATGTGTGCGGCGAAGGTGTGTTCGGCCAGTGCCGGCATCGGCCCGAGCCAGGCCGCCGCCAGCGTCAGCAGGCCGAGAACCAGGGCGAGGCGGCGCATCAGCGGCAGTTCCCGATGAAGACCACCGTCAGCGCCACGTACAGCGTCGCGAAGAAGCTCAGGCCGCAGAGCAGCAGCGTCGAGTAGCCGAGGAAGCGGTGGCGGTCGGCGGGGGTGTCGTAGTCGTGCGGCGCGCTGGCGTCGGGGTTGCCGTTGCCGAGGCGGTGCTGGCGATAGCCGCGCCAGGCGGTCAGGGCGATGCCAAGCAGCGCCAGCAGGGTATAGAGGCCGACCAGCAGGCGCGCATCGCCCAGCGCGCCGGCGCGACCCACCTTGGCGCACCACACGGCGACGGTGACGTAGGACAGCAAAAAGTGCACCGCCCACAGGCCCGGGCCGAAGGTCAGCAGCCACAGGCTGCCCCAGCGCGCCGGTGGCGCCTCGAGTTCTTCATTCGGCTGATCGTCGTTGCCTGTGCTCATGCGATCCTCGGGAATCCGGCGATCACCGCCACCGTCACGGTTACGGTGATCGCCATGAAGTGCCAGTAGAGGGTGACGTTCTGCATGTCGATGTCATGCTCGGCGGTCATGCGTCCGGCCAGGCGGCGGGCGATGCAGTACAGCTGCATGATCAGTGCGATGCCCAGGTGCAGCAGCGACCACAGCACCAGCACCCAGACAGTGGCCGGGTAGACATGGCTGGTCGGGTCCAGGCCGGTGACATACGGGCCGGCGAAGAGTGCGGCACCTGTGGCGACGGTGAGCAGGGCCGCCAGACCCAGCGGCAGGTAGAAACCGAGCTGCCGGTCGAGGCGGTTGTTGCGGCGCGCCAGGAGGGTCAGGGCCCAGGAGGCCAGGCAGAGAAGGGCCGCTGTCACCGGCCAGACCACGCCGGGACCGATCGACGGCTCCGGCGGAAAGTCGGCGTGGATGGTCCAGAAGAAGAAATAGCCGAACACCAGGCTGGCGAAGGCGCTCATGTCGCCGACCATGGTGATGAACATCGCCCACCAGCCCACCGACTTGGGGCCGGAGGCGTAGAGCGGCAGGGTCAGCCCGAGACCGACGTCCTTCTTCGGCTTTTCGGGAATCAGCGCCGTGCCGGTCCACAGCCAGGCCAGGATGGCGGCGCCGGCGAGCACCGCACAGACGATCGCCGTCTTGTACATGTGATAGGTGGCGAAGATGAACGCGCCGCCGGTGAAGATCGCCGCCCAGATCGTGCGGAAAGTGGGGCCCGGCACGCGCAGGCACTGCAGCGGCTTGCCATCGATGGTGCTGGTGATCAGGGTCTCGCGCTTGCCCTCCTCGGCGTCGGCCAGATAGAAGCGTCCGGCATCGACGTCGGCCATCAGGCCAGGCTGGTCCCAGAGCGGATAGCGTCCCCGGATGATGGGGATCGAGCGCACGCCCCAGGACTCGCCGGGCATCTTCGCCAGCCATTCCAGAGTGCCGGCGTTCCAGGGGTTGCGCGCCGAGTAGGGCACCCGCTTCTTTGGCCGCACCACCTCGAACAGCAGGATCAGCACGCCGGCGGCGAACACGTAGGCGCCGACCGTGGAGATCAGGTTGAGCACGTCGAGGCCCATGCCGGCCGGGTAGGTGAAGACCCGCCTGGGCATCCCCAGCAGACCGGTGAAGTGCATCGGCAGGAAGGCCACGTTGAAACCGATGAACATCAGCCAGAACGCCCACCGGCCGCTCTTCTCCGACATCTGTTTGCCGCAGGTGAGCGGGTAGAAGTAGTACAGGCCGGCGGCGACCGGGAACAGCATGCCGCCGATCAGCACGTAGTGCAGGTGGGCGACGATGAAGTAGGTGTCGTGGGCCTGGAAGTCGAAGGGGGCGATGGCCACCATTACCCCGGTCAGCCCTCCGAGCACGAAGATCGCCAGGGCGCCGGAGACGAACAGCATCGGCGTCGACTTGACGAAACGCCCGGCCAGCGCGGTGGCCAGGAAGCAGAAGATCTGCACGCCGGTGGGAATCGCCACCGCCTCGGACGCGGCGGAGAAGAACGCCAGCGAGATGCCCGGCAGGCCGGTGGTGAACATGTGATGCACCCACAGGCCGAAGCTGATGAAGCCGGTGCCCACCGCCGCCAGCACGATCCAGCCGTAGCCGACGATGGGTCGCTGCGCGGCGGTCGGGACAATCATCGCCACCAGGGCGATGGCCGGCAGGAAGATGATGTAGACCTCGGGGTGGCCGAAGATCCAGAACAGGTGCTGCCAGAGCAGCGGATCCCCACCGCGGTCCGGGTCGAAGAACGGCCAGTCGAAGGCCCGCTCCATCTCGAACAGCAGGTCGCCGGCGATAAGCGGCGGGAACGCGAACAGGATCATCACCGCCACCACCAGGATGTACCAGGCGTACAGCGGAATCAGGTTGATGCGCATGCCCGGCGGGCGGGTCTTGAGCACGCCGACGATCAGCTCGACCGCCGCGGCCAGCGAGGCGATCTCGATGAACGACAGTCCGAGCAGCCAGATGTCGGCACTGATGCCCTCTGTGTGGGTGGTGGTCAGCGGCGGATACATGAACCAGCCGCCCTGTGGCGCCACGCCAAAGAAGATCGAACCGCAGACGAAGGTGCCGCCGATCACGTAGCACCAGAAACCGTAGGCCGACAGGCGCGGGAAGGGCAAATCGCGCGCGCCGAGCATCTGCGGCAGGACCAGGATCGAGAAGGCCTCGAAGATCGGCACGCCGAACAGGAACATCATCACCGAGCCGTGCAGGGTGAAGACCTGGTTGTAGGTGTCGGCCGAGAGGAAATCGTTGTCCGGCACCGCCAGCTGGGTGCGGATCAACAGCGCCAGCACCCCGGCGAAGAGGAAGAAGATGAAGGCGGTGGCGGTGTACCACAGGCCCACCTCGGTGTTGTTGACCGCCGACCAGTAGCGCCAGCCCTTGGGCGCCGCCCAGGGTTTGCGCAGGCGCTCTTCCTGGGCGCGCTGGCGCTCGAGGTCGGCCGGGTCCTGTGGGTCCGTTGCGCTGTCCGTCATTCGAGTTCGCTCAGGTAGGTGGCCAGCGCGGCCAGTTCGTCTTCAGGAAGCATGCTGAAGGCCGGCATCTTCACGTTCGGCTTCACCCGGTCGGTGTGACCGATCCAGCGGACGAAGGCCTCGGGCGTGTTGGGCAGCACGTCCGCGCCCAGGCCCAGGCGGCTGCCGACATGGGTGAGGTCCGGCCCGACCCGGCCATCGGCCGGCGTGCCGCGAATCGCGTGGCAGGCGCCGCAGCCGTTGGCCAGGAAGGCGCGTTGGCCGCGCTCGGCGACGGCGCCGCGTGGCGGGGCCGCGGGTGCCGCCTGGTGGGCCAGCCAGGCGGCGTAGGCCTGCGGCTCCATTACCACCACCTGGAAGTTCATCAGTGCATGGGAGGTGCCGCAGTATTCGGCGCAGGCGCCGCGGTACACGCCGGTTTCGGTCGGCTCGAGGATCAGTTCGTTGACCCGTCCCGGAATCATGTCGAGCTTGCCGCCGAGCGCGGGAATCCAGAACGAGTGGATTACGTCCGGGCTGCTCAGGCGAAAAAGCGCCCGCTCGCCCACCGGCAGGCGGATTTCGTTGGCCAGTTCGACCGCCTCGCCGTTCGCCGTCAGGTAGCGCACCCGCCACCACCACTGCTCGCCCGCGACCTCGATGCGTGCGGCGGGCTCGCCCCCGGCAGGACGCAGCTCGGACATCAGCGACAGGCTGTAGGTCAGCAAGGCGCCGAGCACCAGGGTGGGAAAGACCGCGCCGCCGCCGATGATCAGCCAGCGCGAGGCCCGCACGTTGTGCTCGGCCGGGCGCAGGCGGGTGACATACAGGGCAAGGCCGATCACCAAGGCCCAGATCAGCAGGCCGATGCCGGTCATCCACCAGAACAGTTCGGCCACGCGAGCAGCTTCGACCCCGGCGGGGCGCAGGCTCGACTGTGGGCCGCCGCAGGCGCTGCACAGGCCGAGGGCGGCCACGATCAGGCCGCCTCGGCATGTACCCGGGAGCCACGGCCTGCGCCAGGACCGAAAGGGTGCCCGCATCTCCTCACTCCTCGATGACCTGCGGTTTGGGACAGCGAGGCGCCGGAAAAATTTGGCTACAGAATCCCCTGTGCGGCCCTTCGAGGCCGTGGTGAATGGCAGCAAACTGCTATAGTGCGCAGCCTTTTTCGCCGCAAAGAGTCGTCATGGCCCAGATCATCGTCGAACGTTCCCACAATCTCGGCCGCGAGGCCGCGCGTGAAAAGGCCGACGAACTGGCCGCGCGATTGGCTCGCGAGTTCGGCGTGAGCTGCCAATGGCAGGGCGATGTGCTGGCGGTCAGGCGCAGCGGGGCGGATGGCCGTATCGAAGTCTACGAGGATAGCGTCAAGGTGCTGCTCAACCTCGGTCTGCTGCTCTCGGCCATGGGCAGCAGTATCCAGGGCCAGATCGAGCGGGCGCTGGACAAGGCGCTGGCCTGAGGCAGCTGGTCTTCAGCCTGTCGGTCGCAATAAGGTGCGCGGGACGTAGGGTGGCTGTCGCTTTTTACATCCGCGGCCGCGGAACATCGACTCTGTTCGGTGGATCGACGAAGCGTGATCCACCCTACGGTTTCCCTTTCAGAGCATCAGCTTGACCACCGACTCATCGGGGTCGCGGGATTTTCCGGCGGCTGCCAGTGCCGCGAGATAGTCCTCCCACAGCGCCTGCTGATTCAGCGCCAGGCGCTCGAGGTAGTCCCAGGTGTAGAGGCCGCTGTCGTGGCCATCGCTGAAGGTCAGCTTCAACGCATACTGACCGGCCGGCTCGATCTGCTCCAGCGCGACATTCAGCTTGCCGGTCTGCAGCACAGGGTTGCCGTGGCCCTGGACTTCCGCCGACGGCGAGTGCACGCGCAGGAATTCGGCCGGCAGCAGGTAGCGCTCATCAGCGCCGTATTCCAGTTCCAGCGTCCTGGACGCCTTGTGCAGCTTGATCGTGGTGGGGATGCGCATGCGACGCTCCGGAAAAATCGGCCGTGGCGATTGCCACGGCCGCGACGGTCAGAGGATATAGCGCGACAGGTCTTCGTCCTGCGCCAGCTCGCCGAGGTGCTCGTTGACATAGGCAGCGTCGATGCGGATCGGCTCGCCCTGCTGCTTGCCGGCCAGGTCGGCTGCACTGAAGGAGACCTCCTCCAACAGCCGCTCGAGCAAGGTGTGCAGGCGACGGGCGCCGATGTTCTCGGTCTTCTCGTTGACCTGCCAGGCGATCTCGGCGATGCGCTTGATACCGTCCTCGAGAAACTCGATATGCAGCCCTTCGGTCTTCAGCAGCTCGCGGTACTGCTCGGTGAGCGCCGCATGCGGCTCGGTGAGGATGCGCTCGAAGTCCTGCGGTGACAGCGCCTTGAGCTCGACGCGAATCGGCAGACGGCCCTGCAGCTCCGGCACCAGGTCGCTGGGCTTGGACAGGTGGAAGGCGCCGGAGGCGATGAAGAGGATATGGTCGGTCTTGACCATGCCCAGCTTGGTATTGACGGTGCTGCCCTCGATCAGCGGCAGCAGATCACGCTGCACGCCTTCGCGGGAAACGTCGGCGCCGCCGGTGTTGCCGCGCTTGGCGACCTTGTCGATCTCGTCGATGAAAACGATGCCGTTCTGCTCCACTGCCTCCAGGGCACGGGCCTTGAGGTCTTCTTCGTTGACCAGGCGCGCGGCTTCCTCGTCGCGAATGAGCTTGAAGGCTTCCTTGATCTTCAGCTTGCGGCTCTTCTTCTTGCCCTTGCCCATATTGGCGAAGAGGTTCTGCAGCTGGTTGGTCATCTCCTCCATGCCGGGCGGGGCCATGATTTCCACCCCGGCCGGGCTCTCGGCGACCTCGATGTCGATTTCCTTGTCGTCCAGCTGGCCTTCGCGCAGGCGCTTGCGGAACAGCTGACGGGTGTTGGAATCACCGCTCTGCACCGGCTCCTCGGAGAAGCCCACCGGCCGTGCCGGCGGCAGCAGCGCATCGAGAATGCGTTCTTCGGCGGCGTCTTCGGCGCGGTGGCGCATCTTGTGCACCTCCTGCTCGCGCAGCATCTTCAGCGCCGCGTCGGCCAGATCGCGGATGATCGATTCGACGTCACGGCCGACATAGCCGACCTCGGTGAACTTGGTCGCTTCCACCTTCAGGAATGGCGCGTTGGCCAGCTTGGCCAGGCGGCGCGCGATCTCGGTCTTGCCGACCCCGGTGGGGCCGATCATCAGAATGTTCTTCGGGGTGACTTCCTGGCGCAGCTCGGCCGGCAGCTGCATGCGCCGCCAGCGGTTGCGCAGGGCGATGGCCACGGCGCGCTTGGCGTCGTCCTGGCCGATGATGTGGCGGTTGAGTTCGTGGACGATCTCGCGGGGCGTCATGGACATTTTTTCAATACTCCGGGAGCTGGACAGTGAATGAACGGGCAGCTCGAAAAACCTGGGCGAGGCGGGCAACGCGGTATTGCCGCAGCAACCGGTTTTTCATTGGCCTGTCAGATCGCGCTGTCCAGCTCCTCGATGGTCAGGTTCTGGTTGGTGAACACGCAGATGCTGCCGGCGATGTTCAGGGCGGTTTCGGCAATCTCGCGGGCGGACATGTCGTCGCCGGCCTTCTGCAGCAGTGCCAGCGCGGCGGCCTGGGCGAAGCCGCCGCCCGAGCCCATGGCGATCAGCCCGTGCTCGGGTTCGACCACGTCGCCGTTGCCGGTGATGATCAGCGAGGCGTCCTTGTTGGCCACCGCGAGCATGGCCTCCAGGCGACTCAGCGAACGGTCGGTGCGCCAGTCCTTGGCCAGCTCGACCGCGGCGCGGACCAGATGACCCTGATGCTTCTCCAGCTGGCCTTCGAAGCGCTCGAACAGGGTGAAGGCATCGGCGGTGGCGCCGGCGAAGCCGGCCAGTACCTGGCCGTGATAGAGGCGACGGACCTTTTTGGCGTTGCCTTTCATCACGGTGTTGCCGAGGGAAACCTGGCCGTCGCCGCCCATGACGACTTTGCCGTTGCGGCGCACTGAAACGATGGTGGTCAAGGGAAAATCTCCACACTGCGGGGCGATGAATGCCCGAATGCGGTTGATATGGGGGACTGCTGCCGGCTTTTCAACAGCTGTCGGCGAGGTTCACCTGCAATCGCGGTTCTGCGCGAGGCGCTCAGTCAGGCCGGGGCTGTTCGCTGCGTTGCGGGTGACGAGGCTGGCGCGGCACGTTGCCGGCGACCTCGGCGGCGATCATCTTGCGCAGCCTGACCGGAATCGACTTGGCCGCCGGCACCTTGCCAGCTTGTCCGTTTACGACGGGGCCGAGGCCGGAATGTTCACGGCGCTTTGTCGCAAGGTTGCGATTCACTCCATGGCGAAGCCGTGCTGGCGCCAGGCCTCGTATACCGCGACGGCCACGGTGTTCGACAGGTTCAGGCTGCGGCTGTCGGGGCGCATCGGCAGGCGCAGGCGCTGCTCGTTGGGCAGGGCATCGCGGATCTCTGGCGGCAGGCCGCGGCTTTCGGGGCCGAACAGCAGGGCATCGCCGCGCCGGTAGCGCACCTCGTGAAAGGGCTGCGAGCCCTTGGTGGTGAAGGCGAACAACCGCGGGCCGTCCGGGTTGGCGGCGTCGATGCCGATCCGCGCGAGGCAGCTCGGCAGATCGGCGTGGCGCTCCAGCGTGGCGTATTCGTGATAATCCAGGCCGGCGCGGCGCAGGCGTTTGTCGTCCAGCTCGTAACCCAGCGGCTCGATGAGGTGCAGGTGGCAACCGGTATTGGCGCAGAGCCTGATAATGTTGCCGGTATTGGGCGGTATTTCCGGTTGGAACAGGATCACGTGAAACATGCGCAGCACCGAGGTTGAAGACGGGCGGCATTCTACCGGGGCGCAGGACCCGATGCGCCGCATACGCTGGACCTTTTTCGGTTCGCTGGTGCTGATCGGGCTGCTGGTGGGGCTGATGATCGGCCGGCTCACCGCGCCCGGGCCGGTGCAGCTGGAGGCGGTGCAGGTGCTGCCGCAAGGGCTGTCGCTGCGCTTCGACCGCAAGCCGGATACCTATGACGAGCACCTCGAAGGGGCGTTCGCCCTGTTGTTCCAGGCCGAGGGCGAGCCGCAGTCCGGGCAGCTGCAGATCGACGGCATGCCGGTGGCCTGGCGCGTGCAGCAGACCGAGAAGGGCCTGCTGTTGCATCTGGTGGCGGCGCGGCGGCTGCAGGGGCAGTGGCAGGGCGCGCGCGGCGACGGCGGCTGGCAGGTGCAGGTCAGCGTGTCGCCCTGGCGGCCATGACGGATTCGCACATGGCTGGATGTCGGAAAGAAGAACCCCGCCAGTGGCGGGGTTCTTTTTCGCAGGTCGGGTCACGTCTGATCAGCTGTCGTCGCCGTCGTCGTCATCGCTGCCATCGACGCGCATGCCCAGCTCCTTGATCTTGCGTGTCAGGGTGTTGCGACCCCAGCCGAGCAGCAGCGCGGCGTCGCGGCGGCGACCGGCGGTGTGCTTGAGCGCAGTCTCGATCATGATGCGCTCGAAGGCCGGTACGGCCTCGTCGAGCAGGTTGCTCTGGCCGCGCGCCAGGGCCTGATCGGACCAGTTGCGCAGCGCCTGTTCCCAGTTGTGCGCCGGCTGCGCCTCGGCCTGCTGGTTGAGCAGCTCGGGCGGCAGGTCGTCGACATGCACTTCGCGTCCGGACGCCATGACCGTGATCCAGCGGCAGGTGTTCTCCAGCTGGCGCACGTTGCCCGGCCAGGGCAGGTGCTGCAGGTATTCCTTGGTTTCCGGCTTGAGCACCTTGGTCTCCACCGACAGTTCCTGCGCGGCACTGGCGAGGAAGTGCTCGGCGAGTGCCGGGATGTCCTCGCGGCGATCGGACAGGCGCGGAATGTGGATGCGGATGACGTTCAGGCGGTGGAACAGGTCTTCGCGGAACTTGCCGGCCTGCACCAGGGTTTCCAGGTCCTGGTGCGTGGCGGCAATGATGCGCACGTCGACCCGCACCGGCGTGTGGCCGCCGACCCGGTAGAACTCGCCATCGGCCAGCACGCGCAGCAGGCGGGTCTGGGTGTCGGCCGGCATGTCGCCGATCTCGTCGAGGAACAGGGTGCCGCCGTCGGCCTGCTCGAAGCGGCCGCGGCGCTGGTTGGCCGCACCGGTGAAGGCACCTTTCTCGTGACCGAACAGCTCGGATTCCATCAGGTCCTTGGGAATCGCCGCCATGTTCAGCGCGATGAACGGCGATGCCGAGCGTGGGCTGTGGCGGTGCAGCGCGTGGGCCACCAGCTCCTTGCCGGTACCCGACTCGCCATTGATCAGCACGGTGATGTTGGAATGGCTGAGGCGACCGATGGCGCGGAACACCTCCTGCATCGCCGGCGCCTCGCCGATGATCTCCGGCGTGTGATGACGATTGGCCGGCTGCTGCTGGTTCTGCTGTTCCTGGGCGTGCTGGTTGGCGCGCTTGACCAGCGACACGGCGTCGTCGACGTCGAACGGCTTGGGCAGGTACTCGAAGGCGCCGCCCTGGTAGGAAGCCACCGCGCTGTCCAGGTCGGAGTGCGCGGTCATGATGATCACCGGCAGGCGCGGGTACTGCCCGCGGATCTGCGAGAGCATGTCCAGGCCGCTGAGGCCAGGCATGCGGATGTCGGAGATGATCACATCCGGCTGCTGCCGGGCGAGGCGGGCCAGCACGCTGTCAGCGCTGTCGAAGCTCTGCGTGGCCATGCCTTCCTGTTGCAGGGCCTTTTCCAGGACCCAGCGGATGGAGCGGTCGTCGTCGACGATCCAGACGTTTTCGCTTCGGCTCATGCTGATGTGGCTCCTTGTTCCAGCGGTAGGAAGATCGAGAACACGGTGTGGCCAGGATGGCTCTCGCATTCGATCAGACCCTGGTGCTGACTGATGATGTTCTGGGTGATGGCCAGGCCCAGCCCGGTTCCGTCCGGGCGACCGCTGACCATCGGGTAGAAGAGCGTGTTCTGCAGCTCGGCGGGGATGCCCGGGCCGTTGTCGATGATCTCGATGCGCGCCACCAGACGATGGCGGATATGGCCGATGGTGAACTGGCGCAGCGTGCGGGTGCGCAGGGTGAGGCGGCCGAGGCCCAGTTCGTTCTGCCCGGCCAGCGCCTGCATGGCGTTGCGCATGATATTGAGCACGGCCTGGATCATCTGTTCGCGGTCCATCAGGACCTCGGGAATGCTCGGGTCATAGTCGCGCACCAAAATGATGCTTCCTTGGCATTCCGCCTCGATCAGGCTGGCCACATGTTCGAGCACTTCGTGGATATTGGTCATCGCCAGCGACGGCAGCTTGTTCGAGCCGAGCATGCGGTCGACCAGATTACGCAGACGGTCGGCCTCCTCGATGATGACCTCTGTGTAGTCCTTCAGATGTTCTTCCGGCAGCTCGCGGGCCAGCAGCTGTGCCGCGCCGCGGATGCCACCCAGCGGATTCTTGATCTCGTGGGCCAGGCCGCGCACCAGCATCTTGGTGGTTTCCTGCTTGGACAGCTGGGCCTCTTCCTTGGTGATGCGCAGCAGCCGGTCGCGCGGCAGCACTTCCAGTAACAGCATGGTCTCCTGGCGCGTCAGTACCGGGGTCACGGCGTAGTCCACGGTCAGCGACTGGCCGGTGGCGGAGGTCAGGGTGGCTTCGCGCTTGGTGAAGGGGTGGGCTTCTTCCACAGCCTGGCGCAATGCCGCCAGGGCTTCCGGCGATTCGGTGAACAGTTCGCTGATGAATTGCCCATGGCTGCGCTGACCGCTGACGGCCAGCAGCATTTCGGCCGCCGGGTTCATGTACTCCAGGCGCAAGCGCGAGTTGAGCAGCAGCGTCGCGGTGGTCAGGTTCTCGATCAGCAGGCGTTGCAGGGCTTCGTTGATCATGACTGGTCTGCATCCGGAGGTTCGTGCAGGAAATGCAAGAACCAAACCAAGCGCGCCATTGCGGCGCGGATCGGCCTGATGCTGCAGCCCTACGGGCTGTCCGGTGACCCAATTTGGTGACGAGCGATCGGCTCGTTCATTGGGCGCACCAAACAGGTGCACTCAATGATCATAGAAAGGGCACGAAGGGAATGTCGCGTTTTTCTACCGGTTTGTCCTTGAGTGGGCATTCCGGGCGCACGCCGTAATCGGCTTTCTTGCACGGGTTGACCATGCGCCGCTGGGCCAGAGAGGTGCGAAGCAGGTGGAAGGTCCGGATCGCACTGCGTTGCAGTTCGCGTTCCTGCTCATCGATCACCGCCACCGCCAGCTGGTGCGTGCCGCGATCGACATTGCTCAGTTCGAATTCCGCCTGCTCGGCTGGCGCACCGAACGGTTGTCCGTCGAGCAGCACCTGATAAGCGTGCCCGGGTTGCAGAGCAGGCTCGGCTTGCAGGGTGACGTTGACCGTGCCCGCGTTGTTGCGGATCGCCTCGTCCTCGGTCGGACTGATGATGTGCAGCCGATAGTCGACGGGTGTTGCCTTCACCGCTGGCCCGGCGGTCGGTGCGGCCTGCACGGGTGGCGCAGGCATGCTGTTCGATGGCTTTAGCCGTACCTCCTCGGCCAGCTGGCCGGCCGGGCGATCGGTAAAGACCCGGTTGCCCTCCGCATCTATGTAGGAATAGACGCCGGCGAGAGCTGGCAGCGCACTGGCGAGCAACAGGCTGGCAGCTGCCTGGCGAACGATTCTCAAGGCGCGGGCCTCGCCGGCTTCGGCCGCAACGCCGGGCTCGAGGTATGCACACGCTGCACCGTGAACCGCTCCGGCTGGCTGCGCTGAATGACCCGCTCGCCGCTCAGTATCTCGACGTGCAGGCGGTGTTCGCCGCGTTCGACATTGTTCAGTTGCAGGGACGTGGCTGCGCTGGCGGCGGCCTGAGGGATGCCATCGAGTACGAAGCGCAGGCTGTGGCCGGGTTGCAGCGGTGGCTCCAGCACAGCGCTGACGACGAAGCTGCCGTTGTTGGCGCGCAGCGCCTCATCATCGGGAATGCCGGCTACCTGCAACGTCTGGTAGGGCGCCTGCTGCGTCTGCTGACTGTCCGGCAATGGCGGTGGCGGCTCGGGCGTGCGGATATTGACGGTATTGGCCGGTGGCAGATCCACCGTATCGGCCCGCACGCCTTCTGGCGGCTGGTTGGTGAACACCGTGTTGCCTTGCTCGTCGGTGTACTTGTAGATCTCGGCGAAGGCCGGGACGCTGAGGATGAACAGCAAGCTGAACAGGGCGCTACGCATGGGAGGCTCCGCAGGAGGTGGACCGTCGAAGCCTTGCACTGCAACGGCCTTCAGGCAAGCACGATCGCTGCGATTTGCGAGGCGTGACAAGCTGCATGGATCGCAGTCGCCGGGCAAACGAAGAAGGCCACCCGAGGGTGGCCTTCCTGTCACGCGAACTGGATCAGACGCTGTAGTACAGGTCGTATTCCAGCGGGTGCACGAAGGTGCGCACCTTGATCTCTTCCTCGGACTTCAGCTCGATGTAGGCATCGATGAACTCGTCGGAGAACACGCCGCCCTTGGTCAGGAACGCGCGGCCCTTGTCCAGCTCTTCCAGGGCTTCCTTCAGGCTGCCGCAGACCTGCGGGATCAGCTTGCCTTCTTCCGGCGGCAGATCGTACAGGTTCTTGTCGGCGGCATCGCCAGGGTGGATCTTGTTCTGGATGCCATCCAGACCAGCCATCAGCAGTGCAGCGAAGCACAGGTAGGGGTTGGCAGCCGGGTCCGGGAAGCGCGCTTCGATACGACGGGCTTTCGGGCTGGAAACGTACGGAATACGGATCGAGGCGGAACGGTTGCGGGCCGAGTAGGCCAGCATGACCGGCGCTTCGAAGCCCGGGACCAGGCGCTTGTAGGAGTTGGTCGACGGGTTGGTGAAGCCGTTCAGCGCCTTGCCGTGCTTGATGATGCCGCCGATGAAGTACAGGGCGGTCTCGGACAGGCCGGCATAGCCTTCGCCAGCGAAGGTGTTCTTGCCGTCCTTGGAGATCGACATGTGTACGTGCATGCCCGAACCGTTGTCGCCATACAGCGGCTTCGGCATGAAGGTCGCGGTCTTGCCGTAGGCGTCGGCGACGTTGTGTACGCAGTACTTCAGGGTCTGAACTTCGTCAGCCTTGGCCACCAGGGTGTTGAACTTCACGCCGATTTCGTTCTGACCGGCAGTGGCCACTTCGTGGTGGTGGACTTCGACGACCAGGCCCATCTCTTCCATGGCGTTGCACATGGCGGTACGGATTTCGTGGTCGTGGTCGCACGGCGGAACCGGGAAATAACCGCCCTTGACGGCCGGGCGGTGGCCCTTGTTGCCGCCTTCGACGTCCTGGTCGGTCATCCAGGAGCCCTGCTCGGAGTAGATCTTGAACATCGAGCCGGAGATGTCCGACTTGAACTTGACCTGGTCGAAGATGAAGAACTCCGGTTCCGGGCCGACGAATACGGTGTCACCGATGCCGGTGGACTTGAGGAACTCCTCGGCGCGCTTGGCGATGGAGCGCGGGTCGCGGTCGTAGCCCTGCATGGTGCTCGGCTCGACGATGTCGCAGACCAGAATCAGGGTCGGCTCTTCGGTGAACGGATCGAGCACAGCGGTCTCGTCGACCGGCATCAGGATCATGTCGGAGGCTTCGATGCCTTTCCAGCCATGGATGGACGAACCGTCGAACATCTTGCCGTGCTCGAAGAAGTCTTCATCCTGGGCATCACGAGCCGGGACGGTGACGTGGTGCTGCTTGCCTTTGGTATCGGTGAAGCGCAGATCAATCCACTTCACATCGTAATCTTTGATCAGTTGAAGCGACTTCGACATGGTGTTCTCCAAGTGGTGGAAGCGTGACAGTGAGCTTCCGAATCAGGGTGAAGCCGGGCGGCGATGTTCCGCCAAGGCGACCTGCCTCACAAGGGAGCAAATTGCATGCCAGTGCTCCGTCTTGGAACTGCAGGCCCGCCACTGCGCTGCCGCGGCGATGGGGCGTGCTAAATCCTAGCTTCCTGCACGAAAACGTGCGCACTAATGGTGCGAGCGGTCTCGGTTACGCATCTTTTTGGTGCGTACGGGCGCGACTCAAAGAAACCGATTAAAACTTGAGCAGTTTCCGCTATACTCCGCGCCCCTCTTTTCCAGCCACACCGGCACCCGCGCTGTTTCCATGAAGCTGATCGTCAAGGTTTTCCCCGAAATCACCATCAAGAGCCCGCCGGTGCGCAAGGGCTTCATTCGCCAGTTGGCGAAGAACATCCGCACCGTGCTGCGCGAGCTCGACCCCGAGGTGCGGGTCGAAGGCGTGTGGGACAACATCGAGGTGGAAACCGCGCTCAGCGAATCGAAGCCGCTGCGCGAGATGATCGAGCGCCTGCGCTGCACGCCCGGCATCGCCCATTGCCTGGAGGTGCACGAGTACCCGCTGGGCGATCTCGATGACATCGTCGCCAGGTGCAAGGCGCACTATGCCGAGCGCCTGCCGGGCAGGATCTTCGCCGTGCGCTGCAAGCGTGCCGGCAAGCACCCGTTCAGTTCCATGGACGTCGAACGCCATGTCGGCAGCCAGCTGCGTCAGCAGTGCGGTGCCGCCGGCATATCGCTGAAGGCGCCGGAAGTCGAAGTGCGCATGGAAATCCGCGACCAGCGCCTGTTCGTCGTGCACGAGCAGCACGATGGCATCGGCGGCTACCCGCTGGGTGCGCTGGAGCAGACCCTGGTCTTGATGTCCGGTGGCTTCGATTCCACGGTGGCCGCCTATCAGATGATGCGCCGCGGGCTGATGACGCATTTCTGCTTCTTCAATCTCGGTGGTCGTGCCCACGAGCTGGGTGTGATGGAAGTCGCCCATTATCTGTGGAAGAAATACGGCAGCTCGCACCGGGTGCTGTTCATCAGCGTGCCGTTCGAGGAAGTGGTCGGCGAGATCCTGCAGAAGATCGACAACAGCCAGATGGGCGTCGTCCTCAAGCGCATGATGCTGCGCGCCTCGACCGAGATCGCCGAGCGCCTGCACATCGACGCGCTGGTCACCGGCGAGGCGATCTCGCAGGTCTCCAGCCAGACCCTGCCGAACCTCTCGGTGATCGACTCGGCCACCGACATGCTGGTGCTGCGGCCGCTGATCGCCAGCCACAAGCAGGACATCATCGACACCGCCTTCGAGATCGGCACCGCCGAGTTCGCCAAGAACATGCCCGAGTACTGCGGCGTGATCTCGAAGAACCCGACCACCCGCGCCAAGCGCTATCGCGTCGAGCACGAGGAAAAGCAGTTCGACATGGCCATCCTCGAGCGCGCCCTGGCTAGTGCCCGTCAGGTGCCGATCGACCGGGTGATCGACGAGTTGGGCGAAGACATTAAGGTCGAGGAGGTCAGCGAGGCGACGGCCGGCCAGGTCATCCTCGACATTCGTCACCCCGATGCCGCCGAGGACGAACCCCTCGAACTGTCCGGCATCGAAGTTCAGACTTTGCCGTTCTACGCGCTGAACAACCGTTTCAAGGAACTGGATGAAAACCGCCAGTACCTGCTGTATTGCGACAAAGGTGTCATGAGCCGCCTGCATGCTCACCATCTGCTGAGCGAGGGGCATGTGAATGTTCGCGTCTATCGTCCGGCCTGACGCATCGGTGAAACAGCCGGGGCTGTTGGGTGGCAGCATTCGCCACCGCCCTCCCGACCGCTGCTGATCGCAAGGCCCAGTCGTTACAACTCGGACAGCCTGACGTCGTCCGGACAATTCCCAGCTTCAAGCCCGAGCTCGAAGCTATCTACAGAGAAACGAATCAGTGATCGAGAATCTTCGCAACATCGCCATCATCGCCCACGTCGACCATGGCAAGACCACCCTCGTCGACAAGCTGCTGCGCCTGTCCGGCACCCTCGACCGCAAAGAAGCGGAAAACGAGCGCGTGATGGACTCCAACGACCAGGAAAAGGAACGCGGCATCACCATCCTGGCCAAGAACACCGCGCTGAAGTGGAACGGCTACAACATCAACATCGTCGATACCCCCGGCCACGCCGACTTCGGCGGTGAGGTCGAGCGCGTGATGAGCATGGTCGACTCCGTGCTGCTGGTGGTCGACGCCCAGGACGGCCCCATGCCGCAGACCCGCTTCGTGACCCAGAAGGCGTTCAAGGCCGGCTTGCGTCCGATCGTCGTGGTGAACAAGATCGACCGCCCGGGCGCGCGTCCGGACTGGGTCATCGACCAGATCTTCGACCTGTTCGATAACCTCGGTGCCAGCGACGAGCAGCTGGACTTCCCGATCGTCTACGCCAGCGCCCTGAACGGCATCGCCGGGATGGACCACGAGAACATGGACGACAACATGGATGCCCTGTTCCAGGCCATCATCGACCACGTTCCGGCGCCCAAGGTGGACGTCGACGGCCCGTTCCAGATGCAGATCTCGCAGCTGGACTACAACAGCTTCCTTGGCGTTATCGGTATCGGCCGCATCGCTCGCGGCACCGTGAAGACCAACACCCCGGTGACTGCCATTGGCGCCGACGGCAAGAAGCGCAACGGTCGTGTTCTGAAGATCATGGGCCACTCCGGCCTGCAGCGGGTTGAGGTGGCCGAAGCCACCGCCGGCGACATCGTCTGCGTGTCCGGCATGGACGAGCTGTACATCTCCGACACCCTCTGCGACCAGAGCGCCGTCGAGGCGCTGCCGCCGCTGACCGTCGACCAGCCAACCGTTTCCATGACCTTCCAGGTCAACGACTCGCCGTTCGCCGGCAAGGAAGGCAAGTTCGTCACCAGCCGCAACATCAAGGACCGTCTGGACAAGGAGCTGCTGCACAACGTGGCGCTGCGCGTCGAGCAGGGCGACAGCCCGGAGAAGTTCAAGGTCTCCGGCCGTGGTGAGCTGCACCTGTCGGTACTGATCGAAACCATGCGCCGTGAAGGCTTCGAGCTGGCCGTCGGCCGCCCGGAAGTGGTGATCATCGAGAACGAGGCCGGCGAGAAGCAGGAGCCCTACGAGAACGTCACCATCGACATCGAAGAGCAGCACCAGGGGCCGGTGATGGAGCAGATGGGCCTGCGTAAGGGCGATCTGACCAACATGATTCCCGACGGCAAGGGCCGCATCCGCCTGGAGTACACCATCCCGGCGCGCGGTCTGATCGGCTTCCGCAACAACTTCCTGACCCTGACCTCGGGCACCGGCATCCTGACCTCGACCTTCAGCCACTACGGCCCGATCAAGGCCGGCGAAGTCACCAACCGCCAGAACGGCGTGCTGGTCTCCATGGCCACCGGTACCGCGCTGACCTACTCGCTGGAAACCCTGCAGGCCCGCGGCAAGCTGTTCCTCGAGCCCGGCCAGGACATCTACGAAGGCCAGCTGTGCGGCATCAACAGCCGTGACAACGACCTGGTGATCAACCCCACCAAGGGCAAGAAGCTCGACAACATGCGCGCTTCCGGCAAGGACGAGGTCATCGCGCTGGTTCCGCCGATCAAGTTCACTCTCGAGCAGGCGCTGGAGTTCATCGCCGACGACGAGCTGGTGGAAGTGACGCCGAAATCGATCCGCCTGCGCAAGAAGATGCTCAACGAGAACGACCGCAAGCGCTACGAGCGCGCCAAGGTCTAACACTCGTTGCGAGACAACAGAAAGGCGCCTTCGGGCGCCTTTTTGCTGTCTGCTGATTGCCAAGTCGACCTGCTCCGGCGTGCCGAGCATGCAGCGAGCGGCCTGCCAAAATTCTACAAGACCTCTACAACCCTCGCCCTTGAGCCTGCGAGAGCACGCCTTGCTGGCAGGTATGTCCAGATTCAGCCCGCTTTCGCTCGACATTCCGTCGATAAAAACTTGTACAGGTGGTGTCATAGCGACATTATCCTGTACAAGTTTTGCATCGCTTCGTGTATCGCTCGAAGCACCAACGACTGGCTGATGGGCTGCCGCGCAGCTCGCAAGGAGAGTTCGATGAACAAGCAGATTTCGGTATCCATGCGCCTGGGCCTGGGGTTTCTGGTGATCCTGGCGCTGATGGTGGTGGTCGCCGTGGTCAGGCGCTCAAAGTCGACATCATCGACCGCAGCATGAGCCAGATCAGCTCGCAGGCCGGCCTCAAGCAGCGCTATGCGATCAACTTTCGCGGCAGCGTGCACGACCGTGCGATCGCCGTGCGCGCCGCCGTCAGTGCGGCCGATCCCGCGTTTGCCCGTGAGCAGGTGGCGGAGATCGAGCGACTGGCTCAGCTGTACGCCGACTCGGCGGCGCCGATGAAGACGATGCTCGCGCAACTCTCCGCCGATGCCGTGGAAAAGCAGTTGATGCTGCAGATCGAGACCATCGAGGCGAAGACCAACGCGCTGACCCAGCAGGTGGTCGAGCTGCGCTTCAGCGAGGGCTCGGAGCGTGCCTACGACTTTCTCCTGGAAAACGTCGCCGGCGCCTATACCGAATGGTTGCGGCTGATCAACGCATTCATCGATCACCAGGAATCGAGCATCAATCAGGACGTGACCGTGGTCCGCGAGACCGCCAGCGGCTTCCTCGCGCTCATCGTCGCGGTGACCGGCGTGGCGGTTCTGCTGGGCGTGGCCATCGCCGTGGTGATCATCCGCAAGCTGCGTTCGACCCTCGGTGCCGAGCCGGACGAGGTGGCCCGTGTGATCGGCAACCTGGCCAATGGCGATCTCGGCCAGGTAATCGTCACCCCGTACCCGGACAGCGTCATGGGGGCGACCGCGAAGATGGCCAGCCGCCTGACCGCGATCATTGCCGAGGTGCGCGCTGCCGCCGATGGCGTCGGCGTCGCCTCGGGTGAGTTGCGTACCTCCTCGGCGAACAGCAACCAGCAGATCCAGCACCAGTCGGCCGAGGCCGAACAGGTCGCCACGGCGATCAACCAGATGGCCACGACGGTGAACGAGGTGGCGAGCTTCGCCGCCCGTGCCGCCGCTGCGGCGAAGAGCGCCGACGAGCAGGTCGAGACCGGTACGCGAATCGTCGGCGAGACGGCCATTTCCATCCATAACCTGGCCAAGGTGCTGGAAAGCGCGACCGAAACCGTCAACCAGGTCTCGGCGCAAAGCGGCGATATCGAAAAGATCCTGCAGGTCATCAGCGCCATCGCCGAGCAGACCAACCTGCTCGCGCTCAACGCCGCCATCGAGGCGGCGCGCGCCGGCGAACATGGTCGCGGCTTCGCAGTGGTGGCCGACGAGGTGCGCTCGCTGGCCAACCGTACGCAGCTGTCATCGAGCGAAATCAGCGAGATGATCGCCTCGCTGCAGGCCGGCGCCGGCAGGGCCGTGGAGGTGATGCAGTCGAGCAAGCTGCTGGCGCAGCAGACTGTCGAGCAGACGCTGCAGGCGGAAAATGCGCTGACCAAGATTCGCCAGGAAGTCGGCTCGATCAACGAGATGAACGCGCAGATCGCGACAGCTTCCGAGGAGCAGAGCGCAGTGGCCGAAGAGGTCAATCAGAGCGTCACGCGCATCCATGATTCGACCGTCGCCAGTTCGGCCGCCTCGAATCAGGTAGCGTCGTCGAGCCAGGACCTGACCATGCTGGCCGAGGAGCTGAATCGCAAGGTCAACTACTTCCGCAGCTGACCCCGTGCGCCGCACGGACGAACAGCCCCTGCCAAAATACCTGGGTGTTGTACGCGGTCCGGCTTACTGGCGAACCCAGGTCTGGCTGCGGCCCAGCGCCTCGATGCCGATGTAGCCGCGCACTTCCAGCTTGTCGCCGCCATCCAGCAGGCGGGCCTTGGAGCGATAGGTCTTGCCCTTGGCCGGGTCGAGGATGGTGCCGTCGCTCCAGACCTGCTCGCCGTCCGGCTTGAGGTCCCAGAGGATGGTCATGCCGGTGATGGGCTGATCCTTGCGCTCGCCTTCACACTCGCTGCAGAGCGGGTTCGGCCCGTGCTCCGATTGCAGAATCTGCGCCACCTTGCCGGTCAGCGTGCCATCGGCGGCCTGCTGGATCTCGACGATGGACTTGGGCTTGCCGGTCTCGTCGTCGATGGTCTGCCAGCGCCCGGCAGGCGATTCGGCGGCTGAGACGAACGAGGAGAGCGAGAGCGGCAGGGCCAGCAACAGGGCATTGAACAGTGGGCGCATGGTTTCTCCAGTGATCAGAAGGGCGCCGCCGACTCTACCACCGGCAATTGCGCCCCGTTGCCCCCGACCGCCTGACCGGTCGGTTCTCGTCACATACGCCGTCTCGCTCGTCCTGTTTCCGCTGGATTCGGCGTGGCTGGCGAAACCGATGTCGCTGTCTCGACTGGGCATGTTGCCGATAGACGGCGAGTCGAGCAGCTTGTTCAACCCTCTGCCGGGTACAGCGCAACGGGTCTGGACCGATGTTCCAACACGCGCACGGCTAGGTCCCGGTCCGTTCGAATTGCTTCAGCGCCTTGTCGCAGCCCATGCCCGAACCTTCGCCGAAACCGGGTTCGAGCCACGGCAAAATCGCCAGCGGCGGCGCGACGATGGCCCCCAGGACGCTGGCGAGCCCGCGGGCGACCAGCGTGTCGGTGATCACTTCCACTTGCGGATTACGCAGGGTGCCACGCAGTTGGATCGGCGCCTGCCCCGATAGCAGGCTAAAGTCTTTGGCGTGGGCGTCGAATGCCAGTTTCAACCGCTCGGTGGCCAGGTCGATCTGGCCGCCCCCGGTCAGGTTGCTGTCTTTGGTGCTGACGAAGAACCGTTCCAGATGGGCGATGCCGGCGTCGGCGTCGAAACGCAGGTAGCCGCAGCTCATGTCGGTGGGCGCGTCGTTGATGAGCGCGGCGATCGAGGCTTCGCCCGCGTCGAGCCCGAGTAGCTCGATCGCGACCTTGTCCAACTGGCCGCCCGACATGGCTAGCTCCAGGCGGCCGTCGGCGCCGGCCGCCATCTCCGCCGCGGACTGCCCGCTGACGGCCAATCGCAGCTGGCCACCGATAACGGCAGCCGAATCCTGCGCGACACTGGGAAAGTCTGCGCTGCGCAATACCGGGGAAAAGCGCGCGCCGGTCAGTGACAGGCGCGCCGTGCCGCTGGGACGGGGCACGCGGGTATTCAGCCGCACGGTGCCATGTGCCGTGCCGCCGGCGAGTTCCAGGCGCAGCGGTTCGATTTCCAGGACGCCTTCGTCGAGTATCGCTTTGAGCGTCACGGCGTTGAGGGGAACGTCGCGAACCACGAGGTTGTCCGCGCTGAAACGCACGATGGCATCGCGGCCCTGCAGGGCCTCGAGTTTCAGCGACCGGTCCGAGAACAGCTGCCGCTTGTCGCGCGCACGCTCGGTGGTCGGGCGCAGGTCGCGCCAACGCAGCGTATCGGCATGCAGGTTGGCCCAGAGCATCGGGCGCCCGGCCAGGCTGAGCCGCACATCGCCGCTGAGATCGCTTTCACCCCAGCGGGCGTCAAGCCCGAGAAGCCGCAGCTGCTGATCTTCCCAACGCAACTCACCGTCGAGTCGGTAATCACCCAGTGCGGGCAGGTCGAGGCCGGTCAGGGTGTCGAGACGGTCAAGCTGCTGGCCTTCGAGCGACACCTGCAGCACGGCGGCGTCCAGCTGCAGCGGGTCGGTTACATGGCCGTCGAGCGTGAGGCGCGCGTCGCCCGAGCGGAGCACGCCTTCGATCGGCCAGGTGGCGTCCTGGAAGATTTGGGGCAGCGCGCCAAGTTGCAGGTCGAACTGTACCGGGACCTGGTTGTGCCAGGCCGTGCCGTGCAACGCCAGCCCCGCTGCGGTCGAGGCGGCGCTGAGCTGCACGCGCAGGTCCTGTTCCGGTGCCTTGTACAGCAGTTGGGTGTTCTCGATCGAGGCGGTGTCTGGCGCCAGGCGCAGGTGGATTTCGCCATCCAGCACGCCAAGCCTGGGTTTGCCGAACGCGGCAAGTGCTTGTCCGAGATCGAACTGGTCCAGCTGCGCATCGAGCGCGCCGGACACCCCTGCGTCCGCCCAATCGAAGCCGCCCTGCAACGAGACAGCGCCTTGCCCTTGCTCCACATGCAGCTGCGCCAGTTCAAGGTGCTGGTCGTCCAGCTGTGCCTCGATGGTCACGTCCTGCAGCGTGTTAGCCGCATAGCTCAGCGTATCGAGCTGCAGCGACAGCTCGCCGCGGTAGTCACCCAGCCGTTCGAGCAGGCCGCTGGCATTGCCCAACAGGCGATCGGCGGCCATGGGGCGGCGCTCGCCCGTGCGGGTCGGTCGAGGCATCAGGCCCCAGCGGTCGAGGTCCAGCTGGTCGCCTTCGAGGCGGATGGCCACCCTTGGCTCGGAACCGGCCTGCACGCTCGCCGCACCGGTCAGATGACTGCCGTTGGTACGCAGGTCGATGTCGCTCAACGCCCACTGCGAGCCGTCGCGCCGGGTGCTCGCCTGCAGCCTGAACGGCGGCAGGTCGATCGGCAGCGCATCGAAGGCCATGGCGTCCGACGCAGAGGCCGTCAACCGGCCCTGCAGCTGCTCAAGGCTGGGTAGCGAGGCACTCTGTCCCTCGAACTGCAGTTGCAGGGCGCCAAGCTGGGCGTTCAGCGAGAGGGTATAAGGGGCGTCGGCCGCCAGCGCCCGCGCTGGTGGGTCACCGACGAGCGTCAGGTTGACGGGACGGCCGCGGAATTGGCCGGAACCTTCCATCTTCAGCCGACGCGGGCCTTCGTCACTGGGAGGCGTCGCCACCGACAGGTCAAGCTGAAGGCCGAGCTGGGCATCGCGGTAATGGATCTCGCCGTCGCGGATGCGCAAGGGATCGGGGCTGAACGGCAGCGAACCTTGCTCCGGGCCGTCGCCCAGCAGCGCGGCCCAGTTCGTTTGGCCATCGGCTTGGCGGGCGAGGTGGACTTGAGGTTGAACCAGCTGGAGCGACCGCAGCTGCACGTCACCGGTCAACAGGGCACCGACGCCCAGCCGGGCACGCAACGCGTCGAGCGTCAGCAGCGGTGCGTCCGATGCCCAGTCGGCGTTGGCGATGCGCAGGTCGCGAAGCTGCACGCCCAGCGGCAAGCCCCACTCGATGTCGAATTCGCCGACGGACACCGCGCGCCCGTCCAGGCGCTGGCTCAGCTGACGCTCGATCAGTTGCCGGGCCCAGGGTGACTCAGCCAGCAAGGCAAGACCGCCCAGCAGAACGAGAATGCCGGCAAGGCCGGCCAGCAGCCATGGGGTCGCTTTGGACACCTGTTCCTCCTTCCGGCAAGCCGTATGGGATGGATATCGATGGGTGTCCTACGTGCGACCCCGATAAGCGGGGAGAGGTCGGCCGCTGCGGTTACCGACGGCCGAACGGACCCTGACGCGGTTACTTGCAGCCCCAGATTTGCGAGCGCCTCTGCAAGGGCACCGGCTACACCGTCGAAGGCGGAGGACAGGGCGGGACAGCAGCGCCTGGCTGACTCGCCGGGCCACCAAGCTGGCCGGCACAGCAAGTCGTCATTCCACGGCACCCCGCTAGACTGGCTTCGTCTCCACGAAAACAAGAAGAACGAATGAGTAGTACCGACGGCATGGCACTGGATAGCTGGCGCGCCAGCGCTCGCGAGTTCGATTTTGGCGGCAAGCGCATCCGCTACTGGACGGCCGGCGAAGGCGAGCCGCTGCTGCTGATCCATGGTTTTCCCACCGCCAGCTGGGATTGGCACAAGGTCTGGCAGCCGCTTGCGGCGCGCTATCGGCTGGTTGCCTGCGACATGCTCGGCTTCGGCTATTCGGCCAAGCCGCGCGGGCACGCCTACAGCCTGATCGAGCAGGCCGACCTGCAGCAGGCACTGCTGGCGGAACTGGGTATCGACGGCACGATCCATGTGCTGGCGCATGACTATGGCGACAGCGTCGCTCAGGAGCTGCTGGCGCGGCATTGCGAAGGACGCATCGCGCTGGCCAGTTGCGTGTTCCTCAATGGCGGGCTGTTCCCGGAAACCCATCATCCGGTGCGGGTGCAGAAGCTGCTGCTCGGCCCGTTCGGCTTCCTGCTGGGCAGGCTGTTCTCGCGGCGTACGCTCGGGGCGACCTTCGGCCGGGTGTTCGGTGCGCAGACGCAGCCGAGCGACGCCGAGCTGGACGATTACTGGCGCCTGATCGCCGAGAGCGACGGACCGGCGGTGATGCACCGGCTGATCCGCTACATGCCCGAGCGGGTCAGGCAGCGCGAGCGCTGGGTGACGGCCATGCAGCGCGGCGATGTGCCGTTGCGGGTGATCGACGGCGCCGCCGATCCAATCTCGGGTGCACACATGGTGGCCCGCTACCGCGAGCTGATTCCGACGCCCGACACCGTGCTGCTGGAGGGCATCGGCCACTACCCGCAAGTCGAGGCGCCGGAGCGGGTGCTCGAACACTACTTCGACTTTCGTGCGCGTCTTGCTGCTGTAGAGGGTGGCAGTTGAAAAGACGACATCGTGCCCGAGCATCTGCAAGCCGAGGGGGGGGAGAGGTGGCGCGAATTATTGCGGGCCCGCCGTGACCTGACGGGCCAGCGAACTCCTTGGTGCCTGACCGTTCTCACATGGTAAGACTCAATGGAGAACCCGGATGAAAAGACCAATTTTGGCGTTCGCTGTCCTCGCGTCTGCTCTCCCAGCTCTAGCCGACGACCCGATGGTCGTGACTCGTCTGAATGGCATGAATATGGAGATCGAGGAACTTGGCGTGCCTTCGGCATCCTCTGAACAGGTCGATCTGCGTGGTGTACCGGCGATCAAGGTGACCAACCGCAGCGCGGAGATCGCCTCCTGCCAATTCCATGCTCTGCCTGAGGAAACGGCCATGACGGCTACACCCGCTGCTTCGATCAGCCCGAACGAAGAGGTCGTCATGCAAGTGCCGGGTAAATATTCCGCGGGCGGCCCGATTGCCATGCTCGTCTGCAAGCCAGTAGGCGCAGCGAGTAATTGATTGGGCAGAAGATTCCACCGCCCTGAGCTGGGCTCACCGCCCAAGGGAAGAGGAGAACACCATGAACAGATACTTGCTTGTTTCCATCTCAATGGCCACGCTTTTTCTATCCGTACCGCATGCGGCCGCACAATGGCCGGCAGGTACCCCTCGTGATGACACTGGCTCGCGGGCAAGTCAGATGGGTATTCCGACCCCTCAGGAGAAGCTCGAAACACATCGAAACGAGCAGGGGCAGATCGTCACGGAGGACGGTCGGCCGGTCGAAGGTTTGTCGGACAGCGAATCGGTACCTAATCGAAATCTGCATCGGACCGAACAGGATACGGTGACCGCAGACCCACCTCACCAGTCAGCTACACCAGGCGAGCTTGAGTAACCGTTCGTCAAAGGGGGCTGCGTTGTATGCCGCCGCTACCCGTTGCATGCCGAGCGCGAAGCTGGGACTCGCGCTCGGGCCACATGAAACGAAATAGCCCCGCTGGCATTGCCTGAGCGGGGCATTTCCCGTCGCGTAACGTGCCTTAACGCAGCGCTACAGCAACGCTTCACTTCATCATCGCGATCACACGGTTGCGCAGCTCCGGGTCGGTCTGCACGGCTTCGTTGATGGCGTTGTACTCGTCGATGCTGATGTCGTTTTCCTCGATCACGCCGAGCATCTTCTCGTTGGCCTGCTGCTGAAGATCGCGGGCCTTGTCGGCGTCTTCGGTCTGCTGCAGCTTGCCGGTGAATTCCTCGCGGATCTGCATGATCTCGCCGAGCGACTCGGCGAAGCTTTCCAGTTTTTTCTCACCGAACTGCTGGGCCTGTGCACCGGCCGCCGGCTGCGCTGTGGGGGCGGGGCTGGCTGATTGCGCCGATGCAAGGGGGGCGGCCAGGCCGAGGAACAGCGAGAAGAGTCCGGCGAAGGCGAGACGAGCGTTGTGCTGGGTCATGTTCATTCCTGCTTCGGTTAAAGACGCCTTCAACAGTGCAGCAGCCGTGCCAGGTGCTCGGTCTGATCGTAACTAATTGATGTGTAAGCAATTGCTCGTTTCATCGGAGCGCGCTAGCTGCAGCGTAGGCCCTCCTGTACTGTGCCGGAATGACACATGTATCAATCTGGCAACGCCCGGCGAGTTTGCGCGGCGCGCTTCTGCTCAAGGTCATCGTGCCGCTCATGGCGATCATGTTCGGCTTCAGTTCGGTGGTGCTCTGGACGGTCGAGCGCAACAGCGAACGGCGCCTGCAGGCCGAGGTCGAGCTGGTCGCGCGGGCGGTGCGCCTGCCGCTCAGCGCCAGCCTGGAGAAGAACCACGAGCGCACCCTGCAGCAGGTGCTGGAATCGGTGCTCGGCGTCGGGCGCGTGTATGGCGCCTATGTCTACGACCGCGACGGCAAGCTCGCGGCCTATGCCGGTGCGGTGGAGCCGGATCAGGACGAGTCGGCGATCCAGCAGCTCACCGCCGGCGGCGAGCGGACCGGCACCTATCAGCGCATCAATGGGCGCCCGGTGTATTCCTACTTCGTTCCGCTGGAGGAAAGTGGCGGGCAGATCAATGGCCTGCTGCAGGTGACCCGGCGCTGGGGCGATTTCGAGCAGGACATCCGCCGCCTGCGCCTGATCGCCGCGGGCCTCGGCGGCTTGCTCGCCGGGGTGGCGCTGGTGGTGATCCTGCTCGGCCATCGCTCCGCGGTGGGCAAGCATCTGCAGCAGCTGGCGCGCAGCATGGAGCGCGTCGCGGCCGGCGAGCGCGAGCACCGAGCGCCACGTAGCGGACCGCAGGAGATCGTCGTGCTGTCCGGCGCGCTGAACCAGATGCTCGACAGCATCGCCGCCGCCGAGCGCCAGGTGGCCGAGCAGCAGGCCCGCGAGGAGCAGTTGCAGGCGCGCCTGCGCCAGAGTCAGCAACTGGCGGCGGTGGGACGGCTGGCGGCAGGTGTCGCGCATGAGCTGGGCAGCCCGCTGAGTGTGATCGACGGCAAGGCGCAGCGCGTGTTGCGCGACGACGAGCTGGGCGAAACCCATCGCCGTGCGCTGTTGCAGATTCGCCAGCAGGTGGCGCGGCTCAGTGCCATTGTCCGCCAGCTGCTGGACTTCGGCCGCGCCGCCGGCTCGCCGCTGCGCAAGGTGCCCGCCGAGGTGCTGGCGCATTCGGCAGCCGCGGCGGTGGCCGATGAGCTGGCTGCACTGCAGGTTCGGCTGGAGCTGCAGGCACCGGCGCAAACCCTGTACTGCCGGGTCGACCCGCCGCGTTTCGAGCAGGCGCTGACCAATCTGCTGCGCAATGCCGCCCAGGCCAGCCCTGGCGGACTGGTGCGGCTGCGCTGGTGGCGCGCTGGCGCTGAACTGATGTTGCAGGTCGAGGACGATGGCCCCGGCATTGACGAGTCGAACCGCGCGGCGCTGTTCGAGCCGTTCTTCACCACCAAGCCGGTGGGCGAGGGCAGCGGACTGGGGCTGGCAGTGGCCCATGGTGTGGTGGGCGAGTGCGGCGGACGTATCGAACTGGTCGACGGCGGCCTGCCGGGCGCAGCCTTCCGTATCGCATTGCCATTGATCGACGAGGAGGTCGAGCATGACTGAAGTGACGCAGGAGCGGGTCCTGCTGGTCGAGGACGACGACAGCCTGCGCCAGTTGCTGGTCGAGGAGCTGGAAGATCGCGGCCTGCAGGTGCGTGCGCTGGCCAGCGCGGAGGAGGCGGTCGGCTCGCTGGAAAGCTGGGAGCCGGCGCTGGTGGTCAGCGATCTGCGCCTGCCCGGTGCCGATGGCATGGCACTGTTGCGACGGGTCAAGACGATGCAGGCGGCGCCGGCGTTCCTGGTGATCACCGCGTTCGGCAGCATCCAGCAGGCGGTGGCGGCGCTCAAGGAGGGCGCCGACGAATTCCTCACCAAGCCGCTCGACCTCGAGCACTTCGCCCTGGCGGTGGCCCGGGCGCTGGAGACACGCCGCCTGCGCGACGAGGTGCGGCGCTTCCAGCAGCTGCTCAGCGATGATCGCTTCCACGGCATGCTCGGGCGCAGCCGGGTGATGCGTGGCTTGTTCGACCAGATCCGCCAGCTCGCCCGGGCCGAGGGGCCGGTGCTGGTGATCGGCGAGAGCGGCACCGGTAAGGAGCTGGTCGCCCGTGCCGTGCATGCGGAAAGCGAGCGCGCCAAGCGGCCGTTCCTTGCGATCAATTGCGCCGGGCTGCCGGCCGAATTGCTGGAAAGCGAATTCTTCGGCCATGTCGCCGGTGCCTTCACCGGCGCCAACCGCGCGCACAAGGGGCTGTTCCAGCAGGCCGACGGCGGCACGCTGTTTCTCGACGAGATCGGCGAGATGCCGCTGCCGCTGCAGGCCAAGCTCCTGCGTGTGCTGCAGGAAGGCACGATCCGCCCGGTCGGTGCCGAGCGTGAGCTGAGCGTGGACGTGCGCATCATCGCCGCCAGCAATCGCCCGCTGGAAACCGAGGCCGGGCGCGAGGCCTTCCGCGAGGACCTGTTCTTCCGTCTGGAAACCTTCATCCTGCAGGTGCCGCCGCTGCGTGATCGCGAGGAGGACCTCGAACTGTTGGCTGCCGGTTTCGTCGCCCACTTCGCCGCGCGCAGCGGGCGGCCGGTGCGCGGCATCGCGCCGGCGGCACTGGCGCAGCTGCGGCGCTACCCGTTCCCCGGCAACGTGCGCGAACTGCAGAACGCCATCGAGCGTGCGGTGACCTTCTGCCACGGTCGCAGCATCGAGCTGGAGCACCTGCCCAGCCGCATCGCCGACTATCGTGATGACAAGGCGCGCAGTGCCGGTGCCGAGCTGCTCGCCCAGCTCAGCGACGGCCCGCTGCTGCCGACCCTGGAGGAGCTGGAGCTGCGCTATATCGAACACGTGCTGAAGCTGGTGGACGGCAACAAGCGCCGCGCGGCGGCCCTGCTCGGCATCGGTCGGCGCACCCTGTACCGACGCCTCGGCGAGCGCGAGGACGGTTGATCGGGCTCGCCGCAGGGCGCCCGAAGGCGCACACTGCCGGCCTTTTCCCAGTGAGGAGCGAACATGCTCAACAACGACGTCCTGCGCAGCCTGCGCTACACCCTCAAGGTCAGCGATGCGCAGATGGCCGAAATCGCGGCCCTGGGTGGTTGCACGGTTGCCGAGGCCGAGGTTCGCGCCTGGCTCAGCCGCGAGGACGAGGACGGCTATCAGGAATGCCCGGACGAGGCGATGGCGCGTTTTCTCGACGGCTTGATCTACTTCAAGCGCGGCAAGGACGAGAGCCGCCCGGCGCCGCCGCTGGAGCTGCCGGTGAGCAACAACCAGATCCTGAAGAAACTGCGGGTAGCCTTCGAACTGCGCGACGAAGACCTGCAGGCGATCCTGCGGGCCGCCGACCTGCAGCTGTCGAAATCCGAGCTCGGCGCGCTGTTCCGCAAGCCGGGACACAGCAACTACCGGCCCTGCGGTGACCAGCTGCTGCGCAACTTCCTCAAGGGGCTATCGCTGCGCCAGGGCTGAGCTCGCTGAGGCGGGCCTGCAGTGCTTGCGCAGTCGGCATGGACGCTGTGGCGAGGGAGCCCTGAGCGTCGCGTTATCGCTTGCGCTGAGCAGCTCCGGCCGGCACCCGTTGCATGAACGTTTGCCGCTCGGCTCGGGCCTAACCCCTGACGAATCCAGGGAGCACGCCCATGACCTTTTCCATCGTCGCCCGCTGCCCGCGCACCGGGCAGTTCGGCGTCGCTGCCGCCACCGCCATGCCGGCCGTCGGCAAGCTGCTGACCCACGCTGCGGCGCATGTCGGGGCGGTGGCGACGCAGGCGCAGATCAACCCATACCTCGGCATCGACGGCCTGCGCTTCCTGCGCGAATTCAGCCCGGCCGCTGAGGTCCTCGAGCGGCTGCGGCGCACCGACCCCTGCATGGAGCTGCGCCAGTGCGCGGTCATCGACAACAGCGGGCGCACCGCCTGCTGGACCGGTGAGCGCTGCCTGCCCTGGGCTGGCTCCATCGCCGGCGAGCAGTTCTGCGTGCAGGGCAACCGGCTCAAAGGCCGCGAGGTGCTGGAGGCGGCGTGCCAGGCCTATGTCGGCAGTGCCGATCGGCCGCTGGTGGAACGTCTGATGGCGGCGCTGGAAGCCGGCGATGCCGAAGGTGGCGACCGCCATGGCGAGTCCTCGGCGACGGTGTATGTGGTCGATCAGGAGGCGTACCCGCTGTGGGACATCCGTGTCGACCACCACCGTGATCCGTTTGCCGAGCTGCGCCGGCTGCACGATGTGTTCGCCCGCCAGGTGGTCCCGGAAATCCTCGCCATGCCGACGCGCGCCAATCCCGCAGGCGCGGCTGGCGAAGAAACCATCTAGCTGCCTGGAAGGACGCAGGGCTGCAGGCGCCTACATCGAACGAGCGGTTGCGCCCGCCGCTGACCTGAGCGAGTGGCCGCGGATTTCGGTCGCGTGCATTTATCGCGTCTGCAGGGTTCGTTACTCGTTCAGCGCCTAAACTGTTCTCAGCGTATCGAGGCCCGAGGCTGGCGCGGCGTCGAACGCGGGAGGCATCCATGCACGTGATTCCGAGCATCTGCACCTTCTGTGGCGTTGGCTGCGGCCTCGGCCTGCGCGTCGAGGACGGCCGCGTGGTGGGCGTCGAGCCGCAGCCGGGGCACCCGGTCAGCGCCGGGCAGCTGTGTGCCAAGGGCTGGGCCAGCGGGTTTGCCATCGATGCCGGCAACCGCCTGCGTACACCGCTGATCAAGGAGCACGGAAGGTTCCGCGAAGCGAGCTGGGACGAGGCGCTGGAGCTGATCGCCAGCGAGTTCCGCGCCGCGTTGGAGGTCGCCGGGCCGGCCGGGGTCGGGGTGATCAGCTGCGCCCACGCGACCAACGAGGATAACTACGTCGCGCAGAAGTTCGCCCGCGCGGTGCTCGGCACGGCCAACATCGATCATTGCGCGCGCATCTGCCACAGCCCTTCGGTGGCGGGGCTGAGTCGCACCCTGGGCTCCGGGGCGATGACCAATTCCATCGCCGACATCGACGAGGCCGAGCTGATTCTGGTGATCGGCGCCGACGTCACCGAGAACCACGCGATGATTGGTGCGCGCATGCTCAGGGCGCAGGCCCGCGGCGCCCGGCTGATCGTCGTCGACCCGCGGCGCACGCGCCTGGCGCGGCTGGCCGACCAGCACGTGCAGTTGCGCGTGGGCAGCAACATCGCGCTGCTCAACGGGCTGCTGCACATCATCTTCGCCAACGGCTGGGAGGACCGCGAATTCCTTGCCCGCCGCTGCGACAACGAGGCGGCGCTGCGTGCCCATGTGCGCGAGCTGACCCCGGAACGTACCAGCGTGCAGACCGGCGTGCCGGTACTGGCACTGATTGAGCTGGCGCGCGCCTACAGCCAGGCGCGGCGCGCCTTCATCGCCTACGGCATGGGCATCACCCAGTTCCAGAGCGGCACCCACAACGTCATTGCGGTGGCCAACCTGGCGCTGGTCTGCGGCCAGCTCGGCCGGCCCGGTACCGGCGTCAATCCGCTGCGCGGACAGAACAACGTGCAGGGCGCCTGCGACATGGGCTGCCTGCCGGACGTCTACCCCGGTTACCAGAAGGTCAGCGACGGCGCGGTGCGGGAGAAATTCGCCAGCGCCTGGGGCGTGGTGCAACCGCCGGCACCGGGGCTGACCTCGCTGGGCATGAGCGAGGCGGCGCTGCGCGGCGAGTTCCGCGCGCTGATGGTGCTCGGCGAGGAACTGGTGGTCACCGATCCGGACCAGCACAAGTTGGCCCGCGCGCTGCGTGCGTTGGACTTCCTGGTGGTGGTCGAGCTGACCCTGAGCGAGACCGCGCGCTTCGCCGACGTGGTGCTGCCGGCGGCCGCCTTCGCCGAGAAGGACGGCACCTTCAGCAATTGCGAGCGGCGCATGCAGCTGCTGCGCAAGGCCATCGAGCCGCCCGGCCAGGCGCGGACGGACTGGCAGATCCTCGCCGCGCTGGCCGAGCGTATGGGCTATGAAGGCATGCGCTGGGCCAGCGCGGAGGAGGTGTTCGCCGAGATGGCCGCGCTGTCGCCGATTTTCAGCGGCATCAGCCACGCGCGCCTGGCGCAAGGCGGTGGGCTGCAGTGGCCCTGCAATGCGGCGCACCCGGACGGTACCGCGATCCTCCACCAACAGTGCTTCCCGCGTGGGCACGCGCAGCTGATTCCGGTTTCGCAGGTCGAGCCGGATGAATGTCCGGATGCCGACTATCCGTTCTGCTTCACCACTCAGCGCCTGCACTTTCACTACGGAGGCGGGGCGATGACCCGCAAGTCGCCGCTGCTGGAACGGGAGATTCCCGCCGGGCTGCTGTTCATCCACCCGCAGGATGCCGCGCGACTGGGCCTGAATGAGGCACAGGGGGTGCGCGTGGCATCGCGTCGCGGCCAGCTGGAAACCCGCGCGCACCTCACCGACGACGTGCCGCCGGGCACCGTCGCCATGCCTTATCACTTCCGCGAGGCGCCCTGTAACCGTCTGACCAACAGCGCCCAGGACCCGATCAGTCACATGCCGGAACTCAAGGCCTGCGCGGTGGCGCTGACCCCGCTGGCGCCCGGCCAGGCGCCGCGCATCGAACTCGAACGCCCGTTGGAGGCCGACCATGCAGGCCTATGAGCTGGACAGCCCCGAGCGGCTGCGCGCGCATCTGGCCCGCGAGCGGCAGCTCTACCAGCCGCAGCCGGATGGGCAGGGCGCGCTGCGCTGGCAGGCGCTGGACGATCCGTCGCAGCCCTTCGTCGTGCCGGTCGAGCCGCCGGTGTTTTCCGCCAAGGCGTTCTTCTTCGCCGAGCGCGAGGCGCTGTTCCGCTACGAAAGCGGCCGCTTCATCGCGCTGCAGCCCCAGGTGCGGCCGCAGGTGCTGTTCGGCCTCGCCGCCTGCGACCTCACCGCGGTGGCCTACCAGGACCGCTTCTTCGCCGCCGATCCGCACTATCAGGCGCGCCGCGCCGCGACCCTGCTGGTCGGCCTCGATTGCGCGCAGAGCTGCCAGCACGGCTTCTGCGCCATGATGGACAGCGGGCCGGAGGTGCGCGCGCATACCGCCGACCTGATCCTGTGCCCGCTGGGACGGCGTTGGCTGCTGCTCGTCGCCTCCGAGCGTGGGCAGCAGGCGCTGGCCGGGCTGGTGCTGGCTCGTGCGCCGGCAGACTGGGCACGACAGCGCGACGCCCAGGCACTGCAGGTGGCCGCCGAGCAGGGCGAGCAGGCCGAGATTGCCCTTGGTTGCGCGGCGCTCAATGGCGAAACGGTGGACAGCCAGGCCTGGGAAGCGCTCGGCCTGCGCTGCCTGGGCTGTTCCGGCTGCACCTCGGTGTGCCCGACCTGTTCCTGCTTCGCCCCCTTCGTACAGACCGAGCCCGCGGGCGGCAGTGTGCAGGAGCGGGTCTGGGACTCCTGCCTGTACCAGGGCTTCCAGCAGGAGGCCAGCGGTCATAACCCCAGCGCGACCCCCGGGCAGCGCGTGCAGCGCTTCTGGTACCACAAGTTCGGCGACGACTTCCGCCAGCGCTTCGGCCGCGACGGTTGCGTCGGTTGCGGGCGCTGCGACGCGGTGTGCCCCGGCGGCATCGGCGTGCACCAGGTGATGAAGAGGATCGGCCAGCCATGATCGACCTGACGCCACGGAGCATGCGCCTGCTCGACTGTTACGACGATGGCGAGGCGGCGCGGCATTTCAGCTTCGCCGTCGAGCCGCTGGCCGACGAGCCGGTAGTGCAGCCGGGGCAGTTCTTCATGCTCGCCGTGCCCGGCGTCGGCGAGGCGGCCTTCACCTATGTCAGCCCGCCGGATGCCGAAGGGCGCTTCAGCGCGCTGATCCGCCAGACCGGCACACTCACCGCCGCGCTGTTCGCCCTCGCGCCGGGCGCCGTGCTCGGCTATCGCGGGCCGTTCGGCCACGGCTGGCCACGCCCTGCGCCGGGCGAGCGGTTGCTGCTGGTGGCCGGCGGTTGCGGGCTGGCGCCGCTGGCCGGAGTGATCGACAGCGCCGCCGGCGAGCTGCAGCTGATCTACGCCGCACGCAGCCGTGCCTATCAGGTGCTGGCGCGCGAACGCGCGCGCTGGCGCCAGCGGCTGACGCTGATCGAGACGCTGGATCAGGGCGATGACGGCCGGCCGCAGGGCAACCCACTGGATGCGCTGGAGCAGGCGCTGAGCCGGGGTGAGGCGCCCGCGCAGGTGCTTTGCTGTGGGCCGGAGGCGCTGATGCTGGCAGTGGCGCGACGCTGCGTCGATCGTGGCCTGCCCGCCAGGCGGATCTGGCTGTCGCTGGAGCGGCGCATGCATTGCGGGGTGGGGTTGTGCGGGCACTGCTACATCGGCAGCAGCTACGCCTGTGTCGATGGGCCGACCTATCCCTACGACGAGTACCTGCGCCTGCTGGCGGCCAGCGGTCAGGTCGCCGCCGGTTGCCTGCCGCCGCAGCCCTGCTGAGCGGGCCGGGTGGCAGAGCGTCGCCGCGGCCCGCCAGTTTCAGTCGCGCCGCCAGTGCACGTCCACGTAATACTCTTCGCCTTCGTAGCGGATCTTCAATTCGCCATCGTAGGCGGCTTCCAGCGCGTGGCCGATGCGCTGCGCCAGATGCAGGCCGGTGGTGGTCACGCGCAATCCATCGGGTTCGTCGCTGATGGCCATCAGGCGCTCAAGGGGATGTTCACTCTTCTCTTTTTCCTCGGTGTTGCGGATCAGCCCGCAGAGCTCGTCGGCGTGCGTCTTGACGAAGGCGCCGAGCAGACTGATGGTGCCGGCCGGGACGTTCTCGGCAATGCGTTGGCAGGCCGGGCACAGCGCTTCCTGCGCGTTGGCGGCGTCGACCAGACCGTGCCAGGTCCAACGCCCGGCCTGGTAGGCGGCGCCGCATTGCGGGCAGACGGTGTCGCCGCGCTGGTGCCAGGCCTTGAGATAGGGGTCGTGGTGTTCGGGTTGCAGAAGCTTGTCGCGCGTATTGTCCATGGCGAAGGCCTCGATGATTGGGAGGGTGCCTTTGCAGCGTAGATCAGCCCGGCGCGCTCGTCCGCTGTCCATGGGTGGCGATTGCCGGTTGCGATGATTTGTCGCGCCCAGCCGGTGGCGCCGGTATGGATGCCCGACCGGGCAAGCATCAGCTGTGACTGGGCGTGCGCCGACAGGGCTCGCTCAACAGGGCTGCGACACCTCGCGTGGCGTCAGCTGCTCCAGGCGCAGCGGCGCCAGTGCGCGCCGGCGCACGGCCATCCAGTCTGCCAGCGCCGACAGCGAACGCGGCGGCGAGAGCAGGTAGCCCTGGAACAGGTCGCAGCCGGCCTCAAGCAGGGCCGACTGCTTTTCCATGTTGTCCACACCCTCGGCGTTCACCCGTTTGCCCTGGGCATGGCAGAAGGCGATGAGCGCCGCGAGGCTCTGCTGCATGTCCGGGCGGGTGAGGCTGTCGACGATCACCATGTCCAGCTTGATGGTGTCCGCCGGGTACTGCAGCAGCTGCTGGAACGAGGTGTAGCCGACGCCGAAGTCGTCGATCGCCACGCGGAAACCTGCCTGGCGCATGCCCTTGACCACCGCCATGGTGTCCTTGCTCAGCTCGGCGGCATAGGTTTCGGTCAGCTCGATTTCAATCCTGCCCGGCTCGATGCCGTGGTGGGCGGCGCGCTCGACCAGATAGCGGCAGATGCGATCGTCCACCAGCTGGGCCGAGGATACGTTGATCGCCAGAATGACACCCTCGCCGAACAGGCGGACCAGCTCGGGGTACTCGGCCAGTGCATGGTCGATCACCCAGCTGTCGATCTTCGGGAACAGCCCGGCACGCTCGGCGATGGGGATGAACTCCGCCGGCGAGACGGTGCCGAGGATCGGCGAATGCCAGCGCAGCAGCACTTCGCAGCTGACCACCGCACCTTCACGGTCGAGCGCCGGCATATAGACCAGGCGCAGCTGGTCGTCGCCGTCGAGCGCGCGCAGCTGCTCTTCGATCAGGCGGATGCGCTCGTTGCGTTGTGCGAGTTCGCCACTGAAGGCCACCACCGCGTTCTTGCCTTCGGCCTTGGCCTGATACATCGCGGTATCGGCACGGGTCAGCAGCTGGGTGATGGAATCCGCGTCGTCCGGGTAGCGGGCGGTGCCGATGCTCAGTCCCACCGGGTAGAGCCGATCCTCGAGGCGGAAGCCGCCACGACACAGCCCCAGCAGTGCCTCGCACAGCTCTTCCAGATCTGCAGCGCCGGGCTCGGTCAGCAGCAGGATGGCGAACTCGTCGCCTGACAAACGGGCCAGGGCCGTTTCCGTCTGCGGATGGCGCAGCCGGTGCGCCTCCAGCACGCCCTGGGCGCGCTGGGCAAAAATCCGCAGCAGCGTGTCGCCGGCATCGTGGCCGTGCTGATCGTTGACCTGCTTGAAGTTGTCCAGGTCGATGAACAGCAGCGCCAGACGCTTGTCGCTGTGCAGGCAGCGTTCGTACATGGCGTTGGCGAGCATGCCGAAATGCGCGCGATTGCTGGTCTGGGTCAGGCTGTCGGTCCAGGAGATCTCCTGGATACGGCGCAGCGCGGCGGTGTTGTGATCGTGCAGCGTCTTCATGTTCAGCGTCAGGCGGCCGATTTCGCCGCCGACGGTGGGTTCGTCGAGTGCGGCGCGCTTGCACAACAGCAGGTCGGTGAGCTGGTCGTCGAGCTGACTGATGGGGGCGGTGACGTAGCGGCGGATCAACAGTAGCAACAGGCCGATGGAAACCACGCACACCAGCGTGCCACCGGCGAGGAACGCCAGGCGCAGCGTTTGCAGACGCTCGGCGAGGTATTCCGGGGCCGGGGTGAGGCGCGCATAGAGCGAGCGCGACAGCAGCACGTCGGCGGACAGCTCCGGCTGGATCGGAGCCAGTTCGGCGGCGATCTCCAGCTGCGCGCGGTATTCGTGTTCAAGTGCCTGTTTCAGCGCGATGAAGGCTTCCGGGCGCACCGCCAGCTGCAGGGCGAAGGCTTCGCCACGCTGGCTGGGCAATGGCCGGCTGCCGGATGCGGGCAGGATGAAATCGGTCTGCAGCAGAAGCGGGCCGCCCTCGGCCTGCTCGACATAGACCATTGCGGCGGGCTCCAGCCCTTGCTTCGCCTGCCGAACCACCTGCTGCTGGATCACGTTCATGCTGGCGAACGGCGACAGGCTGCTTTCGAAGTAGTAGGCCGGCTCGCCGTCCGGCTGAACGATGGCGACCGAGGCGAAGGACAGCTTGGCGGTCGACAGCGAGCGGATGGCCTGCTGGATGCTCAGCCCGAGGGTGTCGTTGCGAAAGGCGGTATCCGCCTCGCGCAGGAATGCCAGCAGCGCCTCGCTTTCCATGATCGAGTAGAGCACGCTGCGGTTGAAGGCCTCGTAGTCCAGATAGGCCGATTTCAGCGCGGACAGCTGCTGCGCCAGGCGGGCCTGTTCCAAATCCAGCAGTGCGGACCGCTGGGTCAGGTAGGCGGCGGTCGCGGCAACCAGCTGGATGATCAGAATGACCGGAAAGATCACCAGCAGGGCGCGCTTACCGAGCGTCATGGGCGTTGATCAGTGCGCTGATGATGCGTCGCCGCGTCTGCGTGGCCTGCAGCGGGCGCGGTTCGTAGACCTGGCTGCGCTCGAGCACCGGCTCCGGTGGGTATATGCTCGGGTCCTGGCGTACCTCCGCCGGCAGCAGCGCCCGTGCTGCGGCATTGGGGGTCGCCACACCCAGCTCGGCGGCGTTCAGCGCGGCGATTTCCGGGCGCAGGAGAAACTCCAGGAAGCGATACGCCAGGGCCTTGTTCGGGGTACTGGTCGGCACCGATAGGCAGTCCACCCACAGCAGCGTGCCTTCTTCCGGTACCACGTAGCGCCAGGGTTCGCCGTCGATGGCCTCGACCGCGTTGAGGACCTGCTGGTCACCGCTGTAGGCCAGGGCCATGTCCGCCTGGTCCAGATAGCGCTGGCTGCGCAGGGAAGTGATCACGTATTCGTAGGTGAGCACGGCCGGCGCCTGGGCCATGAGCAGCTCGAACGCGGCCTTCAGCTCGTCGTTGTCCGCGGTGTTGATCGAGCGTTGCTGGAGGATCAGCGGGCTGGCGAGGATGTCCTCGTGGTCTTCCATCATGATGATGTGTGGCTCGTTCGCCCGAGCCGGCTGCAGCAGGTCTGCCCAGGAGCGGGGCGTGCGTTCGACGCGGTCACTGCGGTAGGCGATGCCGAGCGTGCCCCAGAGATACGGCACGCTGTGCGGGCCGCAGCTGTCACGCCAGCGTTGCGGGATGTGGCGCAGCCCTGGCAGCGTGGCCTGGTCCAGCGGTTGCAGCAGCCCGCGCGCGCCGAAACGGGAGGAACTGATCAGCTCGGTCAGGGCGACATCGACCTGGTGGTCGGTCTTGGCCAGCACTTCGTCGCGCTTGTCGCCACTGTCGAAGTAGATCTGCCGGATTTCCACGCCGGTCTCGGCATGCCAGCGCTCGATCACCGCCTCGCCAAGGAATTCCTCCCAGGTCAGCAGCGTCAGGCTCTGTGCCGCCTGCAGCGAGGTGGAGGGAAACAGCAGGCTCACGGCCATCAGCAGAACGCTGCGTGCGCACCAGGCAACCCGGGGTTTCTTGTTGTTCGGCATGGGGATCCTTCCGCTGGCAGAGGTCGCGCCGCCGGAGCGGCACGGTCGCAATAATGGCACTTTAATGGCGCCAGACATATGACGGCAATGCCTTTCGTACACCCACCGATCAGTGGCGACCGCGTTGTTTGTCGCAGCAGCCCACGGACCTCCCATTCTTGAGCCAGACTCCATTGCAATCGGCAGCATAGCGAGGAACCGGCCATGACCCTGAAGATCCCTTTCCCTGATCGAATATATGCAGGCGAGGCATTGGCCGAGCGGCTCGCGCAGGAGGACGACTGGACCGATGCCTTGGTGCTGGCGCTGCCGCGCGGCGGTGTGCCGGTGGCGTTCGAAGTGGCGCAGCGCCTCGGCCTGGAGCTGGACATCCTGGTCGTGCGCAAGCTCGGCACGCCGGGCAATCGCGAGCTGGCCATGGGCGCCATTGCCAGTGGCGGCGTGCGGGTGATGAACGAGGACATCGTGCGCTACGTGCACGTCTCCAAGGCCGAGATCGACGGCACCATCGCCCAGGAGAGCCACGAGCTGCAGCGCCGCGAACAGGCCTATCGCGGCGACCGTCCGCGCCCAGCAGTCGCGGGACGCGCGGTGATCCTGGTGGACGACGGGCTGGCCACCGGCGCCACCATGCGTGCCGCGGTGAAGGCGGTGCGCCAGCTGGAGCCGGCGAGCATCACCGTGGCGGTGCCGGTGGCGGCGCCGGAAAGCGTCGCACAGCTGGAGCCGCTGGCCGACCGTGTCGTCTGTCTGCACATGCCCCACGACCTCTACGCCATTGGCCGCTGGTATCAGAATTTTGACCAGACCCCGGACCAGCTGGTGGTCGATCTGCTGCAGCGCGCCTGGAGCAGCGGAGGGCAGCCGGCATGAGCCAGCCTTCATCGACACCGATGCGCTTCACCCTCGGCAAGGCCCGCCTGCACGGCGACCTCTGCCTGCCGCCGCATGCCACCGGGCTGGTGGTGTTCGTCCACGGCAGCGGCAGCAGCCGGCACAGCCCGCGCAACCAGAGCGTGGCGCGGCGCTTCAACGAGCTAGGCCTGGGCACCTTGCTGTTCGACCTGCTGACCAAGCACGAACAACCCATCGACGAGATCACCCGCCAGCTGCGCTTCGACATTCCGCTGCTCAGCCAGCGCCTGACTGGCGTGGTCGACCAGTTGAGCAGCGATGCGCAACTGCGCGAACTGCGCATCGGCCTGTTCGGCGCCAGCACCGGTGCCGCCGCGGCCCTTACCACCGCGGCGTCACGCCCGGCGGACATCGCGGCGGTGGTCTCGCGCGGCGGCCGTGTCGATCTGGCCGAGCCTTCCCTGGCGCGGGTTCGCGCGGCATCGCTGTTCATCGTCGGCAGCCGCGATCTGGAGGTGCTCGAACTCAACCGCGCCGCCGCGGCACGCTTGCAATGCGAGCATCAGCTGGTGGTGGTGCCCGGTGCCAGCCACCTGTTCGAGGAGCACGGCACCTTGGAGGAGGTTGCCCAGCTGGCCGGCGACTGGTTCGTGCGCTACCTGCGCTGAGCGCGGCGCCTGCAGCTCCAGCGTTCGGCACCCAGACCGGCCAGCAACACCGCGGTTGCACTCATTCGGATTCCGCTGCGTGCGGCTCGCCGGCGGCATCGCAGTCCTTGCTAGCCCTCATCGGGCGCTTGTCATGTCGTGCCCTCAGGGGTGACATCCGGTAGCGGTCGCGGACGTTCCGCCTGTCTCGCCTGTGGAAAACCAAGCCGAACGGCAATCTGCTGATACAACGCATTTCGCCGCGGAATATGGACAGCGGCGAACTCTTGGCCTCGACTTGTTACAAAGATCGGAATGCCAAGGAGAATGGGATGAGCCACGCCGCATTGCGTCGCGGAGCTGCCGACGCGCTCTTCTGGTTGCTGATCTATACCGCACTCTGGGCCCTGTTCGCCGCCGGGCAGGGTTGGTTGCTGGGTGCGCCGACGGTGCTGCTGGCGGTTGCCCTGAGCCTCTGGCTTGGGTTGCGGCCGCTGACTATCCGGCTGGCCGCGCTGCCGGCGTTTGTCGGTCTGTTTCTCAAGCACATGTTGCTGGGTGGCTGGGACGTGGCCCTTCGTGCCCTGCGGCCGAGCTGCCCGCTGCAGCCGGCATGGCATCCCTACGCCTTCAGCAGCCGTTCGCCGCGGGTACGCCTGCTGCTGTCGGCGATGGTCGGGCTGCTGCCCGGCACACTGGCTTCGCGTATCGAGGGCGAACGGATGTGGGTGCACGTGCTGGACGAGCGCCAGCCCTGGCAGGCCGCCGTCGATGAGCTGGAGCAACGCCTCGATCAGCTGCTCGCTGCAGGGGATGCGTCGTGATGGCGGTCTTCGCGGCGCTCCTGCTGCTGACCTTGTTGGTCGGGCTTTGGCGCGTGCTGCTCGGGCCCGGCCGGGTCGACAGGTTGCTCGCCGTGCAGCTGTTCGGCACCACTGGCACCGCGCTTTTGCTGGTGCTGGCGCAGTGGCAGGGCGCTCCGGCGTTGCGCGATGCGGCGCTGGTGCTGGCACTGCTGGCGGCGATCGTCAGCGCCGCGCTGGTGCAACTGTTGCGGCGCAGTCGCCATGAATGAGCTGCTGAGTGCCTTCAGCTGGCTGCTCTTGGCCGGCGGCCTGCTGTTCTTCTTTGCCGGCAGCGTCGGCCTGCTGCGCTTTCCCGATACCCTGAGCCGGCTGCATGCGCTGACCAAGGCCGATACCCTCGGCCTCGGCCTGGTGGTCGCCGGGCTCGCGCTGCGCGCGACCAGCCTGTTAGAAGTGGCGCAGATGCTGCTGATCTGGCTGCTGGTGCTGGCCTCCGGCGCCACCGCCTGCCAGTTGCTGGCGCGCCAGGCCGACGAGGAGGGCGAGGATGACTGACTGGCTGCTGGATGCAGTGCTCGGCCTGTTGCTGCTCGGCCTGGCCGGCGGCGCGCTGCATGTGCGCCAGCTGTATGCGGGCGTGCTGCTGTTCATCGCCTTCGGCCTGGTGCTGGCGCTGGTCTGGGCGCGGCTGGGAGCTGCCGACCTGGCGCTGGCCGAAGCCGCCATCGGTGCCGGGCTGACCGGTGTGCTGCTGTTCGCCGCGCTGGCGCGCCAGCCCCGGGCCGGCAGCGAGCCGCAGCTGTCGCGCCGCCGGCGTCTGGCCGCGGTGGCGGTGTTGCTGCCGCTGCTGCTCATGGTGTTGCCGCAGCTGGCGCCGCTGGCCGAACTGCAACCGAGCGTGCCGACGCAGATCGATGCTGCGCTGGCGCAGAGCGGCGTCGAGCACCCGGTGACGGCGGTGCTGCTGAACTTTCGTGCCTGGGACACCTTGCTGGAACTGGCGGTGCTGCTGCTGGCGTTGCTTGGCGCGCGCCAGCTCGGCACGCTGCAGCCGCAACTGAGCGAGCCCTGGCCATTGTTGCGCGCCTGGGGCCGCACCCTCGCGCCGCTGCTGGTGCTCGCCGGCGGCTATGTGCTCTGGCGCGGTGCGGCCTCGCCGGGTGGCGCATTCCAGGCTGGCGCGCTGCTGGCTTCCGGCATCGTCCTGCTGCGCCTGGCGGGTGCGCTGCCGGCGCTGTACTGGAGCTTCTGGCCGCTGCGCCTGCTGGTGCTGATCGGGCTGCTGCTGTTCGTCGGCGTGGCCGCCGCCTGCGCCTGGTTCGGCGATGGCTGGCTGCACTACCCGGTCGGCTGGGCCAAACCGCTGATCGTCTTCATCGAGGCCGCGGCGACGCTGTCCATCGCCGCCAGCCTGAGCCTGCTGGTGATCGGCGACGATCCGGAGCCGCAGTCATGAGCGCCACGCTGTTCTGGATCACCATCGGTTTCGCCCTCTGGCTGCTCGGTCTGCACGGCCTGCTGACGCTGCGTCACGCCCTGCGGCGGATCATCGCCATCAACCTGATGGGCAGTGGTGTGTTCCTGGTGATGATCGCCCTGGCGGCGCGCGACGACCCGAGCGACCCGCTGCTGGTGGCGCTGGTGGTCACCGGGCTGGTGGTCGCCGTCAGTGCCACCGCGCTGGCGCTGCGCCTGAGCAGCGCGCTGGCGTCGGAGACCAAGCGATGAACGCCGCGCTGGTCAGCCTGCTGCTGCCCCTGGCCGGCGCGTTGCTGCTGATCCTGCTGCGCCCGGCACGCGGCGGCCGCTGGGTGATCGCGCTGAGCCTCGGCGCGCTCCTGGCGGCGATCATGGCGCTGCAGGTGGTGCTCGACCATGGCGAACGCAGCTTGTTCATCGGCGGCTGGGAGGCGGGGCTGGCGATTCGTTTTCGCCTGACGCCGCTGGCCGCGCTGCTGCTGGTGTTCACCGCCGGGCTGCACCTGCTGGTGGCGCTGTATGCCGCGCGCATCGCCCATGCCACCGGCAAGGCGGACTACTGGCCGCTGTCCTGCCTGCTGCATGCGGCGCTGGCGGCGCTGTGGCTGTCGGCCGATCTGTTCAACCTCTACGTGACCCTGGAACTGCTCAGCCTGGTGGCCGTGGCGCTGGTGTCACTGGCGGGGCGCAAAGCCTGGAAGCCGGCGCTGAACTACCTGCTGCTGTCGCTGGCCGGCTCGCTGGCCTACCTGCTCGGTGTGGCGCTGGTCTACGGGCGCTACGGGCTGCTCGATCTGGCCCTGCTGGCGCGCTTGACCGAAGCTGATGGCGCGACCCATCTGGCACTGCTGCTGATGAGCGTGGGGCTGATGCTCAAGGCCGCACTCTGGCCGCTGCACCTGTGGTTGCCGCCAGCCCATGCCGCGGCGCCGACTGCGGTCAGCGCGCTGCTCTCGGCGCTGGTGGTCAAGGGCCCGCTGTATATCCTCTGGCTGATCTGGAGCGAGATCGCCCCGGCTGGGTTCGGTCGCGACGCCGGCCTGCTGTTCGGCAGTGCGGGTGTGCTGGCGTTGGTTGCCGGCGGCTGGTCGGCGCTACGTGCGCCGCGGTTGAAGACGCTGGTGGCCTACTCGACGGTCGCCCAGCTGGGTTATGCGCTGCTGGCGCTCGGCCTGCTGCTGCACCTCGACGAGCCGCGCCTGCATGCGGCGCTGTGGCTGTTCGTGCTGGCCCATGGGCTGGCCAAGGTGTCGATGTTTCTCGCCGCCGGCGAGTTGCAGACCATCCTCGGCAGCAAGCGGGTCAACGGCATGAAGGGCGCCAGCCAGAACGTGCCGATCGCCCTGGCCGCCTTCGCCGTGGCCGGCGGCAGTCTGGTCGGGCTGCCACCCAGCGGCGGCTTCCTGGCCAAGTGGCTGCTGCTGCAGCCACTGTTCGAGCGGCCGCAGCACTGGCCCTGGGCGCTGGGTGCGCTGTTCGGCACGCTGATGTCGGCCGCCTACGTGTTCCGCGTCGTCGCCCACGGCTTCGATCGTGCCCGGCCGAACCCGCCGAGCATCCATCCCGATCGCCTGGCGCAGTGGCTGGCCCTGCTGCCGGCGTTGCTGGTCTGGGGGCTGGCGCTGATCAGCGAGCCGCTGCTGCTCTGGCTCGGAGGGCTCGGGCGATGAGCTGGCGTGAGCTGTTGCCGCTGGGCATCGTGCTCAGTTCGCTGCTGCCGGGCCTCGTGATCTTCGCGCTGCGCGAGGAACAGCAGCGCCTGCGGGTGAGCCTCAACCTGCTCGGCGTGACGCTCAAGCTGGTGCTGGTCGCGAGCATGCTCTACGGCGTCAGCCAGGGCAGCGAGTACCGTTTCAGTGTGCCGCTGCTGCCCGGCGCGCCGCTGGTGCTGCAGGCCGATGCGCTGTCGCTGCTGTTCGTCGCGCTGTCTTCGCTGCTGTGGGCGGTGACCACCGTCTACGCCATCGGCTATCTGGAAAACTCGCCGCTGCGCTCGCGCTTCTTCGGCTACTTCAGCCTGTGCGTCAGCGCCACCGTCGGCCTGGCCTTGGCCGGCAACCTGGTCAGCTTCCTGCTGTTCTACGAGCTGTTGACCCTCGCCACCTTCCCATTGGTGGTGCATCGCGGCACGCCGGAGTCGCTGGCCGCCGGGCGCATTTATCTGGCCTACACGGTCGCTGGCGGCACCCTGGTATTGATGGGTGTGGCGTTGCTGCACAGCATCGCCGGTACGCCGGATTTCCAGGCCGCCGGCTACCTGCTGGAGCAGGTCGAGGAGCACGACTTGACGCTGCGCGTGGCCTTCGCCCTGCTGATCTTCGGCCTCGGCGTGAAGGCCGCGCTTATCCCGCTGCATGGCTGGCTACCGCAGGCGATGGTCGCGCCGGCGCCGGTCAGCGCGCTGTTGCATGCGGTGGCGGTGGTGAAGGCGGGCGCCTTCGGCATCGTGCGGGTGGTCTACGACGTGTTCGGCGCCGAGGCGCTGCTGCGCCTGGACCTCACCACGCCGCTGCTCTGGCTGGCGGCCGCGACCATTCTCTACGGCTCGCTGCGTGCCATGCAGCAGCAGGAACTGAAGAAGCGCCTGGCCTACTCGACCATCAGTCAGGTGTCCTACGTCACGCTGGGGGTGGCGCTGCTCGGGCCGATCGCCGCGGTGGGCGGCCTGGTGCACCTGGTGCATCAGGGGCTGATGAAGGTCACGCTGTTCTACTGCGCGGGCAACTTCGCCGAGACCCTGGGCATTCATCGCATCCGCGAGATGGATGGCGTCGGCCGGCGCATGCCCTGGACCATGACGGCGTTCTCGGTGGGCGCGCTGGGCATGATCGGCATACCGCCGATCGCCGGCTTCATCAGCAAATGGACGCTGGGGCTCGGCGCACTGCAGGTCGGACAGGACTGGGTGCTGCTGCTGTTGCTCGGCTCCGCGTTGCTCAACGCCGCCTACTTTCTGCCGCTGCTCTGGCGCGGCTGGTTCGCCGAGCCCGCCGACTGGCACCAGAACCGCTGGGCCGACGAGCGCTTCGAGACCCACTGGATGCTGCTGCTTCCGCCATTGCTCACCGCGTTGCTGTCGCTGCTGGTCGGGTTGCTGGCGGCGACGGCGCTCAGCCCGCTGGGCTGGAGCCAGCTGATCGTCGAGCGGGAGTTCGCCATATGAACGCCTGGCTCTGGCTGCTGGTGCCCTTCGCTCCGCTGCTCGGCGGCGCGTTGCTGCCCTGGCTGCGCGAACGCTGCCTGCCTTGGCTCTGGCTGAGTTGTCTGCCGGCGCTGCTGGCGACGCTGCAACCACCGCCGTCACTGGAGCTGCCCTGGCTCTGGGAAGGCGTGCGCTGGGGCGCCGACGATGCGCTGACTCGCGCCTGGCTGGGCTTTTCCGCCGTGCTCTGGGGCTGCGCCGCGGTTTTCGCCAGCAGCAGCCTGGCCCATGGGGCGGGACAGCTGCGCTTCTGGACCTTCTGGCAGCTGGCATTGGCCGGCAACCTGCTACTGATCATCGCCACCGATGCGCTGAGCTTCTACCTCGGCTTCAGTGCCATGAGCCTGGCTGCCTACGGGCTGATCGTCCATCGCGGTGGACCGGGGCCGCGGCGCGCCGGGCGGCTGTATCTGCAACTGGCGATCAGCGGCGAAATGCTGCTGCTTGCCGGGCTGCTGCTGCGCAGCCACGGCGCTGCGCTGGCCTTCGACTTCGCCAGCTGGCAGGCGCAGCCGATCGATCATCTGACCCTGGCCCTGCTGGTGCTCGGGCTCGGGCTGAAGGCCGGCTTCTGGCCGCTGCACGTCTGGCTGCCGCTGGCCCATCCCGAGGCGCCGGCACCGGCCAGCGCGGTGCTCTCCGGGGCGATGCTCAAGGCCGGCATCCTCGGCGTCTGGCGCTGTGTGCCGGAGGCCGATCCAACGCTGACGGCCTGGAGCACGCCGTTACTCGTGGTCGGCCTGTTTGGCGCGTTCTATGCCGCTGCGCTGGGACTGCGTGCCGCTAAGTCCAAGGCGGTGCTGGCCTGGTCATCGGTGAGCCAGATGGGCTGGCTGCTGATGATCCTGGCGCTGGCCTGGAGCCTGGAGGCGCCGTCCCCCGCGCTGCTCACGCTGCTGGTGCTGTTTGGCGTGCATCACGGGCTGGCCAAGGGTGCGCTGTTCCTCGCCGCCGGGATGGTTCACGAGGGGCGCCTGCCACGCCTCGGTTGGTTATTGCTGGTCCTGCCGGCGCTGGCGATCATGGGGGCGCCGCTCACCAGTGGTGTAGCGGTGAAGTACCTGCTCAAGGACGCCTGGCACGACAGCGCCTTCGCCGCCTGGGCGCCATGGCTGACGCTGGCCAGCTTCGCCACCGCACTGCTGCTCTGGCGCGCACTCTGGCTGATGTGGCGCGACCAGCAGCAGGTCAGCACGCGCGCGCCGCTCGGGCAATGGCTGCCCTGGGCACTGCTCAGCCTGGCCTCGGTGGCGCTGCCGTGGTTGTGGCCGGCGCTGCGCGATCCGCTGCTGGCGGGTCTGTATCCGGCGGGTCTGTGGGCGGCGCTTTGGCCGTTGCTGCTGGCCTTGGGTCTCACCGGGTGGGCGCTGTTTCGGCGCTGGCAGGTGCCGTCCAGCCTTGCGCGTTTGCCCAACCCTGCACTGTGGGCATCGTCATACCTGACGCGTCTCCTGCGCCAGCCACCGCTGCCCGAACCCAGCGTGCGGCTCGATCGCGGGCGCTGGCGCAGGTGGGAGCGACGCTGGAACCGGCTATGGGAGCGCGGCGCCCTGGTAATCAGTGCCTGGCTGCTGGTGCTGCTGCTCTGGTTGGGCTGGCTGTGGTGATCAGGGCAGCGCCTTTTCGGCGAACGGCCGGGTCTCCAGGCCGAGCTGGGCGCGGAAGCTTTCCATGTCGAACATGGTGCAGATCTCCTGCACCTGCTGCGTCGGGGTGATGGTCCAGAAGGCCATGGCGGAGATGCTCAGCACCTTGTCGCTGGGCGGATAGCCGAACGCCGGCTGCGCGATGGTGCCGATCAGCGTGCTCCAGGTCACCACCCGGTTGCCTTCGGCGAGGCATTCCTCGACCACCACTTCCAGCTCCGGCATGGCCTGGCGGATCTGCCGGACCATGTCGAGAAACTCGGCACTGCCCAGCGGGCGACCGATAAAGGAGCTCTTGTAGAGGAAATCCTTGCTGTGCAGATGCTCGGCGAGCGACAGGTGCCCGCGGTTCCAGGTCAGGTCGATGTGCTGACGGACGAGTTTCTTGCGGTCATCCAGTGACATGCGCCCTCCAATGGGCTGCAGATAGCTCGGCAGCGAACTCTAGCAGCGGTCGGGGCCGTGCGGGAGTGCCGTTCGGTCAGTCGGCCTGCAGCCGGATGCGAAAAGCCGCGCCACCGAGCGCCGACTCGCCCAGGCTGAGTTCGCCGCCGTAGCTGTCGAGGATGTCCTTGACCACCGCCAGGCCGATGCCCTGGCCGGGATGCTGGGCGTCGAGGCGTTCGCCACGGCGGATGATGCGCGCGCGCTGGTCCACCGGCACGCCGGGGCCGTCGTCCTCGATGCCGAGCAGCAGGTCGCCGTCATGCGTGCGTGCGCTGATGCGGATCTGCCGGAGACAGAGCCGGTAGGCGTTCTCCAGCAGATTGCCGAGCAGCTCCATCAGCGCGCCTTGTTCGATCGGCACCTGGCATGGCTCGGCGAGCTGCACGTCGACCTGCACGTGTTTGTCGCGGTAGACCTTGTCCAGCGTGCTGCACAGGCTGTCGAGCAATGGCCTGAGCTCGACCCGGTGGCGCACCAGGCCGCTCTTGCCGAGGCTGGCGCGCTGCAGCTGATAGCCGATCTGCTGACTCATGCGTTCGATCTGCGCCTGCATCACCTGGGCCTGTTCGCGGCTCTGCGTCTGCGCGGCGAGGGTCTCGCCGACGCCCTGCAGCACGCTGAGCGGCGTCTTCAGGCTGTGCGCCAGGTCGCCCAGGGAGTTGCGGTACTGCTCGCGCTGTCGCCGTTCGCTGTCCAGCAGGCGGTTCAGCGAGCGGGTCAGGCGCAGCAGTTCGCGCGGGTGGTCGTCGCTCAGGCGCTCGCGCTGCCCGGCCTCGACCTGGTCGAGCTCGGCACTGACCCGCTTGAGGGTGCGAAAGCCCCACGTCAGGCCGAGCCAGAGCAGGGCCAGCAGCACCAGCAGGCCGCTGCCCAGCCACAGGTAGAGCTGCCGGCGAAACTCCTCGAACAGGCTGAGATATTCGCTGGTCGGCTGCATGGTGACGAAGCTGAACGCATTGTCGCGGCTGCCGGCCAGGTGCAGCTCGACGTCGTAGGCGAAGTATTCCGTTCCGGCTTCGTCGCGCACGCGCAGGAACTCGGTGGTGCCGCCCTCATAGCGCGGGCGGTAGTCGATGCGCTCGTCGGCGGCCGAGCGGGAGCGCCAGACCAGCTCGCCGCGGCGGTCGTAGATGAAACCGAGCAGTCGTGCATCCGGCAGGTTGAACTCCTCGTCCGGTAGCCGCTCGGGCATCTGCAGCCGGTTTTCCTCGACCTGGGCGGCGGTGATCAGCGTATTGGCATCGGCCGCCAGGCGCTGCTCGATGACCCGCTCGAAGGTCAGGCTGAAAGCGCCCTGCAAAACCGGCAGCAGGACCAGCATGAACAGCGCGGCCAGGCTTGCGGCGCCGAGCATCAGACGCAGACGCAGCGACATCGCACCGCCCAGACGGGTTCGTATGCGCGCCTGCAGCCGGCGCCAGCGTCGACTCATCGACAGCGCTCGGTGAACAGATAGCCGAGACCGCGCACGGTTTCGATCGGCTTCATCGCACACTGCGCTTCGAGCTTGCGCCGCAGCCGTCCGACCAGCACTTCGATCACGTTCGGGTCGCGCTCCTCGTCGCCGCTGTAGAGCTGCTCCATCAGCCGTTCCTTGGCCACCACCTGCTGCTGGTGGCGCATCAGGTATTCGAGGATGCGGTATTCGTAAGCGGTCAGCGCCAGCGGCTCGCCGCTGGCCGTGGCCTGTTTGCGGTTGAGATCGAGCAGCAGCGGGCCGGCTTCGATGGTGGCCTGGGTGAAGCCGCTGGAACGGCGCAGCAGCGCGTTCAGCCGCGCCTCCAGTTCCTCGAACTGGAACGGCTTGACTACATAGTCGTCGGCGCCGGCGGCCAGGCCCTCGACCTTGTCCTGCCAGTTGCCGCGGGCGGTGAGGATCAGGATGGGAAAGGTCTTGCCACGGCTGCGCAGCTGGTGGATCAGGTCCAGCCCGCTGATACCCGGCAGGCCGAGATCGATGACGGCCAGATCGTGGTTGAATTCGTGGGTCTGATACAGCGCTTCTTCGGCGTCCGGCACGGCATCGACGATATGCCCGCTTTCACCGAGCCGCGTCTGCAAGTGGTGGCGCAGCAGCGCCTCGTCTTCCACCACCAGCACCTTCATGTCTTGTGCTCCCTGTGCAAACGGCCGGGCAATGCCCGGCCGTCGTTCAACGTTCTGTCAGCGTAAGCGCCATCAGAAGTGATAGTTCAGACCCAGATAGGCCTGCTTGCTGCTGTGCAGGTCGATCGAGCCCAGCTTGCCGACGCCACGCTCGGAGACTTCGGTTCCGGCGTTGCTGCTCAGGTAGCGGTAACCGGCTTCCACCGAGGTGTTGTCGCCGAGCTTCTGCAGGATACCGGCCTGCAGGCCGACCAGGTAGCCGATGTCGCTGTCGCGGCTGTAGCCCCTGGACTCGTTCTCCAGCTTGGTCAGGCCGGCACTGGCACCGCCGAACAGGCGGGTGGTGTCGCCCAGCGGGACGAACAGGTCGTAGCTGCCGAGCAGGTTCTGCTGGCGCAGCTTGAACGTGCTGCCGTAATCGTCCGAGACGTTCTCGTAGGTCATGTAGTAGCGGCCTTCGTCGGTCATCTGACCGGCGCGAACACCCCAGGTGCCGCTGTTCCTGATGGTGTCATCGAAGCGGTTCTCGCCGCCCATGTTCTGCTTCAAGGCGCTGGAACGATCGGTGTTGACGGTGGTTTTACCCCAGCTGAGACCGGCGAAGTTCTCCGCGGCATGGGCGCCGAAGCTGAAGATGCCAAGGGATGTGGCCAGGGCGAGGGTGCTGAGTTTGTTCATCGGTGACTCCGTTTCAGGCAGTGGGAAACTGACGGCCCCTAGCCTGAACGGATGTCACTGAACGCCAACTGAACCCTGCCTGAACCTGCGCTGAACGGATCGGGCGCGCCGTGCCGCCGGTCGCCCAGGGCTGGTTTCAGGCGATCTGCTGCGGCTGATCCGGCTCCTCGCGCTCGTCGGTATCGCCCGTGCTGCCCGGATAGCGGCGCAGCAGTGGGGGCTGCTCGGCATCGTCGATCCACCACTGCAGTTCGGCTTCGACCTCGGTGTCTGCGGCGATACCCAGGCGGTTGCGTACCGGGCACTGGGATGTTGCGTCAGCGATGAGCGTGCCGCTCTGGGTGCTCTGCGAGGTCCCGGCGCTGCCGCTGGAGCGGACCTTCAGGCGGAAGCGAACCTGTTGTCCGCTGCCCTTGAAGCACAGCGAGAGGGCCACGCGGTTGTCCTCGAGCGGTTGCAGCCCTAGGTCGGCCGCGACGGCTGCGCCGGTGGGTGAGGGAGTGGCTGCGAGCAGCCAAGTGAAGAGGGTCATGGTCAGCATCCGTTTTGCTTCCGTTGAGAGCCGGTCCTCGGCTCGATTGCCACATTACTGCTGAACGATGCTCGCGGTATTGCCGCTGCCGTTCTGGATGATCGTCGCGCTGGCCGGCAGGCGCGTGTAGTCCTGCACCGGCATGCTCTGGGCGATCCGCGCCTCGTTGGCATTGCCCAGCTGGGTGATGCTGGCCTGGTGGCCGAAGTTGCCCTGCTCGATGCTCGCCAGGTTGTCGTTGCCGTTCTGGATGACCGTGGCGTTGTTGGACATGAAGCTTTGCGCGATATCGACGCTGTTGCCGCTACCCGTGGACGAGCCGCTGATGCGGCCGCCGAAACCGTTCTGATCGACCGTGAGCCGGTTGCTCGTGCCGTTCTGGCTGAAATCCAGCTCGTTGTGGTAGTCGTTCTGCCGGATCTCGGCCAAGTTGTAGCCGCCCGACTGGGCGAGGTTCATGCGGTTGCCGTCGCCCTGGTAGATGTCCGCGAGGTTGCCTGTGCCATCCTGCGAGACGTTCAGCCGCGAGCCTTCGTAATAGCCCTCCTGGCGAAAGGTCAGCACGTTGTCGTCGCCACGCTGCTCGACCTGCGCCGTGACGAAGCTCGTCTGGCTGGCGCTGATCCGGTTGCGGTTGCCGATACTGCTGGCGTTCAGCGTACTGGTGCGTCCGGTCTGCTCGATGGTGGCGACGTTGGCATTGCCGACCTGCTGGAGGTTGGCCACCTTGAAGTAGGCATCGCCCACTTGGGTGATCGCGGCGACATTCAGGTTGCCGTCCTGGCTGACCTCGATCGCGCTGGATTCGACCAGGCCGGTCTGCTGCAACTCGGCGACGTTGTCGGCTCCGCGCTGCTCGAGTTCGCTGCTGTTCTCTGCCAGCGCCTGTGACGTGCTGAAGGCGAGCAGGGAGGCGATTGCCGCGGGCTTGATCATCTGGTTCTCCGTGGCCTTTCAGCGGCCCTGCACGATATTGATCTGTTGACCGACGCCGTATTGCGTCACCGCGCTGCGCAGGCCATTGCCGGTCTGTTCGATGCGCGCGTCGTTGTACGCGCCGTATTGGCTGATGCTGGCCTGGTTGTCGCTGCCGGACTGGCGAATGGCGGCGTAGTTGCCCTGGCCGACCTGCTCGATGATCGCCAGTAGGTTGTCGCCGTTCTGCAGGATGAACGCTTCCTGGTCGCCGCCTTGCTGTAGCACCCATGCATTCAATGCCTGTCCGTTCTGGGACAGCTCGGCGAGATTGCTTTGGCCAATCTGCTGGATGTAGGCCGCCCGCGCGTCGGTCAGCTGGATAGCAGTGGCAGGCCCGGCGATGCCTCCGGGTGCGAGGTCACCGTTATCCAGCAGGTCGGCTGCCATCAGCGGTGAGCAGATCAGGCCGGCAACGAGGGCGATCAGGCGCTTGGCAGGGGCTGGGACGCAACGGGACATGGGCGTGTACCTGATGGCAGTGGGCGCGATTCTTTAACGCAGCGGACGAGGCTGAACATCCATCGAACGATGTAAAGACATGGCGCGCGATGGCGGCCAAGGATTAATGCCTGGCACTGCGCGCGCCGTGCTTGAGCGCTTGGTCCGCACGGCACACCCGATAGGCCGCCCGTCGCCGCGGCACTACCGGGACTCCGATGTTCAGGCGCTGCAGGACTTGTCCCAGTCCAGACGGCTGCGCAGCAGATAGGCGGCTTCGGCGCGGTTGGAGGCGCCGATCTTGCGCAGCAGGTTGTGGATATGGCTCTTGATCGTGTGAGGGCTCAAGCACAGCTGCTCGGCGATCTCGGCGTTGGACAGGCCCTTGCCGGCGAGCGTGAGGATCTCGCGCTCGCGCAGGGTCAGGCTGGACTTGCTTTCGGCAAGCTGGCGCATGCGCCGCCATTGGCCAAGCAGGCGCTCGGTGAGAATGCGTGGCAGCCAGTCGCCGCCCTGCAGCAGCACGCGGATGCCTTCGAGCAGGTGTTCGCGGGTGGCGTGGCTGTAGAACACTCCACGGATGACCGGATGCTTCTCGACCAGCTGTTCGGCCTGCTCTGGCACGATGTTCACCAGCGCGACGGGGGTGTGCTCGTCGAGCTGATCGATGAGGCTGGAAATCTGTTCGGCTTCGCTGTGGCCGGCATCGACAAGAAACAGGTCGGCGCCGCGATTCTCCGGTGATTCCAGGCTGGCCAGGGCCACTTCGACCTGGGCCTGCTCGCCGAGGAAGTGGCGGAAGAACAAGCCGAGCAGTTCATTGCCGGTTAACAGCGTGACGGTTGGGGAGGTGTTGCCCCGCGTAAGATCCGCGTCCATGTTCGGTACCTAGTCAGTCGGGCGTAATCGTTTAAAAAGCTACTAAACGACCAGCACCTTGCAGCGAAGTTCAGCCGAGCGATGGCGAACGGGCACTATCCGGCCAGCAGGTGCGCAACCTGGCCGAGCGAGGGACGCGTGGCCGGGAGCGTCGCGCGTTTTTGCACGGAACGGCTGCTAAGGTAGCTGCATGACTGACATCCCCGTTGCCGTTTCATCTCGCGAACACACGGCTCGTGCCCTGCTGACAGGGTTGCTGCTTGGCGCACTGCTGACACCATCGAACGTCTATTCCGGGCTCAAGATCGGCTGGTCGTTCAATATGTCGGTCATCGCGCTGCTGGTTGGCTTCGCCTTCTGGCAGAGCGTTGCGTCGACCTTCGGCCGGCCACGCTGGACGCTGCTGGAGAGCAATATCACCCAGACCACGGCCTCGTCCTGCGCCTCGATCATCTCCGGCGGACTGGTGGCACCGATTCCGGCGTACACGCTGCTCACTGGCCAGCAGCTGGGCAGCCCGGCGCTGATGGCCTGGGTGTTCTCGGTGAGCTTTCTCGGCGTATGGGTGGCCTGGTACCTGCGGCCGTCGCTGATCGTCAGCGCGGGCCTGCGCTTTCCCGAGGGCATGGCGACACTGGCGACGCTGCAACAGATTTTCAGCCATGGGGCCGAGGCCGGACGCCGATTGTGGGTGCTGGGCGGTGCGGCACTGTTGTCGGCAGCGGTCAAGCTGATGGATACCTTTGCCTGGATGCTGCCGCGCTGGGCGCCCTCGACGCATCTGGAGCGGCTGACCTTCACGTTCGAGCCCTCGCTGTTGCTGGTCGGCTTCGGCGGCATCATCGGTTTGCGCGTTGGGCTCTCGTTGCTGCTCGGCGCCCTGCTGGCGTGGGGGCTGTTGGCCCCCTGGCTGCTGGCCGAGGGCCTGGTGCGGCTGCCGGCGGCGGCCGACGGCCCGCAGTTCGCGGTACTGATCGAATGGTTGCTGTGGCCCGGCGTCAGCCTGATGGTCTGTGCCACCCTGACCTCGCTGGGCGTACGCCTGCTGCGCTCGCGCGCCGCGGCGGAACGCGGCGACTGGCGCCTGCCACGGGTGGCGCTGTGGCCGGCCGTCGGCCTCGGGCTTGCGGTGGCGCTGGTGGTGATGCTGCAGATAGGTCTGTTCGGCATTCATCCCGGCCTGGCGCTGCTGTCGATTCCGCTGGCGCTGCTGCTGGCGACAGTCGCGGCTCGGGTGGTCGGCGCCACCGGCATTCCGCCGATTGGTGCCATCGGCCAGCTGTCGCAGCTGGGTTTTGGTGTGTTCGCCCCCGGCCAGGTGCCGGTGAACCTGATGAGCGCCAATACCGCCGGCGGCGCCGCCGGGCAGTGCACCGATCTGCTCAACGACTTCAAGGTCGGGCACGCCATCGGCGCGGCACCTGGCCGTCAGGCCGTGGCGCAGTGTCTGGGCATCCTGCTCGGCAGCGTGGTCGGGGTGCTGGCCTATCAGCTGTTGATCCCCGATCCGCAGAGCATGCTGATCACGCCGGAATGGCCCGCGCCGGCGGTCGCTACCTGGAAGGCCGTGGCCGAGGCACTGACCGGTGGGCTCGGCGCACTGCCGCTCGACGTGCGCTGGGCGATGCTGGTCGGTGCGCTCTGTGGCGTGACGCTCGGGGCTCTGGAAGCCTTGCTGCCGGAGCGTCGTGTGCATTGGCTACCCAGCTCCGCGGCACTCGGTCTGGCTTTCATCATCCCGGCGTCGATCTCGCTGATGATGACCTTTGGCGCCGTGCTGGCCTGGTGTTTCGTCTCGCGCTGGCGCAGCCTCGGCGAGCGTTTCGTGATCGTTGCTGCCGCGGGGCTGGTGGCGGGCGAAAGCATGGCGGGCGTCGGTGCATCGCTCTGGCAGTTGCTGAGCTGAATCATTCTGCCGCACAGCCTGTCGTACCCCTTGTAGCCAGCAAGGGGAGAGGTATGTCCGAACCAACGTCAGCAGACGACAACAAGCAGGTCGCCAACCGCGCCATGGTTCAGGCGGCCGTGCTCGCGACCGTGGTACTGCTGTGCATCGTCGCCTGGCTGGCGTTCGATTTCCTGCTGCTGCTGTTCGCATCCATTCTCTTCGGTGTGCTGATCCATGGCGTGAGCCAATGGTTGGGCTGCCGTACGCCGCTGTCCTACAAGGCGTCCATGGGCCTGTTCTTTGTCGTCACGCTGCTCGGCCTGGGAGGTGCAGGCTGGCTGGTGGCGCCGAGTATTGCCGAGCAGGCCGACGCGCTGTCCGATTCGCTGCCGGAGGCGGTCGAGCGGCTGCGTGAGCGTGCCGAGCAACTGCCCTGGGCCAACGAGCTGCTGCAGCAGAGCGATCGGCTGGCGGATTCGTTGCCGGAGGGCTCCAGCGCCTTCAGCGTGGTGACCAAGGTGATGGGCTCGGTGGCGGGCGCGCTGAGCAGTTTCGTCATCGCCTTCGCCATTGGCATCTGCCTGGCGATCGACCCGCGGGTCTACCGCAGCGGGTTGCTCAAGCTGGTGCCGCAGGGCTATCGCCCGCGTGCCGCCGAGGTGCTCGACGAGAGTGGCGCGACGCTGCGCGCCTGGTTGCTGGCCAAGCTGCTGGAGATGCTGCTGATCGGCGTGCTGACCACCCTCGGCCTCTGGCTGCTGGGCATCGAGCTGGCGCTGGTGCTCGGGCTGATCGCCGGATTGCTGTCGTTCATCCCCAACATCGGCCCCGTCCTGGCGGTGATTCCCGCGCTGTTGCTGGCCTCGCTGGAGGGTGGGCGCACAGTGCTCTATGTCGCCGGGCTCTACCTGTTCGTCCAGGCGCTGGAGAGCTACGTCTTCACGCCGTTCATGCAGCAACGCATCGTTTCGATCCCTCCGGCGCTGACCATCGGCGTTCAGCTGCTGTTCGGCTTGCTCGCCGGCACCCTCGGTCTGCTGCTGGCCACACCGCTGGCGGCGCTCGGCATGGTGCTGGTGCGCATGCTGTACGTGGAGGATCTGCTCGGTGATCGCGAGCAGGTGACCGACGGTTCGTCGTAGCGGCCGCTCTGCGCCGCCGCCTGGCGGGCATGTCATGTTTTGTAAAGGCTGGCGAGGAAACCCCTGGCCAGCCCTGCTGCCGGAACCTGTGTACCCCCTGAAAAAATGGCAGGAGACGCATCATGAACATGCACAAGATCGCGGCATTCACCCTGGCGGGTCTGCTTTCCGGCGCGGCGTTCGCGGCGGACAACACCGGCACCGGCACTCACAATTCCATGGATCACGGGACCCATGAGCAGGGGACCATGGGTGGCACTGGCACTGGCACTGGCACTGGCACTGGCACCGGCGGCATGGACAGCGGAACCGGTACGGGCACAGGCACGACCGATATGCCGGGTTCGGCAGATCGTCCGGCCACCACTACCGGCAGTGACCAGGGCACCGGTGCCGATACCGGTGCGGATGGCGCCACCGGTGCGCCGGGTACCACTGGTACCGGCGGCGAGGGCGGCGAGCGCGGCGCTTACTGATTCCGCGAACAGCACGACGGCCCGGCAAGCCTCTGGCTTCCGGGTCGTTTCGCGTCCTGCCGGTGACCGCTCGGCCGAAGACCGTGGCGCCGGCGAAACCTTGGCGGCGCGGATGTGCCGAAAGCGCAAGAGACGATCGGAGGTGCGACGATGAATTTTGTGCGCTACGGCATCCTGCTGCTTTCGCTGGCGTTCGCCTCGGGCGTGATGGCAGAAGGCACCGGCCCCACCCAGCCCGACAAGGCGCGCCAGCACCCGCTGGACAACAGCGAGCCCCGTGACGAACCGGCCGAGCAGCCGAGGCAGCAACAGCAGCTCGATCAGCCGCCGACGCTGCAACCGCGCCAGTCACCGATCGAAACCGATGTTCCGCCTCAGCTCGATCCGGTGGACGAGCAGCCCGGTAGCGATGTGGACGCGGCCGGCCCGCGCGTGCTGCGCAGCTAGCACGCCGCTGCGTGCCGAGCGAAGGCTGCGGGAATGAAAAAGGGAGGCCGAAGCCTCCCTTTCACTCGACCGCTTCGCAGCGTCAGAACAGCACGCGACTGCGGATGGTGCCGTTGACGTGCTGCAGCTTTTCCAGCGCCAGGTCGGAGTATTCCTTGTCCACGTCGATGACGACGTAACCGACCTTCTCGTTGGTCTGCAGGAACTGGCCGCAGATGTTGATGCCGTTGTCGGCGAAGACCTTGTTGATCTCGCTCATCACGCCCGGAATGTTCTGGTGGATGTGCAGCAGGCGATGCTTGCCCGGGTGCGACGGCAGGGCGACTTCCGGGAAGTTGACCGAAGACACCGAGGTGCCGTTGTCGCTGTACTTGACCAGCTTCTCGGCGACTTCCAGGCCGATGTTGGCCTGCGCTTCGGCGGTGGAACCACCGATGTGCGGGGTCAGGATCACGCGATCCAAGCCACGCAGCGGGCTTTCGAATTCCTCGTCGTTGGACTTCGGCTCGACCGGGAACACGTCGATGGCGGCGCCGATCAGGTGCTCGTCCTTGATCGCGGCGGCCAGGTGATCCAGCTCGACCACGGTGCCGCGGGCGGCGTTGATCAGGATGGCGCCTTTCTTCATGGCGCGGATTTCCTTCTCGCCGATCATCCACTGGGTGGACGGCAGCTCCGGAACGTGCAGCGAGACGATGTCGCACATGCCCAGCAGCTCGTACAGCGAGCCGATCTGGGTGGCATTGCCCAGCGGCAGCTTGGTCACCACGTCATAGAAGAAGACCTGCATGCCCAGCGCTTCGGCCAGTACCGACAGCTGCGTGCCGATGGAGCCGTAGCCGATGATGCCGAGCTTCTTGCCGCGGATCTCGAAGGAGTTGGCTGCCGACTTGATCCAGCCGCCGCGATGGCAGGAAGCGTTCTTCTCGGGGATGCCGCGCAGGAGCAGGATGGCTTCGGCCAGCACCAGTTCGGCCACGGAACGGGTGTTGGAATAGGGTGCGTTGAACACCGCGATGCCGCGCTCGCGGGCGGCGTTGAGGTCGACCTGATTGGTGCCGATGCAGAAGCAGCCGACGGCGATCAGCTTCTTGGCGCAGTCGAACACTTCCTCGGTGAGCTGCGTACGCGAGCGGATGCCGATGAAATGGGCGTCGGCGATCTTTTCCTTCAGCTCATCGCCGGACAGCGCGGTCTTGAGGTACTCGATGTTGGTGTAGCCGGCCGCCTTCAGGGTATCGACAGCGTTCTGGTGCACGCCTTCGAGAAGAAGGAACTTGATCTTGCTCTTGTCGAGAGAGGTCTGGCTCATCTGCATTAAAACCTTAAGGCCGAAGGATAGGACTGAAGTGTCCAGCGAAGGCTGGCCGACCCGGCAATGCCGGTGCCGGGAGTCTGCCGAGGCACGTTTCAAAGGGGTGCGTATGCTAGCATACGAGCCCCTCGAAACACCCCCACCCCTGTGCTGAAGCGTGCTCAGGGTGACCATGAATCGTATGAGAGTTCCCGTGATGACCGACCCCGCCCTGATCGATGAGCTGAAAACCCTGGTCGAGCCCGGCAAAGTGCTGACCGACGCCGATTCGCTGAACGCCTACGGCAAGGACTGGACCAAGCATTTCGCTCCCGCGCCGTCGGCCATCGTCTTCCCCAAGAGCATCGAGCAGGTGCAGGCCATCGTGCGCTGGGCCAACGCCCACAAGGTCGCGCTGGTGCCGTCGGGCGGTCGCACCGGGCTCTCGGCCGCCGCCGTGGCGGCCAATGGCGAGGTGGTGGTGTCTTTCGACTACATGAACCAGATTCTCGAATTCAACGAGATGGATCGCACCGCCGTCTGCCAGCCCGGCGTGGTCACCGCACAGCTGCAGCAGTTCGCCGAGGACAAGGGCCTGTACTACCCGGTGGACTTCGCCTCCGCCGGCTCCAGCCAGATCGGCGGCAACATCGGCACCAATGCCGGTGGCATCAAGGTGATCCGCTACGGCATGACCCGCAACTGGGTCGCCGGCATGAAGGTGGTAACCGGCAAGGGCGACCTGCTGGAGCTGAACAAGGACCTGATCAAGAACGCCACCGGCTACGACCTGCGCCAGCTGTTCATCGGCGCCGAGGGCACGCTGGGCTTCGTCGTCGAGGCCACCATGCGCCTGGAACGCCAGCCGACCAACCTCACCGCACTGGTGCTGGGCACCCCGGATTTCGATTCGATCATGCCGGTGCTGCACGCCTTCCAGGACAAGCTGGACCTGACCGCCTTCGAATTCTTCTCCGACAAGGCGCTGGCCAAGGTGCTCGGCCGCGGTGACGTGCCGGCGCCGTTCGAGACCGACTGCCCGTTCTACGCGCTGCTGGAATTCGAGGCCACCACCGAGGAGCGTGCCGAGCAGGCGCTGGCGACCTTCGAACATTGCGTCGAGCAGGGCTGGGTGCTCGACGGCGTGATGAGCCAGAGCGAGCAGCAGCTGCAGAACCTGTGGAAGCTGCGCGAGTACATCTCCGAGACCATCAGTCACTGGACACCGTACAAGAACGACATCTCGGTCACCGTCGGCAAGGTGCCGGCCTTCCTCAAGGAAATCGATGCGATCGTTGGCGAACACTACCCGGATTTCGAGATCGTCTGGTTCGGCCATATCGGCGACGGCAACCTGCACCTGAACATCCTCAAGCCCGACGCCATGGACAAGGACGAGTTCTTCGGCAAGTGCGCGACGGTGAACAAGTGGGTGTTCGAGACCGTGCAGAAGTACAACGGCTCGATCTCCGCCGAACACGGCGTCGGCATGACCAAACGTGACTACCTCGAGTACAGCCGCTCGCCGGCGGAAATCGAATACATGAAAGCGGTCAAGGCGGTGTTCGATCCGAACGGCATCATGAACCCCGGCAAGATCTTCGCGGCCTGAGTCGCCCACCGACCCAAGGAGTCATCGATGAGCTACCAGCACCACTACACCGACGGCACGCCGATCCATTACCCGCTGGGCAAGGTGGTCTGCATCGGCCGCAACTACGCCGAGCACGCCAAGGAACTGAACAACCCGGTGCCCACCGAGCCGCTGCTGTTCATCAAGGCGGGCAGCTGCACCGTGCCGCTGGAAGGCGGCTTCAGCATCCCGAGCGATCGTGGTGCGGTGCACTACGAGGCTGAAATCGCCGTGCTGATCGGCAAGCCGCTGTCGCGCAAGCCCAACGAGGAAGAGGTGCGCGATGCCATCTCCGGCTTCGCCCCGGCGCTGGATCTGACCCTGCGCGACGTGCAGGCCAGGCTCAAGGAAAAGGGCCACCCGTGGGAAATCGCCAAGAGTTTCGACGGCGCCTGCGTGCTGGCACCGTTCGTGCCGGGCGACGCGGTGGAGGATCTGGGCGACATCGGCATCCGCCTGACCATCAACGGCGAAGTCCGCCAGGACGGCAACAGCAGCCAGATGCTCAACGCCATCCTGCCGCTGCTGCAGCACATCGCCGGGCATTTCAGCCTGCAGCCGGGTGACGTGGTACTGACCGGCACGCCGGCCGGTGTCGGCCCGCTCAACCAGGGCGATGAGCTGGTGCTGGAGCTGGTCGGCCTGTCCCGCTTCGAGAGCCGCGTGCTCTGATCCATCGACGCGGCGGGATTCACCCGCCGCGTTTGCCGCTTCTTTGCGAACCGTTCTCGTGTTGTAATCCGGCACCCTCCGCTGGAACGCTTTTCATGCCCGTTCGTTATTCCCGTTGGCGCCTGCTCGTCGCTGTCGTCCTGTTGCTGCTGTTCGTTGCGCTGCTCGTCGCCGGTCGGCTGCTGCATTGGGATGACCAGCTGCGGCTGTACTGGAGCGAGCGCTCGGTCACTGCCGAACAGCGTGCCTCCGGCATCTGGCTGCCGGACTATGAGCTGGCGCTGGAGACCACGCTGGCCGGGCTCGAGGACGATGAAACCTCCGGGCTGACCTGGAACCCGCTGACCGGCACGCTGTTCACCGTTACCGGCAAACATCCGCAGCTGATCGAGTTCACCCCGGCCGGTGTCGTATTGCGGCGCATCGCACTGACCGGCTTCTCCGATCCGGAAGCGGTGGAGGCGCTGGATGATGGCCGCCTGGCGATCGTCGACGAGCGTCGCCGGCTGGTGGCGGTGTTCCATCTGCAGCCGGGCGTGGAAACCCTGGAGCTGGACGACTTGGCCAGTTACGACCTTGGCTTCACCGACGCCGGCAACAAGGGCTTCGAGGGGCTGGCCTGGAATCCGCGTACGCAACGCCTGCTGCTGGCCAAGGAACGTGACCCGCAGGGCCTGTTCGAGCTGCCATTTCCGGGTGAGGACGGCGCGCCCGGCGCACTGCAGGCACTGTCCAGCCAACCGCTGCTGGTGCGTGACATTTCCTCCGTCACCATCGATCCGCGCAGCGGTCATACGCTGCTGCTCTCCGACGAGTCGCGACTGCTGGTGGAACTCGATCTGCAAGGCACTCCGCGCAGCTTCATCAGCCTGTTCGGCGGGCTCAACGGCCTGGTGCAGGGCATCGAGCAGGCAGAAGGCGTGGCGATGGATGGCGAGGGCAACATCTATGTGGTCGGTGAGCCCAACCACTTCTACGTATTCAGCCGCAAGCGCTGAATCGCTGCGCCGGTTAAGCCTGGTGTAAGCCGGGCGCGCCACAATCGCGATTCCAGAACTAGAAGAATGTGGATGGTCATGCGTGCGTTGAAATTCCTTCTGGCTGCGCTGCTCGGCGTCGCCCTGTTGCTGGCGGTTGCCGCCGGCGTACATTACCGCCTGTTCGAGCGCGGCTGGTTCCACTTCACTCAGTGGCAGCAGGGCGAGCAAAGCGGCAGCGCCTCGTTGTGGCTGCCGGACTACCGGGTCGCGATCCAGGACAAGGTGGTCGCCGGTATCGACGATGACCTCTCGGCGCTGACGTTCGATCCGGATCGCAACAGCCTGATCGCCGTCACCAACGGCAATCCGCACTGGCTGGAGCTCAGCCTGGAAGGCGATCTGCTACGCGCGATTCCCCTGGTCGGCTTCGGCGATCCGGAGGCCATCGAGTACATTTCCGAAGGCGTTTACGTGATCAGCGATGAACGCCGGCAGCGGCTGCTGCATCTCCGGCTTTCCTTACCGCGAGCCGAGCCCGTCGGTGCATATCGATGAACATGAGGCCAGGCTGTTCGTTCGCGACCTCTCCAGCCTGCAGTACGACGAGCAGACCGGCCATCTGCTGGCGCTGTCCGACGAGTCGCGGCTGGTGATCGAATTGGATGGTGATGGCCAGCCGCTCAGCAGCCTTTCGCTACGCGCCGGCAGGCACGGCCTCGAACACGACGTGCCGCAGGCCGAGGGCATTGCCATGGGGCCGGACGGCACGCTCTATCTGGTCAGCGAGCCGAACCTGTTCTACCTGTTTCGCAAAACCAGGTGACTAGGCCTCGCCGGCCACCTGGTCCAGCGGCAGGTCAGCCGACCGCCGAAGCGCTTTCGTCCTGCAGCGCGGCGTTCGGTGCGTGGCGTCGAACCGAGTCGCAACCCTGTTCGGCGCTGTGCAGGCTGGCGTACATCTGGCTCTGGCCGACGATCTGACCATTGCTCGCTTTGAGCACGAAGTAGAACTTGCCGTTGCTCGATTCCTTCACCTCGAACGCGCCCTCGCGCACCGCGTTCTTGCGAACCGAATCGATGCCATTGAGCGCCGAAGCGTGGGCCTTGTACTGTTCGCTGGACAAGACGACCTGGCCGTTGCTGGCCAGCAGGTTGAAGTGGAATTGGCCATTACTGGCGCGCTTCAGCTGGAATTTGCCGGACATGGCGACACCTCCTGTGATGGGCCGCGCCGGATTCGGCGCGGCACTTCAAAGCGTAGTCGCCGTTACGCTTCGCCGGGAGGCTCAGCGCTTGAGGGTCTGCACGCCGTCCTTGGTGCCGAGCAGCAGCAGGTCGGCCGGGCGCATGGCGAACAGGCCATTGGTGACCACGCCGACGATGTTGTTGATCTTGCCTTCCAGCTCGGGGGCGAAGCCGATCATCAGGTTGTGCACGTCGAGGATGACGTTGCCGTTGTCGGTGACCACGCCGTCGCGGTAGACCGGGTCGCCGCCGAGCTTGACCAGCTCGCGGGCGACATGGCTGCGCGCCATCGGGATGACTTCCACCGGCAGCGGAAAGGCCCCCAGCTGCTCGACCAGCTTGCTGCCATCGGCGATGCAGATGAAGGTCTTGGCCACCGCCGCGACGATCTTCTCGCGGGTCAGCGCCGCGCCGCCGCCCTTGATCAGCTCCAGGTGCTTGTTCGCCTCGTCGGCGCCATCCACGTAGAACTCCAGCTCGCTCACCGAGTTCAGGTCGTAGACCGGAATGCCGTGCTGCTTGAGACGTTCGGCGGTGGCTTCGGAGCTGGCCACGGCACCGTCGAAGAAGCCCTTGTGCTTGGCCAGCAGGTCGATGAAGAAGTTGGCGGTGGAGCCGGTGCCGACGCCGACGATGCTGCGATCGTTGAGTTTGGGAAGGATATGGTCGACAGCGGCCTGGGCGACGGCCTGCTTGAGCTGGTCCTGGGTCATGGGGGAATCCGGGCGGGAAAGACGAAGCGCGGATTATAGCCCCGCGCCGGCGACCGGTCTCGTGTGCTGCGGCAATGCCGAGGCCGTCGCGGATTGCCGGTGGTCGCCGGGGCGCTCGCGGGGGTAGACTCGGCGTTCCCCGCAATGCCCGCCAAGATAGCCAGAATGCTCGAACACTACGTCAAGAAGATCCTCACTTCGCGCGTCTACGACGTCGCCATCGAAACCCCGCTGCAACCCGCCCGCCAGTTGTCCGAGCGAATCGGCAACCAGATTCTGCTCAAGCGAGAGGATCTGCAGCCGGTGTTTTCCTTCAAGGTTCGCGGTGCCTACAACAAGCTGGCGCAGCTGTCCGCCGAGGAGCTGGCACGGGGCGTGGTCACCGCATCGGCCGGCAATCACGCCCAGGGTGTGGCGCTGGCGGCCAAGCAACTGGGGATCAAGGCCACCATCGTCATGCCGCGCACCACGCCGGAGCTGAAGGTTCAGGGCGTGCGTGCCCGTGGCGGCAAGGTGGTCCTGCATGGCGATGCTTTCCCCGAGGCGTTGGCCTATTCGCTGAAGCTGGTGGAGGAGAAGGGCTACGTCTATATCCATCCCTATGACGATCCCGACGTGATCGCCGGGCAGGGCACCGTGGCGATGGAAATCCTCCGTCAGCATCAGGGGCCGATCGATGCGATCTTCGTTCCGGTGGGCGGTGGCGGGCTGGTGGCGGGAATCGCCGCCTACGTGAAATACCTCTATCCGCAGACCCGCGTGATCGGCGTCGAGCCGGACGACTCCAACTGCCTGCAGGCAGCCATGGCGGCCGGTGAGCGGGTGGTGCTCGAGCAGGTCGGGCTGTTCGCCGACGGCGTGGCCGTGGCGCAGATCGGCCAGCACACCTTCGATGTCTGCAAGCACTACGTCGATGAGGTGATCACAGTCAGTACCGACGAGATCTGCGCGGCGATCAAGGACATCTACGACGACACCCGCTCGATCACCGAGCCGGCCGGTGCCCTGGCCGTGGCCGGGATCAAGAAGTACGTCGAGCGCGACGGCGTCAGCGGTCAGGTGCTGGTGGGCATCGACTCGGGGGCCAACGTCAATTTCGATCGCCTGCGCCATGTCGCCGAGCGCGCCGAGCTGGGCGAGAAACGCGAGGCGATCATCGCCGTCACCATTCCCGAGCAGCCCGGCAGCTTCAAGGCCTTTTGCGAGGCGATCGGCAAACGCCAGATCACCGAGTTCAACTACCGCTACCACACCGACCGCGAGGCGCACATCTTCGTCGGCGTGCAGACCCATCCGGAGAACGACCCGCGCGCGGCGCTGGTGCAGGGCCTGCGTGACAAGGGCTTCCCGGTGCTGGACCTGACCGACAACGAGCTGGCCAAGCTGCACACCCGGCACATGGTCGGCGGCCATGCGGCCGGGGTCAGCGACGAGATGGTGCTACGTTTCGAGTTCCCGGAACGGCCCGGCGCGCTGTTCAACTTCCTCAACAAGCTGGGCGGGCGCTGGAATATCTCGATGTTCCACTACCGCAACCACGGCGCGGCTGATGGCCGGGTGGTCGCCGGCCTGCAGGTGCCGGCCGAAGACCGCCATCTGCTGCCGGCGGCACTGGACAAGATCGGCTACCGCTACTGGGATGAAAGCGACAACCCCGCCTACAAGCTGTTTCTCGGCTGAGCGCAGATAAAGGAAAGCCAATGGAACACTACCTGACCCTCCGCATCGTGCACGGCGCCACCGCAGTGCTGTTGCTGCTGGGTGTGATCGTGCACCTGCTGATGCTGTGGAAGGCGGCCCGAGGCGGCGACCAGGCCGTACTGCAGCGCAAGCTGCAACGCACCCGCCGGCTGTCCCTGCCGCTGTTGGCGCTGATCGGACTGTCGCTGCCGCTGACCGGCTGGTGGCTGACCCATCTGGCCGGATGGCCGCTGGGCCAGTTCTGGCTGCTGGGCAGCTCCGTGCTGTTCCTTGGGCTGATCCCGCTGGTCCTGCTGCTGGCCGGGCGCCTCGCCGCCTGGCAGGCACCGGGCAACGCCACCGCCGCACGCAATGCCGGCATCTACGGCGTGCTGGTGCTGCTGGTGCTGATCGCAATCACCGCCCTGATGGGCGCCAAGCCGGTCTGACTCTACCGGCCCGGGCATGGCTGCTGAGCGGGTTCAGCGCAGCGAGATGATCCGCCAGCCACGCTCGGTGGCAATCTGGCGCAGGATCGGATCCGGGTCCACCGCCACCGGATGCGTCACCCGTTGCAGCAGCGGCAGGTCGTTGCGCGAATCGCTGTAAAAGTAGCTGTCTTCCAGGGTCTGTTCGGTCTCGGCCAGCCAGCGCTCGATGCGCTGGACCTTGCCTTCCTGGAAGCAGGGGATGTCGGTCAGCCGGCCGGTATAGCGGCCGTCGCGCATCTCGCACTCGGTCGCCAGCAGGGTGTCGACCCCCAGCCGGGCGGCGATCGGTCCGGTGATGAAACGGTTGGTTGCGGTGATGATCACCACCTTGTCGCCGGCATCCAGGTGCTGACGGACCAGCGCCTCGCCCTTGCTCAACACGATGGGTTCGATGTGGTCGCGCATGAATTCCTCGTGCCACGCCTGCAGCTGCGACATTTCGCTGCGCCCGAGCAGTTCCTGGCAGAAGTTCTGGTACGCATGCACATCGAGATTGCCAGCGAGGTAGTCCTGATAGAAGGCATCGTTGCGCGCACGGTAGTGGCTGGCGTCGACGATGCCGCGCTGGCAGAGGTATTCGCCCCAGGCGTGGTCGCTGTCACCGGCCAGCAGGGTGTTGTCGAGATCGAATAGAGCCAGGCGCACGGAAGAGTTCCTCGAAGATGGAGTCAGGGCAGCGCCAAGCATAACGGTTGAGCGCTTTCGACGCAGCTTCGACCGGCCGCCTGGCGTGCCCGGAGGCGCATGCCGAATGGCGCCTTGCCGCGCTTTCGGCTCGTCGCAGTTTTGTGGAACAATGCCGCGACATGCGTCTGCGAGGTTGTATGCCGTGATCGATTCCGATGGTTTTCGCCCTAATGTCGGCATCATCCTGACCAATGATGTCGGTCAGGTGCTGTGGGCCCGGCGGATCAATCAGGACGCCTGGCAGTTCCCGCAGGGTGGCATCAACGCCCGCGAGACGCCGGAAGAGGCCCTGTATCGCGAACTCAACGAAGAGATCGGCCTGGAAGAGCAGGATGTGAATATCCTCGCCTGCACCCGTGGCTGGTTGCGCTATCGTCTGCCGCAACGCCTGGTGCGAACCCACAGCCAACCGCTGTGCATCGGCCAGAAACAGAAGTGGTTCCTGCTGCGCCTGACCAGCGCCGAAGAGCGTGTGCGCATGGACCTGACCGGCAAGCCGGAGTTCGATGGCTGGCGCTGGGTCAGTTACTGGTATCCGCTGGGGCAGGTGGTCACCTTCAAGCGCGAAGTCTATCGTCGCGCACTCAAAGAACTCGCGCCGCGGTTGCCGGTGCGGGACTGAAAAATCGGGGAGAAAGCCTCTGAGCATGCTCGGCACGCTGCGCAAGATTGTCCAGGAAGTGAATGCCGCCAAGGACCTCAAGGCGGCATTGGGCATCATCGTGCTGAGAGTCAGGGAGGCCATGGGCAGCCAGGTCTGCTCGGTCTATCTGCTCGATCCGGAAACCGAACGCTTCGTCCTGATGGCCACCGAAGGCCTCAACAAGCGCGCCATCGGCAAGGTCAGCATGGCGCCCAACGAGGGCCTGGTCGGCCTGGTGGGCACCCGCGAAGAGCCGCTCAACCTCGAACATGCCTCTGAGCACCCGCGTTACCGCTACTTCGCCGAGACCGGCGAGGAACGCTACGCCTCCTTCCTCGGCGCGCCGATCATCCACCACCGGCGGGTGATGGGCGTACTGGTCATCCAGCAGAAGGAGCGCCGCCAGTTCGATGAAGGCGAGGAAGCCTTTCTGGTGACCATGAGCGCGCAGCTCGCCGGGGTTATCGCCCATGCCGAGGCCACCGGTTCGATCCGCGGCCTCGGCCGCCAGGGCAAGGGCATCCAGGAAACTCGCTTCATCGGCATTCCCGGCGCCCCGGGCGCCGCGGTGGGCACCGCCCTGGTGGTGCTGCCGCCGGCCGATCTGGACGTGGTGCCGGACAAGCACATCGACAACATCGAGGCCGAGCTGACGTTGTTCGAGGCGGCGCTGGAAGCGGTGCGCGCCGACATGCGCACCCTCTCCGAGAAGCTCGCCACGCAGATGCGCAAGGAAGAGCGAGCGCTGTTCGACGTCTACCTGATGATGCTCGACGACTCCGCTCTCGGTGGCGAGGTGACCAAGGTCATCCGCACCGGCCAGTGGGCCCAGGGCGCGCTGCGCCAGGTGGTCACCGAGCACGTCCGGCGTTTCGAGATGATGGACGATGCCTACCTGCGCGAGCGTGCCTCGGACGTCAAGGATATCGGCCGGCGCCTGCTTTCCTACTTGCAGGAAGCCCGCCAGCAGACCCTGACCTATCCCGACAAGACCATCCTGGTCAGTGAGGAACTGTCGCCGGCGATGCTCGGCGAAGTGCCCGAGGGCAAGCTGGTGGGCATGGTGTCCGTGCTCGGTTCGAGTAACTCCCACGTCGCCATCCTTGCCCGCGCCATGGGTATTCCCACGGTGATGGGCGCGGTCGACCTGCCGTACTCCAAGGTCGATGGCATCGAGCTGATCGTCGACGGTTACCGTGGCGAGATCATCACCAACCCCGGCAAGGTGCTGCGCGAGCAGTACGAGGTGCTCGCCGAGCAGGAGCGCCAGCTCTCCGAGGGCCTCGACGTACTGCGTGAGCTGCCCTGCGAGACCACCGATGGCCACCGCATTCCGCTGTGGGTCAATACCGGCCTGCTCGCCGATGTGGTGCGCGCCCAGGAGCGTGGTGCGGAAGGCGTCGGGCTGTATCGCACCGAAGTCCCGTTCATGATCAAGGAGCGCTTCCCCAGCGAGAAGGAGCAGATGGCGATCTACCGCGAGCAGCTGGAAGCCTTCCACCCGCTGCCGGTGACCATGCGCAGCCTCGACATCGGCGGCGACAAGTGCCTGCCGTACTTCCCGATCAAGGAGGAGAACCCGTTCCTCGGCTGGCGCGGCATTCGCGTCACCCTCGACCATCCCGAGATCTTCCTGCTGCAGACCCGTGCCATGCTCAAGGCCAGCGCCGGGCTGAACAACCTGCGCATCCTGCTGCCGATGATCTCCGGCATCCGCGAGCTGGAAGAGGCGCTGCACCTGATCCACCGCGCCTGGTGCGAGGTGCGCGACGAAGGGCTGGACGTGATCATGCCGCCGGTCGGCGTGATGATCGAAGTGCCGGCGGCGGTCTACCTGACGCGCGAGCTGGCGCGCATGGTGGACTTCATCTCGGTCGGCTCCAACGACCTGACCCAGTACCTACTGGCGGTGGACCGCAACAACCCGCGAGTCGCCGACCTCTACGACTACCTGCATCCTGCAGTGCTCGAAGCGCTGCAGCGAGTGGTCAAGGAAGCCCATGGCGAGGGCAAGCCGGTGAGCATCTGTGGCGAGATGGCCGGCGATCCGGCGGCGGCAATGCTGTTGCTGGCGATGGGCTTCGACAGCCTGTCGATGAACGCCACCAACCTGCCCAAGGTCAAGTGGTTGCTGCGCCAGGTCAGCATGGACACCGCTCAGCAACTGCTGGCGCGAGTCATGCTGCTGGACAGCCCGCAGGTCATCCAGAGCACGATCCAGCTGACCTTGCGTAACCTCGGCCTGAGCAAACTGATCAACCCCTCTGCCGCGGTCTGACAGCCGTCAGTCGCGCGGCGGCTGGCGGTAGCGCACCTCGTTTAACGGGCCGTCCGGGCCGAAACTCCGCTCCACGATATCCAGCGAACCGTCGGCGTGGCGAATCAGCGCGGTGCTGGCACGGGTGCCGTATTCGGCGCTGGCGATGAAGATGCTCGACAGCCGCCGTTCCCATTCCAGCGGCACCCCGGTCTGTGGCAGCTCGTGCTCGGCGGCCGGCTCAGCATCGGCGAGCAGTGCCAGCAGGCGCTCCGGCTCCGCTTGATCGAGGGCGTCGGCCAGTGCCGCACGGGCCTTTCTGAGCTTGGGCCAGGGCGTATCCAGCCCGGCGTTGGACAGACCGTAGACGCCGGCCTGCAACGCGTGAGGCTGACCATCATGGGAATTCAGATGCCACAGCGTCTGCCGATCGCCGACCAGCAGGTTGAATCCGGCGTAGTCGCCGCGGCGCTCGGCCAGTTCGGCTAGGTAGTCGGCTGGCGGCAAGTTTCCGCGCAGGTACTGTTCCGGCAGCTCGCCGCGCGAACGTGGGCCGATCGCCTGGCCGGGCGCGCGGATATTGGTCAGCGCGGCGAAGCGGCCGCGGGCTGTGACGCCCATCCAGGTGCCGCCAGCCTGCAGGTCACGTCCGCCGATGATCCAGGGTGCGTCTTCCCAGCAGCCCAGTGGCAGGCTCGGGCGGGCGTGGAATTCGTCGCGGTTGGCGGCTACCACCAGCGGCTGGGCGTGGTCGGGGCGCCAGGCGAAAACGATCAGGCACATGGGACACCTTCGCGGTTGCAGACTTGCAAGGGTACAGGCGCAGCGGCCGAAAGGGCCATGGCTAGCCGGCGTCAGCGCGTCGGCGAGCAAGCGCCGGCCGGGCATTTTCGCTAACATGCCGCTTTGTTTCGCCGGGACGGGGCGCATGGAGTTTCTGCTTTATCTGCTGCTGGGCGGCTTCGCCGGGGTGCTGGCCGGTCTGTTCGGCGTGGGTGGCGGGCTGATCATCGTGCCGGTGCTGGTGTTCAGCTTCAGTGCGCAGGGTTTTTCCCAGGACATTCTCACGCACCTGGCGGTCGGAACCTCGCTGGCGACCATCGTCTTCACCTCGGTCAATTCGATTCTCACCCACCATCGCCTGGGCGCGGTGCGCTGGTCGATGGTGCTCTGGATGACCTTCGGCATCCTGCTCGGTGCGGCGCTGGGCAGCCTGACCGCGGCGGCGATCCAGGGGCCGATGCTGCAGAAGATCATCGGCGTGTTCGCTTTGGCGATGGCGGTGCAGATGGGCTTCGACCTGCGTCCCAAGGCCACCGGCCAGGTGCCGGGACGACCGGAACTGTCGCTGGTGGGCGTGGTGATCGGCTGGGCTTCGGCAATCTTCGGCATTGGTGGCGGCTCGTTATCGGTGCCGTACCTGACCTGGCGCAGCGTGCCGATGCAGCAGGCGGTGGCGACTTCCGCGGCCTGCGGGCTGCCGATTGCCGTCGCCGGGGCCTTGAGTTTCATGGCCGTGGGCTGGCATGAGGCGCACCTCCCGCAGTGGAGCCTGGGCTTCGTCTATCTGCCGGCGATGCTTGGCATCGCGGCAACCAGCATGTTTTTCGCCAGACTGGGTGCGAAGCTGGCGCACCGGCTGTCGGCCAAGGTTCTGAAACGGCTGTTCGCTCTGCTGCTGCTGAGCGTTGGCATCAACTTTCTGGTTTGAGGAGTAACCGATGCTGCCCTATCCACAGATCGATCCGGTGGCGATATCCATCGGCCCCTTGCAGATTCACTGGTACGGCCTGATGTACCTGATCGGCATCGGCGGCGCCTGGTGGCTGGCCTCGCTGCGGGTGCAGCGCTTCGCACCTGAGTGGCCGAAGGACAAGCTGTCCGACCTGGTGTTCTGGGTCGCCATGGGCGTGATCGTCGGCGGGCGCCTGGGCTACGTGCTGTTCTACGACCTCGCGGCCTACATCAGCCAGCCGAGTCTGATCCTCCAGGTGTGGAAAGGCGGCATGTCGTTCCACGGCGGCTTGATCGGCGTGCTGCTGTGCAGCTGGATATTCGCCCGGCGCAACGGCAAGAGCTTCTTCGAGCTGATGGACTTCATAGCGCCGTTCGTGCCGATTGGCCTTGGCGCCGGACGCATCGGCAACTTCATCAATGCCGAGCTGTGGGGCAAGGCCACCGATGTGCCCTGGGCGATGGTCTTCCCGACCGACCCGCAGCAACTGGCGCGGCACCCGTCGCAGCTCTATCAGTTCGCCCTGGAAGGCGTCGCGCTGTTCGTCATCCTCTGGCTGTATTCGCGCAGGCCGCGGCCGACCATGGCGGTGTCCGGACTGTTCGCGGTGTGCTACGGCATCTTCCGTTTCATCGTCGAGTTCGTCCGCGTACCTGATGCGCAGCTGGGCTACCTTGCGTTCGGCTGGCTGACCATGGGCCAGCTGCTCTGCATTCCCATGGTGCTGCTCGGCGCCGGGATGATCGCCTGGGCCTACCGGCGCGACGCTGGCCGGGCGCCGGCCTGAATCCGTCGCCCTGCCTGTCGCCATGAGGGCGACAAGCAGGGCGCAGGCCTTTTACTATTCGCGCAGCCTTTTCACCGCGCTTCGGCGCCTGCTTCGAGTCAATCGATGAAACAGTACCTCGACCTGATGCGCCACGTGCGCGAACACGGCACCTTCAAGAGCGACCGTACCGGCACCGGCACCTACAGCGTGTTCGGCTACCAGATGCGCTTCGACCTGGCCGAAGGCTTCCCGCTGGTGACCACCAAGAAGTGCCACCTCAAGTCCATCATCCACGAGCTGCTGTGGTTCCTTCAGGGCGACACCAATATCCGCTACCTGAAGGAAAACGGTGTCTCGATCTGGGATGAATGGGCCGACGAGAACGGCGAGCTGGGCCCGGTGTACGGCTACCAGTGGCGCTCCTGGCCGGCGCCGAATGGTGAATCCATCGACCAGATTTCGAACCTGCTGGCGATGATTCGCAAGAACCCGGATTCGCGCCGGCTGATCGTTTCGGCCTGGAACCCGGCGCTGGTCGAGCAGATGGCGCTGCCGCCGTGCCACGCGCTGTTCCAGTTCTACGTCGCCGACGGCAAACTCAGCTGCCAGCTGTACCAGCGCTCGGCCGATATCTTCCTCGGCGTGCCCTTCAACATCGCCAGCTACGCGCTGTTGACGCTGATGGTGGCGCAGGTCTGCGACCTTGAGCCGAGCGAGTTCATCTGGAGCGGCGGCGACTGCCATCTGTACGCCAATCACCTGGAGCAGGCCGACCTGCAGCTGACCCGTGAGCCGCTGCCGCTGCCGACCATGAAGCTCAATCCGGAGGTGAAGGACCTGTTCGCCTTCCGCTTCGAGGACTTCGAGCTGGTCGGCTACGAGGCGCACCCGCACATCAAGGCGCCCGTCGCCGTCTGACTTTGGTCGGGTTTGCCGTTGCGGATAACCCGGCTGTCACATTTGCCGTATAGACTCGACCGCTCAGGGATTATTGGAGTCAGGTCATGCGCAGGGTCGTGTTCAATCAGAAGGGCGGTGTCGGCAAGTCGAGCATCGCCTGCAATCTGGCTGCGGTCAGCGCATCGCAGGGTTACCGCACGCTGCTGGTGGACCTGGACGCCCAGGCCAACTCCACGCATTACCTGACCGGGCTGACCGGCGATGACATTCCCACGGGCATCGCCGACTTCTTCAAGCAGATCCTCGCTGGCGGTACGGCGGGCAAGAAGGCGCGTCCGCCGATCCTCGAAACGGCCTTCGACAATCTGCACCTGATCAGCGCCACGGCCGAGCTGGCCGACCTGCAGCCCAAGCTGGAGGCCAAGCACAAGATCAACAAGCTGCGAAAGCTGCTCGACGGCCTCGCCGAGGACTACGACCGCATCTACCTGGACACCCCGCCGGCGCTGAACTTCTACACCGTGTCGGCACTGATCGCTGCCGACCGCTGCCTGATTCCCTTCGACTGCGACAGCTTTTCCCGCCAGGCGCTGTACAGCCTGCTGGACGAGATCGAAGACATGAAGGACGACCATAACGAAGCGCTCGAGGTCGAGGGCATCGTGGTCAATCAGTTCCAGCCGCGTGCCGCGCTGCCGCAGCAGATGATCGACGAGCTGCTGAGCGAAGGACTGCCGGTGCTGCCGGTCAACCTGATGAGTTCGGTAAAGATGCGCGAGTCGCACCAGGCCTGCATGCCGCTGGTCTACCTGGACCCGCGGCACAAGCTGAGCCAGCAGTTCGTTGAGCTGCACGACCTGCTCGAGTCTGCCGGCTGAGGCTGAGGAAGTCAGTCCTCGGCGCGCCGCTCCAGCTTCTTGCCCAGCCGCGAGGCATAGAGCTCGCCGATCATGCCGCGGCGGAACACCAGTACACAGACCATGAAGATGATCCCGGTGACCAGCGTCACCGGTAGCTCCGAGGTGGCGAAGTAGTTGCCCAGGCTGGTCACCAGTGCGGCGCCGAAGATCGGCCCGACCAGCGTACCGATGCCGCCGAGCAGGGTCATCAACACCACCTCGCCGGACATCTGCCAGCTGACGTCGGTGAGCGTGGCGAACTGGAACACCAGCGCCTTCAGACCGCCAGCCAGCCCGGCCAAGGCGGCGGACATGACGAAGGCGCCGAGCTTGTAGCGCGACACCGAATAGCCCAGGGAAATGGCGCGGTTCTCGTTCTCGCGGATCGAGCGCAGGATCATGCCGTACGGCGAGTTGATCACGCGCCAGATCAGCAGCATCCCGGCGAGAAACACCGAGAGCACGAAGAAGTACATGTACAGCGGCTCCTGCAGATCGATGAAGCCGAACAGGTGCCCGCGCGGAATGTTCTGAATGCCGTCTTCACCATGGGTGAAGGGCGCCTGCAGGCAGAAGAAAAAGAACATCTGCGACAGCGCCAGGGTGATCATCGTCGAGTAGATGCCCTGCCGGCGGATCGCCAGAAAGCCGATGATCAGCCCGAGAAACGCCGCGCCGGCAACGCCGACGAGAATGCCCAGCTCGGGCGGCAATCCCCATTCCTTGACCGCGTGGGCGGTGAAATACGCCGCGCCGCCGAAGAAGGCTGCGTGGCCGAAGGAGAGGATGCCGGTGTAGCCGAGCAGCAGGTTGAAGGCGCAGGCGAAGAGGGCGAAGCACAGCACCTTCATCAGGAAAATCGGGTAGAAGTAGAACGGTGCCAGTGCCAGCGCGACCACGCCGATCAGGATCAGCACGGTCTCCAGGCGCAGCAGCGGGCGTTTGGTGGTCGGCGTGACGTTCACCTGGCTGTTCATCAGGCGTCCCTCCCCATCAGACCGGCCGGGCGCACCAGCAGCACGATCGCCATGAGCACGAAGATCACGATGTTGGAAGCCTCCGGATAGAACACCTTGGTCAGCCCTTCGAGAATGCCCAGCATGTAGCCGGTGATGATGGCGCCGAGAATCGAGCCCATGCCGCCGACCACGACCACGGCGAACACCACGATGATCAGGTTCGAGCCCATCAGCGGACTGACCTGGTAGATCGGCGCGGCGAGCATGCCGGCCAGGCCGGCCAGCGCCGCGCCCATGCCATAGGTGAAGGTCAGGAGCAGCGGCACGTTGATGCCGAAGGTGCGCACCAGCGTCGGGTTCTCGGTGGCGGCACGCAGGTAGGCGCCGAGTTTGGTCTTCTCGATCAGCAGCCAGCTGGCGATGCAGATCACCAGCGACGCCAGCACCACCCAGGCGCGGTACTTGGGTAGGAACATGAAGCCCAGGTTGTAGCCACCGGCCAGTTCTTTCGGCACGGCGTAGGGCTGCCCGGAGGAGCCGTAGAAGTAGCGGAAGGCGCCTTCCAGGGCGAGCGCCAGACCGAAGGTGAAGAGCAGGCTGTAGAGGTGGTCGAGGTTGTACAGCCGCGACAGCGCCAGGCGCTCGATCACCGCGCTGCACAGGCCGACGACGATCGGCGCGAGAATCAGCGCCGGCCAGTAGCCGATGCCGAGGGTCGCCAGCAACAGATAGCCGGCGAAGGCGCCGATCATGTACTGCGCGCCGTGGGCGAAGTTGATGATCTTCAGCATGCCGAAGATGATTGCCAGGCCCAGGCTGAGCATGGCGTAGAACGAGCCATTGATCAGGCCGATCAGCAATTGCCCGAGGAAGGCCTGAATGGGTACATCAAAAATCGTCGTCATCAGACCCCCAGGGCTTCGTTGAGCATGGTCATGCGGCCGGGCAGATCGGCGACGTCGAAGGTATCGATGACCTTGCCGTGGTCGACCACATAGAAGCGGTCGGCCACCTTGCTGGCGAAGCGGAAGTTCTGCTCTACCAGCAGGATGGTCATGCCGCGCTGCTTGAGTGTCTGCAGCACCTCGCCGATGCGCTGGATGATCACCGGCGCCAGGCCTTCGGTGGGTTCGTCGAGCAGCAGCAGCTTGGCGCCGGTGCGCAGGATGCGCGCCATGGCCAGCATCTGCTGCTCACCACCGGACAGCTTGGTGCCGGAGCTCTTGCGGCGTTCCTCGAGGTTGGGGAACAGCTGGTAGATCTCAGCCAGGGTCATGCCGCCCTTGGCGATCACCGGCGGCAGGGTGAGGTTCTCCTCCACCGTCAGGGTGGAAAAGATGCCGCGTTCTTCCGGTACATAACCGATGCCGTGGCGGGCGGTGCGGTGCAGCGGCACGCGCAGCATGTCCTTGCCGTCGAAGCGGATGCTGCCGCTGCGCTGGCGGATGATGCCGACGATCGCGCGCAGCGCAGTGGTCTTGCCGACGCCGTTACGGCCGAGCAGGGTCACCGTCTCGCCCTGCTGCACGTCGAGGTCGATGCCGTGCAGGGCATGGCTTTCGCCATACCAGGCGTTGAGGTCGCGCACGCTGAGCAAGGGTTCAGTCATCGTCGGTCCCCATGTAGGCCACGCGCACGCGCTCGTCCTGGCTGACCGTGCGGTAGTCGCCGGAGGTCAGGATTTCGCCGCGCTGCAACACCGTCACTTGATGGCAGAGGTCGGCGACCACCTTGAGGTTGTGCTCGACCATCAGCACCGCGCGCTGGGTGGCGACCTCGCGGATGATCTCGGCCACCACATGCACGTCTTCGTGGCCCATGCCGGCCATGGGCTCGTCCAGCAGCAGTACCTTGGGCTCCAGCGCCAGGGTGGTGGCAATCTCCAGCACGCGTTTTCGCCCGTAGGAGAGATCAGCGGCCAGCTCGTTGCGCTTGTCGGCCAGGCCGACCGACTCGATCAACTGCATGGCGCGCTCGTTGAGGCGATTGAGCGAGCGCATCGGCAGCCAGAACTGCGCGGCCAGCCCGCCCGGCCGCTGCAGCGCGACGCGCACGTTGTCCAGCACGGAGAGGTGCGGAAACACCGCCGAGATCTGGAACGAGCGCACCAGCCCCATGCGTGCCACCTTGGCCGGGTCGGTGCGGGTGATGTCATGGTCGAGCAGGCGGATGGTTCCGCTGGTGGGCTGCAGGAACTTGGTCAGCAGGTTGAACACCGTGGTCTTGCCCGCGCCGTTGGGGCCGATCAGCGCGTGCACCTGGGCATGGCGCACGTCCAGATCGACATTGTTCACCGCGACGAAGCCGCCGAACTCCTTGCGCAGGCCGCGGGCAGAGAGCATCACCGGCGAGTCCGTGGCTGTGCCGGCGGTCGAACCGCCGGCGTCCAGGCCTTGCGCTGCCGCCATGCTCACTGCCCGACCAGATCGCAGCCACTCTCGGCCGGATCGATATAGGCCTCATTGCCCGGCACGGTCGCCAGGACCTTGTAGTAGTCCCACTCGCGCTTGCTCTCTTCGGGCTTCTTCACCTCCATCAGGTAGACGTCGCTGATCAGCCGGCCGTTGGCGCCGACCTTGGCGTTGCGCGCGAAGACGTCGTCCACCGGCATCTCGTGCATCGCCTTGGCCACCGGCTCGGTGGCATCGGTACCGGCCTTCTCGATCGCCTTGAGGTACTGCATGACGCCGGAGTAGGTGCCGGCGTGGACCATGTTCGGCATACGGCCGGTGCGCTTGAAGAAGCGCTCGCCGAACTCGCGGGACTTGTCGTCGCGGTCCCAGTAGAAGCTCTCGGTCAGGGTCAGGCCCTGGGCGGCGTCGAGGCCCAGGCCGTGCACTTCGGCGAGGGTGAAGAGCAGTGCGGCGAGGCGCTGGCCGCCGGCGACGATGCCGAACTCGGCGGCCTGCTTGATGCTGTTGGCGGTGTCCAGACCGGCGTTGGCGAGGCCGATGACCTTGGCGCCGGAGGATTGCGCCTGCAGGAGGAACGACGAGTAATCGGTGCTCGCCAGCGGATGGCGCACCGCGCCCTTGACGTCGCCACCCTTGGATTTGACGAACCTGGAGGTCTGTTCCTCCAGCGAGTAGCCGAAGGCGTAGTCGGCGGTGAGGAAATACCAGCTGTCGCCGCCCTGGGAGACCAGCGCACCGCCGGTGCCGACCGCCAGCGCGTGGGTGTCGTAGGCCCAGTGGAAGCCATAGGGCGAGCACTGCTTGCCGGTCAGTTCGGTGGTGGCGGCGCCGGTGACCAGATTGATCTTCTTCTTGCTCTTGGAAATGCCCTGTACCGCCAGCGCCACCGAGGAGGTGGTCAGCTCCATGATCGAGTCGACCTGCTCACGGTCGTACCACTGCCGCGAGATGTTGGAGGCGATGTCCGGCTTGTTCTGGTGGTCGGCGGTGACGATCTCGATGGGGGCGTCGAGGACCTTGCCGCCGAAGTCCTCGGCAGCCATCTTCGCCGCCTCGAACGACCACTTGCCGCCGAAATCGGCATACACGCCGGACTGGTCGTTGAGGATGCCGATCTTTACCTTGCCGTCGGAAATCTCGGCCGAGGCGGGTACGGCGGCCACTGCCGTCAGGGTTGCCGCTGCGATTGCTGAAAGCTTCATGCGTATCTCCTTGCACGGTTTGCTCGGCATACGGGCTCGCCCCATGCGAAGCGGTCCGTATGGGCGGGTTAGGGGAAAGCTGGGCAGGCGGCCAGGCGCGTAACACCGTGGGTCGCCGGTTGGCTGAATGCCGCGGCCTGGCATTGACGCGCGCACGGCGAGCGCAGGCGTGTGCGGGGCACCACGTCGTCGTGGAAAGTCGTAGAGATGGGAGCTGGACAGCGGGACCAGAAACGAGTCGAAGCGAGGCACATGGGCGTCTTCTTCTTATTGTTGTTCTGGCTCTAAACGTAGCAGGGGTTTGCAGGGACGCAACCTGGCGGTGGTATGTCGAGCGGCAATGCCGTGCCTGCGCCATCGAGCGCAGGCCGGCAGAGACGCGCCTCAGCGCGCGATGAGGATGTCGCAGGGCGGGTTGTCGATGAACTGCCGGGCGAGGCTACCGAGCAATGCACTGCTCAGCTCGCCGCGGCTGTGACTGCCAAGGGCCAGCAGCTGCGGTTGCAGGTCGCGCAGCGCCGCGTCCATGCAATTGTTGCGCTCGCCCTGATGCAGGCTGTAGCTCAGCAACGCGCCGGTATCCGGCAGCTGCGGCTGGATATCTTCGATCAGCTGGTCGAACAGCTCCTGCTGCAGCGATAGACCTTCGTAATCGGGGCCGTGTACTTCGGCCATCTCGTCGATATGCAGGGCGTGCAGCTCGGCACCTTCGCCCAGCAACTCCCAGGCGCAGTGCATGGCGCGGGTGGCGCAGCGGGAGAAATCCAGCGCGGCCACCGCTCGCTTGTAGGCGATGTCGCCGGGGATAGTTGCCAGTAGCAGCGGTGCCGGAGCGTCGAGCAGTACGCGTTCCAGTGTCGTGCCGATGAAGCCCTGTGCCGACTCGCGGTGGTGTCGTCCCAGCACCAGCAGGTCCGCTTCCAGCCCCTGGGCCTGGGTCAGGATCTCTTCGGCGGGGTGGCCTCGGCGCAGCCAGGGCTCAACATCGCTCAGCCCGTTCTGTTGCAGGCGGCTCCCGAGCAGGGCGCGGGCCGCCTGTTCATCGCAGCCTGGGTCGCGTTCGTCGAGCACGTGCAGCAGGCTGATCCGCGCGCCGCTCTGCCGCGCCAGTTGAGCGCCCCGCTGCAGTGCCAGGTCGGCGTCCGGGCTGAGATCGTGGGCGACGAGAATGTGCTGAACCATGACGGCCTCGCGAAGCTGGCGAAAGCGGCCAGTATGCCGCGCCGGCAACCGGCTGTCCCCTCGTGGCGCGCTGCGCGGGCTTGATCGGGCGCAACAACTTCACAGCTCATGGCCTCTAGCGCTTTTGTCGACCCCGCCAGGCGGCTATGCTTGCCGGCATTCGCGCAGGAGAGATGGATGAGCAAGGTCAGTGTGCTGGTAGTGGATGACGCACCCTTTATCCGCGATCTGGTGAAGAAGGCGCTTCGCAGCCACTTTCCCGGTATTCGCACCGAGGACGCGGTAAACGGACGCAAGGCTCAGCAGATGCTCAGCCGCGAGCGTTTCGACCTGATTCTCTGCGATTGGGAAATGCCGGAGATGTCCGGTCTGGAACTGCTGAGCTGGTGCCGTGCGCAGGATTCGCTGAAGACCACGCCGTTCATCATGGTGACCAGCCGTGGCGACAAGGAGAACGTTGTGCAGGCCATTCAGGCCGGCGTTTCGGACTTCATCGGCAAACCCTTTTCCAACGAACAGCTGACCAGCAAGGTGCGCAAGGCCCTCGGGCGTGCCGGCAAGCTGGATGCCCTGGCTGCCAGCGCACCGACACGAATCCTGTCCACTGGCGTTGCCAACGACTCGCTGACTGCGCTGACCGGTGGCAAGGCAGAAGTGGTGCGGCCCTCCGCGCCACCGATTCCGACTGCGGAGGCAAGCCCCGCGCCACTGGTGCAGCCCGCTGCGCCGGTGCCGCGCAGTGCCCCCGCCGCACCGGCTTCCGGGCGTGGGCAGGGCCAGCTGCGACTGGCCAATGGCAGTGTCGCCTGCGTGATCAAGGCGCTGAGCCTCAAAGAGGCACTGCTGGTAGTCAAACGCGGCGAACAGCTGCCGCAGGTGCTGGAAAGTGCCGTGCTTGATCTGGAACAGGGTGAGGGCGGCGAGATCGCTCGCCTAAACGGTTATCTACACGCCGTTGCGGCGTTCGAGCCGAAGCCGGACAGCGACTGGTTGCAGTTGTCGTTCCGCTTCGTCGACCGCGACCCGCAGAAACTCGACTACCTGTCGCGGCTGATCGCTCGCGGCACGGCGCAGCGGCACTTCGTCCCCGGCGCCTGATTCACCCCCAGCCAGGCGACCGTTCGGCGCCTGGTCGCGCAGACAAACTGACCGCCATCACACCCCGACGGTCGGTGGCTCGCACAGGCCACTCGCCGCTGCTAGAGTTCCCGCTCCAACACTATAACCACTAGAAACTGCCGTTATGCTGGGGCGCATTCTCTTGTTGCTCGGGCTGCCGCTGCTGGCTACGCCGGCGCTGGCCCTGACCATCTACAAATACACCGACGCCAATGGAGTCGTGACCTACAGCGACCAGGCCGCGCCTGGTGCGCAGGTCTTCGTCTTCAGCGACCGCATGGTGGAAAAGCTCGATACCCAGGTGAAACTGGAAACCCGCAAGCACGCGGCGGGCGAGACCCTGCTGGTGCGCAACGACCTGTTCGCGCCGGTGGATATCGAACTCAAGCTGGACAACGTCGAGAACGCCGTCGGCGCACCGGCCAAGCCGATCCGCTGGGTATTACCGCCGCGCAGCCAGATTCGCCTGGCCACCCTGGCCCCGCGCGATGCCAGCAAGCCGCTCAGGTACACGCCCAAGCTTCGCCATGCCCTGGGCGATCCGCGCCTGTTACCCAAGCCCTACAAGTATCCGCTGCCCTGGCGCGGCGGTCCGTTCCGCCTGACCCAGGGTGCCAACGGTCAGTACAGCCATTTCACCCCCAAGGGGCGTTACGCGGTCGACATCGCCATGCCTGAGGGCACACCCATCGTCGCTGCGCGTGGCGGCATGGTGGTGAAGATCGAGAACCAGCAGAGCGGCCGCGGCAACAACCCGGCCGGCAACTTCGTGCGCATCATGCATGACGACGGCACCATGGGTGTCTATCTGCACCTGATGAAAGGCTCGGTGGCCGTGCGCGAAGGCCAGCGGGTGGAAACCGGCACCCGCATTGCGCGTTCCGGCAACACCGGCAACAGCACCGGCCCGCACCTGCACTTCGTGGTACAGCGCAACGTCGGGCTGGCAATCGAATCGATCCCGTTCGACTTCTCCCAGCCGGTCAACAGCCTGCCGAACTTCGCAGTCGGCGGTGAGTGAGGCGTGCTGCCGCCGGCATAGCCGCCGAGGCACCTCCGGCGCCCAGGTCGATTGCCCGGCTCAGGCCTGCTTGAGCACCTTGGCCAGCACTATCTTCGGCCCGCGCATCTTCTTGATGACGATCTGCAGGCCTTCGACCTGCAGCACTTCGTCCTCGTCGGGAACGCGCTTGAGCGTTTCGTAGACCAGCCCTGCCAGGGTCTCGGCCTCGATGTGGTCGAGGTCGATGTCAAGCAGGCGTTCCAGCTTGAATAAAGGGGTGTCGCCGCGCACCAGCAGCTTGCCGGGCTGGTAGGCGAGCACGCCGCGCTCGGTCTTGCGGTGCTCGTCCTGGATATCGCCGACCAGCACTTCCAGTACGTCTTCCATGGTCAGGAAGCCGATCACCTTGTGGTCGCCTTCCTCCACCAGCACGAAATGCGCGCCGCCCTGGCGGAACTGCTCCAGCAGGCTGGCCAGCGGCATGTGCTTGGATACCCGCTCCAGTGGGCGCAGCAGCTCGTCCAGGCAGAAGTGCTCGGCCAGGCGTTCGTCGGCCGCCAGTGCCAGCAGCAGGTCCTTGATGTGCAGCAGGCCGACATAGTCACCCTGCTCGCTATCGTAGACCGGGTAACGACTGTATTTGTGGCGGCGAATGATCTCGAGGATCTCGGCCAGCGGTGCGTCGTGGTCGAGCTGCAGCAGGTCCTCGCGAGAGTTGGCCCAGTCGACCACCTCCAGCTCGCTCAGCTCCACCGCCGAGACCAGGACCTGGATCTGCTGGTTGCCGGGGTCGCGGGCGCGGTTGGAGTGCAGGATCAGCTTGAGCTCTTCGCGGCTGTAGTGATGGTCGTGGTGCATGCCCGGCTCGCCTTGGCCGGCGATGCGCAGGATGGCATTGGCGCTGGCGTTGAGCAGATAGATTGCCGGATACATCAGCCAGTAGAAGGCGTACAGCGGCGCGGCCGTCCAGAGCGACAGCAGTTCCGGCTTGCGGATTGCCCAGGACTTCGGCGCCAGCTCGCCGATGACGATGTGCAGGTAGGAAATGATGAAGAACGCGGTAAAGAAGGCAACGCCATGCACCAGCGCCTGCGATTCGATGCCGATGCTCGCCAGCAGTGGTTCGAGCAGGTGGGCAAAGGCCGGCTCACCGACCCAGCCCAGGCCCAGCGAAGCCAGGGTGATGCCCAGCTGGCAGGCCGACAGGTAGGCGTCCAGCTGCTGGTGCACGGTGCGCAGGATGTGTCCGCGCCAGCCATGGCGGTTGGCGATCGCTTCCACCTTGGTGGCGCGCAGTTTGACCATGGCGAACTCGGCGGCGACGAAGAAACCGTTGAGCAGCACCAGGAACAGGGCGAAGAGAATCAGGCCGAAGTCGGCGAAATAGGAAGAGGCGGCGTAACTGGGGGAAGGGTCCATGAAGGGGTCTGGTTGCCAATGTCGCGACAGGATGGAGGCGGCGCGTCGGCTTTTCAAGCGCCCGAGCGAGACTTTCCGCGGCGGCCTGGCTTAGCGAATCACCGCCTGCCCATGTGGAAAGTGACAGGAGAAGCAGCTGCCCCGACCGGGAATGCTGGTGATATCCAGGCGTCCCTGATGACGTAACAGCACGTGCTTGACGATGGCCAGGCCCAGGCCCGTTCCGCCGGTGCTGCTGGCGCGACTGGAATCGACGCGGTAGAAGCGTTCGGTCAGGCGCGGCAGGTGCTTTTGCTCGATGCCGATACCGCTGTCCTCGACGCTCAGGTGCGCGCCGGCCTCGTCGCTCCACCAGCGAACATGAATGGTGCCGCCGTCGGGCGTATATTTCACGGCGTTGAATACCAGGTTGGAGAAGGCACTGCGCAGTTCGGCCTCGCTACCTTTGAGCTGCAGCTCCGGGGCTGCGTCCAGGCTGATCAGGTGGCCGCGCGCACCCGACAGCGCCCGCGCATCGCTGACGATGGACTGCAGCAGCAGCCCCACCGCCACCGGCTGGCTGTCGGCGGGTCGGCTGCTGGCTTCCAGGCGTGCCAGCAACAGCAGGTCGTTGAGCAGGTGCTGCATGCGGCCCGCCTGCTGGTTCATCTGCTGCAGCGCGCGCAGCCAGCGCGGACTCACCGCCTCGGCGCTCTCGAGCATGGTTTCCAGGTAGCCGGCGATAACCGTCAGGGGCGTGCGCAGCTCGTGCGAGACATTGGCGACGAAGTCCTTGCGCATCTGCTCCAGCTGATGCAGCCGGGTGACATCACGGACCAGCAACAGGTGCTCGCGGTTGCCGTAACGGGTGATGTTGAACTGCAGGCGGATGCGGTCATCCACCGGCGAGGCCAGTTCGAGGGGCTGATCGTAGCTGCCGCTGTCGAAGTACTCCTTGAACGCCGGATGACGCACCAGATTGGTGATGGGATGGCCGGAGTCCTGCGGTTTCTTCAGGCCCAGCAGCCGGTTGGCGGCGAGGTTCCACCACTCCAGGTTGCCGTCGCTATCGAGCATGATGACCGCGTCCTTCAGCGCTGCGGTCGAGCCCTGCACCCGATCGATGATGCTCTGCAGCTGGCCGCGCAGGCGCAGGTCGCGGCGCTGCAATTGGTAGAGGTTGTCGAACACGTCACCCCAGATCCCGGCCGAATCCGGCGGCGGTTCATCGGGGTCGCTGCGCCGCAGCCAGCGCTGCAGGCGCAACAGCTGGCGCAGCGTCCAGGCCAGGTAGCCGCTCAGGCCGATGACCAGTGCCCAGGCGTACTCGCCGGTGATCAGGCCGAGCAGCAGGCAGCCGCCCAGCAGAAGCAGCAGGCGACGCACGAGGGCTCCTTGCCAGTCCTGATTCAACCGATGCACTCCCCGCTGGTGGCGATAATGGTGTGTGGGCCGGAACGCATGGTTACCCGGCGCACTCAGCTCTTGCTGGAGAAACGATAGCCGGTGCCGCGCACCGTCTGCACCAGGTTCTCGTAGGCCTCGCCGAGCGCCTTGCGCAGGCGACGGATGTGCACGTCGACGGTGCGCTCCTCGACATAGACATTGCCGCCCCAGACCTGATCGAGCAGTTGGCTGCGGGTGTAGGCGCGTTCCTGGTGGGTCATGAAGAACTGCAGCAGACGGTATTCGGTGGGGCCCATTTCGGCCGGTTTGCCGTCGATGGTGACGCGGTGACTGACCGGATCGAGCAACAGGCCGCCGATCTCGATCGGCGACTCGCTGTCTACTGGCGCTGCGCGGCGCAGCACGGCCTTCAGCCGGGCCACCAGTTCGCGCGGGGAGAACGGTTTGGTGATGTAGTCGTCGGCACCGACTTCCAGGCCCTGGATCTTGTTGTCCTCTTCACCCTTGGCGGTGAGCATGATGATCGGCGTGTCGGCGGTCAGCTCGTCGCGCTTGAGCCGGCGGGCCAGTTCGATGCCCGAAGTGCCGGGCAGCATCCAGTCGAGCAGGATCAGGTCGGGCTTGCGATCGATGATCAGGGCGTGGGCCTGCTGGGTGTTTTCCGCTTCGAGGCAATCGTAGCCGGCCATTTCCAGGGCGACGACGATCATCTCCCGGATCGGCGCCTCGTCATCGACGATCAGTATGCTCTTGCCATTCATGGTCAAGCCTCGGGTCCGTTCTTGTCGTCCGGCATTAGATAACGGAATTATTGCAGGCATGTGACAGACAGACGGCAACCCGTGCAAGAGCGATCGCCCCTCAATGCTGGCGTTTTGCTCAAGCTTTCGTCGCGTAATCCAGCACGATACCCGCGAGAATCGCCAGCCCCGCCCAGTGATTGTGCAGGAACGCCTTGAAGCAGGCCTGCGGCTTGCGCGAGGCGGTCTTCCAGTACTCCCAGGCGAAGCAGCCAGCGGCGACCACCAGCCCCAGGTGAAACCACTGACCGAGCTCGAAGCGCACCCCGGCGAGCACCAGGCAGAACAGCGCCAGGCCCTGCAGGGTGACGATGATGATGCGGTCGGCTTCGCCGAAGAGGATGGCGGTGGACTTGATGCCGATCTTCAGGTCGTCCTCGCGATCGGCGATGGCGTAGTAGGTATCGTAGGCCACCGTCCACAGCAGGTTGGCGATGAACAGCAGCCAGGCTTCCGGCGGCAGACTGCCGGTCTCGGCGGTGAACGCCATCGGCATGCCCCAGGAGAAGGCCGCGCCGAGCACCACCTGCGGGTAGAAGGTGTAGCGCTTCATGAACGGGTAGCAGGCGGCCAGCGCCAGCGCGCCGAAGGACAGGTAGACGGTGGTCGCGTTGGTCAGCAGCACCAGGCCGAAACTCAGCCCCACCAGGATGGCGAACAGCGTCCAGGCCTCGCGCGAGCTGATCTTGCCGGTGGCCATGGGGCGCGTCTGGGTGCGTTGCACATGACCGTCGAAGTTGCGGTCGGCGAAGTCGTTGACCACGCAGCCGGCGGCGCGCATGAGGATCACGCCGGTGATGAAGATGAACAGGTTCTTCGCGCTCGGCACGCCTTCGGCGGCGATCCACAGCGCCCACAGCGTCGGCCAGAGCAGCAGGTAGGTGCCGATGGGCCGGTCCAGGCGCATCAGCTGGATGAAATCCCAGGCACGCGGGTGCAGGCGATTGCACGATTGCAGCAACTTCGAATACATCAGCGGCTCTCCTTGGCGAAGGGGGACATGCAGCGGTTCGCTCAGGGCGTGACGGCGGCGGCCCGCCACAGCGCGGGCAGGAACACCTCGGCGACCAGCACGCCGAGTCGATTCTGGCGGAAGCACGAGCGCCGTGCCCAGAGACCGTCGACACGCTGCGCCTGTGGCAGCCATTGCGGCGGGTAGTGGCAGGCTTCGAGCTGCCCGCGGGCGAAGGCGGGGTCGCTGAACAGCAGCTCGCCCAGGGAGCGATTGCCCAGGCTTTGCAGGTCCAGTCCGGCAGCTTCCAGCTGGGCGCGGGGGGCGACGCTGCGGGCGAAGACCCAGGGTTGCTCATGCCCGCACAGGTAGACCTCGCGTACCCACCCCTCGCTCGCTGCCGGAACGCCGAGCGCCAGGCATTCGTCGGCGCGCAGCGGCTGCCAGGCCTGGTGCAACGGAATCACGCTGAAGGCGCCATCGGCCAGCTCGGTCAGGCGGCGGGTCAGCGAGCCCTTGTCGACGTACAGCCAGTCGTGCAGGGCGGGAGCGAGGGGGGCGGGCAACTGATCGGCACTCAGCCAGTCTAGGAATTCGGACACGGCGCGTTCGGGCATAGCGAAAAGAGCGGCGAGTCTAGCACGCGCCCTGGCCGCTGCAGGCTGCGCGCGACAATGCGGCCTTCGCGTCGGTTGTAGGCCCTTGAGGCAGGCCCTACAGGATTTCAGGTCCAGCCTTCCAGGCGCATGGTGGCGCGCACCAGGCGCTGTTCCTCCTGCTCGATCTCCTTGAGATTGTCGCGAATGCCGTGGATATGGTCGCGCGCGGCGCGCTGTGCCTGTTCCGGCAGGCGTTCGATCACGGCGTGGTAGAGCCGCGAGTGCTGGCGGTCGATCTGCCGTTTCTGCGCCGGGCGGTGATAGAGGTTGTTCACCGAGGCGAATACGGTGCTGAGCATCAGGTCGGTCAGCGACTGCAGCGTGTGCACCAGCACCGGGTTGTGCGAGGCCTCGCAGATGGCCAGGTGAAACGCGTGGTCCAGGCGCGCATGTTCGCGCGGGTCGGCGCCCTCGCCATCGGCATGCGCGGCAAGCATTTCCTCGTAGCGCCGGCGCAGCAGGACGAAATCCGCGTCGGTGCCGCGCAGCGCCGCCAGTCGCGCCGACTCGCCTTCGAGCAGCGCACGCACCTCCAGCAAGTCGTAGAGGGTGCGCGGTTGCGAGTTGAACAGGTGCATCAGCGGGCTGGCGTCGTGGTTGCCGGACAGTTCGGCGACGAAGGATCCGCGGCCCTGGGAGGTCTCGATGATGCCGCGCCCGCGCAACACGCGCAGGCCCTCGCGCAGCGCCGAGCGCGAGATGCCGAGCTTTTCGCACAGGCGCCGCTCGGAGGGCAGCGCCTGGCCGACCTTGAGCACGCCGTCGACGATCAGCCGCTCGATGCGTTCGGCAACCACGTCGGCGACTTGACGGCGATCATTGTTGGGTTCGTTCGACATGCCAGTTCTCCAGCTGGTAGGACCAGTTGGTACGAAGTTTACCCTTGATGGCAGGAAGCGCCTAATCGCGAGGGATAGACGGCCATCAGGTAGTGCTTTTTCCTGGCTGACTACAAAAAACTGGTAGGACCAGTTGTCGCGGGCATGGACGGCCAAGACCCATCGGCGCTAAAGATGCGTCATTGCACCGCAGCTGCCCGTGCTGACGGTGACCCACGAAAGCGGAACCTGCCATGAACATTCTCTACGACGAACGCGTCGATGGTGCGTTGCCCAAGGTCGACAAGGCCGCCTTGCTGGCCGAGCTGCAGGCGCAGCTGCCCGATCTGGACATTCTTCACCGCAGCGAAGACCTCAAGCCCTACGAGTGCGACGGCCTGTCCGCCTACCGCACCGCGCCGCTGCTGGTGGTGCTGCCCGAGCGGGTCGAGCAGGTCGAAAGACTGCTCAAGCTCTGCCACCAGCGTGGCGTGCCGGTGGTCGCCCGCGGCGCCGGTACCGGGCTGTCCGGCGGTGCGCTGCCGCTGGAGCAGGGCATCCTGCTGGTCATGGCGCGCTTCAACAAAATTCTCGAAGTCGATCCGGCCGGTCGTTTCGCCCGCGTCCAGCCCGGCGTGCGCAACCTGGCGATTTCCCAGGCCGCCGCGCCCTATGAGCTGTACTACGCGCCGGACCCCTCGTCGCAGATCGCCTGCTCGATCGGCGGCAACGTCGCCGAGAACGCCGGTGGCGTGCACTGCCTGAAGTACGGCCTGACCGTGCACAACCTGCTCAAGGTGGAGATTCTCACTGTCGAGGGCGAGCGCATGACGCTCGGCTCCGATGCGCTGGACTCGCCGGGCTTCGACCTGCTGGCGCTGTTCACCGGTTCCGAGGGCATGCTCGGCATCGTTACCGAGGTGACGGTCAAGCTGCTGCCCAAGCCGCAGGTGGCCAAGGTGCTGCTGGCCGCCTTCGACTCGGTGGAAAAGGCCGGTCGTGCGGTGGGCGACATCATCGCCGCCGGCATCATCCCCGGTGGCCTGGAAATGATGGACAACCTGTCGATCCGCGCCGCCGAGGACTTCATCCACGCCGGGTACCCGGTGGATGCCGAGGCGATCCTGCTCTGCGAGCTGGATGGCGTGGAAGCCGACGTGCACGACGACTGCGCGCGCGTCAGCGAGGTGCTCAAGCTGGCCGGCGCCACCGAAGTGCGCCTGGCCAAGGACGAGGCCGAGCGCGTGCGCTTCTGGGCCGGGCGCAAGAACGCCTTCCCGGCGGTTGGACGTATCTCGCCGGATTACTACTGCATGGACGGCACCATCCCGCGCCGCGAGCTGCCGGGCGTGCTCAAGGGTATTTCCGATCTGTCCGAGCAGTTCGGCCTGCGCGTGGCCAACGTGTTCCACGCCGGCGACGGCAACATGCACCCGCTGATCCTGTTCGATGCCAACCAGCCCGGCGAGCTGGAGCGTGCCGAGGAACTGGGCGGCAAGATTCTCGAACTCTGCGTCGAGGTGGGCGGCAGCATCACCGGTGAGCACGGCGTCGGCCGCGAGAAGATCAACCAGATGTGTTCGCAGTTCAACGCCGACGAGCTGACGCTGTTCCACGCGGTGAAGGCGGCGTTCGACCCGAGCGGCCTGCTCAACCCGGGCAAGAACATTCCGACCCTGCATCGCTGTGCCGAATTCGGCCGCATGCACATCCACAACGGCCAGCTGCCTTTCCCCGAACTGGAGCGTTTCTGATGTCCGTAATTGCCAACGACGCCAGCGCGCAGTTGCTGGACCAGGTCAACCAGGCACTCGCCGCCAAGACCCCGCTGCGCATCCAGGGCAGCGGCAGCAAGGCCTTTCTCGGCCGTGCGGTCGGGGGCCAACTGCTCGACGTGCGCGAGCACCGCGGCATCGTCAGCTACGACCCCACCGAGCTGGTAGTGACAGCGCGCGCCGGCACGCCGCTCGCCGAACTCGAGGCGACGCTGGACGAAGCCGGGCAAATGCTGCCCTGCGAACCGCCGCACTTCGGTGAGGCCGCCACTGTTGGCGGCATGATCGCTGCCGGGCTGTCCGGGCCGCGTCGGCCGTGGAGCGGTTCGGTGCGCGACTTCGTGCTCGGCTCGCGGGTCATCACCGGCCAGGGCAAGCACCTGCGTTTCGGTGGCGAGGTGATGAAGAACGTCGCCGGCTACGACCTGTCGCGCCTGATGGCCGGCAGCTTCGGCTGCCTCGGCGTGCTCACCGAAGTCTCGCTCAAGGTGCTGCCCAAGCCACGCCTGTGCACCAGCCTGCGCCTGGAGATCGATCTCGAACGCGCGCTGCTCAAGCTCGCCGAATGGGGCCAGCAGCCGGTACCGATCAGCGCCGCCAGCCATGACGGCAAGGCCCTTTACCTGCGCCTGGAAGGTGGCGAAGGGTCGGTCAATGCCGCGCGCGAACGCATTGGCGGCGAGGATCTCGACCCTGGCTACTGGAACGAGCTGCGCGAGCAGCGCCTGGCCTTCTTCGCCGACCCGCGCCCGCTATGGCGCCTGTCGCTGCCGAACAACACGCCAGCCGTGGCGTTGCCGGGCGACCAGCTGGTGGACTGGGCCGGTGCCCAGCGCTGGCTGAAGTCCGAGGCCGACGCCGCAAGCATCCGCGCCATCGCTGCCGAAGTCGGCGGCCATGCCACCTGTTTCACCGCCGGTGCCGCCGAGCCGTTCCAACCGCTGTCGGCTCCGCTGTTGCGCTATCACCGCCAGCTCAAGGCCGCGCTCGACCCGCAGGGGATCTTCAACCCCGGCCGCATGTATTCCGAGGTCTGACGACGTATGCAAACGAATCTGAGCGAAGCCGCGAAAAAACTGCCGCGCGCCGAGGAAGCCGAAAGCATCCTGCGCTCCTGCGTGCACTGTGGCTTCTGCAACGCCACCTGCCCGACCTACCAGCTGCTGGGCGACGAGTTGGACGGTCCGCGCGGGCGGATCTACCTGATGAAGCAGATGCTCGAGGGCGGTGAGGTGACCGAGAGCACCCAGCTGCATCTGGACCGCTGCCTGACCTGCCGCAACTGCGAGACCACCTGCCCGTCCGGGGTGAAGTACCACAACCTGCTGGACATCGGCCGCGACTTCATCGAGCAGCAGGTGCAGCGCCCGTTGGGCGAGCGCGTCGTGCGCGGCGGTCTGCGCACGGTGATCCCGCGACCGGGCTTGTTCAAGGCACTGTTGGGTGCCGGCAATGCGCTCAAGCCGTTAATGCCGGCCTCGCTGAAGGATCATCTGCCGCGCGAGATCCGCCCGGCCAAGCCACGCCCGCAGGTGCTGCACAGCCGCCGCGTGCTGATGCTCGAAGGCTGCGTGCAGCCGAGCCTGTCGCCGAACACTAACGCCGCCGCCGCACGGGTGCTCGACCGCCTGGGCATTAGCGTCAGCCCGGCGCGTGAGGCCGGCTGTTGCGGTGCGGTGGACTACCACCTCAACGCCCAGGAGGCCGGCCTAGACCGCGCGCGGCGCAATATCGACGCCTGGTGGCCGGCCATTGAGGCCGGTGCCGAAGCCATCGTGCAGACGGCGAGCGGCTGCGGCGCCTTCGTCAAGGAATACGGCCATCTGCTCAAGGACGACCCGGCCTACGCGGCCAAGGCCGCCCGTGTCAGCGAGCTGGCCAAGGACCTGGTCGAAGTGCTGCGCAGCGCCGAGCTGGAAAAACTCGACGTGCGTGCCGACAAGCGCATGGCCTTCCACTGCCCGTGCACCCTGCAGCACGCACAGAAGCTCGGCGGCGCGGTCGAAGACGTGCTCACCCGTCTGGGCTACCAGCTCACTGCGGTGCCCGATGCGCACCTGTGCTGCGGCTCGGCCGGCAGCTATTCGATCACCCAGCCGGAGATTTCCCACCAGCTGCGCGACAACAAGCTCAACGCGCTGGAGAGCGGCAAGCCGGAAGTGATCGTCACCGCCAACATCGGTTGCCAGACCCACCTCGATGGCGCCGGCCGCACGCCGGTCAAGCACTGGATCGAAGTGGTCGAGGAATCGATGCAGTAGCAATGCCTCATGGTTCGGCCGCCCGGACAGGGCGGCCAACGAACAACCGAAATACGAAGACAGGAGAATCGAGATGAAAAGCAAAGCCGTACTGAGCCAGACCGAAGTCGCCACCATCCTCGCCGCCGCCCGTACCGAAGCGCAGGCCAACGGCTGGGCCGTGACCATCGTCGTCGCCGACGACGGCGGCCATCCGCTGGCGCTGGAGCGTCTGGACGGCTGCGCGCCGATCGCCTCCTACATCGCCACCGAGAAGGCCCGCAGCTCGGCTCTCGGTCGCCGCGAAACCAAGGGCTATGAAGACATGGTCAACAACGGCCGCAGTGCCTTCCTCTCCGCGCCGGTTGTCTGCTCGCTGGAAGGCGGCGTGCCGCTGGTGGTCGACGGCCAGGTCATCGGCTCGGTCGGCGTATCCGGCGTGACCGCCGCGCAGGATGCCCAGATCGCCAAGGCCGGCGTCGCCGCCCTGGCCAACTGACAGACTAGGAGAACGAAAGATGACCGAGCGTGTAACCCTGGGCCGCCTGCAAGTCGCGGCCAATCTGCAGCGTTTCATCGAAGACGAAGTCCTGCCGGGCACCGGTATCGAAGCCGCCGCCTTCTGGCAGGGCCTGGACACCCTGGTCCATGACCTGGCGCCGAAGAACCGTGAGCTGCTCGCCGAGCGCGACCGCATGCAGCTCGAGCTGGACAGCTGGCACAAGGCCAACCCGGGCCCGATCAAGGACATGGCGGCCTACCGCGCCTTCCTCGAATCCATCGGCTACCTGTTGCCGGTGCCGGGCGAGGTGAAGATCGAGACCGCCAACGTCGACAGCGAGATCGCCACCCAGGCCGGTCCGCAGCTGGTGGTGCCGATCATGAACGCGCGCTATGCGCTGAACGCCGCCAACGCCCGCTGGGGCTCGCTGTATGACGCGCTCTACGGCACCGACGCCATCTCCGAAGAGGGCGGCGCGCAGAAGGGCCCGGGTTACAACGAAGTCCGCGGCGCCAAGGTCATCGCCTATGCACGCACCTTCCTCGATCAGGCCGCGCCGCTGGCCGAAGGCAGCCATGCCGACGCCACCGCCTACCGCGTTCAGGATGGCCAGCTGAAGGTCACCCTGGAGAACGGCAGTGTCACCGGCCTCAAGCAGCCAGAGAAGTTCGTCGGCTTCCAGGGCGAAGCGGTCGAGCCGAAGGCCGTGCTGCTGAAGAACAACGGCCTGCACATCGAGATCCAGATCGACCCGAACAGCCCGATCGGCCAGACCGATGCCGCCGGCGTGAAGGACCTGCTGATCGAGTCCGCGGTTTCCACCATTCTCGACTGCGAAGATTCGGTCGCCGCGGTGGATGCCGACGACAAGGTGGTGGCCTACCGCAACTGGCTGGGTATCGTGCAGGGCACCCTCAGCGAGGAAGTGGCCAAGGGCAGCTCGAGCTTCGTCCGTCGCCTGAATCCGGACCGCGAATACAGCGCGCCCAACGGCGGCGAGCTGAAGCTGCACGGCCGCTCGCTGCTGTTCATCCGTAACGTCGGCCATCTGATGACCAACCCGGCGATCCTGCTGGAAGACGGCCGCGAGATTCCCGAAGGCATCATGGATGGCGTGTTCACCAGCCTGATCGCCAAGCATGACTTGAAGCGCAAGGGCAACTCGCGCACCGGCAGCTTCTATATCGTCAAGCCGAAGATGCACGGGCCGAAGGAAGTCGCCTTCGCCGACGAGCTGTTCGCTCGTGTCGAAGACCTGATCGACGTGCCGCGCTACACCCTGAAGATGGGCATCATGGACGAGGAGCGACGCACCAGCGCCAACCTCAAGGCCTGCATCGCCGCGGCCAAGCACCGCGTCGCGTTCATCAACACCGGCTTCCTCGACCGCACCGGCGACGAGATGCACACCTGCATGGAAGCCGGCCCGGTGCTGCGCAAGGGCGACATGAAGTCCACCCCGTGGATCCAGTCCTACGAGCGCAACAACGTGCTGGTCGGTCTGGCCTGCGGCTTGCGCGGCAAGGCGCAGATCGGCAAGGGCATGTGGGCCATGCCGGACCTGATGGCGGCCATGCTCGAGCAGAAGATCGGCCATCCGAAGTCCGGCGCCAACACCGCCTGGGTGCCGTCGCCGACCGGCGCCACCCTGCATGCGCTGCACTACCACCGGGTCGACGTGCAGGCGGTGCAGAGCGAGCTGGAAAAAGTCGACCTGGCCGCCGAGCGCGAGCAGCTGCTCAACGATCTGCTGACCATCCCGGTGGTTGCCGAGGACAAGTGGAGCGCTGAGGAAAAGCAGCAGGAGCTGGACAACAACTGCCAGGGCATCCTCGGTTACGTGGTGCGTTGGGTCGAGCAGGGCGTCGGTTGCTCCAAGGTGCCGGACATCCACAACGTCGGCTTGATGGAAGACCGCGCCACCCTGCGCATCTCCAGCCAGCACATCGCCAACTGGCTGCACCACGGCGTGGTCAGCCGCGAGCAGGTGCAGGAAACCCTGGAGCGCATGGCCAAGGTGGTCGACCAGCAGAATGCCGGCGATCCGCTCTATCGCGCCATGTCCGCTGACTACACTCAGTCGATCGCCTTCCAGGCGGCGTCGGATCTGGTGTTCAAGGGCCGTGAGCAGCCGTCCGGCTACACCGAGCCGCTACTGCACCAGTGGCGCCAGCGTTTCAAGGCGGCCCAAGGCTGATGAGCAGGGGGAACCGCGTGCGGGGCCGGAGGTTCGGCCCCCCGCGGTGAGGACAGGAGCCCCAGGCGCCCTATGGCGCCCGGGGCTTTCGAGCATGGGCGGCACGGTTTCGGCCGGGCCGTCGCGAAGCGCACCGCGTGGGGGCGCTTCATGCGAAGCACCGGGCATGCCCGGACACAATAGAAGCGGTTCACAACAAAAAACGCAGGGACCCAACAAATGAGTCAAACACTACTGTCCATACTGGCCTTCGTGCCGCTGGTGCTGGCGGGTGTGCTGCTGATCGGCTTTCGCTGGCCGGCCAAGTACGCCATGCCGCTGGTTTTCGTCCTCACCGCGCTGATCGGCCTGCTGGCCTGGGACATGACCCTCAACCGGGTCATCGCCTCGACCTTCCAGGGCCTGATTCTCACCGCGGCGATCCTCTGGATCATCTTTGGTGCGATCCTGCTGCTCAACACGCTGAAACATTCCGGGGGGATCAGTTCGATTCGGCGTGGCTTCTCCAACATCAGCCCTGACCGTCGCGTCCAGGTGCTGATCGTCGCCTGGCTGTTCGGCTGCTTCATCGAGGGGGCCTCGGGCTTCGGTACGCCGGCGGCGGTGGCGGCACCGCTGATGGTGGCACTGGGCTTCCCGGCGCTGGCCGCGGTGGTGATGGGGATGATGGTGCAGTCCACGCCGGTATCCTTCGGTGCGGTGGGCACGCCGATTCTGGTCGGTGTCGGTGCCGGCCTGGACAAGACCGGCATCAGCGAGCAGCTGGCGGTGGTGGGCAGTAACTGGGATGTGTTCTTCCACCTGATCTTCTCGCGGGTGGCGATCATCCACGCGCTGTGCGGGATTCTCATGCCGCTGATCATGGTCAGCATCATGACCCGCTACTTCGGCCGTAACAAATCCTGGACCGAGGGTCTGGCAATCGCGCCGTTCGCGGTGTTCACCGGCCTGGCCTTCGTCATTCCGTATGCCGCGGCCGGTGTGTTCCTCGGGCCGGAATTCCCGTCGATGATCGGTGCGCTGGTCGGTCTGGCCATCGTCGTACCGGCGGCCAAGGCCGGTTTCCTGCTGCCGAAGGACAGCTGGGATTTCGCTCCGGCGAGCGAGTGGCCATCCGAGTGGATGGGCAAGATCGAGATGAAGATCGAGGACGTCGCCGGCAAGACGCCGATCTCCGTGCCGATGGCCTGGGCGCCGTACCTGATTCTGGCCGCGTTGCTGGTGGCCTCGCGGGTATTCCCGGACTTCAAGTCGCTGCTGATGTCGCTGTCGTTCGGCTGGAAGGACATCCTCGGGGAGACCGGCGTCTCCGGCACGCTGGAGCCGCTGTACCTGCCGGGTGGCATCCTCTGCATCGTGGTGCTGATCACCTTCGTCCTGCACCGCATGAGCGCGCGGGAACTGGGCGCGGCGATCTCCGAGTCGAGCAAGACCCTGCTCGGCGCGGGCTTCGTGCTGATCTTCACCATTCCCATGGTGCGGATCCTGATCAACTCCGGCGTCAACGGCTCCGACCTGGTATCCATGCCGGTGGCCATGGCGCAGCTGGTGGCCAACAGCGTGGGCTCGGTCTATCCGTTCTTCGCCCCGGCGGTCGGTGCGCTGGGCGCTTTCATCGCCGGCTCCAACACCGTGTCCAACCTGATGCTGTCGCAGTTCCAGTTCAACACCGCGGGTCTGCTCGGCCTGTCCGGTGCGCTGATGGTGGCGCTGCAGTCGGTCGGTGCGGCGGCGGGCAACATGATCGCCATCCACAACGTGGTGGCGGCCTCGGCCACCGTTGGCCTGCTCGGTCGCGAAGGGATCACCCTGCGCAAGACCATGCTGCCGACCTTGTACTACCTAATCCTGGCCGGCAGCATCGGCCTGACCGGGTTCTACGTGATGGGCATCGGCGATCCGCTGGTGGGTGCCGCAGGCTAAGCCTGGCGGTAGCGTGACGGGCGGCCCAGGCCGCCCGTTTTCATTTGTGCAGTTGGTACGGCGCATCGTTCTGGTATAGCGTGCGTCGCAGTCGATAACCGTCGAGGTTGATCATGAAGAAATGGCAATGTGTGGTGTGCGGCTACATCTATGACGAAGCGCTGGGCGTACCGGAAGAGGGCATCGCCCCCGGGACGGCCTGGGAAGACGTGCCGGAAGACTGGGTCTGCCCCGACTGCGGCGTCGGCAAGCTCGATTTCGAAATGATCGCCATCGGCTGATCCCGTTTCGCCAACCCATCAAACGAGGACATGACGTGAGCGCACCCGTAGTCATCATCGGCACCGGCCTGGCCGGCTACAACCTGGCGCGGGAGTTCCGCAAGCTGGACTCGCAGACGCCGCTGTTGCTGATCACCGCGGACGACGGTCGTTCCTATTCCAAACCGCTGCTATCCACCGGTTTCGCCGCCAACAAGGACGCCGACAGCCTGGGCATGGCCACCGCCGGGGCCATGGCCGAACAGCTGAACGCGGAGATTCGCACGCACACCCGCGTCACTCGTCTGGACCCTGCGCACCGCCGTGTCTGGATCGGCAACGAGCCGGTGCCATACCGCGATCTGGTGCTGGCCTGGGGCGCGCAGACGATCCAGGTACCAGTCGCAGGCGATGCCGCCGACGCCATTTTCCCGATCAACGATCTGCACGATTACGGTCGCTTCCGCGCTGCCGTCGCCGGCAAACGCCGCGTGCTGATCCTCGGCGCCGGGCTGATCGGCTGCGAGTTTGCCAACGACCTGCTGCAGGGCGGCCACGAGGTCGACCTGGTTGCCCCCAGCGAGCAGGTCATGCCCGGCCTGCTGCCGCTGCAGGCCGCCGAGGCGGTTCGGCGCGGCCTGGAGGGCATTGGCGCGCGCTATCACCTGGGCTTCACGCTAGAGCGTCTCGAGCGCACCGCCGACGCTCTGCAGGCGACCCTGTCCGACGGCTCGCAGCGGGCCTGCGATCTGGTGGTCAGTGCGGTCGGCCTGCGCCCGCGTACCGAGCTGGCCGCCGAGGCGGGGCTCGAGGTCAAGCGCGGCATCGTCGTCGATCGCCTGCTCAAGACGTCGGCGGAACACGTCTACGCCCTCGGTGACTGCGCCGAAGTGGAGGGGCTCAGCCTGCTCTACGTGATGCCGCTGATGGCCGGCGCCCGCGCCCTGGCTAAAACGCTGTTTGGCAATCCTACCTTTGTCAGTTACGGCCCGATGCCGGTCACCGTGAAGACCCCGGCGTGCCCTGTAGTGGTCTCCGTGCCTGCCACCGGTAGCGCCGGCTCGTGGACCGTGGAAGCCCAGGGTAATGATGTGAAAGCGCTCTATCTCGGGCCTTCCGGGCGGTTGCTCGGCTATGCGCTGACCGGCGCCGCGGTGCAGGAGCGGCTGGCGCTGAACAAGCAGCTGCCGCCGGTATTGGCGGAACTACCGCAAATTCTGTCGCTAAAGTCTCCAGGCTGACGACGCAAGCCGTCCGCGAGGACTGGCGCAGGTGCTAGCGCCGTGCCATTCTCCTTGGGTCTGCCCCAGCCTAGAGCTGTTGCAGCGCCTTTAGCGCTGTTCTTGTGAACAGTACGGACACAACAACAAAAACGTCTCAGAGGCTCCCAATGCGTAAACCGGAACTCGCCGCAGCCATTGCCGAGAAGGCTGATCTATCCAAGGACCAGGCCAATCGCGTACTCAACGCCGTGCTGGATGAAATCACCAATGCGCTGAACCGCAAGGACAGCGTCGCCCTGGTCGGTTTCGGCACCTTCGTTCAGCGCCATCGCGGCGCCCGCACCGGAAAAAATCCGCAGACCGGGCAACCGGTGACCATCAAGGCCAGCAACACCGTCGCGTTCAAACCGGGCAAGATGCTCAAAGACGCCGTCAACTGACGCCGCGCCCACCCGGAGCCGACGGGCTCCGGGTAAACCTGACCATCCGGTCCGCCCCGGACCCATCCGTACCCAACCTTCCCCCAGCCGACCAAGCCACTACAATGCGGCCTTTTCTCGTACCGGTCGGAACATCACCATGAAATTCCGCTTTCTGCTTTGGATGCTGGGCCGCCTGATGGCCAAGGCCAGCCGCACCAATCCCGAGTTCCAGCAGCAGCTGGGCGACAAAGACCTGAGCTTCCAGCTGCACACCCTGGACGGCAAGGTCGCCCGGCATTTCGTGGTCAAGGACCAGCGCGTCACCAGCAAGCGCGGCCCGGCGACTGAGCCGGCGTTTTCCCTCGGCTTCAAGGATGCCGCCTATGGCTTCGCCACGATGGCGGCGAAGAACAAGCAGCTGGCGTTCATGCAGGGGATTCAGAACAAGGACATCCAGATCCAGGGGAACCCGGCGCTGGTGATGTGGTTTCAGGGGCTGATGAAGTACCTGAAGCCTCGTAAGAAGAAGTGACTCTGTCGCGTCACCTTCTCATGTCCGGCCAAGAACCGTAGGGTGGAAAACCGCGTAAGGCGTCCATGCCTGAGCGGATCAGCTTTGACTTGGCCGTAACTCAAATTTAAGTTTGCTGAATGCATGAGTTGACTTGTGGTGTGGGGTTGAATCTCGGCCTTGTCTAGTATTTTTGCGGGTTTGCGTGGCATTGTGTCGACTTAATTGTTGAGCGGGTTGGAGATTTTCAACATGCCGGATTTCACTCATTACGACTTGGCCCTCCTCAATCCAGCCTTTGACTCACCACTTGTCGATGTCCTGAATGAGCTGGAGCACCTACGCCGCTACAGGCTGGCGGGTACGACTCCAGCAAGCCTTTTCTTCCAACTCAAGAATGTTTTCCACATCTTGGAAAGCCTTGGGTCTGCCCGCATTGAAGGCAACCACACAACTCTCGCTGATTACGTTGAAAGCAAGATGGAGGGAGATGACACGGCTACCGATCAACTGCGCGAAATCTCCAACATCGAGAGAGCTATGAGCTTCATCGAGCAACATTTCAAGGAAGGAGACGACGTCAGCCTCCATCTCATTCGAGAATTGCACGCCATTACCGTAGGGGGGCTCGACAGAGAGGGAGACCGGAATCCCGGTCAGTTCAGGACGACCCAGGTTCGCATTGCGCAATCGAAGCACCTTCCGCCGGACGCCGTGCAAGTTGCTGGGTACATGGATGAGTTGGTGGCGTTCATAAATGCTCACGATCCGCAGAAGTATCACCTTATGAAAGTGGCGCTCGCGCACCACCGATTCGGATGGATTCACCCGTTTGCCAATGGCAATGGCCGGGTGGTTCGTTTGTTGACGTACCTGATGCTCATCAAGTACGGATTCGATGTCTCCGCCGGCGGTCGACTGCTGAACCCCACTGCAGTGTTCTGCAATGATCGTGAGCGTTACTACGAGATGCTGGGCGAGGCTGATCGCGGTACACAGCTAGGTCTGGAACGGTGGTGCATCTATGTACTCCAGGGCATCCTCACAGAGCTGAGCAAGCTCGATCGGCTGTGTGACTATGGCTACCTTAAAGCCAGAATCCTGCAGCCGGCACTCGCCTTCTCTCGTGAAAGAGAACACATCACCGGCCAGGAGCACTCAATTCTTCGTCGGCTTCTGGACACTGACAGCGGAGTGGCGAAGTCTGGAGACCTAGCGGATGCGATGCCTGACCTGAACGGGCCGCAACGGACCTATCAAATCAAGAAGTTGGTTGACAGACGAATGCTGGTCCCAATTCAGCCCAACTCCCGTCAGTACACCCTGGGCTTCACGAACAACTACCTGCTTCGGGGCGTCATTCGTACGTTGACGGCCGAAGGCTTTATTCCTGAGCCTGTCGTGGCGGCACGGCCATAAGTGGCTGCCTATTAAGATTAGCTGCCTGATTCTCTTGGGGCGGCAATGAGTTCGTTAGGAGCTTGCCCCCTCCAAACCCTCGCCTGCTCCTTCAACCAGTCCCGGAACGCGACCAGCCCAGCCGACTCCACCTTGCGCTCAGGAATCATCAGGTAATACGCCCGCGTCTCGCTGCGATAGGCGTGCGGATGCGCCAGCACCAGCCGCCCCTCGGCCAGTTCCCGCTGGATCAGGAACGGCGGGATCAGCGCTACTCCCATGCCATGCTCGGCCGCCTGCGCCAGCATGGAGAACAGCTCCAGCCGCGGGCCGGTCATGTCGCGGGCGACTTTCAGCCCCAACGAATCGAACCACTGGCGCCAGGCATAGGGCCGGGTGGTCTGCTGCAGCAGCGGCAGTTCGGCCAGGGCCTGGGTCGTGAACGGCTGAGCGTCGCGCAGCAGGGCGGGGCTGCAGACTGGCTGCAGGTCCTCGGGCATCAGGTAGTGCGCCTCGGTACCGGACCAGTCGGCATCGCCGAAGTAGATGGCAGCATCGAACTCGGTATCGGCAAAGAGAAAGGGCCGGGTGCGGTTGGTCAGGTTCACCGTGATCTCCGGGTGCAGCGCCTGGAAATGCCTGAGGCGCGGCACCAGCCACTGGGTGCCGAAGGTCGGCACCACGGCCAGCTCCAGGCTCATGGCGCCCTGCTGGCCCATCACCGACAGCGTGTCGCGCTCCACCGCGTCCAGCTGCGCGGCGATGCGACGGGCGTAGGATTGGCCGGCGGCGGTCAGCTTCACGCCGCGCCGCGAACGGCGGAACAGCGCCAGGCCGAGGAATTCCTCCAGCCCGCCAATCTGCCGGCAGATGGCGCTCTGGGTCAGTGCCAGCTCGTCGGCTGCGCGGGTGAAGCTCTCGTGGCGGGCGGCGGCCTCGAAGGCGATCAGCGCGGCGGTGCTGGGAATCTTGCGGCGCATTATGCAAAGACCTCACGTGATGAGCCTGATAATCGGACAAAATCTTATCTCGGAGTGAGCGAAACGCACAGCTCGGTGCGAAATCCTCGTTTGCGACGCACCGTTGCGGCGCCTAGGATCAGCCCATCCCACCCGCGCGCCCGCGGTGCCGAAGACAACAAGAGGAGCCCCCCGAATGGCCGGCAAAGCAAGCTTCAACTGGATCGACCCGCTGCTGCTCGACCAGCAGCTGACCGAAGAAGAACGCATGGTGCGTGACAGCGCCGCGCAGTTCGCCGCCGACAAGCTGGCGCCGCGGGTGCTGGAAGCCTTCCGCCATGAGCGCACCGATCCGGCGATCTTTCGCGAGATGGGCGGGACCGGCCTGCTCGGCGCGACCATTCCCGAAGCCTACGGCGGCAGCGGGCTGAACTACGTGTGCTACGGACTGATCGCCCGCGAGGTCGAGCGCATCGATTCGGGCTACCGCTCGATGATGAGCGTGCAGTCCTCGCTGGTGATGGTGCCGATCCATGAGTTCGGCAACGAGGCGACCAGGCAGAAGTACCTGCCCAAGCTGGCCAGCGGCGAATACATCGGCTGCTTCGGCCTCACCGAACCGAACCACGGCTCCGACCCCGGTTCGATGGTCACCCGGGCGAAAAAGGTCGACGGCGGCTATCGGCTGTCCGGCAGCAAGATGTGGATCACCAACAGCCCGATCGCCGATGTCTTCGTGGTCTGGGCCAAGGATGACGCTGGCGAGATTCGCGGTTTCGTGCTGGAAAAGGACTGGGAAGGGCTGTCCGCCCCGACGATCCACGGCAAGGTTGGCCTGCGCGCCTCGATCACCGGCGAGATCGTCATGGACAACGTGTTCTGCCCGGAAGAGAACGCCTTCCCCGACGTGCGCGGGCTGAAGGGGCCATTCACCTGCCTGAACAGTGCCCGCTACGGCATCAGCTGGGGCGCACTCGGCGCCGCCGAGTTCTGCTGGCACACCGCGCGCCAGTACGTGCTCGACCGCCAGCAGTTTGGTCGCCCGCTGGCCGCCAATCAGCTGATCCAGAAGAAGCTGGCCGACATGCAGACCGAGATCACCCTGGCCCTGCAGGGTTGCCTGCGCCTCGGCCGAATGAAGGACGAGGGCACCGCCGCGGTGGAAATCACCTCGATCATGAAGCGCAACAGCTGCGGCAAGGCGCTGGATGTGGCGCGCATGGCGCGCGACATGATGGGCGGCAATGGCATCAGCGACGAGTTCGGTGTGGCCCGGCACCTGGTCAACCTGGAGGTGGTGAACACCTACGAGGGCACCCATGACGTGCATGCGCTGATCCTCGGCCGCGCGCAGACCGGCATTCAGGCGTTCTTCTGACGGTTCGTAGGGTGGATGACGCTCTTTTCATCCACCGTTGGCCACGCACGGTGGATGGGTGAAGCGTCAGCTACGCGCCCCGATCCACCCTACGTTCACTTGAGCTTCGAGGTTTCGCCCATGCCCGGCGCCCTGTCCCATATCCGCGTTCTCGATCTGTCACGCGTACTTGCCGGGCCCTGGTGCGGGCAGATTCTCGGCGACCTCGGCGCCGAGGTGATCAAGGTCGAGCGCCCCGGCACGGGCGACGATACCCGTCACTGGGGCCCACCCTATCTCAAGGATCAGCACGGCGAGAACACCTCGGAGGCGGCCTATTACCTGACCGCCAACCGCAACAAGCAGTCGCTGACCGTCGACTTCACCCGGCCCGAGGGCCAGCGCATCATCCGCGAGCTGGTGGCGCAGTGCGATGTGCTGCTGGAGAACTTCAAGGTCGGCGGGCTGGCCGCCTACGGGCTGGATTACGAAAGCCTGAAGGCGATCAATCCGCGGCTGATCTATTGCTCGATCACCGGTTTCGGCCAGGACGGCCCCTACGCTGCGCGTGCCGGCTACGACTTCATGATCCAGGGCCTCGGCGGGCTGATGAGCCTGACCGGGCGCAGCGATGCGGAGGAGGGCGCCGGACCGGTCAAGGTCGGCGTGGCGCTGACCGACATCCTCACCGGCCTGTACGCCACCGTTGGCGTGCTCGCTGCGCTGGCACATCGCGAACGCAGCGGCGAGGGCCAGCATATCGACACGGCGCTGCTCGACGTGCAGGTCGCCTGCCTCGGCAACCAGGCGCTCAACTATCTCACCACCGGCGTGGCGCCCAGGCGGATGGGCAATGCCCATCCGAACATCGTGCCCTATCAGGATTTCCCCACTGCCGATGGCGACATCATACTCACCGTCGGCAACGACGGTCAGTTCCGCAAGTTCTGCGAGGTGGCCGGGCATCCCGAGTGGGCGGCCGATCCGCGCTTCGCCACCAATCGCGCGCGCGTTGCCCATCGCGCCGAACTGATTCCGCTGATTCGCCAGGTCACGGTGTTCCGCACCACGGCCGAATGGGTCAGTGCGCTGGAGCAGGCCGGCGTGCCCTGCGGGCCGATCAACGATCTGGCGCAGGTGTTCGCCGACCCGCAGGTGCAGCATCGCGGGCTGAAGGTCGAGATGCCGCATCCGCTGGCCGGGCATGTGCCGCAGGTGGCCAGCCCGCTGCGGCTGTCCGCTTCGCCAGTGGCGTACCGCAACCCGCCACCACTGCTCGGCGAGCACAGCGAGGCGCTGTTGCAGCGCCTGCTGGGCATGAACGACGAGCAGATCGCCGGCCTGCGCGCGGCCGGAGTTATCTAGCCTGGAGGCTATCTAGCTCAGAAGCCTTCCAGCACGATCTTGCCCTTGGCCTTGCCGCTTTCCAGCAGGGCATGGGCGCGGCGCAGGTTGGCCGCGTTGATGGTGCCGAAGTGCTCGCCGAGGGTGGTGCGCAGCACGCCCAGATCGACCAGCTGGCTGACGCGCTGCAGCAGGTGGTGTTGCTCGATCATGTCCGGCGTCTCGAACAGTGAGCGGGTGAACATCAGCTCCCAGTGCAGCGACAGGCTCTTGCGCTTGAGCCTCATCACGTCCAGCGGATGGGCCGGATCGTCGATCAGCGCCAGGCGGCCCTGGGGTGTCAGCGCGTCGACCAGCTGGTCGAAATGCTGATCGGTCTGGGTCAGGCTGGCGACATGGCTGACGCTGGCGAAACCGGCGCGCTGCAGCTCGGCGTGCAGCGGCTGGCTATGGTCGATGACATGATGGGCGCCGAGTTCGCGGGCCCAGGCCTGGGTTTCCGGACGCGAGGCGGTGGCGATCACGCTGACCTTCGTGAGCTGACGGGCCAGCTGCAGCATGATCGAACCGACGCCGCCGGCGGCACCGACGATCAGCAACTGCTGCCCGGCGCCCTGGCCTTCCACCAGTTGCAGGCGTTCGAACAGCAGCTCCCAGGCGGTGATGGCAGTCAGCGGCAGTGCGGCTGCCTCGGCGAAGCTCAGGCTCCGCGGCTTGCGCCCGACGATGCGCTCGTCTACCAGATGGCGTTCGCTGTTGCCGCCGGCGCGGGCGATGGAGCCGGCGTAGAACACCTCGTCGCCGACCTTGAACAGGCTGACTTCGCTGCCCACCCCGACGACCACACCGGCGACGTCCCAGCCCAGCACCGTCGGCTGTCCACCCTCGGGCTGAGTGTTGCGGCGTACCTTGGTATCCACCGGGTTGACCGAAATGGCGCGCACCTCTACCAGCAGGTCGCGCGGGCCGGGTACCGGCTCGGGCAGTTCCACGTCCTGCAGCGCGCGGGGATCGTCGATGGCGAGGGATTCTAGGTAGGCGACCGCTTTCATGCTGTTGCTCCGTATGGGTTCGGTGGAGGGGCATGCTCAGCTATTTGACGCGGCGGAAAAACGGGGCGATAAGCGAGGCTCTTTCAACAGGATTTTGAAAATGCTGCGTATCGACGACCTCCAGCTGTTCGTCCGCACCGCCGACAGCGGTAGCCTTTCCGCGGCCGCGCGTGGGCTCGACGTGTCGCCGGCGGTGGCCAGTGCGGCGTTGAAGCGCCTGGAGGCGAGCCTGGGGGCGCGACTGTTCGCGCGCTCCACCCGCAGCCTGCGCCTGACTGCCGAGGGCGAGGCGTATCTGCTGCATGCCCGGGCAGCACTGGCCAGCCTGCACGAGGGTGCCCAGGCGCTCGCTGGCGGGCGCGAGGCGATCAGCGGTGTGCTGCAGCTGTCGGCGCCATCAGACTTCGGGCGCAACGTGCTGCTGCCCTGGCTCGACGAATTCCAGGCGAGCCATCCGCAGTTGCAGGTGCGCCTGCTGCTGGGCGACGGCCTGACCGATCTGTTCCGCCAGCCGGTGGACCTGGTCCTGCGCTATGGCGCGCCGGAGGATTCCAGCCTTGTCGCGCTGCCGGTCGCTGGCGAGAACCGCCGTGTGCTGTGCGCCTCGCCTGCCTACCTGCAGCGTCACGGTGCGCCGCAGCGGCTGGACGAGCTGGCGGCGCACAACTGCTTGCGCTTCATGCTCGCCGGGCGCGTGCATGACCGCTGGTGCTTTCAGGAGGGACGGCGGGCGCTCACCGTGCAGGTCAGCGGTGATCGGGTCAGCGACGATGCCGATGTGGTGCGACGCTGGGCCCTGGCCGGTGGTGGGCTGGCCTACAAGTCCTGGCTGGACATCGCCGACGACGTGGCCGCGGGCCGTCTACAGGTGCTGTTGCCAGACTGTCTCGGCGAGGCGGCGCCCTTGAATCTGCTCTGCGCCCATCGCGCACAGTTGAGCAAGCCGGTGCGGTTGCTGCATGAACATCTGCAGACCCGTTGCAAGGCGCTGCTGGGGCGCGCGCCCTGGCGGACGCTGTAGCTCGTTTTTGCACCACAGCCATGCTCGTTCGTTGCTGGCCTGAACTCTTATGGCGTTTGGCTATTCTTATCTGAGTACTGGTTAACAGAATGGACAGGCGCATCATGCATACGCAGCGTTTTCGCTACACCTGGCAACTGACGGTTGTCGTCCTCATGTCCTGGCTTCTGGCCGGCTGCGGGATCAATAACATCCCCCGCTATGACGAGCAGGTGAAGGCCGCCTGGTCGCAGGTTGAGAACCAGTACCAGCGCCGTGCCGACCTGATTCCCAACTTGGTTGAAACGGTCAAGGGCTTCGCTCGTCAGGAGCAGGAAACCCTCACCGCGGTGGTGGAAGCGCGGGCCAAGGCGACGTCGATTCAGGTCGATGCCAGCACCCTGGATGATCCGCAGAAGCTGCAGCAGTTCCAACAGGCGCAGAATCAGCTGACCGGCGCCTTGAGCCGGCTGATGGCGGTATCCGAGCGCTATCCGGAGCTGAAGTCGAACCAGAACTTCCTTGCCCTGCAATCGCAGCTCGAAGGCACCGAGAACCGCATCGCGGTGGCACGTCGCGACTTTATCGCCGCCGTCGAGCGCTACAACACCGAGATTCGTACCTTCCCCGGTCGCATCTGGCACACGCTGATGTACAGCGACATGCCGATTCGCGAGAACTTCGAGGCTACCGCCGAGAATGCCGAGCAGGCGCCACAAGTGCAGTTTCAATGACCTCCAGGTTTCCGTTACTGCTGATCCTGCTGCTCTGGGCCGGTAGCCTCGTCGCCCAGGAAGCCGGGGTCCCGGAGCTGACCGGCCGCGTGGTCGATCGTGCCGAGCTGCTCGACACCCAGGCCGAGGCGCGGCTGACCAGCATGCTGGCCGGCCACGAGCAGGCGACCGGTGAGCAGGTTGTCGTCGTCACGGTGCCGGACCTGGGCGGGCGCAGCATCGAGGAATTCGGTCTGGAGCTTGGCCGTACCTGGGGCATCGGCCAGAAGGGCGAGGACAACGGTGCGCTGCTGATCGTCGCGCGCGATGATCGCAAGATTCGCATCGAGGTCGGCTACGGTCTGGAAGGCCGGCTCACCGACGCGCAGTCCTCGGTCATCATCAACCGGATCATCGCGCCGGCATTCCAGCGCGGCGACTTCACCGCCGGCATCACCGAGGGTGCAGAGGCGATCGTGACCGTTCTTGGCGGCGACCCGTTGCCGGCCGAGCTGCGACCGGTGATGCCGATGGTGCAGGAGCAACCGGGTGGCCTCGGGATTCTCGGTTTCTTCCTCATGCTGGTAGCAATCTTCGTCATCGGCGGCGGGCGCGGTGGCCGCGGTGGCGGTCGTCGTGCCTTGCTGCTGGGCGCCTTGCTCGGTGGTATGGGGCGGGGCGGCGGTGGTGGCTTCGGCGGCGGTGGCTTCGGTGGGGGCGGCGGCGGTTTCGGAGGTGGTGGCGCTTCCGGCGGCTGGTAAATCAATGATGGATAGACGATGACCTTACTGAGCGAAAGCGAACTGCAACAGGTAGCCGAAGCGATCGAGCGCGTCGAGCGCAGCACCGATGCCGAGCTGGTCACGGTGCTGGCCGCGCAGGCCGACGACTACCACTACATCCCGCTGCTGTGGGCTGGCCTGATCGCGCTGCTGCTACCCGGCGCGCTGCTGTTCTTCAGTGGCTGGCTTGGCGCCTGGCAACTGCTGCTGGTGCAGTGGGCGACCTTTATCGTGCTCGCGGTGCTGTTCCGCATGCCGGCGCTGACCAGCCACCTGATCCCGCGTTCGGTGCGCAACTGGCGCGCCTGCAACCTGGCGCGGCGGCAGTTCATCGAACTCAATCTGCATCACACCGACGGCGACACCGGGGTGCTGATCTTCGTCTCCGAAGCCGAGCGCTACGTGGAGATTCTGGTCGATCGCGGCATCTCCAGCCGCATCGACAATGCCGCCTGGGAGTCTGTCGTCGCCTGCTTCACCGAGCGGGTGAAGCAGGGCCAGGTGCTCGAAGGCTTCCTCGGCTGCATCGAGGCCAGTGGTGCGCTGCTGGCGCAGCACGTGCCGAAGACCCACGAACGCAACGAACTGCCGAACCGGCTGGTGGTGCTGCCTTAAGTCTCCAGCAGTGATGGCGCCCGTGGGCGCCGTCCTTTCACTGCATGCGCCGTTGTTCGGCAAGCAACTGGCGCTCGCGCTGCAGAGCACGCGCGAGGCGCTGCTGACCACCGCGCTCGGCCGCGGCGATCAGTGTCTGGTCGACCAGGTCGCGCTGTGCATGACTGCCGCCGAAACGCTGCGCCTGATTGCGGATCGAGCGCAGCAGCTCCACGCAACGCCCGTTGTCGCCCTCGACGAAGGCCACCACCGCCTCGACGCCCGGAGCGCCGATCTGGCCGGTGAAGCGTGCGTTGTCGTCGTCGCGCGCGCATGCCCGTCGCTGTGCTTCGCACAGCAGGTCCAGCAGGTCGTCGCGGCCGGCGCGGGCGAAAGCCATCGCAGCATGGAAGTCGTTGAAGGCATAGTTGCCGTCTGCCGCCATCACAGCCCAGCGCTCGGCCACGCCCGTCCAGCGTTCGCCGACATCCACGCCACGCAGTTGCAACCGCCAGAGCAGTGCGCTGGCGTCGATCAGCTCCAGCGCCAGGGTGCTCTGATGGCCATTCACCGGGCCGTCGAACAGGTCCAGGGCCGCGCCGCAATCGCCGAGCTCGATGTGGTGCAACGCCAGGTGCCACCAGTTGTGCACCGCCAGCATGCTGTCCTGCTGCCAGGCCGGATTGCCGAGCATCCAGGCGATGCCTTCCTCGCGCCGCCCCTGCATCTCCAGCACATGCGCGACCGCATGCTGCGCCCAGGCGTCGTCGGGTTGAAGCGCGATCGCTTCACGGCCATAGCGTTCGGCGAGCCGATAGTCTCCGCATTCTTCCAGTCCGAACGCGTACAGGCCGAGCAGCGCATGGTAGCCAGGCACTTCCAGCGACCAGTCCGGCAGCACGCGGGCAATGCGGTCGCGCAGCATGCGTGCATCGCCGGTGAAAAAGTCGATCTGCTGTCCGGCCTGCAGCGCCAGCATGTCGTGGGGATAGTCGATGCTGAGGTCTTCCAGCACGCGTCCGGCGGCGTGCCAGCGGCCATCCAGCAGCTGCCCCAGCGCTTTGAGGTGGCGGGCCTCGCGGTCATTCTGCGGCAGCGCCTGGGCGCGCTCGTACGAGGCGCGGGCCACCGGCAGGGCGGCCGCCTCGGTGCCGAGCAGGTAGAGCCAGGCGTGCAAGACATGGCCCATGACCAGTTCCGGCGAGGCCTGCAGTGTGGCTTCGGTGGTCGCCAGCGAGTCGGCGTGCAGGCAGCGGAACTGGGCGAGCGCCTGATCGAGCAGGGCCTGCGCCTCGCTGTTGCAGCCGGTCAGTTGGTACCCGTGTGCGTCTTTCATTGTTCTATGCTCCATGAGTCCGGTTCGTTGGCGTCGGCCAACGCGCCCATACTCGGGGTTACGTCTGCGTTAGACCCCAGTCATCCTGGAAACAAACCGGCTATTTCCGCCATGGCCCGCTCAGAGATCGTCGAACGTCCGCCATTGACCGTCGCTCTGCTGGCGACGCCGGACAGTACGGCCTCGACGCTGTTCGGCCTCTACGATCTGCTGCTGGGTGCCCGTCGCGACTGGCAGCAACTGCTGCACCGCGCCGACGTGGCGTCGCCTTTCCTGCCGCTGATCGTCAGCCGCGACGGACGCTCGCTGCGGGTCTACAACGATATCCCGGTCCACCCTCATTCCAGTCTGGACGATGCACCGCCGACCGATGTGGTGATCGTCAGCAACCTGGCGGTCAGCCCCTGGGAGCCGCTCGATGATCGCTACGCGCCCGAGGCGCAGTGGCTGTGCGAGCGCTATGCGGCTGGCGCGACGCTGGCGGCGGCCTGCTCAGGAGCCATGCTGCTGGCGCGTACCGGGTTGCTGGCCGGCTGCGAAGGGACTTCGCACTGGGGCTACTGCGATTGCCTGCGTCGCGAATACCCGGACGTGCACTGGCATCCGGACAAGGCATTGGTCAGCACCGGTGTCGGCCAGCGCCTGGTGATGTCCGGCAGTGGCAGCAGCTGGCATGCGCTGGGGCTGTTTCTCATCGCCCGGTTCGTCGGTGCGCGCGAGGCGATGGAGGTGGCGCGGCTGAACCTGTTCGACTGGGACGCGACCAGCCCGTTGGCCTACGCGGCGATGATGCGCACCGGTCAGTTGGCCGATCCGATCATCGCCCGCTGCCAGGAATGGGCCGCACAGCATTACGAGGAGGAGGCGCCGGTGAGTGCCATGGTGCGCATCAGCGGCCTGCCGGAGCGGACCTTCCAACGCCGCTTCGCCCTGGCCACCGGGTTGACGCCGCTGAACTACATCCACACCCTGCGTCTGGAAGAGGCCAAGCAATTGCTGGAGAGCGGCGAGCTGTCGGTGGAGGCGATTGCCTGGGAGGTCGGTTATCAGGACGCCGGTTTCTTCGGTCGGCTGTTTCGGCGCAAGGTCGGCCTCACGCCGGCGCAGTACCGGCGACGCTTCGGCGTGCTGTCGCGGCGCCTGGCCGGCATCGCCACCTTGCAGGAGGAGCGGGCGCCGGCGTTGCACTGAGCAACTGGCGCCGGGTATGTCCGGCTCAGAGCCGGGTCGGGCCGTCGTCTTCCGGCTCGCTTGATACCACCGGCGGCAGTTCGAAGTTGTCTGTGCTGTCCATGGCGCTGGCCGCGACGCGGTCGATGCTATTCAGCGCATGGCCGATGATCGAGCTGACGCTGGCTTCGTGATGTTGCACGGGCAACCGTTCGATGGCCGCCAGCACCTCTTCCCCTGGCACGGTTTCCACCGCGAGCAGGCGTTCGGTGATGTGGTCGAGCGCCGGTTTCAACCGATGCAGCAGAGCCAGGCATTCCTGGTTGAGCTGCTGCAGTAATTCATCAGCTGCTTCCAGCGCTTCGCGCGGATCGCTGTCCAGGTGCGCGTCGCGCACGGCCTGCAGACTCAGCAGCGAGCCACGCGGCCCCATGCCAAGGGCGCCGACCATGGAGAGAGCGATCTTCGAGGCTTCCTGCAGGTCCTGCCCGGCACCGGAGGATACCTCGTGGAAATACAGCTGCTCGGCACCACGGCCGGCCAGCAGCATCTGGATGCGGTTACGCAGCTCGGAATACATGTGCAAGCGCTTGTCTTCCACCGGCGTCACCAGGGTCACGCCCAGCGCCTGGCCGCGCGGCAGGATGGTGACCTTTTCCACCCGGCCGACATTCAGCGCCGCGGCCACCAGCGCGTGGCCGGCTTCGTGTACGGCGATGCGCTTGCGGTCGGTGGCGGACATCGGCGTCACGCCGGACGGCTGCTCGCCGATGCGGCAGGTTTCCACCGCATCGACGAAGTGCGCCATATCGACCTGTTTGGCACCCGCGCGTGCCGCCAGCAGCGCCGCATGGTTGACGATATAGGCGATCGCGGCCGGCGTGAGGCCGACGGTGTTGCGCGCCAGCTGCGGGAAGTCCAGATCGGTCGCCGCGCTGATCTTGCCGGCGTACAGGCGGAACAGCGCCTCACGGTCATCGAGGCCGGGCAGGCCGACGGCGATGGAGCGGTCGAAGCGGCCTTCGCGCACCAGCGCCGGATCGAGCGAATTGGGGAAGTTGGTGGCGCCCAGCACCAGCACGCCGCTGGCGCCGTCGAAGCCGTCCATCTCGGCGAGGAACTGGTTGATGATGCGGTTGCTCTCGGCATCGCTGGAACGCTGCTGTTCGGCGCGCTTGCCGATGCCGTCGATCTCGTCGATGAAGATGATGCACGGCGCCTGCTTACGTGCGGTACGGAACAGCGCCTTGACCTTCTGGATGCCGACGCCGAAATACATCGAGGAGAAATCGCTGCCGGTGACCTGGATAAAGCTGGCATTCGATTCGCTGGCCAGTGCCTTGGCCAGCTGAGTCTTTCCCGTACCGGGCTCGCCGGTCAGTAGCACACCCTTGGGTGGGCGCGCGCCAAGGCGTGCGTAGGCGGCCGGATTGCGCAGGTAGGCGGTGACGTCGCTGAGGGCCTGCTTGGCCTCCGCGGCACCGATCACATCGGCGAAGGTCACGCCGCTGCCCTTGCGCTGGACCTCGAAGCTGCGCGTCTTCATGGCGAAGAAGATTGCCGCGCCGAGCAGCAGCAGGGCAATTGGCGAGTACGGCAGCAGGTAGGTGTAGAACGGCTTTTCCGCGTCGGTCTGGAACATGGCCAACGGGAACAGCTCGCCGCTGCCCTTCGCGTACTGCTCGAGCAGCAGCCCGGCGACGCGACCGGACTGATCCGGCACCCAGTAACGCAGGCCGTCGTGCAGGCTGACGTACACCGCGTCCTTACCCAGCGCGGCGCTGGCGATGTTGGCGCCACGCAGGTCATTCACCAGCACCGAGAGGTCGCGGCGATTGGCCTGCCAGGAATCGGTGGACTCCTGCAGGGCTTCGAGCATGCTCGCCGCCGCGCCAGTGGCTGGTGTCGACGGAGAGCTGGGCTGCAGCTGCCAATAGGTAATGCAGGCGGCGATCAGCAGGAGTAGAAAAATGGCGAGTACAGGGCCGCGACGACCTTGTAGCAGACGAGGTGTTTTCATTTCACATCCAGTCGGGTAGCCCCGACGTTTCGACAAACAACCGCCCGCAGGCGGACCACAGTTTTGCGGGAAGCCCCGCGGCGCCAGTTGCATGGCGCGCCACAGTTCGGATGCGTTGGATGCGATTTATATGCCCGACTGTGTCTCGGGTCCGCAGACTCCGATAGCCGGCGAGAATACGGCAAGTGCCACCATGGGGGTGGCTACGCGACGAACGGTTCGCAGGTTTTCGACGAATGACCAGCCGCCAAGGGAACGAAAACTTGCGCCAAATGACGTGCCTCCGCAGTAGCCCCTGCCTTGTGGAGCCGCCATCCGAGAGCAGTACGCACGTAAGTGATCCGATGCAGAGAATGTCCTGCCAGGCGCTGTTAGGGTTCATCGCCGCGCGGTCGCTTGTCACGAGCCGGGCGCAATAAGAACTTGCCGACAGCCGCCCGGCACCGATGCCGGTGCGGCATAACGATGTCCGATCGACCCGAGATCTCAACATGCCGACCAACAAGAAATATTTTCGCTGCGCTTTCCTGGGCGCGCTGATTGCCCTCCTGCCATTTGCCTCGGCCAGTGCCGACGGGGAAACGATCAACCTGCTCACGCAGAACTTTCCACCTTTCAGCATGGCTGACGATGGCAAGAATTTCGCCAAGGAGGATGCGATCAGCGGCATCGACGCCGACGTGGTGGCCGCCCTGTTCAAACGCGCCGACGTGCCCTACGCGATGACGCTGCGTTTCCCGTGGAGCCGCCTGCAAAAACTGGCCGAGAAGACCCCAGGCTTCGCCGTGTTCTCCCTCAGTCGTACCCCCGAGCGCGAGCCCAAGTACAAGTGGGTCGGTCCGCTCAGCGAGATCCAGATCGTGCTGCTCAAGACCCCGGAGAGCCAGGCTCAGGTCTCTAGCCTGGAAGATGCCAGGCAGTATCGAATCGGCTCGAAGGATGGCAGCGTGGGCAGTCAGTACCTGATCAACCGCGGCGTCGAGGTGCAGAGTTCGCTGATCGATACGCCGGCCAAGCTGAAGGCCGGCCAGTTCGATCTGTGGGCGACCACCAACCCCTCTGGCGAATACGAGGCGAAGCAGGCTGGCGTCGGCCCGCTGGTCGTGGCGCTGACACTGAGCCGGGTCGATCTCTACCTGGCGCTGAACAAGGAAACGCCGGATGCGGTCGTCGAGAAACTGCAGCGAACACTCGACCAGATGAAGCAGGAGGGGTTGCTGCAAGAGGCAGGGCAGCGTTACCTGAACTGATGGCGTTCCATGCCGCCATAGGGGCGGGTGATCGTCCCCCGAGGTTGTTTGCGCGGCCCGATCTGCCTCTCGAATCGAAACATGAACGAGCCTTGCCTGTGCGGCCTTCGGCTGCGCGGGGCGCCGCAGCGAGAGCCGGTTCGCGCTGACTCGCAGATGCCAGCCGCCTGGCCCAGCTCCACCAGTAAATCACCGGAAAACGAAACGGCAGGGGATTTTTTGCCGGTTTGGACTGCCTTAGCTCAGTGGAGCGGGGTCGCTCCAACCGCATTCCTGACGATTCGAGAATTCGATGATTTGCTTCAACAACATGCAGCGCGCCCTCTATCTGGCCGCTGCGGCCTTGATTGCGCCTGCCTTCGCCGAAAAGCTGCCCGAACCGGTCGGGCATGTGGCGCGGGTGGAAGGCCCTGCTTACGTCAGCAGCCGCGGCTATACCAACGCGGCAAAGGTCGGTCAGGCGATCGTGCCCGGGGTGGCATTGAGTACCGGCGCCAAGGGTAGGCTTGGTGTGATCCTCGACGATGGCAGCGTGTTGTCGTTCGGCCCGCATAGCGAATTCACGCTTGATGAGTTCCGCTTCGCTCCAGCCGCTGGCGATCTCCAACTGCGTGCCATGCTCGCTCGGGGATCGCTGAATCTGATTGCCGGCGACATGGCGCGGCTCGATCCCGACGCGGTGGCGATCGATACCCCACAGGGGCTTGTGCGGGTGCTTGGAGGCCAGCTGCTGATGAAGGTGAACGAATGAAGCGGCACGCTCTGCTCCTGGCGCTGCTGACGCTTGCTGGTTGCGCGCAGCACTCTTACGTCATGTTGGCCGATGGGGTGCCGGGTGGTGTGGTGCTGGGTGACGAGGGGCAGCGCCTGCTCGAGGCACCGGGCAAGGGCATGACGATTGCCGGGACTGGTCCAGCGTTTGCGGTCAGCGACATGCGCCGCGGCCGTGATTTCGGCGAAGCCTTGTCCGCGCAGCCGGCCCTGCCGGAGCGTTTCGTCATTCAGTCGGGAGCCTCGGGGCTGGACGGTGCCGCCACTCAGGTCGTGGACGAGGTATTGCAGGCGGCGCTGCGCCGCGATTACCCGGTGGTCACGGTGATCGGCCATACCGATACGCTGGGGCATCGGGCCACCAACGAGCAGGTCGGCCTGCGCCGCGCTCAGGCTGTCGCCGAACTACTGAAAGCGCGGGGGCTGGAGGCCATGGAGCTGCGGGTTACGTCGCACGGCGAGGGAAATCTGCTGGTGGTGACACCGGATGCCACCGCCGAGCCGCGCAATCGGCGGGTCGTGGTGCTGGTGCGCTGATGAGCAGCGGCGCGGCACAGGGCCGCGCCGGCCGCAGCGGATCAGTCGATGACCAGGACCGCGTCCATTTCGACCTGCGCGCCTTTCGGCAGCGCGGCGACGCCGATGGCTGCGCGCGCCGGGTACGGTTGCTGGCAGTAACGGCTCATCACCTCGTTGACGGTGGCGAAATTGCCGAGGTCGGTGAGGAAGATGTTGAGCTTGACGATGTCCTTCAGCGAGCCGCCTGCCGCTTCGGCGACGGCCTTGAGGTTCTCGAACACCTGCACGGCCTGCGCCTCGAAACCCTCCACCAGCTCCATGGTCTTGGGATCCAGCGGGATCTGTCCGGACAGGTAGACGGTGTTGCCGGTTTTGATGGCCTGGGAGTAGGTGCCGATGGCGGCCGGGGCCTTGTCGGTGTTGATCACGGTCTTGCTCATGGAAACTCCTCTGCGAATTGGGCAACGGGTAGCCAGCATAATGGCTGACGCCGGCAGCGGCCAGCCGCGGCGTGATGCAGACAGGTCGGAGTCGACGGGGGAGGTCAGGCCTTGACGCGGGTGATGCGCGTCACGCCCTTGATGGTGCGCAGTTTCTTGATCACGCGGGCCAGATGCACGCGGTCATGCACGCTGACCACCAGCTGGACCACGCTGATGCGGCCGTCGCGCTCGTCCATGCCGATCTTCTCGATGTTGCCGTCGGCGGCATTGACGCTGCCGGCGAGCAGGGCGATCAGGCCGCGCTGGTGCTCCAGCTCGACGCGCAGCTCGACGTTAAACTCGCCAGTGACATCCTTGGACCAGGACAGCTGGATGCACTTGTCCGGATTGTGCCGGACATCAGCGATGTTCCGGCAGGTTTCCAGGTGCACCACCATGCCCTTGCCGGCCGACAGGTGCCCGACGATTGGGTCGCCGGGGATCGGCGTGCAGCACTTGGCGTAGTTGAGTACCAGCCCTTCGGTGCCACGGATCGCAAGCGGCCCTTCGAGGGCTGGTGCCTGCTCGTCGTCCCGGGCGATCAGGCGGCGGGCGATGACGTAGGCCATGCGGTTGCCCAGGCCGATGTCTTCCAGCAGGTCCTCGACGTATTCCATGTGGTACTCGGCAAGCACCTGCTGGATACGCTCGGGGCTGATCTTGTCGAGGCTCGTCTCGAAACCGCTGAGGGCCTTGCTCAGTAGCCGCTCGCCGAGGTTGATGGACTCCGAGCGGCGCTGCAGCTTGAGCGCATGGCGAATGTGCGTGCGCGCCTTGCCGGTGACGACGAAATTCAGCCACGCGGGATTCGGCCGTGCACCCGGCGCGGTGACGATTTCCACCGTCGAGCCGCTTTCCAGCGGCTGCGACAGTGGTGCCAGGCGGCGGTTGACGCGGCAGGCGATGCAGGTGTTGCCGACATCGGTGTGCACCGCGTAGGCGAAGTCGACGGCGGTGGAACCCTTGGGCATCTCCATGATGCGGCCCTTAGGGGTGAAGACGTAGACCTCGTCGGGGAACAGGTCGATCTTCACGCTCTCGATGAATTCCAGCGAGTTGCCGGCACGCTGCTGCAGTTCCAGTACCCCCTTGACCCACTGACGGGCGCGAGCATGGGTACCCTTGGGCACCTCGTCCTCGGGGGACTTGTACAACCAGTGTGCGGCGATGCCGTTATTGGCCATCTCTTCCATTTCGCGGGTGCGGATCTGGATTTCGATGGGCACGCCGTGCATGCCGAACAGGGTGGTGTGCAGCGATTGGTAGCCGTTGGCCTTGGGAATCGCGATGTAGTCCTTGAAACGGCCCGGCAGTGGCTTGTACAGGCTGTGCACGGCGCCGAGCACGCGATAGCAGGTATCGACCTTGTCCACCACGATGCGGAAGGCGTAGACATCCATGATCTCGTGGAAGGCTTTCCGCTTGCCGCGCATCTTCTTGTAGATGCTGTACAGGTGCTTCTCGCGGCCCAGTACGTCGCCTTCCAGACCTTCGCGCTCGAGGCAGTGGATCAACGACTGTTCGATCTTCTCGACGATCTCGTTGCGGTTGCCGCGGGCACGGCGTACGGCGGCGCGGATGCGCTCCGAACGCATCGGGTGCATGGCCTTGAAGCCGAGATCCTCGAACTCCACGCGCATCGTGTGCATACCGAGGCGATTGGCGATCGGTGCGTAGATTTCCAGGGTTTCCTTGGCGATGCGTCGACGCTTTTCGCCAGCCAGCACTTCCAGGGTGCGCATGTTGTGTAGACGGTCGGCGAGCTTGACCAGGATCACGCGGATGTCGCGGGCCATGGCCATGGCCATCTTCTGGAAGTTCTCGGCCTGGGCCTCGGCTTTCGTCTCGAAGTTCATCTGGGTCAGCTTGCTGACCCCATCGACGAGCTCGGCCACGGTTTCGCCGAACTGGGCGACCAGGGCTTCCTTGGGAATGCCGGTGTCCTCGATGACGTCGTGCAGCATCGCGGCCATCAGGCTCTGATGGTCCATGTGCATGTCGGCGAGGATGTTGGCTACCGCGAGGGGATGGGTGACGTAGGCTTCACCGCTGCGCCGGCGCTGCCCGTCGTGGGCCTGCTCGGCATAGAAATAGGCTCGGCGAACCAGGTTGACCTGGTCCGGGCCGAGATAGGTCGACAGGCGATCCGCGAGTGCGTCTATGGCTGGCAAGGTAGTGCTCCTTGCCGGCGGGCGATGTGATCGGCTCGACTTCGACCTGGCATTTAATCAGATGGCCTCGTTCGGCTCTTCCTCGTACTGGGTGAAGAGCGGTTCGTCATCAACGATTTCGTCCTGTGCGATGACATCGTAATCGACCAGGCCGGAAGCGATTTCGCGTAGCGCGACAACGGTCGGCTTGTCGTTCTCCCAGGCCACTTTCGGCTCCTTGCCGCCGGTTGCCAGTTGACGCGCGCGCTTGGTGGCAAGCATGACCAGCTCGAAGCGGTTATCAACGTTGTCCAGGCAGTCTTCAACGGTAACGCGGGCCATGGTGTTCCTCGTGATCAGTAACGGTAGAGCATGCCCGAATGGGCGAGCGGACGGATTAGTCTAAAAAATCACCAGCCTTAATGGAAGCGCTGTTTCTCAGGCCAGCAGCTCGCTGAGCAGTCGTGCGTGGCGCTGCTGCTGGGATTGCTGCTTGAGCTGGTTGGCGCGGAAGATCGACTGCAGGTCGACCAGCGCGTGGGCGAAGTCGTCATTGATCACCAGGTAGTCGTACTCGACGTAATGGCTCATCTCGCTGACCGCTTCGCGCATGCGCTTCTCGATGATCTCGTCGCTGTCCTGGCCGCGGTTGTTCAGGCGCTGGCGCAGGGCTTCCTGGGTCGGCGGGAGGATGAAGATCGACTTGGCTTGCGGCATCAGCCGGCGCACCTGCTGGGCACCCTGCCAGTCGATTTCCAGAATCAGGTCGAAGCCCTCGGCCAGGGTCTGCTCCAGCCAGCGCTGCGAGGTACCGTAGAGGTTGCCGAACACTTCGGCATGTTCGAGGAACTCGTCGCGCTCCAGGCGCTCGAGAAAATCCTCGCGGCTGACGAAGTGGTAGTTCACGCCGTCGACCTCGCCCGGGCGCATGGCGCGAGTCGTGTGCGAAACCGACACCCGCACCTGCGGTTGTGCGTCGACCAGGGCCTTGACCAGGCTGGTCTTGCCGGCCCCGGAAGGCGCGGACACGATGTAAAGCGTACCGGTGGTGGCGGACATGACGGGTTCCTGGAAAGCCTGTGGGACAAAAGTAGACCAGCCGCTAGGCAGCTGGAGTTATTCGATGTTCTGCACCTGTTCGCGCATCTGCTCGATCAGAACCTTGAGGTTCACCGCCGCCTGGGTGCTGCGCGGGTCGAAGGCTTTCGAACCGAGGGTGTTGGCCTCGCGGTTGAGTTCCTGCATGAGGAAATCAAGGCGGCGCCCGGCGGCGCCACCGGCCTTGAGCACGCGCTGAACTTCGCCGACGTGGGTGCTCAGACGGTCGAGTTCTTCGGCCACGTCACTCTTCTGTGCGAGCAGGACCATCTCCTGCTCGAGGCGTTGCGGATCCAGCTCGGCAGCCATCTCGTTGAAACGGTCGAGGATCTTCTGGCGCTGGGCGGCGAGCATCTGCGGCACTTGCTCACGCAGCGTGGCGACTTCCGCGAGGATGCTGTCCAGGCGCTCCTCGAGCAGCTTGGCGAGCTCCGTGCCCTCGCGCCGACGGCCTTCCTTGAGCTGCTCCAGAGCCTTGTGGAACAGCTCCAGTGCGCTCTGGTTGAGTGCTTGCGGGTCGGCCGCATCGGCGACCAGCACGCCCGGCCAGCCGAGCACCTGCAGCGGGTCGATGGCGGCGGGCTGGCGAATCAGGGCGGCAACGCTTTCGGCGGCGGCGATCAACTGGCTGGCGCGCTCCTGGTCGACCTGCAGGCTGCTGCGCTGGCTTTCCTCGGCGAAGCGCAGCGTGCACTCCACTTTCCCGCGCGAGAGGCCCTTGCGCAGCGCATCGCGCACCTGACCTTCAAGATCGCGGAACGCCTCAGGCAGGCGCAGGTGTGGTTCCAGATAACGGTGATTGACCGAGCGGATTTCCCAGCTGAGGGTGCCATGGGTGCCGGCCTGCTCGCTGCGGGCAAAGGCCGTCATGCTGTGGACCATCGGATAACCTCTCGGATGCGGACTGCGAAAGGCGGAGGATTGTAATGGAAACCGGCCATCGCTGCAGTGACGGCCGGACGGTTGCGACCCTTTCCCGGCCAGGGGCTCTATAATGCCGCTCACATTCTTTATCTAGCAGGACCTATCCATGAAGCGACCCAGTGGCCGTGCCGCCGATCAGCTGCGCTCGATCCGCATCACCCGTAACTACACCAAGCATGCAGAGGGCTCGGTGCTGGTCGAGTTTGGCGATACCAAGGTGATCTGCACGGCGAGCATCGAGGCCGGCGTGCCGCGCTTCCTCAAGGGCCAGGGCCAGGGGTGGTTGACTGCCGAGTACGGCATGCTGCCGCGTTCGACTGGTGAGCGGAACCAACGCGAAGCCGCACGGGGCAAACAGGGTGGACGCACGCTGGAAATCCAGCGTCTGATCGGGCGCTCGCTGCGGGCCGCGCTGGACATGAGCAAGCTGGGCGAGAACACGCTGTTCATCGACTGCGACGTGATTCAGGCCGATGGCGGTACGCGCACAGCCTCGATCACTGGCGGCATGGTCGCGCTGATCGACGCCCTGAAGGTCCTGAAAAAGCGTGGTGGTCTGAAGGGTGGCGATCCGGTCAAGCAGATGATCGCAGCCGTTTCGGTCGGTATCTACCAGGGTGCGCCAGTGCTGGACCTGGATTATCTGGAAGATTCTGCCGCCGAGACCGACCTGAATGTGGTGATGACCGATGCCGGCGGTTTCATCGAGGTTCAGGGCACTGCCGAGGGTGCGCCGTTCCATGCCGATGAGCTCAATGCCATGCTCGCACTGGCCCACGATGGCATGCGCCAGTTGTTCGACCTGCAGCGTGCGGCGCTGGCGGACTGAGAAAGAGGTAGCGCGGAATGAGCGATCAGGATCTCGTACCGTTGCCCAGCCGCGAAGCGCGCCAGTGGGCAATGTTCTGTCATTATTCGGCGTTCTTCTGGTTCCTGGCGCCGATGATCGGCAACGTGCTTGGCCCGCTGATCGTCTGGCAGTTGAAGAAGGACATGGATCCCTACGTCGACCAGCAGGGCAAGGAGGCGTTGAATTTTCAACTGACCTTCAGCATTGCGATGATGATCTGCGGCGTGCTGGCCTGGATCCTCATCGGCTTCCCGCTGATGGTGCTGGTGAGCGTCGTGGCGCTGGTGCTGGTGGTGATCGCCGGCATCCGCGCCAACGAGGGCAAGCCCTACCGTTATCCGTTCTGCTGGCGGCTCGTCAAATAGGCCGGCTTCGATCTTCAGTTGACCGCTGAGCGACGACCGGCAATCTCCGCGCCGGTCGCCCTTGCGAGTCGCGAGCTTACAGGCTGAGCGTCCAGTCGTAATCGGCGATCAGCGGTGCGTGCTGGGAGAAGCGCGGCTGACGTGGCAAGCGGGCGCTGCGGACGAAGCGGCGAAGGCCCGAGGTCAGGATCTGGTAATCAAAGCGCCAGCCGAGGTTGAGCATCTCCGCTTGCTCCGTGTCCGGCCACCAGCTGAACAGATCGCCTTCGCGATTCACTTCGCGCAAGGCGTCGACGTAGCCCATGTTGCCGAAGATTTCATCGAGCCAGGCACGTTCGGGCGCGAGGAAGCCCGGATCCTGTTGGCAGTCGCGCCAGTTCTTCACATCGATCTTCTGATGCGCGACGTACAGCGAGCCGCAATAGATGTACTCACGACGCTTGCGGCGCTGCTTGTCCAGATAGCGGGCAAAATCGTCCATGAACTTGAGCTTGTGATTCAAATTGGAGTCGCCACCCTGACCGGACGGCACCAGCAGGCTGGCAATGCTGACCTTGTCGAAGTCGGCCTGCAGGTAACGGCCGTAGCGGTCCACGGTTTCGAAGCCTAGTCCGGTGATCACTGCTTTTGGCTGCAATCTGGAGTAAAGCGCCACGCCGCCCTGTTCCGGAATCTCGGCATCGCAGGCGTAGAGGAAATAACCGTCCAGCTGATAGGCCGGGTCGTCGAGTTCCAAGGCAGAGGCGCGGGTATCCTGCAGGCAGATGACATCGGCATTCTGCGCCTGCAGCCAGCTGAGCAATCCCCGCTGCGCCGCCGCTTGAATGCCATTCACGTTGACGCTGATGATCCGCATAAATGGCCCCTAAAAACACGTGCGTGTATGATAACCCAAGCTCTTCGCAATTAGCTAAAACAGTGGTTTTCCGGGAAATTTCTTCATGCAGGCGTACCAGCGCGAATTCATCCGCTTCGCCATCGAGCGCGGCGTACTGCGTTTCGGTGAGTTCACTCTCAAGTCGGGACGTACCAGCCCTTACTTCTTCAATGCCGGTTTGTTCAACAGCGGCGGTGCGCTCGCCCAGCTCGGACGCTTCTATGCCTCGGCCGTGATGCAGAGCGGTCTGGATTTTGATGTCATTTTCGGCCCTGCTTACAAAGGCATCCCACTCGGCGCCGCGACCGCCATCGCCTTGGCCGAGCAGCATCAGCGCGACCTGCCCTGGTGCTTCAACCGCAAGGAAGCCAAGGATCACGGCGAGGGGGGCACCCTGGTCGGTGCGCCGTTGGCCGGGCGCGTGCTGATCGTCGATGATGTGATCACCGCTGGCACCGCCATCCGTGAAGTCATGCAGATCATTCAGGCGCAGAACGCCGAGGCAGCCGGGGTGCTCATCGCCCTGAATCGTCAGGAAAGAGGGCAGGGACAGCTGTCCGCGATTCAGGAAGTGGAACGTGATTATCGAATGCCGGTGATCAGTATTGTGTCCCTGGAGCAGGTGCTGGAATATCTGGCCGACGACGCTCAGCTGAAACAGTACCTGCCTGCGGTGCAGGCTTATCGCGAGCGGTATGGAATCTGACCCAGGATAGGTAGTCCGCCATGCATAGATTGGTAGCCGCTCGAACGATGCTTCTGTTGGGGTTCATGTCTCCCGCATTGCTTCCGGCTGCCGAGCTTTATCGTTACGTCGATGAGCGGGGTGTGGTCGTGCTCGATCGCCATGGCGTGCCGCCGCAGCATATCTCGCGCGGTTATCAGGTGCTCAATGAGCAGGGGCGCGTAGTTCGCGAAGTGCCTCCAGCCCCGAGCGCGGAAGAGTTCGCCCGGCTGCAGGCAAAGAAGGCGCGCGATGCGTCCGACGCGCAGCTGCTGCGGCTCTATGCGAGCGTGGAGGATGTGGAGCGAGCCGAGGCGCGCAAACTGGCTGAGCTCGACAGTGTAATCGGCTTGTCCCAGGGCAATCTGCAGTCGATCCGCAGCCAGCACGCGAGTCTACGCAAGCAGGCGGCGAACCACGAGCGGGCGGGGCGCAAGGTCCCGGAGAACCTGCTGGCGCAGATCGAAAACCTCGAGAAGGAAGAGCAGAGCCTGCTGCGTGATCTCGCGCGTTTCGAGAAAACGCGTGCCGAGGCGGAGGTCAACTTCGCTCAGGATCGGCAGCGCATCGCCGAGCTGCTTGGGCAGAACCCGTAAGCGCGTCGACTCGCGCTCCATCCCGAAAGTTCTAGCTGAAAGCGATCTGCCTGCGCCAGTGGCTATTAGCCACTTTCCGCTTACCAATGCGTAGCTTGCTTATTATCATAAAAGACCGCTCTAACTCAATAGTTTCAAGGTCGTGGTGAGTTGTTCGAGGTCAATCTGTACCGTTGCGCAAAATTTTCGGTATGGCTGACTCGCATGAATGATAGGAACCTACGCAGTTATCAGGAGCTTCACAAACCGAAGGGAAATTTCGCGACTCGCGCTGAATATCTGGAGCACGAACTGGAGATCATGGCGCCGAAACGTTGGGGCATAAACCTGCCGTTTCGCGACTACCGCTTCGAGTACGAGGATTGGGTGCCGGCCATGGCGGCCACCATCGGCAAGATCGTCATGGTGGCGGCGGTCGTTGCGGCTTTTGCCGGGCCGATGGGGCTGTCCAGCGAGTTCGTGATCGAGAACGCGCGTTACGAGATGCTGATTGCCGCGTTGCTGTTCGTGGTGCTGTTCTCGGGGTTCCTCAACCCAACCGCCAACCTGGCTGGCACTCACGGGCCGCTGATTCCGCTGATCCCGCTGATCGTTGCCTCGGGCGGGCATCCGATGGCGCTGGGGATCATGGTCGGTGTGCTCGGTTTTACCCTCGGCGTGTTCAAGGGTGGCAGCCTGCTGGCGCGTCTGACCAGTGACGGTGTCTGCGGTGGTCTGCTGCTCTACCTGGGCTTCATCGGCATCACCTCGCAGATCAAGAAGCTGTTCGGCTGGGCTGACGGCTTCGATATGGGCTACATCGCCTTCGTCGTGGTGTTCGCTACCATCGTCATGTACGCCTATCTCGAACACATCCGCATGCGCTGGCTGGCGATTCCGCTGGGTTCGGCGTTGGCCGCGGTGATCGCCTTGGCATTGGGCGCGCCGTTCGAATTCACCACTGAGCCGGGTGTGCCCAACCTGAACCCAATGTACTGGTGGGGTGAGACTACCGGCTGGCAGATCGGTCTACCGGATCTGCACCATTTCATCGCCGTCGCGCCCTTCGCCGTGCTGGCGGTGGCCATGTGGTCGCCGGACTTCCTCGGGCATCGCGTGTTCCAACAGCTCAACTATCCGCCCAAGGCGAAGAAGGTGCTGATGAACATCGACGACACCATGTGCGTCGCCGCGGCGCGGCAGATCGTCGGCACCTCCCTGGGTGGCGGCAACCTAGCTTCATCCTGGGGCACTTTCATGGTCCCGGCGGCCATCGCCAAGCGTCCGATCCCCGCGGGTGCGCTGCTCACCGGCCTGCTCTGCGTCATCGCGGCGCTGTGGGGCTATCCTATGGATCTGGCCATCTGGCCGCCGGTGCTCAGTGTGGCGCTGATGGTCGGGGTGTTCCTGCCACTATTGGAGGCGGGCATGCAGATGACCCGCGAGGGCAAGACCTCACAGTCGGCGGCTATCGTCATCTTCTCCTCGGCCCTGGTCAATCCGGTGTTCGGCTGGTCGCTGACGGTGCTGCTGGATAATCTCGGGCTGATCGGTGACAAGGAGCGCGGTCAGTCACTGAGCCACCTGCATCGCTGGGTCATCCCGTCGATCGTGTTCATCGTGCTGTGCGCGGTGATGCTGGGTATTGGCATGTTCCCCGGCATTCCAGCAATGTTCGAGTCGTTCCGTATCGACCTCTGAGGTTCGAGAGCGCATGAAAAAGGGGAGCCTCGGCTCCCCCTTTTTTTCGCTACGCGAATGTCAGTGCTGATTGTTGGTGATCAGCGTGCCGACGCCGACGTCGGTGAAGATTTCCAGCAGCACCGCATTGGGCACCCGGCCGTCGATGATGTGGGCGCTGTTGACGCCCCCCTGCACCGCCTCCAGTGCACAGCGGATCTTCGGCAGCATGCCGCCGTAGATGGTGCCATCGGCGATCAGTGCGTCGACCTGGGCGGTGGACAGGCCGGTCAGCACGTTGCCCTGCTTGTCCATCAGGCCGGCGATGTTGGTCAGCAGCATCAGCTTCTCAGCCTTCAGCGCCTCGGCCACCTTGCCGGCAACCAGGTCGGCGTTGATGTTGTACGACTCGCCGTTCTCGCCTACGCCGATCGGCGCGATGACCGGGATGAAGTTGCCCTGCACCAGCATCTCCAGCAGCTCGGCATTGACCCCGGTGACCTCGCCGACATGGCCGATGTCGATGATTTCCGGCTTGGTCATCTCCGGCGTCTGGCGGGTGGCCTTGAGCTTTTTGGCGCGGATCAGGCCGGCATCCTTGCCGGTCAGGCCGATGGCGCTGCCGCCATGTTGGTTGATCAGGCTGACGATGCTCTTGTTGACCTGGCCGCCGAGGACCATCTCCACCACATCCATGGTCTGGCTGTCGGTGACCCGCATGCCGTCGATGAAGTGGCTTTCGATGTTCAGGCGCTTGAGCAGGTCGCCGATCTGCGGACCACCGCCGTGCACCACCACCGGGTTGATGCCTACTGCCTTCATCAGCACGATGTCGCGAGCGAAGCCGGTCTTCAGCTCCTCGCTCTCCATCGCGTTGCCGCCGTACTTGATGACCAGCGTCTTGCCGACGAAGCGGCGGATGTAGGGCAGCGCCTCGGACAGTACTTTGGCGAATTGGGTGGCAGCTTCACGGCTGAGGGTCATGCAGGGCTCCGCAAATCAGAACGGCAGTTTGAGGTCGGGTGCAACGTTGAGCAGCTGTGCGCGGAAGACGTCCTGAATACGGCCGAGTTCTTCCTCGCTGTCGGCCTCGAAGCGCAGCACCAGAACCGGTGTGGTGTTCGAGGCGCGGATCAGGCCCCAGCCCTTGGGATAGTCGACCCGTACACCGTCGAGGGTGATCAGGTTGGCTTCGCCCCACTGAGCGTCACGTTGCAGGGCGTCCATGATGGTGAATTTGCTTTCCTCTGTCACCGTGATGTTGATCTCCGGCGTCGAGATATCGCCGGGGAAGGCGGCGAACACCTGTTCGGCGTCACGCTTGTCCTGACTGAGGATTTCCAGCAGGCGTGCAGCACTGTAGATGCCGTCGTCGAAGCCGAACCAGCGTTCCTTGAAGAAGATGTGGCCGCTCATCTCGCCGGCCAGCAGCGCGCCGGATTCCTTCATCTTCTTCTTGATCAGCGAATGGCCGGTCTTCCACATCACCGGGCGGCCGCCATAGCCGCTGATCAGCGGGGTCAGGCGGCGGGTGCATTTGACGTCGAAGATGATGTCGGCGCCGGGGTTGCGCGAGACCACATCCTTGGCGAACAGCATCAGCAGGCGATCCGGATAGATCATGGTGCCGGCGTTGGTCACCACGCCGACGCGGTCGCCGTCGCCGTCGAACGCCAGGCCCAGGTCGGCCTTCTCGGATTTCACCTTGGCGATCAGGTCGACCAGGTTTTCCGGCTTGCCCGGATCGGGATGGTGATTGGGGAAGTTGCCATCGACCTCGCAGTACAGCGGGATCACCTTGCAGCCCAGCGCCTCGATCAGCTGGGGCGCAATGACGCCGGCAACCCCGTTGCCGCAGTCGACCACCACCTTCATCGGCCGGGCCATGGCGATGTCACCGCGGATCTGCTGGAAGTAACGCTCCAGTACATCGACCTGTTCGACCTTGCCGACACCGCTGGACAGGTCGTTGCTCTCGATCCGTTTGCGCAGTACCTGAATCTGTTCGTTGGCCAGGGTATCGCCGGCGATGACGATCTTGAAGCCGTTGTAGTCCGGCGGGTTGTGACTGCCGGTGAGCATCACCCCAGATTTGCCGGCGAGAATGTTGGCCGCGTAGTAGAGCACCGGGGTCGGCACCATACCGATGTCGCTGACGTCGCAGCCGCTGTCGAGCAGGCCCTGGATCAAGTGCTGGACCAGCTCCGGGCCGGACAGGCGACCGTCGCGGCCAACCGAGACGTTGGGCTCACCCTTGGCGAGGCTCTCGGACCCGATGGCGCGGCCGATCCAGTAGGCGGTTTCGGTGGTCAGGCTTTCGCCGACGACACCACGGATGTCGTAGGCGCGGAAGATACTGGCGGGCAAATTCGGGGCTTTGGCGCTGCTCATTGCGGTTTCTCGCTCCTTCGTGTCGAGGCCGAAGATGTCCTGGTCCTCGTCGAGAATATCGATGTCGAGAATATCGGTCTCCGGCAAGGGCGGAGCGACGTACTCGGTAGGTTTGGCGGGCCGAACGGCGGGGGCCGCGGCAGGTGCCTGAGTCGGGGCCGATCCGGCGGGGCGGATGGGCAGTCGGACCATGTTCCTTGCCAGTGCGTCGAGTACCGGCAGGCTCAAGGCCGGTAATTGGATGGTCTTGCCGGTGGAGAGTTCCTGTAGCAGCCGGCTGATCTGCAACACGTCCTGGCGCAGCTTGCGCTGCTGGCTGCCGAGTACCAGTTGCAGGCCGATCAGCATGCCGGCCAGCGCAGCCAGCGCGGCCGCGAGCAGGAGCAGCGGCATGAGGGTCGGCTGATCGATAGCGCCGGGCAGGTAGGTCAGCTTCCAGTTGGCGTTGCCACTGGCGAGGGTCAGTGCCGAAGCATTGTCTGCCGCGGTACCGCGCTGAAGCAGCAGCTGTTCGGGTGCGCCGGAGAACTGCTGGGTCAGCCGCAGCTGGCCGGCGTCGTCGGGCAGTACCGGGAGTGTCGCTAGCAGATGCTGGAGGTCGCTGACCAGCAGTAGCGTGCCGCGGATCGCCTGCTCGCCCTCGGCGCGCAGCGCAATCGCACTGTAGAGCAGCCAGCGGTTGCCGACCTTGTAGGCTTCAGGAGCGGCCGACTGGCCTGCTTCGACCCGCTGCAGCAGATCGAGCGCAGCGAAGTTCAGCGGGCCCGGGCGGCTGGTATCCGGCACTACCCTGCCGCGTGGATTGAGGTGCGCGTCGACCACGCCGGGCAACTCCAGTAGGCGCTGTTCGGCTTCGCGTCTAAGCTCGGTGTCAGCACGGACGACGTTCACCAGGCGTTGCTGCTCCACCGTTTTCTGGGTATCGGCACGCAGCCGCCGCAGCGCCTGCTGCAATGCGCTGGCCTGGCTCTGGCTCCAGGCGTCGGCGAGCTGGGTCTGTTGCTGCTGCTGGGCGGCCTGCAGGCCGAACCAGATCAGCGCGGCGGCCGCGCCGAGTCCGATCAGGCTGGCTGCGAGGCCACCAAGCAATGGCTTGAGGGTGAAATCGCCGCGCTTGCTGCGGGTCTCGGCCGGGTTCAGAACGCCTGAATCCTTGGCGGTGCGCTTGAAGAGTGCCATGGAGCTCCTCGAATCATCCTGAAAGGTAAGCGGTGTGCAGTGGCTCAGTGGCTGCCGGAATGGCCGAATCCGCCGGCGCCGCGATCACTGCTGTCGAAGTTGTCGACCAGTTCGAAACGCGCCTGCACCACCGGCACCAGCATCAGCTGCGCGATGCGCTCACCGACGGCGATGCTGAAGGCGCTCTGGCCGCGGTTCCAGCAGGACACCATCAGCTCACCCTGGTAGTCCGAGTCGATCAGCCCGACCAGGTTGCCGAGCACGATGCCGTGTTTGTGCCCGAGGCCCGAGCGCGGCAGGATCAGCGCGGCCAGGGTCGGGTCGGCGATGTGGATGGCCAGACCGGTGGGAATCAGCAGGGTCTGGCCGGGTTCCAGAACGGTGTCCTGCTGCAGCATGGCGCGCAGGTCGAGACCGGCCGAGCCGGGCGTGGCGTATTCGGGCAGTGGGAAGTCCCGGCCAAGGCGCGGGTCGAGGATCTTGGCTTGGAGTGCGTGCATGTCAGGACTCTTTGTAGCGCTCGGCGATGAAGGCCACCAGCGCACGGGCGATATGCCCCTTGCTGGCCTGGCCGAAACGGGTTTCGTGCTGTTGGCGGTCGATCACGCTGACCGCGTTGTCTTCGCTGTTGAAGCCGATGCTGGGGTTGGCCACGTCGTTGGCGACGATCAGGTCGAGGTTCTTGTCGCGTAGCTTGCGAGCGGCGTATTCCAGCAGGTTCTCGGTTTCCGCGGCGAAGCCGACGCAGAACGGGCGATCCGCGCGGCCGGCAAGGGTGGCGAGGATGTCCGGATTACGCACCATCTGCAGCAGCAGACCGTCGCCGGTGCTGGGGTCTTTCTTCAATTTATGCGGCGCCACCACCTCCGGGCGGTAGTCGGCTACCGCGGCTGCGGCGATGAGGATGTCGCAGGGCATCGCCGCTTCGCAGGCCGCGAGCATGTCGCGGGCGCTGACCACGTCGATGCGCTGCACGCGATCGGGCGTGGGCAGGAACACCGGGCCGGTGACCAGGGTGACCCGCGCGCCGGCCTCGGCGGCGGCCTCGGCGAGGGCGAAGCCCATCTTCCCGGAGCTGTGGTTGGTGATGTAGCGCACCGGGTCGATGTTTTCCTGGGTGGGACCGGCGGTGATCAGCAGATGCTTGCCGGTCAGCAGGCCGGTCTCGAAGCAGTCGGCGGCGGCGCGGGCCAGCTCCTCGGCTTCGAGCATCCGGCCCATGCCGATGTCGCCGCAGGCCTGGCTGCCGGAGCCGGGGCCGAACAGGCGAATGCCGCGAGCCAGCAGCAGCTCGCGATTGGCCTGGGTAGCGGGGTCGGCCCACATGGCCTGGTTCATGGCCGGTGCCAGGGCGACCGGGGCATTGGTCGCCAGCACCAGGGTGGTCAGCAGGTCATCGGCGACGCCCTGGGCCAGACGCGCCATGAGGTCGGCAGTCGCCGGCGCGATCAGTACCAGGTCAGCCCAGCGGGCCAGTTCGATATGGCCCATTGCGGCTTCGGCCGCCGGGTCGAGCAGGTCCAGGTGGACCGGATGGCCGGAAAGCGCCTGCAGGGTGAGGGGGGTGATGAACTCGCGCCCGCCCTGGGTCATCACCACCCGAACTTCGGCGCCATGATCGCGCAGGCGACGGACCAGTTCGGCGCTCTTGTAGGCGGCGATGCCGCCGCCGACGCCCAGGACGATGCGTTTACGATACAGCCGCTGCATAGGCCTGCCTTGTTATCTGGTAGGGATGTCCGGAGTGAGAACCAGGTCAGAAGTCGCCCGGTACCCCGGAAAAATGACGGGCTAAGATAGCACAGCGCCCACAACGGAAAAGTGGGCCTGCTCGACAGGGAGATGACATGAGCATACGTGACTGGCCGGCGGCGGAGCGGCCGCGGGAGAAGCTTCTCGAACAGGGCGCTGCGGCGCTTTCCGATGCCGAATTGCTGGCGATATTTCTGCGTACCGGCGTCGCCGGCAAGAGCGCGGTGGATTTGGCGCGCCACTTGCTCGCCGAGTTCGGCAGCCTGCGTGCACTGCTGGAGGCTGATCTCGAGCCGTTCAGTGCGCACCTGGGTCTGGGGCCGGCCAAGTTCGCCCAGTTGCAGGCCGTGCTGGAGATGGGGCGCCGGCACCTGGCCGAACGGCTGCGCCGCGACTCGGCACTGGAGTCGCCGCAGGCGGTACGCGATTACCTCAAGGCGCGCCTGCGTCACGAGCCGCATGAGCTGTTCGGCTGTCTGTTTCTCGACTCCAAGCACCGGGTCCTGGCGTTCGAGGTGCTGTTCCACGGCACCATCGACGGTGCCAGCGTCTACCCGCGGCAGGTAGTCAAGCGCGCCCTGGCGCAGAATGCGGCGGCGGTGATCCTCACCCACAATCACCCGTCCGGTGTAGCCGAGCCGAGCCAGGCCGACCGTCAGCTGACCCAGCGGCTGAAAGACGCCCTGGCGCTGATCGACGTGCGGGTGCTCGATCATTTCATCGTCGGTGACGGCGAGCCGCTGTCGATGGCCGAATATGGCTGGATGTGAGCGGCGCTACGCCAGCAGCGGCACCAGCAGCAGCGGGCCGAGCACCAGCAGGACGAAGCGGCCGTTCCAGCCGAAGGCGATGCGCCACGGGGAGATCCCCGCGTGGCGCGCCAGCATCAGCGCCGACGGCCCATAGGGCGATAGCAGCATCGCCAGAGAAAAGCCCACCAGCAGCGCCACCGCCGGCTGCATCACCGTGACGCCGTGGCCCGCCAGCTGGGCCAGCAGGGCGGCGCACAGGCTCAGCGAGATGATCGGGGCGACACCCAGCAGCGCCAGCGCGATGATGGCGAGCATGCCGATGGCGCCGAGGCCGAACAGCGCCAGCGGCGTACTGCTGAAATGGCCAGCCAGGCGCTCGACCGGAATCAGGATGGCGGTCAGCCCGCCCAGCAAGGCGGAGCAGGCGAAGATGAAGGTCTCGTTACGCATTCCTGCGAGAGTGTCGCGTACCTCGCCATAGACGGCGGTTGGCGAGCCGCCCTGGCGCATCAGCAGGCCGACCACGGCGAGCGGCACCAGCAGCATCGCTGCCTGGGTCGCCGACAGCCAAGTCAGGCTGGCCAGTAGAGCGATCAGCGCGATGCCCAAGAGGCTGCCGTACAGCAGCCCGCGCAGCTCTCCGGCCGGAGCGGGCGGCAGTTCGCCGTCCGCTTGCAGTTGCTGCAACCGGTGATTGTCCATCGTCCAGCCGACCACCAGCAGGATTGCCGCACAGAGCAGCCCGAACGGCAGCAGTGCGCTCCAGCTGAGCCCTGGCAGCTCGCGGGTGAGAATCGCCACGGCAACGCTGGTGGGTGCCAGCAAGGGCACCAGGGCGAAGCCACGCAGTGCCGTGACCATCACCCCGCGGGCGCCCTCGCGCCGCTGTGCCGGACTGTAGCCGCGGCCGTCCAGATGACGTTCCAGCGAGCCGCAGACCAGGTTGAGCATGCCGAAGCTCAGCACCGAGCTGATGGCGAAAGTGCTCAGCAGATAGCTCGGGTAGAGGCGTCGGCGCGGTTGTCGCAGCAGCAAGCGGTGCAGCTCGCCCAGTTGTGGCAGCCGCTTGACTGCGCAGTGCGCGAGCCCCAGCGCGCCGATGAATGCGCCGTAATAGGCGGCGGCGGCCAGCATCCGCTGCGCCTGCTCCCAGCTGGGCGTGTCGAGCAGCAACCAGTAAGCGAGCAGAGCGAGCGTGACCAGCCCCAGCCGGCGCGGGTAGGGCATCAGCGAGCGCCAATGCCAGACGAAGAACAGCATCAGCAGGGCGCCGCTGATCACGCTCGGCCATTGCAGGCGGGAGACCAGCGCGAACAGCTCGCAGGCGAGCGCCAGTGGCAGCAGGGCCAGCATCGGTCAGGGCAGCTCGCTGCGCAGCTTGCCGCGCTGGTAGACGCCCTCGCCGAAGGCCAGCAAGCGATCCTCCTCGTCCAGCAGGTCGCAGCTGGCCATGAATACCTTGTGCCCGGAGGAGCGGCAGCGTGCCACCGCGCGGATGCGGCTGCCGGCCGGCGCCGGTGCGCTGAAGTTGACGTTCATCGACAGGGTGGTCGCCACGCGGCGCTGGTCCGCCTGCTCGGTCCAGGTGCCGCACAGGCCCATCGCCACGTCGAGCAGGGTTGCGCTGACGCCGCCGTGCAGGTTGCTGGCGTTGTTCAGGTGGCGTGGCTGCAGCAGCAGTTCGATCACCACCCGCTCGGGGCCGTACTCGGTCAGGCGGCAGCCGAGATCCTGAAAGAAGCCGGTTATGGAGGCTTCGACCTGCTGGCGTGAATGCTCGGACATAAAGGCGTATCGGTAGGAGGTTGCGCCGCAGAGTGGCAGTCTTTAGCCTGCTGGTCAATCTGGCGGAATTTTATTCCGCATTGCGGAATGCGCGGCGTGTGAGGAGGGGCTTGGGATGTTCGAACGTATCGGAATCATCGGTGCCGGCGCCATGGGGCGGGGCATCGCTCAGCTGTTTGCCAGCGCGGGCAAGCAGGTGTGGCTCTACGATGCGCGCGGCGAATCGGTCGCCGAGGCGCTGCGTTTCAATCGCGAGCTGCTGGAGCGCAGTCTGGCCAAGGGCCGCCTGAGCACCGAAGAACTCGATGCCACCCTGGCGCGCATGCAGCCGGCTTCGACGCTGCAGGAACTGGCCGGTTGCGACCTGCTGATCGAGGCCATCGTCGAGAACCTCGAGGCCAAGCAGGCGCTGTTCGTCGAGCTGGAGGCGCTGGTTGCCGAGGACGCGGTGCTGGCGACCAATACCTCGTCGCTGTCGGTCACGCGGATCGCCGCGGCCTGCCGCCGCCCGCAGCGGGTAGCGGGTTTTCACTTCTTCAACCCGGTGCCGTTGATGAAGCTGGTGGAAGTGGTACGCGGCGAGCGCAGCGATCCGCAGGTAATCGAGCGGCTGGTCAAGCTGGCCGAAGAGGCTGGGCATTTCCCCGCGATCACGCCGGATACGCCCGGCTTTCTGGTCAACCATGCCGGTCGCGCCTACAGCACTGAGGCGCAGCGCATCCTCGCCGAGGGTATCGCTGATGCCGAGCAGATCGACCGCATCCTGCGCGACGGCCCGGGCTTTCGTATGGGGCCGTTCGAGCTGTTCGATCTCACCGGCCTGGACGTCTCTCACGCCGTGATGGAGTCGGTGTACCAGCAGTTCTACCAGGACCCACGCTATACGCCGTCCTACCAGGCAGCGCAGCGGGTCGCCGCCGGTCTGCTCGGGCGCAAGACCGGCCAGGGCTATTACCGCTACGACAATGGCCAGCAGATGCGAACGCCGGAGCCGGCCCTCGAGCCAGTCTCGGTGGACCGCCCGTTCTGGCTGGACAGCCAGGACGCCGAGCTGCGCGGTTGGCTGGCAGCCTTGCTGGGCCAGACGGGTGCGCAGCTGGAGTCGGGCGAGACGCCGTCGGAACGGGCCATCTGCCTGATCACGCCGTTGGGTGAGGACGCCAGCGCGATGATCGCGCGTCTGGGTTTGCCGGCGGCGCGCTGCGTCGCCTACGACCTGTTTTGCGATCGCGAACGGCGGCGCGTGCTGATGCGTACGCCCGCGCTCGACCCCGCACTGGAAGCCCAGGCGCGGCAGGCGCTGGGCGGCGATGGCGTGCCGGTGGAGGTGATCAACGATTCGCCGGGGTTCGTCAGCCAGCGCGTCGTGGCCAGCATCGTCAACCTGGGCTGCGAGATCGCCCAGAAGGGCATCGCCGATCCGCATACGCTTGATCGGGCGATTACCCTGGCGCTGGGCTACCCGAAGGGGCCGCTGGGGTTTGCCGAGCACTACGGTGCGGCGCGCATCCTCGCCATTCTCGAGGCGATGCAGCTCTGCTATGGCGGCGAGGCGCGCTACCGGCCGAGCCCCTGGTTGCGCCGACGCGTGCAGCTGGCGCTGCCTCTCGCGGCGGCCGATCGGCCGGGGTGATCCGAGACCGGCGATGCTGACCGGTTGCAGGCGTGGTGCCTTCAGTTTAGTGCGAAGCGGCCGTTAAATCGGGAGTGAGCCTCCGATAACGGCACGTTGCTACTAAGGCACTACTGTTCTTTAGCGGAGCGTATGGGTACAACGTCGGATCGCCCCGACAAGAACAAGAGGCCGCTATGAGCCCTGCCAAACGCCATCCCCAGGCCATCGTGTTGCACGCCGCGCTGATCATCGGACTGCTGTTCGCGCATCACTGGCTAGCGCCGCCCATGCTGGTCACGGCGGTCCTGCTCTTGCTCGCGGCGCTCCTGCCGTGGTTCCTGCTCGGGCGGGCTGCGCAGGATGGCACGCCGGCCGAGGGGGATGCTTCCCAGAGCTTCACCAAGTTGAGCAAGAACCTGTCGCGCAATACCTGCCACAACGCGCTGTCCGCCGCACAGGTGGCCTATAGCGCCGAGCAACTGGCCAGCCGGCTACAGTCGCAGTTACAGGCGGTGAGCGAGATCGCCAATGGTGCCCAAGCCATCGCCGCCACTGAGCAGGACAGCGCCGAACGCGCGCGTCATACGCTGGACGCGGCGCAGTCGGTGCGCCAGCGCAGCGATGCCGGTCAGGCCGAGCTGCAGCGCGCCATCGAACGCATGCAGCAGCTCAGCGCGCAGACCCATGCCAGCCGTGAGCTGATCGATGGCCTGTCCGCGCGCACCGAAGAGATCCGTCGGATCACCGATGTGATTCAGTCCATCGCCAGTCAGACCAATCTGCTTGCGCTCAATGCCGCCATCGAGGCCGCCCGCGCCGGCGAGGCAGGTCGTGGCTTCGCCGTGGTCGCCGACGAGGTTCGCAGCCTGGCGGCGCGCACATCCAGCGCGACCGAGGAAGTCGGACGCATGGTGACCGACATCCGTGAGCAGAGCGAAGCGGTGGTCAGTTACATCCAGCGGCAGGGCAGCGAGCTGGACGTTGCGGCCGAACAGATCGCCACGACCGGCGAACAGCTCAGCGGCATCGCCGAACTGGCCGGTAGCGTCGAATCCCAGGTGGAGCAGATCACCACCGGTACCGCCGACAACCATCAGCGGCTTACCGGGCAGTTCGTCGCCCTCGACCAGCTGCGCGCCGATGCGCTGGACAGCGAGAAGCAGACCCGCCAGCTCGAGCAGGCCGCCGAACGGTTGGTCGCCCAGGCCGAGAGCGCCAGCGAGCAGTTGGCCGAGGTGCAGCTGGACGATTACCACCAGGCGATCTATGACCTGGCCCGCGAAGGCGCAGCGGCCATCGCCGCGCGCTTCGAGGCCGACGTCCAGGCCGGGCGGATCAGCCTGGAAGACCTCTTCGATCGCAACTACCGGGCGTTGCCCAATACCGATCCGGTGAAGTACCAGACGCGCTTCGACCGTTACGCCGATGAGGTCTTGCCGGCCATTCAGGAGCCGTTGCTAGGGCAGCATCAGTCACTGGTCTACGCCATCGCCACGACTCCGGAAGGTTATGTGCCGACCCATAATCGGGCGTTCAGCCAGCCGCCGGTGGGCAATCCTGAGATCGACCGGGTGAAGAGTCGCAGCAAGCGTCTGTTCAACGATCGCACCGGTGGACGCTGCGGTAGCCACCAGCGCCGCGTGCTGCTGCAGACCTACAGTCGTGATACCGGTGAGCTGATGCATGATCTGTCGGTGCCGATCATGGTCGGCGGGCGCCACTGGGGCGGGTTGCGCCTGGGTTATCGGCCCGAGGAATAGCCTTTCGGTCCTGCAGCTTGGCGCTATAGCCGTGCGTCTGGCCGGGCCGGCTCCGCAGGCAGCGACTAAGCTTGCCGGACCGCCGTTGCCTGGGACAGCACCATGAAAAGCCTGACCGATCACCTGGCGCAATACGCCGCCTACCACCGTGACCCGCGCAATCTGCTCAGCCATTTCATCGGCATCCCGCTGATCGTGCTCGCCGTGGCCGTGCTTCTTTCGCGTCCCGCCATCGAGTGGGGCGGCTTTTGGCTCAGTCCGGCAGCATTGGTATCGCTTGCCGCTGCGGTCTTCTATCTTCGTCTCGACTGGCGCTATGGCCTGCTTATGAGCGCGGTGCTGCTGGTCTGCCTGTGGTTGGGCGCGCGCCTGGCCAGCGCCGGCACGCCGCTCTGGTTGAGCGCGGGCGTGGGGATGTTCGTGCTCGGCTGGATCATTCAGTTCGTCGGGCACTATTTCGAGGGGAGCAAGCCGGCCTTCGTCGATGACCTGACCGGCCTGATCATCGGCCCGCTGTTCGTTGCGGCGGAACTCGGTTTCATGCTCGGTTTGCGCGAGCCGCTGCGCCTCGCCATCGAGGCGCGCGTCGGCCCGGTGCGTCTGCGCGAGTCGACCGCGCGTAGCTGAAGCGCGTCAGGGCCGTGCGGCCATCCACTGGTCGCTGAGGCTGCGCGCGTGGCGGTCGACCGTGATCGGCGCGAAGGGTCGGCCCGAGGCGGTGCTGAAGTTGTTGCTGGCGCTATTCATGTCCTCCAGTGCCACCTTGAGAAAATCCCAGCGCGTTTTGAGCTTCGCCAGCGTCGGATCACGCTTGCCGTCCAGCTCGGCCAGCTGTGTATCGATGGCCGGCACCAGCTGGCGTTCATCCTGACCCAGGTAGGTATCCGGCTGCTCGCGGGCAATCTCGAAGGAGCCTATGTAGGCACGGCTGAGGTACTGCACCGCGAGGTACTCGACCTTGGCCGGCAATTCCGCTCGAGCATCGGCGCCCTGTTGCGCGCGAACCGCGGTGAGAAAATCGCGCAGGGCCTTGCTCATCTGCAGTGGCCAGCCCCAGGGCATATCGTCTTCCTCGTAGCCGAAGCCCGCTCCCTCACGCAAACGCGCGAGCAACTCCTGATGACCTTCGCGCAGCGCGCTGGTGGGGTTGGGCACTTCGTGCATGGCCGCATTCAGCGCCCGGATGTCGTCCTCCAGGCGTAACAGATGGGCCTTCTGGAAGCCTTCGCCACGGTAGAGCAGCAAGCTGCTGGTGGCGCGGTTGGCATGGATCTGCATGTTCTGCAGGGCAGTGGCAGGTTCGCTTGGCGCCGCCTCGGTGAAACCGGGCAGCATCGCAAGTATCAGCAATAGCCAGAGGCGGGTGAAACGTTCCATTGTTGTGCTCCTTTCTTATTTTTATAGAAGCGTTGCGTGCTGGCAGCCGCGAATTGAGCCTAACGGAGCGCTGGCCAAGTGGTATCACCCCAAAGAATGATTTGTAGCGCTTTGTAGTCATTTGCGTCGCTATCGCGCAGCGGCGAGCGGCGAACCTAGAGCATTTTCTCCAGGCCGATCACGTTGGAGAACCACGCGTTGAAACGTCGCCACAGGCCGCCCGGCTCTTTTTCGATGACGCGCAGTCGGCCCCCGTCCTCCGCGATCCAGACCAGCTGCCGCTGTCCACCGCGCTCCTCCAGGCGAACCTCGTAGCTCACCGCCGGCGACATGCCTTCCAGCGTCAGGCGATGCACCTCGCGGGCCAGCTCGGGGCTTTCCACCAGAATGCCGACTTCGCTGTTCCACAGGATCGAGCGTGGGTCGAGATTGAGCGAGCCGATGAAGACTTTTTCCTGATCGAACACCGCCGCCTTGCTGTGCAGGCTCGACTCCGATTCGCCGAGAAAGCTGTAAGACGGTTCCTGCTCCGGCTGCCGGCGCAGTTCGAACAGGCGGACCCCGAGCTCCAGCATCCGCTCGCGGTAGGGCGCGTAGCCGCCATGCACCGCCGGAACGTCGGTGGCTTCCAGCGAATTGGTCAGGACGCGAACGACGACGCCGGCTTCGGCCCGGTCGGCCAGGTAGTCGACGCCGCTGTCGGTCGGCACGAAATAGGCGGAGACCAGCGTCAGCTCCTGGCTGACCGCCTGCATGGAGGGAGCCAGCTGGGCGGTCAGCAACAGGGAGGCAGCAGGTACGCCCTCGGCCAGCAGTTTTTCCGGCGCGTCCCACATGGCTTCGCCGGGCGCCCAGATCAGTTCCTCCAGCCACTGTTGCAGTTGCGGCCGCTGCTTGTACTGCATCAGCCGCTGGTACTGCTTGCTGTTGTCCTGTCGTGCCTGTTGCAGGTAGTCACGCAGTTCCTGCCGCGCCTTGTCCAGGCGGCTGGCCTTGGGCTGCGACCAGAGAAAGCGCTGGATGGGCACGCTGAGCTGGTTGTTCCAGTATTCATCGAAGCTCCGCGCCAGCTGTTTGGCCACCGGGCCGGCACCGAGCAGGTCGATGTCGGTGAAATTCATCGCCTGGTCCGCCTCGAAGTACTCGTCGCCAAGGTTGCGTCCGCCGACGATCGCCAGGCTGCTGTCGACCAGCATCAGCTTGTTGTGCATGCGCCTGTGCTGCAGAGACAGGTGCAGCAGCCGTCCCAGGGTACGGGTGACGGCGTTGCTGCGGCCGATATGCAGCGGATTGAACACGCGGACCTGGATGTTGGGGTGCGCCGCGAGCGTCGCGATCCGGTAGTCATGTCCGTCGCTGGTAGTGTCGTCCAGCAGCAAGCGCACGCGCACGCCGCGATCGGCAGCCTGCAGCAGCTCGTCGATCAGCGCCCGCGTGGTCAGGCCGTCATGGACGATGTAGTACTGTACGTCCAGGCTGAGCTGGGCCGCGCGGATCATCTCGCTGCGGGCGGTGAACGCCTCGGTGCTCTCGGGAAGCAGGCGAAAGCCCGAGTGGCCGTCAGGATGGTCGGCGGCGAGTTGCTGGATCCTACGGCCGAGCGGTGAGGCGTCGGCGGCGACCGCATAGGACTCGGATGGCGCAGGATGGCTGGCGCAACCGGCCAGCAGCACAAGCAGCAACAGCGTCAGATAGGCGCGCAAGGTGACTCCGGGTCTGCATCCATTCATTCATGCTTGGACGCTGCGCTTCGTCGGAAAATTCAGAAGCGGTCTTTCAGGCGATACCAGAGCATGCCGAGCGCCAGCAAAGGCGAACGCAGCGCCCGGCCACCAGGGAAGGTCGGATGCGGCACCTTGGCGAATAGGTCGAAGCCCTGGCTTTCCTGGGTGGCGATGGCCTCGGCCAGCAGCCGACCGGCCAGGTGAGTGGCGTTCAGCCCGTGCCCGGAATAGGCCTGGGCATAGAACACGTTGGGCTGCTCCGGCAGGCGACCGATCTGTGGCAGGCGATTGGCGCCGATGCCGATCATGCCGCCCCACTGGTAGTCGATGCCGATGCCGATCAGCTGCGGGAACACTTCGAGCATCTTCGGCTGCATATAGGCGGCGATGTCTTTCGGATCGCGGCCGGAGTAGTGGCAGGCGCCGCCGAATAGCAGCCGGCCATCGGCGGAGAGGCGGAAGTAGTCGAGCGCCACGCGCTGATCGCAGACGGCCGTGTTCTGCGGCAGCAACTCACGGCGCAACGGTTCGGGCAGGCGTTCGGTGGCAATGATGTAGCTACCGGCCGGCAGCACCTTGCCGGCGAGCTTCGGCTGCAGGCCGTTGAGGTAGGCGTTGCAGGCGAGCACCAGATTGTCCGCGTGCACCACGCCCTGCGCGGTATGCACCTTGATCTGCGGGCCGTACTCGATGCGTTCGACTGCCGACTGTTCGAACAGCCGCACGCCCAGCGACTGCGCCGCGGCCGCTTCGCCAAGCGCCAGATTGAGCGGGTGCAGGTGCCCGGAACCCATGTCCAGCAGCCCGCCGAGATAGCGCTGCGAGCCGACCACGGTGGCCAGGTTCGGCCGCGAAACGCGCTGCAACTGATGCGGATAGCCCAGGCGCAGCAGGTCGGAATAGTCTTCGTCGAAGCCCTTGAGGTGACGCGGCTTGGTTGCCAGGTCGCAGTAGCCCCAGGTCAGATCGCAATCGATGGCGTAGCGCTCGATGCGCTGGCGAACGATATCCACCGCCTCGAAGCCCATGCGCTTGAGTTCGTCGACACCCTCTTCGCCGATAATCTTGCTGAACTGCTCGACATCATGGCCGACGCCGCGGATCAGCTGGCCGCCGTTGCGGCCACTGGCACCCCAGCCGATGCGGTGCGCTTCCAGGAGGATGACGCTGAGCCCGCGTTCGGCCAGTTCGATGGCGGTATTGAGGCCGGAAAAGCCACCACCGACGATGCACACGTCGGCACGCTGTTCGCCCTGCAGCGGCTCAAGGGTCAGCTCGCGGTTGACGCTCGCGGCATAGTAGGAGGGTGCATGGTCGCTGGTGTTCGAAGCGGATGCACGGTGGTTCACTGAAGTGTCATGAAGAGTCTGCATTTTTCTAGGGTAGACCGGAGCGGTATCCCGGAGCAAAGGCGGCTCGGACCGACGGCGGCGTACAAGGCCCGTCGCGGCGTTATGAACTGTGTTGTCAGCGGCTCTAGTCCGGGACCGGCAGGTCGAGGGACTCCTTGATCTCCTCCATCACGATATAGCTCTTCGATTCGCGTACGTGAGGCAGCTTCAGCAGGATGTCGCCGAGCAGCTTGCGGTAGGACGCCATCTCCGAAATCCGTGCCTTGACCAGGTAATCGAAGTCGCCGGAAACCAGGTGGCATTCGAGCACGTGCGGCAGCTTGAGCACGGCGCGACGGAACTCCTCGAAGATGTCGCCGGACTTGTACGCCAGGCTGATCTCGACGAATACGAGTAGCCCCGCCTTCAGATACTGCGGGTTCAGCCGCGCCGAATAGCCCATGATGATGCCCTCGCGCTCCAGGCGCCGGACGCGCTCGGTGCAGGGCGTGGTGGACAGGCCGACGCGCTCGCCCAGCTCGGTGAACGGCAGGCGTCCTTCGGCCTGCAGGATGCGCAGGATATGGCGGTCGATCTTGTCCAGTTCGCGGCGGCTCTGGTGGCGCGTTCTCAAGGGATAAACCCTCCAAATAAAGCTTCGCTGGCGTGAATAATGGCCAAAGATAGCTTTTTATATGGTGAATAACACTGCTCAGGCCTTCCTATACTCCGAATCAATAGTGAATCCGGAAAAGTCCGTTCCAACGGGCGGGAGGCTGCAATGCGTGTACTGGTACTGGGTAGCGGAGTCGTCGGCACCGCCAGCGCCTACTATCTGGCGCGGGCCGGGTTCGAGGTGGTGGTGGTCGATCGGCAACCGGCCGTGGCGATGGAAACCAGTTTCGCCAACGCCGGCCAGGTTTCGCCAGGTTATGCCTCTCCCTGGGCGGCACCGGGTGTACCGCTGAAGGCGATGAAGTGGCTGCTGCAGCGCCATGCGCCGCTGGCCATCAAGCTCACCGGTGACGTCGACCAGTATCTGTGGATGACGCAGATGCTGCGCAACTGCACCGCTGCACGTTATGCGGTGAACAAGGAGCGCATGGTGCGGCTGTCCGAATACAGCCGTGACTGCCTCGACGAGCTGCGTGCCGAAACCGGTATCGCCTATGAAGGGCGGCAGCTCGGCACCACGCAGCTGTTCCGCACCCAGGCCCAGCTGGATGCCGCGGCCAAGGACATTGCCGTGCTGGAGCGCTCCGGCGTGCCCTACGAGCTGCTCGATCGCGCCGCTATCGCCCGGGTCGAACCGGCCCTGGCCGAGGTAGCGGACAAGCTCAGCGGCGCCCTGCGCCTGCCCAACGACCAGACCGGCGACTGCCAGCTCTTCACCACCCGCCTGGCGGAGATGGCTCGAGAGTTGGGCGTCGAGTTCCGTTTCGAGCAGAACATCCAGCGTCTGGAGCATGCCGGCGACCGGATCGCCGGGGTGTGGATCGACGGCAAGCTGGAAGTCGCCGATCGCTACGTGCTGGCGCTGGGCAGCTACAGCCCGCAGATGCTCAAGCCGCTGGGCATCCGCGCGCCGGTCTACCCGCTCAAGGGCTATTCGCTGACCGTGCCGATCAGCGATCCGGCCATGGCGCCGCAGTCCACCGTGCTCGACGAGACTTACAAGGTTGCCATCACCCGCTTCGATCAGCGTATCCGCGTCGGCGGCATGGCGGAGATCGCCGGACACGACCTGTCGCTCAACCCGCGCCGCCGCGAGACTCTGGAAATGGTGGTGGGCGATCTGTTCCCGCTGGGCGGCGATCCGAGCGAAGCGGTATTCTGGACCGGCCTGCGACCGGCCACGCCCGACGGTACGCCGATCATCGGTGCGACCCCCTATCGCAACCTGTTCCTCAACACCGGTCACGGCACGCTGGGCTGGACCATGGCCTGCGGCTCCGGCCGGGTGCTCGCCGATCTGCTCGCCTCCAAGCGTCCGCAGATCAGCACCGAGGGGCTGGATATCTTCCGTTACGGCAAGCACAAGGAGAATCACAAACATGCCCATCCGGCGGCTGCACACTGAGACGCGCTACAGCGAGGCGGTGATCCATAACGGCGCGGTCTATTTGTCCGGGCAACTGGCCGATGACCTGACCGGAGACATCCGCCAGCAGACCCGCGAAACGCTTGCCAGCATCGAGCGTCTGCTGGACGAGGCGGGCACCAGCAAGGCCCGCCTGCTGTCGGCGACCATCCATTTGAAGGACATCGCTGGCGACTATGCCGGCATGAACGAGGTGTGGGATGCATGGGTCGCCCCTGGAACGGCACCGGCACGGACGACCGTTCAGGCACTGATGTATTCACCGGATGTACGGGTCGAGATCACCGTTGTCGCGGCCATGCCCGATCTCGCCGGCCCGGTACTCTGAGGCCTGGGAACGCCGCGTGAACCGGGCGCCGGCTCGGCCGGAAGCAGTGTTGTAAATTTTGAACGCCGTTGCCATCATAAGCCCCCTCATCGCTTCGCTCTTGAAAGGGGGCTCCCGTATTGGACGTCGGCGTTCGACTGCAAACCATCCGTAAGCTCAAGGGCCTGTCCCAGCGTGAACTCGCCAAGCGCGCAGGCGTGACCAACAGCACCATTTCCATGATCGAGAAGAACAGCGTCAGCCCGTCGATCAGCTCGCTGAAAAAGGTACTGGGCGGCATCCCGATGTCGCTGGTGGAGTTTTTCTCGCCCGACTTCGATCAGGACAGCGATACCCAGGTGGTCTACAAGGCTGGCGAGCTGATCGATATCTCGGACGGGGCGGTGAGCATGAAGCTGGTGGGCAAGGCGCACCCGGGACGTGCCATCGCCTTTCTCGACGAGACCTATCCGCCCGGCTCCGACACCGGAATGGACATGCTCTCGCATCAGGGCGAGGAGGCCGGCATGCTGGTCGAAGGGCGTCTCGAATTGACCGTGAATGGTCAGGTCTATGTGCTGGAGAGCGGCGATAGCTACTATTTCGAGAGCGCCAAGCCGCATCGTTTTCGCAATCCGTTCGACGCGCCGGCGCGGTTGATCAGCGCGACGACACCGGCCAACTTTTAACCACTACCGGCCTAGGTTCGTCCGAAAGTTGCGATGCGACAAAGCGTCGCTGGGAATCCTCGGGCCTTTCGTATTGTTTCGGCCGGCATGGCTTGCCGTTATACTGACCGCCGCTCGCGATACCGTGGCCGCGGGCGTGTCTAGCCACAATGAGGGTGTAAGGTGAACCTGATTAAGAAGATCCTGGTAGCACAGACTGCCGTATTGGCCCTGTGGGCAATGAGCGCTCAGGCTGCGACCGACGAAGCAATCGCCGAGCGCCTCAAGCCGGTGGGCGAAGTATGTATCCAAGGTGAAGAGTGCGCAGCCGCTGGTGCCGGCGCTGCCGTCGCCGCTGGTGGTGCCGCCCGTAGCGGTTCCGATGTGTACGGCAAGTTCTGCACTGCCTGCCATGGCTCTGGCCTGCTGAACGCGCCGAAGACTGGCGATACCGCCGCCTGGTCGGCCCGTGCCGATGCCGCCGGTGGTCTGGACGGCCTGCTCAAGCACGCCATCAGCGGTATCAACGCCATGCCGCCGAAAGGCACCTGTGGCGACTGCTCCGATGACGAGCTGAAGGCCGCCATCCAGCACATGTCCGGCCTCTGATCGAGCGCCGCGTCATCAGCAAAGCCGCCTCCGGGCGGCTTTGTCGTTTCTGGCGGGAGCAAAGCGCGAGCGTCTCGAGTCGAAACTGATACGGCCGCCTGGCCGATTCATCGATCCGAGAAGGAGGCCCGCATGCCCAGTACCGCGCCGCATCCCGAACAGTTGCAGCTCTCCAGTGACGGGCGCACGCCCAACAGCCCGCACCCGGTGCTGATCTATCGCCAGCTGCCCTTGGCGGGGCCGAGTCCGGCCGAGGCGTTCGAGCGGCTGTTCGACAGCCATCTCTGGCCGTCGGCCTGGCGCGGGACGGTTTACGACTACCACCATTACCACTCCACCGCCCACGAAGTACTCGGCGTGGCCAGCGGCTGGGCACGGTTGATGCTCGGTGGGGAGCATGGCGAGGAAGTCGAACTGCGTGCCGGCGATGCGCTGGTGCTGCCGGCCGGCACCGGGCATTGCGCACTGGAGGCCAGCGAGGATTTTCAGGTGGTGGCCGGCTATCCGGTGGATCAGCAGTACGACATGCAGCGCCCCGACGCGGCCAGCCATGACGACTCGAAGGCGCGGATCGCCCGCGTCGGCGTGCCCGTCAGCGATCCGCTGGCCGGCACGCAGGGGGCGCTGGTGACGCTGTGGCGCGGGAAGGCCGCGCCGGTCGCCTCATGAACGGCGCATGCGCAGATCGCGTTCAGTCGATGAACTGCACCGCGCCATCGGCCAGCGAGGCGACCCGGGCCAGTGACTCGACGCGGTAGCCGGCTTCTTCCAGTTCCTTGCGCCCTGTCTGGAAGGACTTCTCGATGACGATACCGAGGCCGGCGATGCTGGCACCGGCCTGATTGATGATCGAGATCAGGCCCTTGGCGGCTTTGCCGTTGGCCAGGAAGTCATCGATGATCAGCACGCGGTCGTTCGGCGAGAGATGCTGCGTCGACACGGCGATGGTGCTTTCCACCTGCTTGGTGAACGAATAGACGGTCGCCGTGAGCAGGTTGTCCTGCAGGGTCAGCGACTGATGCTTGCGGGCGAAGATCACCGGCACGCCCAGCTCCAGGCCGGCCATGACTGCCGGCGCGATGCCCGAGGCCTCGATGGTGACGATCTTGGTGATGCCGTCATCGCGGAAGCGACGGGCGAATTCACGACCGATGGCCTGCATCAATACTGGATCGATCTGGTGGTTGAGGAACGCGTCGACCTTCAACACCCGGTCGGAAAGCACGATGCCCTGACTGCGAATCTTCTCTTTCAGCTGTTCCACGAACGCTACCTCAAGCGTGGGCGGCCGCGGCTTGCCTGACGCTCGGCGCGTTGGCGCTTCTGCCGTCACTGCGTTTCGCAGCCTGGAAAAGCCGCGCATTCTCGCTCAATTCGCCACGCCGATCCAAGGGCGACGTTCAGCTGAGCGGTTCGATCGACAGGCGGCGAAAGCGCACGGCCTCGCCATGGTGCTGCAGCACGATATGGCCGGCGCCGGCCTGTGCATACAGGGGCTTGTCGGCGAACTTGCTGGCGCCGATCAATGTGCGCAGTGCCGGGTCGTCCAGGCGGTAGCCCAGCACCATGCGGTTGTCCAGCCAGTGTTCGACCTCCATGCCGCGCACCAGCAACGCGCCCTCCATGAAGCTGCCCGGTTCGATCGGCGTCTCCTGCTGAGTAGCCAGCAGTCCATAAAGCGCGCCGTTGCGGGTAGTCGGCTCGGCGCCGTCGGGATGCACGGCGTCGTCCAGCAGCTGCATTTCCGGCCCGCTGTGCCAGGCGAGTTCGGCAGCCTCGTCGACGCGGTAGAACACCCCGGAATTGCCGCCGACCGGCAATGCGTATTCGAAGCGCAGGATGAAGTCGGCGTAACGCTCGCGGGAGATCAGGTCGATCCGCGGCGCGCCGACGATGGCGCACAGCTGCTCCGCGTCGCGGTACCAGCTGCCCTCGGGAAAGTCATCGCCGTGCCAGGCACGCCACTGCGTTGCGTCGAGAATCATGGGTCGCTCCTATCCGAACAGTTGCTGCTTGCGCCGCAGCCAGCGGTAGCCGTACGGCCCGAGGCGAACCTGCAGCGGTGTGCCTTCCGGCTGGTCGTAGTCGCAGTCGGCGAGCACGTCGACCATGTCCTGCAGATCGTCGGCGGTGATCTCGACCGTGGTTTCCCGGTCGGCGAGATTGACCAGCATGAGCACGGTGGAGCCGTTGTCGTGGCGGATGGCGAACACCGCCGGATCGTCGACCTCGACGGTCTGGCGCTTGCCGATGCCGATCTCGCGCAGGCCGATGCGGGTGCGGACCATGTTGCCGGTGCGCGCCATCAGCGAGTTGCTGCGCAGGGTCTGGGCGAACACGTTGATCTTCTCGTAGGTGAACGGGCCTTCGTCGATCAAGGGCGCAGCCAGCTCGCCGGTGGTGCAGGAAAAACCGGCGTTGGGCTCGTTGGACCACTGCATCGGTGTGCGCACGGCCTCGCGTTCGGGGCGCTCCATGTCGTCGCCCATGCCGATCTCCTCGCCGTAACGGATGATCGGTGTGCCGGGCAAGGAGAAGAGCAGGGCGTGGGTCGCTGCTATCCGGCGCTCATCGCCGTCGAGCATGGGCGCGAGCCTTCGGCGGATGCCGCGGTTGTAGGCGCGCATCTTCGGATCGGGGGCGAAGGTGTCCATGACCTCGGTGCGCTCATCCTCCTCCAGCCGATCCAGGCTCAGCTCGTCATGGTTGCGAATCCACAGCGCGTACTGCGAATGGCTCGGTGGCAGCGGCTGGCTGTTCAGGGCGCGGACCAGCGGCTCGGCCGTTTGCCGAGCCAGCGCGAGGAAGAAATGGTTGTTGGTCCAGAAATCCAGCAGCAGGGTGACACGGTCCGCCTCGTCACCGAAGTACTCGATGTACTTCTCCGGGTCGGTGTCGATCTCCCCGAGCAGCACGGTTTCAGGCCGGCGCATGGTGACGAAGTCGCGCATGTGCTCGAGCAGCCAGTAGCCCTTCTTCAGATCGCCGCCGCCGGCCTGGCGCACCATGTGCACCGCGGCGTCGATGCGAAAGCCGGACACGCCCAGGCGCAGCCAGAACGACATGATCCGCTCGATCTCGTGAATCACCCGCGGGTTGGTCAGGTCCAGATCGGGTTCGTGCTTGTAGAACAGGTGGCGATAGTACTGGCCGGCTTCCTCGTCCCAGGTCCAGACGCTGTCCTCGACGGTGGGAAAGATCGGCTCGATGGAGTCGTCCGGCTCGTCGGCCCAGATGTAATAGTCGCGGTACGGCGAGTCGCGGTCGCGGCGCGCCTCCTGGAACCACTTGTGCTCGCTGGAGGTGTGCTGCACCAGCAGTTCGACGATGACGTGCAGGCCTAGCTCCTCGGCCTTTTCCAGCAGCGCGACCATGTCGGCCAGGTCGCCGAAACGGGGGGCGATCTGCAGGTGGTCGGTGACGTCGTAGCCGGCATCGCGGAACGGCGAAGCGTAGCAGGGCATGATCCACACCGCGGTGGCGCCCAGCCCACGAATGTAGTCCAGGCGTTCGGTGATGCCGCGCAGATCGCCACAGCCGTCGCCGTTGCTGTCGCGGAACAGGGCCGGGTCGACCTGATAGATCACGGCGTTGCGATACCAGAGTGGGCGCATGCTCAGCTCTCCGCCGGACGCAGGATCAATGCCTGCCCGGCCATCAGGGTGCCAGTGAAGGGTTCGCCTTCGCCAATGCCATCACTGGCGATCTCCACCCGCCAGTGCCCGGTCTGCGCGAAGACATGTTCGTGATCGGCGAAGTTGATGCAGACCAGCCGGCAGTCCTCGCCCTGCTGTCGGCGGTAGGCCAGTACTTCGGGATGCGAGCGCAATTCCTCGAAGTCGCCGTGATGTAACGCCGGGCTGGCCTTGCGCGCGGCTAGCAGGCGCTGGTAGAGCGCGAACATCGAGTTCGCCGCGCCGGTCTGCCGCTCCGCCGCAAGCTCGTCCGCTTCGGGTGGAAAGGGCAGCCAGGGCTTGGCGCCATCCCAGCCATGCGGTGGTTCGGCCCGCCAGGGAATCGGTGCCCGGCAGCCATCGCGGCCACCCGGATCGACACGGGTTTCGGCCGTGATCAGCGCATCCTCCAGCCCCAGTTCCTCGCCCTGGTAGATAAACGGCGTGCCGCGCAACGTCAGCAGCAGTACCGCGGCAGCCCGGGCGGCGCGCTCCGAGCCCTGGTAACGGCTGCGTTGACGCACGTTGTCGTGGTTCGACAGCACCCAGGTCGGCCAGGCGCCGGCGGGTTGCAGCCAGTGCTGTACCTCGCGGATGCAGGTGCGAAACAGCACCGGGTCCCAGGGCGCATCGAGCGGGTTGAAGTTGAAGGCCAGGTGCAGCTCGTCGCCGGCGCCGTAGTACTGCAGCACACGTTCGGTGGAGCGGATGTTCACCTCGCCGACCAGCATGCGGTCGCCGGGATAGCTGTCGACCAGCCGGCGCAGGCCGCGCAGTACTTCATGGCTGTAGGGCTGGTCGTTGAAGTCCGATAGCGGCTGGCCGGCCTGGCAACGCGGGTCGTCGGCGAAGCTTTCGTCCTTGCCGGTGCAGTGAATGACGTCGATGCGAAAGCCATCGATGCCGCGGTCAAGCCAGAAGCGCAGCACGTCGTGCATTGCAGCGACCACTTCGGGGTTGCGCCAGTTCAGGTCCGGCTGCTTGACGAGGAACAGGTGCAGGTAGTACTGCTGGGTGTGTTCGTCCCAGGTCCAGGCGCTGCCGGCACCCAGCGCGGCGCGCCAGTTGTTCGGCTGGTCGCGCCAGATGTACCAGTCACGCTTGGGGTTGTCCCGCGAGCTGCGCGACTCGACGAACCAGGGATGCTCGTCGGAGGTATGGTTGGGCACGAAGTCGAGCAGCACTCGGATGTCGCGGGCATGGCCTTCTGCGATCAGCCGGTCGATGTCGGCTAGCGAGCCGAACAGCGGGTCGATGTCGCAGTAGTCGCTGATGTCGTAGCCGGCGTCGGCCATCGGCGAGCGGAAGATCGGCGACAGCCACAGCGCATCGACACCCAGCCGCTTGAGGTAGTCGAGGTGGCGCAGCACACCCCCGAGGTCGCCGATGCCGTCGCCGTTGCTGTCGGCGAAGGATCGCGGGTAGATCTGATAAACGGTCGCGCCCTTCCACCACGGCATTCGGGTCGTCTCGCTCATGCTGCGTACCCCCTGATTCGTCTGAGGTGCGGCGGCCACGGTGCGCCGCCTTGTCAGCCATACGACTGGCAAGCGGGACACGGGTTCGCCACTTCCCTTGATCCCGGTCGGCTCATGGAGAACGCAAGGGTGGATACTGCGCCTAAGCTAACGACTGACTTTCAACCCCTCCGAGGAGATTTGCCATGCTGCGTATTGCCATCAATGGGTATGGGCGTATCGGTCGCGCGGTGGTGCGCGCGCTGTTCGAGCGCGGACTGCAGGATCAGCTGCAGGTGGTCGCCATCAACGACCTCAGCGAGCACAAGACGCTGGTGCACCTGACCCGTTTCGACTCGACCTTCGGTCGTTTTCCCGAGCCGGTGTCGCTCGAGGGCGACTCGATGGTGGTGCGCGGCCAGTCCATCCGCCTGCTGGCCGAACGCGACGCCACCCAGCTGCCGTGGAAGGAGCTGGGCGTCGATGTGGTGCTCGAGTGCACCGGCAAGTTCAAGCAGCGCGCGGCCATCGAGCAGCACCTGCAGGCCGGTGCCGGCCGGGTGTTCGCCTCGCATCCGCTGGATGGCGGCGACCTGACCGTGGTCTACGGCGTGAACCATCAGCTGCTGGCCGACCAGCGGGTGATCTCCAACGCCTCGTGCACCACCAATTGCCTGGCACCACTGGCCAAGGTGCTGCACGAGGCGGTCGGCATCCGCCAGGGGCTGCTCAACACCGTGCACTCCTACACCAACGACCAGAACCTGCTGGACAAGGCCCACAAGGACCTCTATCGAGCCCGCGCCGCCGGGCTGTCGATGATTCCGTCCACCACCGGTGCGGCCAAGGCCATCGGCCTGGTGCTTCCGGAACTGGCCGGGCGGCTGGACGGGCTGTCGGTGCGTGTGCCGACGCCGAACGTCTCGCTGGTGGACCTGACCTTCATCGCCGAGAACGCGCCGGCAAGCGTCGAGGCGATCAACCAGATCCTGCGCGACGGTGCGCAGAAGCTGCCGACCGGCGTCATGGAGTGCAACGACGAGGCGCTGGTGTCCTGCGACTTCAACGGCTATCCCGCCTCCTGCGTCGCCGACCTCAGCCAGACCCGCGTGCAGGGTGAGCTGGTCAAGGTGATGGCCTGGTACGACAACGAGTGGGGCTTCTCCAACCGCATGCTCGATGTGCTGCTGCACTGGCAAGGCGCCAACGCCGGATGACCGACGCCGACCGACCTGGTGTGGGGCAGGGGCTCTGGCAACTGCCCCTGGCGCAGTTTCGCGACGCTGTGGCCGAGCGCGCCCTGCCCGGCTGCGGTGCGGTCGCGGCGGTGACCGCGGACCTCGCCGTAGCGTTGATCGTCAAGGCGCTGCGGGTCTCGGCGAGGCAGCGCGACGATGACCGCTGCAGCGCGCTGCTCGACGAGGCGCGGGCGCTGCTTGGCCGTCCTGGTGCCTTTGCCGATGACGATGTGGCGGTGTTCCGCGAGGTGCTCAAGGATCAGCACGATGATCGCTTGGCGTCCTCGGCGGCGCGCCAGGCGTGTGCCGTGCCGCTGGCCACAGCCCATGCCTGTGTCGAGGCGCTGGGCATAGCCGAGCGTGCCGTGCCGCTGGTCGAACCCGCGCTACGGTGCGACGTCGAGGCCGCCGTCCTGTTGCTGGTCGCCTGTGTCGATGCCGTGCTGCTCAATGTCGACGCCGACCTGCAGGGGCTGGGCAACTCGGAGACCCGCGCGCAGGTACAGGCACGCGCTGAGCGACTGGCCGCAGCAGCGGAGCGCTATCGGCGGGGTTCTACTTGATCGAAAGCTGCCTAGGCAACGAATAAAACGAGACCATCGGTCTCGTTTTTTGTTGACGTCTACCCATTCGCTTTCTACTCTCCAGGCTCGATAGTGAGACATAAAGTCTCAGAATAAGAAGCCGCCATGCCTCAAGCGGCCTACCTCGGAGAATGCTCATGAGCCACCGCATCGTCCTGCCGCGTCTGATGGAAGTCGGCGCTGGCGCCAGCGGGCAACTCGCCCGCGTGTTGCAGGAACTGGGCTGCAGTCGCCCGCTGATCGTCACCGACCGCATGATGGTCGAACTCGGCTATGTCGCGCGCATCGCCGGCCAGCTGGAAGAGGCCGGCATCGCCAGCCAGTGCTTCGCCGATACCCTGCCCGAACCGACCGCTGCCTCCATTCGCGCCGGCGTCGAAATGGTCCGCCAGGGGGACTTCGATTCCATCGTCGCCCTCGGCGGCGGCAGCCCGATCGATTCGGCCAAGGCCATCGGCATCCTCGGCAAATTCGGCGGCGAGATGCGCGACTACCGCTTCCCGCGCGATGTCAGCGAAGCCGGTCTGCCGCTGATCGCCATCCCCACCACCGCCGGCACCGGCTCGGAGGCGACGCGTTTCACCATCATCACCGACGAGACCAGCGACGAGAAAATGCTCTGCGCGGGCCTCGGCTTCATGCCCATCGCCGCGCTCATCGACTACGAGCTGACCCTCTCGCTGCCGCCGCGGGTCACCGCCGACACCGGCATCGACGCGCTGACCCACGCCATCGAGGCCTATGTCAGCCGCAAGGCCAGCCTCTACAGCGACTCTCAGGCGCTGGAAGCCATGCGCCTGCTGGCGCCTAACCTGCGCACAGCCTTCCACCAGCCGGATGACCGCGCCGCGCGTGAAGCGATGATGCTCGGCGCGACCCTGGCCGGAATCGCCTTCTCCAACGCCTCGGTGGCGCTGGTGCACGGCATGAGCCGGCCGATCGGTGCCTTCTTTCATGTGCCGCACGGGCTGTCCAACGCCATGCTGCTGCCGGCCATCACCGCCTTCTCGATTCCCGCGGCGCCCGAGCGCTACGCCGACTGCGCGCGGGCCATGGGCGTCGCCACACAGACCGACAGCGTCGAGGTGGCGAACGACAAGCTGCTCGCCGAGCTGCGCGCAATCAATCAGGAACTGAAAGTGCCGAGCCCGGAACAGTTCGGCATCGCCCGCGAACGCTTCTTCGAGCTGCGCGAGACCATGGCGCGTCAGGCGCTGGCCTCCGGCTCGCCGGGCAACAACCCGCGCGTGCCCACGGAAGCGGAAATCATCGACCTCTACGAAACCGTCTGGAACCAGGAGTGAAGCCATGCAGACCCTCGGCAACCTGATCAACAACGAGGCCGTCGCAGGCCGCTCCGAGCGCCATGCCACCGTCTACAACCCGGCCACCGGCGAGCCGCGCCTGTATGTCTCGCTGTCCTCAGCGGGCGAGACCCGTGAGGCCATTGCCGCTGCCCAGGCCGCCTTCGATGGCTGGTCGAAGACGCCGCCGCTGGTGCGCGCGCGGGTCATGTTCCGTTTCAAGGAACTGCTCGAAAAACGTCGCGACGACGTTGCCCGGCTGATCACCAGTGAGCATGGCAAGGTGTTTTCCGACGCCCAGGGCGAAGTGACCCGCGGGCTGGAAGTGGTGGAGTTCGCCTGCGGCATCCCGCATCTGCTCAAGGGCGAGTTTTCTTCCAACGTCGGCCGCGACATCGATTCGAACTCGCTGATGCAGCCGCTGGGCGTCTGCGCCGGGATCACCCCGTTCAACTTCCCGGCCATGGTGCCGCTGTGGATGCTGCCGGTGGCCATCGCCTGCGGTAACACCTTCGTCTTGAAGCCCTCGGAAAAGGACCCCAGCGCGACGATGCTGATCGGCGAACTGCTGGCCGAGGCGGGGCTGCCGGCTGGTGTGCTGAACATCGTCAACGGCGACAAGGAGGCGGTGGACGTGCTGCTCACCGATGAGCGGGTGCAATCGGTCAGCTTCGTCGGCTCGACGCCCATCGCCGAATACATCTATGCCACCGCCTCGGCCCACGGCAAGCGCTGCCAGGCGCTGGGCGGGGCGAAGAACCACATGGTGGTGATGCCCGACGCCGATCCGCAGCAGGTGGTCAGCTCGCTGATGGGCGCGGCCTACGGCTCTGCCGGCGAGCGCTGCATGGCGATTTCCGTAGCGGTGTGCGTCGGCGACGAGGTGGCTGACAAGCTGGTCGAAATGCTCAAAGGCGAAATCAGCCAGATGCGCACCGGCCCGGGCCTGGGCGTCGAGCCCGAGCCGCACATGGGCCCGCTGGTGACCCGCGAGCACCAGCAGAAGGTCAGCGGCTACATCGATCTGGGCGTGGAGGAAGGTGCAACGCTGGTCTGCGACGGCCGCGGCATCAAGGTCGAGGGCCACGAGAACGGCTTCTATGTCGGCCCGACGCTGTTCGACCGGGTCACGCCGAGCATGCGCATCTACCGCGAGGAGATCTTCGGCCCGGTGCTGGCCGTGGTGCGGGTTGCGTCGTTCGACGAGGCGCTGCAGCTGATCAACGACCACGAGTTCGGCAACGGCACTTCGATCTTCACCCGTGACGGCGATACCGCGCGGCAGTTCGAGGAGAACGTCAAGGTCGGCATGATTGGCGTCAACGTGCCGATTCCGGTGCCGATGGCCTTCCATTGCTTCGGCGGCTGGAAGCGCTCGGTGTTCGGCCCGCTGAACATGCACGGCCCGGATGGGGTGCGTTTCTTCACCCGGATGAAGACCGTGACCCGGCGCTGGCCCACCGGTATCCGTGCCGGCACCGAGTTCGCCATGCCGACCATGAAGTAGCCCGCGCGGTACCGTTGCACTGGCGGTGCCGCTCGCTACACTCCCGGGCGCCCTGTGGGGCGTCCATCTTCATCGAACGACAAGGCAGACGATGCGCAGCACTCCCCGCGAGAAAGGCTCTTCCATCACCCGCGTGCTGGAAATCATCGAGGCGGTGGCGGCGGCGAAGGAGCCGCTCAGCCCGACCGCGCTGGCCGAGCGCCTGGACATCCCCAAGGCCAGCGCCCACCGGCTGGTGCAGACTCTGGAAAAGGAAGGCTTCCTGCAATTCGGCCTGCGCGGCGGGCTGCTGCCGGGCGAGCGCCTGCATGTCGCGGCGCTGAACATCCTGCGAAGCAGCCGGCACAAGGCGCTGCGCCAGGCGATCCTGCGCCAGCTCTCCGAAGCCATCGGCGAGACCTGCGGTCTGGCGATTCCGGACGGGCTGGACATGCTCTATTTCGATCGGGTGCAGACCAACTGGCCGCTGCAGATCAACCTGCCGATCGGCAGCCACACGCCGCTCTGGTGCACCGCCAGCGGCAAGCTCTATCTGGCCTCGCTGCCGCCGGAGCAGCTGGAGCGGGTGCTGCCGCGCCTGCCGCTGCAGCGCATGGCGCGCAACACCCTCACCGATCTCAGCGCGCTGCGCGACGACCTGGCCCGCGTACGCGAGGAACAGCTGGGAACCGACTGCGAGGAGTTCATCGACGGCATGGTCGCCTGTGCGGTGCCGGTACGTGCCTCCGACGGCGAGCTGCTGGCCTGCCTGTTCAGCCACGCGCCGGTGATCCGCTGTTCGATGGCGCAGCTGCTGGCATTCGTGCCACGAATGCGTGCCGCTGCACGCGAACTGGAGGCGGTGCTCGGCAGCGCGGCGGCGCTGGAGGCCGATCAGAGCACGTAGAACAGAATGGCGATGAAGTGCAGTAGGCTGCCGACCATCACGAAGATGTGCCAGATGCCGTGCCAGTGCCGGAAGCGGTCGTCGAAAACGAAGAAGACGATGCCCACCGTGTAGCAGATGCCGCCGGCCAGCAACCAGCTGAAACCGGCGCCGCCCAGGGCGGCGAACAGCGGCTTGACCGCCACCAGCACGATCCAGCCCATCACCGCGTAGATCACCAGTGACAGCACCCGTGCTTCGGAGCGCGGCTTGATCTCCTGCAGCATGCCGATCACCGCGAGACCCCAGACTATGCCGAACAGCGTCCAGCCCCAGGTGCCGGCCAGGGTGACCAGACAGAACGGCGTGTAGCTGCCGGCGATCAAGAGGTAGATCGACAGGTGGTCGAGCTTGCGCATGACCACCTTCGCCCGCCCGCGCAGGCTGTGATAGAGCGTCGAGATGCTGTAGAGCAGGATCAGGCTCAGACCGTAGATCGCCACGCTGACGATCTTCAGCGGCGAGCCGTCGAGCGCGGCGAGCACCAGCAGCCAGATCGCGCCGAGGCAAGCCAGCAGCGCACCGACCAGGTGCGTCCAGGCATTGAAGCGTTCGCCGTGATACATCCCAACCCTCCTGAAACCGCGACGCCACCAGCATGCCGCGGCCGGGTTACAGGATTCAAATCGACCGCGAGAAAAAGCGAGCCCTGCCGTCAGCGCTTGAGCATCGCCCGCATCGCCGCCAGCGCGTCGTTGCCGCGCGCCGCTTTCACCTCGACCGGCGCCTCTTCCCCGCCTTCCCAGACCAGGTCTTCGGGCGGCAGTTCGTCGAGGAAGCGGCTCGGCGTGCAGTCGATCACCTCGCCGTACTGCTTGCGCTTGGCGGCAAAGGTCAGTGCCAGGTTGCGCTTGGCACGGGTGATGCCGACGTAGGCCAGGCGCCGCTCTTCCTCGATGGTGTCGGCCTCGATGCTGGAGCGGTGCGGCAGGATCTCCTCCTCGAAGCCGATGATGTACACCGAGGGAAACTCCAGGCCCTTGGAGGCGTGCATGGTCATCATCTGCACGCCTTCGGCACCTTCTTCCTCTTCCTGCTGGCGCTCGAGCATGTCGCGCAGCACCAGCTTGCCGATGGCGTCCTCGATGGTCATGTCGCCGTCTTCGTCTTTCTCCAGCGTGCTCTTCAGCGCGTCGACGAGAAACCAGACGTTGCCCATGCGCGCGTCGGCCACCTTGTCGCTGGAGGCGTTCTGCCTGAGCCAGTTCTCGTAGTCGATGTCCATCACCATGCTGCGGATGGCGGCGATCGGGTCGTTGACTACGCATTGCTGGCGGACGTTGTCCATCCAGTGCTTGAAGCGCGCCAGGCGCTCGGCGTAACGGCTGTCGAGATGCGCGCCGAGGCCGATCTCGTCGGATGCGGCGTACATCGAGATGCCGCGCTCGCTGGCGTAGTTGCCGAGCTTTTCCAGGGTGGTCGAACCGATCTCGCGGCGCGGCACGTTGATCACCCGCAGGAAGGCGTTGTCGTCGTCCGGGTTGACCAAGAGGCGGAAGTAGCTCATCAGGTCCTTCACCTCCTGACGGGCGAAGAAGCTGGTGCCGCCGGACAGGCGATAGGGAATCTGGTGGTGCTGCAGCTTCAGCTCCATCAGCTTGGCCTGGTAGTTGCCGCGGTAGAGGATGGCGAAGTCGCTGTAGGGGCGCTGGGTACGCAGGTGCTCGGTGAGGATTTCAAGCGCCACCCGCTCGCACTCGGCGTCCTCGTTGCGCGTGCGGATCACGCGGATCTCGTCGCCATGGCCCATCTCCGACCACAGCTGCTTCTCGAACACGTGCGGGTTGTTGGCGATGAGGATGTTGGCGCACTTGAGGATGCGGCTGGTGGAGCGGTAGTTCTGCTCCAGCATCACCACCTTCAGCGACGGGTAATCCTCCTTCAGCAGCATCAGGTTTTCCGGACGCGCGCCACGCCAGGCATAGATCGACTGGTCGTCGTCGCCGACCACGGTGAACTGGTTGCGCATGCCCACCAGCAATTTGACCAGCAGGTACTGGCTGGCGTTGGTGTCCTGGTATTCGTCCACCAGCAGGTAGCGGATGCGGTTCTGCCATTTTTCCAGAATGTCGGCGTGCTCCTGGAAGAGCTTCACCGGCAGCAGGATCAGGTCGTTGAAATCCACCGCGTTGTACGCCTTGAGCGTGCGCTGGTAGTGCAGGTAGACGATGGCGGCGGTCTGCTCCTTGGGCCCGCGGGCATTGGCCAGGGCCTCGTCCGGCAGGATCAGGTCGTTCTTCCAGCTGTCGATGTAGTTCTTGATCTCGTCGGCACCGTCATCGCCGGCATATTCCTTCTGCATGATGTCGGTGAGCAGGGCCTTGATGTCACCGTCGTCGAAGATCGAGAAGCCGGGCTTGTAGCCCAGGCGCGCGTACTCCTTGCGGATGATGTTCATGCCCAGGTTGTGGAAGGTGGACACGGTCAGGCCGCGCGCCTCGGCGCCCTTGAGCAGGGTGCCGACGCGCTCCTTCATCTCGCGCGCGGCCTTGTTGGTGAAGGTCATGGCGACGATGTGGCGGGCCTGGATGCCGCACTGTTGCACCAGATAGGCGATCTTGCGGGTGATCACGCTGGTCTTGCCGGAGCCGGCGCCGGCGAGCACCAGCAGTGGGCCGCCGACGTAGTTCACGGCTTCCTGCTGCCGAGGGTTGAGTCGGGACATGTCGTTCAGGTCGTTCGAAACGGGGGCGCGAGTTTAACAGGCCGAAAGGGTCATGCAGGCGCGTTACGGCGGCAATAAAACGCCGATCGTCGCGCTCGGGGCTTGGCTATCGGCAAGAATCGATTAGTCTTGTCGCGCGGCAGGATGCTGGGTGGTCGCACAGGGAATGGTGAGATCGGAGACCATTGGTGTCTTCAACTAGCTCTAGAGTCCGGAGGCCGCTTGCCAGCGCCCGCCCAACCCATGCCACTGTTGCTGTTGGCGCATCGACCAGACTGGGCGGTGCGGCTGCGCGCCTGCCTGAAGGGTTCGGCCCACGCCGAACAGCTGATCGTGGCGTCGGACTGGCAGACCGTCAGCAAGCAGCTCGAATCGCCCTGCCTGGTTCTGGCAACGCCGCAATGCCGGCCGGCGCCCGGGCGCTTCCCCTGGCCGCTGATCCTGCTGCTCGACGAGGAGCCGGAAGAAGTCCCTGAAGGCGCGGTCGACTGGCTGGTGGCCGACCAGCTCAGCGCCGAGGTGCTGCGCCGCTGCCTGCGCTACGTTCGTGAACGCTGCAACCTGCAGGGCACCCTGCAGAAGCTCGCGGTGCGCGACCCGCACACCGGCATCGCCAATCGCCAGGGCTTTCAGGCGCAGCTACTCGATGCCCTGAGCGAGCACGGTGGCCAGGGGCTCGAGCTCGGCTATCTGGATCTGGACAATTTCCGCCATGTCAACGACGCCCTCGGTCACGAGGCCGGGGACCGCCTGATCCTGCAGGTGGTCGCCCGGCTCAAGGCGCAGCTGGAGGCGGGCGACGTGCTGGCCCGGCTGGGTGGCGACGAGTTCGCGCTGCTGGTCGATACCCGCGACGACAGCGGCCGCGCCGACGCGATCGCCGATCGCATCGTCGAGGCGCTGGCCGAGCCTTACTGGGTGGACGGCGAGAGCCTGATGCTCGGATGCAGCCTCGGGCTGGCGCGAGCCACTGCCGGGACGTCGGCCGACGCGCTGCTCTGGCACGCGCAACTGGCCATGCGGCAGGCCAAGGCGAGCCAGGGCTGCACCTGGTGTCTGTATGACGAGCACGTCAGCCGCAGCGCGCGCAGCCTGGCCGATCAGGAGGGTGAACTGCGCCGGGCGTTGCGCCGCGGCGAGCTGGAGCTGCACTACCAGCCACGCCTGTGCCTGGACAGCGGCCGTGTCGTCGGGCTTGAGGCGCTGGTGCGCTGGCTGCATCCCGAGCGCGGCCTGCTGGCGCCGGATGCCTTCATTCCCATGGCCGAGGAGAGTGGACTGATCGTGCCGCTCGGCTACTGGGTCATCGCCCGCGCCCTGCGCGACCTGCAGAGCCTGCACGAGCAGGGTGCGGACTCGCTGCACATGGCGGTCAACCTGTCGTTCCGGCAATTCCAGGACAGCCAGCTATTGCCGACGCTGACGCGGCTGATCGACGAGCGCGCCATCGATCCGCACTGGCTGGAGTTCGAGCTCACCGAAACCGCCGTGATGCGCCGCAGCGAGCAGGTCCGCAGTGCCATGGTCGCACTCGGTCAGCTGGGCGTGCGCTTCTCGCTGGATGACTTCGGCACCGGTTTCTCGTCTTTCGTGCATCTGTCCAGCCTGCCGATCACCCTGCTGAAGGTCGACAAGAGTTTCGTCGCCGGGATGATCGCGCGCCCCGAGAAGATGCAGCTGGTACGGGCAATGATCGGCCTGGCCCGCGAACTGGAGCTGCAAGTGGTCGCCGAGGGGGTTGAAACCGCTGAGCAACTGGAGCTGCTGCGCCAGTTTGGTGCGCAGCAGGTGCAGGGCTATCTGGTCAGCCAGCCGTTGCCGCTGGCTGAGCTGATGAGCTTCATGAACGCCGAGCGCCAGGCTGCGGGCCTGACGCACTGAGCCGAAGCGCTCGGCGGAACCCGGTCCGCCTCAGCGGACCATGTGCAGGAAGTGCATGTGCTTCTCGTACTGGCCGAGGATGTCGCCGATCACGTCCTCACGGCTCCAGCCCATCACGTCGTAATCCTGCCCGCCTTCCTTGAGATGCACCTCGGCACGGAAGTACTTGCGGTCTTCGCGCTCGTCGTCCTCGCTGGTGGTCACCACGAAGCTGGGCATGGCGTAGGCGCGTGGGCGCACCTCGTAGATGAAGTCCGGTTCACCTTCGTGGGCGATCTCGAAGCGCAGGCGGCGGTCCTCACCTTCGCTGATCTCGACCTCGTAACCCTGCTTGCGCATCTCTTCGGCGATGGCCTCGTAGGCCGGGCGCACCACTTCGGCGATGAAGCGCACCACATGGGCGCGCCGCGGAAACAGCATCAGCGTGCGCAGCCGCCGTTGCCAGCCGCCGGCGGTCGGCGCAGCACTCGGCGAGATGCTCAGCGCCTGGTAACGCAGGCCCTGCTTGGTGGCGTCCAGGCGAAGCGCCTTGAGCAGGCCCCACATCGAGCAGAGCAGGGCGACGGTGAAGGGCAGGGCGCTGGCGATGGTCGCCGTTTGCAGTGCGGTCAGACCGTCGGCCAGCAACAGTGCGATGGCCACGCCGCCCATGGAGGCGGCCCAGAAGATGCGCTGCCAGACCGGCGTGCCCTGCTTGCCACCGGAGGCGAGCATGTCCACCACCAGTGCGCCGGAGTCGGCCGAGGTGACGAAGAACACTACGACCATGATGATCGCGATCAGCGAGATGAAGGCCGAGAAAGGGAAGTGCTCGAGGAAGGCGAACAGCGCCAGCGAACTGTCCTGCTCGATGGCCTCGCCGAGACTGCTCACGTGTTCCCAGAGGATCATGTGGATGGCGGTATCACCGAACACGGTCATCCACAGCAGGGTGAAGGCGGTCGGCACCAGCAGCACGCCGGTGACGAACTCGCGGATCGTCCGGCCGCGCGAGATGCGCGCGATGAACAGGCCGACGAAGGGCGACCAGGCCAGCCACCAGCCCCAGTAGAACAGCGTCCAGCCGCCGATCCAGTCGTTCGGTTCGTAGGCGTAGAGGTTGAAGGTCTTGTCGACGATGTCCGACAGGTAGCTGCCGGTGTTCTGCACGAAGGTCTGCAGGATGAACACCGTCGGCCCGGCGACCAGCACCAGCAGCATCAGCAGCGCGGCCAGCGAAAGGTTCAGCTCCGACAGCCGGCGCACGCCCTTGTCCAGGCCGGTTACCACTGAGATCGTCGCCAGCAGTGTAGTGGCGACGATCAGGCCGATCTGCACCGGCACCGATATCGGCAATCCGTACAGGTGGTTGAGCCCGGTGTTGATCTGGGTGACGCCCAGGCCGAGCGAGGTGGCGACACCGAGCACCGTGCCGATGATGGCGAAGATGTCCACGGCGTGCCCGATCGGCCCGTGGATGCGTTCGCCGATCAGCGGGTAGAGCGCCGAGCGCAGGGTCAGCGGCAGGCCGTGGCGGTAGGCGAAGTAGGCCAGGATCATCGCCACGATGGCGTAGATCGACCAGGCATGCAGGCCCCAGTGGAAGAAGGTGATCTTCATGGCGTCGCGGGCGGCGAGGACCGTGCCGCCTTCGCCCGTCGGCGGCGAAAGGAAATGCATCACCGGTTCGGCCACACCGAAAAACATCAGGCCGATGCCCATGCCGGCCGAGAACAGCATGGCGAACCAGGTCAGGGCGCTGTAGTCCGGCTCACTGTGATCCGGGCCGAGCTTGATGTCGCCGTAACGACTGAAAGCCAGCAGCACCACCATCAGCAGGATGAGTGCGACAGCGAGGATGTAGAGCCAGCTGACGTTGGCGATGATCCAGGCCTGCGTGTCGCCGAACAGCGTTTGCGCGTGGCTCTGGAAGGCGACGCTGTAGATCACCAGCGCCAGGATGATGACCGCCGAGCCGTAGAAGACCGGGGCGTTGAGGTGGGACGACGAGGGCTGTTTTGCCTCCATGCTGCGCTCCTTCGGGTTGTTTCTGGGGAGTGGCCGCCTGTGGCGAAGCCATCCAACTTAACACAGACCGCAAAGGATGCTGGTTGTCCGCAGCCGATCGATGCGCACCGAAGCCCGGGCTAGAGCAGGTTCAGGCTTGACTGCCGGGCCGGTACTGCAGGGCTTCGGCGAGGTGCTGACGGCTGATTCGCTCGGCCTGTTCCAGATCGGCGAGGGTGCGCGCCACCTTGAGCAAGCGGTGCGCCGCGCGCAGCGACAGCGCCAAGCGTTCGCAGGCGCGCTCCAGCCAGGTCTGATCCTCGGCGCCGAGCTGGCAATGGCTGCGCAATCCGGCGAGGTCGAGGAAGGCATTGGCGCAGCCCTGACGGGCGAGTTGCCGCTGCCGCGCCTGGGCGACCTGGGCAGCGAGCACGGCACTGCTCTGGCCGGTTTGTGGCGGCGTATTGAGGGCCGTGGCTTCGCGCGCCACGGTCATGTGCAGGTCGATGCGGTCGAGCAGCGGGCCGGAGAGCTTGTTGCGATAGCGCTGGATCTGGTCCGGCGTGCAGCGGCAGCGTCCGTTGGGGTCGCCCAGATAGCCACAGGGGCAGGGGTTCATCGCAGCGACGAGCTGAAAGCGCGCCGGAAAACGCACCTTGTCGCGGGCCCGTGCGATGACGATATGCCCCGATTCCAGTGGCTCACGCAAGACCTCGAGCACCTTGCGGTCGAATTCCGGCAGCTCGTCGAGAAACAGCACGCCCTGATGCGCTAGGGTGATCTCGCCCGGCTGTGGGCGACTGCCACCACCGACCAGCGCCGGGCCGGATGCACTGTGATGGGGCTGCCGAAAGGGCCGTTGCGGCCAATGCTCAAGGGGGCTGTGACTGGCCACCGAATGGATGGCGGCGACTTCCAGCGCTTCCTGTTCGTCCAGCGGCGGCAACAGGCCGGGCAGGCGGCTGGCCAGCAGCGTCTTGCCGGTACCGGGTGGCCCGGAAAACAGCAGGTTGTGCGCACCGGCTGCGGCGATCAGCAGGCCGCGCTTGGCCGCCTGCTGGCCCTGCACGTCGGCCAGGTCAGGGTAAGGCTGGACCTGCCGTAGCAGGCCCTGGGCAACATAGGGCTCGAGTGGCGTGACGCCGTTGAAGTGCGCGGCGACCTCGAGCAAGTGTTCGGCGGCATAGACGGTCAGGCCCGAGGCGAGGCTGGCTTCCTCGGCGTTGGCCCGCGGCACCAGCAGTGCACGGCCGGCGGCACGTGCGGCAAGGGCGGCCGGCAGCACGCCCTGCACAGGGCGCAAGGCGCCGGACAGGGCCAGCTCGCCGAGGCACTCCAGTTTGTCCAGCCGCTCGTTGGGCAGCTGGCCGCTGGCGGCAAGAATGCCCAGGGCAATGGACAGGTCGAAGCGGCCACCGTCCTTGGGCAGGTCGGCGGGGGCGAGGTTGAGGGTGATGCGTCGTGCAGGAAAATCGAAGCCGGAGCTGAGGATGGCGCTGCGCACGCGATCCTTGCTTTCCTTGACCGCGGTTTCCGGCAGGCCGACCAGGGTCAGCGCCGGCAGACCGTTGGCCAGATGCGCCTCGACGGTCACCGCCGGGGCTTCGACGCCGATCTGCGCGCGGCTATGAACGATGGCCAGGGACATTCGATCACTCCTTTGATCGTGTCGCGGCCCGGTCTGTCAGGACGCGGGCGGCGTGAGCTTTTCTTCCAGTTCGGCAACCTTGGCTTCGAGCGCCTCCAGGCGCGCGCGGGTGCGGGCGAGCACCACCATCTGGCTGTCGAATTCGTCGCGGCTGACCACGTCGAGCTTGTTCAGTGCGCCCTGCACCACACCCTTGAGCTGGGCTTCGAACTCGCCACGCGGCAGCGGCGTCTCGCCGTTGAACAGGCGCGAGGCCTGGGAGCCGATGGCATCTAGGAAAGCTTTTGGCGGCAACATTAAAAACACCTGTCGTTGAACGGGGCGCAGTGTAGCACGGTGATTTTTCTGCCTTTCTTGCAGGTGGCGCACAAAAAATGAGCAGAGTCTGGTGCAGCTGCGCACCATTTCTGTGCGTTCATCGGGCGGAACCGTCCGTCGGGCCGCTTCGTTTGCGGCCGAACCCGCATAGCAAGCGGCTTGCGCAAAGCTGGCATCGATTCTGCTTTGCTCCCGTTGACGCACGCACCGGTTCGTTGCGGTGCATGAGCGATTCGCGACGCTTCGTCGGAGAGATTGGTGGTGTCGGTCCGCGGCCCGGCTGAAGCCGGAGCGTTACAACAGCCAGACACTGAGCTTAGACTTGAGCCGGGTTCGTACTTCTGGGGCAAGTCCACCTAAACGGGAGAAGTTTTCATGAAACTAGTCACTGCCATCATCAAGCCGTTCAAGCTGGACGACGTGCGCGAGTCGCTGTCGGAAATTGGCGTACAGGGCATCACCGTTACCGAAGTCAAAGGCTTCGGTCGTCAGAAGGGCCACACCGAGCTGTATCGCGGTGCCGAATACGTCGTCGACTTCCTGCCGAAGGTAAAGATTGACGTGGCCATCGCCGACGATCAGCTCGATCGCGTCATCGAGGCCATCACCAAGGCCGCCAACACCGGCAAGATCGGTGACGGCAAGATCTTCGTGGTCAACCTGGAACAGGCTATCCGCATCCGTACCGGCGAAACCGATACCGACGCGATTTAAGCAGCACCTCCGAACCCCCACGCCCCAGGAGTAAAACCATGACTCTGCGAAGATTCGCAGGGCTAGGAGCCCTTTTGTCTCTGATAAGCCCAGGCATCGCCTTGGCGCAGGAGGCGACGCTGGATTCAGGCGATACGGCATGGATGCTGACGGCCACTGCGCTGGTGCTGTTCATGACCATCCCCGGGCTGGCGCTGTTCTACGGCGGCATGGTCCGCTCGAAGAACATCCTCTCGGTGATGATGCAGTGCTTCGCCATCACCGGCCTGATGAGCATCCTCTGGATGGTCTATGGCTACAGCCTCGCGTTCGATACCACCGGTATGGAAGCGGGCGTCACCAACTTCAATTCCTTCGTCGGCGGTCTGGATCGTGCCTTCCTCAGCGGCCTGACGCCTGACAGCCTGGTCGGCGCGTTCCCGGAAAGCGTCTTCATCACCTTCCAGATGACCTTCGCCATCATCACCCCGGCGCTCATCGTCGGCGCCTTCGCCGAGCGCATGAAGTTCTCGGCGATGCTGGTGTTCATGGGCGTCTGGTTCACCCTGGTCTATGCGCCGATCGCGCACATGGTCTGGGGCGGTGACGGCGGCCTGATGTGGGACTGGGGCGTGCTGGATTTCGCCGGTGGCACCGTGGTGCACATCAACGCCGGTATTGCTGGTCTGGTCGCCTGCCTGGTGCTGGGCAAGCGCAAGGGCTTCCCGACCACGCCCATGGCACCGCACAACCTGGGGCTGACCCTGGTCGGCGCGGCGATGCTGTGGATCGGCTGGTTCGGCTTCAACGCCGGCTCCGCCGTGGCCGCCAACGGCACTGCCGGCATGGCCATGCTGGTCACCCAGATCGCTACTGCCGCCGCGGCGCTGGGCTGGATGTTCGCCGAGTGGATCGGTCACGGCAAACCCAGCGCGCTGGGCATCGCCTCCGGCGTGGTCGCCGGTCTGGTCGCCATCACGCCGGCTGCCGGCACCGTAGGCCCGATGGGCGCGCTGGTCATCGGTCTGGTCTCGGGTGTGGTCTGCTTCTTCTGCGCCACCAGCCTGAAACGCAAGCTCGGCTACGACGATTCGCTGGATGCCTTCGGTGTGCACGGCGTGGGCGGCATCGTCGGTGCGCTGCTCACCGGCATCTTCGCCGCGCCCATGCTGGGTGGCTTCGGCGAGGTGGAGAACATCGGCCTGCAGCTGTGGATTCAGTTCAAGGGCGTGCTGTTCACCGTGGTGTACACCGGCATCGTCACCTACCTGATCCTCAAGGCGATCGATCTGGTGATGGGGCTGCGGGTCAACGAGGAGCAGGAGACCGTCGGCCTCGACCTCAGCCTGCATAACGAGCGCGGCTACAACCTGTAAGCCATTCAGGGCGCCCCGGAGCCAACCCGGGGCCAATCCGAAAAGCGGCGCTGGCCATCGATGCAGCATGCGGTGGCCAGCGGACCGAACAGCGCACAAAGCGCGACAGCAAGAGGTGACACATGGATAGCACTGCATTGATACCCGTCCAGTACGGACTCGATACCTTCTACTTCGTGATCTGCGGAGCGCTGGTGATGTGGATGGCGGCGGGTTTCGCCATGCTCGAAGCCGGTCTGGTCCGGGCCAAGAACACCGCTGAGATCCTCACCAAGAACATCGTGCTCTACGCGCTGGCGTCGATCATGTACCTGCTGGTCGGCTACTACATCATGTACTCCAGCCCGGAAGGCGGCATCTTGCCGAGCCTGGGCTTCCTGATCGGTGACGAGCATGCGGTCGACGTGGTCGCCGCCGGTGGTGAGGACGCGCCTTACTACTCCGCGCGTGCCGACTTCTTCTTCCAGATCGTCTTCGCCGCGACCTGTATGTCGGTGGTTTCCGGTGCGGTGGCCGAGCGCATGAAGCTGTGGGCGTTCATCGCCTTCGCGGTGGTGATGACCGGCTTCATCTATCCGGTTCAGGGCTTCTGGAAGTGGGGCGGTGGTTTCCTGGATGCCGCCGGCTTCCTCGACTTCGCCGGCTCCGGCATCGTGCACATGGCCGGTGCGGCCGCGGCGCTGGCCGGTGTCCTGCTGCTTGGTCCGCGCAAGGGCAAGTACGGTCCGAACGGCCAGATCAACGCCATTCCCGGTGCCAACCTGCCGCTGGCGACCCTCGGCGCCTTCATCCTGTGGATGGGCTGGTTCGGCTTCAACGGTGGCTCTCAGCTGAAAATGAGCACCATCGAAGACGCCAACGCGGTTGCCCAGGTCTTCGTCAACACCAACATGGGCGCCGCCGGTGGCCTGATTGCGGCGCTGATCACGGCGCGCCTGCTGTTCGGCAAGTCCGACCTGACCATGGTGCTCAACGGTGCGCTGGCCGGTCTGGTGGCGATCACCGCCGAGCCGCTGACCCCGAGCGCCCTGCAGGCGACGCTGATCGGTGGCGTGGGCGGCGTGCTGGTGGTGTTCAGCATTCTCGCGCTGGACAAGCTCAAGCTCGATGACCCGGTCGGTGCCATCTCCGTGCACGGTGTCGCCGGCATGTGGGGCCTGCTGGCCGTACCGCTGACCAACGCCGATGCCACCTTCGGTGCCCAGCTGCTGGGCCTGGTCTCGATCTTCCTCTGGGTGTTCATCGCCAGCCTGATCGTCTGGGGCATCATCAAGGCGGTGATGGGCCTGCGCGTCAGCGAGGAAGAAGAGTACGAGGGCGTGGACGTTGTCGAATGCGGTCTGGAAGCCTATCCGGAGTTCACACGTCAGTAACGACTCAAAGGGTCATGACAAGGGCGCCTTTTGGCGCCCTTTGTTTTTTTCGGCGCCACGCTAGAATGCGCGCGACCCGTCGTTGAACGTGAGTCTTCGAACATGTGGCAACAGACCCTGATCACCCTTCGCGCCCGGCCGCGCGGCTTTCATCTGATCACCGACGAGGTGCTCGGCGCGCTGCCGGAACTGCGTCGATGCCAGGTCGGTCTGTTACACCTGTGGCTGCGGCATACCTCGGCCTCGCTGACGATCAACGAGAATGCCGATGCGGCGGTACGGCGCGACTTCGAACGCTTCTTCAATCGTCTGGTGCCGCAGGGCGAAGAGGGTTACGAGCATGACTACGAAGGGCCGGACGATCTGCCGGCGCACTTCAAGGCCAGCCTGCTCGGTTGCCAACTGAGCCTGCCAGTGAACACGGGGCGCCTGGCGCTGGGGACCTGGCAGGGCATCTATCTCGGGGAACACCGCGACCAGGGTGGCGCGCGGCAGATAGTCGCAACGCTGCACGGGACGGCAAGTTGATTTTTTTTTGGCGGTGTCGGTCATTCCGCATCGCTGGGCTATAACTTACTCCGCTTTGGCAAAGCCATGAGGTAGAACATGAGCGACGAAGAACTAGAACAAGACGATCTGGACGTGAGCGACGAGGAGGAAGGCGAGGAGCTGAACGCGGCCGACGACGGCGACGACAACCTCGACGACGAAGGCACCGACAGCGAGCGCGCCACGCCGGCCAAGAAAAAGGCCAAGGCTGCCGAGCCTGACGAACTGCCGAGTCTGGAAGCCAAGCAGAAGGAGCGTGAGGCGCTGGCGCGGGCCATGGAGGAGTTCCTGGCACGTGGTGGCCGCGTCCAGGAAGTCGAGCCCAACGTAGTCGCCGACCCGCCGAAGAAGCCGGACAGCAAGTACGGCAGCCGTCCTATCTGAGCACCATTTACATGCGAACAAGCCCGCCATGCGCGGGCTTGTTCGTATTCAGCAGCAGCTTGTCTCTGGCTCAGTTGCCGCGCCAGTCGAGCAGCAGCTTGGGCAGCTCGGCGAGGCTGCGGATCTGCGCGTCGGGCTGGTAGTCCTGCGTCCAGGCGATTTGCCCAGGATTGAACCAGACCGCGCGCAGTCCCGCCTGTTGTGCTCCGGCGATGTCGTCCTCGGCATGATCGCCGATATGTACCGCCTGCTCGGGGAGAGCGCCGCCCAGCCGCAGGGCTTGTCGGAACGGGTGCGGGTCGGGCTTGCCGATGCCGAGCTCCTCGGCACAGAGGGTGAACTGGAAATAGTCGGCCAGGCCCAGACGGCGCACGTCGGCGTTGCCGTTGGTGATCACGCCAAGGGTGTAGTGATTGGCCAGAAACTCCAGCGTGGGCTGCACGTCCGGGAAAATCTCGACCTCGTGGCGCGCATCGAGAAACACCTGAAAAGCCCGCTCGGCCAGTTCGTCCGCTTCCTCACGAGGGTAGCCTGCATCACCCAGCGCGTGCTGCAGGATGCGCCGACGCAGTTCGCTGACACGATGACGCAGCGTCGGCTCACGCTCGACCAGCATGCGCCGGATCGCGCCCAGCGCCTCGACGGGAAACTCGCCCAGGCGCGGCGCGTGCTTGGCCAGCCAGTCGCGCAGCACGGTTTCCGCGCTCTGAATGGCCGGCTTGGTTTCCCAGAACGTGTCGTCCAGGTCGAAAGTGATCAGGCGGATGTTCATGTGTCGGAATCCTGCTTGCGCTTGGCGCGCGGATGCGCCTGGTCATAGACCTTGGCCAGGTGCTGAAAGTCCAGGTGGGTATAGATCTGCGTGGTGCCGATGTCGGCGTGGCCGAGCAACTCCTGGACCGAGCGCAGATCCTGAGAAGACTCCAGCATGTGGCTGGCGAAGCTGTGACGCAGCATGTGCGGATGCAAGTGCTGGCCAAGCTCGCGCACCCCGGCCTGGCGCACCCGCATCTGCACCGCACGGGCGCCGAGACGCCGGCCCTGTTGGCCGATGAATACTGCGCTATCGCTTGGGTTGGCCAGCGCCCGGAGGGGCAGCCAGGCCCGCAGCGCCTCGCGGGCCTTGCTTCCGACCGGCAGCTCACGTGCCTTGTTGCCCTTGCCGAGCACGCGTACCAGCCCTGCGGGCAGGTCCAGCTGTTCAAGATTCAAGCCGACCAGCTCGGACAGGCGCAGGCCGGATGAATAGAACAGCTCCAGCATCGCCTGATCGCGCCGCGCGATGAAATCGTCCTCGACGCCGCCATCGAGCAGCTGCATGGCGCGATCGGTATCCAGCAGGCGCGGCAGCCGGCGTTCGCCTTTCGGTGCGGACAGCCCGGTAGCCGGGTCGTGTTCGCAGAGCCGCTCCTGATTGAGGTAGCGATACAGCCCGCGTACCGATGACAGGAGGCGTGCGAGGCTGCGGCTGGATTGACCCTGGCGATGCAGTTCGCCCACCAGCTGGCGAAGGTGCCGGCTCTGCAGGGCGGACCAATCGAGGATCTGCTCGCGTTCGCAGTACGCCAGCAGCTTGTTCAGGTCGCGCCGGTAGCCCTCCAGCGAGTGGGCCGAGAGCTGCCGGGCGCTGCGCAGATGTTCGAAGTAGGCATCAAGGGCAGTTTCAAGCGTCACACTGGGCTCCCCATATGCACGTACGGCCGCGCCGATGCGTTGCCGCAGCTACAAGCGTCAGCGTACCGAACGCAGAGGGGTGCCGAAGCGCGGCAGCACCCGGGTCAACACTTCGGCGATATAGCCGAGAAACAGCGTGCCCAGCGAGCTCTTGTAGTGCTGCGGGTCCGGGCTGCCGATGGCCAGCACGCCCTGTTGATTGTTCAGGCTGACCACCGCGGCGGAGCCGACGCTGCCGCCATCTTCGCCGAACAGGAAACTCAGTTCGTGCGGACGCAGCACGCCGCAGATGGTCTTGCCGCCGTCGAGCAGGCCGCCGATGCTCTGCTGCGCCTCGCCGGTGCTGACGCAGCGGCCCACCGGCAGTGTCGCGTCGCTGAACAGGATGAGGCTGACGTAGGGCACCTGGAACTCGTGGCGCAGGCTGTCTTCCACCGCGCTGACCACTTCTTCCAGGCTGCTGGCGTCGAGCAGGTCGAGCACCAGGCGGCGGGTCTTGTCGAACAGCCGATCATTGTCACGCGCGACGTCCATCAACTGCGACAGCCGATGGCGCATCTCGATGTTGCGCTCGCGCAGCAGCTTGACCTGGCGCTCCACCAGCGACACCGCGGTGCCCGGCTGATGGGGAATGCGCAGCTCGGGGATCAGCTCGTCGTGGTCGACGAAGAATTCCGGATGGGCGCGCAGGTAAGCGGCGACGGCTTCGGCGTCGGGTAGCGGGGTGCTGCCCTGAGTCTGGTCGGTCATAGGCGAACCTGTCCTTCAAATACACGAACGGCGGGGCCGGTCATCATAACCGGCTGCCCCGGACCTGCCCATTCGATGGACAGACGGCCACCCGGCAGCTCGATCTGCACTGGCGAGTCCATCCAGCCCTGGCGAATCGCCGCGACCGCAGCCGCGCAGGCGCCGGTGCCGCAGGCCTGGGTCTCCCCGGCGCCGCGTTCCCATACGCGCAGCCGCGCATGGCGGCGGTCGACCACCTGCAGGAAGCCGACATTGACCCGCTGCGGAAAGCGCGGGTGATGCTCTATCTTCGGCCCCAGCTCATGCACCGGCGCCTGCTCGACGCTGTCGACGCGCAGCACTGCGTGGGGGTTGCCCATGGATACGGCGGCCAGCTCTACACGCTGGTCATCGACGTCGAGCGGATAGCTCAGGGCTTCCTGCTCGGCCTGGAACGGAATCTCGGCCGGCACCAGTCGCGGCGGGCCCATGTCGACGCGGATCTGGCCATCGGGGCGGATATCCAGCTCGATGATGCCGCCCTTGGTTTCGACCTTGATCTTGCGCTTGACGGTCAGGCGCTTGTCGACCACGAAGCGGGCGAAGCAGCGTGCGCCGTTGCCGCACTGCTCCACTTCCGAGCCGTCGGAATTGAAGATGCGATAGCGGAAATCCACGTCCGGATTCTGCGGCGGCTCGACGATCAGCAGCTGATCGAAGCCGACACCGGTGTGGCGGTCGCCCCACTGCTTGGCGTGCTTGGGCTGGATGTGCGCGTGCTGGCTGACCAGGTCGATGACCATGAAGTCGTTGCCCAGACCGTGCATCTTGGTAAAGCGCAGAAGCATGATCTTGGCCTCAAGTGGGCAGCAGGCTTTCGCCGGCGTACAGCTCCTGAACGCTCTCGCGACGGCGCACTTCGAAGGCCTGGTCACCATCCACCAGCACCTCGGCGGCGCGGCCGCGGGTGTTGTAGTTGGAGCTCATGACAAAGCCGTAGGCGCCGGCCGAACACACCGCCAGCAGATCGCCTTCGACCAGCGCCAGCTCGCGATCCTTGGCGAGGAAATCGCCGGTCTCGCAGATCGGCCCGACGATGTCGTAGCGACGGGTATCGCCTTCGTGCGGCTGCACCGCGACCACATTCATCCAGGCCTCGTACAGCGCCGGACGGATCAGGTCGTTCATCGCCGCATCGACGATGGCAAAATCCTTGTGCGCGGTGTGCTTGAGGTATTCCACGCGGGTCAGCAGCACGCCGGCGTTGGCGACGATGGAGCGGCCCGGCTCGAACACCAGTGCCAGCCCGCGGCCTTCGATGCGCTGGCGCACGGCCTGGATGTAGTCGCCGGCCAGCGGCGGCTGCTCGTCGCGATAACGCACGCCAAGGCCGCCACCGAGGTCGAGGTGACGGATCTGGATGCCACGTGCGGCGAGCCGATCGACCAGCGCCAGCAGGCGGTCGAGGGCATCGAGGAAGGGCGGCAGGCTGGTCAGCTGCGAACCGATGTGGCAGTCGACGCCGACCACGTCCAGGTTCGGCAGCTCGGCGGCCCGGGCGTAGACCGCCTCGGCGTTGTCGATATCGATGCCGAACTTGTTCTCTTTCAGACCGGTGGAGATATATGGATGGGTACCGGCATCCACGTCCGGATTGACCCGCAGCGACACCGGCGCCTTCATGCCCAGCTCGGCGGCAACCTGCTGCAGGCGCTCCAGTTCGTCGGTGGATTCGACGTTGAAGCAGTGCACGCCGACTTCCAGCGCGCGGCGCATGTCGTCGCGGGTCTTGCCGACGCCGGAGAAGACGATGCGACCCGGCTCGCCACCGGCCGCCAGTACGCGCTCGAGTTCCCCGCGCGAAACGATGTCGAAGCCGGCGCCGAGACGCGCCAGCACGTTCAGCACGCCCAGGTTGGAATTGGCTTTGACGGCGAAGCAGACCAGGTGCGGCATGCCATCCAGCGCATCGGCATAGGCCCGGTACTGGGCTTCGATGTGGGCGCGGGAATAGACGTAGGTCGGGGTGCCGAAGCGTTGCGCGAGTGCGGGCAGTGCCACGCCTTCCGCGAAGAGTTGACCGTCGCGGTACGAGAAGGCCTCCATGAACAGCCTCCTTTAGAGTTCGAAACGGTCTTTGGAACGTTCTTTGACGGTCTGCTCGTCATCCGGCAGGTACAGCGGACCTTTCTGGCCACAACCGCTGAGCGCGGCGGCGAAGACGGCAAGGGCGATGAAGGGAAGCAGAAGGCGCTTCATGGGGGCTGGAATCCTTGAAAAATCTAATCGCCGGAGTATACCCAGCACCCGGCAGATTGCCTATGCGAGCAGCACGTCACACGGCGGCGTTGCTGGCCGCCGGCTCGCTTGATCCGGGCGGGGCCTGCTAAGCTCGCCGCCGTTGAGCGCGGCCTCGTCGCGCGCAGAACAATTCGAGGATGTCTTGCATGAGCCTGAGTGAAGCCCGTTATCACGATCTGGTCGATGCCGTACAGGAGAGCGTCGAGGACGTATTCGACGACACCAACCTGGATGTCGACCTGGAAAACTCCGGTGGCGTGCTGACCGTTCGCTTCGACAATGGCAGCCAGCTGATCCTCAGCCGTCAGCCTGCGCTGCGCCAGCTGTGGGTGGCGGCGCGCTCCGGTGGCTTTCATTTCGACTATGACGAGGGCAGCCAGTTGTGGTTGTGCGATGCCAGTGGCGAACGGCTCGGTGAGTTGCTTTCGCGGGTCACGCTGGAGCAGGGCGGCGAGTCGCTGGAGTTCGAGGATTTGTGACGCCAGCGCCGCGCAGGCCCCGTATTCCGGGGGCTGTCGGCAGGGGCCTTGCTTATTCGGGCTGCTGTGATAGTGTCTCTCGCAGGTCAACAAAACCCCGCCTTCGGGCGGGGTTTTGCTTTTTTCGTGTTTTATTTTTCGCAGGAGCTTGCCAGAACCCATGACCAGTGCACCGCCGATCATCCTTACCAAACTCGATCTGCAGCGCCTCGAGCGGCTGCTCGACAGTCTGGACGACTACGGTCCGGCCGCCGAAGCGCTCGAGCAGGAACTGTCGCGGGCGCAGATCGTGGAACGCAGCGAGATGCCTGCCGGTGTCGTGACCATGAACTCGCGTGTGCATTGCCGCGATGAAGGCAGTGGTAAGGACTACCACCTGACGCTGGTCTACCCACACGATGCCGGCAAGGAAGGCACTGTATCGGTGCTCGCCCCGGTCGGCACTGCGCTGCTGGGTATGAGCGTCGGCCAGCACATCGACTGGCCGGCCCCCGGCGGCAAGATGATCAAGCTCACCCTGCTGGCCATCGAATACCAGCCCGAAGCGGCCGGCGATCCGTTCTGACGGGCAGCGCTTGCGAAATGATCAGCCCGGCCGCCGCTGCGCTCGGGCTGGTAACAGCTTCCGGCAGCTCTGCCTCTCTTGAAGCAATAACCGTTCGATAGCACTGCACCCTGCTGCTGGTTCGTCGGGCCGGAACCTCGCGCCGCGACGTTCGCTGAGGCCGCCGCCAGTTTCCCTCTATTGTTCCAACACCGCGTTCAGTGCCGCCTCCAGCCGCGACTTGTAACGCAGGTATTGCACCGTCTGGCTACGGCCGCTTCCGTGTAAACCGGAGAGGTCAAGATCGGTGATGTAACAGGGGTAGCGTTCGCCCGCGCGGCGGTGTGCGAGGATCGTGCGCGCCACGGCGGCGAACAGGTCTGTACCGTACTCCAGACCGGAAAACTCCTGCTGGTTGCAGTACAGCGTGACCTGGGAGCGGCCGTTCTCGCTCGCATCGACGATGGCTTGCACGTCATAGAACGGATCGTTGATCTCGCCTTGCGGCAGCGGCCGGCGTTCCAGCTGCGCTGGTTGCGTGGTGCTGGCGGGGCGGATGCGGTAGATCAGGATTGCCGGATCGGTGGTCTCCGCCATGGTGGCGGTCTGCTGCGCCCTGCGCCGATAGAGCATCGATTCGAGAAAGCGCAGCAATGGCTTGAGCAGCGAACGCTCGTCGCGATAAGGCAACGTCTGCTGCCAGAGCGCGTTGCATTCGTCGAGTACGCTCAGCTCCGCCGTTTCGCCCAGGCTACGGTAGAACACCTGCAGGCAGCCCGGGCGGCCTTGGGCCAGCATCAGCGCCAGTTCCTCACCCTCCAGCGCCTTGCGATCGAGCTGCAGCGGGCTGTAGGCGTGGTGCGCCTCGGCGAGATGTTCAACCAGCGCGTCGCGGTCGTTCAGGCTGCTCACGCGCAGGCTGTCATGGTCACGCTGCAGCACGTGGAAGTGCTGACGGACCTGCAGCAGGTAGCGGGCAGTCGGGGCGGCGTCGAGGCTGGCGTACGCATCGTGGAATATTTCTTCGACGCGCCGGCCGATGGCCTGGCCGCGGTTGCGGGCGAAGCAGAATACCTGCAGCTGCGGCTCCGTCTCGCGTGTCGTCTGCTCGACATAGTCGCGCAGGCATTGCGGCAGGGCTGTCGGTCCCTCGTAGCGGGTCACCATCAGCTCGTTCCAGCTGTTGAGGGTGACCTGATCGATGCTCAGTACGAGGTTTTCCGGTGCCGCCTTCTGGATGGCCTGTTCGGCGATCGTCGGCTGCTCCGGTGCAAGCTGCATCGGATCCAGCCCGACATTGACCAACAGCAGTACGCGGCTGGGGCGGCAGGCGGCGAGCAGCGCTTCCTCGCTGACCGGCTGCAGGGGCAGGGGCAGTACGCGGCGCAGGTCGCTGAACAGCGCGAACAGCTCTGCCTCGCTCAGGCCGCTGTCGCCGGGAAACAGCGACAGGTGGGTACTGGCATCGACGACACCGTTGCGATGGCACCAGGCGAGCAGCGCGACGAGTTCGCGCGCGCGCTTGAGCGGGGCGTAATTGGACAGCTCAGGTGCCGTGAGCTGCCCCTGGTAGAGCGACCAATGGGCATCGCCTGCGGCATCGTAGCTGTGGACGAGCGTCAGGCTGTCTTCGCTCATGTCGGGCGATATGCCGAGGTTGATCACCTCCACCTTGCCGGCCTTGCGCTCGATGGCGGCGTACAGGCGGCGCCCCAGTACGCCGAGGTCGCGGCTGGTGAGCGCGCTGGTCGCCTGCAGGCGACGGGTGAACTCACTGAGAAAGCGGTAGCCATAGGTCAGCTCGTTGACCAGCGCGCGGCGCTCCTGGCTGACCTGCCGGACCTTCCAGCGGCTGCGGTTGTCGAGCAGGGAGAACTGTTTTTCGTCCCAACGCCAGTCACGGGTAAAACGTTCCAGCAGGATGCGCTGCCAGCTCTTGCTGCGGTTGACCGGTGGCCGGCTCAGTGGTCGGTTGATCTTTAGATACAGGCAACGTCGGGCCAGCTCCAGGCGCTCACGGTCGCCGCGCTCACTGAGGTAGCGTTCGATGGCCTGGTAGGCAGCGATGTAGGGGTCGAGTTCGTCCAGCGCGTCGAGGCGACCCTGATAGATGGCTTGCTTGAAATCCAGCGCCAGGCAGCGCAACTGTGGGTACTGGCTGGCGTAGACCTCGACCAGCAGCAGCTTGAACAGCGACTTGTAGGGCGCGTCGATGGCCTTGTACAGCTGCCAGAGGCCGGCGCCGACGAACTCCCCGGGCGGCACCTGGCCAAGGTGGCCGAGATCGAGCACTTCGTCGGCGCGCACGAAGCGCTTGGCCAGCAGCGTCGCGACGTATTCGGCGTAGCGATGCTCTTCGTAATCCGGCACCAGCCACCAGAGTGGTGTGCGGCCACCGAGCCAGAGCGCGGTGCGGTAGAACTCGTCGAGCAACAGGTAATGCTGGGTGGTGCCGCAGTCATCGGAAGTCAGCTTGGCTTCGCGCTGGCCCTGGGTGAAGCGCTGCGGGTCGACCAGAAAGAAGTGCGCCTCGCTGCCCTGGCTCGCGGCCCAGCTGCGTAGCAGCTCGCATTTGCGGTGCAGTTCGTCGATCTGCTGCGTCGTCAGCTCCGGATCATGGCAGACCCAAACATCCAGATCGCTGTGCTCATCCTGCGCGACGGTGCCCAGACTACCCATCAGGAACAGGCCAAGGATGGGTTGGAGTGTCTTGCCGCGCAGCGGTTTGTAGGCGAACGAGCGGCTCAGGCGCTGGGCTTCGGCCAGTTGCTCGGCATCCGGCTCGAAATGGGCCAGCCCGGCGGGAGTGCTTGCCGAGACATAGCCGGGCAGTATCGGATGGTTGACGTGAAACAACAGCGGCAGCAGCTTGAGTACCTGCTGCTGTCGGGTCGACATGGCCTGAGCGGCGCGCTCCAGACGTGCACTGTTGATGGCCAGAAAGCGCGCCCGCAGCGTGGCCAGCACCTTGCGGTCGATGCCGTCTTCGAGAATCGGGTGGATGTGCTGGGTGCGGGTCATGGTGGTTCGTGCAGGCGAGGCTAACCCCTGTTCATCGGCCACTTGGCGTGCGGCTTGAGGCGGGGCGCAAGTTTGCCAGCAGTGAGCGACCAACGGCCAGGGCCGGCATCATCCGTAACCCTGGACTGGCGAAGCGGAACGGCAATGCGGTATCAGGCCGTGGCGGTTTCCGAGAGGATGGTAAGCAGGGTCTGCGCCTGTTCAGCGGCATCGCGGCCAAGGCTGGTGAGGTAGCCACCATCGTTCTGGGTGATCAGGCCCTTGGCGTGGAGGCGGCCGAAAGCGGCGATGGTGGACGGGCTAGCATCGTGATGCACTTTCAGCCCTTCCTGCAGGTTTTCCAGATTGAACTGGCAAAGCACTTCCAGTTCGGCGACCAACTCAGGGGTGTACGACATGCTCGCTCCTCGGGTGGTGGGCTCATGCCCTGTCCGCTGAGTGTAGATGCTGGCGGCGACCCTGCCTTGATCCAGGTCCTATTCGGATGCCTGCGGCAGTTCCGGCAGCTTGCGTAGCATGGCCTCGTAGGCCGCACCGTCGAAGGGGCGGTCTTCGCTGAGCATCGCGCGGATCTCGTGGGCGAGGACCAGCGCCATCATCTGCAGGCATTCGTCGCGCTCGTAGCCGACCAGCGTCAGCTTGTTCAGCGTGGCCTGGGTGGCCGCGGGCTCGCCGGCTTCAAGCTGATTCTCGATCGCCTGGATCAGGGTTTCTTCGGCGAACGCTTCATCTTCATCGTTGCTAGGGGTGTCTTGCGCCATGGCAGGGGTCTCGTCGAGCGGGGCCGGATTTTCTGCGTCCAGCTGGCATATCGTGCAGCTGCCGTCATCCGGGCGGTTGGTTTCGACGTAGCGTACCCGGCGCTGAGCGGCCTGGCGATCGGCATCGACGCGATAGCGGGGGCGGTCTGGATCGGACATGGGTTCCTCCATACGGATGCATCCAGCTAAGCACCGGCTGCCCCGTGAAGCAATGCCGCGGCGCGTCAGTCCATCAGGCTCAAGGCCAGGCAGAGCAGGCCGAATGCGCTCCAGACCAGCGAGAAGATGATCGGTGTGCGCAGCGAGAACAGCAAGGTGCGCTTGTAGCGAGGCCCGCCGACCGGGCTGCTGCCTTCGCCGAACAGGGCCGATTCGTTGTTCGGCAGCATGCCGACGCGGCCTTCGAGCTGCAGCAGCTCCGACTGTTTCTGATGCCAGCGTTCGATGACGTCGAAGTTGGACTTGATGCCGGGCATCGCGTGCAGCGACGTGACCAGGCCGAGCACCGAGAGAATCGCCGGCACCACCAGACGGAACAGTTCACCCCACTCAGGGTTGCTGTTGGCCATCGATGAGGCGAAGGCAATCATCAGGAACGACTGTGACGACAGGTAGGCGCTGGTGCGTTCGGCCAGCAGCGAGGATTCGAAATGGATTTCAGAGCGGTAGAAGATCAGGCGTTCCTTGGGCGAGTCGAAGAGCTCGGCGCCCTGGGTGTCCTGGTTCAGCAGCAGGGTGCGCAGGTCGGTCATGCAGGCCTCGGCGAATGCGGCGGCGGACATGGGGGAGTCGCCGGCGGTTGCATGTAGGTCAAGCTTAATGCGCGAGAGTTCCGGTCGATGACTCAGCGGCCAGCTTCACCGCGATGGCTGTCCGCGTGTGCCTCGCGACAACGCCAGAGCAGCAGGGTCAGCGCCAGAAAGGCCAGCGACCAGCAGCCGGCGGCGAGCAGTAGCCAGCCCTGCTGAGGCTGATTCAATAGGGCGGGCAGCACCCGTGCCAGCGCCGCCAGGCTGATCAGCAGCGCCACCGGCTGTATCCAAGGCTGCGCCGCGGGATCGCGGAAACGGTAGATCAGCCGGGTGCGGGCCATCACCGTGAAAGTCAGGCTGCTCAGCGCGCCGACGGTCAAAGCGTGCAGCGTTGCGTTCAGTGGTAGCGTCGGTAGCAGCGTTCCCAGGCCAAGCAATAGCAGGCCAATGGCGAGCCAGGCATAGCCGAGCAGCAGGGTCAGGAGGTCCGAGCGTGCGCAGCGCCAGGGTTGCCAGCGCAGCAGGCGGATGGCCGTGAGCAGGGCGGCGGCGACCAGTACGGCGCCGGTCAGTTGCCGGGTGAGCGGCCAGGGCAGGAGATTCAGCAGCAGGGCGATGCCGAGCAGGATCAGCACGGCGCCTTCGGTATGCGGCTGCACTCGCGCATCCAGTCGCCAGCCCTGGCTCTGCGCGTTACCGGCAATGGCTGGCGCGATGATTCGTCCGCCCATGAAGAACATCAGGATGGCGACCAGTAGCAGCGCCTCCTCCAGCATGAGCCGGTCGAAGCCAGCTGCAAAGCTGCCGCTGGCGATGGCGCTGAGCAGGCCAAGTCCGGCAACCACCGGGGCAACCGTCTGGTTGCGCCATTTTTTCGCGGCGCCGAGAAAGCGCGGCAACACATTCCAGGCAAGTCCGGCAGCAAAGACGCCGGCGCTGGCCAGTGCCAGCCACGAACCTGGCCAAAGCAGGAAACCGAGGCGCGCCAATGCCCAGCAGCCGAGTAGCGCAAGGGTAAAGCGCAGTGGCTGTGGGCCGAGCAGGTAGCCGGCGATCACCGCGAGTGCAAAGCCGAAGAGCATCTCGTGGGCGTGACCGGCGGATGTGGCGAGCCCGGGCATCGCGGGAAGCAGACCAAGTAGCGCCAGTACCGAATACGGCAGGATCAGCGCCGCGTAGAGCGCGGCAGCCGGGAAGAACCAGGCGTTGGCAAACGGCAGGCGCGCCTTGTGCGGCGACAGCGCAGCGGCTGACGCAGACGAGTTCGAACGATCGCTCAACCCGCCGCGAACTCTGACAGTGCGTCGCCGGTCAGGCGGTAGCCGATCCACTCGTTCTGCGGCCGGGCACCGATGGATTCGTAGAAGTCGATGGCCGGCTGATTCCAGTCCAGCACCGACCACTCGAAGCGCCCGCAGTCGCGTGCCACCGCCAGTTGGGCCAGATGCCGCAGCAGTGCCTTGCCGGCGCCGATGCCGCGCTGCTGCGGGGTGACGTACAGGTCTTCCAGATACAGGCCGTGCTTGCCCAGCCAGGTCGAGTAGTTGAAGAAGTACACCGCGTAGCCGATCGGCTCGCCGTCCAGCTCGCAGATCAAACCATGGGCGCTGCTGCCGTCGGCGAACAGGCTGTTCTCGATGCCGGCGACGTCGGTCTTGACCTCGTGCTCGGCCTTTTCATAGATGGCCAGATCGGTGATGAAGCGCAGGATCAGTGCGGCGTCTTCGCGAACCGCGGGGCGAATGCCGAGGGACATCTCAATCTTCCTGAACGGGAGAGGGTGAGCGCATTGTTGCGCCAGTTGGCGGGCTTGTGAGGATGGTGATCGCCTGCCGCTTGAACCGCACATTGGCCCGGCGGCGGCCACCGAGCTGCAGGGCCAGACGGCGCGACAACCCGGCTCTGCCGCACGCTGAATAGCCGACCGCAAGCGGTCGGCCGACTCCGGTCAGCGGGACGCGAGCAGCGCCTGGCCGCGCTTGACCGCGGCGCGCACCTGATTAGGCGCCGTACCGCCGATATGGTCACGGGCGTTGACCGAGCCTTCCAGGGTCAGTACGGCGAACACATCGTCAGCGATCTGATCGCTGAACTGACGCAGCTCGTCGAGGCTCATCTCGGCCAGGTCCTTGCCGGTCTGCACGCCGTACTTCACCGCATGGCCGACGATCTCGTGGCAGTCGCGGAAGGGCAGGCCTTTGCGCACCAGGTAGTCGGCTAGATCCGTGGCGGTGGAGAAGCCGCGCAACGCCGCCTCGCGCATGATCTCGCGCTTGGGCTTGATCGCCGGAACCATGTCGGCAAAGGCGCGCAGGCTGTCGCGCAGGGTGTCGGCGGCGTCGAACAGCGGCTCCTTGTCTTCCTGGTTGTCCTTGTTGTAGGCCAGCGGCTGGCCCTTCATCAGCACCAGCAGGCCTGCCAGCGCGCCAAATACGCGGCCGGTCTTGCCGCGCACCAGCTCGGGCACGTCCGGGTTCTTCTTCTGCGGCATGATCGAGGAGCCGGTGCAGAAGCGATCGGGCAGGTCGATGAACTGGAACTGCGCGCTGGTCCAGAGCACCAGCTCTTCGGAGAAGCGCGACAGGTGCATCATCGCCAGCGAGGCGGCGGCACAGAATTCGATGGCGAAGTCGCGATCGGAAACGCCATCCAGCGAGTTGCCGGAGATCGCTTCGAAACCCAGCAGTTCGCAGGTGATTTCCCGCTGGATCGGATAGGTGGTACCGGCCAGTGCAGCCGAACCCAGCGGCATGCGGTTGGTGCGCTTGCGGCAGTCGACCAGGCGTTCGTAGTCGCGGCTGAGCATCTCGAACCAGGCCAGCAGATGGTGGCCGAAGGTCACCGGCTGGGCGGTCTGCAGGTGGGTGAAACCGGGCATGATGGTGTCGGCTTCGGCTTCGGCGAGACCCAGCAGACCCTGCTGCAGACGGGTGATTTCGCCGAGGATCAGGTCGATTTCGTCACGCAGCCACAGGCGGATGTCGGTGGCGACCTGGTCGTTGCGCGACCGGCCGGTGTGCAGCTTCTTGCCGACGATGCCGATGCGGTCGGTCAGGCGCGCCTCGATGTTCATGTGCACGTCTTCCAGGTCGACGCGCCAGTCGAAGGTGCCGGCCTCGATCTCGCTCTGGATATCCTTGAGGTTGGTGATGATCTGCTCGCGCTCATCGGCGCTCAGCACGCCGGCCTTTTCCAGCATGGTGGCGTGGGCGATCGAGCCCATGATGTCGTGGCGGTAGAGGCGCTTGTCGAACTCGACGGAGGCGGTGAATCGGGCGACGAAGGCGTCGACGGGCTCGCTGAAACGGCCGCCCCAGGACTGATTGGTCTTGTCGGTGCTCATGAATGCGCTCGCTGAAATCCGAAGGCTGAGGAAAGGCGGCGATGATAACAGGGATGGTGCTGCGGGCGGGCACACCGGACGCAGCCGTGGGAAGGGTGAGCTGGCTGGCAAATCCGCACGATTTCGCCTTCGCCGGCGGGTGCTTGGCTTGCCGTCACCGAGGCGTGCAAGGAAACTCCCGGCAGGTCGATCTATAGGCTGATCCGCGTGAAATCCACCGCCGTATCCGATGATTTCTTCGTTCCTGAGCTGTGCCAGCCCGAGGCCTTGCTCGGCCTTGTCCTGCTCGCCGAGCTGCTGGTGTTCGTGCTGGTACTGGCCGAGCCGATGCAGCCAGGCTTCGACTGGATGCGCCTGGCGCTGACCTCGTTGTTCGTGCAGTGGATCGTGCTGCTGTCGGCCGGCACCATGTGCCTGCTGCGTCCGCTGTTGGCGCGGCTCCGCGCGGCGTTGGCCGGGCTGGCGTGCTGCGCGCTGGTGGTCGGGCTGACCCTGGCCTGCACCGCCGTGGCCGATATCTACCAGCTCGGTGGCCCGATCTCGCGTGACGGCGAGGTCAACCTTTACCTGCGGCACGCGCTGATCAGCCTGATCATGTCGGGCCTGCTGCTACGTTATTTCTATCTGCAAAGCCAGTGGCGGCGGCAGGAGCAGGCCGAGCTGCGGGCGCGGATCGAATCGCTGCAGGCGCGCATTCGTCCGCATTTCCTGTTCAACAGCCTCAACAGCATTGCCGCGCTGGTGGCCAGCGATCCGGCCAAGGCCGAGCAGGCGGTGCTGGACCTGTCCGACCTGTTTCGCGCCAGTCTTGCGCGGCCGGGCACGCTGGTGGCCTGGCGTGACGAACTGGAGCTGTCGCGCCGCTACTTGTCGATCGAACAGTACCGTTTGGGTGACCGGCTACAGATGGACTGGCGGGTCGACAGCGTGCCGGACGACCTGCCGATTCCGCAGCTGACGCTGCAGCCGCTGCTGGAGAATGCGCTGGTCTATGGCATTCAGCCACGTATCGACGGCGGTTTGGTCAGCGTAACCGCTGAATATGTCGATGGTGTGTTTCAGTTGGTGGTCAGCAACCCGTTCGATGAAACCGCTCAAGCGCAGGCTTCACGGGGTACGCGGCAGGGTTTGCAGAACATCGACGCACGATTAGCGGCACTTTTCGGTCCGCTAGCGAGTCTCAGCGTGGAGCGCCGTGAAGGCCGCCATTACACATGTCTACGCTATCCATGTGCGAGACAAACGCAGGAAGCCAGATCTATATGAATGTCCTGATTGTCGATGACGAACCTCTAGCCCGCGAGCGCCTCAGCCGACTGGTAGGTGACCTCGACGGCTATCGTGTCCTCGAGCCTGCTGCCAGCAATGGCGAAGAAGCACTGACGCTGATCGAGGAACTGCGCCCTGATATCGTGCTGCTGGATATCCGCATGCCCGGGCTCGATGGTCTGCAGGTTGCAGCCAAGCTTTGCGAGACGGATGCGCCGCCAGCGGTGATTTTCTGTACTGCCCATGATGAATTCGCCCTGGATGCCTTCCAGGTCAGCGCGGTTGGCTATCTGGTCAAGCCGGTGCGCCCGGAGCACCTGTCCGAGGCGCTGAAGAAGGCCGAGCGGCCCAATCGCGTTCAGCTCGCTGCCTTGACCCGCCCGGCTGCGGTGTCCGGTGCCGGTCCGCGCAGCCACATCAGCGCGCGCACCCGCAAGGGCATCGAGCTGATTCCGCTGGATCAGGTGATCTACTTCATCGCCGACCACAAGTACGTCACCCTGCGCCACGTTGGTGGCGAGGTGCTGCTGGACGAGCCGCTCAAATCCCTTGAAGACGAGTTCGGCGAGCGCTTCGTGCGCATCCATCGCAACGCGCTGGTGTTCCGCGATCGGATCGAGCGTCTGCAACGCACGCCGCTCGGCCACTTCCAGCTGTTCCTCAAGGGGCTCGACGGCGAGGCGCTAACCGTGAGTCGGCGTCATGTGGCCGGCGTGCGCAAGTTGATGCAGAACCTCTGAGCCAGCACGGCTCGCTGCGTTGGTGACCGTCAGCTGGTACGGCTGGCGGGCTCCGGCGTGGTGGCATGACAGCGCGCTTTACTTGATTCCGGCCAACCCAGGCTGGTTGTCCGGCCTGTTATCATCGCCGGCAATTCACTGTTCTGGAATTGTCCATGTCTCGCGAAATTCGCATCGCCACCCGCAAGAGTGCCCTGGCCCTGTGGCAGGCCGAATACGTCAAGGCGCGCTTGGAGGCGTCGCACCCGGGGCTCAAGGTCAGCCTGGTGCCGATGGTCAGCCGCGGCGACAAGCTGCTCGACGCGCCGCTGGCGAAGATTGGCGGCAAGGGTCTGTTCGTCAAGGAACTGGAAACGGCACTGATGGAGAACGAAGCGGACATCGCCGTGCACTCCATGAAGGACGTGCCGATGGAATTTCCCGAAGGGCTGGGCCTGTACTGCATCTGCGAGCGTGAAGATCCGCGCGATGCCTTCGTCTCTAATCACTTCGACGACCTCGATGCGCTGCCGCCCGGCAGCGTGGTCGGCACCTCGTCGCTGCGTCGCCAGGCCCAGCTGCTGGCGCGGCGGCCGGACCTGAAAATCCAGTTCCTGCGCGGCAACGTCAACACCCGACTGGCCAAGCTCGATGCAGGTGAGTACGACGCCATCATCCTCGCTGCCGCCGGGCTGATTCGCCTTGGCTTCGGTGACCGCATCCGTTCCAGCATCGGCGTCGACGAGAGCCTGCCGGCCGGCGGTCAGGGCGCAGTCGGCATCGAGTGCCGCACCACCGACAGCGAGCTGCATGCGCTGCTGGAGTGCCTGAACCACGCCCCGACCGCGACCCGTGTGGTCGCCGAGCGCGCCCTGAACAAGCGCCTGAACGGCGGCTGCCAGGTGCCGATCGCCTGTTACGCGGTGCTCGAAGGCGAGCAGCTGTGGTTGCGCGGATTGGTCGGCCAGCCGGACGGCACCGTGCTGCTGCGCGCCGAGGGCCGTGCGCCCGCCGCCGATGCCGAGGCGTTGGGCGTGCAGGTCGCCGAGGAGCTGCTGGCCCAGGGTGCCGAGCAGATCCTCAAGGCGGTCTATGGCGAGGCTGGTCACGCGTGACTGGCTGGCGCCTGCTGCTGACCCGGCCGGCCGAAGAATGCGAGGCGCTGGCGGCAACACTCGCCGAAGCCGGTGTGCACAGCGCCAGTCTGCCGCTGCTGGCGATCGAGCCGTTGCCGGAAACGGCCGAGCAGCGTGCGGCGATCCTCGAGCTGGATCGCTATTGCGCCGTCATCGTGGTCAGCAAACCGGCTGCCCGGCTGGGCCTCGAGCTGCTCGACCGCTATTGGCCGCAGCCCCCGTTCGGTCAAGCCTGGTTCAGCGTTGGTGCCGCCACCGGGGCAATCCTCGAAGCCTATGGGCTGGATGTCAGCTGGCCCGAGCGGGGTGACGACAGCGAGGCGCTGCTGGCGCTGCCGCAGTTGGAACACGCGCTGGCCCGGCCCGATCCGAAGGTGCTGATCCTGCGTGGCGAGGGTGGCCGCGAGTTTCTCGCCGAGACATTGCGTGCGCGCGGGGTGCAGGTGGATATCCTCGAACTGTACCGGCGCTACCTGCCCGATTACCCCGTGGGAACACTTGCCGCCACGCTCCGCTCGGAACGGCTCAACGGCCTGGTGGTCAGCAGTGGGCAGGGTCTGCTGTCGCTGCATGAGCTGGCAGCCGATACCTGGCCCGAATTGTCTGAGCTACCCTTGTTCGTACCCAGCCCGCGGGTGGCGGAGATGGCTCGACAGTTGGGCGCCAAACGAATTGTGGATTGCCGCGGCGCAGGAGCTGCGGCCTTGCTGGCGGCCTTGCGGGAAACCGCGGTGGCCGCTTCCTGATGCAAAGGATGGAAACGTGAGCGAAGCAGATTCCAAGAAAGAACCGCTGCAACCCCCCGCCAGTGAGCCGACTCCAGCCGTCGAGCACGCCAAGTCGTCCAAGACGGCCCCGTCCAAGCCTGTCGCCAGTGGCGGCGCCAAGTCCCTGGCAATCGTGGCGCTGCTGGTCGGGCTGGGTGGCGTGGCGCTCGCTGGTTACGGCGTCTGGCAGCTGCAGCAGCTCGGCGCTCAGGAAGGCCAGCGACTCGAAGCCATGCAAGGCACCGCCGAACAGACGCGTCAGCTGGCCGAGCGCGAGCGTCAGATGGCGGCACGCCTTGGTCGTCTGGAGCAGTTGCCGTCGGCGAGTGAGTTGGAGGAGCGGCGGCGTATGCTGGCGACGCTGCAGAGCGATCAGCAGCGCCTTTCCGGCCGGGTCGAGCAGGTGCTCGGCGCGAGCCGCGAGGAGTGGCGCCTAGCCGAAGCTGAACACCTGCTGCGCATGGCGATGCTGCAGCTGTCGGCCATGCAGGACGTGAAAAGCGCCGAAATGCTGGTTCACGAAGCCGATCTGATCCTGCAGAAGCAGGACGATCCCGCTGCCTACAGCACGCGGCAGAAACTGCTGGAAGGGCTCGAAGGCCTGCGAAGCCTGCCGGAGCTCGATCGCACCGGGTTGTTCCTGCAACTCGGCGCCCTGCGTGGGCAGACCGCTCAGCTCAGCGCACTGGCACCGGAGTTCGTCAATGGCGAGGCACAGCCGGAAAGCGCCCAGGACAGCCGCTGGCAACGCTGGCTGAACGAGCTGACGCGCTACGTGCGGGTGGACTTCGACGCCGGTGCCGACGTCAAGCCGCTGCTTGCCGGGCAGACCCTGGGCCAGGTGCGCCTGGCCCTTTCGCTGGCTATCGAGCAGGCCCAGTGGGCGGTGCTCAATGGCAACGCCGAGGTCTACCGGCAGTCACTGGAGCAGGCCAGCTCGGTGCTTAAGGACCACTTCAGTGAAGACAATGGCCAGGCTCGCGGTCTGCGCAAGCGTCTCGAAGAGCTTTCACAGCGCGAGGTGGAGGTGACCCTGCCCGATCTCGCGCCGGCGCTGGAGGCGCTGCAGGCCTACGTACAGAAGCGTGAACGCCGCGACGCGGGCGATGCAGGCGAAGCGCCCGCCCAGCCCGAGACGCAGGATGCCGAGCAGGAGGCCCAGCGCACATGAAAAGACTGGCGTTGCTACTCATTCTGCTGCTTGCCGTCGCCGGATTCCTCGGCTGGGCGATCAGCCAGAGCGCTGGCTACGTGCTGATCACATATGATCAGTTCCGCTACGAGTCGAGCTTCTGGGTCTTCCTTGCCCTGGTCGCAAGCCTGTGGCTGGTGGCCGTTGTGGTGCACTGGCTGCTGGGGCTGTTGCAAATCTCCGGTGCGCTGGTCAACCCATGGTCGCGTCGTCATCGCGAACGCCGCGTGGAGAAGGCGTCCCGCAGCGGCCTGCGCGAGCTTGCCGAAGGCCAATGGGCGCCAGCGCTCAATCACCTGCAACTGGCCGCCGAGAAGGATCGCCAGCCGTTGGTGCATTATCTGGGGGCAGCGCGGGCGGCCAACGAGCTGGGCGAGTATGCCCAGAGCGATGAGCTGCTGCAGAAGGCTCGCGAGCGTGAACCCGAGGCGGCGTTGGCGATCGGCCTGACCCAGGCGCAGCTGCAGATTGCTCGCGGCCAGTATGTCGAGGCGCGCGCCTCGCTCAGCGAGCTGCAGAACGACCATCCTCGACATCCCTATGTACTGACGCTGCTGCAACAGCTCTATGTCCAGCTTGAGGACTGGGCAGCGCTGTGTCGGCTGCTACCGGAGCTGCGCAAGCATCGCGTGCTGCCAGCGGCCAAGCTCAGCGAGCTGGAAGTGCTGGCCTGGACGGCGGCGGTCGAACAGGCCGGGCAGCCGTCCGAGCTGCCTCCCGAGGCGAGCATCGAGGCGCTGAATCAGCGTTGGCAGACCGTCCCCAGCGCGCTGCGAGGGGAGCCACTGGTGGTGCGCGCCTACGCCGACGGACTCGCTCGCCTCGGTGCCCAGGGGAAAGCCGAGGAGGTTCTCTACGCGGCGATCAAACGGCAGTACGACGATCGACTGGTGGAACGCTATGGCCGCGTACTCGGTCGTGATCCGGCGCGCCAACTGGCGCATGCCGAAGGCTGGCTCAAGGATCACCCGCAAAACCCCGTGCTGCTGCTTGCGCTGGGACGGCTCAGTCTGCGCAACGAGCTATGGGGCAAGGCGCGCGACTATTTCGAGGCGAGCCTACGCTTCGACCACCGCCCGGAAACCTGCGCCGAGCTGGCGCGTCTCCTGGCGCAACTGGGCGATACCGAAAGCAGCAATCGCCTGTTCCAGCAGGGCGTCGGTTTACTCGACCGCAATCTGCCCGCGACTCTGTGACCGGCTCGTCAGGTCCGCCATGTGCCGGGCTTGACGCTTGCGCGGGTCTTTCTCGCCGCTTGTAAGGCTGTCCAAGTTTCCACTACCGTAGCGGACTTTCCCTTGCAAGCGGAGCCACCATGCGTCTGGCCAGCCCACGTTCCCTGTTCCTTCTCGCTTTTATCGGAAGCGCGCTGCTGATCGTCGTTGCGCTCTACATGGAACACGTAATGGGGCTGGCGCCGTGCCCACTGTGCATTGTCCAGCGCATCTGCGTGATCGCCTTTGGCCTGACCTGCCTGGTGGCTGCGATTCACGGACCGGCCAAGACCGGGCGGCGCGTTTACGCTGGTGTCGGCCTGTTGTTCGTACTGTTCGGCAGCGCCACTGCCATTCGCCAGATCTGGTTGCAGAGTGTGCCGGCCGATCAGCTGCCGAGCTGCCTGCCAAGCCTGGAATACATGATGGAAGCGTTGCCCTTCCAGGAAATCGCCCGTCTGGTGCTGCACGGCACCGCGGAGTGTGCCGAAGTGAGCTGGACGATGCTGGGGCTGAGCATTCCAGAGTGGAGTCTACTGGCCTTCATCGGTATGGCCATTGTCTGTCTTGCGCAGCTATTGCGCCGCGACTGAGCAAAAACTTTCCTTCTTACCGTCGAACTCCCGCTGCGCTAGCAGGGTCTTCTCATGGACGTGCAGCGGCTAGGTGCGCTTGTGAGATTCGTCGGCTTTTCGCTTGATGCATCGAGCAGCGCGGCATAGTCTGCTCCTGCGGTGACGGATTTTCGCCATCCGCTGCCGCCACTCACCCAGGGCCGATACCGAAAGACAGAAAAACGTCTCGGAATGGCGTAAAAGCATCATCGATTAGGGAAGTGAGGACATCATGCTCGAGAGCTGTCGCAATGCCCAGGAACGCTGGGGTGGTGTACATCTGCTGATCGATCGCTGGCTGCACGAGCGCCATGCACTGATCAATGCCTATCACGAGCTGCATACCGATCGCGACGCGACCGCTCAACAGGCACTGCAGCGGTTCTGCGAATACCTGGTCGACTACGTCTCGGCCGGCCACTTCGAAATCTACGAACAACTGCTCGCCGAGGCCGAAGCGTTCGGCGATGCCCGCGCGATCGAGTTGGCCAAGCAAATCTACCCGCGTATCGAGACCATCACTAAGGTTGCGTTGGGCTTCAATGATCGTTGCGAGAAGGGCGATTGCCTGGGTAGCCCAGGCTTGGCCGACGAGCTCAAGCAGCTGGGCCAGCTGCTGCATGAGCGCTTCGAGCTGGAAGACTGCCTGATCGAAGTCCTGCATAACGCGCACAAACAGGCAGACGCCACTACCGCATGAGATGGTGGCCATGTCGCTGCCGGCCGGAGCCGCTCGGCGGGCGCTGGCGGCGCTAGAGCCGGCCGTCTAGTATGGGGGCACCGTTCCTGCCAGGAGGCGCCTCCATGCCCGCGAAGAAGAAGTCGGTTACCACCCCGCTGCATTTGCTGCAGCAGCTTTCCCTCAGTCTGATTGACCACCTTGACCAGGCCTGCGCTCGGGTGATCAAGGATGCCGAAAGCACGCTTGCCAAGCTGCAGAAGCAGCGAGGCAAGGCTCAGGACAAGCTGACCAAGGTCCGTGCCAAGCTGGACGACGCCGGCAATGCGGGCAAGGCCAAGGCACAGGTCAAGGCGCGCTCCCGGCTCGGCGAGTTGGAAGAGTCCCTCGCATTGCTGCAGAGCCGGCAGAGCGAAACCCTGACCTACCTGGCCGATCTCAAGCGCGATGCTGAGCAGAGCCTGAAGCTGGCCCAGGGTATCCGCAAGGTTGCCGATGATGCTGACAAGGCCTTGCGCAGCCAGTCTGCGACTGCTGTCAAGCCCGCCGCACCCTCCCGTCCGGCTGCGCGCAAGCCTGCCAGCAAGGTCGCCCCAGCTGCAGCCAAGCCGGCGGCCGCATCTGCCAAAGCTCCGGCGACCAAAACAGCGGTGACGCCGGCTGCTAAAGCGCCAGCCAAGGCTCCGGCAAAAGGTCCGACCAAGACAGCCGCGAAGACCTCGGCCGGCACTGCCGCGGCCAAGCCTGCGGCTACGCGCCCTGCAACGACCAAGGCTCCAGCCCGCGCGCGCTCGGCCACTGCGACCAGCCCCGCTGCTGCCGCGCAATCCGCCAACAAGGCTGCGCCCGTTGCGGCTGAGGCAGCGGCCAAGCCCACGGCAGCCAAGCCCGCGGCGAAAAAGCCTGCTGCTCGCAAACCTGCAGCCAAGCGCACCGGGACTCAGAAAGCTGCCAGCTCCAGCTGAGTCTGATAAGCCGCGTTGCGCAGGGTTTCCAGCGCAGCGTGGCAACTACCTTTCGGCCCAAGAGCGCGCAACCACCGGTCGGCACCGGCGCTTTCGCTCCATTCGCAGCTTGCCGTCTGCAGCCGCTCCAGCAGGCTGCGCTCAGCTTGCAGTTCCAGCGTCTTGAGCGCTTCGCGCAGTTCTCGCAAGGCTTCGTCCTGTTCTGCCGGCGGGCGCCATGCCTGGCGCAGTTCGCGCAGTGGCTCCACCACCCTGTGTCGCCAGGGTGCGGCGACTTCTTCCAGCGCACGCATCCGCTCCGGACTGCATGCCACTCCGCGTACCTCCAGCCAGGCCGCGCAGATCAGCACACAGACATCCGCGCCCTGACTTTGCAGTTCCAGGCAGGCGCTCTCGACCCCCTCTCGTGCATAGCAGTGCAGGGCGAAGGTCCAGAGATCAGGGTTGAGCATAAGTGGTACGCCTTTTTTTTCGGCCGCCCGGCTGGCTTTCGGGGCGAACTGATAAACTCGCCGCCATTATGATCCGACTTCAGAACCTCACTCTACAGCGCGGGCCCCAGCGACTGCTGGAAGGCGCCGAGCTGACCCTGCATCCCGGCCAGAAGGCCGGCCTGGTCGGTGCCAACGGTGCCGGCAAATCCACACTCTTCGCCCTGCTGCGTGGCGAGCTGGTGCCCGATGGTGGCGACTGCCAGCTGCCGCCGGATTGGCGCATCGCGCACATGCGCCAGGAGATCGAGACCCTCGAGCGCCTGGCGGTGGACTATGTGCTCGATGGCGACGTCGAGTTGCGTCGTATCCAGCGCGACCTGGCTGCTGCCGAGCAGGCTCATGACGGCAACGCCCTGGCGCGCCTGCACACCGAACTGGACAACGCCGACGGCTACAGCGCCGATGCGCGGGCGCGCAAGCTGCTCGCCGGGCTGGGCTTTTCCAATGAGCAGATGGTGCTGCCGGTCGGCAGCTTTTCCGGCGGCTGGCGCATGCGTCTGAACCTGGCGCAGGCGCTGATGTGCCCGTCGGACCTTCTGCTGCTGGACGAGCCGACCAACCACCTGGATCTGGATGCGATCCTCTGGCTGGAGGACTGGCTCAAGGGCTACCCCGGCACGCTGCTGCTGATTTCCCACGATCGCGACTTTCTCGACGCGGTGGTCGACCACGTCATCCACCTGGAACAGCGCAAGCTGACCCTCTATCGCGGCGGCTACTCGGCGTTCGAACGCACCCGCGCCGAGCGTCTGGCCCAGCAGCAGCAGGCCTACGAGAAGCAGCAGGCGCAGCGCGCGCACATGGAAAGCTTCATCCGCCGCTTCAAGGCCAAGGCGACCAAGGCGCGTCAGGCACAGAGCCGGATCAAGGCGCTGGAGCGGCTGGAAGAGCTGGCCCCGGCGCACGTGGATTCGCCGTTCGATTTTCGCTTCCGGGAAGCCGATAAGGTCTCCAGCCCGTTGCTGGATCTGGCCGAAGGCCGTCTCGGCTATGGCGACAAGCTGGTGCTGGACAAGGTCAAGCTGCAGCTGGTGCCCGGCGCACGGATCGGCCTGCTTGGCCCCAATGGTGCCGGCAAGTCGACCCTGATCAAGACGCTCTCCGGTGAGCTATCGCCCCTCGGCGGCCGCCTGCAGCGCGGCGAGAACCTGGTGGTCGGCTACTTCGCCCAGCACCAGCTCGACTCGCTCGACCCCAAGGCCAGTCCGCTGCTGCACCTGCAGCGCATCGCCGCCAACGAGCGCGAGCAGACGCTGCGCGATTTCCTCGGCGGCTTCGATTTCCGCGGCGATCGCTGCGACGAGCCGGTGTTGAACTTCTCCGGTGGCGAGAAGGCGCGCCTGGCCCTGGCGCTGATCGCCTGGGGCAAGCCCAACCTGCTGCTGCTCGACGAACCGACCAACCACCTCGATCTGGAGATGCGCCTGGCACTGACCCTGGCGCTGCAGGACTTCGAGGGAGCGGTGCTGGTGGTGTCGCACGATCGGCATCTGCTCAAGAGCACTACCGACGAATTCCTGCTGGTGGCCGATGGCCGAGTGCAGGACTTCGACGGCGATCTCGAGGATTACGCGCGCTGGCTGGTGGACTACCGGGCGCGCCAGCAACCCATAGCGAGCGGCGAGCCTGCCGTGGACAAGACCGACAAGCGTGCCCAGCGCCAGGCGGCGGCTGCGCTGCGTCAGCAGCTGGCGCCGCACAAGCGCCAGGCCGACAAGCTGGAAAAGGACCTGGCTGGCGTGCACGAAAAGCTGGCCGCACTGGAAACCCGGCTCGGCGACAGTGCGCTCTATGAGGTGGCGCGCAAGGACGAACTGCGCGAGCTGTTGGCCCAGCAGGCCGAGCTCAAGGTTCGCGAAGGCGAGCTGGAAGAGGCCTGGCTGGAAGCACTGGAAACCCTGGAAGCCCTGCAGGCGCAATTGGAGGCCAGCGCGTGAACGAAACCTGGCTGGCCCTGATCGAGGAGTGGCGCCTGCAGTGGATGCTGGGTCTGCAGGTGCTGCTGATCCTGTTGGTGGCGTATGTGCTGCAGCGCCTGGTCGTGCGCGGACTGACCCGGCTGTCGTCGCGCTATCCGCTGCCGCCGGAGTTGCTGATCCCGGTGCGCGGTGGTATCCGCTGGTTCATCATCGGCGGTGCTTTGATCATGGTGCTGGAGCGCTTCGGCGTGTCCGCCACGGTGCTGTGGACCGCTATTTCCGGTTTCGTCGCGGTCGCGGCAATCGCCTTTTTCGCGATCTGGAGCGTGCTGTCCAACCTGCTCTGTGCCGTGCTGATCCTCACCGTCGGTCCGTTCCGCCTGGGCGACGTGGTGGAGATCGTCGAGGCGTTCGACAAGCCGATCGTCAAGGGACGCGTCATCGACATCAATCTGCTCTACACGACCCTCGAGGAAGTGGCCGAAGCCGAGATCGGCGCCATCGTCCAGGTGCCCAACAGCCTGTTCTTCCAGAAAGCCGTGCGCCGCTGGCGCGGCGGCGACATGCAACTTATCAACCCTCCCACCCCAGAGAAGTAACCTATGGAATGGCTCAGCAACCCTGAAATATGGGTCGCCTTTCTGACCCTGACTGCCCTGGAGATCGTCCTGGGCATCGACAACATCATCTTCATCTCGATTCTGGTCAGCCGCCTGCCTAAGGCGCAGCAGCCCAAGGCGCGCTTCTTCGGCCTGGCGCTGGCCATGGGCACGCGGATCCTGCTTTTGCTGTCCATCGCCTGGGTGATGCGCCTGACCAACGACCTGTTCACGGTGCTTGGGGAGGGTGTTTCCGGGCGCGACCTGATCCTGTTCTTCGGTGGCCTGTTCCTCCTGTTCAAGAGCACCATGGAGATCTGGCACAGCGTCGAGGGTGAGGAAGAGGACCAGGCTGCTGGCAGCGGGGCAGTGAAGGCCGGGTTCGTCGGAGTCATCCTGCAAATCGCGGTGATCGATATCATTTTCTCGCTGGACTCGGTAATCACCGCGGTGGGTCTGGTGCAGAACGTTCCGGTGATGGTTGCCGCGATCGTCATCGCCGTGCTGGTGATGATGCTGGCGGCGGGTACCATCAGCGACTTCATCGACAAGCATCCGACGCTGAAGATTCTCGCCCTGTCGTTCCTCATCGTCGTCGGTACGCTACTCATTGCCGAAGCCTTCGATGTGCATGTGCCCAAGGGCTACGTCTACTTCGCCATGGCCTTCTCGCTGGGCGTCGAAGCGCTGAACATCCGCATGCGCAAAGCCATGAAGCGCAAGCTGAAGGAACCGGTGAAACTGGGCAAGGACATGCCGGACTGACCATCGCGCCAAGTGCGCGCGCTCGACCAAGGGAGACTGACCATGACGCTGGAAACCTGGCTTGCCTTTTTCGTCGCCTGTTGGGTGATCAGCCTGTCGCCGGGGGCCGGGGCCATCGCTTCGATGTCCTGCGGCTTGCAGTACGGCTTCTGGCGCGGCTACTGGAACGCCATCGGTCTGCAGCTGGCGCTGGTGCTACAGATCGCCGTGGTCGCCGCGGGTGTCGGCGCGGTACTGGCGACCTCGGAACTGGCGTTCGGCCTGATCAAGTGGTTCGGTGTCTGCTACCTGCTCTGGCTGGCCTGGAAGCAGTGGCAGGCACAACCGGAAGCGCTGGACGATTCAGCCGCACCGCGGCCCATCGGCCGGCCGCTGAGCCTGGTGTTGCGTGGCTTCCTGGTCAATGCCAGCAACCCCAAGGCGATCGTCTTCATTCTTGCGGTGCTGCCGCAGTTTCTCGATCCGCAGCGGCCGCTGCTGCTGCAGTACAGTGAGATGGCGGCGACCATGGTGGTGGTCGATCTGGTGGTCATGGCCGGCTACACCGGGCTCGCCGCCAAGGTGCTGCGCCTGCTGCGCACGCCGCGTCAGCAGCGCCTGGTCAACCGCAGCTTTGCCACCATGTTCGCCGGGGCAGCGGCCCTGCTGGCGACTGTCCGGCGCGCCGCGGCATGAGTGCGCCGGGCCCGATGCGTGTGTGGATCGACGCCGATGCCTGCCCACGCGCGGCCAAGGATCAGGTGATCAAGTTCGCCCTCAAACGCAAGTTCGAGGTGCTGCTGGTCGCCGGGCAGAGCCAGGTCAAGCCGGCGTTCGCCTGCGTACGTCTGATTGTCGTGCCGAGCGGGCCGGATGCCGCGGACGACTATCTGGTCGAGCATGCCGAGCCCGGTGACCTGGTGATCTGCAGCGACGTGCCACTGGCCGACCGGCTGGTGAAGAAGGGGGTCGCCGCGCTCGACCCGCGCGGGCGCGAGTTCGACGAGCGCAACATGGGCGAGCGCCTGGCGGTGCGCAACCTGTTCACCGATCTGCGCGATCAGGGACAGGTGGGTGGCGGCCAGGCAGCTTATGGCGAGCGTGACCGACAGGCGTTCGCCAATGCGCTGGACCGGCTGCTCACGCGATTGTCCCGGCCACAGTGAGCGGCCGCGCGGCCAGCCAGTCGCGCAGCGCCGGTAACGGCAGCGGCCGGCTGTAGTAGTAGCCCTGGATGAAGTCGCAGCCGTTCTCGCGCAGGTAGTCGAGCTGCACCGCCTCTTCCACCCCTTCGGCCACCACCTTCAGCCCCAGCTTGTGCGCCATGGCGATGATCGCCGCGGTGATGGCGCGGTCGTTGGCCTGCTCGGCGATTTCCCGGACGAAGGCGCGGTCGACCTTGAGCGTATCGACCGGCAGCTGGCGCAGGTAGGCGAGCGAGGAATAGCCGCTGCCGAAATCATCGATCGAAACCTTCACGCCCAGCTCGCGCACCGCATCCAGCGTGCGGATCGCCGCGCCGAGGCTGTTCATCAGGGCGTTCTCGGTGACTTCCACGGTCAGCCGCGCCGGCTCCAGCCCTGTGCGTTCGAGAATCCGCGCAACCACCGCGGGCATCTGCGGGTTGGACAGGTTGAGCGCCGAGCAATTGACCGCCATGCGCAGATCGTGACCTTCGCCCAGCAGCATGGCCAGGTCGGCGCAGGCACGGCGCGCCACCCAGGTGTCCAGCTCGGCGACGAAACCGTGCTGCTCGGCCAGCCCGACGAAGCGCTCCGGACTGATGAATCCCTGCTGCGGATGCTGCCAGCGCACCAGCGCTTCGAGGCTCACCGGACGCCCGCTGCGGCCGTCGACGATGGGCTGGTAGTGCACGCTGAGCAGGTTCTCGTTCAGCGCTCGACGCAGGTCCTGCTCCAACGACAGGTCTTCCTGGGCGCGCAGCTCCAGAGCCGGGTTGAAGCGCAGACTGCGGTTGCGGCCGCTGGCCTTGCACTGTCCGACGGCCAGGCCGGCGTGGCGGAACAGGGCATCGAAGTTGAGGCCATCCTCCGGGTACTGACTGATGCCGATGCTGGCCGTAAGGCGCAGCTGGGTGTCGCCGAGGACGAACGGCGGGCGCAGCTGCTCGAGGATCCGGTTGGCCAGTGCCTGGGCATGCTCCCAGGCGCCGAGGGTTAGCACGCAGAACTCGTCGCCGGAGAAGCGCGCCAGCATGTCGTGCTGACCGAGCACCGCGCGAATGCGCTGCGCCGTCTGCTGCAGCGCCAGGTCGCCGCTGCGGTGGCCGAGGCTGTCGTTGATGCGCTTGAAGCTGTCCAAGTCCACCACCAGTACAGCCAGCGCCTGGCGTTCCGCGCGCACGGCCAGCACCTGGGTGACCATCTCGGTGAAGGCGCGGCCATTGAACAGGTTGGTCAGCGGGTCATAGTGGGTCATCGCATTGAGCTGGTGCTCGGCCAGATCGAGCGCCTGGCGCTGCTCGCTGAAGCGCTGTTCGGCCCAGCTCGCGGCGATGCCGGTGACGATCACCAGCAGGGCTACCAGGCCGATCGCCGAGGCGAGGGCGCCCTGGCCGGTGTGGCTGCCGAATGGCGCGGCGTGTTCCACGAGGTCGGCGGGGACTGCCAGGGTCAGCGCGTGCATCCCGGTGTAGTGCATGGAGACGATCGCCGCGCCCATCACCAGGCTGCAGAGCAGGCGTTGCCAACGCTGATGGCGGCTCTGGCTGCTGCTAAAGTGGAAGCCCAGTACCAATGCGGCGATGGAGGCGCCAATGGCAATCAGCACCGAGGCGGCAAACGCCAGCGGCGCGTAGTACAGCGTGGCCAGCGAACGGATCGCGGCCATCCCGGTGTAATGCATCGCCGCAATGCCGATGCCGGCCGCGGTCCCGGCCAGGGCGTACTGCGCCACGCTCAACCGATCGCGCCCAAGCACACGCATCACCACATAGGACACCGCCACGGCGATCAGTAGCGAAAGGGCGGTGATGCCGTGGTCGTAGCGAATGTCCAGCGGCGCGCGGAAGGCCAGCATGCCGATGAAATGCATCGACCAGATTCCGCCTCCCAGGGCGAAGGCGCCGACCCAGCGCCAGAGCTCGCGCCCGCGCGGGCTGCTGCTGCGGCTGACCCGCTTGGCCAGGGCCAGGGCGGTGAAGGCCGCGGCGCTGGCAATCAGATAGGAGAGCACGACCAGCATCGAGTCATGGCTATGCCCGAGCAGGGCAACCTGGTCGGCGGGCAGGTCGGAAAACAGCAGTCTGGACACGCGGCGGCACTCGAACTGTCGGGCGTCCTGCCTCGTGGAGATGATGGCTCATAGCCATGTGCGGCAGAGTGTACGAGAGCGCACCCCGGCCGCCAATCTCCTATCGGCCGGTCAGCCGCAAAGATAAGTGCCGGTGCCCACGGCGATCAGCGTGTCCGATTCGCTGTGCAGCTCCGAACGTACCACAGCGACCTTGTTGCCCGAGCGCAGCAGGGTCGCGCTGGCAGTGAAGCGCGTACCGCGGCCGGGGCGCAGATAGTCGATGCGCAGGTCGATGGTGCCGAGGCGGGACAGGCGGGCGGCGCGCTCCTGCATGGTCAGGTGACGATGCTTGTCGAAGGCGCCCAGCATCGCCATGGCGCCACCGGCGACGTCGAGCAGCGAGGCGATCACGCCGCCGTGGAGGATGCCATGGACGAAGTTGCCGACCAGCTCGGGCTTCATTGGCAGGTGCATCACCACCCGCGAGGTGGAAATCTCATCGAGCTCGATGCCCAGGGCCTGGTTAAAGGGGATGCGCTCGAACATCTGGCGTACCGCCTGGGCCTGCTCGGCGAGCAGCGCATCGTCATGGTTCATGGTCGGCATTCCTGAAGAGGGCCGGACCAAACTGCCCGAGGACGTCCGGGCTGAACAGGCCGACGGCAAGAGCACCCGCGGCTTTGGCGACTTTCGCGCAAAAAAATCCCGGGTTGCCCCGGGATTTGCAGCCTGCTCGAAGAATCAGTCCTCGGTGGTCATCTCCAGCACTCGGTCGACCAGCTTGTAGATGCCGGACGCCGCTTCGCTGATGGACTGCGCCAGCATGTAGGCCGGGGTAGTGACCAGGCGGTGCTGCTTGTCCACCACGATGTCGCTGACCTCGCAGGCCTGGTGGCTGGCACCCATCTGGCCGACGGCCTTGGCGGCGTCGGCGTCGTCGCTGCCGAGGGTGCAGATCACGCCGGCGCCGAAGATCTCCGCGGCCATGGTCGGCGCGATGCACATCATGCCGACCGGCTTGCGCGCCTCGGCGAAGGCCTTGACCAGCGCCACCACGTCCGGCAGCGCCTTGCTGTTCGCGCCCTCGGTGGCGAAGGTGGAGAGGTTCTTCGCGGCACCAAAGCCACCAGGCATGATCAGCGCGTCGAAATCCTCGGCGCGTGCCTCGCGCAAATCCTTGATCTCTCCGCGGGCCAGGCGCGCCGATTCGGTCAGTACGTTGCGCGATTCCGGCATTTCCTCGCCGGTCAGGTGGTTGATCACGTGCATCTGCGCAATGTTCGGTGCGAAGCACTGCACTTTGACGCCGCGCTGGTCCAGGCGCAGCAGGGTGATGACGCTCTCATAGATCTCCGAGCCGTCGTAGACGCCACAGCCGGATAGGATCACGGCGACTTTCTTGTTCATAGCGATACTCCTGGTCAGTTTTCAACGGCCCTGGGGTGGGCGCTGCGGATGCACTCGATGCTAATACCTGAGACGGTCCCAGGTAAGCCCTGCCTGCTGACTTGGATTCGCCGGACCGCCCGGTGTTCATTGCCGCGGGTCTGGCCCGGTGCTTTGCGGCTGATCAAAGCACTGGCAGACATTGGCGGGGCTGGCGACAATGGGGCGATTTCGCAGGCCCGGCGGTATGGCGCTGTCATCATTTCGTCATGCTTCAGGCCTATAAACGTCATATTCGCCCGTTCTGCGGGCCAGGAGTCCGTTGTGAGTTTCGTTCCTGCCAGCCGGTTGTTTCCTGCCACTCGCCTGCGTCGCAACCGTCGCGATGACTTTTCCCGCCGCCTGGTGCGTGAGAACGTGCTGACGGTCGATGACCTGATCCTCCCGGTGTTCGTGCTCGATGGCGAGAACCGTCGCGAAGCCGTGCCGTCGATGCCCGGCGTCGAGCGGCTGTCCATCGACCTGCTGCTCGAGGAGGCCGAGGAACTGGTGGCGCTGGGCATCCCGGCACTGGCGCTGTTCCCGGTGACGCCGCTGGAGAAGAAATCCCTGGATGCCGCCGAAGCCTGGAATCCGGACGGCATTGCCCAGCGTGCCACCCGTGCGCTGCGTGCGCGCTTCCCGGAGCTGGGCATCATCACCGACGTCGCGCTCGATCCGTTCACCACTCACGGCCAGGACGGCATCCTCGACGACAACGGCTACGTACAGAACGACGTCACCGTCGATGCGCTGGTCAAGCAGGCGCTCTCCCATGCCGAGGCCGGTGCTCAGGTGGTCGCGCCGTCGGACATGATGGATGGCCGCATCCAGGCGATCCGCGAGGCGCTGGAAGTGGCCGAGCACCACAACGTGCGCATCATGGCCTATTCGGCCAAGTACGCCAGTGCCTACTACGGCCCGTTCCGCGATGCAGTGGGTTCAGCGGCGAATCTCGGCAAGAGCAACAAGAACACCTACCAGATGGACCCGGCCAACGGCGACGAGGCACTTCACGAGGTGGGCGCGGACCTGGCCGAAGGCGCCGACATGGTCATGGTCAAGCCCGGCCTGCCGTACCTGGACATCGTCTGGCGGGTAAAGGAGGCTTTCAAGGCGCCGACCTTCGTCTATCAGGTCAGCGGCGAGTACGCCATGCACATGGCTGCCATCCAGAACGGCTGGCTGAGCGAGGCCGTCATCCTTGAGTCTTTGGTCGGCTTCAAGCGCGCCGGGGCCGATGGCATCCTCACTTACTTCGCCAAGCAGGCGGCACAACAATTAAAACGGGGCCAGTGAGCTCTTTTCGAGGCAAAGCGATGATCAACCAGGGACTCAGCGAAAAGGATCTGCAGGACGCCGTGGTCAGCGAGATGCTGGAACCGGCCGCGCCCGAGGTGGCGGTGCCTGCGCCGGCGGAGGCGGTCGAAGAGACGCCGGTTGCGCCGGTGACCAATCTGGATGACAGCGCACTGTATATCCACCGCGAGCTTTCCCAGCTGCAGTTCAACATCCGCGTGCTGGAACAGGCGCTGGACGAGTCCTATCCGCTGCTGGAACGGCTGAAGTTCCTGTTGATCTTCTCCAGCAACCTCGACGAGTTCTTCGAGATTCGCGTCGCCGGGTTGAAGAAGCGCGTCACCTTCGCCCGCGAGCAGGCCGGCGCCGATGGTCTGCAGCCGCATCAGGCGCTGGCGCGCATTTCCGAGCTGGTGCATGAGCAGGTCGACCGCCAGTACGCGATCCTCAACGACGTGCTGCTGCCGGCGCTGGCCGAACACCAGATCCGTTTCATTCGCCGCCGGCACTGGACGGCCAAGCTCAAGGCATGGGTGCGCCGCTACTTCCGTGACGAGATCGCACCGATCGTCACGCCGATCGGGCTCGATCCGACCCACCCGTTCCCGCTGCTGGTGAACAAGAGCCTGAACTTCATCGTCGAGCTCGAAGGTGTCGATGCCTTCGGTCGTGACTCCGGTCTGGCGATCATTCCGGCGCCACGTCTGTTGCCTCGGGTGATCCGCGTGCCGGAGTCGGTCGGCGGTGCGGGCGACAACTTCGTCTTCCTCTCCTCGATGATCCACGCGCACGCCGACGATCTGTTCCATGGCATGCGGGTCAAGGGCTGCTACCAGTTCCGTCTGACTCGTAACGCCGACCTCTCGGTGGACACCGAGGACGTCGAGGACCTGGCCCGCGCGCTGCGTGGCGAGCTGATCTCTAGGCGTTACGGCGACGCCGTGCGTCTCGAGGTGGCCGATACCTGTCCCCAACACCTGGCGGACTTCCTGCTCAAGCAATTCAGCCTCGGCGAGAGCGAGATGTACCGGGTCAACGGCCCGGTCAACCTGACCCGGCTGTTCAGCATCACTGGCCTGGACAGCCACCCGGAGCTGCAATACAGCCCATTCACGCCATCGATCCCTAAGCTGCTGCAGAACAGCGACAAGATCTTCAGCGTGATCAACAAGCAGGACATCCTGCTGCTGCACCCCTTCGAATCCTTCACGCCGGTGGTCGACCTGCTGCGCGAGGCGGCCAAGGACCCTTGCGTGCTGGCAATCAAGCAGACGCTGTACCGCTCCGGGGCCAACTCCGAGATCGTCGATGCGCTGGTGGATGCGGCGCGCAGCGGCAAGGAGGTCACCGCGGTGATCGAGCTGCGCGCCCGCTTCGACGAGGAATCCAACCTGCAGCTGGCGAGCCGTCTGCAACAGGCCGGTGCGGTGGTGATCTACGGCGTGGTCGGCTACAAGACCCACGCCAAGATGATGCTGATCCTGCGTCGCGAGAACGGCGAACTGTGCCGTTACGCGCACCTGGGCACCGGCAACTACCACGCCGCCAACGCGCGGCTGTACACGGACTACAGCCTGCTGACCTCGGACGATGCGCTCTGCGAGGACGTCTCCAAGCTGTTCAGCCAGCTGATCGGCATGGGCAAGACCATGCGCATGAAGAAGCTGCTGCACGCGCCGTTCACGCTGAAGAAGACGCTGCTCGACCTGATCGCCCAGGAAACCCAGCACGCTGCCGAAGGCAAGCCGGCGCACATCATCCTGAAGATCAACGCGCTGACCGACCCGAAGATGATCAAGGCGCTGTACAAGGCCAGCCAGACCGGCGTGCGTGTCGATCTCATCGTGCGCGGCATGTGCTGCCTGCGGCCGGGCATCGCCGGGGTGTCGCACAACATCCATGTGCGCTCGATCATCGGCCGCTTCCTCGAGCACAGCCGGGTGTTCTATTTCCAGAACGATGGCGACGAGAAGCTCTATCTCTCCAGTGCGGACTGGATGGAGCGCAATCTCGATCGGCGGGTGGAAACCTGCTTCCCGGTCGAGGGCAAGAAGTTGGTGACGCGGGTGAAGAAGGAGCTGGAGGGCTTCCTCAGCGACAACACCCAGAGCTGGATCCTGCAGCCCGATGGCAGCTACGTGCGTAACAGCCCGACCGGCAACCAGAACGCGCGCAACGTGCAGAGCACCTTGCTCGAGCGCCTCACCGGGCCGCAGGTCGGCACGCGCTGAGGCCGCCGCTCGTTCCGGGCACGGCGCCGGTACCGGCCCGGTTGGTGCGACACACCTGAATCGACAAGGGCCCCTGCGGGCCCTTGTTTCATTTCATCCGCAGTTCGTAACCCACCCGTGCGAGCCAGGCGGCTTCGGCCTCGAAGTCGGCGCGGGTCAGCGGGTTGGCGTTCAGCCAGTCGGGCGGGAAGATCAGTTCGAGACTGCGCTCGGCCGGTTTGAGCTGCACATCGGAGACCGCGTTCGCGCCGCGGATATGATGAAACAGGATCGCGAAGCGCAGCAGGATGCACAGGCGCACCAGGGCATCGGCGTCGGCACCGAGTTCGCCGAACTTGTCCTGTGGGATGTTGCGCCGGTGGCCGCGCACCAGTAGCGCCAGCATGAGCTGGTCCTGGCGCGAGAAACCGGGCAGGTCGGAGTGCTCGATCAGATAGGCGCCGTGCTTGTGGTAGTGGTAGTGGGCGATGTCCAGACCTACTTCGTGCACCCGTGCTGCCCAGGCGAGCAGTTCGCGGTGCCAGTCCTGGTCGAGGTTCCAGGCTTCGGCCACCTGGTCGAAAGCCTCCAGCGCCTTGGCCTCGACCCGCGCGGCCTGCTCCATGTCGACGTGGTAGCGCTCCATCAGGAAGCTCAGCGAGCGATCACGAATGTCCTCGTCGTGATGGCGGCCCAGCAGGTCATAGAGCACCCCTTCGCGCAGGGCACCCTCGGAATGGGTCATGCTGCTGATCTCCAGGGCATCGAAGATCGCCTCGAGAATCGCCAGGCCAGCGGGAAACACGCCGCGGCGATCGGGCTTGACGCCGTCGATATCGATCTTGTCCACCTCGCCGAGCTTGAACAGCTTGCGCTTGAGCCAGCCGATACCTTCGACGTTGGCCTCTCCGTTGCCCATGCCGCCGCTCTTGATCGCCAGCCCGACGGCGCGGATGGTGCCGGATGCGCCGATGGACTCCTGCCAGCCGAGCCGGCGCAGGCCATGCTCGATGCCCATCAGCTCGACCCGCGCCGCGGTGTAGGCCTGAGCGTAGCGTGCCGGGGTGATCTTGCCGTCACGGAAGAAACGCTGGGTGTAGCTCACGCAGCCCATCTGCAGGCTTTCGCGCAGCTGCGATTCGAAGCCTTCGCCGATGATGAACTCGGTGCTGCCACCGCCGATATCGGCTACCAGCCGCCGGCCCGAACCGCTCGGGATGGTGTGTGACACGCCCAGATAGATCAGGCGCGCTTCTTCGCGGCCGGAGATGACTTCCACCTGATGGTTGATGATCTCTTCGGCGCGGCGGATGAAGGTGGCGCGATTGCGCGCCTCACGCAGCGCGTTGGTGCCGACGATGCGCACGGCGCCCTGCGGCAGATGATTGACCAGCTGGGCAAAGCGCCGCAGGCAGTCCAGCCCGCGCTGCATGGCGGCTTCGTCGAGCAAGCGGTTTTCGTCGATCCCGGCGGCCAGCTGGACCTTTTCTCCGAGACGTTCAAGGATGCGCATTTCGCCATTGCTGGTGCGCGCGAGCACCATGTGAAAACTGTTCGAGCCCAGATCCAGGGCAGCGATCATGGGAAAGGTCTCGGCGGTGTTCTGGCGCATTGGGCAGTCTCGATGCAAAACCCCGACATCCTGACATGATCGCCCCGATCCGCCAACGCAGTCTTCGCCGCCGCAGAGCCTCTGATCGGCTGCTCGTAGCCCGCTGGCGGGTCTGCGGCTTTCGATCCGTCCGCAGTAGGGCTATGATGGCGACCTTTCTGTTCCGACCCTGGAGAAAATCCATGAGCGAATACATCAACAATGTCAGCGACAGCAGTTTCGAGCAGGACGTCCTCCAGGCCGACGGTCCCGTGCTGGTCGACTACTGGGCTGAGTGGTGCGGCCCCTGCAAGATGATCGCGCCGGTACTCGACGAGATCGCCAAGGATTACGAAGGCCGCCTGAAGGTCTGCAAGCTGAACATCGACGAGAATCAGGAAACTCCGCCGAAGTACGGTGTGCGCGGTATCCCGACGCTGATGCTGTTCAAGAACGGTAACGTCGAAGCGACCAAGGTCGGCGCACTGTCCAAGTCGCAGCTGGCTGCCTTCCTCGACAGCAACATCTGAGTACGACGAAGATCGCCTCCAAAGCCCTCGCACTTGCGGGGGCTTTTTTCTTCGGCAGGGTGGACGCTTCGCCTGCACGGTGCTAAATTCGGCCTCGCGACGCTTTCTTCCGTCGCCCTCTGCATGCCGTCGCCGACGCACTTCAGCCTCATAAAGCACAACGAGCCTCGTTCGTCTCCTGCTGCGCGGCTTCTCAAGCTAATCGCTTTCTACATCCTTCCTGATCTCTTTCTATGAATCTGACCGAACTCAAGCAAAAGCCCATCACCGAACTGCTGGAAATGGCCGAACAGATGGGCATCGACAACATGGCCCGTTCGCGCAAGCAGGACGTGATTTTCTCCCTGCTGAAAAAGCACGCGAAAAGCGGCGAGGAAATCTCCGGTGATGGCGTGCTGGAGATTCTCCAGGACGGTTTCGGCTTCCTGCGCTCCGCGGATTCTTCCTATCTGGCCGGCCCGGACGACATCTATGTCTCGCCCAGCCAGATCCGCCGCTTCAATCTGCGCACCGGTGACACCATCATCGGCAAGATCCGCCCGCCCAAGGAAGGCGAGCGTTACTTCGCCCTGCTCAAGGTCGACTCGATCAACTACGATCGACCGGAGAACGCGAAGAACAAGATCCTCTTCGAGAACCTGACTCCGCTGTTCGCCAACCAGCGCCTGAAGATGGAAGCCGGCAATGGCTCCACCGAAGACCTGACCGGCCGCGTGATTGACCTCTGCGCACCGATCGGCAAGGGCCAGCGTGGCCTGATCGTCGCACCGCCGAAGGCGGGCAAGACGATCATGCTGCAGAACATCGCCAGCAACATCACCCGCAACAACCCCGAGTGCCACCTGATCGTCCTGTTGATCGACGAGCGCCCGGAGGAAGTGACCGAGATGCAACGCACCGTGCGCGGCGAAGTGGTTGCCTCTACCTTCGACGAGCCGCCGACCCGCCACGTGCAGGTCGCCGAGATGGTGATCGAGAAGGCCAAGCGCCTGGTCGAGCACAAGAAGGACGTAGTCATCCTGCTCGACTCCATCACTCGCCTGGCGCGTGCCTACAACACCGTGATCCCGAGCTCCGGCAAGGTGCTGACCGGTGGTGTCGACGCCCACGCGCTGGAGAAGCCCAAGCGCTTCTTTGGTGCCGCGCGCAACATCGAGGAGGGCGGCTCGCTGACCATCCTCGCCACCGCGCTGGTGGAAACCGGCTCGAAGATGGACGAGGTGATCTACGAGGAATTCAAGGGCACCGGCAACCTCGAACTGCAGCTGGATCGCCGCATCGCCGAGAAGCGCGTGTTCCCGGCCATCAACATCAACCGCTCCGGCACCCGCCGCGAGGAGTTGCTGACCGCCGAGGACGAGCTGCAGCGCATCTGGATCCTGCGCAAGCTGCTGCACCCGATGGACGAGATCGCCGCCATCGAGTTCCTCCTCGATAAGCTCAAGGACACCAAGACCAACGACGAATTCTTCATGTCCATGAAGCGCAAGTAAGCGACTCGTCGTTGCCAACAAGGCCGGGGAAACCCGGCCTTTGTCTGTCTGCAGATTTTGGAAAAACCGACGCCGGCGCTAAACTTTGCGCCCCGACCCTGCCGGCCCATGCGAGGCTCAAGCATGCAGTATCGCGATCTGCGCGACTTTATCAGCGGCCTGGAAAAACGCGGTGAGCTCAAGCGCGTCACGGCTGCCGTCTCCCCCGTGCTGGAAATGACCGAAATCTGCGACCGCACCTTGCGTAAGCAGGGTCCGGCGCTGCTCTTCGAAAATCCGACCGGTTTCGACATGCCGGTGCTCGGCAATCTGTTCGGCACGCCGGGGCGGGTGGCACTGGGCATGGGCGCCGAGGATGTCTCCGAGCTGCGCGAGATCGGCAAGCTGCTGGCCTTTCTCAAGGAGCCGGAGCCGCCGAAGGGGCTGAAGGACGCCTGGAGCAAGCTGCCGATCTACAAGAAGGTCATCAGCATGGCGCCCAAGGTGCTCAAGGACGCGCCCTGCCAGGAAGTGATCCTCGAAGGTGACGACGTAGACCTGGCGAAGATTCCGGTGCAGCATTGCTGGCCGGGTGACGCCGCGCCGCTGATCACCTGGGGCCTGACCATCACCAGGGGGCCGAACAAGGAACGGCAGAACCTCGGCATCTACCGTCAGCAGGTGATCGGCCGTAACAAGGTCATCATGCGCTGGCTGAGCCACCGCGGCGGAGCGCTGGATTTCCGCGAGTGGTGCGAGAAGTACCCTGATCGACCCTACCCGGTAGCGGTGGCGCTGGGTGCCGATCCGGCAACCATTCTCGGCGCGGTCACGCCGGTGCCCGATACGCTGTCCGAATATGCCTTTGCCGGCTTGCTGCGCGGCTCGCGCACCGAGCTGGTCAAGGCCGTCGGCTCCGATCTGCAGGTGCCGGCGTATGCCGAGATCGTTCTCGAAGGGCATATCCATCCGGGTGAGATGTCCGACGAAGGACCCTACGGCGATCACACTGGTTACTACAACGAGGTGGATCGCTTCCCGGTGTTCACCGTCGAGCGCATCACCCACCGCAAGAATCCGATCTACCACAGCACCTACACCGGACGTCCGCCGGATGAGCCGGCGATTCTCGGTGTGGCACTGAACGAGGTGTTCGTGCCGATCCTGCAGAAGCAGTTCCCGGAGATCGTCGACTTCTATCTGCCACCGGAAGGCTGTTCCTACCGCATGGCGGTGGTGACCATGAAGAAGCAGTATCCCGGCCATGCGAAGCGAGTGATGCTTGGTGTCTGGTCGTTCCTGCGCCAGTTCATGTACACCAAGTTCGTCATCGTCACCGACGACGACATCAATGCCCGCGACTGGAACGACGTGATCTGGGCCATTACCACGCGCATGGACCCCAAGCGCGACACGGTGATGATCGACAACACGCCGATCGACTACCTGGATTTTGCCTCGCCGATCTCCGGGCTGGGCTCGAAGATGGGCCTGGATGCGACGCACAAGTGGCCGGGCGAAACCAACCGCGAATGGGGGCGGGCCATCGTTCAGGACCCGGCTGTCAAGCAGCGGGTCGATGAACTCTGGTCGCAGCTGGGTATCGACTGACATAACCGAAGAGGCGGGCCCGAGCCCGCCCGAAGCCTTGACGGGTTCACCCGTTCACAGAAAAGACGTGCAGATGAAAGTGACCTTGCAGCCCTCCGGCGCCGTGCTCGATGTGCGACCCGGCGAACGCCTACTCGATGCAGCCAAGCGGCTGGGCTACGAATGCCCGCAGAGCTGCCGCAATGGCAATTGCCATATCTGTGCCTCGCTGCTGGTCGAGGGCCGCGTGCGCCAGGACGGCGAGGTGCGCGACCACGGCGAGCTGCTGGCATGCCTGGCCGAGCCGCTGGAAGACTGTGTGTTGCTCTGGGATGGCGTGCTGGCGCCCGGCGAACTACCGGTGCGCGAGCTGAGCTGCCAGCTCAGTGACTACGAAGAGGTGGGTGGTGACGTGGTGCGCCTGCGCCTGCGCCTGCCGGCCGGGCGTCAGCCGCGTTATCACGCCGGTCAGTATCTGCTGCTGCAGCGTGAGGATGGCGAGTGGTCGGCTTTTTCGCTGGCCTCGGCGCCGGGCAGTGGACGCGAGCTGGAGCTGCACGTGTTGGCTCGCGAGGAATCCGCTACCGAGTTGTTGGCCTTCCTGCGTCGCCAGGGCTTCGCTCGAATCCAGATGCCCTTCGGCGACACGCACCTGGCCGAACTGCCGGAGGGTCCGCTGGTACTGATCGCCGCCGGCACTGGCATGGCGCAGATGCACAGCCTGATCGAGTACTGCCGCGCTGCTGGTTTTCAGCATCCGGTGCATCTGTACTGGGGTGTGCGGCGACCGGAAGACTTCTATCGACTGCCGCACTGGGAGGAGTGGCAGAGCATGAGCAATCTGCACCTGCACCGCGTGGTCAGCGATGTCTGCGGCTGGGAAGGGCGCTGCGGGATGCTGCACGAGGCGATTCGCGAAGACTTCAGCGACCTCAAGCCGCTGCATATCTATGCCAGCGGCTCGCCCTCGATGGTTTACGGCACTCTGGATGCGCTGGTAGAGGCGGGAATGGACCCCCATCAGATGCGCGCCGATGTCTTCGCCTACGCGCCGCGGGAAAGCTGAGGGGGGGCTCGGCCCAATTAAAAACGCCGGGTCATGCCCGGCGTTTTCATTTAGCGCGTCTGTCGTTGCTGCAATAGCAGGTTCTTGTAGCCGCTTGCCCCAAGGGTCTTCTGCGCTGCATTGAGTTGTTCGCGGCTGCTGAACGGGCCGACCAGCACCCGGTACCAGGGCTCGTCGCGAACCTTGACGCTTTCCACCCGCACATCCTGGCCGAGCAGGATGATCTGCGCGCGAACCCGGTCGGCCTCTGCCTGTTGGCGGAACGAGCCGGCCTGCAGGAAGAACTGCGTCACCGGTGCCTTGGCGACGGTCGGTGGTGGCGGTGGCACCTGGCCGTTGAGCGCGGCCTGGGCGCGTGCCTCGTCGATCTTCGCCGCTTCTTCGGCTGTGACCGGCGCAGTCGGCGGTTCAGGCTGCTTGGTTTCCGGGGGCAGAATCACTTCGGATTCGGGCAGCAGGGTATAGAAGTCGTACTTCGGCTTGGGTGGCTGCTCGTTGGCCTGCGTGCGCTTGGGTTGCTCCTTGATCGCAGTCTTGGGCGCGTCCTTGTTGCGTTTGACCTCCTCGCCGCCCGGCTCGAGGCTCATCAGGAACATGATGAAGCCGCCAATGACCAGACCGCAGACCAGCCAGATCCAGCCAGGCACGGGCTGCTTGGCCGGCGCCTGATAACGGCTGGCGCCTCGTTTGGGCGCGGCTTTCTTCCTTGCTGCCACTTACATGCGCTCCAGTGGTTCCAGGCCGAGCAGTTCCAGGCCCTGCTTGAGGGTGCGGCCGGTCAGGGCAGCCAGGCGCAGGCGGCTCTGCTTTTGCGCATCCTGTTCGGCGCTGAGAATCGGGCAGTGCTCGTAGAAACTGGAGAACAACCCGGCCAGGTCGTAGAGGTAAGCGCACAGAAGGTGCGGTTCGCCTTTCTCGCCGACGCTGTTCAGCACTTCGCCGAACTGGGCGAGCTTGGCGGCCAAGGCGAGTTCCTGCTCGGCGTCCAGCTGGATCTGTCCGCTGATCTCGTCGATACCCTTGCCCAGCTTGCGGAACACACTGGCCACGCGGGTGTAGGCATAGAGCAGGTAGGGTGCGGTGTTGCCTTCGAAGCTCAGCATCAGTTCGAAGTTGAAGCGGTAATCGCTGGTGCGATGCTTGGACAGGTCGGCGTACTTGACCGCGCTGATGCCCACCGCGCGGGCGATCTGGCGCAGCTCGGCTTCGTCGAGCTCCGGGTTCTTGCCCTTGACCAGGGCATAGGCGCGCTGCTCGGCTTCGTCGAGCAGGTCGATCAGCTTGACCGTGCCGCCATCGCGGGTCTTGAACGGACGGCCGTCGGCGCCGTTCATGGTGCCGAAGCCCATGTGCTCGAGCTGCATGCCTTCATGGACGAAGCCTGCTCGGCGGGCCACTTCGAAGGCCATCTGGAAATGCAGGGCCTGGCGCTGGTCGACGAAATACAACACGCGGTCGGCGTGCAGCTGCTGGCTGCGATAGCGCATGGCGGCCAGGTCGGTGGTGGCGTAGAGATAGCCGCCACCGGCCTTCTGCACGATCACCGGCAGCGGGTTGCCTTCGGCGTTCTTGAATTCATCGAGGAAGACGCACTGGGCGCCATTGTCTTCGGTGAGCAGGCCCTTCTCGCGCAGGGCTTCGACAATGTCCGCCAGGTCGGCGTTGTAGGCGCTTTCGCCCTTGACGTCAGCCGGGGTCAGCTTGACGTTGAGACGGTCATAGATCTTCTGGCAGTGCGACAGCGAGATATCGTTGAAGCGCGCCCAGAGGCTCAGACACTGGTCATCGCCCGCCTGCAGTTTGACCACCAGTTCACGGGCGCGATTGGCGAACTCGGGCGACTCGTCGAAGCGCTGCTTGGCGGCGCGGTAGAACTGCTCGAGATCGGCCAGCTCGCTTTCCGCGGCGGCCGGCTTCTCTTCGAGATAGGCCAGCAGCATGCCGAACTGGGTACCCCAGTCGCCAACGTGGTTCTGCCGGATCACCTCGTCGCCGAGGAACTCCAGCACCCGGCCAACCGCATCGCCGATGATGGTCGAGCGCAGGTGGCCGACGTGCATCTCCTTGGCCAGGTTCGGCGAGGACAGGTCGATCACCACACGCTGCTTAGCGCTCGCCTTGTGCACCGCAAGTCGCGCATCGGCCAGCGCAGCTTCGAGGCGCTGGGCCAGGGCGTCGCTGTTCTGGAAGAAGTTGAGAAAGCCCGGGCCGGCAATCTCGACCTTGCTGATCTGCGCGTCCTGCGGCAGTGCGGCGATGAGCTTCTCGGCCAGGTCGCGCGGCTTCATGCCGGCTGGCTTGGCCAGCATCATGGCGATGTTGCTGGCGAAGTCGCCGTGACTCTTGTCCTTGGTGTTTTCCACCTGGATCGCGGGCGTCAGCCCCTCCGGCAGCACGCCCTCGCTGGTCAGGCGAACAAGGGCTTGCTGGATCAGGTGGCGAATGCTGTCTTTCATGGTCGGCTCGGTCCGCAGGAAGTGCGCGAAAACCCGGCATTATCGGGGCGTGATGGGTGTGGCTTCAAGCCGCGTGGTTCGCGCTGCCGGAAAGTCGTGCTTTCCGGCGGCACAATCAGAACAGATCAATCGGGTCGACATCCAGGCTCCAGCGCACGGCGCGTCCGCCGGGCAGCTGCTCGAGCAGTGGCACGCAGGCATCCATCAGGCGATGCAGAGCCGCGCGGGCGTTGCCCTGCAGCAGCAGCTGCGCCCGGTAGCGCCCGGCGCGACGTTCCATCGGCGCCGGCACCGGGCCGAGCAGCTCGATGCCGCTGAGCTGCAGCTGCCCGAGCGTCTGCTCCGCCAGCGTGCAGGCTTCGTCGAGGAAGGCCTCGGCCTGGCCGGGCTTCTGCGCTTCGGCGCGCAGCAATGCCAGATGGCTGAAGGGCGGCAGGCCGGCGGCGCGCCGTTCAGACAGCGCCTGCTCGGCGAAGGCGAAATAGCCCTGGTCGGTCAGCTGCACCAGCAGCGGGTGGTCGGCCAGGTGCGTCTGAATGATCACCTTGCCCGGTTCCTCCGCGCGTCCGGCGCGCCCGGCGACCTGCACGATCAACTGGGCCATCCGCTCGCTGGCGCGAAAATCGGCGGAAAACAGCCCGCCGTCGGCGTCGAGAATCGCCACCAGGGTCACCCGCGGAAAATGGTGCCCCTTGGCGAGCATCTGGGTGCCGACCAACAGGCAGGGCTCGCCACGGTTGATGGTAGTGAACATCTTTTCCATCGCGCCCTTGCGCGCGGTGCTGTCGCGGTCGATGCGCAGCACTGGGTAATCGGGGAACAGGACGCCGAGCCGCTCTTCGGCGCGCTCGGTCCCGGCACCGACCGGGCGCAGGTCTACCTTGCCGCAATCGGGGCAGTTGCGCGGCGGCCGCTCGACGTGCCCGCAGTGGTGGCAGCGCAGTTCGTTGTGCCGCTGGTGCAGGGTCATGCGTGCATCGCAGCGCGGGCACTGGCTGAGCCAGCCGCAGTCGTGGCAGAGCAGGGTTGGGGCGAAGCCCCGGCGGTTGAGATAGACCAGTACTTGCTGCCCGGCTGCGAGCGTCTGGCCGATGGCCTGTTGCAGCGGGCCGGATATGCCGGCGTCCAGGGGGCGACTCTTCACGTCCAACCGCAGGAAACGCGGCTGCTGGGCATTGCCGGCGCGCTGGCTCAGCTTGAGCAGCGCGTAGCGGCCGCTGTGGGCGTTGTGCAGGCTCTCCAGCGAGGGAGTCGCCGAGCCGAGCACGATCGGCAGGTTTTCCTGGCGAGCACGGACCAGGGCGAGATCGCGGGCGTGATAGCGCAGGCCTTCATGCTGTTTATAGGAGGCGTCATGTTCCTCGTCGATGATGATCAGGCCGGGATTCTTCATCGGCGTGAACAGGGCCGAGCGGGTGCCGATGATGATGTCCGCCTCACCATCGCGGGCCGCCAGCCAGGCATCGAGCCGCTCGCGATCGTTGATGTTGGAGTGCAGCAGCGCGATCCGCGCATTGAAACGCTGCTCGAAGCGGGCCAGTGTCTGTGGGCCGAGGTTGATCTCCGGGATCAGCACCAGGGCCTGCTTGCCAGCTGCGAGCACGCGATGGATCAGCTGCAGATAGACCTCGGTCTTGCCGCTGCCGGTGACGCCGGCCAGCAGAAAGGCCCGAAAGCTGCCGAGACCGGCGCTGACTGCTTCGAAGGCGGCGCGTTGTTGCGCATTCAGCGTCAGCTCGGCCTGCAGCAGCCAGCTACCACTGTGCTGTCGCGCTGGGCTGCTGCGGCGCGACTCCATCCGTACCAGGCCCTTCTCCAGCAGTAGGTCGAGGCTGTCCTTGTTCAACTGCAGCTTGCCGATCAGGGCGTGGGGCAGGCCGTGGGCATGCTGCGCGATGATCTTCAGGGCTTCGCGCTGACGCGGGGCACGGGCCAGTCGCGGATCGTCCGGGCTGGCACCTTCGACCAGGCGCCAGTAGCGTTCCAGGCGCGCTTCGGCCGGTTCGCCCTGGCGCAACAGCACCGGCAATGCCCAGCTCAGGGTATCTCCGAGGCTGTGCTGGTAATACTGAGCGGTCCACAGGCAGAGCTTGAACAGGGGGAGCGGCAGTGGCGGCTTGCTATCCAGCAGCTCGAGCGCAGGCTTGAGTTTTTCCAGCGGCACTTCGCTCTGATCGCTCAGCTCTACCAGCACGCCGATGACCTCGCGCCGGCCGAACGGCACGCGCAGGCGCATGCCCGGCTGCAGCGAGTCGGGAGTTACGCCATGTGGCGGCAGGTAGTCGAACAGGCGGCGCAGCGGCGAAGGCAGCGCCAGGCGGAGGATGCTGGAAGGCACGCGTTGATCCTTGGTGACGAGCGCCGATGGTAAACGATCGCGGCGCTCGGCGCCGTCCGATAGCGCGTCCGGAGGCGCCGGAACGTCGGTCGCCTGCGCTTGCATCACCTTTGTGCTCTGGTATGATTCGCGCCCTACTTCGTGCGGTACTCGACATAGGGTCGGGTGGCGGCACGCAATCCCAGAGGATTCACCATGAAAGCCGATATCCATCCGAATTACGTCGAAATCGAAGCCACCTGCAGCTGTGGCAACGTCATCAAGACCCGCTCCACGCTGGGCAAGAATCTGAACATCGACGTGTGCTCCGAGTGCCACCCGTTCTACACCGGCAAGCAGAAGGTGCTGGATACCGGCGGCCGTATCGATCGCTTCAAGCAGCGTTTCGGTGTGTTCGGCGCCAAGTAAGCCGGCGCAGCGGGATTCCGATGAGGTTTTCCGAGCACATGAAAAAGGCGTCCCTCGTGGGCGCCTTTTTCGTTTCCGTCATCTGCAGCCTCCCGGCGCTCGCGTTCTGTCCCTCGCCTGGGGCACTGCCGCGGGTGGGCGTGGCGAAGGTGGTCGATGGCGATACGCTGCGTCTGGTCGATGGCCGAAGCGTGCGCCTGATCGGCATCAATGCGCCGGAACTTGGGCGTGACGGGCGCAAGGCCGAGCCCTTCGCCGTGGCGGCACAGCGTCGGCTGCGCGCGCTCGTCGAGGCCAGCAACGGACGGGTGGGGCTGGTCCCTGGGCGCGAGTCAAAAGATCGCTATGGTCGTACCCTGGCCCACGCCTATGACGAGCAGGGCCGCAATCTGGAATCGGCCTTGCTGGCCGAGGGCCTTGGCTTGATGGTGGCGATCGCCCCCAATACGGCGCTGGTGGCTTGTCATCTGCGGGCCGAGTGGCTGGCGCGGCAATCCCGTCTGGGTGTCTGGCGCAAGCTGACGCCGAGCTCGACCCGCGTGGTGAGGCAAGGTGGATTCGCCTTGTTGCAGGGCCTAGTCGAGCGCGTCGAGCACAGTCGCGGCGGCTATTGGCTGAAAATGGATGGCCCGGTGGTGGTGCACATTCCGCCACAGGCATTCGATGCTTTCGATCTGCCTGAGTTATCCCGGCTCGCTGGCAAGACGCTCGAACCCAGAGGCTGGCTGGTGGATCGTCGCGGGCGGGCCGGAAAAGGACAGGCTCGCTGGATGTTGCGGGTGACCCATCCGGCGATGCTCGGGCTGCCTCACTGACTGGGCAGTCAGCTCCGGTCTACCCGAAAAGTCGTACTTGCCTGGGCTTGACAGCCTGCGCCGCGCGCTGGCTTGTGAGCGCGCTCGTTCTTGGCGTATGCTCGACCGCCTGTCTGTCCCAGTAAAATAAGCGGAAATGCCACATGACTGACCTGAAAACTGCCGCGCTCGAATACCATGCCCAGCCCCGTCCGGGGAAGTTGAGCGTCGAGCTCACCAAGCCCACCGCCACTGCTCGTGACCTGTCCCTGGCCTATAGCCCTGGCGTCGCCGAGCCGGTTCGCGAGATTGCTCGCGATGCGGAGCTGGCTTACCGCTACACCGGCAAGGGCAACCTGGTGGCGGTTATCTCCGATGGCACCGCTATTCTCGGTCTGGGTAATCTCGGTCCGCTGGCTTCCAAGCCGGTGATGGAAGGCAAGGGTGTGTTGTTCAAGCGCTTCGCCGGTGTCGACGTATTCGACATCGAGGTCGATGCCGAGAGCCCGCAGGCCTTCATTGATACCGTCAAGCGCATCTCGATCACCTTTGGTGGCATCAACCTCGAAGACATCAAGGCGCCGGAGTGTTTCGAGATCGAGCGCGCGCTGATCGAGCAGTGCGACATTCCGGTCTTCCATGACGACCAGCACGGCACGGCGATCGTCACCGCGGCCGGCATGCTGAACGCACTGGAAATCGCCGGCAAGACGCTGGAACAGGCCAAGATCGTCTGCCTCGGTGCTGGCGCTGCAGCGACCTCCTGCATGAAGCTGCTGGTCAGCATGGGTGCGAAGATCGAGAACATCTTCATGATCGATCGCAAGGGCGTTATCCATGCCGGTCGCGACGATCTCAATCAGTACAAGGCCGTGTTCGCCCACGAAACCGATAAGCGCACCCTGGATGACGCGCTGGATGGTGCTGATGTCTTCGTCGGTCTGTCGGGTGCCAACCTGCTGAGCCCGGAAGGTCTCAAGCGCATGGCGGCCAATCCGGTCGTGTTCGCTTGCTCCAACCCTGATCCGGAAATCAGTCCTGAGCTGGCGCATGCGACGCGTTCCGACGTGATCATGGCGACCGGCCGTTCCGACTATCCGAATCAGGTCAACAACGTGCTGGGTTTCCCGTTCATCTTCCGCGGCGCCTTGGACGTTCGTGCCAAACGCATCAACGAAGAGATGAAGATCGCCGCCGCGCTGGCCCTTCGTGACCTGGCCAAGCTGCCGGTGCCGGCCGAAGTCGCCGCTGCCTATGGTGTGGACAGCCTGGAGTTCGGCCGCGAGTACATCATTCCGAAGCCTATGGACCCGCGCCTGATCACTCTGGTTTCGGACGCTGTAGCCAAGGCTGCGATCGAAAGTGGTGTGGCTACGTTGCCTTACCCGTCGCACTATCCGCTGGAGTCGGTGAACGACGTCTTCAACGGTTGACAGCGAGAACACAAAAAACCCCGCCTTGGCGGGGTTTTTTGTGCCTGCGGTAGGCTGGGGACTGTGCTTAGAACAGATCCAGCGGAGCCGCCTCGTCAGCAGGTAGAGGGCTGCCAGGAGCCTGATAGCCCGACTCGAACTCGCCCATCGGCGGCGGCGAGTCCTCGCTCTTGAATACTTCGAAATAGGCGTCAGGGGTGCCTGGCGCTGCGGCGCGACCGCTGACCGGATCGACACGCAATTTCAGCAAGCCGTCCGGTTCGGCGGGCGGATGCTCGGGCATGTCCTTGAGCACGGCGCTCATGTAGGTCATCCAGATCGGCAGGGCGACCGTGCCGCCGTATTCATTGCGCCCCAGGCTCTGCGGCTGATCGAAGCCTGCCCAGACGGTCGTGACGATGTCGGCGTTGTAACCAGAGAACCAGCTGTCGATCGAGTCGTTGGTGGTGCCGGTCTTGCCGGCGATGTCGTCGCGCCCCATGGCGAGCGCACGCCGGCCGGTACCCCGCTTGATGACGTCCTGCAGCATGCTGGTCATGATGTACGCGGTGCGTTCATCGAGGACTCGCTCGGCGAAGCGAGGCTGGCCATCAGTCTGCTCATCAGCCGAGAGCTCGTGTTCCGGCGCTGCACTGACCTCCACAGCATGATCCTGCGGTTCGTGCTGCGGTACACGCGCCGGGTTTGCCTCGAAGAGCAGTTTGCCCTCGCGATCCTCGATTCGCTGGATCAGGTACGGCTCTATCTTGTAACCACCATTGGCGAAAGTGGTCCAGCCGGTCGCAATCTCCATCGGGGTCAAGGTAGCGGTCCCCAAGGCAAGTGACAGGTTGCGTGGCAGATCTTGCGGGTCGAAGCCGAAGCGGCTGATGTAGTCGATCGTATGGCCAACGCCGAGGGTCTGCAGTAGCCGAATCGATACCAGATTTCTGGATTTATAGAGCGCCTCGCGCATGCGAATCGGGCCGAGGAACGTATTGTTGTCGTTCTTGGGTCGCCAAATCCGATCCATCCCTTCCTCGACGAATACGATCGGCGAGTCGTTGACGAGACTTGCCGCGGTGTAGCCGGCATCCAGAGCGGCGCTGTAGATGAAGGGCTTGAAGCTTGAGCCGGGTTGCCGTTTGGCCTGGATGGCTCGATTGTAGTTGCTCTGTCCGAACGAGAATCCGCCTGCCAAGGCTTCGATCGAGCCGTCCTGTGGGTCGAGCGACACCAGCGCGGCTTGTGCTTGCGGGACCTGGCTGAACAGTACCGAGTCGTCCTGCCAGCGAACACGCACGACATCGCCGATTTTCACAACGTCCGCGGGGCGTTGTGGCCGCGGACCCATGCTGTTCGTTCCGAGAAACGGGCGCGCCCATTTCATGCTGTCCCAGGCGACCGGATGCTCGTTGCCGTCGCGAGTGAGAACCAGAATGCCGCTGTTCTCCACTTGCGTGACAACGGCCGGGTGCAGTCCGGAAAGACTCCTGTACTTGCGCAGCTCCTGCATCCAGGACTCGCGCGGGAGCTCACCCAGGCGTGCCTCCGGGCCGCGGTAGCCGTGTCGCTGGTCATATTCGATAAGCCCGCTATCGAGTGCGATGTTGGCTGCTATCTGCCTTTCGCTGGAGACTGTGGTATGCACCCGGAAGCCGTCGGTATAGGCCGCGCTGCCATAACGTCCAACCATCTCGGCGCGGGCCATTTCCGCTATATAGGCAGCATCGAGTTCGGGGGCCGCGCCGTGGTACCGAGCGGTCTCAGGTTCGGCCAGTGCCTGCCGATAGCTCGTTTCATCTAACGAACCAAGCTTGTACATCCTTCCGAGAATCCAGTCGCGTCGCTCCTTGCTGCGAGCCGGGTTGACCAATGGATTGAAGGCTGACGGAGCTTTGGGTAGGCCGGCAATCATTGCCAGCTGGGCGACGCTTAGCTCGGAGATCGACTTGCCGTAATAGACCTGAGAGGCGGCCTCTATGCCGTAGGCGCGGTTGCCCAGGTAGATCTTGTTGACGTACAGCTCGAGGATCTCGTTCTTGCTCAGTTCGCGCTCGATCTGCAAGGCCAGCAGAATTTCGTTGATTTTGCGTGAAAAGCTACGTTCGCTGGTTAAGAAATAGTTCTTGGCAACCTGCATGGTGATGGTGCTGCCGCCTGTCTGGATCTGCCCGCTTTTCAATAATTGCGTGGCAGCGCGCATCAGGCCGGTTATGTCGACGCCATAATGATTGGCGAAATTATCGTCCTCGGCAGCGAGTAGGGCGTGGATGAAGTCCTCTGGGATTTCCTCGAAGCGGATAGGCGATCGGCGCATCTCGCCGAACTCGGCGATCAGCTTTTCGTCGGCGCTGTAAACCCGTAGTGGAATCTGCAGCTGTATGCTGCGCAAGGATTCAACCGAGGGAAGGTTGGGATTGAGGTAGAGAAACGCACCGCTGATGCTCAGCAGCAGTGCACAGAAGACTGCGAAGCACGACCAGGCAAGAAATTTCAAAAGACGCATCGGGGTTCTGGGAATCCGGGAATTTTGGGAGGGGGAAGGGGCGATGCTGAAAGAGGAAAACCGTTCACATTATATGCGCTTTTTTTGCCGGGTAGCCATTTGCGCTTCTGTCAAGCCTGTTATTTAATGTGGATAAACATAATTAATCCGTAAGTTGCGGATAAAGATAGGAAATCGGTCGTGCTAGGGCTCTTCACTAAGAAAGCGAACACGCTGCTTGGGATCGATATCAGTTCGACCTCAGTCAAGCTTCTCGAATTAAGTCGATCGGGGAACCGCTACCGGGTTGAGGCTTACGCGGTTGAGCCGCTCCCGCCAAATGCCGTGGTCGAAAAGAACATCGCTGAACTGGAAGGCGTTGGCCAGGCTCTGCAACGCGTGGTCGCAAAGGCTAAGACCGGCTGCAAGTCAGCCGTGGTAGCTGTCTCCGGCTCAGCGGTGATCACCAAGACGATCGAGATGGACGCCGGGCTGTCCGACGAAGAGCTGGAAAACCAGCTGAAGATCGAAGCCGACCAATATATTCCCTATCCGTTGGAAGAGGTGGCGATCGACTTTGAGGTCCAGGGGCCCGCGCCGCGTGCGCCCGGTCGGGTCGAGGTTCTGCTCGCTGCTTGTCGCAAGGAAAACGTCGAGGTGCGCGAGGCGGCGCTGGCCCTGGCCGGACTCACCGCGAAGGTCGTTGATGTCGAGGCCTATGCGCTCGAGCGCTCCTATGACCTTCTGGCGCCGCAGTTGGGGAGCGCGCATGGTGAACTGACCGTCGCTGTCGTGGATATCGGCGCAACGATGACGACTCTGAGCGTCCTGCATAACGGACGCACCATATACAGTCGTGAGCAATTGTTCGGGGGGCGGCAGCTGACGGAGGAAATCCAACGCCGTTACGGGCTGTCACAAGAGGAGGCTGGCCTCGCTAAAAAGCAGGGAGGGCTTCCTGATGACTACGACAGTGAGGTTTTGCTTCCGTTCAAAGAAGCGGTCGTTCAGCAGGTCTCACGCTCGCTGCAGTTCTTCTTCGCTGCTGGGCAGTTTCATGATGTCGATTGCATTCTGCTTGCTGGTGGAACGGCTTCCATCCCGGGGCTTGATCATCTCATTCAGCAGAAGATCGGCACCCAGACTCTAGTTGCCAATCCGTTTGCCGATATGGCTTTGAGTAGCAAGGTCAACGCAGGCGCGCTGGCTAGTGATGCGCCCTCGCTGATGATTGCGTGTGGGTTGGCGCTAAGGAGTTTCGACTGATGGCGCAGATCAACCTTCTTCCATGGCGCGAGCAGTTGCGCGAAGAGCGCAAGCAGCGGTTCCTTGCCTCTCTTTTCGGTGTGCTGGTGGTTGCGGCTGGCCTTGTTTTTCTTGGTGATCGCTATCTTCAGGGTGCGATCGAGCAACAGGATGCGCGCAACGAATTCATAAAAAAAGAAATTGCCGTGCTGGATGCGCGAATCAAGGAGATCAAAGAACTCAAGGAACGTCGTCAGCAATTGCTGGAGCGTATGAAGATCATTCAGGACCTACAGGGAAATCGCCCGATCATTGGTCGCGTATTCGATCAGCTGGTACGCACGCTGCCAGATGGAGTTTATTTCACTTCGTTAAAAATGACCGGCAAGAACATTGCGATCGTCGGGGCTGCTGAGTCGAATAATCGGGTTTCCAATCTCATGCGCAATCTTGATGGGTCGGACTGGCTTGAATCACCCAACCTGAATGAAGTCAAGGCGGTAACGGCTGGTGCGGTTGATCAGGAAAACGTCTTTCAGTTGACGGTACAGCAGACCCAGCCAGCTGTCTCTACGGAAGGAGCGAAGCCATGAATCTGGCTGATTCGTTGCAGAGTCTTCGTAAGATCGATGTCGCCGATCTCGATCTGAACAACCTCGGTTCGTGGCCCGCGCCTGTCAAGTTCATTACGGGCGTCATTCTGCTCGCCGTGGTGCTGGCCCTGGGTTATTACCTTCATTTGCAGGATATGCAGGTGCAGTTGGAGCAGCAGCAGGCTCAGGAAGCGATCCTGAAGCAACAGTTCTCCAGCAAGGCATTTCAGGCCGCGAACCTAGATGCTTATAAAAAGCAGATGTCGGAAATGGAAACATCATTCGGTGCACTGCTGAGGCAGCTACCAAGTGATACGGAAGTTCCTGGGCTGTTGGAGGATATAACTCGGACTGGTCTGGGTAGTGGTTTGGAGTTTGAGGAAATCAAGTTGCAGCCGGAAGTGGCGCAGCAGTTCTATATCGAGCTTCCGATAAACATAAAGGTGATCGGTGGTTACCACGATCTGGCTACCTTCGTGAGTGGGGTTTCCAGTCTGCCGCGAATCGTTACGTTGCACGACTTTGAAATAAAGCCAGAAAAAGACGACTCGACTTCAAAGCTGCAGATGAACATCGTCGCGAAGACTTATCGGTACAACGACAAGGGGTTGCAGAAATGAGAGGCTCGCAACTCGTTGCGCTGGGCTTAAGCCTGGCGATGTTGGGGGGCTGTGGTGGCGGCTCGGATTTCAGCGACCTGCAGTCGTTCATGGATGAGGTTCGGGCAAAGCCGAAGGGCACGATTGAGCCGCTGCCAGCGTTCATCCCCTATGAGGCTTTTACATACAGCGCGGCCGCGTTGCGGCATCCGTTCCAGCCGCCCGTCAAGCTGGATTTGGCGCAGCGGCAAAAAGGCTCCAAAGATATCCAACCTGATGAGTCGCGGGTCAAGCAGTTCCTCGAAGGGTTCAATATCGAAAATTTCACCATGGTCGGCACGCTCTCCAACGGGCAGGGGCGTTATGCGCTGATCCGGGGAGGTGACGGTGTTCATCGCGTCAGGATTGGTGACTATCTCGGCCGTAACCATGGCCGCATCGTCGAGATCAGCGAAGCGGCGGTGGATATAGTGGAAATCGTTCCGGATGGAGAGGGTGGGTGGCTGGAGCGCCCGCGCAGTCTGACCTTGAAAGAGCGCACCTAGCGCGGGGCACAAGCATGGAAAACCTTTACCGGTCTGCACAACGGAAGCAATTTATGAACAGTACTCTCTCGCGCCTCGGCATTTCAGTGCTTGTGGCGTTCGTCTCGCCGGCTGTACTGGCAGCCAATCTCAATGCCTTGGATGTGGCCGCTCTGCCGGGCGATCGAGTCGAGCTCAAGCTGGCTTTCGACGAGCCCGTTGCGCCGCCGCGTGGTTACACCCTTGAACAGCCTGCTCGCATTGCCCTGGATCTGCCGGGTGTATCGAACAACCTGGGGGCGAAGAATCGTGAGCTGGGGGTTGGTAATGCGCGTAGCGTTACGGTCGTTGAGGCGCAAGGACGTACTCGGTTGATCGTGAACCTCACTTCGCTGGTGCCCTATTCCACTCGAGTGGATGGCAAGAACCTGTTCGTCGTGCTGGGCGAAAATGCCGGCGCGAGTGGCCCAGCAGCGGTCTCAGTGCAGCCGAGCGCAGTCGCGCATCCATCTGTTGCGACGGCTCCCGCGAAGGCGGTGACTGTTGGTAAGGCCATTGACAACATTGACTTTCGGCGTGGTGATGATGGGGCTGGTAATGTGATCGTTACACTATCCGACCCGTCAATCAGCTCGACCATTGAGGAGCAGGGCGGAAAAATTCGCGTAAATTTCGCCAAGGCTCAGTTGCCGGAATCGCTGCGTGTGCGCCTGGATGTCCAAGACTTCGCTACGCCTGTCAGGTTCGTTGATTCCGCTTCTCAGGCAGGTGGTGCGAGCATCGCAATCGAGCCGACCGGGCGATATGACTATTTGGCCTATCAGACCGACAACAAGCTGACTATCAGCGTAAAACCTCTTACGGAAGACGAAGCGGAAAAGCGTAAGGCTGATCGATTTGCTTATTCCGGGGAGAAGCTGTCGCTTAATTTCCAGGACATCGACGTTCGCTCGGTATTGCAGCTAATCGCTGATTTCACCGATCTGAATCTGGTTGCAAGCGATACCGTTAGCGGCAATATCACGCTGCGTCTGCAGAACGTGCCGTGGGATCAGGCTCTGGACCTGGTGCTCAAGACCAAGGGGTTGGACAAGCGCCAGGTCGGTAACGTGCTGCTGGTCGCTCCTGCCGACGAAATTGCCGCACGTGAACGTCAGGAACTTGAGTCTCAGCGGCAGATTGCCGAACTGGCTCCGCTTCGCCGTGAGGTGGTGCAGGTTAACTACGCCAAGGCGGCGGATATCGCTCGCCTTTTCCAGTCTGTAACCAATACCCAGGGCGAAACCGAGGACCGCGGTTCGATAGCCGTTGATGATAGAACCAACAATATTATTGCCTACCAGACGCAAGAGCGTCTGGACGAGCTACGGCGGATCGTCGCGCAACTCGACATCCCTGTCCGGCAGGTCATGATCGAGGCTCGAATTGTTGAAGCGAACGTCGATTACGATAAAGCGCTGGGCGTGCGCTGGGGCGGCACGCAGCTTTTTGCCAATGGGCGGGGCGCTGTCTATGGCAACGACGATTTTGGCGATGAAGGTGGGGACTCAGGGGAAGAAAGCAGCGGTAATTTTCCTTTCGTTGATATGGGCGTTGCTAACCGTACTGCAGGTATCGGCATCGGTTACATCACCGACAACCTGATCCTTGACCTTGAGCTGTCGGCAATGGAGAAGTCAGGTAACGGCGAGGTCGTGTCGCAGCCTAAGGTTATGACTGCTGACAAGGAAACCGCGAAGATCCTCAAGGGCTCTGAGATTCCTTACCAAGAGGCCAGTTCAAGCGGCGCTACTTCGACTACCTTTGTCGAGGCAGCTCTATCGCTGGAGGTTACGCCGCAGATCACTCCAGATAATCGCATCATCATGGAAGTGAAAGTGACCAAGGATGAACCCGACTTTGCCAACGATGTGAACGGAACTCCTACCATTCGCAAAAACGAGGTGAATGCAAAGATTCTGGTGAATGACGGTGAGACGGTTGTCATCGGAGGCGTCTTCTCCAACACGCAGAGCAAGTCAGTAGATAAAGTTCCTTTCTTGGGTGATCTGCCTTATCTTGGACGGATGTTCCGCCGAGATGTTGTGGCGGACTCGAAGTCCGAATTGCTGATATTTCTGACTCCCAGAATACTCAATCATCAGGCCGTCGCTGTAAGCCGTTGACCCAATTGAAGAACACTATTCTTATAGGCCCGATGGGAGCTGGGAAAAGCACCATCGGGCGTTTGCTTGCCAAAGAGCTGCGTCTGCCGTTCAAGGACTCCGACAAGGAGATCGAACAGCGTACCGGCGCCAGTATTCCGCTCATCTTCGATGTCGAGGGCGAGGGTGGCTTCCGTGAGCGCGAGCACGCGGTGATAGCTGATCTTTGCCGGCTCGACGGCGTGGTGCTCGCCACCGGCGGGGGCGCAGTGATGCGTGAGGACAATCGCAAGGCACTTCGTGCTGGCGGGCGTGTAGTCTACCTCTGCACTTCGGTCGATCAGCAACTCGAGCGCACCGCCCGGGATCGTAATCGTCCACTCCTGCAGGCGGCTGATCCGCGCGGTGTGCTTGCGAACCTGATGGCAGTTCGTGATCCGTTGTATCGATCGATTGCGGACGTCATCATCGAGACCGATGAGCGGCCGCCGCGTTTGGTGGTGATGGAGATTCTCGATCGTCTCGCGTCGCTTGCGCCCGGTGAAAGCCGCGACGAATCTGCGTTATCCTAAGCCCCTTTATTTCGGGGGTGTCATGCGGACTCTTCAGGTCGATCTCGGTGAGCGTAGCTATCCCATCCACATCGGCGAGCGGTTGATCGACCGCCGCGATCTCTTCGAGGAAAAGATTCGCGGGCGCCAGGTTGCCATCGTTACCAACGAGACGGTCGCGCCGCTGTATCTCGAGCAGCTCAGGCAAGCGCTCTCCGGGTACGCTGTTACCTCCATAATTCTGCCTGATGGCGAGAAGCACAAAAACTGGCAGACGCTTCAGCTGATTTTCGATGCGCTCCTCGAGGCGCGTCATGACCGCAACACCATGATCATCGCGTTAGGTGGTGGGGTCATTGGCGACATGGCTGGATATGCCGCGGCAAGCTATCAACGGGGGGTCGATTTTATCCAGGTGCCGACAACCCTGCTGTCCCAGGTGGACTCTTCGGTCGGCGGCAAAACCGGTATCAATCACCCGCTGGGCAAAAACATGATCGGTGCCTTCTACCAGCCTCGAGCGGTGATCATCGATACTTCGACACTCGCCACTCTGCCATCCCGTGAGCTGTCGGCCGGGCTGGCGGAAGTCATCAAGTACGGGTTGATCTGCGACGAAGAGTTTATCGGCTGGCTCGAATTGAATGTCGACCGGCTGCGGGCTCTCGACCCGGTCGCTTTGACCGAAGCGATCCATCGTTCGTGCGCGGCGAAGGCGCGGGTGGTCAATGCCGACGAGCGCGAGTCCGGCGTGCGGGCCATCCTAAATCTGGGGCACACCTTCGGCCATGCTATCGAGACCCATATGGGTTATGGCGTCTGGCTGCATGGTGAGGCGGTAGCTGCGGGAACCGTCATGGCCCTTGAGATGTCTTCTCGGCTTGGTTGGATTCAGCAGGCGGAGCGTGATCGCGCTATACGCTTGCTGCAGCGCGCGGCTCTACCCGTGGCCCCCCCTGCCGAAATGCAGCCGGACGACTTTCTTCAGCACATGGCGGTCGACAAGAAGGTCCTGAACGGCAAGCTGCGTCTGGTCCTGCTGTGTGGAATGGGAGAGGCCGTGGTGACTGGCGACTTCCCTCGCGATGTACTGGAAGCGACCTTGAACGCCAACTACGGCGCAATGACGGAACAGACGGGAGCGTAAGAAAATTTCCATGACCAGTTTGTCGGCCGACGATGCCTATCTGAGCCACTATGGGTTCAGCCATGACCCCTTCGCGGCGCGTGTTCCGGGTTTCAAATTCTTTCCGGCGCAGCGTAAGCCAGTGCTGGGGCAGTTGCATCACCTCGCGCGCTACAGTCAGCTGCTGCTGTTGGTGACGGGGCCCGAAGGCAGCGGCAAGACATTGCTCCGGCAGGCCTTGGTGGCCAGCAGCAACAAGCAAGCGGTCCAGAGCGTCGTTATCACGCCGCAGGACACTACCGATTCGACGGCGTTGATCGCGCAGATCGCGCAGGCGCTGAACAGTCGCGAGGCTGACTTTGAGGGTGTGATGGCGCAGGTCGTCCAGCTGGCCCTCACAGGGCAGGAAGTCTATCTGCTGGTAGACGACGCGGAACGCCTCACTGCAGCGGCGATCGAGACGCTGCTGCGCCTTGCTGCGGGCGTTCCCGAAGCCCGCCCTCACGTTTTTCTATTTGGTGAAACAGCCCTTGCCGGACGTCTCGAGGCCCTGAGCGAGGGCGATGAGCGCTACCATGTCATTGCCTTGCAGCCATACGAGGAAGACGAGACGCGCGAGTACCTGGCGTTGCGGCTCGAGGGCGCGGGTAGCGGCATCGATTGCCTCAGCGAAGAGCAGATCGCGCGCATCCACGATGAATCGGGCGGCTGGCCTGGCTCGATCAACCAGATCGCCCGTGATGAACTCCTTGCCGCGATGCAGGGCAGCCGCGGGCGCCACAAGGCCGGCGGCATTGGCTTCGCCCTGCCGCGCAAGCACGTACTGGCCGCCCTTGCGGTTGTTCTGTTCGTTGCGGTGGCTTTCCTGTTGCTGCGCGGGCAGGACGTTCGGCAGTCAGTCGCGCCGGAGGTGACTCAGCTACCGCTCGATACCGCGGCCACGGCTGATGCTGGTCAGGAGCCAGCCGGGCAGGACGGGCAGGCTGCTATCGAGTTCGATGGCAGCGAGCGTCCGTTGTCCTTGCCGTTGGGTAATGATGCGCAGCCTGTGATTCGAGAGCCTCTGGCGGCCGCAGCGGGTGGGGAAGACGAGAGTGGCGTCGCGATGTCCGACTCTGATGATTCGGAGCCGGTAAACGCTACCTCTCCCGTAGCGCCTGCTCCCGCTCCCGCTCCGCAAATATCGGAGCAGGCTTCGTCGGTCGCATCCGCGGCGCCGGCGCCGGCACCGGTGACTACGCCAGACCCGGTAGCTGTGCGGAAGAGCGCTGCTGCAGCCAAGCCCAGTGTCGCCACCGAGGCTTCACCGCCCGTGTCGGGGCACGGTAGCTGGTATGCGAGCCAGCCTGCGAGCAACCACCTGGTCCAGATTCTCGGCACACGTGCCGAGAAAAATGCGCAGGCAATTGTCCGGCAGCAAGGAAGTGGCTATCGCTATTTCGTCAAGCAGCATGACGGCAAGCCGCTCTATGTCGTGACCTATGGCAATTTCAACAGTCGCGCCGCGGCGCTAGCGGCAGTCAAGTCACTGCCTGCGTCGCTGCAATCCGGCAAGCCTTGGGTGCGTTCATTTGGCAGCGTGCAAAAAGAAATCGGCCAATAGCGTAAAATAACGCCCCAAAAAAGTGCGCAATGCACTGTTTTGGGGCTTGCAAAAATAAATTGTGTCGCTCTAGCTGGCTTTGTAAACTGCTCCCCCTTTTGCCCACGTGAATGACGGGGTGATTTGCTGCGCCGTCAATAAGGGGTTGATTTACAACGTATTTAGCTGGTGGAGTGCCTATGAGAGCAGGTCTGTTTCGTCCTGAAGAGTTCAAGGATAACTGCGGCTTCGGTCTGATTGCCCACATGCAGGGCGAAGCTAGCCATCACCTGCTAAAGACTGCCATCCAGTCCCTGACCTGTATGACGCACCGCGGCGGCATCAATGCTGATGGCAAGACTGGCGACGGTTGCGGTCTGTTGATGCAGAAGCCAGATGCCTTTCTGCGCGCGAAGGCACTGGAGCACTTCAATGTCGAGTTGCCCGCGCAATATGCCGTCGGCATGGTGTTCCTCGATCAGGACGCAGCCAAGGCCGACCACGCACGGGCTCGCCTGAGCGAGGAAATCGTCGCCCAGGGCCTGACGCTGGTCGGCTGGCGCGAGGTGCCGGTCGATACCGGTGTCCTGGGCCAACTCGCGCTCGAGCGTCTGCCGCGCATCGAGCAGGTGTTCGTTGCCGGAGACGGTATCGCTGAGCGTGATTTCGGCATCAAGCTGTTCTTCGCCCGGCGCCGCGCGGAAGTGGCACTGGCTGACGACAGCGCCTTCTATGTTTGCAGCCTCTCCGACAAAGACATCATCTACAAAGGCCTGATGATGCCGGCCGACCTGGCCCAGTTCTACCCGGACCTGGGCGATGAGCGCCTCGCCACTGCGATTTGCGTATTCCACCAGCGTTTCTCCACCAACACCATGCCGCAATGGCGCCTGGCTCAGCCGTTCCGCTTCCTGGCGCACAACGGCGAAATCAACACCATCACCGGTAACCGTAACTGGGCCCAGGCGCGCCGCCTGAAGTTCGCCAACGAATTGCTGCCGGATCTCGAAAGCCTGTCGCCGTTGATCAACCGCACCGGCTCTGACTCCTCGAGCATGGACAACATGCTTGAGCTGTTGGTCACCGGCGGAATGGATCTGTTCCGTGGCCTGCGGATGATCATTCCGCCAGCGTGGCAGAACGTCGAGACCATGGACCCCGATCTGCGCGCCTTCTACGAATTTAACTCCATGCACATGGAGCCTTGGGACGGTCCGGCTGGCGTAGTGTTGACCGACGGGCGCCACGCAGTCTGCCTGCTCGACCGCAACGGCCTGCGCCCGGCGCGTTGGGTGACCACCAAGAATGGCTACATCACCCTCGCCTCGGAAGTCGGCGTATGGGATTACAAGCCCGAGGACGTCCTGGCCAAGGGCCGTGTCGGCCCGGGGCAGATCCTCGCGGTGGACACCCACACCGGCAAGGTGCTGCACACCGACGACATCGACAACCACCTGAAGGCGCAGCAGCCTTACAAGAAGTGGCTGCGGCAGAACGCGTTGCGCATCCAGTCGACCCTCGATGACAACGATCACGGTTCGGCCTTCTACGACGCCGACCAGCTCAAGCAGTACATGAAGATGTACCAGGTCACCTTCGAGGAGCGTGATCAGGTGCTGCGTCCGCTGGCCGAGCAGGGCCAGGAAGCGGTCGGCTCGATGGGCGACGATACGCCCATGGCAGTTCTGTCGCGCCGCGTACGGTCGCCCTATGACTACTTCCGCCAGCAGTTCGCGCAGGTCACCAACCCGCCGATTGACCCGCTGCGCGAAGCCATCGTGATGTCGCTGGAAACCTGTCTGGGTGCCGAGCGTAATGTCTTCGAGGAAACCGCCGATCACGCCAACCGCGCAATCCTGACTACCCCGGTGATCTCGCCGGCGAAGTGGCGCACGATCATGAACCTGGAGCGTCCGGGTTTCGAACGCCTGGTCATCGACCTGAACTACGACGAGACCATCGGCCTCGAGGCGGCGATTCGCAATATTGCCGATCAGGCGGAGGAAGCCGTACGTGGAGGCAAGGTGCTGCTGGTCCTCAGCGATCGTCATATCGCACCAGGCAAACTGCCGGTTCATGCTTCGCTGGCCGTGGGCGCGGTTCACCATCGTCTGGTCGAAACCGGCCTGCGCTGCAGCTGCAACATTCTGGTGGAAACCGCCACCGCCCGTGATCCGCATCACTTCGCCGTGCTGATCGGCTTCGGCGCGACTGCGGTCTACCCGTTCCTTGCCTTCGAGGTGCTAGGCGACCTGATCCGCACTGGCGAGGTGCTTGGCGACCTTTACGAAGTGTTCAAGCACTATCGCAAGGGCATCTCCAAGGGGCTGATGAAGATCATCTCCAAGATGGGCATCTCGACCATCGCCTCGTACCGCGGTGCGCAGCTGTTCGAGGCCGTCGGCCTGTCCGACGAAGTCGTGGAGCTCAGCTTCCGTGGCGTCGCCAGCCGTATCAAGGGCGCGCGCTTTGAGGATCTCGAGGCCGAGCAGAAGGCGCTGGCCGCTGAAGCCTGGAGCAGCCGCAAGCCGATCCAGCAGGGCGGCCTGCTGAAGTTCGTCTACGGCGGTGAGTACCACGCCTACAACCCCGATGTGGTCAGCGCGCTGCAAGTGGCCGTGCAGAGTGGTGACTACAGCCGCTTCAAGGAATACACCGCGCTGGTCGATCAGCGTCCCGTGGCCATGCTGCGTGACCTGCTCAAGGTCAAGGTGGCCGAGCAGCCGCTGGCGCTGGAAGAGGTCGAGCCGCTGGAAGCGATCCTCAAGCGTTTCGACTCCGCCGGTATCTCGCTCGGTGCCCTGTCGCCGGAAGCGCACGAGGCCATTGCCGCGGCGATGAACCGCATCGGCGCGCGCTCGAACTCCGGCGAAGGCGGTGAAGATCCGGCCCGCTACGGCACCGAGCGCAGCTCGAAGATCAAGCAGGTCGCAACCGGCCGCTTCGGTGTCACACCGGAGTACCTGGTCAACGCCGAAGTGCTGCAGATCAAGGTCGCCCAGGGCGCCAAGCCGGGTGAAGGCGGTCAGCTGCCCGGTGGCAAGGTCAACGGCCTGATCGCCCGACTGCGCTATGCCGTGCCGGGTGTGACGCTGATCTCGCCGCCGCCGCACCACGACATCTACTCCATCGAGGACCTGGCGCAGCTGATCTTCGACCTCAAGCAGGTCAACCCACAGGCGCTGGTGTCGGTCAAACTGGTGGCGGAGCCGGGTGTCGGCACCATCGCTGCTGGCGTGGCCAAGGCCTACGCTGACCTGATCACCATCTCCGGCTACGACGGCGGCACCGGCGCTTCGCCACTGACGTCCATTCGCTATGCCGGCTCGCCGTGGGAACTCGGCCTGGCCGAAACCCACCAGACCCTGCGCGGCAACGACCTGCGCGGCAAGGTCCGGGTGCAGACCGATGGCGGCCTGAAGACTGGTCTTGACGTGATCAAGGCCGCGATCCTCGGCGCTGAAAGCTTCGGCTTCGGTACCGCACCGATGATCGCGCTGGGCTGCAAGTACCTGCGCATCTGCCACCTGAACAACTGCGCCACTGGTGTTGCCACGCAGAACGAGCAGCTGCGCAAGGATCACTTCATCGGCACCGTCGACATGGTGGTCAACTTCTTCCAGTTCGTCGCAGAGGAAACCCGCGAGTGGCTGGCCAAGCTGGGCGTGCGCAGCCTCGGCGAGCTGATCGGCCGTACCGATCTGCTCGAAGTGCTGCCGGGCGACACCGCCAAGCAGAACAACCTCGACCTGACGCCGCTGCTCGGCGGCAGCAACATCCCGGCCGACAAGCCGCAGTTCTGCGAAGTGGAGAAGAACCCGCCGTTCGATCAGGGCCTGCTGGCCGAGGAGATGGTCAAGCTGGCCAAGAGTGCCATCGACGCCAAGAGCGGCGGCGAGTTCGAACTGGAGATCTGCAACTGCGACCGTTCCATCGGTGCGCGCGTCTCCGGCGAGATCGCCCGTCAGCATGGCAACCAGGGCATGAAGGATGCGCCGATTACCTTCCGCTTCAAGGGCACGGCGGGGCAGAGCTTCGGCGTCTGGAACGCCGGCGGCCTCAACCTGTACCTGGAAGGCGACGCCAACGACTACGTTGGCAAGGGTATGACCGGCGGCAAGCTGGTGGTCACCCCACCGCAGAGCGCTGCCTATCGTTCGCAGGATTCGGCCATCATCGGTAATACCTGCCTGTACGGCGCCACCGGTGGCAAGCTGTTCGCCGCCGGTACTGCCGGCGAGCGTTTCGCCGTGCGCAACTCCGGCGCCCATGCGGTCGTCGAGGGTACCGGTGACCACTGCTGCGAGTACATGACCGGCGGTTTCGTCTGCGTGCTGGGCAAGACCGGGCACAACTTCGGCTCCGGCATGACCGGTGGTTTCGCCTATGTACTGGACATGGACAATAGCTTCGTCGACCGCGTGAACAACGAACTGGTCAACCTGCAGCGTATCACCGGCGAGGCGATGGAAGCCCATCGCAGCCATCTGCAGGATGTGCTGCGCGAGTACGTTGCCGAAACCGCGAGCGAGTGGGGGGCAGAACTGCTGGATAATCTTGACGACTATCTGCGTCGTTTCTGGCTGGTCAAGCCCAAGGCGGCCAACCTGGCCTCGCTGCTGTCGAGCACCCGGGCCAACCCGCAATAACAAGAAGCCGCTTCAGGCAGCGGCCCCGCCTTGGCTGGGGCCGCTGCTCACCCTGATTGTCTTGCAGCCGTATGTATCGTCTACGGCCGCTGTTGAGAGGTTATGAAATGACTGAACGTCTGAATAACGACTTCCAGTTCATCGAGGTCGGGCGCAAGGATCCGAAGAAGAAGCTGCTGCGCCAGCGCAAGAAGGAGTTCGTCGAGATTTACGAACCCTTCAAGCCGCAGCAGGCTTGCGAGCAGGCCCATCGCTGCCTGGGCTGCGGCAACCCCTATTGCGAGTGGAAATGCCCGGTCCACAACTACATCCCCAACTGGCTCAAGCTGGTTTCCGAGGGCAACATCCTTGCCGCTGCCGAACTGGCTCATCAGACCAACACCCTGCCGGAAGTCTGTGGCCGCGTATGCCCACAGGATCGCCTCTGCGAAGGTGCCTGCACGCTGAATGACGGTTTCGGTGCGGTGACCATCGGCTCGGTAGAGAAGTACATCGCCGACACCGCCTTCGCCATGGGCTGGCGGCCGGACATGTCCAAGGTCAAGCCGACCGGCAAGAAGGTCGCCATCATCGGTGCCGGCCCGGCGGGCCTCGGTTGCGCGGATATTCTCGTGCGCAACGGCGTAACCCCGGTAGTGTTCGACAAGAACCCCGAGATCGGTGGCCTGCTGACCTTCGGCATCCCTGAGTTCAAGCTGGAAAAGACCGTGCTCAGCCGCCGCCGCGAGATCTTCAGCGGCATGGGCATCGAGTTCCGCCTGAACACCGAAGTGGGCAAGGACATCAGCATCGATCAGCTGCTGGCTGACTACGATGCCGTGTTCATGGGCATGGGCACCTACACCTATATGAAGGGCGGCTTCCCTGGCGAGGATTTGCCGGGGGTGTACGACGCGCTGGATTTCCTCATCGCCAACGTCAACCGCAACCTCGGCTTCGAAAAGTCCGCCGAGGACTTCATCGACATGAAGGGCAAGAAGGTCGTGGTTCTGGGTGGTGGTGATACCGCGATGGACTGCAACCGGACCTCCATCCGCCAGGGCGCCAAGAGCGTGACCTGTGCCTATCGTCGTGATGCGGCAAACATGCCGGGTTCGCGCCGTGAAGTGAAGAACGCCAAGGAAGAGGGTGTGAAGTTCCTCTTCAATCGCCAGCCCATCGCCATCGTCGGCGAAGGCAAGGTCGAAGGTGTGAAGGTGGTCGAGACCCGTCTCGGCGCGCCGGATGCCCGTGGCCGCCGCAGCCCCGAGCCGATCCCGGGCTCCGAGCAGGTGCTGCCTGCCGATGCGGTGGTCATCGCCTTCGGTTTCCGGCCGAGCCCGGCACCGTGGTTCGAGGGCCAGGGTATCCAACTGGACAACCAGGGCCGCGTCGTCGCCCCGGAGCAGGGTCAGTTCAAGCACCAGACCAGCAATCCGAAGATCTTCGCCGGTGGCGATATGGTTCGCGGCTCCGATCTGGTGGTGACCGCGATCTACGAAGGGCGCCAGGCTGCCGAAGGCATCATGGACTACCTCGGCGTCTGATCGGTGTTGATCGAGCGCCGACAGGGGCTCGGAACGGCCTGATTTGAATCAAGCCCAAAGGTAAAAGGCACGGCACTCGCCGTGCCTTTTTTTTTCCGCTTTGCGACAATGCACGGCACTTTTTCGCTGGAACCCTGCCATGACTGCCTTGAAGAACGACCGCTTCCTTCGTGCCCTGCTCAAGCAGCCTGTCGACGTCACCCCTGTGTGGATGATGCGCCAGGCCGGCCGCTATCTGCCCGAATACCGGGCCAGCCGCGCCAAGGCCGGTGACTTCATGAGCCTGTGCATGAATCCGGAGCTCGCCTGCGAGGTAACCCTGCAGCCGCTGGATCGCTATCCGCTGGATGCCGCGATCCTGTTCTCCGATATCCTCACCGTGCCGGACGCCATGGGGCTCGGCTTGTACTTCGAGACCGGTGAAGGTCCGCGCTTCAAGAAGGTGGTGAGCAGTGCGGCGGACATCGAGGCGCTACCGATTCCCGATCCGGAGAAGGATCTGGGCTACGTGATGGACGCGGTGCGTACCATTCGCCGCGAACTCAACGGCCGCGTACCGCTGATCGGTTTCTCCGGGAGCCCGTGGACCCTGGCGACCTACATGGTCGAAGGCGGCTCCTCGAAGGACTTCCGCAAATCCAAGGCGATGCTCTACGAAAACCCGCAGGCGATGCACGCCCTGCTGGACAAGCTGGCCCAGTCGGTTACCAGCTACCTCAACGGCCAGATCCTGGCCGGCGCCCAGGCGGTGCAGATCTTCGATTCCTGGGGTGGCAGCCTGTCGGCCGCGGCCTATCAGGAGTTCTCTCTGGCCTATATGCGCAAAATCGTAGACGGTCTGATCCGCGAACATGACGGCCGCCGCGTGCCGGTGATCCTGTTCACCAAGGGTGGCGGGCTGTGGCTGGAGTCCATGGCCGACGCTGGTGCCGAAGCGCTGGGGCTGGACTGGACCTGCGACATCGGCGAGGCGCGCCGCCGCGTCGGTGACAAGGTGGCGCTGCAGGGCAACATGGACCCGAGCGTGCTTTATGCCAAGCCCGACGCCATCCGCGCCGAGGTCGCGCGTATCCTGGCGAGCTTCGGTCATGGCAATGGCCACGTGTTCAACCTGGGCCACGGCATCACGCCGGAAGTCGATCCAGCCCATGCCGGCGCCTTCATCGAGTCGGTGCACGAACTGTCCGCGCAATACCACGCCTGACTTTTCACCGGCTCGAAACGAAACGCCCCGCATCAGCGGGGCGTTTTGCATTGCGGGTTCAGTGTGCCGTCTGCGGCTCCGGCAGCGGACGCAGGCGCGCCAGGTGCAGCGCCACGGCGAAGGCGATCAGCAGCAGCGAGGCGATGAACAGGCCGACGCCATCCCAGCCGGCGGCGTGCCAGAAGACCCCACCCAGCGTGCCGGCGATGCTGGAGCCCAGGTAGTAACTGAACAGATAGAGCGAGGAGGCCTGGCCGCGCGCCTGCCGGGCACGGCGGCCAATCCAGCTGCTGGCGACCGAGTGGGCGCCGAAGAAACCGAAGGTGAACAGCAGCATGCCCAGCAGCACCAGCGGCAGCCGGTCGAACAGGGTCAGGCCCACGCCCGCCAGCATCAGGGCGATCACCAGCCAGAACACCCGGCGCCGGCCGAAGCGATCGGCCAGCGCGCCGACTTGAGCCGAGCTGTAGATGCCCGACAGGTAGAGCACCGCCAGCAGACCGATCATGGTCTGGCTGAGGTGGAACGGCTCGGCAATCAATCGATAGCCGATGTAGTTGTACAGCGTGACGAAGCTGCCCATCAGCAGGAAGCCCTGCAGGAACAGCCAGGGCAGGCCGGCATCGCGGAAGTGCAGGCGGTAGCCTTGCAGCAGCCCCTGCGGGCGCAGCGGTCGCGGACGGAAGTGCCGCGATTCCGGCAGAAAGCGCCAGAGCAGCAGCGCCGCCAGCAGCGCCAGCCCGCCCATCAGTCCCAGCACGCTATGCCAGGACAGGTAGTCCACCAGCACGCCGCTCAGCAAGCGTCCGCTCATGCCGCCGATGGCGTTGCCGCCGATATACAGCCCCATTGCCAGGCCCAGATGGTGGGGATGGATCTCCTCGCTCAGGTAGGTCATGGCCACTGCAGCCACGCCGCTGAGCGCCAGGCCGACCAGTGCGCGCATCAGCAGAACGCCATGCCAGCTGGGCGCCAGCGCACTACCGACGGTGAACACCGCGGCAGCGAGCAGGGAGGCGACCAGCACCTGCTTGCGGCCGATGGCATCGGAGATCGGCCCGGTGATCAGCAGGCCGACGGCCAGGGTCAGCGTCGAGAGCGAAAGGATCAAGCTGCTCTGCGCTGCGTTGATGCCGAATGCCTGCGACAGCATGGGCATCATCGGCTGCACGCAGTAGAGCAGGGCGAAGGTGGCGAAGCCGCCGGCGAACAGGGCCAGGGCGGTGCGCGCGAAGCGCGGGGTGCCTTTCTCGGTATGGCTGATGGGCGCGCCAGGCGCCGGTATCTCTGCTGACGCGTCGCTGGCGTCGTGCGTACGGCTCACGATGAAGACCTCTGTCCGATTCGCTTTTTCCGGCCAAAAGCGGCCCGTTACGCCTGTGATCGCTTTTTCGATCGACGGGCGCGATTGCTGTTGTTTGGGTTTATGGACGAAATGATAGGAAGCTTTGTTTAAGCTATCCAATATATTATTCGACCTGAATGATATGTTTTGCGACTCATAAGGAATCCTCATGGAGCTGCGCCATCTTCGTTACTTCGTGGCGGTCGCCGAGGAACTGCACTTCGGTCGCGCCGCCGAACAGCTGCGCATTTCACAGCCGCCGTTGAGCCAGCAGATCCGGGCGCTGGAACAGGAACTCGGCGTAAGGCTGTTCGATCGGACCAACCGGCGCGTGGCGCTGACCGACGCGGGCCGGCTGTTTCTCGAGGAAACGCGGCGCACGCTCGCGCAGGTCGACAAGTCGGTAGACGTGGCCAGGCGCGCCGAACAGGGCGAGATCGGCGAGCTCAAGGTGGGGTTCACCTCATCGGCGCCGTTCACCTCGATCCTGCCGCGGGCGATTCTGGCCTTTCGCCGCACCTTTCCTGCGGTGCATCTTGATTTGCAGGAGATGACCAGCAAGCAGGTGGTCGATGCCGTCCAGGACGAGACGCTGCAAGTGGGCATGATTCGCCCGTTCGCGTTGCCGGCGGGCCTGCAGACCGTCGAGTTGTTCAGTGAGCCGCTGGTGGCGCTGATGCATGCGGGACACCGGCTGGCTGATGCCGGGGACGAGGGGCTGACACTGGCCGATCTGGCCGAGGAGCCCTTCGTGTTCTTCCCGCGCAGCTACGGTACGGGGCTGTACGACCAGTTGCTCAGCCTGGCGCGCCATGCGGGCTTCAATCCGCGTATTGCCCAGGAGGCGAACGAGGCGCTGACCATCATTGGCCTTGTCGCCGCCGGGCTGGGAGTGTCGGTGTTGCCGGCGTCGTTCCAGCGCATCCGCATCGACGGCGTGCGCTTTCTCACCCTGCAGGACAAGGATGCGACCACCGCCGTCTGGCTGGTCAAACGCCGGCAGGAGCAGTCGCCGTTGGCGCAGGCCTTCATGGAGCTGGTAACGCGCGAGGCCTCCGCGCAGCGCTAGGCGTTCGCTCAGGGCTGCTTGTAGTGGCCGGGTGTATCGCCCTTCTCGTGCTTGTGCACACGGGTCACGCGGATGTCGGTGATGCCCATGACTTCGGCCTGCTCCAGCAGCTGCGCCTCGTCGGCATCGGCCTTCGGCATCACCAGGCTGTTCTCGGCATCGGCATTGTGCAGCTGGATGAGGTGCCGCGCCGCCTCGCCCTGGGACAGGCTGTCGACGTCGGCGTCATAGGTCTCGGCGCGCGGGTCGTTCTGGTAGATGTAGTTGATTTCGAAGGTGTGCGAAGACTTGCCGAACATGAGGCGCTCCTGTCGAGGTCACTGATGTTCAGTGGACTCGACGGCGCCGGCAAACGTTCCGGCAGGTGGTCGCACCCTCACCGCACGCCCTGCTGTGCCAGCCAGGCTAGCAGTTGTGGCAGCGGCATGGCACCGCTCTGGCGCGCGACTTCGCGGCCTTCGCGAAAGAGGATCAGGCTCGGAATGGAGCGGATGCCGAGCTGCGTCGACAGTTGCGCGTTGGCTTCGCTGTCGAGCTTGGCCAGGCGGCAGCGGCCCTGCAGCTGGCGCGCGGCCTGGGCGAAGGTCGGGGCAAAGCTGCGGCAGGGGCCGCACCAGCTGGCCCAGACATCCACCAGTAGCGGCAGGTCACCCTTGATCTGGTTGGCGAACTGGCCCTGTTGCAGGTCGAAGGGTTGGTCCGGCAGCGCCTCGGACTTGCAGCGCCCGCAGTGTGGCGCGTCATGTACGCGATCGGATGGAATGCGGTTGAGGCTGGCGCAATGTGCGCAGGGGACGATCAGCGAATCGGTCATGGCGAGGCTCCCTCGGCGATATGCCGATAATGTGGAGCCTCGCGGGCGGATATCAAGCTGCGCGCCGTCTCAACCTTTGGATGCGGCCAGTGCCTGGGCCAGGTCGGCGAGGATGTCGTCGATGTGCTCGATACCGATCGACAGCCGGATCAGGTCCTGCGACACGCCGGCGCGGGCCAGTTCGTCGGCATTCAGCTGGCGGTGCGTGGTGCTGGCTGGATGGCAGGCCAGGGACTTGGCATCGCCGATGTTGACCAGGCGCACCACCAGCTTGAGCGCATCGATGAAACGCGCGCCGGCCTCCATGCCGCCTTCGATGCCGAAGCAGAGAATCGACGCCGGCGTGCCACTCATGTAGCGGCGCGCCAGTTCGTGCTCGGGGTGATCCGGCAGTCCGGCGTACTTGACCCATGCCACCTGTGGGTGGGATTGGAGGAACTCGGCAACCTTGAGTGCGTTTTCGCAGTGGCGCTCCATACGCAGGGCGAGGGTTTCCAGCCCCTGCAGGATCAGGAACGAGTTGAACGGTGAAATCGCCGCGCCCATGTTGCGCAGCGGCACCACGCGGCAGCGGCCGATGAAGGCGGCAGGGCCAAAGGCCTCGGTGTAGGTGACGCCGTGGTAGGACACGTCCGGCGTGTTGAGCAGCGCGAAACGTTCCTTGTACTGCGCCCAGGGGAATTTGCCGGAGTCGACGACGATACCGCCAATGCTGGTGCCATGGCCGCCCATGTACTTGGTCAGCGAATGCACGACGATATCCGCGCCGTGCTCGATGGGGCGGCACAGCATGGGTGTGGCGACGGTGTTGTCGACGATCAGCGGCACACCGTGGCGGTGCGCGGCTTCGGCCAGGGCGACGAGGTCGATCACGTTGCCGGCCGGGTTGCCAATGGATTCGCAGAACACCGCCTTGGTGCGCTCGTCGATCAGTGCTTCCAGGGCAGCGATGTCGTCGTGGGCGGCGAAGCGCACCTCGATGCCCTGGCGCGGCAGGGTGTGGGCGAACAGGTTGTAGGTGCCGCCGTAGAGCTTGGCCACCGAGACGATGTTGTCACCGACTTCGGCGATGGTCTGAATGGCGTAGGTGATCGCTGCCATCCCCGAGGCTACGGCCAGTGCGGCCACGCCGCCCTCTAGTGCCGCTACCCGCTGCTCGAGCACGTCGGTGGTGGGATTCATGATGCGCGTATAGATGTTGCCCGGCACCTTCAGATCGAACAGGTCGGCGCCGTGCTGAGTGTCATCGAACGCGTACGAGGTGGTCTGGTAGATCGGTACCGCCACGGCCCGGGTGGTCGGGTCCGGGCTATAGCCTGCATGAATGGCGAGGGTTTCCAGTTTCATGGCGCGCTCCTTGTTCTTGTTCGTCGGGGGCAAAGGCCCGAGAGCATGAAACTGAACGCCTGGCCGGTCAATGACCCAGCGCAAGCCTTGTCGTCAGAGCGGCGTGAGCGGCCAGAACAGCGGGATGACCAACGTGGCCACGACCCAGAGCAGCAGGTTCAGCGGAATGCCCACTTTGAGAAAGTCGGTAAAGCGATAGCCGCCGGCGTTATAGACGAAGGTGTTGGTCTGGTAGCCGATCGGGGTGGCGAAGCTGGCGCTGGCGGCGAACATCACGGCGACCACGAACGCGCGCGGATCGACGCCCAGATGCTGCGCGAGACCGATGGCGATCGGGGTTATCAGCACCGCCACCGCGTTATTCGACAGCATCTCGGTGAGCAGCGAGGTCAGCAGGTAGATGAACGAAAGCATGAACAGCGGGCCGGCCCAGGGCGTGAGCGTAGCGACGTTCTGAACGATCAGCTGCACCAGACCCACCTTGTCCATGGCGATGCTGATAGCCAGCATGCCGAAGATCAGGCTGAGAATCTTCCAGTCGACCGCCTTGTAGGCATCTTCTACGTCCAGGCAGCGCGTCGCCAGTACGGCAGCGGCACCTATGATCGCCAGCCCTTCGATCGGCATCACGCCGAAAGCCGCCAGCAGCATCACGGCGAGTGTCGCGATGATGGCGATCGGAGCCTTGTCGCGGCGGAACGCGCGCTCCTGCACCGCGTTCAGGCTGATCAGTTCGCCGTTGTCGGCGAAGCGCTTGATCTGCGCCGGGCTGCCTTCGACCAGCATCACGTCGCCGAACTGCAGCTGAAAGTCATCGAAGTTGCCCTGGATGTTTTCGTCCTGACGGTGCACGGCCAGGACGTTGATGCCGTAGCGCGCCGACAGGTCGAGGTCGCGCATCGGGCGGTGGCTGTAGCGCGAACCGCGACCGACGATGGCCTCGGCGAGGATGACATCCTCACTGCTGATGGTTTCGAAGGCATCACCGCGATTGAAGGTCAGGTGGCCACTTTCGCGCAGTTCCACTACATCCTTGACCTGGCCATGGATCATCAACAGGTCGCCGGCGGTCAGGGTAAAGTCATGCTCCGGGCGGCTGAACAGCTGCGCATTGCGGTTCACCTGCAGGACCTGCAGGCCACTGCCGCCGTTGAGGTTGGCCTCGGCGATGGTCTTGCCGATCACCGGCGAGTTGAGCGGCACACGCAGCTCGGTCATGAAGTTGCGATCCAGGCGCGGGCCGAGCAGCTTGGACAGCGTGTCGCGTTCCGGCAGCAGATGCTTGCCGATAGTCAGCAGATAGGCCATGCCGGCTGCAGCCATGATCAGCCCGGCTGCGGTGATCTCGAACATGCCGAAGGGCGCGAGACCGGCCTTGCGCGCGACGCCATCGACGAGGATGTTGGTTGAGGTACCGATCATTGTCAGCGTGCCGCCGAGGATGGTCGCGTAGGACAGCGGGATTAGCAGCTTGGACGGTGTGGTGCCGGCGCGCTTGGCCAGCGAAATCGCGACCGGTGTGAGGATCGCGACTACCGGGGTATTGTTCAGGCAAGCGGAAATCACCAGTGCGGTAATGGTCAGCCCGAACAGCACCCGTGTGGGACTGGTGCCGACCAAGTCGCCGAGCCAGGTGCCCAGTGCGTCGATACAGCCGGTGCGTTCCAGCGCAGCAGAAATGATGAACATGCAGGCGATCGTCACCGGCGCCGAGTTGGATAGCACGCTCAGCACTTCGCCCGGCGTCAGTAGCTGCGTCGCCAGCAGGACGGCCACGGCGATCGCGACGACGATATCCGGGCTCCAGGTTTCCCGAACGAACGCCACCAGTAGCCAGATCAGCAGGGCGCAGACGAACAACAGCGGCAGCGATTCTGGGAGCATGGACGTCCTTAAGGATGGCAACTGCGGCGCGTCGAAACAACGAGCCCGCGGCGCAAGATAGAGACGTCAGCTTAGAGAGTCCAGAAACCTTTCCTGCTGTTTATATGCGATCTGGTTATTAGTCTGCGGTCAGTGTGCCTTGCAGGCGAAGGACCTGAGCGAAGGTCTCCGCGAATCGCGTCATTAATAAAAGGGATAAACGAAAAAGCCGCGCAATGCGCGGCTTTGAAGGTGGTGGGCCCACACGGACTCGAACCGTGGACCAAAGGATTATGAGTCCTCTGCTCTAACCAACTGAGCTATAGGCCCCCAGAGGCCGGCGGATTATACCGGCGGTATTGCGACGGCGCCAATCGAAGCGGGCCGCAAGATGGTGAGGAGGACAAAAAACAACCCCCGGCATGCCGGGGGTTGGATTTACTCGTCGAGGAAGGAGCGCAGATGCTCGCTTCGCGTCGGGTGGCGCAGCTTGCGCAGCGCCTTGGCCTCTATCTGACGAATGCGCTCGCGGGTGACATCGAACTGCTTGCCGACTTCCTCGAGGGTGTGGTCGGTGTTCATGTCGATGCCAAAGCGCATGCGCAGCACTTTGGCTTCACGGGCGGTGAGGCCGGAGAGCACTTCGCGGGTGGCTTCCTTGAGGCTTTCCACGGTGGCCACGTCGATCGGCGACTGCATGGCCGAATCTTCGATGAAATCGCCCAGGTGCGAGTCTTCGTCGTCACCGATCGGCGTTTCCATGGAGATCGGCTCCTTGGCGATCTTCAGAACCTTGCGGATCTTGTCTTCGGGCATTTCCATGCGCTCGCCAAGCTCTTCGGGCGTGGGCTCGCGGCCCATTTCCTGCAGCATCTGGCGGGAGATGCGATTGAGCTTGTTGATCGTCTCGATCATGTGCACCGGGATGCGGATGGTCCGCGCCTGGTCGGCAATGGAGCGAGTGATCGCCTGGCGAATCCACCAGGTGGCGTAGGTCGAGAACTTGTAGCCGCGGCGGTATTCGAACTTGTCCACCGCCTTCATCAGGCCGATGTTGCCTTCCTGGATCAGGTCGAGGAATTGCAGGCCGCGGTTGGTGTACTTCTTGGCGATGGAGATCACCAGGCGCAGGTTCGCCTCGACCATCTCCTTCTTCGCCCGGCGGGCCTTGGCCTCACCGATGGACATGCGACGGTTGATGTCCTTGATGTCGGCGATGGCGAGTTCGCACTGCTGTTCCAGCTCGATCAGCTTCTGCTGGCAGCGCTGGATGTCTTCCTTGCGGTTGCCGATGGCCTCGGCGTACTTGCTCTTGCCGGCAGCCAGTTGCTCGGCCCAGTCGAGATTGGTCTCGTTGTTCGGAAACTGGCGCAGGAAGTCGGCGCGCGGCATGCGGGCATCACGCACGCACAGCTGCATGATGGCGCGTTCCTGGGCGCGGATCTGGCTCAGTGCATCACGCACGCGCTCGACCAGGGCATCGTACTGCTTGGGCACGAGCTTGATCGGCATGAACAGGATGGCGAGGGCTTCGAGTTCCTCGGTAGCCTGCTGGCTGGCGCGGCCATGCTTCTTGAGGGCCTTGTTGGCTTTCTCAAGCTGTTCGGCGACCGCGCCGAAGCGTAGGCGCGCGACTTCCGGATCGGGCCCGCCGTCGCCTTCTTCTTCTTCGCTCTCGGACTCTTCTTCGTCCTCGTCGTCCTTGTCATCGTCCACCGGCTTGCTGGTGGATTGCGGCGTCTGCGGCTCGACTTCCTGAGGCGCGGCGGCGCCGTCGTCGTCGGGGTCGATGTAGCCGCTGAGGATGTCGGACAGGCGGCCGCCTTCGTTCGTCACGCGCTCGTAGTCAGCGAGAATGCTGTCGACGGTGCCGGGGAAGTGGGCGATCGCGCTCATGACTTCGCGAATGCCTTCCTCGATGCGTTTGGCGATTTCGATCTCGCCTTCGCGGGTCAGCAGTTCGACGGTGCCCATTTCGCGCATGTACATGCGCACTGGGTCGGTGGTGCGGCCGATGTCGGTCTCGACCGCGGCGAGTGCAGCGGCGGCCTCTTCGGCGGCAGCTTCATCGGTATCGGCTTCGGCCAACAACAGGGCATCGGCATCCGGAGCGGTCTCGAATACGTTGATGCCCATGTCGTTGATCATGCGAATGATGTCTTCCACCTGTTCCGGATCGGAAATATCCTCCGGCAGGTGGTCGTTGACCTCGGCGTAAGTCAGGTAACCCTGCTCACGGCCACGCTGGATCAACTCTTTGAGGCGGGACTGCTGTTGCGCTTTTCCGGACATATAACCCTATCCACTGAAGGTTCTGGCGGGCTGAAAACAAGCTGAGCATTATAGCCGAGCTAGGACCTCACGCGCCAGTTGAGGTCGGTGTAGCGGGTATTGCGTTGCGGCTCAATAGGTTACGCAGTTGGTCTTTTTCCTCTGCGCTGAGTTCACCTTGGCGAGCCTTGCGCAGCAGGTTTTCGAGGCGCCGTTCCCGCTGTCTGGCGGCAAGGCTATTAATGGTGTCGAAAAACTGCTGTTCAAGGTTATCGGCAGAGATCAGCCATTCTTTCTCTGCCAGTGCGCGTAAAAGTCGACCCTGATCCGTGCCGTGCCAGCGGGCGATCAGCTGCAGGCTGCGCAGCCTTGGGTTTTTCTGCAGGGTGCCGAGCAGCGCCACTAGCAGTTGGGCGTAGGTATCGTCTTCTGCGGCAAAATGACTGACGTCTTCCACCTTCTGCGCCAGCTCCGGATGGTGCAGCAGGGTGCGCAGGGTGGTCAGTGCCGGGGGCTCGACCGTGGCGGGCGTGCGCGGCCCGCGCGGCATTAAGTCTGGACCCTGGCCGTTTTTTTTCCAGTCCTTTTTCCACTCTTTCTTGCCGGGCTTGCCGCTGCGCGGTTGCGGCTGCACGGGTTCCGGTGGCTCGAAGTGGTCGGGCTCGCCGTAGGCCGGGCTGGCGTCGTAGTAGGTGTAGTCGTCATAGGTCGGCGTGCTGCTGGGTGCGGCTACGGGCGCGGCGGCCATGTGCTGCAGTGCCTCGCCGTTCAGTCCAGTGATCTCGGCGAGGCGCTGGCGCATCAGCGCGCGCAAGTTGTTGCCTGGAATCTTTTCGATGAGCGGTGCGGCCAGCGTGGCCAGGTGAGCCTTGCCTTCCAGGGAGCGTGGATCGGCTTCTTCGCTCAGTTGCTGGAAGAAGTAGTCGGCCAGTGGCTGCGAGTGCTGCTGGATGCGGGCGCGAAAGGCGTCGGTGCCCTCGGCGCGGACCAGGGTGTCCGGATCTTCGCCGTCGGGCAGGAACAGGAAGCGTGCGCGGCGCCCGTCCTGCAGGTTCGGCAATGTTGCCTCCAGTGCGCGCCAGGCGGCCTTGCGGCCGGCAGCGTCGCCGTCGAAGCAGAACAGCACGCTGGGAACGATGCGGAACAGGCGCTTGAGGTGTTCCTCGCTGGTGGCGGTGCCCAGGGTGGCGACGGCGTTGCGCAGACCTTGCTGGGCCAGGGCGATGACGTCCATGTAGCCCTCGACCACCATGATCTCGTCGAGGTCGCGGTTGGCCTGGCGCGCTTCGTAGAGGCCGTAGAGCTCCTGGCCCTTGTGGAAGACCGGCGTTTCAGGCGAGTTCAGGTACTTGGGTTTGTCGTCGCCCAGTACCCGGCCGCCAAAGGCGATCACCCGGCCGCGACTGTCGCGGATGGGGAACATCACGCGGTCGCGAAAGCGGTCGTAGCGCTTGCCGTTCTCGGCGTTCTCGATCAGCAGGCCGGCATCGATCAGCGCCTTCTGCTGCAGGGCATCGCCGCCGAGATGCTTCATCAGGTTGTCCCAGCCCGGCGGTGCGAATCCCAGGCCGAAGTCGCGGGCGATGACACCGGACAGTCCGCGGCCCTTGAGGTATTCCACCGCGGCCTTGCGCGTCGGGTGACTCTTCAGCGCCTGGCGGTAATAGTCGGCGGCGGCAGCGAGCAGCGGGTAGAGCGGTGAATCGACCGGCTGACGGGGCTTGTGCTTGCGCCCGCTGTCCTCGCGTGGGACTTCCATGCCGGCGCGCTTTGCCAGCTCTTCGACCGCCTGGGGGAAGTCCAGCTGGTCGTGGTCCATGACGAAGCCGAGGGCGTTGCCGCCGGCGCCGCAGCCAAAGCAGTAGTAGAACTGCTTGTCCGGGCTGACGCTGAAGGACGGCGTCTTTTCCTTGTGGAAAGGGCAGAGGGCGCTGTAGTTCTTGCCGGTCTTCTTCAGCTGGATGCGCGAACCGACCACCTCGACGATGTCGGAGCGGTTGAGCAGGTCATCGATGAAGGATTGGGGGATCAGTCCGGCCATAGGGGTATCAGATTACGCTCGCAAAGCATGCGCCGGAAATGAAAAAACTCCGGCCTTTCGCCGGCTGGCGAAGCGGAGTCTGCATGCAATGCAAAACCCGGCCGAAGCCGGGTTTGATGCGACGTCAGCTGTACTGGATCAGTACAGGCGGACGCTACGGCGCTGCTCGCGCTGCACTTTCTTGGCGTGACGCTTAACTGCTGCAGCAGCCTTGCGCTTGCGCTCGGCAGTCGGCTTCTCGTAGAACTCGCGCGAACGGACTTCGGCCAGAACGCCGGCTTTTTCGCAGGAGCGCTTGAAGCGACGCAGTGCTACGTCGAAGGGTTCATTCTCTTTAACTTTGACAGCGGGCATCCAGGACTTACCTTCACTTGATTACCGGTGGCAACGCGCTTCGGCAATGACTCGCAAGCACGCTGGTTTTAAGGGTTGCGGATGTTACCCGCTCCAATGGTGGAATGCAAAGCCCCTGATCGAAAAGCGCTGGTCGGTCGACCGGCCCGACGATTAATATGCACGGCTTCATTCGCCTTCCGGAAGATTGAACCCATGCTGGTGCTGGGGTTGGAAACGTCCTGCGACGAAACGGGTGTCGCGCTTTACGACAGCGAACAGGGCTTGCTGGCCGACGCGCTATTCAGCCAGATCGACCTGCATCGCGTCTACGGCGGCGTGGTGCCGGAGCTGGCTTCCCGTGATCACGTGAAACGCATGCTGCCGCTGATCCGTCAGGTGCTGGCCGAGGCCGGCCGCGAGGCGGGGCAGATCGACGCGGTGGCCTACACGGCCGGCCCGGGACTGGTCGGTGCCCTGCTGGTCGGTGCGTCCTGTGCTCAGGCGCTGGCGCTGGCCTGGGGTGTGCCGGCGGTCGGCGTGCATCATATGGAAGGCCATCTGCTGGCGCCGATGCTCGAAGCGCAGCCGCCGGCGTTTCCGTTCGTCGCCTTGCTGGTGTCTGGCGGGCATACGCAGCTGGTGCGTGTGGATGGCATCGGCCGCTACCAGCTGCTTGGCGAGTCGGTGGACGATGCTGCGGGCGAGGCGTTCGACAAGACCGCCAAGCTGATGGGCCTGCGCTACCCGGGCGGACCGGAGATCGCACGGCTGGCCGAGCAGGGCACGCCGGGACGCTTCGTCTTTCCGCGCCCGATGACCGATCGGCCGGGGCTGGACTTCAGCTTCAGCGGGTTGAAGACCTTCACGCTCAATACCTGGCAGCAGTGCCGCGATGCCGGTGACGACAGCGAGCAGACCCGCTGCGACATCGCGCTGGCCTTCCAGCAGGCGGTGGTGGAGACGCTGACCATCAAGTGCCGGCGGGCGCTGAAGCAGACCGGGCTGAAATCGCTGGTCATCGCCGGAGGGGTCAGTGCCAACCAGTCGCTGCGTCAGGCGCTGGAAGCGATGCTTGCCGAACTCAAGGGGCAGGTGTTCTATGCGCGGCCACGTTTCTGTACCGACAACGGCGCGATGATCGCCTACGCTGGCTGTCAACGCCTGCTGGCGGGCCAGCATGATGGGCCGGCGATCGCCGTGCAGCCACGCTGGTCGATGGAGACGTTGCCGGCGATCTGAACCGCATCGACCTAGAAGTGCCGTTCCCGGCCAGCGAACAGATCGCGCACATTGCTGCGGTGACGCCAGACAATCAGCGTTGCCAGCAGGCTCATCGGCAGCAACGCACCGGGCTGTTGCCAGGCCAGCAGCGGCAGGCAGAGCGGCAGGGCGATCAGGGCTGCCAGCGAGCTGGTGCGGGTCAGGCGGAATACCAGCAGCCAGGCGCCGATGGCCAGCAATGCGGCCGGCGGGTAGAGCGCAAGCAGGGCGCCAGCGGCGGTCGCTACGCCCTTGCCGCCGCGAAAACGGAAGTACAACGGATAGAGATGGCCGCAGACCGCCGCCAGACCGATCCAGGCCTGCTGCTGAACGCTCATGTCCAGCGAGGCGGCCAGCAGGACGGGCAGCAGGCCCTTGAGCAGATCGCCGAACAGCGTGCAGATCGCCAGGCGCTTGCCGGCCAGACGAAGCATATTGGTGGCGCCGGGATTGCCGGAGCCACCGGCGCGCGGGTCGGGTATCCCGGCCAAGCGGCTGAGCAGTATGGCGAATGACAGCGAACCGATCAGGTACGCGAGCAAGGTCAGCAGCCAGAACATGGAATCCATCCGGGGCAGGGAGTCCCTGAGTCTAACGGCGCGTTTCGAGCTTGTCGTGCCGCAGGAGAACGTTGCGTGGATACAGTCTTCATCGAAGGCCTGGAAGTGGATACGGTGATCGGCGCCTATGATTGGGAGCGCGGCATCCGGCAGTGCTTGCAGTTGGACCTGACGCTGGGTTGGGACATCCGTCCTGCCGCCGAGAACGATGAGCTGGACAAGGCCCTGGACTACGCCAAGGTCGCTGCGGCCATCGACCTGTTCGCTGCCGAGGCGCGCTTCGAGTTGGTAGAGACCTTCGCCGAGCGCCTGGCGCAGCGTCTGATGAGCGAGTTCGGCATTCTCTGGCTGCGCCTGCGGGTCACCAAGCCTGGCGTCAATGCGCGGGCCCGCGCGCTGGGCGTGGAGATCGAACGCGGATGTCGCTGACTCCCGTGCTGCTCGGCCTGGGCAGCAATGTCCGGCGTGAGCCTCACCTGCATGCCGGCCTCGATGCGCTGGCCGAGTTGTTGGTGGACATGCGTTGCTCGCCGGTGTTCGAGAGTCTGGCGGTGGGCTACAAGGGCGACAACTTCTACAACCTGGTGGTCGCCGGCAAGACCGAGCTACCGCTGACCGAACTGGACCGTCGGCTCAAGTTCATCGAGGCCGACAACGGGCGTTACGCGCCGGATCGCAAGGGGCTACCGCTGGATATCGACGTGCTGCTCTATGGCGAGCTGGTCGGCAACTTCCACGGTCTGCTGCTGCCGCGTGCGGAGATTCTCAAGAACGCCTTCGTGCTCTGGCCGCTCGCGCTGCTGGCTCCGGCCGTGCGGCACCCGGCCGCGGATGCCAGCTTCGCCGAGCTGTGGGCGCGCTCGACGATCGACCAGCAGCTCTGGCCGGTGCCCTTTCACTGGCGCGGCGCGGAGCTCACCCCGCACGAGCTGATCCGCGCCCATCCGCAGCTGGGTAGGTGACTAACCAATACTCGCGTTCCGCTGGCAATGCAGCCGCAGCGCCTCGAGTCGAGCGGCGGCGAGCGCCTTGCCCAGCTCGGCGCCCTGATGGCCCTGTTCCAGCAGCGGTTTGGCCGCGACGTCACGAGCCGCCTTTGCCGCCGCCCGCAGGTAGTCGGCTTGGGGTAAGGGTTGCGCCGCATCGTCTGCCGAAGCTGTCATTTCGCAGGCCGCGATGAAGTGCTCGAAGCGTTCCGGGCGGCGATAGATATCGAAGTGCTGCAGCATGTCGAGCAAGGCATCGGCGGGCAGGGCTCGCGCATCGAGCGCGTCCTGATGGTAGCGGCCGAGCAGCATCGCCAGTTCCTGGCAATCCCGCGGCGCCTTGCAGCGCTGGTTCAGCGTGGCGATGGCGTGGAGACGCTCCTCCTGGCTAGCGGTTGGGCCTGCGCAGCCGAGCAGCAGGCACGCCCAGCGTACCGGCAATGGCTGGGCGTGCTTCGCACAGCGCCGCAGTGCGCCGAGCAATGCTTCGCCATGTGCGCCTTGCTCCTCGAAACTGGCAGCCAGTTCGGGGAACAGCTCTGGTAGGGCGTGACAGGCCTTAAGTACCTGAATGAAGACATCCGGGCGCGGCTCCATCAAGGCGCGGGAGATCTCCTTCCAGCTGCGTTCGGCGGTGAGTGCCGACAATTCGCCGGAGCGCGCCAGCTGACGCATCAGCTCAAGGGTTTCGTCGGCGATGCGGAAGCCGAGTGCGGCGTAACGCGCGGCGAAGCGTGCCACGCGCAGCACGCGCAGCGGGTCTTCGGCGAAGGCCGGCGACACGTGGCGCAACAGTCGAGCCTGCAGATCGCGCTGGCCACCGTAGGGGTCGATCAATCGCCCCTGCTCGTCTTCGGCAATGGCATTGATGGTGAGATCGCGTCGCTGCAGATCCTCCTCGAGGGTGACCTCGGGGCTGGCATGGAAGGTAAAGCCGCCATAACCGCGGCCGCTCTTGCGCTCGGTACGCGCCAGGGCGTACTCCTCGCCGCTCTGCGGATGCAGGAACACCGGAAAGTCCGCGCCCACCGGGCGGAAGCCCTGGGCCTGCATTTCCTCTGGAGTGGCGCCGACCACCACCCAGTCCACTTCACTGACCGCACGCCCCAACAGGCGATCACGCACCGCGCCGCCGACTTTGTAGATCTGCATAACCACCTCCGTAGGCGCGGAGGATAAAGGATATCGGCCCTACGGCCACAGATTGGTGCTGAGGAAGGCGCCGCGGGCAGTGCCCGCGGCGTCGGTCAGGCGAAGTTCATGCCGGGGAAGCGGCTGTCGGTTTCCGTCTCGTTGCTGGCGCGCGGCGGCATGTGATGGGTGTTGACCAGCTTGTCGTCCTGCATCGATTGCAGATGCACGTCGAACCCCCACAGTCGGTGCAGATGCTTGAGTACCTCGTCGGTGGATGCGCCCAGCGGCTTGCGGTCATGCTGCATGTGACGCAGGGTCAGCGAGCGGTCGCCACGGCGATCGACATTCCACACCTGCACGTTGGGCTCGCGGTTGCCGAGGTTGTACTGCGCCGCGAGCAGTTCGCGAATGGTGTGGTAGCCACTTTCGTCGTGGATCGCCGGGACCAGCAGCTCGTCCTTGCGGTCGTCGTCGAGGATGCTGAACAGCTTCAGGTCGCGGATCACCTTGGGCGAAAGGAATTGCAGGATGAAGCTCTCGTCCTTGAAGTTGTTCATGGCGAATTTCACCGTGGTCAGCCAGTCGCTGCCGGCGATGTCCGGGAACCAGCGCTTGTCCTCCTCGGTCGGGTTCTCGCAGATCCGGCGGATGTCCTGATACATGGCGAAGCCCAGGGTGTAAGGGTTGATGCCGCTGTAGTAGGGGCTGTCGAAGCCGGGCTGGTAGATGACGCTGGTGTGCGACTGCAGGAACTCCATCATGAAGCCGTCGGTGACCAGTCCTTCATCGTAGAGGTCATTGAGCAGGGTGTAGTGCCAGAAGGTGGCCCAGCCTTCGTTCATCACCTGGGTCTGGCGCTGCGGGTAGAAGTACTGTGCGATCTTGCGAACGATGCGTACGATTTCCCGCTGCCAGGGTTCCAGCAGCGGCGCGTGCTTCTCGATGAAATAGAGAATGTTCTCCTGCGGTTCGGCCGGAAAGCGCTGGTTCTCGGCCTGCCCGTCGCCCTTGTCGGCGCCCTTGGGAATGGTCCGCCAGAGATCGTTGATCTGCCGCTGCAGATGTTCCTCGCGGTCCTTCTGCCGCCGCCGTTCTTCCTCTGCCGAGATGGGGTAGGGGCGCTTGTAGCGGTCGACGCCGTAGTTCATCAGCGCGTGGCAAGAGTCGAGCAGGTCTTCCACCGCATCGATGCCGTGGCGTTCCTCGCATTGCATGATGTACTGCTTGGCGAACACCAGATAGTCGATGATCGAGCTGGCGTCGGTCCAGGTGCGGAACAGGTAATTGCCCTTGAAGAAGCTGTTATGGCCGTAGCTCGCATGGGCGATCACCAGCGCCTGCATGCACATGGTGTTCTCTTCCATGAGGTAGGCAATGCAGGGGTCGGAGTTGATCACGATCTCGTAGGCGAGGCCCATCTGACCACGTTTGTAGTGTTTTTCGGTATGCAGGAACTGCTTGCCGTAGGACCAGTGGTGATAGCCCAGCGGCATGCCTACCGAGGCATAGGCGTCCATCATCTGCTCGGCGGTGATCACCTCGATCTGGTTCGGATAGGTGTCCAGCGCGTAGCGCTCGGCAATGCGACCGATCTCGCGGTCGTATTGCCGAATCAGGTCGAAGGTCCATTCCGAGCCGGTGGAAATGGGCTGTCGCTTCATGCTGCACACCTCAGCTGGTCATGCGCCGCTGGAAGAGTTCGCGGAACACTGGGTAGATGTCTCCGGCGCTGACCAACTGCTGTTGGGCGAAGGCGTCGGAAAAGGCTTCTGCCACCTGGTTGTACTCGTACCAGAGCGCCTGGTGTTCGCGCGGCGTGATTTCGACGTAGGTGAAGTACTGTACGAACGGCATGATCTGGTTGATCAGGATGTCACGGCACAGCGGCGAATCGTCGTTCCAGTTGTCGCCGTCGGAGGCCTGTGCGGCATAGATGTTCCACTCGTTGGCCGGATAACGCTCGGCCATGATCTCCTGCATCATCTTCAGCGCGCTGGAAACGATGGTGCCGCCGGTTTCGCGTGAGTAGAAGAACTCTTCCTCGTCCACTTCCTTGGCGCTGGTGTGGTGGCGGATGAACACCACGTCGATCTTGTCGTAGTTCCGCTTGAGGAACAGGTACAGCAGGATAAAGAAACGCTTGGCGATGTCCTTGGTGGACTGGGTCATCGAACCGGAAACGTCCATCAGGCAGAACATCACCGCCTTGGAGCTGGGGTTGGGATGCTTGACCAGCAGGTTGTACTTGAGGTCGAAGGTGTCCAGGAACGGCACGCGGTTGATGCGCGCCTTGAGCCGCTCGATCTCTTCTTCGGCTGCCTTGATGTCGCCGAAGTTGTGTGGCTCCTCCAGGCGCAGCCGCTCCAGCTCCGCCTTCAGCGTCCTGAGCTGGGCACGGCTGCTGCCCGACAGCGCGATGCGGCGGGCGTGCGCCGAGCGCAGGGTGCGGACGATGTTGATGCGCGAGGGGTTGCCCTCGTTGGCGATGCCGGCACGTACCGTCTTGAAGGTGTCCGTGCCGGTAAGGTGACGCTTGACCAGGTTGGGCAGCTCCAGGTCCTCGAACATGAAGTCGAGAAACTCCTCCTGGGTGATCTGGAAGACGAAGTCGTCCATGCCTTCGCCGCTGTTGCTGGCCTGGCCAGCGCCTTGTCCACCACCGCCGCCCTGCGGGCGCGGGATGCGTTCGCCGGCGACGAACTCCTTGTTGCCAGGGTGGACGATAGTCTGGCGTCCGCCGCGACCGTGGTGGAGCACCGGCTCGTCGATGTCGCGTCCGGGAATGCTGATCTGTTCGCCATGTTCCATGTCGGTGATGGAACGGCGGCCAACGGCTTCCTCTACCGCTTTCTTGATATGCCCACGGTACCGCTGCAGGAAGCGCTGGCGGTTCACCGTGCTCTTGTTCTTGCCATTCAGGCGACGGTCGATCACGTAGCTCATAGGCCCTCCGGGCTAGGCTGAAAAGCATAGACCCGAAGCCGAAAGCGGAGCGTTCCGTTCCCGGCTTCAGGCTTCCAGCCGCTTACTGCGATTTACGCACCCGCAGATACCACTCGGAGAGCAGGCGAACCTGCTTCTCGGTATAGCCGCGCTCGACCATGCGCACGACGAAATCGTTGTGCTTCTTCTGGTCTTCCTTGCTGGCCTTGGCGTTGAAGCTGATGACGGGCAGCAGATCCTCGGTGTTGGAGAACATCTTCTTCTCGATCACCACGCGCAGCTTCTCGTAGGACAGCCACGACGGGTTCTTGCCGTTGTTGTTGGCGCGGGCGCGCAGCACGAAGTTGACGATCTCGTTGCGGAAATCCTTCGGGTTGCTGATGCCGGCCGGCTTCTCGATCTTTTCCAATTCCTCGTTGAGCGCCACGCGGTTGAGGATCTCGCCGGTTTCCGGGTCGCGGTATTCCTGATCCTGGATCCAGAAGTCGGCGTAGAGCACGTAGCGATCGAAGATGTTCTGCCCGTACTCGCTGTAGGACTCGAGGTAGGCGGTCTGGATCTCCTTGCCGATGAACTCGATGTAGCGCGGCGCCAAATATTCCTTGATGAAGCGCAGGTAGCGCTCGCGCACCTCGGCGGGGAACTGTTCCTGCTCGATCTGCTGCTCCAGCACGTAGAGCAGGTGCACCGGGTTGGCGGCGATCTCGTGCGGGTCGAAGTTGAACACCTTGGAAAGAATCTTGAAGGCGAAACGGGTGGAAAGCCCGTTCATGCCCTCGTCGACACCGGCGGTGTCGCGGTATTCCTGGATCGACTTGGCCTTGGGATCGGTGTCCTTGAGGTTCTCGCCGTCATAGACGCGCATCTTCGAATAGATGTTGGAGTTCTCTGGCTCCTTCAGGCGCGACAGCACCGAGAACTGCGCCAGCATCTTCAGCGTGTCCGGCGCGCAATGGGCCCTGGACAGCGAGCTGTTGGCCAGCAGCTTGTCGTAGATCTTGATCTCGTCCGACACGCGCAGGCAGTACGGCACCTTGACGATGTAGATGCGGTCGATGAAGGCCTCGTTGTTCTTGTTGTTGCGGAAGCTGTGCCACTCCGACTCGTTGGAGTGCGCCAGCAGGATGCCGCTGTAGGGAATCGCGCCCAGGCCCTCGGTGCTGTTGTAGTTGCCTTCCTGAGTCGCGGTCAGCAGCGGGTGCAAGACCTTGATCGGCGCCTTGAACATCTCGACGAATTCCATAAGGCCCTGGTTGGCCCGGCACAGCGCGCCCGAGTAGCTGTAGGCGTCGGCATCGTTCTGCGGGAATTCCTCGAGCTTGCGGATATCCACCTTGCCCACCAGCGAGGAAATGTCCTGGTTGTTCTCGTCACCCGGCTCGGTCTTGGCCACGGCGATCTGGTTGAGGATCGACGGATAGAGCTTGACCACGCGGAACTTGGAAATGTCGCCGCCGAATTCCTGCAGGCGCTTGGTGGCCCAGGGTGACATGATCGAGTTCAGGTAGCGCGGCGGGATGCCGTAGTCTTCCTCGAGGATCTGCGCGTCCTCCACCGGGTTGAACAGCCCCAACGGCGATTCGAATACCGGCGAGCCCTTGATCGCGTAGAAGGGCACCCGCTCCATCAGCTGCTTGAGCTTTTCGGCCAGCGACGACTTGCCGCCGCCCACCGGGCCGAGGAGATAGAGGATCTGCTTCTTCTCCTCCAGGCCCTGTGCGGCGTGGCGGAAGTAGGACACGATCTGGTCGATGCATTCCTCCATGCCATGGAAATCCTCGAAGGCTGGATAACGGCGGATCACCTTGTTGGAGAAGATGCGCGACAGTCGAGGGTCGGTCGACGTGTCCACCAGCTCGGGCTCGCCGATCGCCATCAGCAGACGCTCGGCTGCACTGGCATAGGTCCTTGGATCCGCCTTGCAGAGATCAAGGTACTCCTGGAGCGAATATTCTTCCTGGCGGGTCGCTTCGAAACGTTGTTGGAAGTGGCTGAAAATGCTCATGACTTCACCTCGATCGATGCACGAATAGGCGCGTCATCAGGCACTCTGGAGCCCGGCCGAAGTGGCGGCCAGTGGAGTTCCCCCGAACACCTAATGGTCGAAACCCTGAATTCCGTCAGCCGTTTCCCGGCTTCGTTTATTTGGATGGCCTGAACTCAAGGATAGTTCGGATTCGGCAAGATCAAGGGCGGAGAGGGGATTTCCGCGCTGCCGTTCGGCTGTTGATAGCGCCTAGCCCGCGGATGGCGGGCGATCGGAGGGAAATAAATTTTTACGCTTGTTCGTCGCGCGCGACATCGGCCGGGTAGGTATGCCGCCAGAGCTCGAAACCGCCGTCGAGGCTGTAGACGTCAGAAAAACCCTGATTGACCAGATAGGCCGCGGCGCTCTGGCTGGAATGGCCGTGATAGCAGGTGACGATCAGCGGGTGATCGAGATCGGCTGCGGCGATGAAGTCCGGCAGCGAATGGTTGTCCAGATGCAGTGAGCCACTGATGTGACCATTGGCATAGCTCTGCGGGTCGCGAATATCCACGATCACCGCGCCATTGCTGCGCATGGTCTGGGCTTGTTCCGGCGGGATGCGTTTGAAGTCTGTCATGCGGGTTTACCGTGTTCACATTCGCAGCGATGTATCTCGCCACTGTCGAGGTTCATCAGCGTCATGGCGTTGCCCCAGACGCAGCCAGTATCCAGCGCGAAAACGTTCGGCTCGTCGCACTGGCCTTCCAGCGCCGCCCAGTGGCCGAAGATCAGCTTGACGTTGCGTGTCTTGCGGTTGCTGTGGCTGAACCAGGGCGCGTAGCCGGCGGGTGCGCTGTCGGCGCCTTCCTTGGCATCCAGTTCAAGGGTGCCGTCCGCCTTGCAGAAGCGCATGCGGGTGAAGTAATTGGTGATCAGGCGCAGGCGCGGGACGCCGTGCAGCTCCTTGTTCCACTTCGCCGGCTGGTTGCCGTACATGCCATCGAGAAAGGGCAGCAGCAGGGCGTCGTCCTGCAGCGCCTGCTCAACCTCGGCGGCGCGACGCAGGGCCTTTTCCAGCGACCATTGCGGCGGGATGCCGGCATGCACCATGGCGGTGTGCCGCTCGGCATCATAATGAATGAGCTTCTGCTGGCGCAGCCAGTCGATCAGGTCTGCGCGATCCGGTGCGTCGAGGATCGCCTGCAGGGTATCGGACTTGCGCATGCGCTCGATGTTGTGCGCCACCGCCAGCAGATGCAGGTCGTGGTTGCCCAGCACGGTGATCGCCGAGGACTCGAGATCGCGCACGAAGCGCAGCGCTTCCAGCGATTGCGGGCCGCGGTTGACCAGATCACCGGCCAGCCACAGGCAGTCGCGCGACGGACTGAAGTCGACGCGCTCCAGCAGGCACTTCAGGGGCTCCAGGCAACCTTGCAGGTCACCAACGGCATAGGTCGTCAATGCAATGCTCCGGGTACGGCCAGGCGGAACGGTGCAATGACCGCATCGAAACTGTGCCCGTCCTCGGCCAGCATCCGATAACTGCCCTGCATGCTGCCGACACAGGTCGGCAACAGCGTTCCACTGGTGTAGACGTGGTGCTCGCCAGGCGCAATCAGCGGCTGCTCGCCGACGACGCCAGCGCCACGCACTTCCTGCACCTGGCCGTCGCCGTCGGTGATGATCCAGTGTCGCGACAGCAGCTGCGCCGCCACCTCGCCTTTATTCTCGATAGTTACGGTGTAGGCAAAGGCGTAGCGGTTTTGTTCCGGCTCGGATTGCTCGGCCAGATAGCGGGGCGTGACGCTGACGTCGATGCGGTAGCGTTGTTCTTCGGGCATGGACGGCTCGCTGGTCGGCAGAGGGGCTGACCCCTAGCTGCGCTCGGTCAGTTGATCGGAAAGGCGGACAAAGGCCGCCAGGTCCAGTTGCTCGGGTCGCAGACTGCCGTCCACGCCCGCGGCCTCGATGGCCTCGGCATCCAGAAGGCCCTTCAAGGTGTTGCGCAGGGTCTTGCGTCGCTGATTGAACGCCTCGCGCACGACGCGCTCCAGCTGGCGGTGATCGCGCGCCGGATGCGGCAGGGTTTCGTGTGGTACCAGGCGCACGATCGCCGAGTCGACTTTCGGCGCCGGGTTGAACGCTCCCGGGCCGACATTGAACAGGTGCTCCACCCGGCAGTGGTACTGCACCATGATCGACAGCCGACCCCAGTCACCGCCGCCGGGCTGCGCGGCCAGCCGCTCGACCACTTCCTTCTGCAGCATGAAATGCATGTCACGGATCAGCTGGGCGTGCTCGAGCAGGTGGAAGATCAGCGGGGTCGAGATGTTGTAGGGCAGGTTGCCGACGATGCGCAGGCTGGCCGGCTCCTGGCTGAGACGGCTGAAGTCGAACTTCAGGGCATCGCCCTGATTCAGGTTGAAGCTCTCGCGCCCGGCGAACTTGGCTTGCAGGATGGGAATCAGGTCGAGGTCGAGCTCGACGACATCCAGATGTGCACCGCTGTCGAGCAGTCCTTCGGTGAGCGCCCCCTGCCCGGGGCCGATCTCCACCAACCGTTCACCGGGCTTGGCGTGGATCGCCCGCAGAATGCGGTGGATCACCCCCGCGTCGTGCAGGAAGTTCTGGCCGAAGCGTTTGCGCGCGCGGTGTTGGTAATCGGACATGAAGGCAGCTCCAGGCTTCAAGCCGCAAGCGTCAAGCAAGAGCGTAAAGCGAAAAATGAAAGGTGCGAAGCTTACCAGCTGAGCCGCCGGGCCGGCACCCATTGCGAAACGGATGCCGGGGTGGACCGGCTTCCTAAGCGGTGCCTGACATCTGATAGGCCGTTTCCAGGGCGACCTGCAGGCTGCCGATGTCGACGCGGCCGGTTCCGGCCAGGTCCAGCGCGGTGCCGTGGTCCACGGAAGTGCGCACGATCGGCAGACCGAGGGTGACGTTGACCGCTGCCCCGAAACCCTTGTACTTGAGCACCGGCAGGCCCTGATCGTGATACATCGCCAGCACCGCATCGCAGTGTTCGAGGTGCTTGGGGGTGAACAGCGTGTCGGCGGGCAGGGGGCCGATCAGCTCGATGCCTTCCTTGCGCAGACCCGCCAGCGCCGGCTCGATGATTTCGATTTCCTCGCGGCCCAGATGGCCGCCTTCGCCGGCGTGGGGATTCAGGCCGCAGACCAGGATGCGCGGCCGAGCGATGCCGAACTTGCCTACCAGGTCCGCGTGCAGGATGCGCGTGACCCGCTGCAGGCGCTCGGCGGTGATCGCATCGGCGACATCCCTGAGCGGCAGGTGGGTGGTCACCAGCGCCACCCGCAGGCCGCGGGTGGCGAGCATCATCACCACCTGTTCGGTGTGGGTCAGCTCGGCGAGAAATTCGGTGTGTCCGGAGAAGGGAATGCCGGCTTCGTTGATCGCGCCCTTGTGCACCGGGGCGGTGATCATGCCGGCGAAACTGCCGTCCAGACAGCCGCGTCCGGCGCGGGTCAACGTCTCCAGCACGTAGTGGGCATTGCGCGGGTCGAGCTGGCCGGCCGTCACTGTGGTGGCGAGCGGTGTGTCCCATACGTACAGACAGTTGGCAGGCGCGGGGTGGCCTGGCCAGTTCTGCGGTCCGGCATCGCGCAGTTCGATGTGCAGTCCAAGCTGTACAGCGCGCTCGGCCAGCAGCGCGCGGCTGGCGATGGCTACCAGTGGCTGCGGTTGCGCCTGGCGTGTCAGCAACAGGCACAGATCCGGGCCGATGCCGGCCGGTTCGCCGGGCGTCAGAACGAAGGGGCGGGACGTGGACATCGAAATTCTCCGCTAGGCATCTGGCGGTGATCCGCCGGAAATGAAAACGGGGTGGCGACCCTTCGGTCATCACCCCGCCTTCCTGTTGCTTAGGTGCAGCGTGCAGTTTAGAGCTTGATCTCGACGTAGGCCTCGTCGCGGATCTGGCGCAGCCAGGCCTGCAGTTCTTCATCGTACTTGCGGTTGCGCAGCAGGCTCAGCGCCTGTTGCTCGCGGAACTGCTCGCTGGTGTCGGTCGCGCGGCGGCCGAGCACTTCCAGGATGTGCCAGCCATAGGGCGACTTGAAAGCCTGGGACAACTCGCCACTGGCGGTATCTGCCATGACTTCGCGGAACTCGGGTACCAGCGAGGCCGGGTCGATCCAGTTCAGGTCGCCGCCGTTGAGCGCCGAGCCCGGGTCTTCGGAGAAGCTCTTGGCCAACTCGGCGAAATCCTCACCGGCCTCGATGCGATCACGCAGGCGCTGCACCAGCAGGCGTGCTTCTTCTTCGCTACGGATCGCGCTCGGCTTGATCAGGATGTGGCGGACATGCACTTCGTCGCGTACCTGGGTTTCGCCACCACGCTTGTCCAGCAGCTTGACCATGATGAAGCCTGGCGGCGTGCGCACCGGTTGGGTCACTTCGCCGACCGCCAGCTCCTGAACCGCTGTATCGAACGGCGGTGGCAGCTGAGCCGCTTTGCGCCAGCCCATGTCGCCGCCCTCGAGAGCGTTCTCGCTGGCCGAGCGGGATACGGCCAGGCGAGCGAAGTCGGCGCCCTGCTGCAGCTGCTGATAGGTATCCATTGCAGTACGTTCGGCTGCCTGGATGGTGGCGGCATCAGCAGATTCCGGAACCGGAATCAGGATGTTGGCGAGGTGGTACTCCTCCGACAGCTGCAGCTTGCCGAGGTCCGAGGCGAGGAAGTTCTGCACTTCCTGGTTGGACACCTGGATGCGTTCGGCAACGCGGCGCTGGCGCACGCGGCTGATGATCATCTCGCGGCGGATCTGCTCGCGGGCGGTTTCCAGGCTCAGGCCATCACGGGTCAGCGCCTCGCGGAACTGCTCCAGTGACATGTTGTTGCGCTGGGCGATGGTGCCCATGGCCTGGTTGAGTTCTTCGTCGGAGATGCGGATGCCGGAGCGCTCACCGATCTGCAACTGCAGGTTCTCGGTGATCAGGCGCTCAAGCACCTGCTGCTGCAGGACGTCTGTCGGCGGCGCATCGGCGCCGCGCTTCTCGATGGTCTGCTGGACTTCGCGCATGCGCTGATCCAGTTGGCTTTGCATGATGACGTCGTTATCGACGATCGCCACCACGCGATCCAGTGGTTGAACCTGGGCGAGGGCCGCAGGCGCGAGGGTCGCACCGCTCAGCAGCAGTGCGCCGAGCGCGAGCGGGCGCAGTACTTCAGAAAGCTTGGTCTTCACGTTCACGGTAGCCTTGGATGCCTTCGTCGAGGAAAGTTTCGGTCGCATTGCCGACTACGCCGCCGAGTCCCTTGAGGACGATCTGCAGGAAAATGCCGCGGTCGGGCTCGTCGTTGCGTTCGGGGTTGAGGCTGGTCTCGTCGTAGTCGATCCAGTAGCGATTGATCAGGCGCAGCTTCCAGCAGCAGCTGTCGTACTCGAAGCCACCGAAGGCTTCCAGTGTGCGGCTGCGGCTGTAGTCATGCTGCCAGCGGGCAATGACGCTCCATTGCGGGACCACCGGCCAGATGACCGAGAAGTCGTGCTGGTTGATCTTGTAGTAATCCTTGATGTACTCCGGGGTGCCTGGCGTGCCGTAATCGCCGCCATAGGTCCATTCGCCGGTCGCCTGGTCGAAACGCATGGTGTCGTTGCGATAGCGATAGCCGAGGTTGACGATCTTGCCCGGGTTATCGGCCGGCTGGTAATGCCACATGGCGCTGCCGGAGCGGGTGCTGTGGCTGTCCGGATCCCAGTTGAAGGTCGAGGTGAAGCGCCAGTCGCGGTTGTAGCGGTACATGTACTCCAGCGCGTACGGCGACACGTCGGAGGTGGCGCTGGCGCGCTCGCGATAGTCGATGCCGCGCAGCTGTACCTTGCGGTCCTCGAAATAGAATGCCTGGCCGATGCTGAAGCGCTGGCGCTCGAAGCCGTTGGGCTCGACCCAGCGGCTGGTTACGCCGAGCGAAACCTGATTGGCGTCGCCGATGCGATCCTTGCCGGAGAAGCGATTCTCGCGCCACAGAGAGGAATAACTGAAGCTGCTCTCGCCGGTATCGAAGATCGGGATATCGTCCTGATCTTCCTCCGGTACGTAGAGATAGAACAGGCGCGGCTCGAGAGTCTGGCGATAGTCTTTGCCGAACCACTGGGTGTCGCGGTCGAAATACAGGCCGCTGTCAACGCTGAGAATCGGCACGCTGCGGTTCTGGCTGCTGTCGAACGATTCGTAGCTGGCCAGTGTGCTCTGGCCCCGGCTGTCCAGGTCCAGGTCGTATTGGGTGTAGGCATATTTCAGCGAAGGCTTGAGGAAGCCCCAGGACCAGTTCAGCGGCAGGCTGACGCCAGGCTCAAGGTGTAGGCGTTCGCCTTCCGCACGGGTCAGGCCACGCAGGCGATCGTCATACCACTGCTCCGGATTGCCATCTTCGTTGATGAAGTTGCCATCGCGCAGGCTGCGTTGGAAGCTGACGAACTCGGTCTTGTAGGCGAAGTTCAAGCCGCCCGGCTGGAAGGGCAGGCGTCCGTCCAGGGTCAGCTGCGGCAGGCGCTCGTACGGCGTGATGTCGGCCACCGTGGCACGCTCATAGGCGTGCATGTTCAAGCGCGCGGTATAGGTGTCGCCGCGGTAGGAGAGTGTGCCGCGCTGATCGAGATGATCAGGTTGGTCGATGTTGAGGTTGGTATCCAGATCCTGGAAGTAGTAAGGATCGCTGATATCGGTGTAGTCGACCTCGGCGAGCCAGCGCGAATCCAGGCCAGTACGGTTCTGCCAGCTGTACATCCAGCGCTGGTCCTCGTACTCGGACTGCAGCTTGCGGTCGTCGTTGCTGTCGTCCAGGTAGGCGGCGCCGAACTGGCCCTCGCTGCTGCGCGTCAGGTAGCGGAACTCGCCTTCCATCAGCAGGCCGCGGTCGGTCATCAAGTGCGGATACAGCGTGGCGTCGAAATTCGGCGCCAAGTTGAAGTAATAGGGCGTCTGCAGCGAGAAGCCGTTGTCGCTGGACGAGCCGATGCTCGGTGCGAGGAAGCCGGACTGGCGACGATCATCGATGGGGAAGTGGATATAAGGGGTGTAGAACACCGGAATATCCTTGACCCGCAGCGTCACGTTGGTCGCCGAACCGAAGCCGGTGGCCGGGTTCAGGGTGACGTTGTTGCCCTTCAGGTGCCAGCTGTTCTCGCCCGGCTCGCAGCTGGTGTAGGTGCCGTCCTTCAGGCGGATGATTGCGGTTTCCTCGCGCTTGGCGTACTGCGCGCTGCCGCGGACCTTGCCGGAATGCACGACGTACTCAGCGTTCTCCACCTTGGCTTCGCCGCTGTCGAGGAAGATCTCGGCGCGGTCGCCGACCAGCAGTGCGTCGCGGTCGCGAAAGCGCACGTTGCCGGTCAGCTCGCCGCGGTTCTCCAACTGGTGCAGGCTGGCTTCGTCCGCCTCGACCTGAATGCTGCCCTGGCGCAGGACCACATCGCCAGCGAGGGTGGCGATCTCCTGCTCCTGCTCGTAGCGGGTGGCCTTGGCCGACACGTAGGTGGGCGCTTCGCTCATCGGCGTGGTGTCGAATTTGCCTGGGCGGTCCGGCTCGACATAGGTGCCTGCGCAGTACGGGCCGGTTTCGGCGAGCTGAGCAGGCGTCAGCTGATCGCGTGGCACCCAGTCCAGATGGCTATAGTCTGCGCTGCGCGAGGCCAGCGCGCGGCCCTTGCTCTCGGTGACCAGCTTGGTTGTGGCGGTCGGCTCTTGCGTCTTGGCAGTGGCTGACTTGACTGTCCCCGTCGTGCTCACGGCGCTGCCGCTATGACTCGGGCGCGGTGGCAGTGCGGGGCTGGCTGCGTTGGAGGCACAGTTCCAGCCACCGGATGCGTCCGGCTGGCAGGCGAACTGTTCGGCGGCGATGACAAAAGGAACAGCTACCGGTTGCAATGCGAGCAAACCGCCAGTAACCAATAGAGGGAATTTTTTACGAAACGCGGGGTATTTGACTGCCATCTTGTTTTTTGGTCCGTGCTTGCGGCGAGCCATCGGCCGGCTGGGCCGCACGCCTCTCGATGGGCTGAGAAAGATGCAGGATAATAAAGCATGACCCGCCTATCGGCTAGCGCCGTGGAGACCCCCTGGATGCCGCATCAAGATCAACGTCTGCTGGACCTCAGCGCCTGGCTGGACCAGCAACTACCGGAACTCTTTGCCCGTTGCGGCTGGGGCGAAGTACCGACCGCGGAGCTCACCGCGGCGAGCAGCGATGCCAGTTTTCGTCGTTACTTCCGCTGGCAAGGCGGCGAGCGCAGCCTGATCGTGATGGACGCGCCGCCACCCCAGGAAGACTGCCGTCCCTTCGTCAAGGTGGCGCAGATACTGGACGAAGCCGGTGTACATGTACCGCAGGTGCTGGCTGCTGACCTGCAGCGTGGCTTTCTGCTGCTGACCGACCTCGGACGTCAGACCTATCTGGACGTGATCGACGCGGGTAACGCCGATCAGCTGTTCGATGATGCCATCGAGGCGCTGCTCAAGTTCCAGCTGCAGCCGCTCGCGCAGTCGATGCCGGCCTATGACGAGGCCTTGCTGCGACGTGAGCTGCAGCTGTTCCCCGAATGGTACGTGCAGCGCCACCTGGGCCATGCGCTCAGCGAAGCGCAGCAGGTCGCGTGGGAGCGCATCTGCCGGCTGCTGATCGACTCGGCCCTGGCGCAGCCACGGGTTCTGGTGCATCGCGACTACATGCCGCGCAACCTGATGATCAGCGAGCCCAACCCTGGTGTCCTGGACTTTCAGGACGCGGTGCTCGGCCCGGTCAGCTACGACATCACCTCGCTGTTCAAGGACGCCTTCCTCAGCTGGCCCGAGCCCCGGGTACGGGCGTGGCTGGAGGTCTATTGGGGCCGTGCCCGTGCGGCGGGCGTGGCGCTGCCCGAGTCGTTTGAGGAATTCCTGCGCGCCAGCGATCTGATGGGGGTGCAACGTCACCTCAAGGTGATCGGCATCTTCGCGCGAATCTGCCATCGCGACGGCAAGCCCCGTTATCTCGCCGATGTGCCGCGTTTCTTCGCCTATATCGAGGCCGTGCTGGCGCGGCGGCCGGAGCTGGGCGAGTTGCGGCAGCTGATCGCCGAGCTGCCAAAGGCGCCGCAGGCATGAAGGCCATGATCCTCGCCGCGGGCAAGGGCGAGCGCCTGCGTCCCTTGACCCTGCACACGCCCAAGCCGCTGGTGCGCGCCGCCGGCGTGCCGCTGATCGAGTATCACGTTCGCGCCCTGGCGGCTGCCGGCTTCGCCGAGCTGGTGATCAACCATGCCTGGCTCGGCCAGCAGATCGAGGACTACCTCGGCGATGGCAGCCGCTTCGGCGTGGCGATCCGCTATTCGGCCGAAGGCGAGCCGCTGGAGACCGGCGGCGGAATCCACCGGGCCCTGGGCCTGCTTGGCGATGAGCCATTCCTGGTGGTCAACGGCGATATCTGGACCGACTACGATTTCGCCCGGCTACGCAAACCGCTCGATGGGCTGGCCCACCTGGTGCTGGTCGACAATCCGCCGCACAACCCCGGCGGCGATTTCCGCCTGGCCGGCGAGCGTGTCGCGATAGCCGAAGAAGAGGGCGACGCGCTGACCTACAGCGGTATCTCGGTGCTGCATCCGGCCTTGTTCGAGGGCTGCCAGGCCGGTGCCTTCAAGCTCGCGCCCCTGCTGCGGCGTGCCATGATTGCTGAGCGAGTGAGCGGCGAGCGTTTCGGCGGATCCTGGGTGGACGTGGGTACGCACGAGCGGCTGGCGGATGTCGAGCGGATACTCGAGGCTCGGCGCTGAGATGTTCTGGCCCATCACCCTGTTGGGGCTGTTGATCGGCTGGTTGCTCGCCAGCATTCCTGGTGCGCTGCTCGGTGGTCTGCTGGGCCAGGTAGTGGATCGCCGCCTGGGCCTCGATTCATGGGCCAGCTTGCGTGAGCGCCTGGCTGGCAAGTCGGCGCTGAAGGGCAATGAGCTGCTGTTCTTCCTGCTCGGGCGCCTGGCCAAAAGTGGTGGGCGGGTCAGTCCTGCGCATATCCAGGCGGCACGCGAGGAGATGCGCCGCCAGGGCATCGATGCGTCGGGGCAGCAGCGGGCCATCGCGGCGTTCAATCGCGGCAAGGCCAGCGGCGATGGTTTGCGCGTGACCCTGCAGCGGCTACGTGGGCAGCGTGACGAGGGGCGGCGCCTGATCCAGGCCTGTTGGCGCATGGCCCGAGCCCAGGGAAGCATGGGCGCACGTGAGCATGAACTGGTGCTGCTCTGGGGTAAGTGGCTGGGTTGGAATGCTGCCGAAGTGGCTGCGCTCGATCAGGGCGCGGCGCGGCGCAACGAGGCGCCAGCCGGGCGCGGCGGAGCCTACGAGCAGGCCTTGCAGCTACTGGGTGTGCGCCAAGACAGCGATCCGCAGCTGATCAAACGGGCCTATCGCCGCCTGCTGAGCAAGCATCACCCGGACAAGCAGGCTGGCGCGGGGGCGAGCCCGGCGCAAGTTCGCGAAGCGACCGAGCGCACCCGCGAGCTGCACAGCGCCTATGCGCTGATCCGCGAGCGCCGCGGTTTTCGCTGAGCCGGTCAGCGCACCGGCTTGCGCGCGAGCCAGCCGCGCACCCGGCGCACCAGCTGCTCCTGATCAGCGTCGCGACCGCCACCCAGGTTCGGCAGGGCGACCTGTCGATAATCCGGATGCCCGGCACGACGCGCCGCATTGCGTCGTTGCAGCGCCTGCTGTTTCGCCGCTGCACGGGTACCGGTATAGAAGTCGCCGATGCCCACTGGCACCGCCGCGACAAGGCTCTCCAGCGGCTGTTCCGCCTGCAACGGCGCGCGCGGATCAATCACCACGATCTGCCCGACATCCTTTGGCTGAAGCTGCGCCAGGTACTGGCTTGCCCAGTAGGCGCCGGTGCCATGGCCGAGCACAACGATCATCGGCGCCTGCAGTGTGCGCGCATGCTCGATGGCCGCATCCAGGCGCGCCAGCATGCGCTCGGCATCCGTTGGCGGCGGGGTGTCCTGCTCGGCTTGTGGCGGCGTCGAGTCGTCGTTGTCCGTGGCTGCGGTCTGCTCGGGCAAGTAGCCTGCCGAAGTCGTCTGCGTCGCGGCTTGGGCATCGCTGGCGTCAGGCTCGGCGCCTTCCTCCGTGCCGGGCTTTTCTTCCGCAGTCGGGGCTTCGGTCGCTGGCGGGCGCGGGCCAGGGCTCAACGGCGAGTCCGTGGGCGTCAGGCTCAGGGTGTGCCAGCCGTGCTCGGGAAGACCGCGTCGTAGCGGTCCGACTGCGCGTGGCCAATCGGCGGTTTCGCCTTCGCTTGGCACGATGATGAGCACGCCACGGGCCTTTGGAGTGTTGGCCGGCTGCCAGAGCGCGAGGAACTTGTCCTCGTCGCCCAGCTGCAGCTGGGCTGCGGCTTCGAGCTGTCGTTGCAGCCCTTCGGCCAGCGCCTCGCCGCGTGTTTGTGGTGATGGACGTGGCGTTGCGGCTGGCTCGTCCGCCGGTGCTTCCTGCGGCGTCTCTGGTTCCTGCGCCGCGGCCATGTACGGCACGCCGCCGCCAAGCGCGACGCCGAACAAAAGCACTAGAGCAGGCAAGCGACGCATGGTTTGTCTCCGCTATGGGTGTCGGCACCACGCTGGCGCCGGCAGGGGTTATGCATTACAACAGCGTGTCGGCACGCCCATCAATTGCGTGAATATATGCTCGCCTTAACCCTGCGTTTCCTTCTTCTCATTGGACTGGTGCTGTCTTTTACTGCCGGTGCCGTGACGCTTGAGGACGACAGCCGTGCCTGGCTGGAGCGGCATCCGGAGTGGCGCGTCGGGGTGGTGATGGGCGCTCCCTACGCCGAATATGACCAGCGCCAGCGGCGCCTGTCAGGCTTTCATGTGCAGCTGATGGAGCATCTGGCAGATGACCTCGGCGTGCGCCTGCAATGGCGCCGCTTCGCTGACGAAGACGCGCTGGAGAAGGCCGCGCGCGAAGGCCTCATCGATGTGGCTCCGGGCCTGCGCCAGACGCCGGCTGGCCTGCGCCTGTGGCGTTACAGCGATCCCTTCCTGCGCATTCCGCGCTTGCTCGTCGGTGACCGTGGCGGTCCGCGTGCCATTGATCTGGAGTACCTGCACCCTCGCGAACTGGTTGCCGCCGTCGGGCCGGGCCCGATTACCGAGTTCCTCGCCAGCAACTATCCCAATATCACCGTGCTGACCGCGACCAGCCAGGCCGATGCGCTGCGTCAGGTGCTGGAAGCCAAGGCCAGTTATGCCGTCATCGACGAGCCGGTGTTCGGCCGCCTGTCGCAGCAGGTGGAGTACGACTCGCTGGCGGTGGTTGGTGATCTGGGCAACCCGCAGCTGCTGCGTATCGCCTCGCGGCGTGACAGCCCCGAACTCGCTGCCGTGCTAGAGGCGGCGATACGGCAGTTTCCGGCGCGGGAATTCAGTCAGCTGCAGGAGCAGTGGCTCAAGACCCGCAGCATCGACCTCGGTCGCGAGGTCAGCTACTGGCGCAGTCTCAGCCTGCTGCTCGGCGTCCTGCTGCTGGCCTGCCTGCTGATGCTGGCCTGGCAGCGCCGCCAGCACGGCATGCTGGAAAGTCGATTGAAGACCGCCCGCCGTGACATCGAGCTGCGCGAGGCGGCCGAGGAAGCGCAGCGGCTGACGCAGTTCTGTCTCGATCACAGCACTGTCGGCATCCTCTGGCTCAACTGGGACAGCCGCGTGCGCTACGCCAATCAGGCCGCCGAACTGCTGCTCGGGCATGCCTCCGGTGGCTTGCTCGACCTGCCGCTGGAAACATTCGACCCGGCGCTGGGCATGGATGCCTGGCTGGCGCGCTGGCGCGCCGCACGCACCGGCGAAGACGACCGTGAGGTGCATGAATGCGAGTGGCTGCGCGCCGACGGCCAGCGCTTTCCGGCGGCGGTCACCTACAGCTTCCTGCGCTTCGGCAGCCGCGAATACCTGGTGGTCTTTCTCGCCGACATCACCGAGCGCCGCCGCGCCAGCGCCCAGCTGCAGGAGAGCGAAGCGCGGCTCAAGGCCATGGCCGGTAACGTGCCGGGGCTGGTGTTTCGCCTGGAACGCGACGGGCCGCAGGCGCCGGTTCGGGTCGCCTATATCAGCGAAGCCAGCCAGCGCCTGGTGGGCTACTCCGCCGAGCGCCTGTTGCAGCCGGGGCAGGGCATCCGCAGCCTGGTGCATGCCGATGACGAGGCCGGCTATTGGGCCAGCCAGCAGCTGGCGCTGGAGAAAAGCCAGGACTGGCGTTGGCAGGGGCGCATTCTCAATCGCGATGGCGAGGTGCGCTGGGCCGATATCCGCGCCTCCGTGCGTGGCCAGCCGGATGGTCGCCAGGTGTGGGACGGCATTGTCTGGGACATCACCGACAACAAGCGCATCGAACTGGAGCTGGATGCCTCGCGCGCGCAGTTGCGCGAGTTGGCCGCCCACCTGGAGACGGTGCGCGAGGAGGAGAAAGCGCATATCGCCCGCGAGGTGCACGACGAGCTGGGCCAGGTGCTGACCGTACTCAAGCTCGAGACCTCGATGTGCGAGCTGGGCTTCGCCGACCTCGACCCGGCCCTGGCGCAGCGGCTGGAGAGCATGAAGCGGCTGATCGCCCAGCTGTTCCAGCGGGTGCGCGATGTCGCCACCGCGCTGCGCCCGCCGATTCTCGATGCCGGCATTGCCTCGGCGGTGGAATGGCAGGCGCGGCGCTTCGAGGAGCGCAGCGGCGTGGCCTGCCTGGTCGAGGTGCCGGAATGTCCGCCACTGCTGGGCAACGCCAAGGCCATCGGCCTGTTCCGCATTCTTCAGGAGTCGCTGACCAACGTGATGCGCCATGCCCAGGCACAGACAGTCAGCGTGCAGCTGCTGCTGGAAGGCAACATGCTCTGCCTGCGCGTCAGCGACGATGGTTGCGGTTTTCCAGTCGCCACGCGCGGCGCCGGCAGTTCGTTCGGCCTGGTCGGCATGCGCGAGCGGGTGCAGATGCTCGGCGGGCAACTGATAATCGACAGCCAGCCCGGCGAGGGCACCACAATCACGGCACGGGTTCCACTGGACCCGGTGCCGCTTCCATCAGCCGCAAGTAGTGGAGCATTGCCGTCATGATCAGGGTCATGGTCGCCGAGGATCACACCATCGTCCGCGAGGGCATCAAGCAGCTGATCGGCATGGCGCGTGACATGCAGGTGGTCGGCGAGGCAGCCAATGGCCAGCAGTTGCTCGACCAGCTGCGCCAGATCAGTTGCGATGTGGTGCTGCTGGACATCTCCATGCCCGGCGTCAACGGCCTCGAGGCGATTCCACGGATCCGGGCGCTGAACCAGCCGCCGGCGGTGCTGGTGCTGTCGATGCATGACGAAGCGCAGATGGCGGCGCGGGCACTGAAGATCGGCGCTGCTGGCTACGCGACCAAGGACAGCGAGCCGGCGCTGCTGCTCACCGCCCTGCGCAAGGTGGCCGGAGGCGGGCGCTACATCGATCCGGCGCTGGCCGACCGCATGGTCTTCGAGGTTGGCCTGACCGACTCGCGGCCGCCCCATGCATTGCTTTCCGAGCGCGAGTACTCAGTGTTCGAACGCCTGGTGCAGGGCGATTCGGTAAACGACATCGCCGGCAAGCTGGCTCTGAGCAGCAAGACCATCAGCACCCACAAGGCCCGCCTGATGCAGAAGCTGGCCGCGCACTCGGTGGCCGATCTGGTGCGCTACGCCATGGAACACAAGTTGGTCTGAGCGCCAGCCACCGACCCGACGTGTAGGGCGTTCCCTACACACGACTCTCCCTCACGCCTAGGCCAATCGCTCCGCTGTACCGATTTTTCCGCCGCCGTTGCGCTTCTACGCTGTGGCCACGGTTCAACGGTTACGCAGGTGCAGCAGCATGGTCGAGTCAACGGCGAACGATATCCTGGTGAGCTTTCGCGGCATCCAGAAGAGCTATGACGGTGAGTCGCTGATCGTCAGGGATCTCAATCTGGACATCCGCCGCGGCGAATTCCTCACCCTGCTCGGGCCGTCCGGCTCGGGCAAAACCACCAGCCTGATGATGCTGGCCGGCTTCGAAACGCCCACGGCCGGGGAAATCCTCCTCGACGGGAGGGCGATCAACAACGTGCCGCCACATAAGCGCGACATGGGCATGGTGTTCCAGAACTACGCGCTGTTTCCGCACATGACCGTGTCGGAGAACCTGGCGTTTCCGCTCAGCGTGCGTGGTATGGCCAAGCCGGACATCAAGGAACGGGTCAGGCGCGCCCTGGCGATGGTGCAGCTGGAGGGTTTTCGCAACCGCTATCCGGCGCAGCTTTCCGGCGGTCAGCAGCAGCGCGTGGCGCTGGCCCGGGCGCTGGTGTTCGAGCCGCAGCTGGTGCTGATGGACGAGCCGCTGGGCGCACTGGACAAGCAATTGCGGGAGCAGATGCAGATGGAGATCAAGCACCTGCACGAACGCCTCGGCGTCACCGTGGTGTACGTCACCCACGATCAGGGCGAGGCGCTGACCATGTCCGACCGGGTGGCGGTGTTCCATCAGGGCCAGATCCAGCAGATCGAAGACCCCCGCACCCTTTACGAAAAGCCGGTTAACACCTTCGTCGCCAACTTCCTAGGCGAGAACAACCGCTTGCCGGCGCATCTGCTCGACCGTCGTGGCGATAGCTGCACGGTCAAGCTCGGGCGCGGCGAAACCGTTGAGGCGCTGGCCGTCAATGTCGGTGCGACGGGCGAGCCGGTCAGCCTGTCGATCCGCCCGGAGCGGGTGCTGCTCAACGGCGCCAGTGCCAACTGCCCGAACCGCTTCACCGGGCGCGTTGCCGAGTTCATCTACCTCGGCGACCACATCCGCATCCGTCTCGAGGTATGCGGAGTCAGCGATTTCTTCGTCAAGCAGCCGATCGCCGAGTTCGACAGCGCCCTGCGTGTCGGCGACGTGGTGCCGATCGGCTGGCATGTCGAGCACGTCCGTGCGCTCGACCCGCTGCAGGCGGCCTGAGGCGATGCCTGGAAAAAACCACACAACTGCATCAAGGAGCGAACTGGTATGAGCAACTACCTGAAACTGTCCGCGCTGGCGCTCGGACTCGTCTGTGCCGGCCAAGCGGCTGCCGAGAACCTCACTGCGGTGAGCTTTGGCGGCGCCAACAAGCAGGCCCAGGTCAAGGCCTTCTACGAGCCGTGGGAAGCCGCCGGCCACGGTCGCATCATCGCCGGCGAGTACAACGGCGAAATGGCCAAGGTCAAGGCAATGGTCGACACCAACAGCGTGTCGTGGAACCTGGTGGAGGTGGAATCGCCGGAACTGTCCCGTGGCTGCGACGAAGGGCTGTTCGAGGAACTCGATCCGGGCATCGTCGGCAATCCGGGCGATTTCGTCGAAGGCGCGATCCAGCCCTGCGGCGTGGGTTTCTTCGTCTGGTCGACGGTGTTGGCTTACAACGCCGACAAGCTGAAAAGCGCGCCGGCCAGCTGGGCGGATTTCTGGGATACCGAGAAATTCCCCGGCAAGCGCGGCCTGCGCAAGGGTGCCAAATACACCCTCGAATTCGCGCTGATGGCCGACGGCGTGCCGGTCAAGGACGTCTACAAGGTTCTGGCCACCAAGGACGGCCAGAACCGCGCCTTCAGAAAGCTCGATCAGCTCAAGCCGCACATCCAGTGGTGGGAAGCCGGCGCGCAGCCGCCGCAGTTCCTCGCCTCCGGCGACGTGGTGATGAGCAGCGCCTACAACGGCCGCATCGCTGCCGTGCAGAACGAGAGCAACCTGCAGATCGTTTGGAGCGGCGGCATCTATGACTTCGACTCCTGGGCCATTCCCAAGGGCGCGAAGAGCCAGGAGCAGGCACGCAAGTTCATCGCCTTCACGGTCGAGCCGCAGCAGCAGAAGGCTTACTCCGAGAACATCGCCTACGGCCCGGCGAACACCCAGGCCGTGTCGTTGCTGGATGAAAAGCGCCTGGCGCAGATGCCCACCGCGCCGGAGAACATCGCCGACCAGGTGGCGATGGACGTGACCTTCTGGGCCGACTACGGCGAGCAACTCGAACAGCGTTTCAACGCCTGGGCAGCACGCTGACCTTGGAGCCCCGCTGCAATGGCGGGGCCGGTCCCAGTTATCGGAACGAATCGCGAGTCTTCATGGCCACAGCAATATCCCTGCCGGCGAACGAGATCGCCGAGCCCAATCTGAAACAGCGACTGGCACGGGCCGAACGGGTGAACAAGCTCAAGTCGCAGGCGCTGATCCTGCCGCTGCTGCTGTTCGTGCTGCTGACCTTTCTGGTGCCCATCGCCTCGCTGCTCTGGCGCAGTGTCGAGAATCCGGAGGTGGTGAATACGCTGCCACGCACGCTGGCCGCGCTGGCCGAATGGGATGGCCGTGGGCTGCCGGCGGAGCCGGCCTATCAGGCGCTGGCTGAGGATCTCCACCAGGCGCGCCGTGAGCAGAGCCTGGGCGATCTGTCCAAGCGGTTGAACATGGAACTGGCCGGCTATCGCAGCCTGCTGACCAAGACCGCACGGGCAATGCCGTTCCGCGAGACGCCCGCGTCCTATCAGGAGGCGCTGGAGGCGCTCGACGAGCGCTGGGGCGATCCGGCGTTCTGGCAGATCATCCAGCGTAACGACAGTGCGGTGACCGGTTATTACCTGCTGGCGGCGCTGGATCACCGCATCGACGAGCTGGGTGAGCTGGCCAAGGTCTCGCCGGATCAGGCGGTGTACCTGGACATCTTCGCCCGCACCTTCTGGATGGGGTTGGTGATCACCTCGATCTGCCTGCTGCTGGCCTATCCGCTGGCCTATCTGCTGGCCAACCTGCCTGCGCGGCAGAGCAACCTGCTGATGATCCTGGTGCTGCTGCCATTCTGGACCTCGATCTTGGTGCGTGTTGCGGCGTGGATCGTGCTGCTGCAGTCCGGCGGGCTGATCAACGGTGCGTTGCTGAAGATGGGCCTGATCGACGAGCCGCTGCAGCTGGTGTTCAACCGCACCGGCGTGTACATCGCCATGGTGCACATCCTGCTGCCGTTCATGATCCTGCCGATCTACAGCGTGATGAAGAACATCTCGCCGAGCTACATGCGTGCGGCGGTGTCGCTGGGCTGTCATCCGTTCGCCAGCTTCTGGCGGGTGTACTTTCCGCAGACGCTGGCCGGTGTCGGTGCCGGCTGCCTGTTGGTGTTCATCATCTCCATCGGCTACTACATCACTCCGGCGCTGCTCGGCAGCCCGAACGACCAGATGGTCAGCTACTTCGTCGCCTTCTACACCAACACCACCATCAACTGGGGCATGGCCACGGCGCTGGGCGGCCTGCTGCTGCTCGCCACCATGCTGCTGTACGTCATCTACAGCTGGCTGGTCGGTGCCAGCCGTCTGCGGCTGGGTTGAGATGAGTCACGTTGCGGCGCGGCCGCCTTTTCAAAGTCTTCAAGCCGGGCAGGAGAACCGTTCATGCTGAGCCCCTACATGTCGCCCGTCGAACGGGCCTGGTACTACGCGCTGCGCATCCTCTGCGCGCTGGTGCTGCTGTTTCTGATCGTGCCGGTGCTGGTCATCGTGCCGCTGTCATTCAACTCCGGCTCGTTCCTGGTCTATCCGCTGCAGGGGTTCTCGTTGCGCTGGTACGAGGCGCTGTTCACCTCGGCGGACTGGATGCGCTCGCTGAAGAACAGTCTGCTCATCGCCCCGGCCGCGACCTTGCTCGCCGTGGTCCTTGGCACCTTGGCGGCGGTCGGCTTGACCCGCGCGGAGTTCCGCGGCAAGGCGCTGCTGATGACGGTGCTGATCTCGCCGATGGTGGTGCCGGTGGTGATCATCGGTGTCGCCAGCTACCTGTTCTTTGCCCCGCTGGGCATGGGCAACAGCTACCTGTCGCTGATCCTCGTGCACGCGGTGCTCGGCGTGCCCTTCGTGATCATCACGGTGTCGGCGACGCTGCAGGGCTTCAACTACAACCTGGTGCGCGCCGCGGCCAGCCTTGGCGCTTCGCCGCTGACCGCGTTCTTCCAGGTGACCCTGCCGTTGATCGCACCGGGGGTGATTTCCGGCGCGCTGTTCGCCTTCGCCACCTCGTTCGATGAAGTGGTGGTGACGCTGTTCCTCGCCGGCCCCGAGCAGATCACGCTGCCACGGCAGATGTTCAGCGGCATCCGCGAGAACCTCAGCCCGACCATCGCCGCCGCGGCGACGTTGCTGATCGGCTTCTCCATCGCTCTGCTGCTGACCCTGGAGTGGCTGCGAGGCCGCGCCGAGAAGCTGCGCACCCAACAACCTGCCTGACGGAATACGCACATGACTCTGCAACTTGGGCAACCCGATCTGTTGCGCCAAACCGCCTATCTCAACGGTGAATGGTGCGAGGCCGACAGTGGCGCGCGCACCGAGATCTTCAACCCGGCCACCGGCGAGCTGATCGGCGCCGTTCCGAACATGGGTCGCGGTGAAACCCGCCGCGCCATCGAAGCCGCGCAGGCAGCCCAGCCGGCCTGGCGCGCGCTGACCGCGAAGGAGCGCGCCGCGCGCCTGCGGCGCTGGTACGAACTGACGCTGGAGAATCAGGAAGACCTCGCGCGGATCATGACCGCCGAACAGGGCAAGCCGCTGGCCGAGGCGCGGGGCGAGGTGGCCTATGCCGCGTCCTTCCTCGAATGGTTCGCCGAGGAGGGCAAGCGCCTGTATGGCGACGTGATCCCGGCCCACGCCGGCGACAAGCGCATCCTGGTGCAGAAAGAGCCGGTCGGCGTCACCGCGGCGATCACGCCGTGGAATTTCCCCAGCGCCATGATCACCCGCAAGGCCGGGCCGGCGTTGGCCGCGGGCTGTGCCATGGTGCTCAAGCCGGCACCGCAGACACCGTTCTCGGCACTGGCGCTGGCCGCGCTGGCCGAGCGCGCGGGCATCCCGGCGGGGCTGTTCAGCGTGGTCACGGCCGATGCCGCCACGTCCCGTGAGGTAGGTGCCGAACTCTGTGAAAACCCTATCGTGCGCAAGCTCTCGTTCACCGGCTCGACGGCGGTGGGCATCAACCTGATGCAGCAATGCGCGCCGACGCTGAAGAAGCTCTCGCTGGAGCTGGGCGGCAACGCACCCTTTATCGTCTTCGATGATGCCGACCTGGACGCGGCGGTCGAGGGCGCGATGATCTCCAAGTACCGCAACGCCGGGCAGACCTGCGTATGTGCCAATCGCATCTACGTGCAGGACGGCATCTATGACGCCTTCGTCGACAAACTCTCCGCAGCGGTGGCGCGGCTGAAGGTCGGCAATGGTGCGGAGGAGGGCGTGACCACCGGCCCGCTGATCGATGCCGCAGCCGTGGCCAAGGTGCAGCGCCATCTGCAGGACGCCCTCGCCAAGGGCGCCACGCTGCTGACCGGCGGCAAACCCCATGTACTGGGGGGCAACTTCTTCGAGCCGACGCTGGTGGGCGGCGTCACTGCCGAGATGGCCGTGGCGCGCGAGGAAACCTTCGGCCCGCTGGCGCCGCTGTTCCGCTTCCGCGATGAGGCCGAGGTGATCCGGCAGGCCAACGACACCGAGTTCGGTCTCGCCGCCTACTTCTATGCACGCGACCTGAGTCGGGTGTTCCGTGTCGCCGAGGCGCTGGAGTACGGCATGGTCGGCATCAACACCGGGGTGATTTCCACCGAGGTGGCGCCGTTCGGTGGCATGAAGGCATCGGGCCTCGGCCGTGAAGGCTCGAAGTACGGCCTGGATGAATACGTGGAAATCAAATACCTGTGCCTGGGCGGCATCTGAGCAAGCGGCCCAAATCAAGCGTGCAAAATAATGCACGGAGTTTTACTGTAATCCGAACGCTCCGGAGGGTGCGGCAGTCGATCATCGTATGCTGCCGCGCCCGCTTCCTGGCGTTCTTTCCGACCCGTGCCGACGATGAGCGGCTACCGAGGAGCTTATGAGCAAGACCAACGAATCCCTGATGCAACGCCGTGTCGCCGCCGTTCCCCGTGGCGTCGGCCAGATCCACCCGATCTTTGCCGACCACGCGAAGAACAGCAGCGTGGTGGATGTGGAGGGCCGCGAGTTCATCGATTTCGCCGGCGGCATCGCCGTGCTGAATACCGGCCACCTGCACCCGAAGATCGTCAAGGCGGTGGAAGACCAGCTGCACAAGCTCACCCATACCTGCTTCCAGGTGCTGGCCTACGAGCCGTACGTCGAACTTTGCGAGAAGATCAACGCGCGGGTGCCAGGTGATTTCGCCAAGAAGACCCTGCTGGTCACCACCGGCTCCGAGGCCGTGGAGAACGCGGTGAAGATCGCCCGCGCCGCCACCGGCCGTGCCGGCGTGATTGCCTTCACCGGCGCCTATCACGGCCGCACCATGATGACCCTCGGCCTGACCGGCAAGGTCGCCCCGTACTCCGCCGGCATGGGCCTGATGCCGGGCGGGATCTTCCGCGCGCAGTATCCCTGCGCAATCCATGGTGTCAGCGTCGATGACTCGATCGCGAGCATCGAGCGCATCTTCAAGAACGACGCCGAGCCGCGCGACATCGCCGCGATCATCGTCGAACCGGTGCAGGGTGAGGGCGGCTTCAATGTCGCGCCGAAGGATTTCATGGCCCGCCTGCGCGCGCTCTGCGACGAGCACGGCATCCTGCTGATCGCCGACGAGGTGCAGACCGGCGCCGGGCGTACCGGCACCTTCTTCGCCATGGAGCAGATGGGCGTGGTCGCCGACCTGACCACCTTCGCCAAGTCGGTCGGCGGCGGCTTCCCGATCGCTGGCGTGTGCGGCAAGGCCGAGATCATGGATGCCATCGCGCCCGGCGGGCTGGGCGGCACCTATGCCGGCAATCCGCTGTCCTGCGCGGCGGCGCTGGCGGTCATGGAAATCTTCGAAGAGGAGCATTTGCTCGACCGCTGCAAGGCGGTGGCGGAGAAGCTCACCGCCGGCCTCAAGGCGATCCAGGCCAAGCACAAGGAGATCGGCGAGGTGCGCGGCCTCGGCGCGATGATCGCCATCGAGCTGTTCGAGGATGGCGACCTGGCGCGACCGGCCGCGGCGCTCACGTCGCAGATCGTCGCCCGGGCGCGGGAGAAGGGCTTGATCCTGCTGTCCTGCGGTACCTACTACAACGTGCTGCGCGTGTTGGTGCCGCTGACCGTCGAGGACGAGCTGCTCGAGCGCGGCCTGGCCATCCTCGGCGAGTGTTTCGACGAGCTGACCTGATCCGACCTGGCGCGCCGGCATTCGTGGCGGATGTCAGGCGCGCCGCAACCCTGACCCCTCGGGTACAATGCGCGGCATCTTGCCGTGCTAACCCGAGGTCGTCATGCAGCCGTTCGCCATCGCCCCTTCGATTCTTTCCGCCAATTTCGCCCGCCTGGGCGAGGAAGTGGACAACGTGCTGGCCGCTGGCGCCGACATCGTCCATTTCGACGTGATGGATAACCACTACGTGCCCAACCTGACCATCGGCCCGATGGTCTGCTCGGCCCTGCGCAAGCACGGCGTCACCGCGCCCATCGACGTGCACCTGATGGTCAAGCCGGTGGATCGCATGATCGGCGACTTCCTCGAGGCCGGCGCGACTTACATCACCTTCCATCCGGAAGCCTCGGAGCACATCGACCGTTCGCTGCAGCTGATCAAGGACGGCGGCGCCAAGGCTGGCCTGGTGTTCAATCCGGCGACACCGCTGGACGTGCTCAAGTACGTCATGGACAAGGTCGACATGGTCCTGCTGATGAGCGTCAACCCTGGCTTCGGCGGGCAGAAGTTCATTCCCGGCACGCTGGACAAGCTGCGCGAGGCGCGCGCCCTGATCGACGCCAGCGGGCGCGAAATTCGCCTGGAGATCGATGGCGGCGTCAATCCGAAGAACATCCGCGAGATCGCCGCAGCCGGCGCCGACACCTTCGTCGCCGGCTCGGCCATTTTCAACCAGCCGGACTACAAGGCGGTGATCGACCAGATGCGCGCCGAGCTGGCGCTGGCCCGCCCATGACTCGCCTGGAGCAACTGTTCGACGGCACGCTGCCGCGGCTGGTGATGTTCGATCTGGACGGCACCCTGATGGACTCGGTACCGGACCTGGCCGCCGCGGTGGACAAGATGCTGATGCTGCTCGGCCGCCCACCGGCCGGTGTGGCCCGCGTGCGCGACTGGGTCGGCAATGGTTCGCGGGTGCTGGTGCGTCGCGCCTTGGCCGGTAGCTACGAGCATGCCGGTGTCGATGAGGACGAAACCGATGCCGCGTTGGCGCTGTTCATGCAGGCCTATGCCGGCAGCCATGCCTTGACCACCGTCTACCCAGGCGTGCGTGAGTGCCTGGATTGGCTGGCCGCGCACGAGGTGGCACTGGCGGTCATCACCAACAAGCCGGCGCAGTTCGTCGCGCCGCTGCTGGAGGAGAAGGGTCTGGGCGGTTACTTCGGCTGGCTGGTTGGAGGCGATACGCTGCCGCAGCAGAAGCCTGATCCGGCGGCGCTCTTCTGGGTGATGGACAAGGTCGGCGCGACGCCCGCCGAGTCGCTGTTCATCGGTGATTCATGCAATGACGTGCGGGCCGCGCAAGCCGCCGGTGTGCCCTGCGTCGGGCTGAGCTACGGCTACAACCATGGCCGGCCTATCGAGGAGGAGCGCCCGGATCTGGTGCTCGACGACCTGCGCCTGCTGGTTGCTTCGAATTCGGGGCTGCGCTAGTGTGGCCCGACTCTTTTTTGCCCCGCCTCAAGAGAAAAACTCGTGGTGATTAGCCGCAAACAATGGATGAACGTCATCAAGGCCTTGGCCCGTTGGCGCTGGCGCGCCTGACTCTTCCTGCCGGCCCGGCCGGTGCGTTTGCCGTTGTTCGATTGAATCCTCCTCAGACCACGAGGCTGACATGACCCGCGAAGAATTTCTGCGTTTGGCCGACGAAGGCCACAACCGCATCCCTCTGTCGTTCGAGACGCTCGCCGACTTCGACACCCCGCTTTCGCTCTACCTGAAACTGGCCGATGCGCCGAACTCCTATCTGCTCGAATCCGTCCAGGGCGGTGAGAAGTGGGGGCGATACTCGATCATCGGACTGCCTTGCCGCACCGTGCTGCGCGTCCACGGCTATCAGGTACGGGTGACCGTCGATGGGATCGAGACGGAAAGCCTGGAGGTCGAGGATCCGCTGGCCTTCGTCGAGGCCTTCAAGCAGCGCTACCGGGTTGCGCCGGTCGAAGGGCTGCCGCGCTTCAATGGCGGACTGGTGGGATATTTCGGCTACGACAGCGTGCGCTACGTCGAGCGTAAGCTCGGCAACTGTCCCAACCCTGACCCGCTGGGTACGCCGGATATCCTGCTGATGGTCTCCGACGCGGTGGTGGTATTCGACAACCTCGCCGGCAAGCTGCACTGCATCGTGCTCGCCGACCCGGCCGCCGAGGACGCCTACGCGCAGGGCCAGGCCTATTTGGCACAGCTGCGCCAGCGCTTGCGCCAGCCGGTCGTGCCGCGCCTGGGACTGGACTTCGAGGCCGGGCCCGGCGCGGAGCCGGCGTTCCGCTCGAGCTTCAGCCGCGAGGATTTCGAGCAGGCGGTTTGCCGCATCAAGGATTACATCCTGGCCGGTGACTGCATGCAGGTGGTGATTTCCCAGCGCATGTCGATCCCGTTCAGGGCTGCGCCGATCGATCTCTACCGCGCGTTGCGCTGCTTCAACCCGACGCCCTATATGTACTTCTTCAACTTCGGCGACTTCCATGTGGTCGGCTCGTCGCCGGAAGTGCTGGTGCGCGTCGAGGACGGCCTGGTTACCGTGCGACCGATCGCCGGCACCCGTCCGCGCGGCGCCAGCGAGGAGGCCGACCTGGCGCTGGAACAGGACCTGCTGTCCGACACCAAGGAACTGGCCGAGCACCTGATGCTGATCGACCTGGGTCGCAACGATGTCGGGCGGGTCGCCGAAACCGGCTCGGTGAAAGTCACCGAGCAGATGGTCATCGAGCGCTACTCCAACGTCATGCACATCGTTTCCAACGTTACCGGCCAGCTCAAGGCGCCGCTGTCGGCGATGGATGCGCTGCGCGCGATCCTGCCGGCGGGCACGCTCTCCGGCGCACCGAAGATCCGTGCCATGGAGATCATCGACGAGCTGGAGCCGGTCAAACGTGGCGTCTATGGCGGCGCGGTGGGCTACCTGGCGTGGAACGGCAACATGGACACCGCCATCGCCATCCGCACCGCTGTGATCAAGGATGGCGAGCTGCATGTACAGGCCGGTGCCGGCATCGTCGCCGACTCGCAGCCGGCGCTTGAGTGGGAAGAGACGCTGAACAAGCGCCGCGCCATGTTCCGCGCAGTGGCGTTGGCAGAGAAGGGTAGCGACTGACCCGGACGCGGCGCGATTCACTTATCCGGTGAAATGCGACTAAAGTCCGCGTGCTTCGTATGGTAATGGCAGTTGGCTATGCCTATAGTCGGTGAACGCCGGGCTAGAGCGCCTGGCTGCCAACTTCCATCATCTTCGACCTGCCGATGCCCCTGACTCCCAGCTCCGGCTCTGCCAATCCACCGCGTCAGTTATGGGCTTCAGTGCTGACCGTCGCGCTCACCGGGCTGCTGGTGCTGGCCTACCTGCTCTCGAGCCTGCTGGATTTCAGAGGTAGTCCGGTTTGGTTTCCGTTGCCCCTGCATATCGTCATGGAAACCTTCGCCATCACCGTGGCGATTCTGGTGTTTGCCGTGGCTTGGCACAGTCAGCAACCGGTGCATCTGTCCAACCCACTGCTGGCCTGTTCGTTTCTCGCCATCGCGCTGCTCGATATGGCGCACACGCTTTCCTACCAAGGCATGCCTCTCTGGGTGACGCCTGCGTCACCGGAGAAGGCAATCGCGTTCTGGCTGGTGTCCCGCTTCGTGCTCGCGCTGACGCTCTTGGCCATAGCCTGCCGCCTGTGCCGCCGGTGCGTGACCCTGCCACGCTATGTGCTGCTCTTATCGGCACTGGGCCTGGTGGCTCTGGTGGGCTATCTGCAGCTTTTCCAGCCGCAGCTATGGCCGCGAACCTTCATCGAAGGTCAGGGGCTGACCGCTTTCAAGGTCAGCATGGAATGGCTGCTGATCGCGTTATTCGCGCTAGCCGCCTGGCTGTTCTGGCGTAACCGTGCAGAAAGCGACGCAGCCTATTTCGACGGTTTGCTGGCCGCGACGCTGATCTCGATCCTCGCCGAGCTGTGTTTCACCGCCTACACCAGCGTGAACAGCTTCTACAGTCTGCTCGGACATGCTTACAAGATCGTGTCCTACTGCTTTATCTACCAAGTGGTGTTCGTTTCCAGCGTGCGCGCCCCGTACCAGCGTCTGGCCATTGAAATGAACGAGCGGGTGGCGGCACAGCAGCGTGCCGATTACGTCACCTATTTCGACAGCCTGACGGGACTGCCCAACCTCAGTCTGCTGGAAGAGCGTACACGCCAGGCGATCGCAGCGGCCCATAGCCTGAAGGGGGCCGTGGCGGTGCTCTACATCGACATCGACCACTTCAAGATGGTGAACGACTCCTTTGGACGCGCGTTTGGCGATGAGTTGCTGTGTATCACCGGCTCCCGACTGCGGGCGGTACTGCCCGACAGTGCCGTGTTGGCTCGTGCAGGTGGCGACGAGTTCGTCGTGCTGCTGGCGGACCCGAGGGATGCCGATGGTGCTTCCGCAGTGGTTCAGCATGTGCTGGAGAGGTTGGGCGAACCCTTCATGATCCAGAAGCAGCAGATGGTGGTCTCGATCTCGGTCGGGGTCGCGGTCGGGCCTGACGACGGGATGGATTTCACCTGCCTGCTGCGCAATGCGGAAATGGCCATGTACAAGGCCAAGGAAGCCGGCCGTCGCACCTGGTGTTACTACAATCCTGAGCTCGATACGGAGGTGCGCGGCCGGCTCTTGCTGATCAATGGGCTGCGCTTGGCGATCGAGCGGCAGGAGTTGCTGCTCGAGTATCAGCTGCAGCTCGATCTCGGCAGCGGCAAGGTGGTCGGTGCGGAGGCGCTGGTTCGCTGGCAGCACCCGCAATGGGGGCTACTGCCGCCGGGGCGGTTCATCCCGGCGGCGGAGCAGAGCGGCCTGATCGTCGATCTCGGCAAGTGGATCATTCTGGAAGCCTGTCTGCAGGCTGCCCGCTGGCGTGCCGAAGGGCTCGATGTTCCGCAGGTCGCGGTGAATGTCGCGGCGGTCCAGCTGCACCAGGGATCGCTGGTGGACACCGTAGCCGCTGCGCTGGAGCAGAGCGGCCTGCCTGCGGCGGCCCTCGAGCTGGAGCTGACCGAATCCAGCCTGGTCGAAAATACCGAGCAGGTGATGGCTACCTTGGCAAGGCTCAAGGGCCTGGGTGTGAAGCTGGCAATCGATGACTTCGGCACCGGCTATTCCTGCCTGGCGTACCTTCGCCGCCTGTCGGTGGATACGCTGAAAATCGATCGATCCTTCGTCAGTGACCTGGCGACCGAGGATGGCCATGCCATTGTCGCCGCGATCATCCAGATGTCCGAGTCGCTGGGGCTCAATACGCTGGCCGAAGGGGTGGAAAATGCCGAAACTGCGGCCGAGTTGCGCCGGCTCGGTTGTCGCCAGGCCCAGGGATTCCTGTATGCGCGGCCGGCTCGCGCAGCACAGCTGCCTGACGCGATTGCCTCCCTGAGTAGCTAAGTTTCGCCATCGCTTGTCGATGGCTGTCGGGTATCGCTCTGGTATAGTCCGTTGAAAACGTGGCCTGGCATGGGCTACTTTGCGCTGACCGCCCTGCGAGGCCTTTCCGTGATATTCAGCAGTATTCTCCTGATGCGCCTGTTCAAGGCCAATGCCCGGTGGCGTTGGCGCGCCTGATCCCATCGTTGGCTCCGTGCCGAAATAGCCATTCACGCCTGCCCTTCGAGCGCTTCCCGCGTCGCTACCGCGACGTCCGAAGCTCGCGGCGGGCGCTGGATCAGTCTCAAGCCTTTAGGTTGACGCAAATGCTGCTAATGCTGGATAACTACGATTCCTTTACCTACAACGTCGTGCAATACCTGGGCGAGCTAGGTGCAGAGGTGAAGGTTGTACGCAACGACGAACTTAGCGTGGCCGAGATCGAAGCCTTGAAGCCCGAGCGCATCGTCGTATCGCCGGGCCCCTGTACACCGAATGAAGCCGGCGTATCGCTGGAGCTGATTCGCCACTTTGCCGGTAAGTTGCCGATTCTCGGAGTCTGTCTTGGACACCAGAGCATCGGTCAGGCGTTCGGTGGCGATGTGATTCGCGCTCGCCAGGCCATGCATGGCAAGACCAGCCCGGTGTTTCACCATGACCAGGGCGTCTTCGCTGGTCTGAACAACCCACTCAACGTCACTCGCTATCACTCGCTGGTGGTCAAGCGTGAAACCCTTCCGGACTGCCTGGAAGTCACCGCATGGACACAGCTGGACGATGGGGCGGTGGACGAGATCATGGGGCTGCGGCATCGGACGATGAACGTCGAAGGTGTGCAGTTCCATCCGGAGTCGATCCTCACTGAACAGGGGCATGAACTGTTCGCCAACTTTCTGAAGCAGACCGGAGGCATGCGCTGATGGATATCAAGGAAGCCCTCAACCGCATCGTCGGTCAGCTGGACCTGACCACTGAGGAAATGCAGGCAGTGATGCGCCAGATCATGACGGGGCAGTGTACTGACGCACAGATCGGCGCCTTCCTCATGGGCATGCGCATGAAGAGCGAGACGATCGACGAGATTGTCGGTGCGGTGCAGGTGATGCGCGAGCTGGCCGAGCCGGTGCGTTTCGCGACGGAAAAGCTGGTCGACACCTGTGGCACTGGCGGCGATGGGATGAATATCTTCAACGTCTCGACGGCGGCTTCCTTCGTTGTCGCAGCAGCGGGCGGCAAGGTGGCCAAGCACGGCAACCGCGCCGTATCCGGCAAGAGTGGCAGCGCCGATCTGCTCGAGGCGGCTGGGGTATATCTCGACCTCACCCCGGAGCAAGTGGCACGCAGCGTCGATACAGTCGGTGTCGGCTTCATGTTTGCGCCGGCCCACCATGGCGCCATGAAGCACGCCGCTGGGCCGCGTCGCGAGCTGGGTTTGCGTACCCTGTTCAATATCCTCGGGCCAATGGCCAATCCGGCCGGTGTGCGCCATCAGGTGCTCGGGGTGTTCAGCAAGGCGCTGTGCCGACCGATGGCCGAGGTGCTGCTGCGCTTGGGCAGCAAGCATGTCCTGGTCGTCCATGCGCAGGACGGCCTGGACGAGATCAGCCTGGCTGCGCCCACTCATGTGGCCGAACTGAAGGATGGCCAGATTCACGAATACGACGTTCAGCCGGAGGATTTCGGCATCAAGAGCCAGAGCCTCATTGGCCTCAACGTCGAAGACGCCCAGGGCTCGCTGACCTTGATCCGCGATGCGCTGGGACGCCGGCAGAGCGAGAGCGGGCAGAAGGCCGCCGACATGATCGTGCTCAACGCTGGCGCCGCACTCTATGCCGCAGATCTGGCAACCAGCCTCAAGCAAGGCGTGGAGATGGCACACGATGCGCTTAGTACCGGGCTGGCGCGCGACAAGCTGGAGGAGCTGGTGTCCTTCACTGCAGTGTTCAAGCAGGAGAACAAGAAATGAGCGTGCCGACCGTGCTGGAAAAGATCATTGCGCGGAAGTTCGAGGAGGTTGCTGAACGCAGCCGACAGGTCGGGCTGAGCGATCTCGAGCAGCGTGCGAAGCTGGCCGATCCGGTGCGCGGGTTTGCCGCAGCGTTGGAGCAGCGTGTTCGCAGCAAGGAGGCGGCGGTGATCGCCGAAGTGAAAAAGGCGTCACCGAGCAAGGGTGTGATTCGAGAGCCATTCCTGCCGGCCGACATCGCCGCTAGCTATGAGGCGGGCGGTGCCACCTGCCTTTCCGTGCTGACCGACGTCGATTTCTTCCAGGGCGCAGACAGTTATCTGCAGCAGGCTCGTGCGGCCTGTTCGCTGCCGGTAATCCGCAAGGACTTCATGGTCGACCCCTATCAGGTGGTCGAGGCGCGTGCACTCGGGGCCGACTGCATCCTGTTGATCGTTGCGGCATTGGACGACGCACGCATGCATGAGCTGGCGGCGGTCGCCAAGGAGCAGGGGCTGGATGTGCTGGTGGAGGTGCACGACGGCGATGAGCTGGAGCGAGCGTTGCACCTGGATACTCCGCTGGTGGGCATCAACAACCGAAACCTGCATACCTTCGAGGTCAGCCTCGAAACCACGCTGGACCTGCTGCCGCGGGTACCGAAGGACCGCCTGGTGATTACCGAGAGCGGCATTCTCAATCGTGCGGATGTCGAGCTGATGGAAATCAATCAGGTCTACGCGTTTCTGGTCGGTGAGGCCTTCATGCGTGCCGAACAGCCTGGGAGCGAACTGCAGCGCCTGTTCTTCCCTGATCGCGTGCGGGCGCGTGCCGCACCTGCCGATCCGGAATGATGCCTGCCTGCGTTGCGCAGGCAGGCGCTGCGGCCTCGGTCAGCGGGTGCCGAACACCACCATGGTCTTGCCTTTCACATAGACAAGACCTTGCGACTCCAGGCTCTTGAGCACTCGCCCGACCATTTCCCGGGAACAACCAACGATTCGGCCGATTTCCTGGCGGGTAATCTTGATCTGCATGCCGTCAGGATGAGTCATCGCATCCGGCTGTTTGCACAGATCGAGCAGCGTGCGCGCGACACGGCCGGTGACATCGAGGAATGCCAAATCGCCCACCTTGCGCGTGGTGTTGCGTAGACGCTCGGCCATCTGGCTGCCGAGTGCGTAGAGGATATCCGGGTCTTGCTGGGTCAGCTCGCGGAACTTCGCATAGCTCAGTTCAGCCACTTCGCATTCGGTCTTCGCGCGAACCCAGGCGCTGCGTTCTTTCTCTGCACCTTCTTTCTCGAAAAGCCCCATCTCTCCGAAGAAATCGCCAGCGTTCAGGTACGCGATGATCATCTCGCGGCCGTCATCGTCCTCAATGAGAATGGTGACCGAGCCTTTGACGATGAAAAATAGCGACTCGCAACGGTCGCCAGCATAGATGATGGTGCTTTTTGCCGTGTACCGCCGTCTATGGCAGTGCGCGAGCAACTTGTCGATATTCTTTATCTTGGGCGTAAGAGTGATAGCTACCATGCTGTGGGTCCCGGATAAGTACTTAATAAAGGCTGATTATTGTTATATGTCGCTGTCATTCAGCTGTCGCCAGCTTAACAGACGCAGGTGCGCCGGCAACAAGTTGCGACAATCGAAACGAGAGGGTCAACGCACCTTTAGTCGCGTGCCCCGTCGCGGCCGATCCTGAGGGCCATGGTAAGCTATTTGCCCTGTTTTTATGGAGTTGACGATGAAAGCGCGCATTCAATGGGTCGATGGCGCCATGTTTCTCGGTGAGTCTGGCAGCGGCCATGTCGTCGTGATGGACGGACCGCCCGAGAGCGGTGGTCGCAATCTCGGGGTGCGACCGATGGAGATGTTGCTGCTGGGCCTTGGCGGTTGCAGCAACTTCGATGTGGTCAGCATCCTCAAGAAGTCCCGCCAGGCGGTGGAAAGTTGTGAAGCCTTCGTGGAAGCCGAGCGGGCGTCGGAGGATCCGAAGGTATTCACGCGCATCCATTTGCGCTTCGTCGTCAAGGGACGCGGCTTGAAGGAGGCGCACGTCAAGCGGGCGGTTGAACTATCGGCCGAGAAATACTGCTCGGCATCCATCATGCTCGGTCGTGCGGGTGTGGAGATCAGCCACTCATACGAAATCGTCGAGCTGGGATGAGCCGTTCGCACCGGCCCGTACGGTTGGTTGTATTGCCGAGCCAGGTCTCGTGAGTTCCATGGACCTGGCTGGTCCGGTCAGATTCGATAAGTGGCTTTGGTCATAACCTTGGACATCAGGCTCATGCCGAACTTGATCGGGGCTGGAAACCGCAGACCGCCAGCCTCGATGGCTGCCGTCGAGTGCTGCGCTTCGTCCTCGCGCATCTGTTCGAGAATGGCCCGCGACTTGTCGTCCCCCGCCGGCAGCTGGCCAAGGTGCTCGTCCAGATGCTTGCAGACCTGATCTTCGGTGGCGGCGACGAAGCCGAGGCTGATGCGATCGCTGATCAGCCCGGCGGATGCGCCGATCCCGAAGGACAGCCCGTAGAATAGCGGGTTGAGCACGCTGGTATGGCTGCCCAGCTGTCGTATCCGTTGTTCACACCAGGCCAGGTGATCGACTTCCTCGTCCGCGGCCTGTTCCATTGCGTGACGTACCTGCGGCAACCGCGCCGTCAGCGCCTGTCCCTGATACAGCGCCTGGGCGCAGACTTCGCCGGTATGGTTGATGCGCATCAGTCCGGCGACGTGCCTTGTTTCGCTCTCGGTGAGCTCGCTGTCGTTCTTCAGCACGGCCGGAGAAGGCCTCGATGGCTGCCCGCTAAACGGTAGCAAGGTACGGAGCGCGGCGTCGGCCTGCATCAAGAGGCGGTCGGCTGGGGAGTAGTGACGTTGGCTGGACATGGTTCCCTCCTGGAGAGGTGAGGCCGATAACGAGGTTATGGATAACTTTATCAGTGTGGCCGTCAGCCCGGCGGCCAATGCATCTGACGTTTTCCCAACACGTGCATATGGATGTGATGGACCGTCTGGCCACCCAGATCGTTGCAATTGACGACCACCCGAAAGCCGTCCTGACACCCTTGCTCACTGGCCAGTCGTTGGGCGGTGAAAAGCATATGCCCTGCCAGCGCGTTGTCCGTCTCCGCGTCTAGGTCGTGCAGCGTGGCGATGTGCTTCTTCGGAATCAGCAGAAAGTGTACTGGTGCCTGAGCGGCGATATCGTGGAAGGCGATAATCTGATCGTCTTCGTAGAGCTTGCGCGCGGGAATTTCCCCGACCACGATCTTGCAAAAAAGACAATCCATGACGGTTCTCCGTGGGAGATCGGTCGCACAGTGTATCAGGGCATCCAGGCCGGAGTGAGCCTGCGCAGGGAGATGGCGTGAGAAACGATATTCATGATCTGGGCCTGGTCCTGGAGTCGCGGGTCAAGCTGGTGCTGGTCGAGTCATGGGATGAGCGGAGAGTGCTCGAGACTTTGACCGGGCTTGCCGCTCGGCGCGGTGTGGGCCTGTATGTCTGGGCTGCCACCGAAGGACTGCGGCACCTGGCGTTTGGTGGGGAGCTGCACGGCGGAGAAGACAGCCGCAAGCCCGCAAGCGCACTGGAACTGGTGAAGCATGATCCACTCGCCAATCTTTACGTGTTCTGCGATCTGCACCCCTATCTCGATGATCCTGTCCTGGTCCGCCTGCTCAAGGACATCGCGATGAAGGAGTCGTCCTCGGCGCCTACTGTCGTGCTGGTATCCCATGCGCTCAAGCTTCCGCCGGAGGTACAGCGTTACTCGTCTCGCTTCAGCCTGTCACTGCCTGTCGAGGAGGAGCTGCTGGCCATCGTCCGTGAGGAAGCGACCCGCTGGAGCGAGCGCAACCGTGGCGCGCGGGTGCGTACTGATAACCGTACGTTACAGCAGGTCGTGAAGAACCTACGAGGTCTGAGCCATGCCGAGGCGCGCGCACTGGCGCGGAATCTGATCTGCGATGACGGCGCCATTACTCAGGAAGATCTTCCGGAGCTCAATCGCAGCAAGTTCCAGCTGCTGGATCTGGACGGTGTGCTGGGCTTCGAACACGAGACGGCCCGCTTCGCGGAAGTCGGCGGGCTGGGGAACTTCAAGCGCTGGCTGGCGGCGCGCCAGGCGGCTTTCTTGTCCGAGACCGACGACCGGCCGCGCGGCGTCATGCTCGTTGGCGTCCAGGGTGGTGGCAAGAGTCTGGCCGCCAAGGCCGTAGCGGGGCTATGGGGGCTGCCACTGCTGCGCCTGGATTTTGCCTGCCTGTACAACAAGTATTTCGGGGAAACCGAGCGGAATTTGCGGGAAGCACTCGCGCTGGCCGAACAGATGGCGCCGTGCGTGCTATGGATGGATGAGATCGAAAAAGGGTTGGCAGTCGGAGATATGGATGGCGGGGTAAGCCAGCGAGTGCTGGGCACGCTGTTGACCTGGATGGCTGAGCGCGCTGCACCGGTTTTCTTGGTCGCCACTGCCAATGCGATCAAGCGGCTGCCCCCCGAACTGCTGCGAAAGGGGCGCTTCGACGAACTGTTTTTCGTCGACTTGCCGGATGCGGCCACACGCATCGACATATTTCGCATCCATCTCGAACGGCGCGAGCTGGCGCCCGACACATTGGAGCTTGCATCGCTGGCCGAAGCCAGCGATGGTTTCTCTGGTGCCGAGATCGAGCAGGTGGTCGTGAGTGCGGTCTACGCGGCGCAGGCACAACAGCGACAGGTCGATCAGGCCATGTTGCTCGATTGCATCCGCACCACCTCGCCGCTGTCGGTTGTCATGGCCGAAGAGCTCGCGGCGCTACGCCAGTGGGCGAGCGGGCGGACAGTGTGCGCCGACTAAGCTACGTGGGCCTTCATCAGCCTATTTCGCGGGACAGGCTCAGCAGCGTCGGTAGCGCTGCCACACCGACAAGGATCAGTACCAGCCACAGCGCGGCGAGTAACTTCACGGCGCGACTGTTAGGGGGAGGCGGCGACCCATATCGATTGGCTTCCCTGGTCCCTGGCACCAGTAGCATGGCGAAGGGAAAGAGGCTGCCTATGACAGGCACCAGGTTCAGCAGAATCAACCAGCCGGACCAGCCAAAATCATGCAGACGCTGTACGCCGATCAGCACGCTGACGACCGCGATCGCGACGCCTGCCAGAGCCATGCAAACCAGGCCGGCGGTAGGTGACATGGCCATGATGATGGCCGCGAGCCCGAACAGCCCCGCTCCGGCGAACATGATGACCATCGACCACGCGAGATAGCGCAGGCGTCCGATCCGCCCTGACACCGAAAGGGGTTTGAGTTCGCCGTGCAGCGGCAGGGCTTCATCAACGTCGGCAGCTGGTGGCGCATAGGGCGAGTTCGGGGTCGCGGCAGCAGAGGGCATGTTCTGCTGTAGTAACGACTGGCGAGCCAGATACTTATCGAAAACAATGCCGCACGCCTGGCAGATGGAGGCTCGCTCCTGCACATGGCCGCACTTCGGGCATGCCATGGTCCCGGCTACGGCCTGGTCAGTCGGGTTAGCGGCATCCTCGTGCATCTGCACCAGGCTGAGCTCTCGGGCGGGCTGCTCCTGAGCCTTGTGGGCCTTTGCCCCGGCACGCTGCAGTGCGGCAAGGTACTTATCCGCCTCCGTCCTGGTGAGTCGACGCTTGAGGACCGTGGCCTCCCCGCCGAAAAGCTTGTCGATCTTGCCGGTGTCGGTTTTGAATAGCGCCGCCAGGTTTTCCTTGACGGTCTGCTGATTCATCCCGGATTCAAGCTCGCCTTTGAAGACGATTCTGTACTGAGCTTCTTGCATGCGGCATCCATGTCACGACCTTGTTGGGCGAGAACAGTAGAGCGCTGTTCTCGCCTGGGCAAGGTGGTTCAATCAGGACCCTGCGCCGGATAACAGATTATCTTCGGGAGATCAGAACGGCCTGACTACGACCAGAATGACGATGGCGACAAGGAACAGGACTGGCACTTCGTTGAACCAGCGATAGAACACATGACCGCGCATGTTCTCGTCACGGGCGAAGCGCTTGAGTTGGGCGCCGCAGATGTGGTGATAGCCGATCAGTAGCGCCACCAATGCTAGTTTGGCATGCAGCCAACCGCCGGTACTGAACAGACTAGGGTTGAGCACGGTCATCCATATTCCTAAACCAAGGGTCGCGATCATCGATGGCAGCATGATGCCGCGATACAGCTTGCGTTCCATCACCTTGAAACGCTCCCGACTAGGCTGGTCTTCGCTCATTGCGTGATAGACGAATAGCCGGGGCAGGTAGAATAAGCCGGCGAACCAACAGACTACCGCAATGATGTGCAGCGCTTTGAGCCAGAGGTAAAGCATCGATTGAATCCTTCAAGGACAGGTGCGTCGATATTAGAGGCTGGGGAAAGGCCCGTCATCCCGGCGGTTGGCCCGAAACCAAAGCAGCTTTATCATCGCGTTCTTTCTGGATCCAGTTGAGGGCAGGGCATGATCAAGGTCGGTATCGTTGGCGGCACAGGCTATACGGGCGTGGAGTTGCTTCGCCTGCTCGCCCAGCATCCGCAGGCCGAAGTGGCAGTCATCACTTCTCGCTCAGAGAATGGCGTCAAGGTGACTGACATGTATCCGAACCTGCGAGGCCACTATGATGGCCTTGCTTTCAGCGTTCCCGACACGACCACGCTGGGCGACTGCGATGTCGTGTTTTTCGCTACGCCGCATGGTGTGGCACACGCGCTTGCTGGTGAGCTTCTGGCAGCCGGTACCCGTGTCATTGACCTCTCTGCTGATTTCCGATTGCAGGATGCAGACGAGTGGGCCAAATGGTACGGCCAGCCTCACGGGGCGCCCGAGCTGCTACCTGAGGCGGTGTACGGTTTGCCGGAGGTCAACCGGGAGCAGATAAAGACCGCACGGCTCATTGCCGTTCCTGGTTGTTATCCCACGGCTACGCAGCTTGGTTTCATTCCCCTGCTCGAGCAGGGGCTGGTCGACGCGTCGCGTTTGATTGCTGACTGTAAGTCGGGTGTCAGCGGTGCCGGCCGTGCGGCGAAGATCGGCTCCTTGTTCGCCGAGGCAGGCGAAAGCATGATGGCCTATGGGGTGAAAGGTCACCGGCACCTTCCTGAGATCAGCCAAGGCCTGCGCCGGGCCGCCAATGCTGATGTCGGACTCACCTTTGTCCCGCATCTGACGCCGATGATTCGCGGTATTCACGCCACGCTATACGCAACGGTGACTGACGCATCGGTCGATCTGCAGAAGCTGTATGAGCAGCGTTATGCCAATGAACCCTTTATCGATGTAATGCCTGCCGGGAGCCACCCCGAGACGCGCAGTGTGCGTGGGGCGAATGTTTGCAGGATTGCTGTTCATCGCCCTCAGGACGGCGACTTGGCGGTTGTGCTGTCGGTGATCGACAATCTGGTGAAGGGCGCTTCGGGGCAGGCCGTACAGAACATGAACATCCTGTTTGGCCTGGACGAGCGTACAGGCCTTGGCAATGTAGCCTTGTTACCCTGATGACGTGTCGTGCCCGACCGAGTGGGCATGTCGAATAGTTGACCGGTTTTGTCGGGAAAGCCGATAATGCACCGTCAACGCAGTAGGGCGATTTACGCCAGGAGAACCCAATGAGTGTCGAATCCTTCACGCCCACCGCCATCCAGTTCAGTCAGGGGGCTGCGAGCAAGGTGAAGAGCCTCGTCGACGAGGAAGGCAATCCGCGCTTGAAGCTGCGTGTCTTCGTTACCGGAGGGGGCTGCTCGGGTTTCCAGTATGGCTTCACGTTTGACGAGGACATCGCCGATGACGACACCGTGATCGAGCGAGAGGGCGTGAGTTTGGTGGTAGATCCCATGAGCTACCAATACCTGGCTGGTGCGGAAGTCGATTACCAGGAGGGGTTGGAAGGTTCTCGTTTCGTTATAAAGAACCCGAATGCGACTACTACCTGCGGATGTGGCCAGTCCTTCTCGATCTGAGTGCTGGTGCTGCAAGGAAAACGCCGTGCTATGCACGGCGTTTTCGTTTGGGCTCAAGCCGGGTAGATTGCGCCGAGGATTCGGTTTCCGCGTGCACCGGTCACTCGCGGGCGATTTGCAGGTATTCCTTCCAAACAACAATGGGCCAGCCAGGCGAACGCCATCGCTTCCACCCAGTCCGGCGGAACGCCGTGGCTCTGTGTGCTGAGCACTTGGCTGCGCGGGAGCAGCGCTTGCAAGCGATGCATCAATGCTTGGTTGTGCGCGCCCCCGCCGCAAACCAGTAGTTCTTCCGTGTCGGGTTGTGCTGCCATAAGTGAGTCGCAGATGCTACTGGCCGTGAGCTCCAGCAAGGTTGCCTGGACGTCTTCAGGGCGCATGGCTTCATAACGAGCGAGGTGTTCATCCAGCCAGGCAGGATTGAATAGTTCGCGTCCAGTGCTCTTGGGGCCCTTCGTCGTGAAGAACTCTTCAGCGAGCATGGCGTCCAGCAATGGTTGCACCACCGTACCCTGTGCCGCCCAGTCGCCATTACGATCGAACGGTTGCGCCATGTGGCGCCATACCCAGGCGTCCATCAAGACATTTCCGGGGCCGCAATCGAAACCGTAAGAGGGTTGGCCTGGGGACAAAAGGCTTAGGTTGCTGAAGCCACCGATGTTCAGTACTGCGCGAGCCTTGCTGCTGTCTCCAAAGACGGCCTCATGAAAGGCTGGCACCAGAGGTGCGCCCTGGCCGCCTGCAGCAACATCACGCCGGCGAAAGTCGGCAACGACATTGATGCCGGTCAGCTCAGCCAGTAGCGCAGGATTGCCAATCTGTATCGTGAAACCTCGACGCGGCTCGTGCCTAATGGTCTGTCCGTGGCTCCCGATGGCGCGTATCGCTTGCGGTGATAACCGCTGTTCGCCCAGCAAATTGAGAATTGCTTCTGCTGCCAGCTGCACCCAATGCTGCTCGGCGATGGCGCAGCGCGCCAATTCGTCTTGCCCAGGCGAGCACAGGGCAAGAAGTTCCTGGCGAAGCGATGCTGGCATGGGCACGAAGCGTGTGGCGAGCAGTCGCGTGTGGCCGCTTTGCTCGACCAGTGCGACATCCAGCCCATCCAGACTGGTACCAGACATCACGCCCAGATACAGGGGCATGTTTACTCCTGGTTAAGGGCCAGCATGGTTGCCTTCTCTTCGTCCATACGAGCCATGAGTGGCTGGCTCAGCTGCATGAAACGCTGCTTCTCATTCTTGGCGATTGGGTCAGCCATGGGGAGCTTCAGGCCCAGCGGATCTACATGGACGCCGTCTACCTGAAACTCGTAATGCAGGTGCGGACCGGTAGAAAGACCGGTGGTGCCGATGTAGCCGATTATCTGCCCCTGCTTGACACTTGATCCATTGCGCACGCCCTTGGCGAATCCTTGCATGTGAGCGTAGAGCGTACGATAGCGTTGGCCGTGCTGAATGATCACCGTGTTTCCGTATCCCCCTTTGCGTCCGGCAAGCAGTACCTTGCCATCGCCGGCGCTCTTGATCGGGGTTCCGCGTGGTGCGGCGTAATCGACGCCTTTGTGGGCGCGGATTTTGTTCAGAATCGGATGCTTGCGGCCATTGGAGAATCGGGAGCTGATCCTGGCGAAGTCGACCGGAGTTCGAATGAACGCCTTTCGCATGCTGGTCCCGTCAGCATTGTAATAACTGGTCGCGCCATCCTTGTTGGTGTAACGGACCGCCGAGTAGGTTTTGCCTCGGTTGGTGAAGCGCGCGGCAAGAATATTACCCGTTCCGACGCGTTCACCGTCCACGGTTTTCTCTTCGTAAAGTACTTCGAAACTGTCGCCCTTGCGAATGTCGAGTGCGAAGTCGATGTCGTAGCCGAACACGTTGGCCAGGTCCATGGTCAAATTGTGACTCAGACCGGCACGCCTCGCCGCTAGGAACAGGCTGCTATCAATCTCGCCGCGAGCATAGACCGTACCGACTTCAGGCTTTATCTGCTCCTTCTTGAAGGCATACCCGTCGGCACGTTTCTCTAGAGCAAGGGTCTCCAGGCTGTTGAGCTTGCTTCGCAGGCTCGCAAGGTCGCCTTGCTCCGTCAGCTTGAACTCAAGCGTCTGGCCGATTCTCAGTCGTGAAAACTGCTTGGCTTCCTGGCTGCTTGAGAGCACGGCATGCATAGCTGCCGGCGATAGACCAACTTTGGCGAATACCGTCGATAGCGTATCCCCATTGGCTACCACGACGGTTTTTTCGAGAGGATCCACTAGGGGTTCAACGACTTGGGCGTTCAGTTCGCCTGGCTCGCCGCCTTGCTTGGATTCGTGTGACGACCCTTGCGCCGGTGTTTGTGCGAAAGGGGAATGGTCCGTGTTCGGGAGATTCGTTTCTTGCTCCCCGATGGAATGTTCTAAAGAAGATTCCAGTTTCAGGTCGATGAAGGTCTTCTTCGCTTCTACCTCGCGTGAAGGGAACACGAGCAGAGCCAGGCTCAACAACGCAGCTACACCACTGGCAGCCAGAAGATGGCTCTTGGGGTAGTTAGGAGCTTTCGATTTGGAAGGCATCATTCGGCGTCTGGCATTTTGAACGGGAAATAACTGTCTAAAATATAAGCAAAGCCATGATGAAGCAACCCTTGCGGCGGGTGACCTGCCGGTCGGTCTGGGTCCGTGGTTTGTAAACGGCCTGCGATATTGTAAGGTTGTCGCCCTTTAATAAATGGTACGGGGCATTGCCATGAAGTCGGTTCAAGAGCAGCTATCGGTGATCAAGAGAGGCGCTGATGAGGTGCTCGTCGAGTCTGAGCTGATCGCTAAGCTCGAGCGAGGCGAGCCGCTACGCGTCAAGGCGGGATTCGATCCGACGGCTCCCGATCTTCACCTCGGTCACACGGTACTGATCAACAAGATGCGTCAGCTCCAAGACCTGGGGCATAAGGTAGTCTTCCTTATAGGTGATTTCACCGGGATGATTGGTGACCCAAGTGGCAAAAGTGCCACGAGGCCGCCGCTGACGCGCGACCAGGTGCTGGAGAATGCCGAGACCTATAAGGCTCAAGTCTTCAAGATTCTGGATCCAGCAAGAACAGAAGTGGCTTTCAACTCCACGTGGATGGATAAGCTGTCGCCTGCGGACTTCATACGCCTGGCTTCCCAGTACACCGTCGCGCGCATGCTCGAGCGCGACGACTTCAGCAAGCGGTACTCGACCAATCAGCCGATTGCCATCCACGAGTTTCTCTATCCGCTGGTTCAGGGCTATGACTCAGTCGCGCTCAAAGCTGATATCGAGCTCGGCGGGACAGACCAGAAATTCAACCTGCTCATGGGGCGTGAGCTGCAGCGGGCGTACGGGCAGCCATCCCAGTGTGTAGTGACTATGCCGCTGTTGGAAGGTTTGGATGGCGTCAAGAAGATGTCCAAATCGCTCGGGAATTACGTTGGGATCCAGGAGGCTCCCGGTGTGATGTATAGCAAGCTAGTGTCGATTCCTGATTCGCTCATGTGGCGGTATTTCGAATTGCTTAGCTTCCGCTCGGAGGAGGAGATCGCCGAGTTCCGCTCTGACGTTGAGCGTGGAGCCAATCCGCGCGACATCAAGATCAAGCTGGCGGAAGAGATTGTGGCGCGTTTTCATGGCGACGAAGCGGCTGCGACGGCTCATCGCTCGGCAGGTAATAGAATGAAGGATGGCGAGCTGCCAGAGGACTTGCCCGAGATTGAGTTGGTTTCGGAGATAGACATGCCGATTGCCGCTGTTCTTAATAAGGCTGGGCTTGTTAAGAACGCCGCCATGGCGCGCGATCTGCTCGGCTCTGGTGGCGTGCGCGTCGACGGGCAGGTCGTGGATCGTGACTTCATGTTCAGGCGTGGAGTGGCGCATGTCTGCCAGGCTGGAAAGAAGTCCTTTGCTCGTGTTTCGCTCAAGTCCGAATAAAACGAAATAAACGGTTGACGCCCGTTTTCAGGCCCCTATAATGCGCACCACTTCCGGCGCAGTCCTCAAGCAAAACCTCTTGTAAATCAAAAGGTTAGCTAAATAAAAAGGGTTGCATCGGTGGCGAATTCGAGTAGAATGCGCCGCGCTGACAGGGTGGTGGTTGAGCCCGGTTGGTGGCTTCGGTCGGGTCGATCGAAAGCGGTTGAAAGAGGTGGTTGACAGCGGTTCTGATCGCTGTATGATTCGCCTCCCGCTGACGAGAGATGCAGATTGATCGAGGCGGCAAGCG